>Ga0206106_100126_pt1 | contig 134294 bp, 107 predicted proteins | sample 1B1ome_FD_148677 | JGI IMG/M metagenome (GOLD analysis project Ga0206106, IMG submission 148677) | Enriched microbial communities from leaf-cutter ant dump, University of Wisconsin, Madison, United States - 1B110A | ecosystem: Environmental > Terrestrial > Nest > Insects nest > Nest dump...
AAAACCCCGAAATACCAAGAAATTGGCCATTTTCGGGGTTATTTTTATTAGTAATACCCTAACTACAAATTACTTACATTAAATAAGGATACCCTATATGTGTGTGCCCTTCGACAGGCTCAGGGTGACAGTGGTGATGCTATATGCTAATAGTAACAATCTGCTGACGAGGTCTACCACTGTCACCCTGAGCCTGCGCGGCCCGGCCTGTCGAAGGGCGCATGAGTTTTATGATATGTCGTCCAGACCTACGGCCCGGCCTGTCGAAGGGCACATGAAGTTTTATAATATATCACTGCCGCCTACGGCCCCTTACATCGCATCCCGTATCAAATGAACACCTCACCCCCCTATCGCCACCTTCTGCAGCAAAGAAGAAATAATCTGCCGTGTGGTTATACCGTCTGCTTCCGCTTCATAATTCAGAATGATGCGGTGGTTAAAAACATCGCTCACCAGCGCCTTAACGTCTTCCGGAAGAACGTAGTCGCGATGATTAAAGAAAGCATGGGCCTTAACGGCCTTGTAAAGGGAAATTCCCGCCCGGGGTGAAACCCCGAAAAGGATGTACCGGGCTTCGTCTTTTAAGCCGTATTCTTCCGGATTCCGGGTAGCAAATACCAGCTCCACGATGTACTTCTCCAGGGTTTCCGAAATGGTGACCGCATTGATATGGCGTTTGATCTCTTCAATCTCCCGCTTGTTCAGTACATGGTGAATCTTCGGGTTAAAATCATAACCTGAAACCCGCTGTATCATCTCCAGCTCGGAGCGCTTATCCAGGTAATCTACATACACTTTCATCATAAAGCGGTCTACCTGTGCTTCAGGCAGGGGGTAGGTACCTTCCTGCTCCACGGGATTTTGGGTAGCCAGCACCAGGAAGGGCGTATCCAGCCGGAACGACTCTTCCCCAATGGTGATCTGCTTTTCCGCCATGGCTTCCAGCAGGGCCGACTGTACCTTAGCCGGAGCCCGGTTGACCTCATCGGCCAGGATAAGGTTAGAAAAAATAGGCCCTTTTTTTACTTCGAAATCTCCCGATTTCTGGTTGTAGATCATGGTGCCTACCAGGTCAGACGGAAGGAGGTCGGGCGTAAACTGAATCCGCTGAAATCCCAGGTCCAGCACCTGGGCCAGGGAGTTGATGGTCTTGGTTTTGGCCAGTCCGGGTACGCCTTCCAGCAGGATATGGCCGTCGGTAAAAAGGCCGATCAGCAGCCGGTTAATCAGGTTCTCCTGGCCTATTACCGCCTTGCCTATTTCAGTATGAATCTCACTTATTTTGTGATGAAGATATTCTTTTCTTTCCATAGGTATTATTTCTTTATTTCGAGGAACCTTTCCTTACCGAAAAAGTCCTTCAGAAGTCTTACATGGCTGTAGCCTGCTTCCCTGAACGTAGCGGCGGTTTCTTCGCCCAGGTAACTGTTGATCTCCACCCAGATAGCGCCGCGCGGGGCAAGGAAGCGCAGTCCCGCTTCGGCAATATGCCGGTAAAACACCAGCGGGTCCTGGTCAGGAACAAACAGGGCCAGGTGGGGTTCGAAATCCAGCACGTTTTTGCGCATCTCCGGCTTCTCGTTTTCCTTTACATAAGGCGGATTGCTGATGATCAGATCAAAGGCATTTACCTCAAAGGGGTTTTCGAAATCCAGAATATTGGCATGAGCAAAAGTCACCTTAGCCTGGTGAAAGCGGGCGTTATTTTCTGCCGTGGCAAGGGCATGGTCTGAAATATCAATGGCGTATACATCTGCCTCCGGTATTTCCAGGGCCAGGCTTACAGAAATACATCCGCAGCCGGTACCCAGGTCAAGAATAGTACGGGGAGTCAGTGCTGCCACATGACTGACCATTTCTTCGGTTTCAGGGCGGGGTATGAGCACAGAAGGGTTTACCTCGAAGCGGCGGTTCATAAACCAGGCCTTGCCCAGGATGTACTGAACCGGTTCGCCCTGGTTGATCCGTTCAATATAAAACTCCAGGGAGTCTGCATCCCGGTCGGTTTTCCCCATCAGCAGGTCTGTCCGGCTGACTCCCCAGAGTTTTTGTAAAAGTAAAAAAGCAATTTCCCTCGCCTCGTCCTTGCTGTAGAACCAGATCCCGGCACATACTTTTTCATAAATTTCCTTCAGGCTCCTCATTCGTAGTTGAATACCGTTTTTATAATTTCCGGATCCAGATATTTCTGAACTGGGTTTTGTTTCCGTGATCCTGCAGCGATATCACGTCTTCACCGTGGGCTTCCGGGTAATTATGAAGGCCCACATAAAGGGTAAGGCCGTTAATGGTGGTGTTATTCTGTACTACCACACCGTTATGAATCACGGTTACCGTGGCAGGGGCATCCAGCCGGCCGTCAGGCTTAAAGCGGGGGGCGCGGTAGATGATATCGTAGGTGTTCCACTCCAGCGGGCTCTTCATGGCGTTTACCAGTGGGGGGTGGTCTTTATAAACACTGCCCGCCTGCCCGTTAGCATAGGTGCGGTTATTGTAGCTGTCCAGGATCTGGATCTCATACCGGTTTTGCAGGAATACCCCGCTGTTTCCCCTTCCCTGGCTTACACTTTCCACCACATCAGGGGCACTCCATTCTATATGCAGCTGGCAGTCGCCAAACTTCATTTTGGTCTGTATGTCGCCTGAGCGAGGCACTACCTCAAAATGATCATTATCCACAATTTTCCAGGGAGCCGGTTTTTTCGGATCTCTTTTGCTGACCCATTGGTCCAGGTTTTTCCCGTCAAAAAGTACAATGGCATCGGAAGGGGCATCGGCGGCAGTCTTACCGGGAGTGATGACCTTTACCTGGGGTTCCCATATTTCCGTCATTTCGGGCTTCATTTTCATGGGAGATTCTTTTGGCGGAACATCAGAATATTGGGCCTGAGTGGCGCCTGCAGCTAAGATTAAGGCTGAAAGTGTTGTAAAAAATCGGGTCATCATGATCGGTATAAGATTAAAATTCAACAAAAGTGTCAATCTGTTTTTCCACAAACCGGGCGTAAACCTCAAAGGTAAACGCTCCATCCGAAAAATGCGCCAAAATATTGGCTAATTTTAAACGCAGCCCTAAAATATCTGCATTGAGATAGGCCAGAACATCACTGAAGTGGCTTAAACCCACTGAGTTACCGTAGGCGCCGGAGGATACTCCGACCAGGGCAATTTTCTTCCGGCTGAAGCTGTCGGGATGGCGCAAAGCATCAATAAATGCCTTCAGAACCCCCGGGAATGAACCGTTATATTCCGGGATAACAAAAATGAGCTTGTCATGAGCGTCAATCTTTTCCTGGAAGGCGGCAAATGCAGGGTCGGAAGCACCGTACATGTTGGAAAAAATGAAACCGGGAGGAAGGTTCTTCAGTGCAATGATCTGATGTTCTATGTTTCTTTCGGCCAGACGACCGGAGTAATAATCTGCTATTTTTTCAGAAAATGAATCTTCACGGTTGGTACCTACTATTATACCTATGCTCATGTTGTAACTGTTATCTGTGTTTTGCGGCTCCTGCGTGCCTGCCCCGGATTGCATCCATGCCTGCCCCGGATTGCATCCAGGGGCTATGGATGTGTTGTCCCTACGGGACAGCCGGTTAAGGAACTATCTACTGGGAACTATAGATTAAAACAATATTCTCCTGTACGAGTTCTGAAAATTGAAGCACATGTGCAAAAATATTTGTAAATTTGTCATTTAAAAAATTAAACCTGAATATCAGATGAGTCAGTCATTAATAAAACCGGGGGTGGTTACCGGAGAAGCCTTAAACCAGCTTTTAAGAATTGCAAACGAGCAAAACTATGCTTTACCGGCGGTCAATGTGGTAGGTACCAACTCTATCAATGCTGTTCTGGAAACGGCAAAAGCAGTCAATTCACCGGTGATTATCCAGTTTTCAAATGGCGGAGGTTCATTTTATGCAGGAAAAAGTCTTTCAAACGACGGGCAGAAAGCAGCTATAGCCGGTAGTATATCAGGTGCTTTACACGTGCACAATATTGCCGAAATGTACGGTGTGCCGGTGGTGTTACATACCGACCACTGTGCCAAAAAGCTGCTTCCCTGGATAGACGGACTGCTGGATGCCGGTGAAAAACATTTTGCCGCTACCGGAAGCCCGCTTTTCAGCTCCCACATGATTGACCTTTCCGAAGAGCCGATTGAAGAAAATATTGAGATTTCTAAGCGCTATCTCGAAAGAATGGCCAAAATGGGCATGACCCTGGAGATTGAACTGGGGGTAACCGGCGGAGAAGAAGACGGCGTGGATAACTCGGATGTAGACAGCTCAAAGCTTTACACCCAGCCGGAAGAAGTGGCTTACGCCTACGAAGAATTACTGAAAATCAGCCCGAATTTCACCATTGCCGCCGCGTTCGGAAACGTACACGGGGTATACAAGCCCGGAAACGTATCTCTGAAGCCGGTGATCCTGAAAAATTCACAGGATTATATCCAGAATAAATACGGTACCGGTGACCTGCCGGTCAACTTTGTATTCCACGGAGGTTCGGGCTCTTCTCGTGAAGAGATTCGCGAGGCCATCGGTTATGGAGCCATTAAAATGAATATCGATACTGATATGCAATGGTCTACCTGGGAAGGTATTCTTAATTATTATAAGAGCAAAGAAGGATATCTGCAGTCGCAGCTCGGAAACCCTGAAGGGCCGGACTCTCCCAATAAAAAATATTATGACCCGAGAGTGTGGCTGCGTAAAGGCGAAGAGTCTATGGTAGCCCGTCTGAAAACAGCTTTTGAAGACCTGAACTGTCTGAACAGGAACGAAGGCCTTTTTTGATCGAAAATAATTTAAAGAGTTTGAAGCCCCGGAGATTTATCTTCGGGGTTTTTTGTTTTCAGACCTGATATGTATTCCTGGTCATAACAATAGATGCTTTTGTATTAATCCAAGATTTATGTGTATTTATTACACAATTATATTCATAAAACGTATTTTTTTTATATAAAAAGCGAATATTGTAAAAAATAAATAAAAATTTTAATTAATTCCTGCTCCCTGGGGTACACCGTATTTGAGAATAGTTTTATATTTCGGGCAATTATTCAACCATTTTAAATTTCCGTATGAAAACAAATCTATTTCTCAAGTACGGCCTTGTCTTGTTGGTAGGACTTCTGTTCATTCAGATCGATACCTTCGCACAGGCCAGGACAATCAAAGGAAGGGTAACGGATGCAGGTGACGGTTCCGCGGTAGCGGGCGTAACCATAAGCATTAAAGGTACTACTACCGCCACTCAAAGTGATGCAGAAGGAAACTACAGTATTTCCGTTCCGGGAAATAATACTGTACTGGTTTTCTCATTTGTAGGTATGGTTCCGCAGGAAGCGGCTGTAGGCTCCCGAAACCAGGTAGACGTGGCATTACAGAGTGACCAGGCGCTGTTAGAAGAAGTGGTGGTGATTGGTTACGGTACTGCCCGCCAGAAAGATCTGACAGGTTCAGTAGCCATAGTAAACATGAACCAGTTAAAGGCCCAGCCTACTGCCAGTGCGGTAGAAGCGCTGCAGGGTAAAGCTACAGGTGTGCAGATTATCAGTGACGGAGCTCCGGGTGCTACGCCTCAGATCAGGATCAGGGGTTTCAGTACCATTAATAATAATGACCCGCTGTTTATTATTGACGGTGTACCGTATGAAGGAAAGCTGAGCTGGTTTAACCAGAATGATATTGAGAGTATGCAGGTGCTGAAAGATGCTTCTGCAGCTTCTATTTATGGTGCAAGAGCGAATAACGGTGTGGTGATCATTACCACCAAAAAAGGGAAGAAGGGACCTGCAAGATTATCATTTGATGCGTATTTTGGTACTCAGACGCCAAGGAGAAACGCTTTTCCGAAAATGATGAACCCTATGCAATATGCCAACTTCCTTTTCCAGCAGTATCTGAATAACCCGGCCGAAGGAGCTATCGGAGAGCCTTCTACTACCGGAAATGCTTATGGAACAGGCTCTTCGCCTGTTTTACCTGATTATATACTTGCAGGTGGAAAAGTAGGCCATAACATTACTGCCGCTGATGTGGATATGAGTAAATACAATTATACCCGTGACGGTGCTACATTTTATGGTATTACCCGTGCGAATAAAGAAGGTACAGACTGGTTCAGAGCGATTACTGAAAATGCTCCTATGCAAAACTATCAGCTGAGCCTTTCAGGAGGCGGGGATAATTCCACTTATGTCATCAGCGGAGGCGTTTTAAACCAGGATGGTATTGTTAAATATACTGGTTTTAAGAGGTACAATATTCGTTCAAACACCACTTTCTCCTTATTAAATCACCGGTTAAGAGTGGGGCAGAACCTGCAATACAGCCATGACCAATCAAACGGTGTAGGGGTGAACACTAACGTGGCCGGTGATTATATCGGTGAAGGCAGCCCGTTTGGTTTTGCATTCCGGATGCCTACTATAGTACCGGTATATGATGAGGGCGGAAATTTTGCCGGAACCCGGGGCGGTGGTATGCACCTGGACAATGCGCAAAACCCGTTAGCCATATTATACAGGTCAAAAGATAATAATAGTAAAAACAATTTGTTTTTTGGCAATGTATTCGCAGAAGCAGATGTGCTTAATAATCTTACTGCCCGCACCAGTTTTGGTATAAACTATAATAACTGGGCTTCTATTTCGATGGGTTATCCTACTCCTGAGCATTCGGAAGGATCATATTCCAACAACTCACTGAGTGAGTCTATGGGATACGGGGTGAACTGGACCTGGACCAATACCCTGAATTATAAGCTGAACTGGGATCAGCAGAGGTTAAACCTGATGGTGGGTACAGAGGCCGTAAACAATCGTTTCCGAAACATGTCTGCCGGGCGTAATGATTTCTTCATTTTAGGAAACCTGGATTATTACTACCTGAATACCGGTACAGCAAGTTTCTCTAATGCCAGTTCAGGAGGTTCAAGTAGCCTTTTCTCTCTTTTCGGACGGGCTGAATATAGCTTTAATGACAAATACCTGGTTTCGGCAACACTCCGGCGAGACGGCTCATCTAATTTCGGGCCTGCTAATAAATACGGACTTTTCCCTGCGGTCAGTTTGGCATGGAGACTTTCTGAAGAAAGCTTCCTCAGCGAAAGCAGCTGGTTAGATGATCTGAAACTGCGGGCAGGTTATGGAGTTACGGGTAATCAAAGCATACCCGGTTTCCAATATCTTAACCGCTTCGCTGCCTCCCTGTCGAATTCTGCTTACCCTATAGGCGGAGGAGCTGTGACCACCGGTGTATGGCAAAGTGCCTATGCTAACGAAGACATCAAATGGGAAGAGGTGAAATCAGTAAACATAGGACTTGACTTTGCTTTGATGAAAGGTGTAGTTGACGGTAGTTTAGATTGGTTTAATAAAAATACCACAGATATGCTTTATCCTGTTCCGCTTCCGGCAGCAGCCACCGGTATGGGTAGTGCTCCTTTTGTGAACATTGGAGACATGAATAACAAAGGGGTAGAGCTATCACTGAATTACCACCATGGGGTAAAACAGAAACGGGCATTTGAGTTTGATGCAGGGTTTAACTTTACCCATTATAAAAATGAGATTGTATCACTTGCACCGTCGGTGTCAAGACAAAACTACGGTACGTTCAGAGGAATGCAGACTTCTATCTTGTTACCGGGTCAGCCGTTTGCTGCTTTCTATGGATACAATGTAGTGGGCATTTACCAGAGTGAGAGTGACCTGGCAAGCAGCCCCACTTATGCCGGTGCAAGGGTAGGAGGTCTTAAGTATGAAGATGTAAGCGGGCCTGACGGTACGAAAGATGGAATTATTGATGCCTATGACCGGACCATTATCGGTAGCCCGCATCCTGATTTCCTGTATTCCTTCAGCTTTAACGGCAGATACAAAAAATTTGACGTAAGCCTGTTCTTTAACGGATCACAAGGCAATGACATCTATGATGCCACCAGGCACTATACAGATATGAACGCCTTTGACGGCAATGTATCGGCCAGGTTACTGGATGCCTGGAGTCCTACCAACACTTCCAGTATGATTCCGGCTCCGTACAGAAACCCCAGTTCTTATGAATGGGCTTCAACAAGCTACTATGTGCAGGATGGAAGCTACCTGAGACTCAAAAACGTGCAGTTAGGGTATACGTTTCCTACAAGCAAACTGTTTAATAATGCCTTTGAACGCCTGAGAGTGTATGTGAGCGGAACCAACCTGCTGACATTTACGAAATACGACGGACTCGATCCGGAGGTGAGCCAGACAGGTAGTACATTTTCTGCCCTTGGAGTTGACTTCGGGGTGTATCCTGCCTCTCGCCAGTATTTGGTTGGTTTAAGTTTAGGGTTCTAATTTGTAAAAGATTTATTAAGATGAAAACACTTAAAAACAGCTTATATATTATTCTGGCTACCATTACGCTTTCGTGTAATAGTAGTTTCTTAGAAAGGGTTCCTCAGGGGGAACTCTCTACTCCCCAGATACAAAACCCGGATGGGGTGGAGTCTGTACTGATAGGTGCCTATGCCCTCCTTAATGGGAACAGGGATGGTACATGGGGAAACTATGCTTCTGCACCCAGTCAATGGCTCTTTGGAGATGTGGCTGCGGATAATGCTCATAAAGGTTCTACCTCAGGTGACCAGGCTACCATGAGCGCGATAGAAGGGTATGCTCCTAACCCGGATAATGAACACTTAGGTGTAATGTGGACAAGGTATTACGAGGGAGTTTCAAGGGCTAACCGTACGCTTAGCTTACTCGCTGCAGTGCAGGGGGGAAGTGGTGATAAGGTATCCGCTACCCGTGCCACAGAAATTGAAGCTGAAGCCAAGATGTTGAGAGCACATTATTATTTTTATCTGGTAAGGCTGTTTAAGAATATCCCTTATGTAGACGAAACCCTGTCAGCATCTGAAGCGGTGAAAGTGGCGAATGATAAGGATGTATACCCCATGATAGAAGCAGATTTGAAATTTGCGGCAGATAACCTGCCTGTTGCCAAGCCTAAAGGTGAGGTGGGTCGTGTAGATAAGATAGCAGCTAAGGCTTATTTAGGGAAAGTTTACCTCTATCTGAAGAAGTACCAGGAAGCCAATACCCTGTTTGAAGAAGTGATTGCTGCAAAGCCGGCTCTGACTACATTAAGTTTTACCGATAACTTTGATATTACCAAAGAAAATGGGCCCGAGTCAATTTTTGCGGTTCAGCACTCTATCAATCCTGACGGTGGCGGACATAACGCTAACGTGGGGGATATGCTGAGCGGATTCTATGGTACAGCTCCTGTGAGTTGCTGTGGATTTTTTCAGCCCTCTATAGATCTGGCCAGCGCATTCCAGGTGGGGGCTGACGGCCTGCCGCTTTCTACTACAGCCTACAGGGCTAAGCCTGTAAAATCAGATTTTGGTCTTACAGGGAGTGCTTTTGATAACTTTACTCCTGACAAGACACAAAAATTAGATCCGAGAATAGATTACACGCTGGGCAGAAGAGGGGTGCCTTTCCGCGATTGGGGTGTTATGCCTGGCAATGCCTGGATACGTGACGTGGGCTACGGTGGGCCTTTTGTGGCGTATAAGCATACCATAGAGCTGGCCCAGTTTTCAGGCAATACCCAGCCGGGTGAGCCTTATGTTACCGGCCTTAATGTTAATATCATCCGGTTAGCAGATGTATACCTGATGGCGGCAGAAACAGCAGTGGAAACCGGTAACCTGTCAAGAGCATTACAACTGGTAAATGCTGTAAGAGAGCGTGCTGCAAAATTACCTGCTAAAGCTGTTAACGGGAGCCCTGTGGCTGACTATACCGTTAAGCCTTATGCTGCTTTTGCGAATGCTGATGCTGCCCGGAGTGCCATTCGCCAGGAAAGAAGGCTGGAGCTGGCCCTGGAAGGTCACAGGTGGTTTGATTTGGTAAGATGGGGCATAGCTGAAACGGTATTGAACTCCTATGTGAGTTTTGAGGGTTCGATTTTGAGCTCTGCTACCGGTACATTTAAATCTATCAATACCTACTATCCGATTCCGCAGGGGCAGATAGATATCAGCCAGGGAGCGTTAAAGCAAAACGATGGTTACTAAAAATGTGATTTTATAGAAAGAAAAGAGCCGGTTTCCGGCTCTTTTTTTGTGGTCAACAGAAGGAAGCCTGCCGGTATCCGGAATCCTCAGGGGGGCTGGATCAGCCGGAAATAAAATAGCCGGAATATAATTTATCCCGGCTAATCCATCACTGGAAGTATCTTTTTAAGACTGGCCCTTCTTAAACCACCAATACACCGGCAGCCCGAGCGCCACTATCCCCAGCCCCGGAAACGTAAACTGCGGCTTTTCTTTGATCAGGATGATAATAATGGCTGAAGCGATAATCACATAAAGCAGGGGAAGCACAGGATATAAAGGAGCCTTGATAGGTCTCGGATGATCCGGCATTTTCTTCCGCAGAATAAAAATACCGATAATGGTCAGTACATAAAACAGGATCACCACCGTCATCAGGTAGTCCAGCAGGTCGCCGTATTTGCCGCTCAGGCATAAAACACCGGCCCATGCACACTGCCACCACAGGGCGGTGCTGGGAACAGCCGCCTTGTTCAGCTTACCGAAGCTCTTGAAAAACAGCTTGTCTTTGGCCATGGTATAGGTCATCCGGGCACCGGTCAGGATCAGCCCGTTATTACAGCCGAAAGTAGAGATCATGATCAGTATGGCCATAAATACCGCCATAGACGGCCCGCCGATAGCCTCGGTAGTAGCTGCTGCCACGCGGTCCTGGGAAGCAAACTGGATACCTCTTCCTATCACGTCAGTGGCCTCGGGATTTCCCTGCAGAGGAAGAATAAAGAGATATACCAGGTTGGTCAACAGGTACAAAACGGTTACCAGCAGGGTGCCGATGGCCAGCCCGCGGGGAATATTTCTCTCAGGATTAATCACCTCATCCCCGGCGGTAGCCAGGCCGTGCCACGCGTCACTGGAGAATAAGGTACCCACCTGGGTAACCCCCAGTGCCAGGATAATGCCCATACCGCCGATCATGGTGGCGGTCCATTCGCCATCCAGGTTGATCATGGCGGTAGGACCGCTCTGGAAAATATTTGAAAAATTAGCACTTATAACTTCTGAATTGGCATAGATAAAGCCTATCAGGATCAGGAATGCCAGGGCGATCAGCTTGGTACTGCCGAAAATATTCTGGATGAGCTTGCCCAGCTTCACTCCCCGGGTATTAGACCAGGTCAGCAGAATAATAGTGGCAATGGCCAGAAGCCTTTGAGAGGTAACCTGGAAAGACCCGGTGAGCGTAAGAATAGGATTATCATTGATAATGTCAGGCGCCAGCACACCGGTGTATTTGGCAAATGCCACCGCTACTGCAGCAATGGTTCCTGTCTGAATTACCGTAAAAAAAGACCAGCCGTACAGGAAACCCACCAGCCGGTTATAGGCTTTCTGAAGAAACACATACTGCCCGCCTGCCTGGGGAAACATGGAGGCCAGCTCACCGTAAGAAAGGGCCGCCATCATAGTGAGCCCCCCTGCTATCAGCCAGGAAAGCAGCAGCCAGCCGGCATCGCCCGTTTGACGGGCTACGTCAGAAGAAACTAAAAAAATACCGGAACCGATCATGGTGCCGGATACAAGCATTACCGCATCGTAAAGATTGATCTCGCGTTTAAAATTTGCCATTCACAATAGTTGGTTAGGTGTTACCTGCAAAAGTACATAAATAACTAAGAAAAAATCAATCCTAAATAACGAAGAGGGTAAAATGCTTTCAGAAATTGACGATATTTGCTGAAAATATTATAGTATGGATTTTGCGCGTTTCGTTAAAAACTCTCAGGAACGGGAACCTTTGTCGTCTCTGCTGATTTTGTTCGGGTTTATATGCATCGGCTTTGTGCTGGCCTCCCTGGTTCAGGGCGGTCTCATGGTAGCCGCCATTATGAAAGACTCCGGCGGAAACCTGGATATGGAAGAGATAACCCGGGGAATGAGCAGCCTGATGGATTCGCGCTCCGACTGGTGGATACTGGTAATTATGCAGGGGGTGTCATCGATCATCCTCTTTATACTTACCGCACTGGCCTACTGGTATTGGATAGAAAGAAAAAATGTATCTGATTTTAACTCCCGTCCGGCACCCGTAATTGCCGTTTTTTTGTTTGTATTTGCTTTACAGTTGACCTCTTTGCCGTTTACTTCCTATCTGGCAAGCATCAATGAGAATATTCAGTTGCCTCCCGGACTGGAAAGTGTATTGAGAGAAATGGAGCGGTCAGCTTCTGAACTTACTGAATTTATGGCCAAAACCGATACGTATACCCAGTTATTTATGAGTATACTGGTAATGGGTGTGATTGCCGGCATCGGGGAGGAACTGATCTTCAGGGGGATTGTCTTACGCAAGCTGCTGAAAGGAATGAGTAATGAACACCTGGCCGTATGGCTTTCTGCCATTATCTTCAGTGCTATCCACTTCCAGTTTTACGGGTTTCTTCCCCGGGTGGTGCTGGGAGCTCTCTTTGGCTACCTTTATGTATGGACAGGCAATATCCGGATTCCCATAGCGGCCCATATTTTTAATAACACCCTGGCGGTGATTCTCTTTCACCTTATTCATAAGGGAGTAATTTCAGAAGAATTTGAAAAAATGGACTCTATCCCCCTGCCCTGGGTAATAGCCTCCAGTATTGTATTTATTATACTGCTATATACGTTTTATAACCAGCAGAAAGGCCGCCGTATCCGTGTTTGAACCCGCGTATGAGTAATATAGAGCTGCCACCGAAATATTACCATGATAATTTTGAGTATCTTTTAAGCTTTGTAAAAGACAAATATGCGGATCTCCTGGTAGAATCTGAGTGGAAATTCCTCCGGAAATACTATACCCTGTCCGAAGACGCCCAATGCCTGTTTATCCGTTTTACCAACCGGAAAGGCCTGTTTTTTAAGGCAGATACCCTGAAGTATGCCGAAATAGAAGATATTCCCGGAAACCTGGAATTACTGGCCGCGCGCGGATTTGTCACCCCCGTGAACTATGAAGACCATAAGCTCTGGATCAACGAGCTGCTGGCCCTGCTGACCCGCAATGAGCTGTGCCGTACTTTTGGTATGCGTGAACTTAAAACCGCCCGGAAGGAGGAAATGACGGAATACCTGAAGTCTTCTTTAAGTGCTGAAGAGATGATCAAGGCTATCAGTGGTGCTTTCCGGCTGGTCAAAGTTAATTTTGAAGAGGAAGTTTCCTTTCTCAAATTCCTGTTTTTTGGAAACAGAAGCATGGACATGACCGAGTTTGTGCTGCGTGACCTGGGCCTGGTACAATATTACAAACAGAGTGATGACGACCTGGTGGCCCGCTTCTCCACCCGGAAAGAGGCGGAAGACAAATGGCTGGTATCTGAGCAATACCTGGTTTTTTCAGAAATAAAAGACAGTTATGAACCGAAGCAGATCTTTGACTGGTATTGCAGCTTCAGAGACAGCCACCGGGAGTTGAGCCCCATAGCGGTTCCGGCTTTTCAGAAGCTTCAGCTGAATATCGGCAGGCATATGGAGCGCTGTAAGGCTTATGACCTGGCCATTGAGCTGTATGATGATGCGGGTGTGCCCCCGGCCCGTGAACGTAAAGCCCGCAGCCTGGTCAGGGCAAAGTTCTACGACGAAGCGCGGGCCGTATGCGAGGAGATGATTCTTTCTCCCTATAATGCAGACGAACAATATTTTGCCGAATACTTTCTCACCACCCTCTCAGGTAAAAAGAACCGGAAGCAGACCACCGCCTGGCTGAAGGAGGCCGATGAGATCACCCTCTCTGCGGATTACCGGCACAGTGTGGAGATGGGCAGTCTCGAATATTTTTTGGAACAGGGATATTCCGGGGCATTTTCCGAAAATTTCTCCTGGCGGGCGTTATTTGGGCTGCTCTTGTGGGATATCATCTTTGACCCTTCTCTGGTAGCTTTTCACCATCCTTTTCAGCGCCGCCCCTCTGACCTCTACCTGCCCGATTTCTATAAAAAAAGAAGAACACAGGTAGAGCAGCGCCTCGACACTTTCCGGGACCCGGATGAATTGGTAGCCGGCCTTTGGCAGACCTTTGAAAAGAACTTCGGTACGGCCAATCCTTTCGTGGTGTGGGACCCGGAAATATGGGGCATGGTCAAAGTGCTGGCTTCCCGGATTGACCTCCCCGCCCTCAGGACCATCGTGCAGACCATGGCAGAGAACCTGGTAGAAAACTCCCGCGGCATGCCTGACCTTCTCATCTGGAACGATGACCGCTACGAGCTCCTGGAAATCAAATCTCCCAATGATACGCTGAGTAACCAGCAACTGTTCTGGTTAAAAACTTTCCGGGAACTGGGCGTGAATGCCCGGGTATTACGGGTACGGTTTTCATGATTACATTTGCGGCATAGAACGATGCTCTATGCTAACGTATGATGCCCTTTCAGGACAAAAGAGGTATTGTTCAGCCATTGCCCCAGCCACGAAGTGGCGCAATCCCCCTGCATAGGGTGCAGCCCTATGCAACTCCATGCAGGCAACCCCTTGTACATGCATGCAGCCCCATCTATACCTATGAACCCCTTTGCAAATAAAAAAGGCCACCGTCGGGTGGCCTCTTTTTAATATATCCGGGAGAATTACTCCTCATTCGCCTCAGCTACCACTTTCACGGCCAGCTCATGCTTCACTTCTTTATGAAGATCAATTACCGCGGTGTAGTCACCTGTAAACTTGATATCACCTACGGTGATTTTCTTGCGGTCTACGGTAATGCCTTTCGCTGCCAGTGCATCAGCGATCTGGGTATTGGTCACACGGCCGAAGATTTTTCCGCTTTCGCCGGTTTTGGTAGCAATGGTTACCACCGTGTCACCGATCTGCGCAGCAATAGCTTCTGCATCAGCTTTGATTTTTTCAGCTTTGTGGGCTGCTTGCTTCAGGTTTTCAGCCAGGATCTTCTTATTGGATTCAGATGCCAAAACCGCATATCCCTGAGGGATCAGGTAATTACGTCCGTAACCAGGCTTAACGCTGATGATGTCGTTTTTATATCCCAGTCCGGCAATATCTGTTTTTAATATTATTTCCATTTGTAAATTAATGTTTTGATTGATTATTTAAGACCATCAGCCACGTAAGGCAGTAACGCCAGGTGACGGGCACGCTTAATGGCAATAGCCACTCTTCTCTGGAACTTCAGGCTGTTACCTGTAAGTCTTCTCGGAAGGATCTTACCCTGCTCATTCAAAAACTTTAAAAGGAAATTAGGATCTTTGTAATCTACGTATTTGATACCCAATTTCTTAAATCTACAGTATTTTTTACGGTTCTGCTCTTTTCTTTCTACCGGTTCGTTTACTAATGACATAACGATAAATGTTTAATGTTAGGTGATTACTCTGTTACAGCTGCTTCAGCTTTTTTGAAACCGCCTTTTCTTCTACGTTCAGAATACTCAATCGCATGCTTGTCTAACTTGGTAGTTAAGAAACGGAGAACACGCTCGTCACGCTTATATTCAGTTTCCAATGTGGCGATCAGCTTAGGATCTGCCTTAAACTCAACTAACTGATAGTAGCCCGTGGTTTTGTGCTGAATAGGGTAGGCCAGCTTCTTAAGCCCCCATGCCTCCTCATTAACGATCTCAGCACCGTTATCAGCTAAAACTGATTTGAATTTGTCAACAGCGTCCTTCATCTGGGCATCAGATAAAACGGGAGTTAAAATGAACACTGTTTCGTACTGGTTTTGAAACATTTGACTAATAAAATAAATTAAAAAAATAGTTTTTTCCGAAAATCGGACTGCAAAAATAGAGGTTTATAGTTGAAAATCAAAGAACTGTACAGTTATTTTTCCTGTTCGCCGCCGGAGCAAAGACAGGAGCGAGGTTTTGATATGATTTATTTTGTATTTTTTTGTACAATACTGTTGTTGAAAACCGGTTTGGTAAAATTCTCGCCAAAAGATGAAGCCCCTTAGTGTATAAATTTTAATTTTGAGACCTTAAAACCAAAAAGAAGTTTTGCAAAAGTCTATGAAAACAGTAGATAGCTTTGATTTCGCGGGCAAAAGAGCTTTGGTAAGAGTAGATTTTAACGTTCCTTTAAATGAGCGGTTTGAAATTACAGACGATACTCGGATCAAGGCTACCATTCCAACCATTAAGAAAATACTCGCAGACGGAGGATCCGTTATTTTAATGTCTCACCTCGGCCGGCCCAAAGAAGGGCCCACAGAGAAGTACTCCCTGAAACACATTGTAGCGCCTTTGTCCCTGATCCTGGGGGTTCCGGTAAAATTTGCTGATGACTGCATCGGTGAGCAGGCTAAAGAGCAGGCAGCCGCTTTACAACCGGGCGAAGTACTCCTGCTTGAAAACCTGAGGTTTTATAAAGAAGAAGAGAAAGGGGATGCGGCTTTTGCAGAAAAACTTTCTCAGCTGGGAGATGTATGGGTGAATGATGCCTTCGGAACTGCACACCGGGCACATGCTTCCACCGCGGTGATTGCACAGTTTTTTACCGACAGAATCTGTGGTAAAGTAATGCAGGCCGAACTGGATAATGCACGCCATATCCTGGAAAATGCCGAGAAGCCGTTTACGGCCATCATGGGCGGTGCCAAGATTTCTGACAAGATCCTGATCATTGAACGCCTCCTGGATAAGGTAGATAACCTGATCATCGGCGGCGGGATGACCTATACCTTTACCAAAGCGCTGGGCGGTAAGATCGGGAAGTCATTGCTGGAAGCTGATAAGCTGGAACTGGCACTGGAAATCCTGGAAAAGGCAAAACAGAAAGGAGTTAAAGTATATATGCCGCTGGATAATGCTACGGCCGACAGCTTTAGCAATGATGCCCGCCGCGAGGTGTATGCTACCGGCGAAATTCCGGATGAATTGCAGGGACTGGACATTGGTCCTAAAACCATAGAATTATTCAGCCAGGTGATCGCTGAATCCAGAACTATTCTCTGGAATGGCCCGATGGGCGTTTTTGAATTCCCGAATTATGCCATTGGTACTAATGCCATCGCTGAAGCGGTAGTGAAAGCTACAGATGATAAGAATGCCTTCTCACTGATCGGCGGAGGTGACTCTGCCGCGGCGATTAATAATGCCGGTTACGGCGACCGCGTTTCTTATGTATCTACCGGTGGTGGTGCGCTGCTGGAATATATGGAAGGGAAGACCCTGCCGGGTGTGGCGGCGCTGGAAGCGTAACACTAAAGTCACTGAAACTGCCCGCCGGGGTAACTAACTGAATAGCTTTGTGTACTTTGTGCTACTTACTTTGTGTGCTTTGTGTAATGTATTTTTTTTACAAAGCACACAAAGTAAGTAGCACAAAGTACACCAGGTTTTTCCTCCGGCATTATTTCAAATTTATAACACCCACACGTCCGCTGGCCCCCGCCGCCATACAGGTATTCCCGAAACATTTGACTACGTGAAACGATTCGCCGTCCAGGGGCTTCCACGAAAACCCGCCGTCACGCGAAAGCGCCGTGCCGTGCGTGCCTACGCTGATCAGGTGTTTTTGTGCGCCGAAAACCCCTATACATTCCGTAAGCCCGATCTTCCAGAATTCTTTGCTGGTAAACCAGGCCTGTCCGCCTGACCCGGAATGAGCATATTGCAGCACGGGCTCCTTATGAGGAAGATAATCTCCCCCCACCGCCAGGAGCGTGTAGGGGTCAATAGCAAAAATGCCGAAGATCCCCTGGCTGGAGCCTTTCATAAAAAGGGTATTGTGCACCTGCCAGTATTCTCCGGAATTAAATGAATGAAAGATACGGTTCTGGGTATGAAACCACACGTTGTCGCCCGAAGTGGTAATGCAGGAATTACTGGATGCAAACGAAGCCTCGCCTTCCGTGATTTCGGGCAGGTTGGTCACCCGTGTCCAGGTTTCTCCCGCATCCACGGTTTTGAGGAAGTAGGGATAGGCATCGATGGGGTCACCCAGCAGGTAACCCGTCCACGGGCTTCTGAATTTTATGGTATCAAAAAAGATCCCTTTCTCACTTTTTTCAAGTACCTTCTTCCAGGTTCTGCCGCTGTCAGTGGTTTTAATAACTATGGCCCGGCCTTCAGATGCATCTCCGGCGCTCATGGCCAGCACCACGCTGTCGGCCAGTACGGCAATTCCCCGGAAATCAAGATGGCGAAACTCTTCGGGACAGCGGTTCTCCCAGCTTTGCCCGCCGTCTGAAGTTACAAAAATACTGCCTTTGGATCCGGAAATCCAGATATTATGACTGCCGGAAGCATCGATGGCACGGATTGAAGGTTCTTCCGGTAAGGTGGAGACCGTCCACTGACCGAACGAGAAGATGCTGTGTACAATGAGGGTTGAGAGCAGGAGAATGTTTTTCATATATAAAGATTTTTCGGAATAGTAGATAGTTTCGAGTGAGGTATGATCTGTCACCCTGAGCCTGTCGAAGGGCGAGTGAGGTTCTCCGAGAAAGCAGGGTAACTTATGAATAACTACCTCTGAGCCCTTCGACAGGCTCAGGGTGACAGATGGCCACCCACGCGGAACTATCCACTATCTGCTCCCCACTCGGAACTCTCCACTGTATTTCCGCCGTGAATATAACGAATACACCGATAATGCATGGATAATTTCATAAATTTGCACGATGTCATTTCGAATTCTTGTATTCTTTCTCACCGTGGTATGGGTGCCACTGCTGGCTCAGTATCCCGCCCCGAAGATAACGGTCGGGCCGGAGAGGATGTCTATGCATGATCAGCTGATAGTAACCGTCACGGTTTACGGACCTGAGTATGTACTGGATGATTTTCCGGAGCTGGCCGGCTTTGAACGGGGTAAACGTACCGTAAGTCACGGGGAAACCCAGATAGAAGGGAAAAAAACGGAAATCCACACCATCACCAAGTACTATATGCCCATAGAGGGAGGAGAGTTTATCATACCGCCTTTTGAGATAGAAGTCAATAAGGCTATGATCAGGTCAGAAGCCGCACGGGTAATTGTGGAAGATGATGAAGAAGGGTATGCCGATCTGATGATGGACATAGACGATGCCGATTTTGTGGTAGAGTGTTCCAAAAAAGAAATATATACGGGAGAGGGGGTCAAGATCCGGCTGTCATTCTACTCTTCTGCCAAAAATACGGTAGGCTGGCAGTTTCCGCGGGATATAGGCGACCAGGTAGAAGCGCTGGCCCGGAAAATCAAACCGGAAAACAGCCTGGAGAGCCGGAATATTATCAGCTCCATCCGTCAGCGGGAAGAATATATCCGGGAGGAAAAATACTTTGTCTATGACCTTTTTGAAGCCGTGTATTACCCGCTGAATAACCACGATATGAATATCCCCGCTTTAAGCCTGCGCATGAATAAAGGCGAAAAGCAGTCGGCCTCACTGAAGTCAAAGCCACAGGTTATAAAAGTAAAGCAGCTTCCTGACCACCCCCTCCGGGACAAGGTAGCCGTAGGGATTTTCAGGCTAAAGGAAAACATCCAGGGCGGAAAGGATAAACAAACCGGTGAAAGCTTTAATTTTGGGATTACCATAGAAGGGCAGGGGAACATGGATGTGCTTAACTTCGGGAAAATTGAAAATGATGAAAACCTTGATTTTTTCGAATCGGGAGTACGGCTGCAGCAGGAAGGTGGCAAGCTGGCCGGCGTAAAAGTATTTAATTACAAAATAGTGCCCAAAGTGGCCGGAGAGTATGACCTGGGTAGTTATTTTTCGCTGATCTGTTTTAATATTAAAACGGCACGTTACGATACCCTGACCGCCGGTGAGCACATACATGTAACGGGAAATACCATTGTTTCCAAAAATAACCTGGTCAAAGATATTTATACGGGAATAGACGATCTCCGCACCGATAAAAATGAATTTAATACAAGGAGTTTCCTGCGGTTTTTTGCCAACTTTATCCTGGTCTTTATGGTAATGACATTAATTTATATCTGGAAGAAAAAATGAGTAGTACATACGGTAAAATTTTTAAAATATCCACCTTCGGTGAATCGCACGGAAAAGCCATAGGAGTGGTCATTGACGGATGCCCTGCCGGGGTTGATTTTAATGAGGAGGAGATTCAGCATGAGCTGGACAGGAGAAAGCCCGGGCAGTCGCGTATCACCACCCAGCGCAAAGAATCTGACAGTTTCCAGATCTTATCCGGGGTTTTTGAAAGAAAAACCACGGGTACCCCCATTGCTATGGTGATCTTTAACGAAGATCAGCGCAGCAAAGACTACAGTCATATTGCTGATCAGTTCAGACCGTCACATGCCGACTATACCTATACCGAGAAGTACGGCATACGGGATTACCGCGGTGGCGGCAGAAGCTCGGCACGGGAGACTGCCGCCCGGGTGGCGGCCGGCGCCCTGGCCAAAAGAATTCTGCAGAAGGAAGGTGTGGAGATCTGCTCCTATGTTTCACAGGTAGGCCGACTGAAGCTGGATAAAAATTATACCGGGCTGGACCTGGCCCGTATAGATGATAATGCCGTCAGGTGCCCTGATGAACCCACCGCACAGAAAATGTTTGAATATATTGATGAAGTGCGTAAAGCCGGCGATTCGGTAGGAGGAGTGATCACGGGGGTGATTAAAGGGGTGCCTCCCGGCTGGGGAGAACCCGTTTTTGACAAGCTCCATGCCGAGCTTGGTAAAGCCATGCTAAGCATCAATGCCGTAAAGGGGTTTGAATACGGAAGCGGCTTTGCCGGGACCGAACTCCACGGATCCGAGCATAACGATGAGTTTTATATGGAATCAGGAAAGGTGCTGACCCGGACCAACCACTCCGGTGGTATCCAGGGCGGCATTTCCAATGGTCAGGACATTTATTTCAAAGTAGCTTTTAAGCCTACCGCCACCATTATGCGTGACCAGGAGAGTGTGAACGAAGCCGGCGAAACGGTTATCGTATCCGGTAAAGGGCGGCATGACCCGTGCGTACTTCCCCGGGCTGTTCCTATTGTGGATGCCATGGCCGCCCTGGTACTGGTTGATTTTATGCTCCGGGCCCGCTCAGGCAGGCTCTGACCTTACTTTTCGCGCATCACATAGCCCATACCTACTACGGTATGAATGATTTTGGGAGAACCGTGCTTGTCCAGCTTCTTCCGGAGATAATTAATGTACACGTCTACCACGTTAGTGCCCAGATCAAAGTTTACTTCCCACACGCGCTCCAGGATTTCCTGGCGGGAGTAAACTTTGTTCGGCATTTTCATCAGCAGAAGCAGTAACCTGAACTCAGTAGAGGTTAGGGCTACTTCCTGGTCATTGACCGTCACAATCTTCGAGGTATTATTGAGGACCACTCCGGCAAACCGGTAAATCTCCGAACGGTCTTCTTCCGAATTTTGCCCGGCGCGCCGTAAGAGCGAATTGATCCGGGCTATCAGCTCAATAAACTTAAAAGGTTTCACCAGGTAATCATCGGCACCCCGGTTCAGTCCTTCTGCTACATTCTCTGCCGTACCCAAAGCCGTAAGCAGCAGGATAGGAATATTGCTCACCTCCCTGATCTTTCCGCATACTTCCAGCCCGGCCATGCGCGGAAGCATAATATCCAGGATGATCAGGTCAAAAGGCCGGTCCAGAGCCATGGCCAGGCCTGACTCGCCATCCATGGCGATGGTAATGGAAAAGCCCTCTTCTTCCAGCCCTTTCTTAACAATAGAACAGACCTGGCTGTCATCTTCTATCAATAATATTTTTTTCAAAGTATATCTTTTTTCACTATCAAAAATACACAAAAACCATCAAGCAGGTGAATTTTAGAGCAAAATAGCGGAAGTAACAAAAGGAATGCAATCGGTTGCGACGCATTTATTTTTATTGGGCATGGTTTTTGTAAAAATAAAAACTGAACCGGAAGGTGGCAGAGAATTAAATTAAGGAATGGACTTGGTAACAACGATTAAAGATACGATTTCGGATATAGCGATAGAAAACCTGGCGGGTTATCTCGGGGAAGATATTAACGGTACGCGGCTGGGACTGGACCTGGGAATCGGGACTTTCCTGGCGGGAGTGATAAAATTTGCGTCAACGGATAAAACCGGCAGAAGCCTGCTGGGAATCCTGAATGACGGGGGCCATACCGGTGATATCCTGAATAATTTTGAAACTTTTTCAGGGAAACCTGAAAAAGCCAGGCTTTTGGAGACGATAGGAGGTAATATTGTCAATCACTTCCTGAAAGATAAATCAGAGGGGCTTGCTGATAAGATTGCCGGCCAGGCCGATATAAAAATCAGTAGCTCATCGGCCCTGCTTAACCTTTCGGCCCCTTTGGTACTGGGCTTTCTGGGTAAAATGGTACGCGAGAAGAATATGAGCGCGCATGACCTGAAAGCCTACCTGGGCGACGCCACAGGCGAGGTTTCGTCTGTGCTGCCCTCTTCTCTTCTGCTGGCCCTTAACCTGCCCAAATACAGCCGGGGCAAGAGCTCTCCTCTAAGCCACTATCATGCAGTAAAAGAATTAAACAAAGATGAGAAACGAAAAAACTGGGGCATGGTACTGCCCTGGGTACTTCTTTTCTGTGTGGGTGTTATGATCTGGTATTTTTCACGGTCAAAAGAAAGTGCGAAGCCTTCTCCCGTAGCCGAGACTATACAGCCGGAAATATTTTTGCCCCCGGATACCCTGGAAACCAGGTCTTCAGAGCCGCCCGTTTCAGCAGCTCAGGTAACTCCGGATACAGCCAGGGTCAGCGCGGTGCCGGAGCCTGTCGGTGAGAAGAAGCCTGAAACCGTGAATCGCAAAGAACCGGAAAATACGAGCCGTAAAGAGCCTGAGACCCAAAAAGAACAACCAGAAGAAGCGGAAGATACGACACCCGCTGGTTTTAGCCGGGTGCCCGCTTCTGTTTTTGCCCGGAACAGCGCGGAAGTAGTCAGTGGGTCAGCGCTTGATCAGCTGCTGTCCTCCCTGAAGGAAAGCCGGAAAAAACTGGTGCTGACACCCTTACAGGGCTCAGGCACCGTGGCCGTAGACCGTGCCTATGCTATCCGTGATTACCTCCTTGAAAACGGAGTGGCGCTCAGCCAGGTAGAAATTGCTTCTCCCGGAAAAGGCAGGAACCCGAGTGGTGTGGCGTATAAGATTAATAACTGAAACTAAGGCGTAAATTTAGTTAAGTGCGTGAGTCTCTTGGTGACTCACGCACTTTTTGTTTTATATTTGTCCCTCGCAATAGGGTAGAGGTATAAAATTTCGGGTCTCTGCGCAACAAAATCTTGCGTTCTTATACTTTTATATAATTTGTAGATAATCAAACAATATGAAGAAATTATTTTTTGCCATTGGCATTTTCTTTTCCACCACACTTGCTGCCCAGGAACTCAAAACCCAGTTCAACTGGCATAACCTGGATCTGAAAGAAAACGGAGTAAGGGGTATCAGTACGGAAAAAGCCTATCTCGAACTATTGAAAAACAGGAAACACCAGACGGTGCTGGTGGGGGTGGTCGACTCCGGGATAGATATTAACCATGAAGACCTGAAAGAAAATATCTGGAAAAATCCGAAAGAAGTAGCCGGCAACGGTATTGATGATGATCAAAACGGGTTTATTGATGATATCTACGGATGGGACTTCCTGGGGAACGCTCAGGGAGAAGATATTCATTCGGAGCAGTTGGAAAGTGTACGTCTGTACAATACGCTGAAGAAAAAATTCGGTGATAATCCCGGCAAAAGACTTATCAGGAAAAATAAGGCCGATTATGAACTCATGAGTCAGCTTCGTCAGGATATAGATAAAGACCGTAAAGAGGCCGAGCAGTACCTGCCTATGTACAGGAATATGCTGAGCGCGCTGGAAGAAGCTGAAAATATCCTGAAACAGGCCTCCGGTAAGGAAAAGCTTACTACGGAGGTAGTAAACGGACTGAAAACGGAGGAACTGGACAGGAGAGGGCGGGCCGCCCGCGAAATGTGGCTGCAGATGAACCGTATGGGAGGGATAAATGACCTGAAAAGGGGAGTGGAGTATTTTGAAAGTAAAGTAAAATATACGCTTAATTACGATTACCAGCCCCGGACCCTCATAGGCGATAACCTCAGAGAACCGGAATACGGTAAATACGGTAATAATGAAGTAACCGGCCCTGATGCGCTTCACGGTACCCACGTGGCAGGGATCATCGGCGCTGACCGCAGCAATAACAAGGGCGTTCTGGGGGTAGCCAATGATGTGAAGATCATGGTGCTGAGAGCGGTTCCGAACGGTGATGAACGCGATAAAGATGTGGCTAACGCCATCCGCTATGCAGTAGATAACGGGGCAAGGGTGATTAACATGAGTTTCGGAAAATCGTACTCTCCTGAGAAAAAATGGGTGGACGAAGCCGTAAAATACGCTGATTCCAAAGGAGTGCTCCTGGTAGCGGCTGCCGGTAATGATAATTCGGATGTAGACGCCAAGCCCCAGTACCCCAACCGGAAAAGCCTGAAAGGGGAAGAATACAAAAACTGGATATCAGTAGGAGCGCTGAACTTTGAGCCGGGAGAGAAAATGATAGCTACCTTTTCCAATTACGGTAAAAACGGGGTAGACGTTTTTGCGCCGGGTGTAGCCATCTACAGCACCACCCCGGATTCGGAATACCAGGAACTTGACGGAACCAGCATGGCTGCGCCCGTAGTGACCGGTCTGGCCGCACTCCTGTTCTCTTATTTCCCTGAGCTTACGCATTATGAAGTAAAAGAGATCATCCTGAAGTCAGCGGTTAAGCTACCCGGGCAGAAAGTGAATGTGGGGGAGCAACTGGTGACGCTGGATGAGATCAGCACCACCGGGGGCGTGGTAAATGCATACGAAGCCGTTAAAATGGCACTGGAATTAACCTCAGTGAAGTAAAATGAACCTGATTCTTTTCGATACACCGAAGTACAGGGAATACCTCAAGCCCCTGGTGCTCACACGGCCTGTGGCCGGTTTGCGCTGCGGCATACTGACCGTGCACGAAAAGTGGGAGCACAGGCTGCAGGCAGAAGCTTCTTTTCTGACCGAAGCCTACCTGGGCATAAAATTTCCCGTGCATTATACCGCAGATAACCTGTACGTAAATGCCTCCTGCCTTCCTGATGATGTACTGGTGAAGCGGCTGCTGACCCTGAATACAGGAGAGAGCCTTTATTCGGGCGATGAGCTGGTGGCCTTCCGTACGGCAGAACACCTGGAATGCGGATTTGAACCGGCCCCTGAAAAGACAGCTTATACAGAGCCGGTTACTTTTCTGCGTGAGTTGCCCCACCTTTTCCTGAATAACGGAGCCCAGATTGAAGCAGATTTTATCCTGCTGAGCCGGAGCCGGGCTTCCGCACAGATCACAGATCCGCATACTGCCGTGTATGGAGAAGACCGGGTTTTTATAGGTGCCAATGTGCAGATCAGGGCAGCGATCATCAATGCTGAAGCCGGACCGGTGTTTATTGATGATAACGCCATTATCCAGGAAGGGGCCATTATCATAGGCCCTGCGGCTATTGGTCAGAACGCCATGGTGGCTTTCGGAGCAAAAATCCGTTCCAATACCACGCTCGGACCTTACTGCCGGGTAGGCGGTGAAGTAGGAAACTCCGTTTTTCATGCTTATTCCAACAAAGCCCATGACGGTTTCCTGGGGAATTCCTATATCGGGGAATGGTGTAACCTGGGGGCCAACACCAATAATTCCAACCTGAAAAATAATTATAAGCCGGTCAGCCTGTACTCATATGCCTTACAGGAGTATTATGATACCGGTGAGACCTTCTGCGGTACCTTTATGGGCGATTATACCAAGGCCGGGATCAGTACCATGTTTAACACCGGTACCGTGGTAGGCGTATGCTGTAATGTCTATGGGGCCGGCTTCCAGGAGAAATATATTCCCGGTTTTACCTGGGGAGGGAAGACCGAAGGATACCAGGCCTACCGGTTTGATAAAGCGGTAGAAGTGACCAATGCCACCATGGAAAGGAGGTCACGTTCCCTGGACGACAAAGACCTGTCTATATTGAAATACATTGCAGAGAATCATTTATGAGATTTGCTGAAATACCGGGCCTGGATGAGATCAAAGAGCGGCTGACTGACTCCGTGAAACGGAGGAATGTAGCCCACGCCCTTTTGTTTGACGGCCGTAGCGGCAGTGCAGCACTTCCCCTGGCCCTGGCGTTTGCCACGTACGCTAACTGTGAAAACCCGGGTGAGACCGACTCCTGCGGACAGTGTGCCAGCTGCAATAAGTATGACAAGCTCATTCATCCTGACCTTTCATTTACCTTTCCCACCGCCGGGGGCAAAAAAGTGCTTTCTGAAAACTTTATGGCAGAATGGCGTGAGTTTGTAAGAGAAAGCCCGTTCGGGTCGTACTCCGACTGGCTGAATCATATCAACATCCGGCAGGGAAATATCCCGGTGGAAGAATCGCGGCAGATCATCCAGAACCTCTCCCTCAAATCGTATGAAGGGGGGTATAAGGTGGTGATGATATGGCATGTGGAGGCCATGGCTGCTCCTGCCGCCAATGCCCTGCTGAAAATACTGGAAGAACCGCCTGAGAAAACCCTGTTCCTCCTGGTAACATCTGATTATAACCGCCTGCTTCCTACCATACAGTCCAGGGTGCAGCGGGTAGCCGTAAGAGAACTGGAAGAAGAAGAGATGATCACTTACCTGGTCAGCCGGCACGGGGTAACCCGCGAAAGAGCCGCTAAGATTGCATTTCTCACTGAAGGAAATATCAACCTGGCCCTGGGCCTGCTGGGACAGGAAGAAACCGACCACAAGGAATGGTTTGTCAACTGGATGCGGTTCTGCTTTGTTTTTGACCTGGCCAAACTGGTGCCCGTGGCCGACAGGTTCGATGAGTTTTCAAAGGAGGAACAAAAAAATATCCTGGAATATGGCCTGAAAATCCTCAGGGAGATTTACCTGGAAAATATAGGCCTGGGACATATGATCAAACTGGAAAATGACGAGCTGACCTTCGTACAGAAATTTTCCAGGGTTTTTCGCTTTGACAATATTGACCGCATTTCCGAAGCTATCTCCGAAGCTATTCTTCATATTGAGCGCAACGTCCGTGCAAAGATCGTATTCATGGATCTTTCCCTCACCATGGCAGCACTGATTAAGAAATGATGAATGGTGAATGATCCGTTGCGGTCCGTCATTCAGCATTAAACATTCAGCATTCAGCATTCAGCATTAAAAAACTGCTGCTTTCGCGAAAAAATTTCCCCCGTTTGCGTGACCGGAATAAAAATTTACGGTCTAAATGAAAATACCCCTGAAAATTGGGTGTTTTCACGGGTTGTGCGGTGATGAGGATAAACGTAATTTTGCAATTAAATCGGTTTCTGAAATGTTAGCTAATTTTGAAGGTATCGGGATATTCTTTAGCAGGCTGGATGTTTTGTTGATTCTGCCCCTCCTGCTGATACTTTTTGTTTATGAACTGGTTAGCCTGATGAAATCAAGAAAAGTGAATAAGTAAGATATTCTATAATGGTTAGGGTTAATTGCAAAGGGCCGGCTGTTTATGCCGGCGTTTTTGTTTTATATCCTCAGAAAATCCGGCAGAACCGTGTAATTTTGTAAACTTTTTTATAACGGTATGCTGAATATTAACAACCTGTCATTTTATTTCGGAGGCAGGGCTATTTTTGAAGACGCTAATCTGCAGGTTAAACCCAAAGATAAGATCGGGCTGATCGGCCTGAACGGGAAAGGGAAATCTACCCTGCTGAAGCTGATGGTGGGAGAGTATCAGCCTGATGCAGGGAGTATCTCCAAATCGGGCGACTGTACCATTGGCTTCCTGAACCAGGATCTTCTCTCTTACCAGACCGGAGATTCTATTCTCACTGTGGCCATGGAAGGCTTTGAACGGGAACTGCAGCTTCAGAAAGAAATAGACAGCGTGCTTCATGAGATGGAGACCAACTACCGTGACGAGCTGGTAGAGAAACTGGGGGAGCTCCAGCATGAATTTGACCTGCTGGACGGGTACACTATCCAGTCTAAAGCCGAAGAAATACTGGAAGGACTGGGTTTTCGTACGGAAGATCTCTCCAAACCCCTCAGGGAATTTTCGGGAGGATGGCGTATGCGGGTGATGCTGGCCAAGCTGCTGCTTTCCAAACCTTCCGTGTTGCTCCTGGATGAGCCAACCAACCACCTGGACCTTCCTTCCATCCAGTGGGTGGAAAAGTATATTTCCAATTATGAGAATGCCGTGATTGTGGTTTCGCATGACCGGCAGTTCCTGGATAACGTGTGCAATATTACGGTAGAGGTGACCCATAACAAGCTCGTCTACTACCCCGGAAACTATAGTTTTTTTGTAGAAGAAAAAGCCCTGCGTAACGAGATCCAGAAAGGGGCGTTTGAAAACCAGCAGGCCCAGATCCGGCAAACCGAGCGTTTTATTGAGCGCTTTAAGGCAAAAGCCACCAAGGCCCGGCAGGTACAGTCCAGGGTAAAGGCACTGAACCGCATGGAGCTCATTGATGATGTGATTGATGAAACCGCTAAGGTGCACTTCCGGTTTAAATTCGGTACACAGCCCGGCCGGAATGTGATGGAGATGAATCATGTATCCAAAGCATACGGAGATAAGGTTATTTTAAAGAATACTTCGGCCACTATAGAACGCGGTGATAAGATTGTACTGATCGGTGCCAACGGGAAAGGGAAGTCTACTTTGCTGCGTATTATTGCAGGTACCGAGCCCATCCTGGGAGAGCGTAAGCTGGGGCATAACGTGAATTTTTCCTTCTACGCCCAGCACCAGCTGGAGTCTCTTCACCTGGAGGAGACCCTGCTGGAAGAGCTGAAATACGCTGACGGCTCTAAATCTGAAACCGAGCTCCGTTCCGTACTGGGCTGTTTCCTGTTTACGGGAGATGAGGTTTTTAAGAAGATCAAAGTGCTTTCCGGGGGAGAGAAATCACGGGTGGCCCTGGCGAAGATCCTGATCTCGGAGGCGAACTTCCTTTTGCTGGATGAGCCTACCAACCATCTGGATATGCAGTCGGTCAATATCCTGGTTCAGGCGCTGGATCAGTATGAAGGCACCTACGTGGTGGTATCGCACGACCGCCATTTTATATCCCGGGTTTCCAACAAAGTATGGTATATTGAAGATCATGAGATAAAGCAGTACCCCGGCAGCTACGAGGAGTTTGCCATCTGGATGGAAGAGCAGGGAAAAACCCTGGATGAACCGGTTAAGAAAGCTGCCAGACCGGCTGCGCCGGCAGAGAAAAAAGTACAGGTACCAGCCTCTTCTGCAGATCTTAAAAAGCTGGAAAAAGAAATCGGGCAGATTGAGGAAGAGATTTCACAGAAAGAAGAGGAAGTAGCTCAGCTTGAGCTGGAAATGACGAAGGAAGAGATATTTTCAGATGAAAACAGACTGAAGCAGGTAAACCAGCGTTATACCGAATCTAAAAGCCGGCTGGAAGCCCTGCACGAACTCTGGGAAATGAAAGTCACTGAACTGGATGAGGCCAGCTAGAACCTAAAGCGCCTGCCCGGTGAAAAAACAAAAAAACGAAATGATAAAACCCATCGTTCGGGGAATTATACTGATTCTGCTGCTATCCGGAGAAACCCGTGCACAGGAAATATTGGAGGAGTTTACCATGACCGAAGACCTGAAAACGGTTACCCTGTATGCCTATACACGGGGCGATAAACCCCACGAAAGGTACGTGAATCCACCGGTGGCTGACCTTCGGAATACCAACCAGCAGATCATTCTGGAGTTTGACGACCTGAGAGCCCGGTTTTCCCAGTATAAGGTGAAAATACTGCACGGTGAAGCCGACTGGAGCCGGTCACGCCTCCTGGATATGGAATACCTCACTGAGATCAATGAATTTTTTATCAATGATTTCAATGTATCTCAAAATACCAAGGTGCCGTATTATCATTACCGTTTTGTGGTGCCCAAACCCCTGATTTCGGGCAATTTTATTTTACAGCTTTTTGAAAATGATGAACTGATCATACAACGGAAATTCTGGATTTATGAACAGCAGGTAAGCATTGTGGCTTCAGCCCAGCCGGCCCGCGACCCGGAATTCTGGAAAACCCACCAGCAACTGGACCTCAAAATAGACCTGGCCAATTACCGGATCGGCATCCCGCACCGGGAGCTGAAAATATTCTTACGCTTTAACCAGAACCAGTGGAAAGAGGTGAAAAACACGGATATGGTCAACTCCGGAAGAAATACCTTTACCCTGCAGCAATTCCATAACGACTACCTTTTCCCGGCAGGAAACGAGTTCCGTTACCTGGATATCAGCAGTAATTTCAGTCGCGGACAGAATGTGAAGGAGGTGATCCGCGGAAGGCCGGATGATGTTTTTGTTACTCCTCAGCTGAAACGTTCCGGGACCAATTTTGTGGATGCCTATGATAATGACGGCGGCTTTGTTATTTCCAACCGTGACGGTGGTGATGCCGACATCGGATCTGACTACATGAACGTGGTTTTTCAATTATCGGCCCATGATTTTCCTGACCACCAGCAACCGGTACTTTACGGAAAACTCACCGGCTGGGAGTACCTTCCCATGGAGTTTGACCCCGAATCAGGCCTCCTGCAGTATAGTATGAAATTAAAAAACGGAGTGTATGATTTTGCCTTCGGACTTCAGAATATAGAGACCGGAGAAGTGGACCGCAGCTATTATGAAGGTGATTTTCAGCAGGCAGGCAATACCTATGAGGTCTTTGTTTATCATGCTGTACCGGGGAAGAGGCATATCAGCCTGATCGGGTACCAGATGACACGGAAGAAGGGGATGTAGGAACGCCTGTATATGTACACCGATAAGCACAGATTTTTTTATTTTTTATCTGTGCTTATCTGTATCACCTGTGAGAAAAATTAAAAGAATGATCCCACTGTAATTCCGACCGTACCCCTGGCCTGCCGGAATGTTACGGAGTTATGACTGCCGTCATCCAGGATATAAGGGTTATAGGCACCGGTGCTGATAAAGCGTGAGTAAGAAAGGTCAGCAAAGAAATTGGAGTTCCGGATACCTATACCGGCACTACCCACTACGGTGTTCTTCTTTACATTGAACTCGGAAGCGTAACGTAGCGGGTCATTGATGAAATTAACGCCGCCTCTTAGTCTTCCTATCCCTTTTCTCAGTTCCAGCCCTGCTTTTAAATTAAGCACATCTTTGTATTCTTCCTGGATAGCACCGTTCTGACCATCTGACCACATAGCAGAATCTTTGGCTTTGATCCCCATTCTGCTGAAGCCTACGTATTCAGCCTCCAGGCTCACCACACCTATCTTTCTGGGCAAAAAGGCGCTGATTCCGGCATTGGCCCGTAAAGGAGAAACTATCCGGTATCTGAACTCGTCTACCGCTGTTCTGGCATCTCTGTCATACATAACGGCATCCGGGGTTACCGGGTTCACTCCTGCATATTGAATAAAACTGTCGGTGACCCACATCAGGGTGGGAGTAGTGACAGAGGCCCCCAGGTTCAGGTGGTCATTGAGGCGCTGAATCACCCCCAGTGTCAGGTTAAGCCCTGTGCCGGTTATGGTCAGCTCGTTGTCGTAGTACTGTGACCGCAGGTAGCTGGCGTTGGAAGGGAAAACCTCATTAAAAATTGTAGAGCGGTCAAAACGCAGGGTTTGAATGCCCAGGCCGGCGCCAATGTAGGTTTTATCATCAAAATTGGCCCCGTAGCTTACATTCAGCTGGCCCAGGTTACCGGACTCGGCTACTGAACCCGACTGGCTGACCGGGAGGGCATCTTCATTGATCACATAGCGGCCCTCATCGTAAAAGAGTAAGCCCCCCATTACGGCCATAGAGAACCCGTCCGGTGCATTACCGTATTCATCATAATCTGCAGCAATCTGCTCCGGGGTTAAGCCGGAGGTGTTGGCCAGCTCGGCAAAAGAATCAGAAATAGAGTGGGCATTATTAGAGCCGGCAAAAGAATACGTATTGGAGAAATTAGCCAGCGTGCTGTAAGAAATACCAAAGTTACTTTTTTTAATTCGTGAGCCCATACCCTCTCTGGAGAATATCACTCCCAGCTGGCCGATGTCGAGCGGAGAGCGGTTCGTGGTGTTAGGCTGCCCGATAAAATGGGTAGTGGTATTACTTCCTGTAAAATTAAAGGTTCCTGAAAATTCGGAGCGGTTGTAAAATCCCAATCCGGCAGGGTTGGTATAGGTATTGCTGAGGTCAGCTCCCAAAGCGGTAAAAGCTCCGCCCATTGCCTGGCTCCGGGCCGTACCATAGTTGCCCTGTGTATAAAACTTGCGGAGGTGGAAGAAAGGTTCGTCAGTACCCTGAGCCTCTGCGGTCATTCCAAAGGCCATAACTGTCAGGCCTGTTAAAATTAACTTTTTCATTGTAATTGTTTGGAAAAAAAGATCCCCGCCAATGAACTAAATTGGTTAATCAGCGGGGAATATAACGAATGTTCCTGTTTTAAATTATCCGCGGCCTCTGCTGCCACCTCCACTGCTGCTCCGGCTTCCGCTACTGCTGCTTCCGCTGGAAGAAGAGCGTGAAGGGGCCGAGTAAGAGGGCGAAGAGCTTCTGCTGCCGCTGTTATAGGAAGGCGAAGAGCTTCTGCTGCCACTGTTGTAGGAAGGAGAAGACCTTCTGCTTCCGCTGTTATAAGAGGGCGAAGAACCTCTGCTGCTACTGCCGGAGCGGTTGTAGGTAGAAGAGCTTTGCCGGGTGGCAGGCGAGTAGCTTCCGCTTCTGCTGGCTGATGAACCTACCCTTGATCCGGCCGACTGCGATGCCCGGTTAACCGAGCTGCTGCGGGTATATGAATCATAGCTCCTGGTTCCTGAGCTTCTGCTGATACTGCTTCTGTCTGCTGATCCTACGCGGGCAGAAGAATTAGTGTTTCTGGCTGAGCTTACGGCACTTCTGCTTACCGCTGACCGGGAGCCTCTGTCGGCAGAAGCCACACGGGCATTATTCGCTGAAGTTCTGTTTACAAGGCGGTCATTATACCGGCTGTTAGCCAGGGTAGAATTTCTCTGCCGTACCGTTCTGCCGTTGTAGTAGTTATTCACGTAGACAGACTGGTATCCGTAATAAGGATTACGGAATCCGCCACCCCATCCGTAGTAGTCATAACCCCAGGGTGAATAGTAAGGGTTATAGCCCCATGGAGAGTAAAACCGGTTATATCCGTAGTAAGGATAACCACCCCATCCGTACGCATACGATCCGTAGAAAGGATCCCAGGGATCATACCAGCCGCCTCCCCATCTTGATCCGAATCCCCAGGAAGTCCCGAAATAAGGAGAATAAGAGAAGAACATACCTGTACGGAAGGAAGGATAGAAGGAATTAAACCCGTAAGGGGAATTCCAGAATCTGCCGGTTCCGGCATAAGTCCACGAATTGTCTGACCACCCCTGGCTGTAACCGTCGGCATAGCCGTCAGAATATCCGGCACCGGCACCTGTTTTCCGCTTCAGATCTTTACTGGTCAGATAATTTTCGTCGAAGTACTCATCGGTACCTCCCTGAAAACCTTCTGTTGCCGGGTCATAGCTATCGTCATACGGAATAGCCGCCGGGGCCTGGGTTTTAGCCGATGCCACGGCACCCGGAAGTACCACGTCGCCTGACTTAACGTACATGTCATCGGTATCCGTTTTTGACGGAACCGATTTCCCGGTACATGAAGCCATGAATACGCCAGCTCCTAAAAACAATGCTAACCTGTTGATTTTCATAGTACTGAATATATTTAAAAGTCTTAAAATCTCACGCTGTACAGATTAGACTAAAATCATGAAAAAAGGTTTGTCTGCCTTTAACATTTTTTTTAACATCTGATAAAGCCGGTTTCAAGTATTACAAATGTAATTATATAACTTATCTTTGCAAATTCCAAGTTTCCCCTTAACTATTAATTAACGAAACATACCGGGAAACCCTACAAATTTAATATTCAGAAGATGTCGAAATCATTGCCTACCCGAAGTGAAAACTATTCAGAATGGTATAATGAACTGGTGAAAAGGGCTAACCTGGCAGAGAATTCTGCGGTCAGAGGATGCATGGTGATCAAACCCTATGGCTATGCCATCTGGGAAAAAATGCAGCGCGCCCTGGACGATATGTTCAAAGAGACCGGCCATACCAATGCTTATTTTCCTCTCTTCATCCCCAAGTCTTTCCTTTCAAAGGAAGCTTCTCATGTAGAGGGTTTTGCCAAAGAATGTGCCGTGATCACCCATTACCGCCTGAAAAATGACCCGGGAGGGGCAGGGGTGGTGGTAGACCCCGAAGCAAAGCTGGAAGAAGAGCTGATTGTACGGCCAACTTCAGAAACGGTGATCTGGAACAGCTATAAAAACTGGGTGCAGTCGCACCGGGATCTGCCCATCCTGATTAACCAGTGGGCTAATGTGGTGCGCTGGGAAATGCGTACGCGGATTTTCCTCCGTACGGCTGAGTTCCTGTGGCAGGAAGGGCATACCGCTCACGCCACCCGTGATGAGGCAGTGGCCGAAACGGAACAAATGCTGGAGGTATATGCCCGGTTTGCCGAAGAATGGATGGCTCTGCCGGTAGTCAGAGGGAGAAAAACACCGAATGAGCGCTTTGCCGGGGCTGATGATACCATGTGTATCGAAGCGCTGATGCAGGATGGGAAAGCCCTGCAGGCAGGTACCAGCCATTTCCTGGGGCAGAATTTTGCCAAAGCTTTTGATGTGAAGTTCCAGGACAGGAACGGAAACCTGGAATATGTATGGGGTACCTCCTGGGGGGTAAGCACCCGCCTGATGGGGGCCCTCATTATGGCTCATTCCGATGACCAGGGCCTGGTGCTGCCTCCTAAACTGGCGCCTGTCCAGGTGGTAATCGTGCCTATTTATAAAGGCGAGGAGCAACTGAATGCCATCTACGACCGGCTGTTGCCCCTGATCAACCAATTGAAATCAAACGGTGTCAGTGTGAAATTTGACGATGATGACTCCGCCCGGCCGGGATGGAAATTTGCCGAATATGAGCTGAAAGGAGTCCCCGTCCGGATTGCAGTGGGAGCCAGAGACCTGGAAAATAACCAGGTGGAAGTGGCACGGAGAGATACGAAAAGCAAGGAGACCGTTTCGCTGGAAGGTATCTATGATTACCTGCTTAACCTGCTGGACGATATCCAGGCCAATATTTATAATCGGGCCCGGAAGTTCCGGGAGGAGAATACGTTTGAGGTAAATACCTGGGAAGAGTTTACAAAACAGATTGAGGAGGGCGGTTTCCTTTCGGCCCATTGGGATGGTACCTCTGAAACGGAAGAGAAAATCAAGGAACTCACCAAGGCCACGATACGTTGTATTCCTTTAGACTTTAAAGAGGAAGAAGGCGTGTGTGTGTACTCCGGGCAGCCTTCTAAAGGCAGAGTTTTATTTGCCAAAGCTTATTAAATCAAACAAAAATCGAATAAAATGGTAAAATCAGGTGATAAAGTGGCCATCCACTACAAAGGAACACTGAATGACGGTACGCTTTTTGACTCTTCGGAGGGTCGTGAGCCCCTCGAATTTGAAGTAGGGAGTGGTATGGTCATCAAAGGATTTGACGAAGGCGTGCAGGGAATGGAAGTGGGCGAGAAGAAGTCGATCCATATAGCCGTGGACGATGCGTACGGCCCGGCCAGTGAAGAAATGATCTTTAATTTTGACCGTGCCGATATCCCGGCCGATATTCCGCTGGTGGTAGGTGAAACACTGAATATGCATGACGGGCAACGGGCCGTTCCGGTGATTATCCGGGAGGTGACGGATGCTTACGTTCGTCTTGATGCTAACCATCCTCTGGCCGGGCAGGAGCTTAATTTTGAGCTGGAGCTGGTGTCGGTTAATTAAGGGATATTATTTCTTTAAAGAACAATACTTCACGTGCCCTTCGACAAGCTCAGGGTGAGTGGGACCGAATGCGTAACCACTGTCACCCTGAGCTTGTCGAAGGGCACGTGAAGTAATAAAACAATATAAAGTTAAAACACCTCCCGCGCCACCGCCAGCGTAGTAGTAGACTTACTCATCGTATAAAAGTGCAGCGCCGGCACACCGAAAGCCTTCAGTTCACGACACTGCTGAATGCACCATTCAATCCCGATTTTCCGGGCTTCCTTGTCGTCTTTACAGCTACGGATAGCGCTGGAAAACTCCTCCGGGATATCCAGGTAAAATAATCTGGGTAGCACATCAAGCTGTTTTTTGGTGGAAAGGATCTTCAGGCCGGGGATAATAGGCACCTGTATGCCGTGTGCCCGGCATTTTTCCACAAAATCAAAATATTTCCGGTTGTCAAAAAACATCTGTGTCACCAGGTAGTCGGCGCCGGCAGCTACTTTTTGTTTAAGATGCTCAAAATCCTGGCGGGTAGTTTCGGCTTCAAAGTGCTTCTCAGGATAAGCCGCCGCGCCGATACAGAAGTCAGAGTTATTCAGGTATTCCGAAGTTTCATGGAGGTACCGGCCGGCATTCATTTCCCGGATCTGGCCAATCAGCTCCGAAGCATAGGCATGACCCCCTTTTTTGGGCTTGAAAGAAGTAAATGGCTTGGCATGATCGCCGCGCAGGGCCATCACATTTTCTATGCCCAGGTAGTTCAGGTCGATGAGCAGGTCTTCTGTATCATCTTTGGTGAAGCCGCCGCACAGCACATGGGGTACGGGGTCTGTATCAAATTTATGCATCAGGGCCGCGCAGATTCCCACGGTCCCCGGCCGTTTGCGGGTTTTAACCTGTACTACACTGCCGTCTTCACGGGTCTGGTTCAGGTATTCTTCGCGGTGATAGGTAACGTCTACAAATTTGGGCTTCAGCTCCATAAGAGGGGTGATATCGTTGAGGAGCTCATCGATCTTTCCTCCTTTTACAGGCGGGATGATCTCTATGGAAAACAAAGGCTGCCCTTTACTGTTGGCGATATGTTCGGTTACTTTAGCCATGGTCAATGATTTGCCGCAAAAATAGAATGTACCGGTGAAAAAGCGGATGCCGGAGACAATTTATATGGGATTGTTAGTTAAATTTGGTTAAATTATCTGAAAAACTAAAAATTACAACCTTAAAAGAGATGAAAAAACTACTCATTCTGTCCGGATTTTTATTCTTTTCCTTTGTTTTAAAAGCACAGTCCGGAGATTTTACCGGCACTTACAAATTCCAGGGAGCTCCCTTTGAGAAGATTGTGATCACACAGGAAAACGGCGTGCTTACAGCAGATGCCGAAGGGATAGGAAAGAGCAATATAAGCCCTACAAATGTAGCCGATGAATTCAGTGAAAGTAACTACCAGGCACTCCTGAAATTTCTACGGGAAGGCTCCGGTAAAGTGGTAAAGCTGGTGGTTAGTGTGAACGGGAGTAATTTTGAAGGGGCAAAAGAACGGGTGTCATTAGAAGAATATACCGGGAAATACAGCCTGGAAGGAAGCTCTGAAGTGACGGAAGTAAGTGTTCAGATCCAGGGCGATGCCTTGTATATCGATGCCAGCATCGGGGGCTCGCGACTTACGGATACGCAGGTAAAAGACTCCTTCCAGATGACCGCAGCCCTGGGAGGTGTGGTTTTCAGACGCGATGAAAACGGAAAGGTAACCGGCATTGAGATTACCTATTCCGGAAGCACTTTTAAAGGAACCCGTAAATAACCCGGCTATTTCATTTCTACGAGCGTTACGCCGGCCCCGCCGCGGTCGGCGTGCTCATCCTGCATTTTACCTACCTGCTTGTATTGCCTGATATGATTCCGGATGAGATTACGTAAGATGCCGTCGCCTTTGCCGTGAACAATTCTCAACTGCGGATAACCCAGCAGAATGGCGTCGTCGATGAGGTTGTCTACCGCTATGAGGGCTTCTTCCCCCCGTTTTCCCCGGATATCCAGGTTAAAGCTGAATTCGCTCATTTTTTCATTAAGATCCACCCCTATCATGCTTTTGGCCGACTCCTTTTGGGAAGATTTAAATTCTTTCCGGGATATTTTTTCCAGCCGGTTCAGTTTGATATTGGATTTCAGCTCCCCTAACAGGATCTCCGCGTCTTTTCCGTTCAGGCTGATCACCTGGGCCAGGGCTTCCTGCCCCTTTATGCGTACATAATCTCCCGGGGCTATGGGACCCTCTGCTTTTTCTACTTTAGGTTTTATGACCTCCGGCTCCGGCCTGAGCACTTTTTCCTCAAACTCTTTTACCTGCTCGCGGGCCAGGCGGGATGCTTCTTTTTCCGCGTTGTTTTCCTTGATCTGGCGGATGGTATTTTCAATGGTTTTGTTGGCATCCCGCACGATCTTTTTGGCGTCTTCCCTGGCCTGACTCATGATTCTTTGGCGGTCACTTTCCAGGAAATTTTTCAGGGAAGTATACTGCTCGGAGCGCTGCTTCAGTTCTTCTATCTGCTTTTGCAGGGCGGCATTCTGTTCGGCGAAGGCCTTTTTCTCAATGTCCAGCTCTTTCAGGAGTTTTTCAAAATTGATCTGGTTTTTCCCCAGCTTCCGTTGGGCATTTTTGATGATATTACCCGGTAATCCCATTTTTTGGGCTACTTCAAACGCAAATGAATTACCGGGCTGGCCCATTTCCAGCTCAAACATGGGGGTCAGCTCTTCCGAATCGAAACGCATGGCGCCGTTCAGCAGGCCCTCGTTTTTGTCGGCAAAAACCTTCAGGTTGGTATAGTGGGTATTGATCACCCCAAAGGCCTTTTTGGAAACAAAGCTCTCCAGGATGGATTCGGCCAGGGCGCCGCCCAGTGAGGGCTCGGTACCGGTACCGAACTCATCGATCAGGAAGAGGGATTCCCGGTCGGCGTGCCTCAGGAACTCCCGCATATTGGTCAGGTGGGAGCTGTAGGTGCTCAGGTCGTTTTCTATGCTTTGCTCATCGCCGATATCAATAAACAGGTTTTTAAACAGGCCTATTTTTGAATCGGGAGAAACCGGCAGCAGCAGGCCGCACTGGGCCATATACTGTACCAGGCCTATGGTTTTCAGCATCACTGATTTTCCGCCGGCATTGGGCCCGGAGACCACCAGGATGCGTTCTTCCCCGTTCAGTGATACGTTCAGGGGTACCACCGGCTTGTTTTGCTTTTGATGAGCCAGCTGCAGCAGCGGGTGACGGGCATTTTGCCAGTCGATGACCGTTTCTTCCACCAGCAGCGGAAACGTGCTGCCGGTACGGATGGCCAGGCGGGCTTTGGCGCGTATAAAATCCATGAGTCCGAGGAAAACGTAGGAGCGTTCCAGGTCGGGCAGATCCGGGCGCAGGCGCGTGGTCAGCTGCTCCAGGATCCGTAACACTTCTCTTCTTTCCCTGATTTCCAGGTCACGGATCTCATTATTAGCTTCCAGTACTTCGCCCGGCTCCACATAGGCAATGTTACCGGTGGAGGTTTCGTCATGCACAAAACCGGAGAGTTTTCTTTTGTGCTCAGCCAGAACCGGCAACACCAGCCGCCCGTTTCTCACGGCCAGGGTCATGTCTTCGCCTATCCAGCCTGAGTTTTTGGCGGTCCGGTAGATTCGGTCCAGCACTCGTTTTACATTGGCCTGCTCTACGGCCAGTTTCCGGCGGATATCAAACAGTTCCTTGGACGCATTGTCTTTTACCTTGCCCCGTTCATCAATCACCGCGGTAATTTCTGTCAGGAGGGCTTCCCAGCCTTTGGGCCGGTCAGACGGCAGGGCAACCTGAAGTAAGGAGAGGAGTTCGGGAAACTTTTCCGGCGGACGGTTATGAAAGAAATGGATGATCTGCTGAATGGTGGTCAGCGACAGGCGGATTTCAAAGAATTCTTCTTCATAAATGATGGCTCCCGGGATAGCCGCTTTTTTCAGGTATTCCGTAACATCAATATAATTCTGGTTGGGAAATGCCGACTCGGTTTCCAGGATCAGCCGGAACTCTGCCGTCTGTGCCATCATTTTCCGGATCTGGTCGAATTTCGCGGAGAAGCGTATTTTGCTCACAAAGGATTTCCCCAATGAGCTCACGCACTCTTCTTCCAGGAGTTCTTTTATTTTATCAAAACCCAGTTTGGTTTCTATATTTTTGGGATAGAGCATGGTCTGAACTTTCAAGCCGGAGGGTGTTTTCTCTCCGGACTGCAAAATTAAACAGCCCGGCGCTCTTTCGAAAGCCGGGCTTTAATTAACAAGGTTATTTCTGTATTAGTTCAGCTTTACGGCTGTGCCGCTGGCAGTCACCATCATCATGCCGTTCCCTTCTCCCAGGGTTTCGTAATCCAGGTCAATCCCGATGATGGCATCGGCTCCGTAAGACCTGGCCCGCTCAATCATTTCGCTGATGGCGGTATCTTTGGCTTCGCGGAGCACCTTTTCATACGAAGCGGAGCGCCCGCCGACGATGTCGCGGATACCTGCAAAAAAATCTTTGAAAATGTTGGCACCAATAATGGTTTCACCGGTCACCAGCGCTTTGTATTCGGTTACGGTCCGGCCCTCGATATTGTTGGTTGTAGTCAGTAACATGTTTTTTTCTTTAAAGTTAAGTCATTGAAAGCAAGCTGTACAAGCTCCTTTTTAAGACAGGTTGTTTTTCGTGCTGAACGGTAAAGAATCAATGCATTTTGGCGCGTTTGGCCAGGAAAGAAGACATAATCGGGTCAAAGCTCTTTTCGATGTCCACTTCTATGAAATCAATTTTGTACTGGCCACATTTGATTTTGAGCTCGTGATAAAAGTTATTCAGCGTTTTGACGTACTGATCTTTTACCTGGGCGGGTTGCAGTTTCAGCCGTTCATTGGTTTCCAGGTCAATAAACTCATAAGGGCCGTCGGCAAAGTCAAAGTCCAGCTCGGTTTTCTTGTCGGCTACATGGAACAGCAGCACTTCGTGCTTATTATGCTTAAGATGCTGCAGGGCAGAGAACAGCCTTTCACTGTTTTCCATATCTTCAAACATATCGCTGAAAATCACTACCAGTGAGCGGGTATGAATTTTATCGGCAATCAGGTGGAGGGTATCGGTTACGGCTGTCGACTGGTTTCTTTTTTCACGGTTAAGCACCTGTTCCAGCTCACGGAATACCTTTTGAAGGTGAGTGGTGGTAGAGCGGCACTCGGTCTGGGTTTCTATATGATCGGAAAAGGTCACCAGCCCTACGGCATCGCGCTGTCGTTGCAGCATGTTGGCCAGGGCCGCCGCAGCCAGTACGGAGAAGGCCAGCTTCCCCCTGGATTTTTGAGGGTAATACATGGAAGAAGACACGTCTACCAGCAGATAACAGCGCAGATTGGTCTCTTCTTCGTACGTTTTAACAAAAAGCTTATCGGTTTTGCTGAAGACTTTCCAGTCGATGTGCCGCGTGCTTTCTCCGGCATTATAAAGCCGGTGCTCTGCAAACTCTACCGAAAACCCGTGAAAAGGTGATTTGTGAAGGCCGGTGATAAATCCTTCCACCAACTGTTTGGCCAGGAAGTCGAGGCGTCCGTATTCACGGATTTTAGAAAGATCCAGTTCCATTAAATTCCCAGGGATACATTGCTGTTTTCAGACGGCAAGTAAGGAATTTTTAACGGATTATTCTCCAGACCCAGGAAACAATTGTAGATTTCAAGAGCGAAACCATCGCGAAGCAGCTCCAGGTTTCCGTCAAAGCCCACAATTTTTGCGGTGATGTGGGCTACGCCACGCTCAATAATGCCGAGGTGCTTTGCTGCATCAATGGAAAGGTCAAGCACCCTGTTTTTAGCGAAAGGCCCGCGGTCATTCACCCGTACAATTACCCATCTGCCTGTTTTCGTATTTTCTACTTCTATGAGTGTCCCAAAGGGGAGTGATTTGTGAGCGCAGGTATAAGCACCTCTTGTGAAAATCTCACCGTTGGCGGTTTTACGTCCAAGGAATTTGCTGTGATAATAGGAGGCAAACCCCTTAAAAGAATGGCCGATGTCGACCTTTTGGGCGTAAATACTTAAATTAGGCATTACGATCATCAGTAATAGCAAAATCACTGACGAAAACTTTCTATTTAAATATTTCATACTGCAAATCAATGAATTATTTATGGTTTTATTGTGTAGACCCACCTCTATTTTGACTGCGCGACAGCAAATATCCTATTTTATTTCGGAAAAATCCAAAATAAATATGCCGGAAAGGCATTTTTTTATATCCAAATATTTTTTTTATTTTTAATTAAAGTATATTTTTGAAGGTATTTGTAACAACCTCTAAAACTATTTTGGCAGCGTGGAAAGAGATGACCAGGAAATGATATATTCCAGGAAAATAAGAGCCGGAAAGAGAACTTATTTTTTTGATGTAAGATCCACTCGTTCGAATGACTACTATCTGACGATTACCGAAAGCAGAAGATTTCAGAAAGACGGAGATTTTGTTTTTGAAAAATCAAAGCTTTTTGTTTATAAAGAAGACCTGGATAAGGTAGCTGAAGCTTTACAGGATGCGGTGAATCATATTAAAAACGAACTCCTTCCTCATATTGATTTTGAGCAATTCAGAAACGTAGAGGAGACGAAGGAGTCCGGTGATTTCGGCTCCGGAAGCTATAAGTGGGAGTAAGAGAATCACCCGGCCAGTTCCAGTATCTCTTCCAGTAATTTTCTTTCGTTGCTTAACCGGGGTATCTTGTGCTGCCCGCCCAGTTTTTCGTTTTTCCGGAGCCATTTCAGAAAAATTCCCGGTGTACAGAAGTGCACCCGTGGCATTTGTAAGGCCATGTCTTTCCGGCGTTTGGCATCATAATCGGAGTTGATCTCACGTAAACGGGCATCCAGCAGCTGTATAAATTTATCCGGGTTTTCCGGTAGTGAAGCCAGCTCAATGACCCATTCGTGGCCGCCTTTTGAATCGGATTGCATAAAAACAGGTGCGGCCGTATACTCTTTGAGCTCCACGCCGCATTCCCCGCATGCGTAGGCCAGCGCCTGATCGGCATTTTCTACCATAAGCTCTTCTCCGAATACATTGATAAAATGTTTGGTACGACCGGAAATTTTTATCCGGAAGGGGTACCGGGAAGTGAATTTTACGGTATCGCCTATTTTATATCTCCAAAGGCCGGCATTGGAAGAAATGACCAGTGCGTAGTTTTTATTCAGCTCCACCTCATCCAGTGTAAGCGCTTTCGGGAAAGGGGTTTCCCATTCATCGGCGGGCAGGAACTCGAAGAATACGCCGTAGTCCAGCATCAGCAGCATCTGGTCTTCCAGCGAGAGGTCGTCCTGGATCGCAAAATAGCCTTCAGAAGCATTGTATGACTCCATGTAGTTGACCTGAGATGAGGGGAAAATTCTTTCCCTGAACATCGTACGATAAGGGGTAAAAGAAACCGCCCCATGGAAAAATACTTCAAAGTTAGGCCAGAATTCCAGGGCGTTTTTAGCACCGGTAGCTTCCATGATCCGCTCTATCAGCACTACTCCCCAGGTGGGAACTCCCAGCATGGAAACCACATTTTCATGAGAGCAATGCCCGATCATGTACTCCATCTTGTCTTCCCATTTGTCAAGCAGGGCAATATCTGCGGGCGGGGTTCTGAAATATTCCGCCCATTTCGGCAGGTTTTTGGTAATAATAGCCGATACATCTCCCGCCTGTACGCTTTCATTGTAGGGGTTGGGGTGCAGGGAGCCGTTAATGGAGAGCGACTTGCCATTAAAAAGCTGGGTGTTGGGCGTGTTTTCCACGTAAAGGGTGAGTACGTCGCGCCCGCCCCGGTAGTTACATTCATGCAGGGCCTCTTCTGATACAGGGATGAACTTGCTACGGGCATTGGTGGTACCGGAGGACTTGGAAAACCAGGCTATTTCAGAAGGCCAGGTGATGTTTTTTTCACCCCGCAGCACCCGTTCCATCCAGGGAAAAAACTCTTCGTAGGTCACTACCGGAACCCTCTCCTGGAAGTCTTTAATGGTTTTTATGTCCGAAAAGCCGTGTTTCAGGCCGAATTCGGTAAAGCGGGCCCTTTCTATCAGGTTATGGAAAACGTCTGACTGGGTCTCAATGGGATGGTTTTTGAAATGCTCAATCCGGCCCATTCTGCTTTTCATGAAAAAACCGATTACTTCGTTTACCAGGCTCAAGGTGTTTTGTATTTTAATAGGGAGCGAATTTACGCATAATTTGGAAAAATCACTGCCTGGCAGGAAAGAGACTCAACGGAATTTAAGGGTAAAAGCCACTCCGGCATGGTAATTCCGCAAGGGGGCCGGGTTATAGAAGCGGCTGCCGATAGCATTGAAATCAAAGCCCAGCGAGTATTTTTCATTCAGGAGATTGTCTGCTCCGCCATAAAAGTTGAGGTGGGTCTGAGGCCCCACGGCTAATTTCCAGCCCGCTCTCAGCCGGGTAGTGGTATAGGCTTTACTGCTGAGGGTATTCTGGTTATTCAGAAACATGTCTGAAATAAAGTGAAGGTCAGTCGTCAGGTATACGCCTTTGCGCTGAACCCACCTTCCGGAAAGAGCCACGCTGGTACCCGGGGCACCGGGGAGCTTTTTCCCCCGGAGGTCTGTGCCTTCATTTACATAAGATCCGAACCGGAAATTATTCAGGGTCAGGTTCAGGAGGAGGTCTGTACTGCGGATAAAGCTCTCCCGGTTTTCAAGGGTGAGCCGGTTGGTGATTTCCAGTCCTTTCTGGATAATTCGTCCGGTGTTTTGAAAATATTCACCGCCGTTATCCAATACGTGGCGCACCAGGGCATTTCTGACCACCTGGTGGTAGGCGGCTATCTCGGTCCGGAAGGTCCGGGTCCACTGTGACTTAAGCCCGATTTCATGACTTACCCCTTTTTCGGCCCTGAGGCTTACATTCTGCCCGTTTTCAAAGTTGGCGGTCATTTCCTGGGCGGTAGGCGGGGAGTAGCCGTTAGAGAAGGTATAATACAGGCCGGTTCTGGCATTCAGCGACTTGAGAACGGCTATCCGCGGACTCCAGGGCAGGCCGGGTTTTTCTCTGACCCGGAGGGCTTCTCCGTTGGCTTCCAGGGTTTCATTGTGATACAGCTGGGTATTGTAACTCAGCCCGCCGGTAATTTCCACCCGGCCGGGCAGGGAGAGCTGCACCTGTACAAAATGTGAGAGCTGACGGGATACCAGGTCTGTATCATAGAGAAAAGCGCCTTTCTGACCGAGATTATTTTCACTTACATAAAAACCGGAAGAAGTAAATATACCTTCAGAGCCTGCATACAGAATGGTTTTACCCCACACCTTACGGCCCAGGAGCCGGTAACCGGTGGTTTTTTCATCTCTTTCCTCATAACTGGTGATGAAAGGATTGGTCAGGTCATTTGCAGAATAAAATAAGGTGGTGGTAAGTGAGGTTTTAGCGGCCATTTGCCACTCATGAGTGATACCGGAAAGGTGATAGGTCTGGATAATGCCGGCATGCTGGTCACGGGCCGAGGGCAGGGCAGGTGTGGCGGGGCGTGACGCCCGCCGGTCAGCCTCCATCTGCGCCAGGGTAAGTCCGCCCGGCGTAAGGTAATCAATATGTGCCCCCGTATAAGAGAAAGTAAGCGTATGCCCGCCCCCCACAAAAAAGGAGCACGAGAAGACCCCGTTATATCCCGACATCCCGGCGTGATCGCGGTAGCCGTCAGAGCCCCTTCCGGAAAAAGCCGCCAGCAGGTTCATTCGCTGCGAAGCATACCGGTACCGGGCATTTCCGGCAAAAGAAGCATAGCTGCCTGCCTGAAAACCACCTGAAAACTCATGGCCCGGTGTAGCTGCAAGCGTATTTAACTGAACCACACCTCCATAACCGGCACCAAAAATACTGCCGGCCGGGCCCTTTAAGATTTCTATGGAGCCCAGGGTATTGAAATCCACCTGGTTAAAATAAGTAGTTCCGTTTGCATCCGACATCGGGATGCCGTTCCAGTAAATTTTTACATTGCGCACGCCGAAAGGCGAACGCAGGGAGGATCCCCGTAAAGTAAGACGGTAGCTCCCGGGCGAGCGCTCTTCCATCCGGATTCCCGCCTGCGAATTAAAAACGGGAAGGGGATCAGAAAGGGTATGTCTGCTGATATCTTCCGCTGAGATGCGGCTGATGGACGCCGGCGTTTGCAGGGATGTCTGACGGGTTTCAAAGCCCCGGACGGTTACTTCCTGAAGGGTTTTGGAGCTGTCTGCCTGTGCCAGGGAGAAAGTACTGATGCAAAGCAGTGAGAGAAAGTTAAGAAGAAATTTCATCAGCAGATCAGGAAAGAGTAGCTCCAGAGGGAATCGAACCCCCACCAAAGGTACCGGAAACCTTCGTTCTATCCTTTAAACTATGGAGCCAAAAATTTGAGAAGGACTCTGAGAAGAATGCCTTGCCTCAAAAAGTACGCAAAGATACGAGTTGAATTGATTAAATGGAAGCCGATTGCTCAAAAAATGTCTTTTTTAGTTCTTCGGCATCGGTGGCGTTGAGCCTGCCGGCCATTAAGAGGCGCAGCTGACGGCGGTGCATGGCTTTTTCGTATTGGGTCTTTTCTTCCTGGGTTTCAGGGATAACTTCTGACACTTCAATGGGCCGGCCGCTCTGATCTACCGCTACAAATGTAAGGAAAGCCTGGTTGGTCTTGCTTTTTACACCTGCCGGGATGTTCTCCGAGTAAACGTCTACCACCACTTCCATAGAGGTATTGAATGCGCGGGTAATGCGGGCCTCAAGAGTAACCACATTTCCGAGAGGAATGGGGTTTACAAACGAAACATTATCTACAGAGGCGGTAACTACGATCCGGTTACTGTGTTTCTGAGCGCAGATGGCCCCTGCAATATCCATGAGGCGCATCAGGTTCCCGCCCATGAGGTTGGAGAGCGGGTTGGTATCGTTAGGGAAAACCATTTCTGTCATGACAGTATGCGACTCCCTAACGTATTTGGCTTTCGGCATGATCAGATTTTTTTGCAAAGTTAGGTAAATTAGCGCTTGGTTTAAATACGGCCATATGAATATCAGGAAAATGCTGAGGAGCTTCAGGTATGCCATTCAAGGAATGTGTACGTTTTTTAAGAGGGAAAATAATGCCCGTTTTCATCTTCTGGCAGCGGTTGTCGTGGTGCTTATGGGACTGTATTTCAGAATCCGGACCTGGGAGTGGGTGGCGGTGACGGTTTGTATTTTTACGGTTTTCAGTGCCGAGGCTTTTAATACGGCTATTGAAAAATTATGCGACCGGCTGTATCCTGAACGGGATGCGGTGATCGGGACCGTTAAAGATCTGGCTGCTGCTGCGGTGCTGTTTGCGGCCGCGGGTGCGGTGATTACAGGTTTCCTGATTTTCGGAAGGCGATTACTGGGGGACTGATTTAAAATCCGTAATTTTGCCGTAAATTTTATTTCTATGTCAGAAAGATATATGCAGCGGGGGGTTTCAGCCGCTAAGGAAGATGTTCACAAGGCGATTGAAAAGCTGGATAAGGGCCTGTTCCCTAAGGCATTTTGCAAGATCTCACCCGACGTGCTGGGAGGAGATGAGCGCTATTGTAATATCATGCATGCCGACGGTGCCGGCACCAAAACCTCCCTGGCTTATCTTTACTGGAAAGAAACCGGTGACTTGTCGGTCTGGAAGGGCATTGCCCAGGATTCCATCATTATGAATACCGATGATCTGATCTGTGTGGGAGCCACCGGGCCTATCCTGATGTCGTCTTCCATTGACAGGAATAAAAATAAAATTCCGGGAGAAGTTATTGCAGCCATTATCAATGGCAGTGAAGAAGTGCTGGCCATGCTCCGGGAAAACGGTATTGAAATCTACAGCACAGGCGGCGAAACCGCCGATGTGGGTGACCTGGTCAAAACCATTACGGTGAATACCACGGTGATTTCGCGGATGAAACGGGAAGAGGTGATCTCTAACGACAGGATTGCGCCGGGGGATGTGATTGTGGGGCTGGCTTCATCGGGTAAGGCCATTTACGAAGAAGAATATAACGGCGGGATGGGAAGCAACGGGCTGACCTCGGCCCGCCACGATGTGCTGGGTAAGAAATACGCCGGAAAATACCCGGAAAGCTATGACGACTCTATTGATGCCTCCCTGGTATACAGTGGTTCAAAAGACCTGATGGAAGAAGTGAAAGTCAGTGATTCACTGCTGGTGAACGTAGGAAAGCTGATTCTTTCACCTACCCGTACGTATGCGCCTGTGGTAAAGCAACTGCTGAAGGAGCTGAAAGGAAAGATAAACGGTATGGTGCATTGCAGTGGGGGAGCGCAGACCAAAGTATTGCATTTTGTGGATGGAGTGCATGTGATCAAAGATAACCTGTTTCCGGTGCCGCCCCTGTTTAAGCTGATACGGGAAGAGAGCGGTACTTCCTGGAAAGAAATGTATAAGGTATTCAATATGGGCCACCGCCTGGAAGTATACCTGCCGGAAGCGCATGCCGCAGAGGTAATCCGCATTTCGGAGGCTTTCGGAATAGGCGCCCGGATCGTAGGCCGGGTGGAGGCTTTTGAAGGGAAGAAGCTGACGATAGAAAGTGAGGCAGGGGTGTTTGAGTATTGACGATTGACGATTGTTGGGGCCATGTTCGTAAATCAAAAATCGTCAATCGTCAATGGTTAAAATATAATAAAATTGACAATCAATTTGATTTTGCCGGTATTTCCTTAACTTAGTGTCCGGAAAATCAATTCTTAACCTAAAACTTGAATTTTATGAACGGCGTTTTGTATGCAATCATTATCGGTGCCATAGCCGGCTGGCTGGCAGGCGAGATCAAGAGGGGAATGGGATTCGGACTCATCGGGAACATTATCGTTGGGATTATCGGTGCAGTAGTGGGCAACTGGCTTTTCGGAGCTTTGGAAATCTCCATAGGCTCAGGCGTCATTGCCAATATTATTTCAGCCGTGATCGGGGCGCTGGTCATCTTGTTCCTGATAAGTTTTATAAAACGAAGTTAAGGCTATCAAAAAAAGGGGCTCAGGCCCCTTTTCTTTTTATAAGCCGAGTCCGGCATACAGTTTCACTTCGTCAACGGTGATCTCCTGTCCGCACATAATCACCAGCCTTTCCACCACATTCCGCAGCTCCCTTACGTTTCCTGTCCAGGGAAGGCTTTTCAGATGTTCCATGGCATCGGCTTTGAAGGTTTTGGCCTGATCTCCGTATTCTTCGGCCACGTCCTGCAGGAATTTCTCCGCCAGCAGCGGGATGTCTTCCCTTCTTTCGGAAAGGGGCGGAACATAGATCGGGATCACATTTAAGCGATGGTAAAGGTCTTCGCGGAAGTTGCCTTCTGCAATCTCTTTCTTCAGGTCTTTATTGGTAGCGGCAATGATCCGCACGTTGATCTTGATTTCTTTTTCACCGCCCACGCGCGTGATTTTGCTCTCCTGCAATGCCCGGAGCACTTTGGCCTGGGCCGAGAGGCTCATATCGCCGATCTCATCCAGGAATAAGGTGCCGTTATCGGCCAGCTCAAACTTACCGAGGCGCTGTTTTACCGCTGAGGTAAAGGCTCCCTTTTCGTGCCCGAAGAGCTCGGATTCAATCAGCTCGGAAGGAATGGCAGCACAGTTTACTTCGATCAATGGTTTTTTCAGCCGGTTTGAACGCTCATGAATCTGCTTGGCCACCATCTCTTTCCCTGAGCCGTTAGGCCCGGTAATGAGAATACGCGCCTCAGTGGGAGCTACCTTTTCAATGGTATCTTTGACCTTCATGATCAACGGGGAATCTCCCACGATCTCATTGATCTTATATACCCTCTTTTTAAGGGTTTTGATTACCTCTGTATCATTACTTTTTTCGATGGCATTCCTGACGGTCACCAGGAGGCGGTTCAGATCGGGTGGCTTGGTGATGAAGTCAAAGGCACCTCTTTTGGTGGCTTCTACGGCATTTTCCACGTTCCCGAATGCCGATACCATCACAAACTGGGTAAGCACACCTTCTTCACGGGCTTTGAGCAATACCTCGAGGCCGTCCATTTTAGGCATTTTTATGTCGCACAACGCTATGTCGTATTTGCCGGAAGTAACCATCTCCAGGCCCTGCTGACCGTCTTTGGCTTCGTCTATTTCGTACCCCTCGTATTCGAGGATGTCTCTCATGGCATCACGTATGGTTTTTTCGTCGTCAATCACTAAAATTTTAGCCATACCGCACTGTGAATAGGATTAAAGATTTTCCGCAATTTACTAATTTTTTCAGATGAACCGGTGAAATAAGTAAATAAATTGGGAAAATCCGGGCCTTCTCCGGGCTATGTTTTGATGAGAATTGAATTTGTAGCGGGTTTTAATACTATTTTTGTTCAGATAAATATTTAGCAATGGATGCACAGGCCCGGATAAAGGAGTTAACCGATCTTCTTAATTATTATAACGACCGCTATTACCAGGATGCCGTTTCGGAGATCAGTGATTTTGAGTTTGACCAGTTATTAAAAGAGCTGGAGAAACTGGAGAATGAGAATCCTGTATTCCGCCTGCCTGACAGCCCCACGCAGCGGGTAGGTGGAGGAATCACCCGGAACTTTGCCACCGTGAAGCATAAGTTCCCGATGCTTTCCCTGTCTAATACCTATAGTGAAGAGGAGATCCGGGAGTGGGATGCCCGGGTAAGAAAAGGCCTGAACGGTGAACCGTACGAATATATTTGTGAAATAAAATTTGACGGAATTTCTCTTTCCGTAGCCTATGAAGACGGTATCCTGGCGCGGGGTGTGACCCGTGGTGACGGTGTTCAGGGCGATGATATCAGCCCTAATGTGAAGACCATTCGTTCCCTGCCCCTGAATGTGCGGAAGTTTGAAAGCCGGTTAGGACGTAATTTTGAAGTACGGGGAGAAGGGTTTATGTCGAACGAGATTTTTCAGCAGATCAATGCCGGCAAGCTGGAAAGAGGGGAAGCGCTTTTGGCCAACCCGAGGAATGCGGCGGCCGGAACCTTCAAGCTCCAGGATTCGGCAGTAGTGGCTTCACGGAAACTGGATTGTTTTGTTTATCAGTATATTTCTGACAATGAAGAATTTAAAACACATGAGGAGAGTTTCATAGCGCTTAAAGCAGCCGGTTTCAACGTGTCAGATTCCTGGGAGAAGGTAAGCGATATTGAAGGAGTAATTGCCTATATCCATCAATGGGAGCATAAGCGGCATCAGCTGGGCTGTGCTACCGACGGGATAGTGGTGAAGGTAAACCGGTATGACCAGCGGGAAGAGCTGGGTTTTACGGCGAAGAGTCCGCGGTGGGCCATTGCCTATAAGTATAAGGCGGAATCCAAATCCACCCGCCTGCTGGGGGTGACTTTCCAGGTGGGCCGTACAGGAGCCGTAACGCCTGTGGCAGAGCTGGAGCCCGTGGAATTATCCATGACCACCGTGAAAAGGGCTACCCTGCACAATGCCGATGAAATAGAGCGGCTGGGGCTGGCTATCGGAGATGATGTTTTTGTAGAAAAAGCAGGAGAAATCATTCCGAAAGTAACCGGTGTGGATCACAGCAGGGTAAACCCTGACAGGGAGCTGATCCGTTTTCCGGAAGTATGCCCGGCCTGCGGCTCGGCACTTCACCGGAACGAAGGGGAAGCCGCCTGGTATTGTCCGAATACCGAAGGATGCCCGCCCCAGATTAAGGGTACGATTGAGCATTTTATCCAGCGTAAGGCCATGGATATCGACAGCCTGGGAGAGGGAAAAATTGATATCCTCCTGGAAAACGGGCTGATCGGTGATGCGGCAGATCTCTATTCGCTCACGTTTGATCAGCTGCTGGGGCTGGAAAAAGTTCATGTGGATGAAGAGACCGGGAAGGAAAGGAAGGTAAGTTTTAAAGAAAAGACCGTACAGAATATCCTGGAAGGGATAGAGAAATCGAAAAGCGAGCCTTTTGCGAAGGTACTGTTTGGCATGGGAATCCGCTTTGTAGGCGAAACCACTGCCCAGAAGTTGGCCCAGTATTTCAGGCATATAGATGCGCTGATCGCCGCGGGATATGAAGAGCTGATCGCCGTACCTGATGTGGGGGAGAAGGTAGCGCGGAGTATCCATGATTATTTCCGCTCGGAAAAGAACCTGTACTTCCTGGAGAAGCTGAAGGCGGCCGGGGTGACCCTTCAGGCGGAGAATATAGTGATGGAGAAAGAAGGTAACGGCCTGGAAGGCCTTACCCTGCTTTATACGGGGACCTTTGCGCATTTCTCCCGGGAGGAGATCGAGAAAAAGATCGAAGCTAACGGTGGCCGGCTGGTCAGCGGCGTGTCTAAAAAGCTGGATTACCTGGTGGTGGGCGAAGGCGCCGGTCCTTCCAAACTGAAGAAAGCGTCTGATCTGGGAGTGAAGATGATTAATGAGGAAGAGTTTATGGCCATGATCCGGCCTGAGCGGGATTGAGCTAATACAGAATCCTGGATAACAGGGTATAATCTTTTCCCGGATTTCCTTTTCCCGTTTCATAAATCTTCCTAGTTTTGTGTTTATTTAGATTTAATATAAATACAAAATGAAGAAGATAATTTTAAGCCTGGTTCTCCTGGCCGGAATCACCGTTTCCTGTACTACCTCGTCTGAAAACTCAGAAGAAAAAGCGGGAAAGAAGATCATATCGCTCAGTGGTGCAATAACAGAAACCATTGCTGCTTTGGGCGGTGAGGATCAGTTGGTAGGGGTGGATGTGACCAGTACTTTCCCGGAATCAGTGAAAACACATGCACAGGATCTGGGGCATATCCGGAGCATTACCCTGGAACCTGTGGTGGCGCTGCAGCCCGACGTGGTGGTGGCCACGGCCAAAGATTTTAATCCTGAATTACAGGCCAAACTGAAAGAAGCCGGTATTGAAGTGAAACTGATTGAGCAGGCCTATTCAGTACAGGGCGCAAAAGACCTGGTTCACTCGGTAGGAGAACTGTTAGGGAACAAGGATACCAAAGCCCTGACCGACAAGATAGATGCTGACCTGGCACAGGTTCAGAAGTTTGAGAAAACGCCTAAAGTGCTTTTTATCTATGCGCGGGGTGCAGGCACCCTGATGGTGGCCGGTGATAAAACACCGTTTACGGAAATGGTGAAGCTGGCCGGCGGTGAAAATGCCGTGTCAGGTTTTGAGGATTTCAGGCCGCTTACCCCTGAAGCCCTGGTACAGGGTAACCCGGATGTTATTTTGCTGTTTGATTCGGGGCTGGCCAGCCTGGGCGGAATTGACGGATTGCTGGCAGTGCCCGGAGTGGCCCAGACCAATGCCGGAAAAAACAAGGCAGTGATCGCCCTGGATGGCGGACTGATCTCCAATTTCGGTCCGAGAACCGGAGAAGCGGCCCTGGCCCTGAACAAGGCCCTGGCTGAAAAAATTAAGTAAAGCGTTTTGAAAAATAAGCTTCCGTTGTATCTGCTGGCTTCATTCCTGGTGCTGCTGGTGCTGGCCGGGGTGTCGCTGCATATGGGTGTTTACCGCTTTGAGGAATCGTCTGTATTGAAAATTACAGGGAGTTTTCTGAGGGGAGATACTTCTGTGCCCGCCACAGACGCCTATATCATAGGAAAGGTTCGCCTGCCCCGTGTGGTGATGGCCATCCTGATCGGAAGTATCCTGGCGGTTTCCGGTACCTGCCTGCAGGGAATCTTCAAGAACCCGCTGGCAACGCCTGACCTGATCGGGGTAACTTCCGGCGCCACGCTGATGGCGGCCATTACTATTGTACTGGGCGAGTCGGTGCGGTCGGTTATTCCTGAGGCACTTCATTACTCTTTGGTGAGTATAGGGGCATTTACCGGCGCTTTGGGAGCTATTTCGCTGGTTTATGCCATTTCCTCGGGAAGCGGAAAAACAAACGTGGTGATCATGCTGCTGGCCGGTGTGGCCATCTCTTCCCTGGGTTTTGCGCTGGTAGGCTTTATGACTTACCTGGCCAAAGATGAACAGCTGCGGGATCTGACTTTCTGGAGCCTGGGCAGCCTGGGGGCTGCTACCTGGACCAAGAACGGAATTCTGGCTGTAGTGATAGCGGGAACCTACAGCTACCTCATCACCAAGGGCAAGGCGCTGAATGCCATGATGCTGGGTGAAAAAGATGCGGAACATCTGGGGATACGGGTGGAAAGGATCAAACGCCTGACGGTTTTGCTGACTGCCCTGATGGTGGGCACTGCGGTGGCGTTTTCGGGAAGTATCGGGTTTGTGGGACTGATCATTCCCTATATACTTCGCCTGTTATTCAGTTCGAATTATACGGTGATCCTCCCTTTGTCGGCCGTGTGGGGAGCCATCCTGCTGCTGGCCGCGGATACGGTCAGCCGTACCCTGGTGGCCCCGTCCGAGCTGCCGATCGGTATCCTGACCGCTCTTTTGGGAGCGCCGGTGTTTATCGCTATTCTTATCCGTTATAAAAAGTCAATGTGATGGTCAAAGGGCATAAAATATCTTACTCGCATAAAAGCTATTCTATTCTGAAAGGGGTGGATGTATCGGTAGAATACGGCGATATGCTGGTGATTGTAGGGCCCAACGGTGCGGGGAAATCCACCCTGCTGAACATACTGGCCAATGAATTATCGCAGAATAAGGAAGATATTTATTTTAAGCTGAAGCGTTTCAAAGAATGGAATGTTTTGGATTTGTCTAAAAATAAGGCGAAATTTTCACAGCATTATAACGGTGATATCCCCCTGCCTGTACGCGATGTGGTGCTGATGGGCAGATATCCCTATTTTGGGTCGATTCCTCAAAGCAGTGACCTTTCTGCGGTGGAAGAGGTGATGAAGGAAGTGGGAATATGGGAGCTGAGGGAAAGAGAGTACAACTCGCTTTCAGGAGGAGAAAAGCAGCGGGTGCATCTGGCCCGGGTAATGACCCAGCTGAAAAATGAAGTGGCTCACAAGCTGGTTTTGCTGGATGAGCCCCTGAATAACCTGGATGTGAAACATCAGTACCAGGTACTGGAGCTGATGGCGGCTTTTGCCAAAAAGGGGAATACGGTGATCACCGTGCTGCATGACCTGAACCTGGCCGCCCGCTTTGCCACCAGGGTGCTGATGATGAAAAACGGGAGCGTACTGGCCCAGGGAGCCCCCGGAGAGGTGCTGACCCCGGAAACCATTTCGGAAGCCTACGGGTTTCCCTGTAGTATATGGACACATCCTGTACGGCAGCATCCGGTTATTTTATTTGGAAATTAAAAGGACTAATGAATTATATGGAAACAACGGCAATTTCGCTGAAAGAGCGGTGGGAAGCCTTGAAGGCGGAAAATCCCCGGTTAAGAATAAGAAATGCGGCTGAAAAGCTGGGTGTGAGTGAGGGTGAACTGCTGGTTACCGACCTGGGTAACGGTGTAACCCGTTTACAAAATGAGTTTGCACAGATTCTCCTGGATGTGGAGCAACTGGGAAAAGTAATGGGACTTACCCGGAACGATGAATGTGTGCATGAGCGCAAAGGGGTGTACCTGAACGGTGATTTCTCTAACCCGCATGCCCAGATTTTTGTAGGAGAGGATATTGATATGCGGATTTTCCTGTCTGCCTGGGCATCGGCGTTTGCTGTAACAGACGGAGATAAGAAAAGCCTGCAGTTTTTCGGGAAAGACGGCTCCGCCATTCATAAGATTTACCTGACCAAAGACAGCCGCCCGGAAGCCTTTGATGCCCTGGTAGAAAAATACCGTTCAGAGGATCAGGTTTCTGCGCTTGTGGCAGAAGAGATTCCTGCACCGGCAGCAGAGAAGCCCGACAGCGAAATTGATACGGCAGGGTTCAGGCAGGCCTGGCTGGATCTGAAAGATACGCACGATTTCTTCGGGCTGTTAAGGAAATACAAGGTGACCCGTACGCAGGCCATGCGCCTGGCGCCGGATGAATACCACGCCCGGAAAATCGGGAATGAGAAGGTGCCTGAGCTGCTGGAAAAAGCGGCAGCGGCTGATTTTCCGATCATGGTGTTTACGGGAAACCGGGGGAATATCCAGATCCATACGGGTGAAGTGAACCGGGTGCTGTGGCACCAGACCTGGATCAATGTGATGGACCCGGATTTTAATCTTCACCTGGATACTGCCGGAATTCATGAGACCTGGGTGGTGCGTAAACCTACTGAAGACGGTGTGGTAACCTCCGTGGAAGTATTTAACAGTAAAGGGGAGATTATTGTACAGTTTTTCGGAAAACGCAAGCCCGGACTTCCCGAGCTGCCGGAATGGCAGGAGTTGGTGAGGTCGTTGGAGGGATGATGGCGGCTGGAATTGTTAATGGATATTAGTAATTAGATGTTAGCTATTAGCTGTTAGAAGTTAGTATATTCAACTGTGGTAATAACAAATCTAACAACTAATAGCTAAAGGCTAATTACTAATATCTAATAGCTTAAGACTAAATATATCAATGAAAAAACTTTTACTCCTGGCACTCTTATGCTGTGCCGCTTCGCTCCGGGCCCAGGAGCTGCCGGCTTACCGGATTTATAATTCCAAAGGGAAAGCCGTGGATTTCGGTAAAATGGTACGGCAGCTGGAAAACTATGATGTGGTGCTGTTCGGCGAATACCATAACAACTCGGTAGTGCACTGGCTTCAGCTGAAAACCACTGAAGCGCTGTATAGCCGGACAGGAGACCGGCTGGTATTGGGAGCAGAAATGTTTGAGCGGGATAACCAGGAGGCCATAGACCGTTATCTGAAAGGAGAAACAGACGATAAGAAGCTGGGAGAGGAAGCCCGTTTATGGAAAAATCATCCTACTGACTACAAGCCTCTCCTGGATTTTGCCAAAAGCAAAAATCTCCCCATGATCGCTACCAATGTACCGCGGAGGTATGCTTCTGTGGTGGCTAAAAAGGGGGTAGACAGCCTGCTACTGGAGCCCCATGAGAAGGATTGGGTGGTGAAGCTACCGTATACGGTTACCCTGGAAACGCCGGGATACGAAGAAATGAAGAAGATGATGGGCGATCATGCCGGTAGCCGTGCCATGAATTTTGTAGCTGCCCAGGCCATTAAAGACGCGACCATGGCTGAGTCTATCCTGAAAAACCTGGAACCCGGTAAGATGCTGCTGCATTATCACGGGGATTTCCATAGTAAGCAATATGGCGGGATTTACTGGTACCTGAAGCAGGCAAGGCCGGAGCTGAAAATTGCCGTGATTTCTCTTGCTGAAAGTGAGGAGGCTAAGTTGCCGTTGCCGGGAGATTTTGTGAGGACGGATTTTAACCTGGTGATTCCGATAGATATGACGAAGACGTATTGAGGATTGGGTGTAGAGAGAAAGGTTTGGTTCTCGACTACGCTCGAACTGACAGTGGGCTGCCACTTGTCAGTTCGAGCGTAGTCGAGAACCGAATGCATTTGGGTGCATCACTCCGTCACCGCCTGCAGCTCCACCTTAATCCGCGTATAATACAACGTAGTCACCGCCTCAAAGCCGGAATCGGTACCCACGATAATCCACAGGTTTCCGTCGCTGTCGGTTTTACCGGTAAATTCCCCGGTGCGGGTCACCAACGTATATTCGGGCTCGGATTTACCGTTTGAAACGTCGCCTATTACCTTCATATCTTCTCCGTCCTGCGACTGACTGATTTTGGAAATGTTCATCCGGTAATGACCGTCTGTAGAATCCAGTACCTTTTTAGGCTCTATCGATGCCAGGCCAATCCCCATATAAACGCTGTGTGCCGGTGAGCCGCCCACGCCCACAGACTCTTCAGCGGCATTGGTGGCAAACTGAACTTCGAAAGTTCCCTTATACAGCTGATCAGGCCGCTGCATATTCACTTTTTTGGTCAGGTACATAAACAGGTCATCGCTGTGATTACTGCCCGATATGCGTACGCCTTTTTTTGTGGTATCCAAAGGAGAAGGCAGGTAAGAATGTGTTACTGAAAGCTTCCAGTCTTCTTCCACCCCTTCAGGATAATCTGCAAATCCCCCGATCCATTCTGCGGTGGAGGTATTAAAATTATGATCGATGATTTTCGTCATCCGGCCGATATCGTCCTCTTTTGTACATGATAAACCCAACATCACCCCTACTACTGCAATAATTTTTCTCATGATAAATTGTTTGATTAATTTACTACAGAGACCGTATTTTTACAGAAAAGGTTGGAACCGGCCGGAGAAATCAATACCCCACGCTGGTGTTATCTGCCCGGGGATCTGATGCTCCTTCCAGGGTGCCGTCAGGGTACACCAGGATACAATCCATACGGCCGATGGTGCCGCCCTGGGGATCCATAACATATCCTTTTTTACGCAGCCCGGCAAGGGTTTTATCCGTAAACGCCCCCTTTTCAAACACGGTGCGATCCGGAAGCCACTGATGGTGGAACCGGTGAGCATTTACTGCCTGCTGCATGGTCATTTTGTGATCTATCACATTCAGAATATTCTGGAATATGGAGGTCATGATAGTACTGCCTCCCGGGGTCCCCACTACCATAAAGAGCTTCCCGTTTTTCTCAATAATGGTAGGAGTCATACAGCTCAGCATCCGTTTGCCGGGTGCTATCTCATTGGCTTTGTTGCCTATGAGCCCGAACATATTGGGTACCCCGGCTTTGATGGAGAAGTCGTCCATTTCATTGTTCATCAGGAAACCGCCGCCTTCCACAATCACTTTGGAGCCATAAGCCCCGTTAATGGTAGTGGTGAGGGAAACGGCATTGCCTTCTTTGTCTACTACAGAGAAATGCGTGGTTTCCATTGATTCGTATCCCGGAACATCCCCGGCGCGAATGTCGGAGCTTTTGGAGGCCATTTCCGGGTTAAAATCTTTCCAGCGTTCTTTGAGGTAGCTGTCAGAGATCAGCTCATCCAAAGGGATATCGATGAAATCAGTATCTCCCATCCATTTGGCGCGGTCGGCATACACTCTTCTTTCCGCCTCTATCATCACCTGTGTGGTTTTGGACGAGTTCCAGCCCCACTCCTGCAGGGGGTATTGTTCTACCAGCTTCAGCATCTGGATCAGTGCAATACCACCGCTGGATGAAGGTGCCATGGAAATCACTTTGTGCCCCCTGTACTGCCCGGTCAATGGTTTTCTCCAGGCAGATTTATATTGTTTAAGATCTTCATGGGTAATGATTCCGCCCCCTTTTTTCATCTCGGCTACCAGCAGGTCTGCTGTCTTCCCACTATAAAACCCTTCACGTCCGTTATCCCGGATTCTTTTCAGGCACTCTGCCAGGTCTTTCTGTACCAGCAGGTCACCCTTTTGCCATTCGGCCCCACCGGGTTTAATGAAATACTGAAGATCCGGGCCGTTTACTTCCAGGAAAGTTTTCCTGTAGTTATTCAGTCCTCTGGCTTCTCTTTCTGTAAGGATCACCCCCTGCTCGGCCAGCCGGATAGCGGGAGCCAGGATTTTGTCCCAGGATAATTTCCCGAGTTTTTTATGCATTTCCACGGTGCCGTCTACTGAACCCGGTACCCCGCTGGCCAGATGTCCTTTCAGGCTGAGTCCTTCAATGACGTTCCCGTCTTTATCCAGGTACATATCGCGGTGTGCTGCCAGGGGGGCTTTTTCACGGAAATCGATGGAATGGTAGGTTCCGTTATGTTCTCTCATTACGGCAAAGCCGCCTCCGCCCAGGTTTCCGGCAAAAGGGAAAACCACGGCCAGGGCATAGTGGGTGGCGATGGCTGCATCAATGGCATTCCCCCCGGCCTGTAGAATCTCCAGCCCGGCTTTGGATGCCTCTTCATGGGCAGAGGCCACCATCCCGTTTTTCCCGAAAACCCCTTTTCTGTCAGAATAGAAAGTGGAGGCGTTAGGGTCTTCCACAAACAGGTTAAAAAGGTCTTTCGTGGCCTCCTTTCTGGGAGAGTTTTTACAGGAGCCTGCCGTCAGCAGGGTAATAAAGCAAATTGCAAAAAATGAGAATCCGGATTTCATCAGTTCCAAAAGGTTTTCCGTCAATCCCTAAAATTGACCGTTGGTTGGTTATAAAAGTATATTTGGTAAAAATAAGGCTTGAAACTACGTATTTTTTATGGACTTTTACAATAAAAAATAGGTAAATGCTTTTTTTACGGCTTACGCTTGAGAGTTTCCGGTTTGCCTGGCAGGCACTCCGTTCCAATATTTTGCGTACGGTGCTTTCTCTTCTGGGGGTTACGGTAGGTATTTTTTCTATTATCGGGGTGTATACCATGGTAGATTCGCTGGAGGCCAACGTAAAATCGGGCCTGAGCTCTATCGGGAGCCAGTCGATTTACATTGAAAAGTTTCCGTGGGGAATCGGAGAAACGGAATACCCCTGGTGGAAGTATTTTATGCGGCCACAGCCCACTTACCGCGAGTTCCGGAGCCTGAAAAATACCCTGAATGAGGCGGAGGCCATTACTATCCTGGCATGGAATTCTGCTACTGCCAAGAGAAAAAGCAACAGCTTCAGCAGCCAGGTGCAGGGGGTAACCTATGAATATGACCGGATCAATGAAACGCCTATTGAAAAGGGGCGTTATTTCCAGGAGCAGGAAGTAGATGCTGCGCGGCCCGTGGCCATACTGGGAGCAGATGTGGCTCAGACTCTTTTCGGAGACGAAGACCCGATCAATCAGCGAATCAAGGTGAGAGGAGAAAATTTTACGGTGATCGGCGTGGTGGAAAAGAAGGGTAAGCAGATGGTGGAAGTGGGCGGAAACCCCGATGAGAGGATACTGATCCCTTTTCTTAAGCATAAACGTATGTTCAGCTCAGGAAACCTGAGAGGTACCATACAGGTAAAAGCAAAAGATACGGAAGGTGGCCTGGAGAACCTGGAAAGTGAGCTGAGGGGGCAGATGCGTACACTGAGAGGGCTGAAACCCCTGGCAGAAGATAACTTTGCCCTGAACCGGCCGGATGCCCTGGTCAATTTCATGACCACCATTTTTTCTTCCATTCGTACCGGTGGTTTTGTGATCGGCCTGTTTGCCCTCCTGATCGGGGGCTTCGGAATAGCCAATATCATGTTTGTATCCGTCAGGGAGCGGACCAATATTATCGGTATTCAGAAATCACTGGGTGCCAAGAATTTCTTCATTTTATTCCAGTTCCTGTTTGAGGCGGTATTTCTGTGCCTTATGGGCGGACTGATCGGGCTATTGCTGGTATACCTGGCAAGCTTTATCCCCCTGGGTACCATGGATATTGTGCTGACGCCTGCCAATATGCTTTTTGGCCTGGTGATCTCCAGTATCATCGGTGTGGTAGCGGGTATGATACCGGCTTTTCAGGCGGCCAATATGGATCCGGTGATCGCTATCCGGGCTAAGTAAGTGTTCTAAAAGAGCACAAACTACTGCGTTGTTTCGGAATTCGACTTCAGTCACATACTTTTAGTATGCTCCTTCGGCCTCATCCTCAACGCCTTGTATTTTGCACTCTTTTAGAACACTTACCCGGGCTATAGGCCGGCCATTACAATTAATCAGCTGAACATCATTCGGAGATGCTTTCCGGCCAGGCCGGCAAAGCCCGTGGTCAGTCCTGCTACCAGGATAACGATGGCGAGGATCAGGCCCAGGCTGGGAATGCCTGCTATAACGGCGCTGTCACCGGCAAATAAAGTACCGATTTTGTCAACCAGGTTTTCCTTTCCTGAAAAAACCAGGATCAGGGAGTAGCCCGTCCATAAAGTAACGGCAGCCAGGCTGGATACCCCGAATGCCTGTTTCGGCGTTTGGGCTTTCAGCGCACAGATCAGGCAGGCCACCAGCGGCAGTGACCACCAGGGCCCTGCAAGAGATGCGATGGCTCCTAAGATGATAATTGAGAAATACAGCATCACTTTTTAGGGTTAATAATTACGTTTTTCAGATGATTATTTATTTTCTCGTCTTTGGTTTTCATAAAAACCAGCGGGTTTAACCTGCCTTCGGCCCAGTCGTCAATCATGTTCTCATAATATTTGCTTGACGGTCTTCCTGACTGTCCGCCGGGATAGAGTCCGTAAGCCCGCGGCCATTCTTTGTCGAGCTCCACCACCATCCGCCATGACGGGCCGGTGTGTGAAGTAGTGGCATTCACGATCTGGCTGCCACCGCCGTTTTTAACCGTACTTCTGCTGAAGCTTTTGAAGGCCGGAACCAGGTGATTGATGCCTGTATTTTTCACTTTATACCAGGCCCAGTTTTCTTCACTCATGGATCCGTGACGGCGGGTAAGGGAGTCGAGGGATGCTTTAAAACTACCCAGAACGATATAATCAAAGGTTTCTACCGTATCAGCGGTGAGCGCATTATCGAACCATTTGGCGTCGGGCTCAGAAGTGATCATCCGGGCGGTACGGTCGTTCAGTGGCGACATCATATTGTTTTCTTCGGGGAACTCATCATCCCAGATCCACTTGTGAAGCTCTCCTGTCCAGGTTTCAAAAATACTGGCGGCTACTGAAGTGGCCGTATTTTCGAGATTCCATTCTTTGAGCAGCCGGATAGATTGCAGCATATCCGGAGTGGCATGTTTTTCGAGAACAGGGATCAGGGAAGGCAGCAGGCGCCCGGCCATCAGGCTGTAATTATCGTTCTGGATATCTCTCAGGCTGTCGGCATTGGCATGGGTAAGCCGCGTCAGGCGATCGTTAATTCTTCTGCCCCGGTAAGCAGGTGCAAAATACCAGCCCAGGTAATAAGGGTATGACGGATCTGCAGAAAACTGGTTGGCGGAGCTGACAAATCCCCGTGACGGATTTTTAACCGTGGGGTTCTGCTCGAAAGGAATGTATCCCTGCCAGTCGTGCTCCGGATTGGTGCCGTCCAGGATGAATTTTCCCTGGTTTTTCCACTTCAGAGGCAGCTTCCCGTTAACCGTGATAGCAATATCGTTTTCATTGCTGGCGAATACGAAGTTCTGTGCAGGGGCTGAGTAAACCGACAGGGCTTTCCGGTAATCGTCATAGTTCCGGGCGCGGTTCAGCGCGAGGAACGTGGTCAGGTCCGAGCCGGCAGTATAATGCGCGATCCATTTCATGGCATGGCCGGCAGGTATGTTTTTACCGTAATTATCTTTTTTACTTTCATTGTATACTACAGGACCGTGGTGGGTGTAGATCAGGGTATCCTGCACTACCTTACCGTTTTTGAACCGGAATTCCTCTATGTAGGTTTTGGTGGGCTTCCACTGGTTATCGTGCCAGTATTCTTTCCGGGTATTGTCTTTGAACTTCACCTGGTAGAAATCCATGACGTCACTGCCCACGTTCGTGACTCCCCAGGCTATATCTTTATTAAACCCGATGATAATTCCGGGGCAACCGGGGAGGGCTACTCCGTATACATTCACCCCCGGAGCAGACAACTGCATCTGGTACCAGATAGAAGGAAGGCTCAGGCCCAGGTGCGGGTCATTGGCCAGGATGGGCAGACCGGTAGCCGATTTGCTCCCGCTGATGGCCCAGTTGTTTGAGCCGATGCCCGGATCAGGCGGGGAAATATATTGGCTAAGCAGCTCCTTCTGAAACGGCGGAAGGGTAACCTCAGGTGTTTTCACTTCTTCCGGTTTAAAATTCCAGGGAGTTCCCGAAGGAATAATGGGTGACTCTACGGATGGATAATCCGGGAAAAGGTCGTTAACTGTATCGATGCCGTACCGGGCCAGTACATTGGTCAGCCGGAAATCATTGCTATGCCCGTTTAAGGTCTGGCGCATATTCATCAGCATCAGGATGGTTTTCAGCGGTGTCCATTCCTCGGGTTCATAGCCCAGTATTTTGTATTCCACAGGCAGCTTTTTATAGTTGAGCTGCGAAATATAGGCATTGACGCCCTCTGAATAGGCATTGAGGATGCGCCAGGCCTTTTCATCTTTTTTCTGGTTTTCAACGATCTCTTCTGCCGCACGGGCCATACCCAACCGCCGGTTATAGCGATCAAACTCAAAGGCGGTTTCCCCTACTACTTCCGTGAGCCGGCCTGATGAAACCAGGGTATAGAATTCCATTTGCCAGAGGCGGTCTTTGGCTACCAGGTAGCCCTGTGTAAAATAGAGATCATCTTCATTGGCCGCAAATACATGGGGTACGTAGTTATTGTCATAGACTACCTTAACCGGCTCACTTACTCCCCGGAGAAAGATTTCTTCCGAAAGGTCCTCTTCCTGGGTGGTATTCTGCAGAAAACCATGAAAAGGGCTAAAGAATTTTCCCAGGGGTGGTATGCTGCCTAAGGGTTTGTTGAAAAAGTAAATCAGCGCTATGGCGACCAGAGGACTCCACAGGTATTTAATGAATTTCATAGGTATAAGTTTTAAGCTATGAGCCTTGCGCTATGAGCCTTGAGCTGAGCGGCGAACCGCTATTTGGTGTGCCGTTTTTTCATCGCTCATAGCTGACTGCTGATAGCTGTTATTCGGGTTGATGTTCTTTTCTCAGCAGGTCGTTGACCGTTTTTACCGGGTTAAAGGTAAGTAACGGCACTTCCACAAACAGCGTATTCCAGTCGGCCATGGCGCCGTTCCATAGTCCGGGTAATTCCTGGGCTTTCAGGGTTTTTCCGCTTTGCGACTTTTCCGTGATAAACCCGGTTTTATCGTCACGAAAATCGGGCAGGGAATAGTATTCTTTACGGTGATCACGGAAAGAGCAGATCAGGTCTACAGGGTTAAAGTGGGTAGCATTTTCAAAGATAACTTTTTGTTTTTTATTGCCCATATCAAACTGAGCCGACTCCACCACCTGCAGGGCTACTGATCCGTCATCATTGGCTACCCAGAAAGGACCGCCACCGGGTTCACCTACATTTTTTACCATCCCGCAAACGCGCAGGGGGCGTTTTAATTTTGCCAGTACAAATTTCAGTTTTTCTTCTGCCGGCCACATTCTGAAGCCCTTAGGAGGGTCTACATTCAATTCGTTTTTCAGAAAACGGGCCGCTTTGTTGATCATAAAGACGCTGGGTTCGGGTTTTTCCAGTCGTTTGATAAAATAGAATATTTTTTTCTGGTAATCCAGCAGCAGCCCGGCCAGTGCTTTTTTATAGGTTACCGTATCTTCTTTCAGGTGATCGGGTACCACATTGTCAATGTTCTTGATAAAGACCACGTCCGCTTTGATGTCGTCCAGGTTTTCCAGGAGGGCTCCGTGGCCGGCAGGGCGGAAGAGCAGCTTACCGCTTTTATCACGGAAAGGATTATTCTCCGGGTCTACGGCAATGGTATCGGTAGAAGGTTTTTGTTCAGAAAAACTGATGTTATATTTTACACCGTATTTTTCCTCGTACCGGCCTTTTACCTTATTGATCAGCGATCTGAATTTCCGTTTATGCTCGGGGGAAACCGTAAAATGCAGCCTCACTTTTCCTTTATTGTTGGCATAGAGTGCGCCTTCTACCAGGTGCTCTTCCAGGGCGGTACGGGCACCGTCAGGGTAGAGGTGGAACTCCAGCAGTCCCTTGGGCAGGTTGCCATAGTCCAGGCCGTTTTTGCCCAGCAGGGCTTCCAGCTTATTTTGAAGGGATGCGTCCTGCAGATGAGCGGAAAGACTCCTGTAAAAGGCAAATTTTTGGATTTCACTATCAAACTGTTCCACCGACTTGTCGGTTTTGCCATCGTCTTTTGCGGCATAAAGGGCTTTGAACATCCGGCTGGCCGCACCTGAGGCGGGGACAAATTTTACGAGGCTCTTTTTAGGTGCCTGGGTGTCAAATAACCGGATATAATTTTCAAGTTGCTCTTCAGAAAGCTTAATGATCCCGTCACCAATAGTGGCTGCTTTTACGGCATTGATATAGGGGAAACCCGTTTTGAAATTTTCAATCTGGTTCTGGATGGTAGTGAGGTCGCTATTGCGGTCCTGTATCTGTTTAAGGTCTTTTTCTGTAAAGCTCATTGGGGTAAATTCTTATTTAAGAAAACCAATTTATGCAAAAACTTATGAAAACCGCAAACGTTTTAAGAAATATTAAAAAAGTTTCATCGGGACCCCTTCACTTCTCAGCATCACTGAATATAATATTTACCCCTTTACAAAAATAGTATGCGTCAGCTCGTAGCCGGCCGATACGCTGCCCGTAACGGTAGCCAGTTCATTGGTGTAACCGTCACCAAATACATTGTCTCTTTCATTAGTGGTGTCTGCCTGGCCGTGACTGGCATATACGCCCTGGGCGTAAACCACCTTGCATACTTCGGGAGGGAAGGCGATCTGGGTTACCAGGAGTGAATTCCCGGAGCTGCTGTAAACGTGCACGTGAATATGGGGCGCACGGCCCGAGTACCATCCGGGGAAGATGCTGGTCCAGCCGGTCATTCCGTTAGCGTCTGTGCTCTGGCGGCCTCTCAGGAAGCTTACGGAGGAGTAGTTAGTGGACTGCATCTGGGTGCCGCCGTATTGTGAATAGTTCCCGGCAGCATCACAATGCCAGATATCTACTATGGCTCCCTGGATGATTTTACAGCCGTCATTGACGTTCCGGATGTAGATTTTAATGGTCAGGGGAGTACCGCTCCTGTCAGAAACGATATTCTGGGTGACCAGTGAGGCCGGAGACTTGGTAGGGAAAGGACCTTCTGTTTCGGAGTTGGTAACCGAGCAGCTGGAAGGGGTGATGGTAGGGTCGGAGGTGACACCGGTAGATTCTTCATCAACGGTTACTTCACCGGTTTCACAGGAGTTTAAAAATGCAAGGGCAGTGACCATTCCGCCTAATGAACCCAGGCCTTTTTTGATAAAATCATTCCGTTTCATAGTGTTAAGCTTTAATTATGCCAAGAAAAATTTATTTGTGCTTACTCCTGAAGAGTAGCTGCAGCGCTGCTTTATCACTAAGACGGGAAAACCGGGGTAAATGTTTTGAGCTCCGGACCGGTATGAGGTGAACGACGGGATTTATGCGGTGAATAACTCGAAAATAAGGAGCATGGCGCGGTCGGAGAGCGCTTCAAATTCTATTTCGCCGGGACGGGAAATGGCTACGGCATCGCGGGCTTCCAGGAGCTTGTAATCAACTTCAAAGGCGCCTTCGATCACAAAAACAAAAAGGTCATGCCGGGTTATGAAGATATCTTCTTCCCGCCCGTTATAAATGCCGAAAAAGGCATTGGCCTCTCCGGAAGGAAACAAGGGTTGAAGCATATTTACCCGGTGGGTATTTACAGGACGGATCATAACTGAAGGCGTGATGGCAGGATCTTTCTTTTCTATTCCTATTTCCAGGTAGCTGATCCATTCTTCTTCATAGGGATTCAGGATTTCGTATGACATACCGGGAGGTAATGAAGCGGTGAGCAGTTGCCCGTTTTCCACCCAGCTTTCCTGGTCCCCTGTTTTGAATCGTACACCGCCCAATAAAGGCAATATGAGCACGTCTGCAGCCTTTTCTACCTGCATGTTCACGGCTTTTCCTGCCTGCAGCGCATTGTCATTCCATATGGTGAGCGGTGCCACCGGGTCTTTACCGGGATGCCGGTGGTTTCCGAAGTTAAAGCCGTGGGAGCTTTGAAATCCGGGTAAGATAGTTTTTGTTCTCTGGCCGGAGAGAAACATCCTGGAGAGATTAGTTTTCACGGGAATTGAATGGGGGTTATATCCGGGGTATTTTGTGCTCCGAACTCGTCAAAAAACTGCTTTTCGTAGCTTTTACTGATGGGGATTTTCAATCCGCCCACCGAGATGATCTTGTTTCTTACGTTTTCAATTTTGTTTTTATTGATGATATACGAACGGTGAACCCGCCGGAAGTCAGAGGCGGGGAGCATCCCGGTGATGGCCTTTATGGTCATACGGGCTACAATGGGCCGGGCGTTTGCAAGATGTACCTTCAGGTAGTCGTCCAGCCCTTCCACGGCCAGGATATCCCCGAAGGGCACCCTGTACTGCCTGTAGTCGGCCTTCAGGACCAGGTAGGGAGAGGGTTGTTCCTGTACCCGCTTGTGCAGCATGACCTTTTGGATAGCCTGGAGAAAACGTTCATAGGTAAACGGTTTCAGCAGGTAGTCTGTAGCATTCAGGTTAAATCCTTCCACGGCATACTGGCTGTAGGCGGTGGTAAAAATGACCTGTATGTCCGCCGGTAATTTTTTGGCCAGCTCTGTTCCGGTAAGCGAGGGCATGTTGATATCCAGGAACACGAGGTCTACCGGTTCGCCTGTGAGGAAAGCGAGGGCTTCGCCGGTTTTCAGGAATGTTTTTTCAAGCGTTATACCGGCGGTTTTTTTACAAAAACTGTCCAGTACGGTCAGGGCCAGGGGCTCGTCATCTATGGCTATCGCTTTTAACATATTCAGAGCTCTATGGTTAATTTAACTTCGTAATACCCGGGTTCGTCCTGTATGCTCAGGCTGTGGGCGTCAGGATAGAGGATGTTCAGCCGCTCACGGGTGTTTTTCAGCCCCACACCACCTGTATTTTCAGGGAGGTCGTTAATCTTCACTTTCCGGTTATATACGTTCAGATGAAGAAGATGCCCCGTTATTTCTATCCGGATGCGGATATCCGATTCGTCCTCGGCGTTGATGCCGTATTTAAAGGCATTCTCTATAAACGATATGAGAATCAGCGGTTCTATCTTTTGGCCTGAAAAATCTCCTTTTGTTTCATAAGTAAGCTTAAAAGCTTCGCCAAAGCGCATTTTTTGCAGGTCGATATAGTTGCTGATGTAGCTGATCTCTTTCTGAAGATCTGTGTATTCCGTTTCTGATTCGTTAAGGATATACCGCATCATGTTCGACAGTTTCACTACGGCATCCGAAGTCTTTTCATGCTGAATAATAGCCAGGGAATAAATGCTGTTCAGGGTATTAAACAGGAAATGGGGGTTGATCTGGGCTTTCAGGTAGGCCAGCTCCGCACGAGCCCGGGCTGCCTCGGTCTCCCGCCACCGGCCATTCAGGCTCAGCACAAATGAAAAGGCGATCATGACCAGGAAGGGGAAGATGTTTTTATCCACTTCCATGAAGATATCATTCCGGCTGTTTTCCCGTGGCGACCGGCGATCCGGCGGCCGCTGCATGTCAGGTGGTACAGGCCCTTTCCCGGGTTCTCCGTCTCTGACGGGCTGCCCGGTAAAGGGCTTTTCGCTCAGGCTGTAACGGGTAGGAAACACCTGGCCCCGGGCATACCGGAAGGTGACGTAAAGTGTAGCTAATGCCAACGCATAAAGCAGGTAGCGCTTACGGAAAAATATCTTCGGAACCAGGATGTAATAGTTCAGATAAAAGATAAGCAGCAGCAGGGTGTAGCTGATCAGCTCCGCAATGGCCAGGGGATGAAAGAGGTTCGGGCTTTTGCCCTGGAAATAGGGAATAAAAGGCAATGAAAGCAGTGTCACCACCCCCAATACATGAAGCAGTGTCTTTTTATGACGGGTACTGATGCGAACCAGGCTATCTTTCATTACAGCTAAATACGCTCTTTCCGGCCGGAATGCAAGAGATATTCGGTGAAATCCGGGATTTTGCAGGTGAAATGAGCCGGATAAAAGCTCATGGGGGCAATTACTTACCCGGGAACGAACTGCCGGATTATCGTTTTAAACTTCCGGGTATCAGTCTTGTATATTAATATTAACTTAATATAAAAGAGCACTTTATAACATCATGTCTACTCTAATTTTGCCTTCAAAAAATTCTTTAAATGATATTGAAAAGATTTACCCTATTCATGCTGGTGATCCTGTACGGAGTGTCTCCGGGAGCTTACGGAATAGAAGCTCCTTATGAAATACCTCTCGCTGACATTACCGGAAGAATTATTGATGAACAACAGGAACCTGTTATCGGGGCTGTGGTGAAAAACCTCAGAACAGGTGCAGCAGTGCAAAGTGATGTGGACGGAAACTTCAGGCTATCGGGGGAGATCGGAGATCAGCTGGAAATTTCATTTGTAGGTTATCAGAAGCTGGTAGTAAGCTACAATGGTCAGAAAGAGTTCAGGCTGGAACTTCAGAATTCCTACCTGGATGAACTGGTGGTAGTAGGTTACGGAACCAATAAAAAAGTTAACCTCTCCGGGGCGGTGGATTACGTAAGTGGTGAGGTGTTGGAAAGCCGCCCTATCGCTAACATATCACAGGGGCTGCAGGGGATGATTCCTAACCTGAACATCCGGTTTAACTCCGGTGCTCCGGGAGAAGCCGCTAATATTAACATCCGCGGAATTACGTCTATCAACGGCGGAGATCCTTTGATATTGATTGATAACGTGCCGGTGAGCTCTGCCGAGCTGAATCGCATTTCTCCGTATGATATTGAATCGTTTTCAGTGATCAAAGATGCTTCGGCCGCAGCCATATACGGCGCACGGGCATCTTTCGGCGTCATTCTTATTACCACAAAATCAGGTAAGGGCGGGCTGAAAGTTACGTATAACAATAATTTTACGTTTAATACCCCTACCGTGATGCCCGATAAGGTCACCGACCCGTATGTGTTTTCCAGGTTACTGGAGCTTTCTACCGATAATACTCCCTGGGATAACGTAAACTACAATGAGCAGTTTTATAAATACGCCAAAGAACGTTCGGAAAATCCGGCCGGCGTGCCCGGAGTGAGGGTAGACCCTACCAACAGTAACCTGTGGGAATATATGGGTAACCGCGACTGGACCCGGTATTTCCTTTCCGACTGGAATTTCACCCATAACCATGAAATGGCTATTTCGGGCTCTACCGATAAGGTGAGCTATTATTTCAGTGGTAATTATAACCGCCAGAATTCCCCCATTACGTTAGCGGATGACTATTTTGACCGGAAAACCATCCGTTCCAAAGTATCTTATAAGCTTACCGATTACCTGACTTTCGGTAATAATACCAATATCAGTAACAGCGTAAGGAAACAACCCTCCCAATACAGCCTGTTCGATATTTACAATATATTCCCTACTTCGTATAATATCAACCCGGACGGTACCTGGGCCAATTCCGATGCAGGAAGGATGGCTGCCAAGATAGTGGATGGCGGTATGGGTGATATTAAAAGGCTCGATCTGCAATCTACCTTTAATGCCGAACTGAGCCTGGTAAAAAATATCTTCAAAATAAACGGAGATTATACTTATCAGCGTAATTCCATGAATTACAACTGGTATACCAAACAGTACCAGATAGGTTTCGGGCCGTCAGATGTGCGTACCGAAGGTCAGAATTCGGCTTACAGGCAGGCCGGTTTCTCCTACTACAATGTGTATAACCTGTACGCCAGCTATAATCAGCAGTTTGGCCGGCATTTCCTGAGCGGAATCCTGGGTTTCAACCAGGAAGATTACCGGTACGAGGCTTTTATTGCTGAAAAGACGGGTTTAATATCTGAATCATTTCCTACGATCCAGCTGGCTACCGGTATTCCGTCTGTAAGCGAATCGATTAATACGTACGCATTGCGCGGGGCATTTTACCGTTTGAATTACACGTATAACGATAAGTACATTATCGAGCTGAACGGGCGCTACGACGGCTCTTCGCGGTTTCCGAAAAACAGCCGGTTCGGATTTTTCCCTTCGGGGTCTGTGGCGTGGCTGTTAAATAAAGAAGGTTTTCTTTCATGGGCAGACCGGTTGGATTTACTCAAACTCAGAGCCTCATACGGGGAACTGGGAAACCAGTCTGTTTCCAATTACGGGTACATTCCTTCCATGTCTACCTATGAATCAGGATACCTGATCGGAGGAAAAAGGCCGCTCTCCATTTATTCTCCGGCACTGGTTTCAGACGCCTATTCGTGGGAGAAAGTAAATACCGTTAATGCCGGTGTGGATGTGGCAGCATTCAAAAATAAGTTGAATGCTTCCTTTGACTATTACATAAGAAAAACGCTGGGCATGCTTACATTAGGGCGCCAGCTGCCCTCGGTTTTGGGCGCCTCTGAACCTAATGAAAATGCAGCTGACCTGAAAACCAACGGATGGGAGCTTTCGCTGGGCTACAGAGACAGGGTTAATGTGGCGGGAGATAAGCTGGATTTCAATATCAAGCTGATGCTTTCGGATTCTTACTCCACGATTACCCGGTTTGATAACCCCAATAGAAGTATTCTGCAGTATTATGAAGGAATGCGGTTAGGCGAAATATGGGGCCTGGAAAGCGACGGACTCTTCGCTTCGGAAGAGGAAATTGCCCGGCTGGACCAGACCGCTATTATCCCCTGGGGGGCTTTGAGTATTGTGCCGGGCTGGCCGAAGTATGTGGATCAGAATAATGACGGGGTTATTGACAAGGGCTATACCCTGGATGACACCAAAGACCTTAAAATTATTGGTAACTCCACCCCGAGGTACCACTTTGGGGTAGACCTGAACGCTAACTGGAAGGGCCTTGACTTCCGTGCATTTTTCCAGGGAATAGGGAAACGGGATTATTATCCGAACGACTACCTCTACTGGGGAGTGTACCAGCAGCCTTACGGTGGTTTCTACGGTCACCTGTATGACTTCTACCGGCCGTCATCAGATTCTGATATCGACAGGGCCAAACATTCACAGTCTTACCTGGCACTGGGCCTGGCGGAACAAAACCTGGATGCACGGTACCCGATTCTGCAATCGTGGTTAGCCGACGTAAACCTGGGAACCCGGGTAGACGAAGCCATGGGAGTGGCTATTCCGCAAACCGGCTATATGCTGAATGCGGCTTATGTAAGGTTAAAAAACCTCTCCCTCGGCTACAGCCTGCCGGCCGTTTGGACCCAGGCTATAGGGATACAAAACCTCAGGGTCTATTTCAGCGCTGAAAATGTGTTGGAGTGGTCGCCGGTGAAGAAGTATTTCGATCCTGAAACACTTAACCAGAACCTGTATACTAACCCTTCTCAAAGTCCTGAGCGCTCCGGAAACGGGATGACCTATCCTTTCCAGAGAAGCTATTCAGCCGGTTTACAAGTTACTTTTTAATCATTGAGAATTATGAAATTAAATATAAAATTAGGAATACTTTCAGGGCTTGCACTGGTCACTTTTTCCTGTAATGATGACTACCTGAATAAGCTGCCCGAAACGGCCATTAACAAGGAGAATTTTTTTAAGTCCCAGAATGACCTGGAAATGTACATCCTGAACCTGTACAATTTCTCCTCTTCGGAGTTTTATGAGTCAGACGCCACCACCGATAATGCCAGTACTACCGGTGTGAAGGAGATCAAAACCATGATGACGGGTAATCCGTCGTCAACCACCCTTACTTCAGGCTGGACCTGGGGCCGGCTGCGGGATATTAATTTTTTCCTGGAAAATGTGCGGAATGCCAATCTTAGCGAAGAAGTATTAAACCACTATGAAGGCCTGGGAAGATACTTCAGGGCCCGGTTTTATGCAGAGAAGGTGCAAAGGTATTCGGATGTGCCCTGGATAGACAAAGTGGTGACTACTACCGATGAGGCCACCCTGAAGGGTAAACGCGACCCGCGCGATTTTGTGGTACAAAAAATAATGGAGGACTTTGAATTTGCTGCTCAGCATGTGAATCCGGCCTCTGAAAGCGGAGCCGTGAATAAATGGGTGGTATTGCAGGAATTCAGCCGATTTGCACTGTATGAAGGTACCTACCGCAAGTACCATAATGAGCTGAATCTGGTGTCTTCTGCCGATGACTTCCTGACCAAAGCTCACCAGGCGGCCGAAAGAATCATGAATGAAGGCGGATTCCAGATTTACAATACCGGGAAACCCGGTGAAGATTACGCCTCCCTCTTTTTCAGTCAAAACCTGGAAGGAAATAAGGAAGTCATCCTGGCAAGGTATTACACTAATAACCTTCTTAACGGCTCTTCCTGGCCGGGAATGTTCGGCAACTACGAGTATTATCCGCTCCGTGATATGGTGCAGGCTTACCTGATGAAAGATGGCTCTTTTTACTCTTCGCAGGCAGGTTATCAGGCTTTCTCCTTTGTAAAAGAATTCCAGAACAGAGATCCCCGCCTATCCCAGACGTTCGCTTATCCGGGCTGGCAGCTGGTGTACACCAGTACCTATTCCCAGGGCGATCCGCTGTATGTACAGCAACTGGCTAAAAACTTTTCCGGGTATCACCAGATAAAAGGCTTCCTGAATACCCTGAACCTGGAAGTGCGGAATAACATCGACATTCCGCTTTACCGCTATGCAGAGGTTTTGCTGAATTATGCGGAAGCCAAAGCGGAGCTGGGAACACTCAGCCAGGCCGACCTGGATAAATCGGTGAATCTCCTGCGGAAAAGAGCAGGCATGCCTGACATGACGGTTAACGTAGCGATAGACCCGTTGATGGCAGAGAAATATCCTTTGGTGCAGGGTACGCAAAAAAACCTGGTGCTGGAAGTGCGGAGGGAAAGACGGGTGGAGCTGGCTTTTGAAGGCTTCCGTTTTAATGACCTGATGCGCTGGAAGGCCGGGAAGCTGCTGGAGCGTAAGCCGGAAGGGATCTATTTCAGCGGACTGGGAAAACACGATATGACAGGAGACGGGGTACCTGACCTTGTTCTGCTGGCCGCTTCAGAATCTATCCCCGAAGTACGGGAAACCAACAGCCTTGGTGCCGTTTTAAGGTATTACAGGGCCGGTACCTTTGGCCAGGATGTTTCCGTATTTTTGAGTGAAGGAAATAAAGGAACAGTAGGAATTGTGGAAAATACGGGTACTTTTGCTGATCCCAAGTATTATTATCGTCCGGTACCTCAAAGTCAGATGCTTTTAAATCCTAATTTAACCCAGATTTTTGGTTGGGAATAATGACTCCGTGAAACGGATTTTTAAAGATGATGAAAAAATATATCACAGTAAGCCTGTGCATGCTGCTTACCGCTGGTGCAGCAGCACAGAACGGGCACAAGGTCCCTAAAGCCGTCATGGTGATCGTGGATGGTATTCCTGCTGACTTCCTGGAAAACACTCCCACGCCTAATATTGACCAGATCAGCAGCGCCGGCGGTTATACCCGGGCGTATGTAGGCGGTGAAAAGGGAGGGTATTCACAGACCCCCACTATTTCTGCCGTATCGTATAACAGCATGCTGACCGGTACCTGGGTAAATAAGCACAATGTCTGGAATAACAGCATTACGGCGCCCAACTATAACTATCCTACGATCTTCCGGCTGCTGAGAACCGGGCAGCCGGATAAAAAGCTTGCGGTCTATTCTACCTGGACCGATAACCGCACCAGGCTGATAGGAGAGAACCTGCCGCAGACCGGTTCCCTGAAAATGGACTATACGTTTGACGGGTATGAGCTGGACAAAACGCGCTTTCCGCACGATGACCAGTCGGTGTATATCAACCGTATCGATGAAGAGGTGGTTAAGCAGGCCTGTGAAAGCCTGCGGAAAGATGCCCCGGATCTGAGCTGGGTGTATCTGCAGTATACCGATGATGTAGGCCATGCTCTGGGCGATAGCGAGAAGATGAAAGAGGCCCTGCAAAAAACAGACCGGCAGATGGGAGACCTGTATAAAGCCATAAAATACCGGGAACAGTATTTTGAGGAAGACTGGATGATCGTCATTGTCACAGATCACGGCCGGGATGTGGCCACGGGCCTTAACCACGGCGGCCAGTCGGCGCGGGAAAGAACCAGCTGGATAGCCACGAACAAAAAGCCCCTTAACAAATATTTCTATGCGTATACACCGGGCATAGTAGATATCCTGCCTTCAGTGGCCCGGCACATGGGGTTACAGATTCCGCCGGAGAATGCCCGTGAGCTGGATGGTGTTCCGTTTACAGGAGAAATATCCATAGCAGAACCTCAGGCCCGGATAATAGAAGATAAGCTCCGGGTGGAATGGACGCCCTTTGAACGGAAAGGAAATGTAAATATCCTGGTTTCACCTACCAACCATTATGAGGCGAAGGGCAGCGGAGACAGTTACCAGAACCTGGGAACTTTTGAAGTAAGCCGGGGCAGGGCCGAAATACCTCTTTCCAAAGAACTACAGGAGAGCAAAATCCTCAAAGTGGTGATAGAAGGGGAGAAAAATATGCTGAACCGGTGGATTATCCGGTAAAACGTAAAAGAAAAAAGCCGCTCAAATGAGCGGCTTTCCCAGTTGGCCGACCAGGGCTCGAACCTGGAATAAAGGCACCAAAAACCTCTGTGTTACCATTACACCATCAGCCATTCCTGTAATGTGGATGCAAAATTATAGGGTAATTTTATATCCTCCAAATACTTTTTGAAAAAAATTAAAAGACTTTTCAGGAGGGCGGGGGCAGGAGAAAAACTTTCACCGGGGATTTGGCTCATGCCCGAATCATTTCTTAATTTTGTGTAAAAAATAAGGCTCCTTATTATGAAGTTCTGTTATGAACTAACCCCACTGGAAAGATGATGTCTCCGTTTATCATAGGAATTACCGGCGGGAGCGCTTCGGGAAAGACTTTTTTTTTGAACAGCCTGCTGAAACATTTTAAGGCCGGCGAAGTTTGCCTGATTTCACAGGATAATTATTACAAAGAGAAAAAGCACGTACCTAAGGACACCAACGGTGTCTTTAATTTTGATGTGCCGGAGTCTATTGATTTCCGGCAGTTTGCAGAGCATATTCACCTTCTGAAAAACGGGCAGTCTGTTACCATGAAGGAGTATACCTTTGAGTGCGACTTTGAACCTGAAATCATTACCTTACAGCCGGCCCCGGTCATTGTGGTAGAAGGGATTTTCGCGTTTCACGACCCGGAGATTTCAGCCATGCTGGATCTCAAGATTTTTATTGATGCCGTAGAGCATGTAAAAATAAGGAGACGGATCATCCGCGATACCCATGAGCGGCAATATGACCTGGACTCTATTCTGTATCGTTGGGAAAATCATGTAGCCCCTACCTATGAGCGTTTTATACGGCCCGTTAAGCAGGATGCCGATATTATCATTAACAATAACCACAATTTTGAGAGCGGGTTAAAGCTGCTTTCCGTATACCTTAAAAGCCTGCTGGAAAAAGAACCGGCGTAACCGGAACTACTAAAAAGTAATTCCGATCTGCCATCCCCACCGTTGCTTCATCCCTTTCTCAAATGCCGTGATCACTTCAAACCGTAAGAGTTTGAAGATGCCGTCTATACCGTAGCCCGCCTCCACGTAATTTTTCATGGCCGGGGTTTTGAGGTAATTGATAAACAGGTCTTCTTTCAGGCCGGTAAACCGGGCTACCGGGATCTGGGTCACCAGCAGCCTGCGGAATTCATTAATGGCATGAAATTTCAGGTAAGCCCCCCGGGTAGAGTACCGGTAGTAATTATCCGGGCTGATCTGCACCGGCAGGTGCGTGTTCAGTAAACGGTAAAAGGAATAGGTGCCTGTGGCGGTTTCTGATATTTTGACACTGTTTACATGCTTCATATCCATCAGGTACAGCCTGGAATCATTCAGGAATGTTCCGGCTTCGGCATAATATTTCAGCTTAAGAGCGGGGGCGCTGCTTAAAGCGTGATCCAGCCCGAAGCTCAGGAAGTCGTAGTTCACATCACTCATGCCCCTGGTATAGTTAAGGGTGAAGGTGGGCCAGTCGCTGCCCGCATAAGAGCGCTGGCCGTTACGGATTTTGTATTTGGGTCCCGGACGGTATCGCAGGGAGTTCGACCAGATCACGGCATTATGAGACGCAAAATCGGTAGCGCCCATCTCCACATTTTCCGGAGAGTTAGGGGTAGGAGTCCGCTTACCGATGGCCAGTGGGAGGCGTTCCAGGTTAGTTAAAGGGCTTCTGTGAGCAAATTCCAGTTTAACGTCAGCAGAGAAGATGTTATTTTTTGCATACCTGTACCCCAGGTAACCCCCTTCTTTAAGGTAAAGCTGCATAAGGTTAATTTTAAACAGGTTTACCACCGTATTGGCCCATACCGGAATGGCCTGCGCGGAGTCAAAAGTCTGGGTAAAGCTGCCTCCGCCTATCATCAGGTTATGGCTTCTTTTTTTCAGGCTCAGGTCAGAGGTGGCCATCAGGCGGCTCATGCCGAAAGAGTAGCGTACTTTATTATCCAGGTTAAAGCGCCACCGGTCATTGTGCGACCTGTAAGTGCTGAAATTCAGGCGGGTTTGGGTGAAAATTCCCTCCACTATATTATAGTTTATTCCGAAAAGGGGAAGCAGCGGAGAGGTATAGCTGAAGTTGACCTTTTTCCGGATACGGAGATCATCGCCTATAAACACTTTTCTCCATGTCGTGTTCTTTTTGGAAAATCCTTTTTTGGTACTGTCTTTCTGTATTTCAATTTTTTGAACCACCCGGATGCTGTCGCCTACCTGGTATCCCTTCAGCTCCTCCACCGTCAGCGGTATGGAGCGCACAGACTCCCAGTATTCGGCTGAGCGCTTCAGGGCCAGGGAATCGGTCGATACGGAGTCAATACTCACCGTGTTCCGCTCTTCTTTTTTCTGTACGGCTTTTTCTTCTTTTTCCATTTGTTTGGCCAGGCGGTTCAGCTCTTTCAGGGTGAGCTCTTTCTGGCTGAAGGAAACGTCTTTCCGGGCCTTACGCTGAGGAGCGTCTTTGCTGTCCAGAACTTTTACTTCAGCCACGTATTTCTGGTTGATACGAAGTGCCTTGTATTTGGGGCTGATCTGTAATTTCGCACTAAAATTAAATCCAAAGGGCTTCCCGCCGAAATCAATGACCTGGCTTACCGGAATCCAGACTTCCTGGTTAGGGCTGTACAATTGTTTCAGTTTGATATTAAAGCCCTGGTTTACGGTTTCAGCCTCAATACTGTGAATGCACCACAGGTCATCAATGATGTAGATGGTTCCGCGGCAAACGCCCGGTCCGTAGCTTTTCGGAACAATTTTTATTTTATTGACCGTGCGTCCGCGATCTTCAAAGAAGCCCAGGTATTCAAAACGGTAGTATGAGAATGCCCTGGGGGAGAGAGGTGATACCAGGTCGAGGTCGGCAGGGATATCGTAAAAATTGACCAGGTAAAAAGCTCCGGTAATATCTACTTCATCCAGGCTCAGCTTTTTGGCGAGCACTTTGGTGACCCTTTTGTTAGGCTGGGTGAATTTCAGGTTGACCAGGGCTTCTGACACAAAAGGAACCCCTACTTTAACATTGTTCTTTTCCAGTTGTTTCCGGAAAAGTGCGGGCACCTTATTGACTAGCAGGGTGTTTTTTATGTAAATGTCGGCATCGTAGTGATCTACCTGTTTAGCATGAATCTTACTTTTGGCAATGGCTTTCCGCATAATGGAGTAAGCCGGGTCTTCATTGGTTTTTCCTACTTTTACCTCACTTAACCGGATAGATTGCTCCTGCATGGTGATGTTCAGGAATATTTCTTTGTCACCGACATCTGTTTTCTCGATGACGGTTTTATAGCCCAGAAACTGGAATACCAGCTCATAGGTTTTTCCGCCCGGAAGGTCGAGCAAAAACTCGCCCTGCTCATTGGCCATAATACCGGTAGTTTCTCCCCTGACCACCACGGAAGCAAAGCTCATAGGCTGGCCGGCGGTGTCACGAATAACTCCTTTGACCCGGGTGGCCAGGGCAGGTAGCGGGCCCGCAAGAAAGAAGAGGAGAAGAAGAATAAGGGGTTTGTTTTTTAAGGTCAGGGTGTATTTAAATAAGATAAGCTTTTTCATTTATATCCGTTTAGTATGAATCTGTCACCGGCAGAGTTAAGAATTTCTGTTTGTTTCCGGCGCCAAATATCGGCATTGCTGTTTTAATTATTGAACTATAACGATGGCGATCTTCTGTTATTTATGCAATTTTTAGTGTGTTGCGCTGTTAATATACCATTAATAGCTATTTTTGGGAGTCACTTTACAATTACATGAAAAAAATTATCTGTACTGTTTTTCTTTTAGCAGGGAGCGTTGGACTGTTTGCCCAGGCAAAAAAAGTAAGCACCGCCTATATTTTTGAGGATTATATTTTTGAGAACTATAACGGGGTGAAGAAACTGAACGAAGAACTGCAGAAAAAGCAGGAAAACTTCCAGACAGAATTTAATAAGATTGCCCTGGAATACCAGGAAGCCAACCAGCAATACCAGGAAAGTATGAAGAATATCGCTTCAGAAACGAGCGAGTCGATTAATTCCAAGTTAAAGCGGGTGCAGGGCTTACGGGAGAACGCTGATAATTTCCAGCGAGAATCAGAGAAGCAGCTGCAGGAATTTATGGGGATGAATATTGCCCGCGTAAAAGAAGAAATTCAGGTGGCGGCCAAAACGGTGTCGAAGCAGCAGGGTATTACCTATATTTTCACCCGTAACAAGACCGAAGGCCCCATGACCCCCTACCGGGTGGTTCTTTTTGCAGATGATACCAAGACCGCTAATATATCGGATGATGTGCTGAAAGTTCTGAATGCGGGAGTGAAGTAAGGGTTAATAGAATACAGATGACGCAGATTTTTATGATTTACAAAATATAGAATCATAAAAATCTGCGTCATCTGCGTTCTATGGTGTAAGTATCCGCATAAAGTGATTATTAAGATGCTTGCGAATGGCAATCCGGTACAGGTCAGCATCTTTTTTCTTTAAGACGTCTACCAGGTCTTTGTGGGAAATGAAATCTCCCCGCTCCATGTTTTTCTCCAGCTGCCCGCTCTGATGAACATATTGAAATATGGGGAAGAGCATGGCCTGAAGGTCCATCAGGATATTGTTTTCGGAGATTTTGTAAAGCTTACCGTGGAATTTTATTTCATCTTCTATAGCCCACTGATCGGCGATGTCGCCTGAGACAATAGTGCCTGCAATCTGTTCCAGTTCCTGCAGGTCTTCCTCTGTGATTTTATTAACGATAAAGTCAGCCATGCCCACTTCCAGCGCGAGCCGCATTTCAAACAGGTCTTTGAGGGTGGAGGTATCGAGGATAGACGGGTGAAAGACCTTTCGCAGAGGGAGGAGTACGTCAGGATTGGTCAGTACGGCTCCTTTGTGTTTACGGGATTCAATCAGCCCGATGGTTCTTAACCGGAGCAGGGCTTCACGTACCACTGTTCTGCTTACCCCCAGGTTACCGGCCAGGTCCAGCTCTTTGGGAAGTACGTCTCCCACCTTCATTTTATTCTTCCGGATAAAGCGTATAATCTGGTCTTCTGCCTTGTCTACTAAGCTGGAAGTGTCTATTTCTTCCCATTTTTCTGAGCGCACAGTACTTTGGTCGTTCACATTCCTGGTTTTTTATGCAAAATTATTAAAAAAATTTGCGAGTAAAGTAATATGTCATACATTTGTGGAAATTATTATGTATAACATAATTCATTTTTATGCAATTTAATTACTTTCAAACCTTAAAAAAGAGCTTATATCTCTTGGTGCTGCTTCCCTCTGTAGCACTTGCCCAGTCGGTTATTAAAGGAAAGATAACAGACGAACTGAATGCCCCGGTGGCAGGGGTAACCGTAAAGAACGAAAATCAGGGTAAAGCCACTTTCAGCAATGAAGAAGGAGTATTTACCCTGGAAGCTAACCCGGGAGACCTGCTGGTTTTTACTGCAATAGGTTATGTGCGGCAGGAACAGCGGATTTCTAACCGAACGGATTTACAGATTATTCTGGCTTCTGACCAGACTGCGCTGGAGGAAGTGGTGGTGCTGGGATACGGTAGCATTAAGAAGTCTAATCTTACGGGGTCTGTTTCACGCCTGGATAATAAGGTGCTGGGTACGGGAGTGCGGTCTAACCCGGCATCGGCCCTGGCGGGTACCGTTTCGGGTTTGCGGGTTCAGCAAACCTCCGGCCGCCCGGGGGCGGTTCCTAACATTGTTCTCCGGGGAGGTACTTCCTATACCGGGGGCGGTTCTCCCCTGATCATCGTGGATGGCCTGGTGAGAGGCAGTTTCAGTGATATTAACCAGGATGATATCGAGTCGATCGATGTATTAAAGGATGCTTCGGCCACCGCCATTTACGGGGCGCGGGCCTCCAACGGCGTTATCCTGATCAATACTAAAAGAGGAAAGGAAGGAACGTCCAATATTACCTTTAAATCCAAAACCGGGATGGGCTATGCTAACCTGCCCTTTGAGTTCCTGGGTGCTGAGGAATATTTGTACTGGGCGCGCAAGTCGGTAGAGACTTCGGGCATTTATCAGCCCAACCAGCTGAATCAGCTTACCGCGGTAGGCCCTTTCGGAACCGGGAACCGGTATAAGGATGCTAACGGGAATATCCTGGACGGTAACCAGGTGAATACGGCGGTATGGAGTACGATGTTCCTGGATGATACCAACCGGGAGCTTCTGAATTCGGGCCAGGGATGGAAAACCATGACCGACCCCGTAACAGGAAGAGAGCTGATTTTCAAAGACTTCAGCTATGCCGATTATGCCCTGCGTGATAAAGCCCTTACGCAGGACTATAATGTGGCCATGCAGGGAGGGAATAACAAAGGGAAATACTATGCCAGTATAGGTAAGTACAATGAGCAGGGTTTGCCTATCAGTACCTTTTATGACCGTCTTACATTTGTGATTAACGGCGATTATAAGATCAAACCCTGGCTGACCTCGTATTCCGGGCTGAATTTTGCCAATACCAAATGGCGGGATGCCGTTAACGCAGAAGGGAATTACATGACCCGTGCGCTGGGTGCTCCGCCCACCATGCGGGGAACCAATGAAAATGGCGATTTACTGGTGGGAAGGGATTACCTGGACGGCAACCCGGCCGTAACGGTGGATAAGTTTGTTCGGAATAATCTTAACCATAAAATAACGTTTTCGCAGGCACTGGGGATAGACCTGCTGCCCGATCTGAATGTGCGGGTAAGTGCCAACTGGTACCTGAACCAGTCGTATAACGAGTCGTTTAATAAGGATTACCAATCCGGTCCGGGCAATGTGGTGAGAACCCGGAATTCATCGGCCAGCTACGGGAAAAGCCTGAACCAGACGTATAACGCGGTATTAAATTACAAAAAGACCGTGCTGGGTAAGCATTTTGTGGATGCCATGGCCGGCTGGGAATTTATGGATGTTTTTTCTGACGGGTTTTCAGCCTCAGGAAGCGGTGCTCCTACCGATGACTTTATGGATTTGCAGCTGACCAGCCCCGATGCCAACCGCAGAAGCATAGACTCTTACCATAACCGTTCGCGTATCAATTCTTATTTCGGACGGATCAATTATGATTATGATATGAAGTATCTGATGACCCTGACGGTGCGTCGCGACGGGTATTCTACCCTGCTGAATAACCGCTGGGGTACTTTCCCGGGGGTATCTCTGGGCTGGAATATGCACCAGGAAGATTTCTTTAAGAACACCATAGGCGCAGGTAACGTGGTGAACAGCCTCAAGCTGAGAGCCAGCTACGGTGCTAACGGAAACGTGGGCGGCATTGGTACCTACACGCTGCAAGGCGCTTACGGTACGGCCCCGTACGGCGGAACGGTAGGGTACACCATGACCAGCCTGAGCATTCCCAATTTACGATGGGAAAGCCTGATTACGAAAGAGGTAGGATTAGAAGCCCGCCTGCTAAATGCCGTGAACCTGGGCATGGCCTATTATCATCGCACTACTTCCGATAAGATTGCCAATCTCACCCTGCCTTCATCGGCCGGCTTCACCAGCATTACCACCAATAACGGGGATATGCAGAACCAGGGGCTGGAGATTGACCTGAACTACCAGGCCATCCGGAAAAAAGACCTGGAAGTGTCTTTCAACTGGAACACGGCATATAACCGGAATAAGATTCTGAAACTGCCTTCTAACGGGGTGGAGAACAACCGCCAGGGCGGGTTCCAGGTGTATGACCCCCAAACGGGTGAGCTGGTATGGGTAGGCGGCTTGCAGGAAGGCCAGGATCCTAACGTGGCCTATGCTTATGAGGCTGTGGGCATTATCCGTACCCAGGAGGAACTGGACCGGTACGCTTTGCAGCTGCGTGACCTGATCGGGGCACGGACCCTTGTACACCCCAGTGTGTTTAACGATATGACCCCGGCACAGAAAAACCTGCACTACCCGCTGGCCCTGGGCGATGTGATGTGGCGGGATGTGAACGGCGACGGCATCATCAATTCATTTGACCGGGTGTATATGGGCAATACAGTACCCCGGTGGACAGGCGGTTTCGGGATTTACACCCGCTGGAAGGATTTCAGCCTGAGCTCCCGGTTTGACTATGCCCTGGGGTATGTGGCGTACGACGGGCCGAGAGCCTGGTTCCTGGGCATGATGCAGGGAACTTTCAACACCACTACCGAGGTGTTTGATACCTGGACACCGGAAAACCCGAATGCAAAGTACCCTACCTACTACTGGGCCGATCAGCTGTTTAAAAACAATACCAGCCGGGAGAGCAGCATGTTTTATAACAAAGGAAATTATCTCTCTTTCCGGGAGGTGTCTTTAGCGTACCGCCTGCCGGCAAAGTTGGCGCAGCAGCTTAAAATGGAAGATTTAAGTGTTTCTGTTACGGGACAAAATCTTCACTATTGGACAAAGAATACCCTTTTCTCTGCGGAAAGCGGAAGTGTAGGACAAAACGGCGGCGGATACCCGCTGCCCCGGACAGTGATTTTTGGTATTCAATTAACTTTCTAAAGAAATTCGGTTATGAAAAAAATAGGAATCATTACCATATTCGTCAGCCTTTTGCTGACCTCCTGTGAAAAGATGAGCTTGGATCTGGCACCGGAAGATTATTTTGCCAGCGGCAGCTTCTGGAAAAATGAAAGCCAGGTACAGGGAGCCATGATAGGTCTGCACGCCCAGCTCAGGGGCCAGCAGAATGTTTTCTGGAACCTGGGAGAACTGCGGGGAGGAACCCTGCGTGACGGCACCAGCTTTACCGGAACCGCTTCACTGAACTCAGCTTCCCTGATTACCCAGGATATCCGGGAAAGTGCCCCGGGATACAGTTCCTGGGCAGGGTTATACGCACCGATTTTCCAGGTGAATAATTTTATCTACCAGGTGGAGCAGGCGAATTACCTTACCGCGGCTCAGAAAGGCTATTACCTGGGTCAGGCCTACGGAATACGGGCATTCTATTATTTCTACCTGTTCCGGACTTTCGGACGGGTACCGCTGGTGACAGAGCCTAAAACGGCCATCAGCACCCCTACCTCGGCAGAAGAGGCATATGCGCCCAGAAGCACCACAGAGAAGGCCACGCTGGACCAGATCAAAGCCGACCTGGATAAGTCGATCGGTAACTTTGCAGATGATTATTCGGTACGTACCCAAAAGGGGCAGTGGTCGCTGGGGGCTTCGCAAATGCTGAAAACAGAAGTATACCTGTGGTCGGCCAAGGTGAATATGGATGGCAATGCACCGGTTAATACGGCACAGGACCTGCAAACCGCCAGGGCGGCAGTGGAGGCGGTGATTCCGAAGTTCAGCCTGGTGAGCAATTATAAGAGTGTGTTTACTTCTGCCAGTGTACCGGCCTCAAGGGGTAACAGTGAAATCATATTTGCTTTGCGTTACCAGGCAGGAGAGGCTACGAACTTCTTCAATAATTTCCTGTATGCGCAGTCGGATGATATTTCAGGATATGTAGACGAAAACGGCACTCCCATTCCGGGTGACCCGCTCCAGGTAGCGGCCAGCGGCTCTATTATCCGGTATGAGTACAAGGTGGCGATGTATAACCTGTACGATAAAGAAGACCAGCGGGCCAATGCTACCTTCCTGAATTTTAACAAGGGGACGGTCAGCGCCGTGGTGATGCGGAAGTTTCTGGGAACCCTGGTGGAAGGGATACGGAATTATTCAGACGATTACCCGGTTTACCGCCTGGCCGATGCGTATCTCCTTTTGGCAGAAATAAAAAATAAGCAGGGCCAGGACCCTACGGCAGAGATCATGGCGGTAAGGAACCGGGCCTATGAGGGCAGCGCTCCGCAGTTTGTAAACGGCAACTTCGAGGCCAATGAGCTGGCAATATTTTATGAAAGAACCAAAGAGTTTGTATCAGAAGGCAAGCGGTGGTTTGACCTGCGCCGCATGCAGGATGGCAGCGGGCTGCCTCTGGTTTTCCGTACCGACCTCCCCCTGGTGGGTGTGCTGCAAAATACGGCAGGACAAAACCATAAGGTATTGTGGCCCATAGACCTGAATACAATGTCGTCTGATCCTACCCTTACAGGAGATCAGAACCCGGGGTATTCCGGCACTTAATTCTTATTTTTACAAAAGCTATGAGCTGTGAGCAATGAGCTTTGAGAAACATGCCAATGATTCCAAACTCACAGCTCACAGCTCATAATTAACCGTTAAAAGAATGTTAGAGACTAAAATAGAAGGTTTAATAGCGGCGCCTTTTACCCCGTTTTTTGCCAACGGAGATCTTAACCCGGGCGTTATACCGGCTTACTACTCGTTTCTGAAAGCCAATAAGGTGGTAGGGGCATTTATATGTGGTTCCACTGGGGAAGGGGTTTCGCTGACCTTTCGTGAAAAGGTAGCCGTATTAAATGAATGGGCGGCATTGACCCGGAATGACCCGGATTTTTACCTCATGATGTTCCTGGGAGGAACCAACCTGCGGGAATGCCGGGAGCTGGCGGCTATAGCCGAAGAGGCCGGGGTGGATGCCATCTCTTTTACGTCGCCCTTTTATTTTAAGCCGGCCCATGTGGCCCAGCTGGCCCGCTGCTGTGCTGAAGTAGCTTCGGCAGCGCCCCGTACGGCCTTTTATTATTACCATATCCCGGTGCTTACGGGAGGAAATTTTGCCATGATTGACCTCCTGAAGGAAGTAGACGGGCGTGTGCCTAATTTCAGGGGCATCAAATACACGCATGAAGATTTCATGGATTTTCTTTCCTGCACCCATTATGCTGACCGCAAGTACGATATGCTGTGGGGAAGGGATGAGAATATGCTATCTTCGCTGGTATTGGGGGCTAAAGGGGCTGTGGGAAGCACCTACAATTATGCGGCCCCCTTGTATCATGCGCTGATGGATGCTTATGATCGCCGGGCCTTTGAAGAGGCAAATGCGCTGCAGCAGAAGTCGATAGACATGATTACCCTCCTGGGAAAATACGGCGGAATAGCCACCGGTAAGGCCTATATGAAGCTGGTGGGAGTAGATTGCGGCGAGTTCCGGCTGCCGGTCAGCAATATGAGCGAAGAGCGCTTCCGGGCCTTCTCGCAGGAGGTGGCGGCCCTGAATTTTGATTCATTTAAGTCTTTGACCGGATGAGATTCTGGATTTTGCTTATGGTAGGGATTTCAGCATGCAGCTCTGAGCACAGGATGGAGTGGGGGAAGGTATATTTTCTGCCTGCAGGTGAAAATAACACCCCGCATATCGGACTGGCCGGCCCCATGGCCGGCATTACCGGCAACAGGCTGGTGATAGCAGGCGGTGCAAATTTTCCCATAAAAATGCCGTGGGAAGGGGGAACGAAGGCCTATCCCCGGCAGGCCTATATTTACGGTATAGAAGACGGCGGCCTCCGGCTGATCCGGCAGCAGACGCTGGAAACAGCGGTGGCGTATCCCGGTAACTGCTCGGCAGGGGGTGTGTGGTATGTGGCCGGCGGCGAGAACGAAAGCGGGCCGGTGAATACCGTGATGAAAATAAGACAGGAAAATGATACGCTGGTCACGGCGCTTATGCCTCCCTTGCCGGTTCCGCTGACTAACGGCAGCCTGGTGTCTGCTTCGGGGAAACTGTATTTTGTGGGAGGAGAGAACCGGGCATTTGTATCCGATAAAATTTATGCATATAGCAAGGCTTCGGGGTGGAAGGAGGAGTATAGCCTGCCTTACCCGGTGTCTCACGCGGTGGTAGTTTCTGACGGAAAAAGTAAAATTTATATAGCCGGAGGCCGGAAACGCAATGAAAATGCGATAAGCACCCTGTATGACGCCGTGCTTGAAGCAGATTTGGCTTCGGGTAAAGTTCAGCAGATTGCCACGCTGCCGGAGGCGCTGGCTGCCGGTACCGGCGTATGGGATGAGCAGGGTAGTATCTTCCTGTTCGGAGGAGATAACGGTGAAACTTTTCACCGGGTAGAAGCGCTCATTGCCGGGATCGGGCGGATCGGCGATGCGGAAAAGAAGAAGGAGCTGAATGAGCAGAAAGCACAGCTGCAGCGTTCGCATCCCGGCTTTTCAAAAATATGCCGGAAATACAATCTTAAAAAGAAGGAATGGACCCACCTGCTCCCGCTCCCGGGCCATAGCCCGGTGACCACCACTGCCCTTACTTACGGCGATAGGGTGATCATTCCCAGCGGAGAAATAAGAGCCGGTGTGCGAACTAACCAGATTCTGACAGGTAAACAGGTGAAGACGTATGAGAAATAGCAAATTTTATCCCTGGGTGGTGGTAGGACTGCTTTGGGTAGTGGCCTTACTGAATTATCTCGACAGGCAGATGCTGTCTACCATGCGGGAAGCCATGCAGCTGGATATTGCCGAACTGCAGAAAGCAGAGGCCTTCGGGGTGCTGATGGCCGTATTTCTTTATATCTATGGTTTAATGAGCCCGGTAGCCGGGGCTATTGCTGACCGGGTAAACCGCAAGTGGCTGATTGTAGTGAGCCTGTTTGTGTGGTCAGCAGTAACGTACGGTATGGGGATGGCTGAAAATTATCAGCAGCTGCTGGTGCTGCGGGCCATTATGGGGGTGAGTGAAGCATTGTATATCCCGGCGGCGCTGGCTATGATTGCCGATTATCACCGCCACGGCACGCGGTCGCTGGCGGTGGGAATTCACATGACCGGCCTCTACATGGGTCAGGCTCTGGGCGGTTTTGGCGCTACGGTAGCCCATAATTATGGCTGGCACAGTGCTTTTCACTGGTTTGGTATAACAGGGGTTATATATGCGGTTATCCTGGCTTTACTGCTGCATGAAAGAAAAGAAGATACGCCGGCAGAAGCGATCAGCGGACCGGTGAAAGTACCCTTGCTCAAAGGCTTATCCGCTATTTTTTCCATGACGGCCTTCTGGGTAATCCTGTTTTATTTTGCCGCTCCCAGCCTTCCCGGCTGGGCTACCAAAAACTGGCTTCCCACCCTCTTTGCTGACAGCCTGGATATCCCGATGGCCGAAGCCGGGCCGTTATCCACCATTACCATTGCGGTTTCCTCTTTTGCCGGGGTGATTATCGGCGGAATTTTGAGCGACCGCTGGGTATCCAGGAACGTAAGGGGGCGGATCTATACCAGTGCCATTGGCCTGGGGCTTACCATACCCTCCCTTTTGCTGCTCGGAATGGGTACTACCTTTCTGACGGTCATCGGTTCGGCCATTCTTTTCGGAGTAGGGTTCGGTATTTTTGATGCCAATAACATGCCTGTTCTTTGCCAGTTTATCCCTTCCCGCTTACGGGCCACCGCTTACGGATTCCTGAATATGGCCGGTGTTTTTTCGGGGGCGCTGGTTACCCAGGCCCTGGGCCGGTTTAAAGACGACGGGCATTTCGGCACGGGCTTTTCCATGCTGGCCATAGTAGTGGCGGCAGCCCTGGTGCTGCAACTGATGGTGTTACGTCCTAAGGCGGTGGATTATGAAGAACGTTGATAGCTCACAGCTAAATTTTATATAAATGAAACAATACCTGACCTCTCTCCGTGAGTTTTACAGAAAACAACTCCTGGAAGATACCGTGCCTTTCTGGTTTCCCCGATCGTATGATACGGAGTACGGGGGCTACCTGCTGATGCGGGATGCTGACGGCAGCCTGATAGATACCGATAAGGCTGTATGGATCCAGGGCAGGGCCTGCTGGCTGCTGTCTACCTTGTACAATACGGTAGAAAAACGGCAGGAGTGGCTGGAAGGGGCCCGGCTGGGCTATGAATTTCTGAGAGATAAGTGTTTTAATAAAGAAGGGAAGATGTATTTCCATGTAGACAGGGCGGGAAATCCCCTGCGCATGCGGCGGTATTTTTTCTCTGAGACTTTCATGGTGATTGCCTGTGCAGCCTATGCCAAAGCTTCAGGTGACCGGGAAGCGGAAGAAACAGCCCGCCGGCTTTTCGGGGTTTGTATGGAATATGCCTCGGGTATACGCAAGATGGAACCCAAGTTTGAAAGCACCCGGCCGGCCAAAGGGATAGGCGTTCCGATGATTATGATCCATACCGCTCAGCAGCTTCGTGAAACCATCGGGGACCCGCGCTGTGATGAGGCCATTGCCGCATGGATCCGGGAGATCGAAAACGATTTTGTAAAGGATGATATCCGTTGTGTGATGGAACAGGTGGCACCTGACGGGAGCATCATGGATCATATGGACGGCAGAACCCTGAACCCCGGTCATGCGATAGAAGGGGCCTGGTTTATCCTGCATGAAGCCCTGTACCGGAACCGCGATCCGCAATGGATAGCCCTGGGATGCCGCATGCTGGATTACATGTGGGAGCGGGGTTGGGATAAGGAGCATGGCGGTATCCTCTATTTTCGGGATGTGCACCATAAGCCGGTACAGGAATACTGGCAGGATATGAAATTCTGGTGGCCGCAAAATGAGACCATCATTGCCACCTTACTGGCCTATTTGATTACAGGAGAAGAGAAATACGGGGAAATGCACCGGCAGATACACGAATATGCCTACCGGCATTTTCACGATAAAGAGCAGGGAGAGTGGTTCGGTTACCTGCATCGCGACGGCCGGATAGCCCAAACCGCGAAGGGCAACCTGTTCAAAGGGCCGTTTCATCTTCCGCGTCAGGAATGGTATTGCTGGACTATTTTAAACCGGTTTTTGAAAAAGGAAAAATAGTTTTAAAACATGAAGGAATGAAGGTACATGAAGAGATTTTCCGGCTAACCTTCATGAATCTTCATTCCTTCATGTTAGAAACATAAATAATATAGGAATGATCAGCAGTAGTTTAAAAATTTAATAATGTACCTACGGTTATTCGTATTCATATACATTACTGTCTTCCCTTTGAACATATTGACAGCACAGGGAAATCTTATTCCTATGCCCCGGGAAGTCAGGAAAGGAGAAGGAGTGCTGGATTTAACGCAGGGAGCTCACCTGGTCAGGGCCGGTTCTGTTCCGGACTACGAATACCGCCTTGCCGGAGAAATCCTGGAAGAATGGGGGATTTCCAGGGAGGAAGGCAGTGGCCATTTTCTGAAGCTGGAGCTGGTAAACGGGGATGATGATTCTTCCCGCGAGGCCTATCAGGTGAAAATTGACGCCTCGGGGATTACGGTTTCGGCAGCTTCGGCTACCGGCCTCTTTTACGGCCTTCAGACCCTCCGGCAGCTTCCGGTCACTGAGGGCAGGCTGCCCTTTTGTGAAATAGATGATAAGCCGGCGTTTTCGTGGCGGGGCTTTTTAGTGGATGTGGGCAGAAACTTTCAGCCGGTAAATCTCCTCAAAGAGCAGATTGAAGTGATGGCCCGGTATAAGCTGAATGTGTTTCATTTTCATTTTACGGAGGATATTGCCTGGCGACTGGCCAGTAAAAAGCATCCCGGGTTAACGGCGGAAACGAATATGACCCGCTGGCCGGGGAAATTTTACACAGAAGAAGATTTCCGGGAGCTTATCCGGTTTTGCGCCGAGCGGCATATCCTGTTTCTGCCCGAAATAGATATGCCCGGTCACAGCGCTGCTTTTAAGCGGTATTTCGGAACAGACATGCAGTCGGAGAAGGGTATGATTTATATCAAAGAACTGCTCCGGGAATTTTCAGAGACTTATCCCGGGCTTCCTTATCTGCATATCGGGGGCGACGAGGTAAAGATTACCCATACCGGCTTTATGCCGGAAATTACGGATTTTGTGGAAAAGCTGGGTTATAAGACTGTAGGCTGGGACCCCGGCAGTAACCTCCGGCCTCAGACTATTCGTCAGCTCTGGATGGGCGGACCTGAAACGATAGCAGAAAAAGGGGAGAAAGTGTTTATTGATTCCAGGCATCTCTACATTAACCACATGGACCCGCTGGAAGCAGTAATCACCATTTTTCACCGGAAAATCGGAGAACAGGATCGGGAGCATGCGAACTTGCCGGGAGCCACCCTCTGCTCCTGGCCTGACCGGGCGGTAGCTGCCCCGCGGGATATGTTTTATCAGAATGCCGTATATCCGGCCCTGCTGGCGTTTGCCGAAAGGAGCTGGCGGGGTGGGGGTGAAGCCGGGTGGACAGCCCGTATTTTCGCGAACGATACAAACGCCTATCGTGACTTCTGGAATTTTGAAGACCGGCTCCTGGGCCATAAAAAGCGGTATTTCAGCCATAAACCGTTTCCATACGTCCGGCAAACCGGCCTGCGGTGGGAGCTGATCGGCCCTTTGGATAACGGTGGGGATATTTTCCGGGAATTTGAGGTGGAGAAGGAGCCGTTTAATGATGCCTTGAAAGCATCGCTTACCGCAGAGGGCGGAACCCTGATCCTGCGGCATTGGTGGGGCGATATTATTCAGGGAATCCTGGAGGCACCCCAACCCAATACCACCTGGTATGCCCGAACCCGGATATGGAGCGAAGACGAGGGCCTGAAACCGTTTTGGATAGGTTTTAATGATCTTTCGCGCTCGTATGCCTCACCTTCTCCCCAAAAGGGAACATGGGATGACCGAGGAAGTAAGGTAGGGGTAAACGGGCGGGTGATTCTGCCGCCGGCATGGAAACAGGCGGGGATTAAAGGTGACCTCGAAGTACCTTTGACAGACGAAGGATATGCTTACCGCGACCCCACCATGATTTTGCTCAGAAAGGGATGGAACGAAGTACTGATCAGGATACCTGTAAAAGATTTTAAAGGAGCAGATTGGACAAGCCCCGTCAAGTGGATGTTCACGTTTGTGCCAGTAACCGAATAAATACGATTGACAATGAAAAAACTCATTTTAACTTTTTGTGCAGCGGTATGCGCTGCTTTTACCCATGCCCAGGAAACTACCGTTTTCAAATCGGGCGAAGATGGCTATGCCAGCTACCGCATTCCTGCGCTCATCAAAAGCAAGGGGGGCGAGCTGATTGCCTTTTGTGAAGGCCGGGTAGACCACGCCGGCGACTACGGAAACGTAGACATTGTTTACAAGATCAGTAAGGATGGAGGCAAAACCTGGGGGCCGTTGAAAGTGGCGGCCGATTATGACAAGCTGCAGGCCGGGAATGCAGCCCCGGTGGTGGATCTGCTGGATCCGAGCTACCCGAAAGGGCGCATTTTCCTTTTTTATAATACCGGGAATGACCATGAAGGGGAGGTGAGGAAAGGAAAAGGCCTGCGCGAGCTCTGGTACATTACCTCTGTGGACGGCGCGCTCACGTGGTCGGAGCCGGTGAATATCACCACGCAGGCCCACCGCCCCAGGCAACCGCAGATTAACCCGGCCTATAATTTTACGGAAGACTGGAGAACCTATGCCAACACCCCCGGCCATGCGTTCCAGTTTATTTCAGGCCCTAACAAGGGACGGATCTACATTGCGGCTAACCACAATGCCGGTAACCCCCAGCCCGCTAACAAGGACTGGAACGCCCACGCCTATTATTCGGATGATCACGGAAAGACCTTCCGGCTCAGTGAAAATGTGCCGTATCCCGGAACCAACGAGTCGATGGCGGCACAAATCGGTGAAAACAGTGTTTATATGAGCTCCCGTAACCAGCAGCTGACACCCCGGCAAAGGGTAATTTCGGTTTCGAACGACGGCGGCCAGACCTGGGTGTCTTCCGCTCCTGACCCCCGGCTTCCCGATCCTGTTAACCAGGCGTCAGTGCTTTCCTGGAAGAAAGGAAAAAGCTTTATCCTGGCGCACCTGAACGCCGCGCACGAAAAAGAGCGGAATCATCTCACGCTGCGCCTGTCTAAAGACGGGGGCAAAACCTGGTATTTCAACCAGCTGATTGTCAAAGCGCCGGAAGGGTACAAAGGGGCCTGGTCTGCCTATTCCGATATGGTTCTGGTGAAGAAAAATACCATGGGTATCCTGTATGAAAAGGATAATTACCGGGAGATTGTTTTCCTGACGCAGAAAATATAACAGAATCAAAGCATTTCTAGGAGCTCTTCTGGGGTGCTGGCTACCAGTACTTTGTCACGGTTTCCTTTCAATAAAAAGCCTTCGTCAACCATTTTATCTATCTGGGCAATCAAATGATCATAGAAACCGCAGGTATTTAAGATAATTACCGGTTTTTGGTGAAGGTCCAGCTGGGCATTGGTCAGTGACTCAAACAGCTCGTCCATGCTGCCGTAGCCCCCGGGCAGGGTGATGATGATGTCGGCCAGTTCTTCCATCAGGGCTTTTCTTTCCTGCATGCTTTTGACAATCCGCAGTTCGGTGCAGCGGCGATTGGCTATTTCACGATCTATCAGCCGCTGAGGCATAACTCCCAGCACTTCACCCCCATGGTCCAGCATGGCATTCGACAGCACCCCCATCAGGCCCACATTACCGCCTCCGAAAAGCAGGCGGTAATTTTTTTCAGCCAGCAGCTGACCCAAACGAGCAGCTGCTGTGGCATATTGATCTGAATTTCCTGAACGGGAACCGCAGTAGACGAGAACGGACTTCATTTTTTTGATATTTGGTAAGACAACCTCCTTCTGAGCAGGACAAATTAAATTTCGCCAAAGTTAAGCTCAGGAAAGCAGGATATCAACGTATATTTATACCTATGAAATAGCTATGAGCAGTGAGCTATGAGAAAACACAGCACACCAATCGACCAATAAATAAAAGCGGTCCGTCGTGCGGCTCACAGCTCAAGGCTCATCGCTCACAGCGGTTCGCCGCCCGGCTTAAATTTTATACATATGAAAAATATTATCTTTCTCCTGCTTTTATCCCTAACGGCTTATGCGCAACCGGCCACGTACAAAAGCTGGAATCCTGCTGCCGGCGGTATTTACGCGCTGGAAGGGCAGGGCTGGAAAAACGGGGAGTCTTTTTTTGACAGGCTGCCAGCCCCGGCGAAACAAACGGTAAGGAAAGAAGTGTGGGCGCTGTCAAAAAACAGTGCCGGCATGCAATTGCATTTTGTAACCGATGCCCAGGAAATTCGGGTAAAATATGGTGTGACGGGCGCTTATGAGATGCGGCACATGCCAGCTACCGGTGTAAGCGGCGTGGATTTATACTTCAGCGGAGAGGATGGGGAGATGCAAAGATTACGTCCCATATATTCCTTTGGAGATACCGTACAATATGTGTATTCCCACCTGGAAACCGCTTCGCGCCATCACTACACCCTGTATCTGCCCTTGTACAATTCGGTAAAATGGATGGAGGTCCTGGTGCCGGAAGACAGCTATTTCGAACCCCTTCCCATAAGGCAAAAGCCCATCGTGGTGTATGGAACTTCTATTGCACAGGGCGGGTGTGCATCGCGGCCGGGTTTAGGATGGACCAACATCCTGAGCCGTATAACAGATAAACCACTGATTAACCTGGCGTTTTCAGGTAACGGTAGAATTGAACCGGAACTGGTGGATCTATTGTCTGAATTAGATGCATCCCTCTTTATTATTGACTGCCTCCCTAACCTGACGGTGGGTACTGACCTTTTCGCGAAAATAAATTATGCGGTAAATACCCTGCAACAGAAAAGACCCGGAGTACCCATCCTGTTTACAGATCATTGCGGCACGCCTGTGGCGAATGACAATGGCGGGAATGAAAAAATTGCCCTGTTAAACCGGCAGCAGAAGAGTATTGTGGATTCTCTGATTCAAAAAGGCAGGAAAAACCTCTACTACCTTACCCAAGATGAGATCGGGCTTACAGAAAATGATGTGGTAGATTATGTGCATCCCAATGATATGGGCATGATGCGGTATGCTGAGGCCTATTACAGGAGAATAAAAGAGATCACGGAATAAAATGAAGATGTACGATCAGCTGAAAAAAACGGCACAGACCACCGGACTGGTGGTGGTCAGAGACAACAAGTTGCTACTGGCCTACAACACTAATAAAAAGGCCCTCAGGATTTAATATTAAGACGCAAAAGACCGTTATGATTTACAGAGTGTTCCATCCTGCTCCTTATTTACGTGATATCGTAGACCATTACTGGTATTCCAAAATTGATCTGACTGTATCTGTAGTTCAGCAGTATCCCACGCCGCTGTTACAGGGGATGGCGTTTAATTTTCAAAAGAAGCCTGAACAACACAGCTATAATAATAAAACACTAAGGTTAGACCAGCAGGCCTATCTCTTCGGGCAACCTGTCAGCCCCAGAGTTATTACAAGCAATGAAAACGGGGTAGATTTACTATGCGTAAAGTTTAAACCTTTGGGTATCAGTCGGATCACCGGGATCAATATGGAATATATAGCAGATCAGATCATTCCGGCTACGGATATCTGGGGCAATGAGGTGGAGCTGCTCTGCGATGAAATGCAATCGGCCCCCACTCTTGAACAGACTATTGGGATTCTGGAAAAATTTATTATCCGAAAATATCTCGGCACCACTTTACATTACCGGATCAACAGTGTGCAGAAGGCGATTCAGCTGATAAAGGGATCGAAAGGTATCCTCCCGGTGAACGCTCTTCAGCAGCAGACCAATACCTCCCGGAAAACATTAGAGCGTGCATTTATACATTACCTGGGACTAATGCCCAAACTGTATTCGGGCATTGTTCGTTTCAATGCGATAAAGCAATTGATGGATCAGACACCGGATCTATCGGTATCCGATATTGCTTTTGGCCTGGGATACTACGACAATTCCCATCTTGCAGCCAGCTTTAAACACTTTTCAGGTATAACGCCAACCGATTATATCGAGACGATCAAAATGGAACGTCTTAAAAATGCGCATTTCAGGGAATATGAAGCTACTCCCTCATCTTAACCCGTTTGCGAAAAAACGATTTGTCCCTTTTTTCCTTACCCCTGCCGGGGGAGGAATGTAAATTTGTGATAACACGTTCTGATCATCAATGAAGGCGGCGGGCTGGCGCCTTTCAAACCTTGCAGTGGATGCCATGGGCCGGAGATTGCTCCTGTATATTGTATTTCTGTTGGTCTGCCGGAACCTTAGGGCACAGGTATCTAATAACCTGGACAGCCTACTGGCGGCAGAAAAAGTATGCCCTCCCGGCCCGGAAAAAATAAAATTGCTTCGCGATATAGGTTTTGTTTATTCCCGGAAAGATTCTGAAAAAGCCCTGGATTATCTGAAGCATGCTATAACGCTGGGCGAGCACATCAATGAGAGCAAATATACCATCAGCAGCTATTCGCAGATCGCGATGCTTTATAACAATTTAGGAGATATCTCCCATGCAGATTCCTACCTGGATAAAACGCTCAAAAAGACTGAAAAAGTGAATACAGATGCCTCATGGGCTTCTTACTACCAGGCAGCCACCCTTATCTATAAGAAACGAAAAAAATTAAAGGAAGCTGTTTTATATGCTCAAAAAGCATTAGAGTATAGCCGGAAAGCCGGCACCGGGAAAGTGAATATTGCCGGTGCTCATCTGAACCTGGCCAATGCCTATGCAGCTTCACAACAGTTTGAACTGGCTGTACGCTCCTACTACAATGCTTTGTCGCTTTTTGATGAAGTAAAGAATGAATCGGGACAGGCGTATTGTTACAACAGCCTGGCCAATGTACAGCGGGAGCTCGGGCTGTACAGGGAGTCGCTGGAAAATGCCCGGAAATCTTTAGCGTTGAAAGAAAAAAATAAAGATGAAAAAGGGGTAGCCAGCAGCCGGTTGGTTATAGCGCAAAATTATTATGATTTAAAACAACCGGGAAAAGCGCTGGCTTACCTGGACAAGAGTATGGCCTTTTTCCGGGAGCAGAGTCTCTTTTTTGATATGGTGAACAATTATCACCTGAAAGCTCGCATCTACCACCAGATGAAAGATACGCTTAATGCTGCAAAATATTACGACCTGGCCATTGCCGAAGCAGGAAAATTAGATGCCCCTGCATTGGTGAGCACCCTGGAAAAAGAAAAAACAAGAAAGATCCAGTCTTTCGGTTTTTCCGATAAAAATAAAAACCTGCACGACCTTGCGCTGGCAAAGCAATCAGGAGATACCATGGCCATCATGAATACGCTGAATTTTCTGGCCACCCTTGATTACCGCGAGGGCCGGTACAAATCGGCTTATGACTACCGGGAAGAATACCTGGCTCTGCATGAAAAAATATACAGCCCGGATATCCTGAAGCAGTTGAAGCAATTGGAATCGCAATACGAGCTGAAGAAAAAAGAAAATGATATCCGGCTTCTTGAAAAAGACAAGCTGCTGGATGCAGCCCGTTTGCATCAGCATAAAATAGCGCTCTATGCTTCTGTTGCACTTTTCCTGCTGACGGCCTTATCCGGTTACCTGCTTTTTAAGCGCATCCGGACCCTTCAGGCCGACAGGCGGAAACGGGAGTTGGAAACCATGCGTAACAGCATAGCCAGTGACCTGCACGATGATATCGGTTCTACGCTTTCCAGTATACAAATCATCAGTAATATGGCCCTGATGCAAGGCAGCGATAACGTACTGCTCCGGCAGTCGGTAAGCCGGATCGCCGAGCTGTCTGATAAGGTTTCTGATGGTATTCGTGAAATAGTGTGGTCGGTCAATCCCGCACACGACAAGCTGGGAGCTGCGATTGCGCAGTGGAGAAAGCTGACCGCTGACCTGCTGGGTACTAAGGGTATCCTTTTTTACTTTACTGAAGAAATAAAAAACCCCGAAACCGAGCTTACTCCCGGGCAGCGGAAAGATCTGCTGATGATTTTCAAGGAAGCCCTTAACAATGCCCGCAAGTACAGTGGTACGAAACGGGTGGACATTCTAGTGAAGCAAAAGGAACTAGCCCTCTCCATTCATATCCGCGATTATGGCTGCGGGTTTGATGAAAGTAAAATAACTTTGGGTAACGGGCTGAGAAATATGAAGCACCGGGCAGATGCCCTGAATGCCCGGCTGGAAATTTCTTCAGAACCCGGAGGTGGAACGTCTCTCCGCCTGGAGGTTCCCCTCCCCTGAATTGGGGAGGGCATTGTGTTTGGGATTTACAGATATTTGTAAGTTGGAATAAGGTACAGAGCTTATGGCTACAAAAGTTTTGCTATACGAAGATAATGCGGAGTTGAGAGCCAGTCTTTCATCGCTCATTACCTTTTCAGAGGGGTTGGAGCTGGTGGCCGCTTTTGAAAACTGCGCAGGAGTTTTAGAACACCTGGAAACCTATCAGCCGGATATTGTGCTGACCGATATTGAAATGCCTGTAATGAACGGGATTAAAGGACTGGAGCTGATACGCTCGGTAAACCCGGATCTCCCCGTGATTATGCTTACTGTTTTTGATGATAATAATCACATCCTGGAGGCTATAATGAGCGGTGCTACCGGTTATATACTTAAACAGCACCTCACCACACGCCTGGGCAATGCCATCAGCGAAGCCCTTGAGGGCGGTGCGCCTATGTCGCCGGCCGTAGCCCAACTGGTACTCAAACATATCAGCAGCGGAAAAGACCGGAAGGTCAGTTATGCGCTCACGCCCCGTGAAAAAGATATTCTCCAGTCGCTTACAGACGGCAACAGCTACAAAATGATTGCTGCCAACCTCGGCATCACCCAGGGAACGGTATGTACCCACATTAAGAGTATATATGAAAAACTGGGGGTGCACTCCCAGGCAGAAGCCGTAAGTAAAACCCTGAAAGAGGGCCTCCTCTAAAGAATTCCTTCCTGAAATTTTATGCCTCCCGGCCTCTCCTGTTTATGGGATTGACGGGGGAGAAACAGCTCTCTAACTTTGGGCTATGAATAGCTCAAAGCTAAATATTAAACGCATGAAAAAACTAGTTATCTTCTGTGTGGCCGTATGGGCCGTGGTAGGTTTGGTATCCTGTGGGGAAGAAGGCCCTCAGGGAGAATTGGGGCCGGTTGGGCCACAGGGAGAAACAGGGCCGGTGGGACCTGCAGGAAACGATGGAAGCGTTATTTATAGTGGTACCACCACCCCTGACCCTGCCCTTGGCAGGGTGGGAGACTATTATATAAATATCAGCAACGGTAACTTCTATGGCCCCAAGAAAGCAGAGGGATGGGGCAATGCCCTTGGTTTGAAAGGAAGTGACGGTAAGAACGGTACGAATGGACAGGACGGTACGAATGGGAAAGACGGGGTTAACGGGAAAGACGGTGCGAATGGCCAGGACGGTGCCAAGGGGGACAAGGGAGACACCGGCAACAAGGGGGATAAAGGTGATAAGGGGGATAAAGGTGACAAGGGAGATAAAGGTGATAAGGGGCAGAAAGGAGATACCGGTACCCCAGGCTCCAGAATCTATAGCGGTAACGGGGCACCGGCCGGTAGTTTGGGGGTAGAGGGTGATTTTTACCTGGATAAGAATAACCTGCTGCTTTACGGGCCAAAATTATCGGGGAACAACTGGGGGGCAGGTTTACAGTTAGGAGGTGGAAGTGCTAATCCGAATGTGAGAAGCTGGCTGGCCCGGAAGGTGAAGCTGAGCCCCTATATACAGGTAAGTATCCCTGCTCTGACAGAGGCTATTGCCAGTAACGGAGTGGTATGGGCATACGTGCGTCAGTGGTCAGGCCGCGATTCATTCTCCTGGAACTTCTTTCCTTATACCTTACGATGGCAGATAGCAGGGGGCGGGCAAACGGTATCAGGCACTTTATCTGCCTTATCTTTTGATAACGGCTCTGTACACTTTCAACTGGCACCGGGATACGATGACCCGGGTACCTATGGGGACAATGCTTATGTGGATATCAGGATTGTAGTGATTGATGGAGTGGCCGGGGGTACCCTGGGCCTGGAGGGTCAACCTGACTTCAAAAGCCTGCAGTGGTCTTATAACCTCATGGATTAGCATGAACAGGCTTCTCCTTTATATGGCCTGGGGCTTTTTACTTTGTGCCCGGCCTGTCTTCGGACAGAGCCTCGAGAACCTGAAAGGCCAAAAGCCTTTCACGCTCTCAGGGAGCATAGGTACGGGTGCTAATTTTTATACCTCCAATGAGGCTTATAAGACGCGTGATCCCTTCAGCTGGAATCTTTATGGCAACCTTACCGCCCGGATTTATGGGATAGATCTGCCCTTTTCTTTTGTGGTAAACCAGTACAGCCGGAGCTATAGCGCGCCTTTCAGCCAGTTTGGGATCAGCCCAACCTATAAATGGGCCACCCTGCATCTGGGCCACCGGAATATCTCGCTTTCGCCCCTGGTCTTTGACGGGCAGAGCTTCCTGGGGGCAGGAATGGAGCTCCGGCCGGGGAAATGGGAATTTGCCGGCTTTTACGGTCGTCTGAATAAGGCCATAAGTGAAGATACCACTTATGATCACCGTATTGAACCTCAGTACTCGCGTATGGGCTACGGGGCAAAGATAGGTTTCGGGAAAGAAAAGGGGAAGATTAATTTTCATTTTTTTCATGCCCGTGACGATGAAGGCTCCGTACCCGCTATCACAGATAGCCTGAATGCTCCGCTTCCCCGGGAAAATGCCGTATTGGGCACTTCCTGGACCCTGCGTTTCTTTAAAGTGTTTTCATTTGATGGCCATCTGGCGGTGAGCCTGCTGAACCGTGATATGCGTTACGGGGTATTAGACAGTATCGGGAGTTATGAGGTACCGGGCTTTGTCCGCCGCTTGTCGCCGGTTAACGAAAGCACCGTATTCAGTTATTCGGGACGCACACAGCTGGTCCTTAATCTTCAGAAATTCAACGCATTGGCTGGGTATCAGCGTATACAGCCTGATTATATCTCGTTGGGAACCCCCTATACCATTAATGACCTAGAAACGTTTAGTGGCAATATGGGCGGTAGCCTTTTCCGGGGTCATCTCAGCATACAGGCTTCGGGCAGTGCCCAGCATAATAACCTAGGGCAGGCCCTGGCTACTGAACTGCACGCCCGGTCGGCCAACCTGTCAGTCAATGCCAACCTTAACACTCATTGGAATGTCAACCTGAATATCAACGGAGCCCATGTGCTGCAAAAAGACGGGCAGCTGGAACTGAACGACAGTTTGCGCATGAACCAGCTGATGCTTAGTTATTCGCTTTCACCCTCTTATTTGACGTCTTCCGTTACCCGACAGCATGTGGTTAGTGGCAATATCAGCTATACCGACCTGGACGACCGTAACCCGGTCACCTCCACGCAGGCAGCCGGGAACAACCTCAATATCAGTGCTAACTATAGCCTGCAGTTCCTGCAGTCTTTCAGGGGGGTTCAGGCGGGGCTTAATTACAGTATTTACGGGCAGCAGGACTACCGCTACCATTCTACAGGGGTACACGCAGGAGGCAATGCTCAGCTGCTTAAAGACCATCAGCTGAACATGCAGGGCGATGTGGGCTACTATTTTAACCGTTCTGACGGTGAAACGGTGGGCAATAATATCACTTTCTCCTTGAATAGCAGTTACACCGTTAAAAAGCATAGTTTCAGCCTGTATAGCAGCTATATTATCACGCCGCCGGTTAATCTCAACCCTCTGGATAAAGTGAACCGGGTACCTTATGCCGTGGGAAGCAGAAACCTTTCAGCAGGTATTTCCTATGGTTATCATTTCTAAAACATGAAGATATGAACAGTTTTAAACGTATCTCTAATCAAAACGGTCTTTTTCCTTTCTGCCTGGCAGTGCTTTTCGTTGGGCTGCTAAGTCTCACTACTTATGCGCAGCAGCCCGTGAAAGTGAATATCACGGTTATGCAGCCCGTTACACCCTACCTGCCCCAACTGGCTGCCGATATTCGTGGTGGCAACGCGGAACAAAGCCTGAGTGACAAGCTCATAGTGAACGTGACCAATACCAGTAATAAAACGTTGCGTATCAAATTGAGTGCCCGTATTGAAAGGATGTCGCCTTCTCCTGCCAGTGTATCGTTGCGTCCTGATTACCAGCCTTCAGAGCCCCTGATTTTGCGTCCTCAGCAGTCTGTGATCCTGGATCGGGCGCTGATTGAGGAAACATTTGGAAACTTTTCCAGGAAGCAGCTGGTTTTTGATAACCTGGATCTTTCTGATTTACGTCAGAACAGGATCAATTACAAACTCCCCGAAGGTATTTACAGGGTTTGTATAAACGCCTATGATTATGACAGGCCCGGGCAGGCGGTTCCTCTTTCCGTAATGGGAGCCAACTGCGCCATTTTTACTATTTGCTATACAGCTGCCGCTCCCCGCTTCACCCAGCCGGTGACTACAGCCATGCAGCAGGGCTTTACTCCTTTCACTCCTCTATCATCTCAAATACAGTTTGCATGGACTCCTCCGGCCGGTACCTGCGGTTTGCCTATGGGGATGATTACCTATGACCTGGAGATACGTGAAATGTATGCGGGTCAGTCCGTTAATGATGCCCGGAACAACCCGTTTGTTTTTCGGCAGCAGGCCATTGTCACCAATATGTTCCTGTTGGATACCCTGAAATATCCCCATGTGTTACAGGCCGGCCGGAAATACGTTATCCGGGTGAAAGCTAACCTCCGGAAAGTGGCCAACAGCCCCCTGGAAATTGCCAACGAGGGTTACAGTGAGCCCGCCATGATCATTTATACTCCTAAAACAAATCCTCAGCTTATACAGCAGCCGGTAGCAAAAGTCATTACGGGTGACGCTGTGATCAGAGATATCACCCCTCCTGCTTCTACGCCCGCTAAGGCCATGTCTTCTGCTATGGTGAACATCTGCGAGGGAGTCCCCGCTCCCCTCAGTACCACGGTCAGTACGGATAATATTAACGGGAAAAACCTGCGGGTAGGCCTCTTTACCCTGCACGTCAACGAGGCTTCATTGATCACTGACAACCGGTTTAAAGGCGATGGTTACATCACCTGGTCGCCCTACGGGCATCCTATTAAGTTAAAAGTTACGTTTGATGCCATAACGGTAAGTAAAAAAGGAGAAGTGCTGGCCGGGGAGGTGGAAACTACCTCTGACAGCCAGGTTCCTGAATGGGCATCGCTGAAAGTGCCGGATAACCTCCCGGTAGTGAATAATATAGTAGATGCCGCCACTGATAAAATTAATGCTATAGCCCGTCCGATACAGCAGTTCCGGGGTGCAGACCCGGTAAACCTCCCGCTGGGCTTAAATGATGCCAACCTGGCCGGAGTAAAATCCACCCTGGCCATTACGGGTATTACCTTTACTTCAGGAGGCACCAATATGCGGGTACTCTTTACCATGAACGTACCCGATGCCAACGGATGGCTCTCCCTGGCCGGAACCAACTTCTGCATCCGGCCTGAGGGCTTCTCCTTTGACAAGGGCCTGCTGTTTCTGCCGCAGGACAAGAAGCTCAACTTTGGCGGAGGATACGAGCTCACCTTCAGGAAATCACTGGCTGACCCGATGACCGGGGCAATAGATACTACCAATAAAACCTACCTGCTCTGGAACAAAGATGGTATAGATAAGGTGGTGGTGGCCGCTGACATGAAGTTTCCGGGAGCAGCGGTTTCTGCCGTGAACAGTGCCGGAAAACGTACCGGTATGCCACTGATGCTGGAAGCCCGCTTTGCATTTAAAAAATGGGACAACTGGATCGCCTCTGTAAAGCCCTCCGGCAGCTTTGAATTTAATTCTTTACCAGGCTTTACGGTTACTGCCACAGACGGGCTGTATTACGACCACTCCAAAGTGAGGAACCCTACCGGGCTGACGGCCGCTGTTTTCCCGGAAATATACAAAACAAACGATTGGGAAACCGGTGCCGCCTACGAAGGTATTTTTATGAGAAACCTGCAAATGGCACTGCCGGAAGACTTCCTGGGCAGTACCGGTACACGTACTTCATTTTCGTTTAAAAACCTGGTCATTGATGAGAACGGGGTGTCTGCTCTCATTTCGGCAAACCATATTTTAACCGCCGGAAAACTGGGAGGCTGGGCGTTCAGTATTGACCACCTGAATATATCGGTAGAAGCCAATGTACCCGGCAAAGACATGAAAATGACCGGTAAGCTGGGGCTTCCTATCAGTAATGACCGCCTGGTCTACAGCTGTTTGCTGAATACCGGCGGAGAAGAGGGCCTCAACTACCAGTTCCGGGTATCCCCGCCTGCAAAAGGCCTGAATGTGCCTATCTGGGGCAAGGCTACTACTTTCTGGCTGGATCCCGAATCTGATTTTACTATATTGAAAGATCAGTACGGTGCGGCCATCCGTACCGGACTGAGCGGTAAGCTGGATATTTCGCTGAAATCTCCTGTAAATATCGACTTTACTGCCATGACCGTCCGGAATATGAAAATTGCAAACCGGAGCACTGACGGAAAAGCAGGATTTAATTTCGAGGCCGGGCAGGTAGGCTTCGGCCCGGGTTCATCTGACCCGGTAACGGGCTCCAACAGCCTGCCAGACCCGGTGGATGGGCAGTTGTATGCCGGTAGGGGAGGCCCGTATGCAGAAGAAACCGGGGCGTACACGCCTGCAGAAGCTGCAGCTCAAAAGAAAGTAGCCGGCTTTACAGTCAATATTAACAGCTTAAAGCCGGTGATAGGCATGGAAAGCCAGGGCTTCAAAGCCGGGTTTGAGTTTGTTCTTGGCGTGGACCTGGGCTTTGGCGACAAGATCGGGCTGGCTTCTACTACCACCTTAACCTTATACGGTTATATTGATCCTGCCACGTTTACACCCAAGCCCGAGGTACACCCAAGCGTGTCTGAAATACACCTGACGGGCGAGTTCAGTAATTTCCTTACCGTAGACGGGTATTTGAAGTTCCGGTCCAATGACCCCACCTGGGGCGATGGGGTAGAAGGCGGCGGAACCGTTTCTTTTATGCCGGGCATAGCTGTAGATGCAAAAATCATCTCCGGCACCGCGCCCGATAAGTCGTATAGCTACTTCGGCTTTGCTGCCAGCGTATTCAGCAAAAGCGGCCTGGCGGCTATCGGTCCTCTGGTTATCAACGGTTTTGGGGGCGGTTTCTATCATAATTTAACCATAAAGCAACCGGCAAATCTCACCAGTCTGCCTGAAAGCGGAACAGGGAGTGTCACCTTTCTCCCTCATAAAAACAGCGAGGTTTTTGAGGCAAAACTGTATGCTTCATACATCAACACTACAGTCTTAAAGGCATCGGGCGACTTAAAAATAGATATTACGAATGGAGCTGTATCGGTCGTAACGTTTGATCTGGCCGGTGATATTTTTTCAGACGGCGACCTGAAATCCAAGGGTATCGTTCAGGCAAAGGTCAACATGCAGTATGACTTTGTGGCTGACGCCTTTGATATGTTTATCGGGGTAGATGCAGAAATCCTTAAAGCTACCGTCAGGGTGCCCATCTGGATGTATGCCGGTTATAAGGGGCCTAAGGCAGCTCCCGGTGAATCGGTGGAAGCAAAAAAACAGCGACTGGCAGATAAAGGCAATTTCGGGTTCTTCCTCTATGTAGGTTACCCGGCCGGTAGTGGCGGACCAGAATCAAGAATAGGTGAGGCCTACCGGCGGATAGAACTGACCCTGGTGGATATGAAAGACAAAGGCCCGGTGAAAAAGGCCTTCCTGGGCGCTGATGCCTATTTCTGCCTGGGTTCGGAGCTCCCGCCGTTCCCGGCCCTGCCTGATCAAGTACGTGATTTTATGGGCGGTGGCGGAAATAAAAATTCAGCCAATGAGCTGGTCAAAAGCATGATCAGCATCACCAAGCCTACTCCCGGCTTCATGTTTGGCGCCTCGGTAACGGGTGAAATAGATCTGAACCTGCTCATTCTGAGGACCTATGCCGAGGCCACCCTGGGTTTTGATGTGGCACTTGTGCGGCCCATCCCCGGCAGCTGCAAGTCGCCTGACGGTACCTTCGGTTTAGACGGATGGTACGCTGTGGGCCAGGCTTTTGTATACCTGAAAATGGGAGTAGACCTTCACGTAGATGTGGGCCTCTTCAGTGGTGACGTGACCCTGGCCAAAGTGCAGGTAGGCGCGGTTTTACTGGCCGGTCTGCCGAACCCTACCTGGATGAACGGGCGCGTAAAAGTGGTGGGTGAAGCCCTGGGCGGCATGGTGCGTGTCAATAAATCATTCAATATGCAGATCGGCCAGATGTGCATTCCGGATACCGATCCGCTGGATAACATCAGGCTGATTGCCGAGGTAGGCCCGTCGAAAGACCACGTAAGCATTTTTGCCAAGCCTTACGTGGTGTTTAACCTGCCCATGGATGGAAGCGATTACACCTTTACCGCTATGGATAAAGACGGCAAGGAAACCGAACGCATGTATCACTTCTTTGTAAAAGGATATACGGTCACTAAAAACACGCCGGGGGCGACAGACCAGGGAGAAAAGAGGTTTGCCGATCCCTTCAATATGACTCTCTGGTCGAAAAACGCGCTGGCTCCCGATTCAAAATACACCGTTACCATGACCTGTAAAGCAGAGGAGTATTACAACGGCGCCTGGCGGGTACCCCGGGGCGGGAAATACAAGGGCATGTCAGAAATGATACAAACCGAGAAAATATCGTTTACCACCGGTTCGGCACCTAAAACCCTGTCCAATCATGTGGTGGTCAGCTATCCGCTGGAAGGGCAGAATTATATGCTCAAGGATGAATTCCCGGGTAAAAAAGGAGTTATTATATTGGATCAGTACTGGCCTGAATGCTTCCAGCTGGATAAGGTGTTGCAGCCTGACTTAAAGGTAACTTTTATAGCACAGAATGACGGTACGAAAATAGAAAGATACTTCTCGGTAAACGGCAATAAAATTGAATTTAATCTGCCAGGTACCTTGAAAAACAGCACTACTTACCGGATGTACCTGAGCGTAGAAACCTCCGTAGCCAAAAAGCAGACCGCCAGCGTCAACCTCGAAAAGAACGCTTCCTCTTATACCCCGAACGTGGCGGTACTGAATACGGCGGGCACCGCTTATGGAAGTATGGAGGAAAGCCGGACCGTCAAGCTGGTAAACGAAGCCATTGAGGCCAGGCTCATCAACCCCGCTGCCATCACAGCGGGTATTTATACCCAGGGTAAGGTGATCAAAACCTATGAGCCTAAAGTGGGGCGGAATATCTTCGAGCTGATTTTCAGAACCAGCCAGTTCAATACCTTCCAGGAAAAAATGGCTTCTTTTGGTAACACCATGACCGGGAACCCAATGGCCGGCCTCAGTGGAATAGCGTATGATGGCATAACGGCTACTTCCGGTATTAAATATGCTACGTACGGGCTGAACTTTGCCCAGGGGCCGGAACGGTTTGATGAATGGGAGATTAAAGGGGTTAAAAGAGATGTGGGTGAATCTAATTCTGCTCTCAAAGGGGTGGTTATCCCGCCTTTACTACGGGTGGATATGCCGTTTGATAAAACCAGGGAAAATGACAAGACCATGGACCCGCTATACGTCACGGGAGTAATAGGAGCTACGGCCTCCCGGCTGGATCTGCAGCTAGGCGTACCCGCCCTCCGCGGAACATTGAAACGACCCGATTACACCATCAATACCGGAACCAGTGCTTATACCGGGCGGATCAACCCGACCACGGGAACGGTCAGGGCCAGCACCGCCCGGTCTGACAAGCTTACCGTACTGTATGAACGTGATAAATACTTTGCGCATGACCTGGCCCTGCTCCGACAGGCAGCCGCTCATTATCGCCTGTATAAAGTAACATTTGACCTTTTTTATAAAGGTATGGTCAAAGAGAAAGACCGGATCGCTGAAATTATGAAAACCCCCGGCTGGTTTTCCGATATAAAGCTCATTGATGAGCTGAGCAGCCTGTTGGAGCTGAATGCAAAATACACGTACGACAAGTTTATTACGCATCATACGGCACTGGCCAAAGGAAAATACGGCTCCATAGCTATTACACCAGGTTACGAAGAGTATTTCTGGCTTTACAAGCCTTTCGAGACCATATCTTCTAAAATTCTGGCTATACGGTATCAGCCTTTACCTGAGAACAGCATCCGTACTCTCCGGTTCTCGTATGGATTCGGGTTTGGTAGCCAATTACTTAATGCTGCGAATGAAGACGCTTATAAGATCAATCCCTACCTGTCTTATTTGAGTCAATACCAGAAAAATAATATACAGAAGAGCCTTACGCTCAAAGTCCCTTCAGTGTCTGACAGGGTTACGGAGATTTCCTCTACGTCTGTACAGTTGATTCCTTTCACCATTTTTCCATAAATACAGAGAGCTATGGATTTCAAGAATATCATTCCCGGGTTTTACCTTCCGTTGAGGCTGGCGGGAGCTCTACTGCTTTGCCTGCCTGCCTATCTTTCACCGGGACAAACACAGCCATCCCGGAAGTCGGATTCGGTAAGCCGTCAGTCGGGTCTGGCTATCCTTTCCAAGGCTTACGGCGACTCGGTAGTGCTTCGTTGGGCACCTACTGATGGCGTGGTGTGGTCGGCCAGCCGTCACAAAGGGTATAGCCTTTACCGCATTAATTATCGGGTAGACGGCGGTACCGATACGGTATTGCTTACTCCGCTGGTGCAACCGCAACCCCTGGAAATGCTAAACAAAAAGGCCGGCAGTAAAAATAAATACCTGGCCATGGCAGCTCAGGCGCTATATGGCAAAGATTTCAGGGTGACCGAAGAGCAGCCCACCAGCTTTCTCGATGAGATACAACAGCAGAGCGATGCCTACAACCTGCGTTTCTTTGTGGCTATGCAGGCCGCCGACCTCTCGCCCGAAGCTGCTGATGCTCTGGGACTGAAATGGGTAGATAAAACGGTTCAGAAGGGGCTGTATTACGGCTATATTGTACGAAGCGACACCGCCACGATGTCGGGTGAAGTAATGCCCGGCATTACCAAAGTTATCAATATGCCTCTCGAAAAACCATTTGTCCCGCAGGGATTGGAGGGCATAGGCGGGGACCGGCAGATTGAATTGCACTGGTACCGCAGGCAGCCGGGCGACTTCAATTATTACTATATAGAACGTAGCGATGACGGTGGTAAAACCTACAAACGCCTCACCGTTGAGCCGTATTTCTCGCCGTATGACCCGGCTATGGCGGCTAAAGGCGACAGCCTGGCCGTAGAAGCTGCCGCCCTGCTTGAAAACAGCCAGGTTTTTATAGACAGCGTAAAGCAGAACTACAAAGACTATTATTACCGCATTGCAGGCATTGATGCTTTCGGCGATGTAAGCCCTTTTACCCTGCCGCTTAAAATTCATGCGGTAGATAAAACCCCGCCTGTCGCAGTGATGATTGACAGCGTGGTGAATGTTTCTCAGAACCACCTGCTGGTGAAGTGGAAAGATGCGCAAAAGGCTCCGGATCTGGCAGGCTATTTTGTAGCAAAGGGAAATGATATAGCAGGCCCTTTTGAACCCCTGCATAAACACCTCCTGACCAAAGAAACCACTTACTTTCTCGATACTACTTCCACGGGGAACGAAAAAAATTATTACGTGGTCGCTTCCCTTGATACCGCCGGAAATTATACCTATTCCATTCCCCGCCTGGGCATTATCACAGACACCACTCCTCCGGGCAAGCCCACCGGCCTGACCGGGCTAATGGATAAAACCGGGGTGGTGGGTCTGCAGTGGGATCCCAACCCTGAAGCTGACGTGAAAGGCTATAAGGTGTATTATTCGTATAACCCTGACAAAGACTATATTATGCTGACCAATTACCCCATTTCGGTCAATACTTTTGTAGACAGCCTGAGCCCGGAATCGCTGGAAAGAGTTGTTTATTACAAAGTAACGGCCCTTGATTTCCACGGAAATCACTCCGGCTATTCCGATGTGCTGAAGATAAATATGCCCATAGTAGCCCCTACCAGCCCCGTAGCTAAAAGCATCTACATAGAAGACGGCCGTGTTCACGTGGAATGGATCGGCAGCAGCAGCGAATACGTCAGCGAATATGAAATTTTCAGGAAAGTGAAAGGCGATCGGGAGTGGTCACCGATAGGAAAGAAAACCCGCAATATGCGTAACCCTGACTTTGCTTTCACCGACTCGCTAACCACCGCCGGCAAAGAATACAGCTATACGGCCGAATCAGTGGATGTGACAGGTGTACGTTCCGAAAAAGCATTCCCGGTAAACATCCTGAACAACCAAACTAACGTACTGAAAGTACCCGAAAACCTGAAAGCAATCTATTCTGCCCGTGAGAATGCCCTTAAAATTACCTGGGATTATCCGGTTGATCCGGCAGATTACTTTTTTATTTTGTACAAAGCAGAAGACAATGAACCGGCCGGACGGTGGATCTCCAGGGATGGCCGGGAACGCTTCGCTATGGATCAGAGGGTGGAAAGGGGCCATACCTACCGTTACCGTATAGAAGTAAGGCAGCAGGGCGGGAACCTGCGTTCAGAAAAAACTGCGGAAGTACGGGTGGAAATCCCGTAATCCGGGTGGAAATCCAATCATCATCCGGTTGGTATTTGGCCGGGCTCCGTAAATACCACAGAAGGTTTAACGGAAGTGATTATTAATGCAACGTAATTTTGGCAGACACTTTACGGAACAAAAGGTTAATTATAGTATACCTGTTATATTTGCTGTACATTAAGGGCCCGATTGTAGCAAAGAGTAGTAGAACAAATATTATGTTAAACCATTTATCCAAGGCCCGCAGGGCCACACAACTCATCTTCCTGGTTTGCGGTCTGGGGGTAGCCAGCTGGGCGCCTATGGTGCCTTATGCGAAAGACCGGCTGGGTATTAATGAAGCAGATCTTGGCCTGCTGCTTCTGATGCTGGGCGGCGGAGCTCTGCTGATGATGCCTGTAGCAGGGGTACTGTCAGGCCGTTTCGGTAGCCGTGTGGTGATTGCTATAGGTGTGCTGGCTGTGGCACTTACGCTGCCCCTCCTGCTTATTCTCCCGGCTGTTACTTCTATGGCAATAGCGCTACTGGTATTCGGGGCGGGTGTAGGTACGGTGGATGTGGCCATGAATGCGCACGGGGTGCAGGTTCAAAACCTGTATGGTAAACCCATCATGTCATCACTGCACGGTCTTTTCAGCGTAGGTGGTCTGTTCGGTTCGCTCGGTCTGGGTTTCCTGATCCGGCTGGGGCTTGAGCCCCTGTATGCTGCCGTTAGTATTTCAGGCCTGCTGCTGGTGATCACTGTTACCCAATACCGTTACCTGTTTCACCGGGATACGGAGCGGGAGGCGGTCATACGATTTTCTGACAGCAGGGAGGAGGGGAAAACCGGCCGGTTTCAATGGCTGCATGTAAGTATACTTTTCCTGGGGGTTATGTGCTTTGTGGTCTTCCTTGCAGAGGGAGCCATACTCGACTGGAGCGCCGTTTTTCTTCGCGATATCAAGGGCATTTCCCCTGAGTTTGCGGGTGCGGGCTACGCGGCCTTTTCTATTGCCATGGCAGTTATGCGGCTATCAGGCGACCGTATTGTAGCCCGTTTTAGCGGGAAAGCCGTGGTAGTTGGCGGAGGCCTGCTTGCTGCTCTGGGTATGTTTATCGCTATTTTCAGCCCGTGGGTGGCCGGGGCCCTGGCCGGATTTATCCTGCTGGGTATCGGGGCGGCTAATATTGTTCCCGTATTTTTCAGTGAGGGCGGAAGGCTCCCCGGTATTTCACCTACGGTAAGTATACCTGCGATTACTACCATGGGCTATGCCGGGCAACTGGCCGGACCGGCTATGCTGGGATTTATAGCCCATCATTATACCCTGTCGGTAGCCCTGGGTTTTTCAGCGGTGCTCTTGCTTTTTGTGGCTGCCGCCTACGGAACCCGGACCGTTACGAAGTAAATCCGTAAAGACACCTGTAAATTTAAAACAATGAGTACATCTATTCAGACCGCCGGACTGGTGGTGGTCCGCGACAATAAACTGCTGCTGGCCTACAGTAAAAATAAAAATGCCTGGTACCTGCCGGGAGGGAAAGTAGATGCCGGAGAGACTTCTCTTCAGTCACTGCAAAGGGAGGTATGGGAAGAGCTGACGCTACAGATAGAAGAGGCGGAGCTGAGCTATTATGGCCATATCACGGCACCGGCTTACGGTGAGAATGTAAATCTTATCATGGAGCAGGATTGTTACCTGTATGACTTGAACAAAGCCATTGAGCCCGGTAATGAAATCGGTGCTGTACAGTTTTTTGACAGCGAAAGCTACGCCCATGAACCGGCACAGGTGCCGGGCGTACTGGAACTGTTTAAGAGATTAAAGACGGACGGGCTGTTGGTTTGAAAAGTCAGGCAGGATGTTTTACAGGCAGATAAACACTATCTTTGTACAGGTAACTATATAGAAATGAAGGAAAAAGAATTAACGGAATTAACCGACCAGCAACTGCTTAATAGCCGGTGTAAACTGCATATATTTCATCACTTACAACTAAAAAATAACAACGGAAAAATGTTATGAGGACTGTATTGACGGTAGTAGTATTTCTTATTCTGGGCTGTACGTCTGATAATAAAATAGTGGGTATCTGGTCAGGCTCTGTAAACACCGCAGAAGGTTCAACAGAAGTGATTATTAGTGTAGAAAAAGGGTGGTTTAATTCTGTATCGTGTAAGATTTCATTCCCGGAACAGTATGTTGTTGACTATCCCGCAACATCTGTCTCTTTAGATGGCAGTACTATCAGTTTTGGCTTTTCAAATTTATTCACTGCCGATTTTAGAGGAGAAATATCCGGGGATTCAATGACCGGAACGTGGACTCAAAACAAGATAAAAACGCCTTTAAGCCTTGCAAAATCACCTGGTCAGAACTTTAATCGTTTCGTGAAAACGGCCCTCCTTTTTTGTAAGGATAATTCTGTGAATAGCGGTAATATAGATTGGACGGCAGAGAGCAATAAATTATTAAATGAGGCCCGTGCCTATCCATCTATGGATGACATAGAATCTCCTTTGAAATATCTTCTTGAAATTCTGAAAGACAGGCATGGCGGTATTTTTAAAGACGGAGAGTGGATAGGATATCATTCCAATAAAAATGAACAGATATCAAAAGAGTTCATAAAAAGCTCCTATGGTCATAGAGAGGAGATTTTTTCCACCTTATTATCCGATAATACGGGCTATATACGCATTCCGACTTCCCCCGCTAACGAAAAAGAGTTACCAGCCTATGCCGGTAAAATACACGGGGAAGTAGAAAGATATTCTGAATCGGGTTGTAAAAACCTGATTCTGGATTTTCGCCTTAATGAAGGGGGTAATATGTTTTCTATGATTGCCGGCCTGAGAAATCTGCCGGGGGCAGGACAGGTCGCCAGGTTTTATAAACCACTCAGTAAAGATGCAGAAATAATATCTCTTCAAAATGACGGGGTTTACACAGATCAGAAGAATGTTTTTCCATTTGGTAATGATTCATCTTTGCACAAGACTGATTTTAATGTTGCCATCTTAATCAGTCCGGCTACTGCCAGTGCTGCAGAAGGCGCAATCATCTCTTTGAAATCTGTTCGTAATGTAAAAATTTTTGGAGAGCCCTCGAAAGGATTAACAACAACATTGCAGGGCCTTGTATTACAAGACATAAAATTCTTTATCTCTACAAGCTACCTGTGTGATGTAAATGACATTATTTATACAGACCGGTTAAACCCGGATGTACTTATAACCGGTGGGGACGATTTTAATAATTTGCAGAACGATGCAAAAGTCGCAGCCGCAATGACCTGGCTAAACGGGAATTTTGCCAATATAGTCTCCGGGTGGACCGGGAAGAGTCCTGTTAAATCCAGGAGCTCTCCCTACAACTGAAGTCGTGGGAGAGCGGGAAAGGGTTTAAATCCAGGAACCTGGTGTAGGGCCCGGGTCGGTTACGTGTTTGAATAGATTTATTCCACTACAGATATAAAGGTTTCGACTTCTGCATTATCTCCGTCATGATATTTTTTTCCGTGAATAGTGAAATCAGCTCTATAGGCACGTTTTAGATTTAATTCTTTATTCCCCCAGATTTCTAACCAGGTATTAGAAACGGCTTCCGGCATTTTACCTCTGGAAATAAATTTTTGGTACAGATCAGTTTCAATTGTAATACCTGTAAATCCATTAGGAATGTTTTCCAATGAGCTTACCGGCAGACCTACAATGGTAGTGTAAGAGCCTGTAAAATCAGTTTCATAGTCGGTGTAAACTGCATATATTTCATCATTTATTTTATGAGGAATTTGCTTTTGGATTTCTTCACCCCAAAACTTCATCCATAAAGCTTCAATATCCCTGGCAGACTGCCCGTCCTGGTTTGTTGTTCTTACTGAAATTCCGATGATTTGAAATTTCTGAATAGTTTGGTTGCTCATTGTATCTTATGTATTTATTTGATTTAGTTGCAAGATTAAGATGCTCTTATGACAGCAGTATGTCAAGAGAGGCTTCAGTTTAATATCTCTTATTTTTGTAATACTTGCTTTTGTCAAGTATTTATTATTCATTTGTATTATGAAAGAAATTATCAGTTCTATACGGGGTTTTAACAGATTCTATGTCGAGTTAATCGGAGTGATGAAGAATCACATTCTGGATTTGGATTACTCATTAACGGAATCCAGGATCATTTTTGAGATTGACCATCATACGCAGATTACCGCACGGGAAATAAAAGAGAAACTTTCGCTGGATGAGGGCTATGTCAGCAGGCTGGTAAAAAAACTGGTGAAAGATAAGGTCATTACCAGGAAACAATCACCAGAAGACAAACGCACCTATTTCCTGATCCTGACAGAGAAAGGGAAAGAAATAGCCCATTTTATCAATGTAAGGTCAGACAGGCAGATTGAAGACTTACTTTCGGGTTTGGACAAAAATCAAAGAATGAGGGTGGTAGAATTGATGACCGAAATAAAAAATACTTTAAGCTGCAAAAAAGTAATGAATAGTATAGAATATAAGGTTGCCGAATCGGCGTCTGAATTTGAGGAAGGTAAAAAGTTATTCAGGAAATATTCTGATTCTTTGTCTTTTAAATTGGATTTTCAGGGGTTTGAAAAAGAGCTGGAAGAAATAAGGGAGAAATATGCATACCCTAGAGGAGCCTTAATTTTATGTTTTTCAGACAAAAAAACCATTGGTTGTGTGGGGGTAAGAGAAATTTCAGAGGATATAGCCGAATTAAAACGCCTTTATGTACAACCCGAATACCGGTCACTAAAAGTGGGAAAACGGCTTATGGAGCTGGCACTTGACGAAGCAAAAAAACTCAGGTATGATTTTATTCGTTTAGATACCGTGGCAGAAATGGAGGCGGCTATTGGCTTGTATAAAAAGGCAGGGTTTTATGAAATTGAAGCCTATTGTTACAATCCACTTGAAAACCCTGTCTATATGGAAAAGAAGTTATGATTTTCGATCCCTGACCAAATTTTGGATGTGATTAAGGATATTTCTTCTCATTCATTAATTAAATAGTGAATGTCTTCAATAATAAAAAGATTATATATCTTCATATCATATAAATATAGGGAAGGGTTTTCAGTCATGGAAAAGCAAATTGAAATTTATCAAGGAACTGATGGCAACACGCAAATTGAGGTTGCGTTTGAGCAGGACACTGTTTGGCTAACGCAGGAACAGATAAAAGAGCTTTTTCAACGTGATAGAACTGTTGTTACCAAGCATATAGGTAATGTATTTAAGGAAAAAGAACTAGACGAGAAAAGCAATGTGCAAATATTGCACATTGCTGGCTCTGACAAACCTGTCAAATTTTATAGCCTTGATGTGATTATTTCAGTTGGCTATCGAGTTAAATCCACTCAGGGAACAAAGTTTCGCCAATGGGCAACACAACGTCTGAAAGATTATCTTATTCAAGGCTATGCGGTTAATGAATCGCGCCTGGCTCAAAAACAGCAAGAGATACAAACCCTGAAAGATGGCATCAGGATATTGAGCCGGGCGGTTGAAAGCGCAAGCAATGATATCTCTCCAAACTGGCTATCTCACTTTTCAAAAGGGCTGACGCTTCTTGACGACTACGATCATGAGCGACTTGACGAAAAAGGCTTGAGCAAACAAGAGGCGTTGTACCCTGCATTAGAAGACTATCAGGATATCATTGACTCGATGAAGAGCGATTTTAATTCCGCAATATTCGGACGAGAAAAGGATAAAGGTTTTCAAAGTGCGGTTGCTCAAATTGCTCAAGGTATAGGCAATCAGGATTTGTATCCATCAGTTATGGATACTGTAAAAAAACTAACGATTAGCGTATTGAATAGAAATCAGAAGTAATACTAATTCAAATTTTTGGTGCAAATGTTAGTCCATAAAAAAGAAGAAAGGCAGCTAAGAAATCTTAACTGCCTTGTTTTCGTAGCGTGGACGGGAAATTCTTTGAACACCTTGATCAAATTTTGGCAGTGATTAAAGATATTGAATGATATAGAGAGACAAAGGACAGTGCTTTTAAAATTATTATTAACTTCTTTACAACGATACTACTATTACAAATATCAGGCATAAAATTACGATTTAGATTGTTTACGTAATCCAATTACTGCATTCTTAATATCTTGCTTAGAATCCTTATTACTCCACTCTGTCCAAAATTTTATTGTTGCACTATCAGGTTTAATTGTAGGTTCTGAAATTAGTATCCTTGTCGGTAGTAACGAAGCATCCCCAACTATCAATGCCTCGCCAATATCCAATACTGGGAGAACTTCTGTCAACCCTGTAAGATTGTCAGGCAGAAGTCTTTTTATAACAGCTTGGTCTTCTGCATTGGAAAGTCGCAACGAGATAAAATTATTACATTGGCTTAAAACAGTTCTGTTTACTTCGGCTGGTCGTTGGCTTATTACTGCCAAACTAACCCCATATTTTCTTCCCTCTTTTGCAATTCTCTCAAAACTTTTCAAACCAAGTTCGGAAGCACTATCTTGATTGGTCCTTTCAGGAATATATAAATGTGCCTCATCGCAAAGTAAACAAATTGGATGTTGATTTTCTCGTGTTGTCCATTGCTGAACTGTAAAAATAATTCTTGCTACCAGCCCAATTACTAATGGTAAAACATCTGACGGGACTTCTGAAAAATCTATTATTTTCACTCCTGATTTCTTACCGTTAAGCTCTGAACCATGCATTAAAGCACTACAAAAATCATTCAGCCAATCCAATTGTAGTTCATCATCGGAAATTTGAAAAAGAAAACCTAAACGTTTGTCTTCTTTTTTGGCTTCAAGTCTCTGAATAAACCGTGATAATTTGCCATTAAAATCGCCATTCTTACCCGCTGCCGTAGAACCTGCAACACGTTCTGTATCTAATCTTTTAAGCTCGGTTAAAACAGTATCTAATGAATAAGGTATTGGACTGTCAATAGTAATACTGTCTTTGAAAACAGTATCGCTTATTGAATCAAGGTAGCTCTTCTTTTCGGTAAATACAGTTCTTGAAAAAACCATTGCCTGATTAGGGGCGTTGCTATCACTTCGGTCAAGCAACATTGCTAACATTTCTTCGTAAGTCAGTAACCAATACGGCAACATCAAAATTCCATTTGCAAGATTTCCCTTTTTACCCAAGTCAGAAGGGTTTGCAATTCTGAAATGTTGTATTCCATCGGCTTTAAAGTTAACCCCGCTATACTCTCCATGAATGTCAAACAGAATAGAGTTTGCCATTGGCAATTTTGCAATCTGTTCAATTATTTTAGCTACACACCAAGACTTCCCTGAACCTGTACTACCTACAATTACAGCGTGGCGTTGAAAAAGTCTATCTCCATCTAAAAATGCTTCTGCGTTTTCATCTATGGAATATTTGCCAATTGAGAGGGGTATCTTATAATTTTCCTTTGCGGAGATTGATTGCATAAATTTGGTAATGTTCTCTCCATCTATTGTAAAGCAACAAGCTTCAATTTCAGGAACAGTATCAAGAGTTCTTTTAAATACATTTTCTTTTTCTCCGTGTTTGTCTAACAGAGTTCCTATTAGATTTACTTTCAGAATATTTTCTGTGAATAAAAAGCTATTTAGTCCTAAATCTTCTCCAACTAATTGTTCTCCATCTGAAGCTTTACGTGTTATTCGATTAATAATCCCAATTAAGTGCTGTCCTGCTTTTGAGCTTTTAATTGCAACCAAATGATTAACTTGTAATTTCCTTAGTTTTTCAAGTTCATTAACCTTTATGATAAGCGTTGCTGTGTCAACACTAAAAACAGTCCCAATAGACGAGCTATCTTCGAAAGTAAATATCGCCATATCACGTTATTATTATATTAGTTTGAGGTATTCAGACAAGTTCCAATAGCTTACATCTTCAATTATAAACTCTCCCTGACTTGATGAATATATTTTGGTATTAGTGCCGTGATTTTCTTCAATTAGTATATAGTTTTTACAACCTCCGTCAATAATTGTTTCTTTTGTTTTTGGTGTAAGTTCTTTTGTAATTACAATTATCGGTTTTGTCTTAATTTGCTGAATAAGTTTTGGTTGAACGTGAACATCATTAAAACCATATCCAATACATAAATAGCCATTTGCGTTTTGGATTTCATTGTCTGCTTGGGAAAATATGGTTCTGTAAGGTTCGTTGTGTGTTTCGGCATACTTGCTCAATCCCGGTGTTACAATTAAGGGTTTGTAGTCTTGCGGAATATCTTTACGTAAAGGTAAATGAACATTATCTTGTGCAGATGTTTCAAACCAATCCAAAGAGCCGTGAACTTTCCAAATATTTACTTGTCCACTATATCCTTTTATGTTTGTCAAAGCATTTGTGTGAATGTCATTTGAAAAATGCCCAATATAATTTTGAGCATAACCTGTACAAATAAATGCTCCCGCTGTACTTGTACTATATTCTGCAATTCGGTCATAATTGGTTGTAATTATGGCAAGTTTTCTATTAGTTGTTGAAAGCAAATATTTCATTAACATAACTAAAGGGACGTCTTTCCCTTTCAAAACAAATTGTTGTTCATATGCTTTTAAATCTGCTTCTGAAATTAATTTCCAAGTAGCTTTAATTACGGCTTTCAAAACGTTGTAGTTAAGCTGTATTCCCAATAATGCTTTTTCTAAATCATTACTTTCATCAAGGCTTTTTTTAAACATTTCAAGTTGAGCATTATCCGTATCATTGTCAAAAGACAATGTATTTTTCAAATGTTCTCCAAGTGTCCACATCGAAGGCAAACCAAAAGGAACGGAAGCACCACTACCCAATATGAGCAATGGAATTTTATTTGTCCAATCTTGAAGTTGTTTTAAAAGTGCATTAAAGTCCATTTGTAATCAATTCTATATAGTTATTTTATATTTATCTATCAAAAACTTATCTACTTCTTCTTTAGTAGCTCCATTTGATAAAAAGTATTTATCTTGTTCATTCAGTTCACAAATGCCGAAATTTTTCACATAGTTTTTAGCATATGATAAAAATCCCGCAGAATATGGTTTACTTGTATTTGCCATATAATATTCAAATACTTTAGATTCCAAAATTCTTTTTAAGATTTTAAGCTCTTCTCGCGATTCATTAAAAATTGCATAACCACAATAAATCAACATTTCTTTTTGTTCAGTAAAAACAAAGTGTGGAGTTTTTGCCATATATGGAAAAAGTAACTTGAAGCCTTTGTCGGATAATGCTTGCGTTCGTCCAAAAGCATACCAAGCACCATAGTCTCCATTACCATTATCTCTTGATAATAGAACTTCTTTATTGTCTGACAAATATTTATAGGCTTTAGGGAAGTTCGTTTTTAAATACTCTTCATTCATTAGTGAAAGCGGACTTACTCCGTTTATGTATGGGTAAATCAGTTTTTCTTTTACACTTTCAATTTCATGTTCGTGCTTGAGAATATTCGGTTTTATTATATCTCTACAAATCCCTTTTTCGATTTCATATTTCTTTCCGTTTTGGTCAAGTATGAAACACTTTTCCGTTTCGGAAACAGATTTGAAAATATAAATACTATTACTTAGTGTAGCTATACCGTTTCTTATTTTGTATTTTTCTCCTAATGGTTTTCCTGTATTTTCAATTCGTTTAATATTTTCAATAATTTTTTTGTCGTTAAGTAACCAACCTTTATGAAAATTCAACTCCTTATAAGGGATTTTAGCAAAAGATTTAAGTCCTTTCTGGGAAAGAGTAGAACCGCTTTCTTTCCCGAATGAAATAAATAGTGAGTGCTTTTTAGATATTAAACAAATACACGTATAAACAGATTTATTTCCAAACAGCTTCTCGTGTCCGAAATCTATTATACTCAAATCATATTCTTTTTCTTGTAAGTACTTTCTTAATTGTCTTGCGTTTACACTTTTGTAGAATGAATTTACAGTTATGTAACCCAAAACCCCATTATCATTTAATTGGGCTAATCCTATTTCAAAAAACGGAATGTATAAGTCAGGATTACCTGATTTTGTAACTGTCCAATTAGATAAAAGTATTTTAGATGCTTGGTCAATATTTTTTGCTCTTACATAAGGCGGATTTCCTACAATTATATCAAATCCACTATTCTCTTTGATTTTTGATTCATTCTTAAACCAATCAAAGGAAAGTGCATTGGCACAATTAAGATTAAACTTGAATTGCTTTCTATCCTCTCCATTTGCTAAAGCTAAAAGTGACAGCAAAATTTCAGTCCGATAAATACTGCTTTGGCTGATATCCAATCCGAAGATGTTGTCGCTGAATATCTGATAATAAGTTTTGTTAGTTTCCGATTTTAATTTACAGGAAACAGTATAAAGGAATGCACCACAACCACAAGCAATATCGGCAATTAAAGTATCTTGACACGATTTTTCAATTTTTGAAAAAGAGTTTTCTACTATAAAAGTTTTAATATAGTTTGGAGTATAAACAGCTCCATTAATGACTTGTTCCTTTTTAGGAATAGCCAATTCAAATGCTTCAATTAAGTCGTCAAAAGTAAACTTAACATCTAATTGAGTGTATTGGCTCAATATCGAATTTTCTGAAATAATCAGTGACTTTATCAGAGTATTATTTCTGACTTTTATTGCGTTTGATTTAATAAAAGTAGAAACAATAATCTTATTTAGAGAAGTTTCATCTTCACTAAAATGATTGATGATATTTTTAAATTCCTTCAGCATTTTGTCAGTTTAAAATTTGAATTCTATCAATGTTTCTACCTTTGTCATTAAAAAATGCTCTTTCTGCATCGGTTAATCCATATAACTGATAACATAATTCATCTAATGCAATCCATTGAGTTATAAGCAACCTTGAAATACTTCTTTGCTGTGTAGGTGAAGATGATTTATAGTTAGTCTGTAACTCGTCAATTCGTTTAGCTATCCTTGCCAAGTCGGATTTCAATTGTGTATTTTCTATGAAATTAACAACAGGAAATGGAACAGGTTCAAGAAATTGTTTATTGAATTTGAAATATCCGTTTGATTGTGGATTGGCTATAGACCTTGCTAAAACAGAATATATTGTGGAGTTGATAACAGCTGATAGAGCATATAAGCTATTTTCGTCTTTTTCGGGAGTATCTATAAAAAATACATTGGCATTGTCGCAATAAGTTCTATCAGAAAATGTAACGGTAGCGAAGGTATCTAAAGCTGTCATTGGCACTAATATTTTAGGGTAAGTCGCTCCGTGATTTTGTACTCTTGTAAACAAGTGCCAAGAATTATCAGTATATTTTTCAGGAAACATCATTGGTAATGTCTTAACTGTGGCTTCAATAATAGCCTTGTTTCTTCGTAAATATTCAGAAGCAAGAGGAAACCATTCCTCAAAATCAGAGAATTTTATTTCAGATACAATTCCGTCTGCAATATCATAGGGAAAGATAACAAATACATCTGCAGTGTCTTTTCTATATGGATAGAAGTTCTCATTACAAATAAGTGGTCTGCAAGCATCTAATTCAATTTCAAAATCTTCCTCAATGTGGGATTTTCCTCTGATGATTCCATTTTCAATAGAAATAGGTCTTATGTGATAAGCTCTATCCCAAAGTACTTGAACACCAACACGCACTTTTGCGTAGTCCCCTAAATAACCTCTCTTTGATAACCGTGTTTTAATTTCAATGAGTTGGTTATCATCAAAACTCCAGGGATTAGCTGTAACGGCAGTCGCTGGTATAATAGAATACTGTTCAGGTGCAATATCTGGTGTTGCCGTTTCTCTTAATTGTGAAGCGAGCGTTTCTGTATTTCCGTCAAATAATTTGAAACTAAAACTATCGGAAGATGCTTTGTCTAAAAGGAGTAGAGCAACATACGTAATACGGTCTTTGAAAATAGTTGTTGCTTCAAAATCAATTATTGAAGAGAGATAATTGGATGCTGTAATTATTTCCCGTATCTTTTTGCCATACTCTGTTTTAAAAAATCTTTTTTGAACAATATATCCAAGTCTCCCTGATGGATTTAATAATTCTATACCTCTTTCAATAAATGGAATAGCCAAATCAACTTTTCCATTTTTTGAAGATAAAAATCTTGTTTTGATGTATAGGTGCATATAAGGTAAGTCCATATTATAATGCTTTACCTCTACATAAGGCGGATTGCCGATTATAAAATCAAAGCCTCCTTTCTCCTCAAATATTTTACTAAAACCCTGCTCACTTTCCCAATCAAAAATATTTGTATTTAAAAACTCCTCTTCATTTTGTTCAAGTGATGGGAATTTTTCAAGAATATCAGATTCAACTAATGAATTACCACAACGAATATTATTGCCTATTCCATTTAAAATTTTACTTCCAAAAAGTCCTATTTCATTGTATGATTCAAGGTATTCGGATGTGTCAATTATTTTCAACGACAAGGACATTTTAGCAACCTCAACAGCTTCGGGGTCAATATCAACACCAAAAATACAATTGTCCATAATGGCTTTTTTACCTAATATATTGACTATTACTTCATCATTTGTGGAAACAAAATATTTTTGAAAATCAGGATGATTTGAAACGAAAAATAATTCTCGGAAAATCTCCTCGATATAGTCATACCCCTCAATAGCAAAAACGCCACTTCCACAAGCTATGTCCAAAATCTTTTTATCAAAAAGAGCTTCAATTCCTTCTTCCAAAAGTTGTTGTTTAGGAATAGTTCTTCGGATAATTTCCTGAACAATATATTGTGGTGTACTAACAGCCCCTTTGGTTTTTAAGTACTCACTTTTAATTTCGTCTTTTACCTGATTGTCCTCAATACGAAGTTTTTTAGACAAGAAAATCTCGTAAATATCGCTAAGCACTTTTGTCGGGATTACGTCAAAGCGATATGGAGACGGATAGTAAATAACTTGTAATAACTGGTCGAAAACTTCATTAGAAATTTCGATTTCGTGAACTGCATTTATACGGTCAAATAAAGGTCCGTCATAATGTTCAAAAAAATCGAAATAAGAAGAATTTTTAAATTCATTCCAAAATCCTCTTTCTTTGAATGACAGTAGTAGTCCTTCCTCTTCAATTTTTCGTGCTTCACATACCCGAATAAACAAAATTCTGTTGATGATGATTTGAACAATGTAACTAAGGTTTGCCGAATTGTTTCTTATATAATCCGTATTGTTATTCAGAATGTCCGTAGCTAAAGCTAAGCGAAAATCTGAAAGTTGTTGAGCAAATTTAAAATCAGGAGTTGTTTTTTCGACATAACGATTTCCCTGAAAAGAAACTGAATATATCTCTTCAAGTTTACCTTTGTAAATATTTTCTTTGAGAAGATGTGCTTCTAAAATTTCAAATTTCTCAATATAGTCGTCAAGGGTAAAATATAACCTGCCTAAATTGGCGTTTTGATGTCTTTCGGGTGTATAAGTACAATCGTAAATTGCAAATTCTTCAAAGTTTGAAATGAAAGCACAGGGGGCTAAAATCGACCAACCATAAGATTTTATTTGAAAAGCGGCTTCTGTATCTTCAAGAATTTTTACAGTAATATCTTTAGCGTCAAGAAATGTTAATTTCTGTCTTGCAACTTTGAAAGTATAATCAGGTCGTGTGTTTAGTGAACCTATTTCTTTCAGCTTTTCTTTCTCTGTTTTTGACAAAACTTTCTCTTGAAGAATTTGAGAAGTATCTCGAACATCCCAATCAAATATTGCCAATAAATCATTTAGCCAAGTTCTGATTGTCTCTTCCGAAGTTAAATCAAGCTTGCCTTGTTCTTTGAACTTATTGTATTCAGCAATGAGTTCAGCTAAGGTTTGCTTACGTTGCTCTGAACTCATTTTTTGTTCTTTTTTGTTTGATATTTGACTTCTTCTTCCGCTGCAATTAAAATATCTTTGGCATATTTTTCATCAGCAAGCTGATATGCAACTTGTCGGCTCATAAATGCCACAATAAGTTCCTTTTCGTCCACATTAAAAGTCTTAGCAATTATTGGTAGCATTTGTCTGTTTACAGGTCGCTCTCCACGTTCTAATTTACTTAATGTACTTTGGTCTATATCAAGTAATGCGGCAAGTTTGCGTAAAGGCATTTCTGCCTGTTCTCTAAGTTGTCTTATATAATTACCTATGTTTTCTATTTGCATCTTGATTTTTTTTTCTTGACATTATTGTCAAATATAGTCTAATATTTTGGCTTGCCAAAATATTTAGTAAAATAATGGGGAAATAAAATTGGTATAATTTCTGAAGATAGACATCATGTCTTCTAAAACACTCTAAAATAGTGTGATATTTGATATATATGATAATATATATGGGGAGCATGAGAGCAAAATTTCCTCAATTTTCGCCCTGTAGCACAAAAAGCCCCAACTTTCGTTGAGGCTTTTTTCGTAGCGGGAACAGGACTCGAACCTGTGACCTTCGGGTTATGAGCCCGACGAGCTGCCAACTGCTCCATCCCGCGATATCGGACTACAAAGGTAGGGAGAATTTCTTAAAAAACAATGAATTTGTTTAAAAAATGGAAAATATTATGGAATCGCATTCTAAATCAGCCCGTGTTTAGCGGCCAGCTTGATAAGACCGGCCGTGTTACTTACTTCGAATTTGGTCAGCAGGTTCTTTCGGTGGCTGTCTATGGTATAGGGACTTACGAACAGCTTTTCTGCAATCTGCGAATTGGTGTGCCCTTCTGCAATGAGCAGCAAAACCTCCTTTTCCCGGCTGGTCAGAACGGGCATTTTACCCATCTGCCGGTCCTGGTCACTCCATTCCAGGTCCAGGTTCATGTATAATTTATTTTCGCTGACTGTCAGCAGGGCTTCTTCGATCTGTTCACGGGAGGCATTTTTCAGCAGGTAGCCGGATGCTCCCTGCTGTATCATTTGGGAGATCAGGCTGCGTTCATTAAAAGTGCTCATGGCAATGACCTTCACGCCGGGATACTCCTTACGGATCCGGGCCGTAAGCTCTACCCCGCTGATGCCGGGCATGCTGATGTCTGTAATGACAACATCCGGGGCATCGGTTTCTATCTGCTCCATGGCCTGTTCAGCCCCGCCGGTGAGGCCGGTGACAGATACAAAGTCGATGCGTGAAAGCATGTTGCTCATTCCTTCCAGCACCATGGGGTGATCATCTACTACCAGTACCTTTAGCTTATTCATAATCTGTACATTCTATATATACTGATGTGCCCTTGCCCGGTACTGATTTAATGTCCATACGCCCGCGCAGGTAATCTACCCGCGACCGGATGTTCTGAAAGCCGGCCGTGTTCTGCTGCTGCCATGCGGCGATGTCAAAGCCTTTCCCGTTATCTTCTACCGTGATGTTCAGCGAGCGGTTCCGGCGCATCACCTGCACCAGGATTTCGGTGGCGCAGGAATGTTTCACAGCATTGTTTACCAGCTCCTGTACAATGCGGTAGATGGTCACTGCCGTAGCTGCCTCCATTTTCTGGTCCAGGCCATAAAAACCGGTGTTGATCATCAATCCGCCGGAAGGGTTAATATTGCTGCAATAGTCCTGCAGGGCCTGCTCCAGGCCCAGCCGTACCAGGGCTTCCGGCATCATATTATGTGCTACCCGACGCATTTCAGAGATGGACTCATCCAGCTTATTAAGGGCATTATTAAACAATATCCCGTTTTCTTCGGTCAATACCAGGTTTCCTTTCATGGCTCCTAATTGTAGTTTTACGCCGCTCAGCATCCCTCCCAGGCCATCGTGAAGATCTTTGGCCATGCGGCTGCGCTCATCTTCCTGCCCTTTCAAAAGAAACTGGGTGGCTAATAATTGTTTTTCGGTTTCAAGTTCGGTGATCCTTTGCTGCTGAAGCTTCTGACGGGCGGTATAGTTCCGGTACAGGAGAAACAGGATGAGGATCAGTGCCAGGGCGCTGCCCAGCAAAATATAATTCAGGGCATTTTTCTGGCGGATACTGGACTGCTGCAGGGCAATGGTATCCTCTTTGTTCTGAAGCTGATACCGCGTTTCCAGGGTTTGTACCATCTCTTCATTGGTTTTCAGAGAAAGGGAATCATGAAGTACCACATACTCTTCCAGCAGATCATAAGCTCCTGAAATGTTCCCGTTCCGGGCCTCTACGGCAGATAATGATTTAAGCGTTTCTGTCTTTAACTGCAATAGCCCCAGGTTATTTTCAATGGCCAGCGCCTCCTTCAGGAGGGCTATGGCTTCGGGATATTTATTTTCAGAAAAGCTGATATTTCCGAGGCTAACCAGTACAATGGCTTCATCGTAAGGGCTGCTTACTTCCCTGAATAATTTCAGGGCATCCCGGAAAAAGGTGTAGGCCCGGGGATTATCTTTCCTGTTTTGGTAATAATAGTCGCCCATGACGTGCAATATTTTCGCCTTACTTCTCAGATCCCCCTTTGCTTCTGCCATTTTTAATGCGGGCAGGGCATAGGACGGCACACTGTCATACCGTCCATAATAGGTAAAATGATTCAGCAGAGTGATTGTAGACCGTAAGGAGACCAATGTGTCACCGGATTTTTTAGCCTCGCTGTAGGCCAGGCGGGCGTAACGTCCTGTTTTCAGCGTATCATTCATAAATGCGTACACTACAGAGAGGTTACTATACGCATACACATTCTGGTAATGATTACCGGTTTCATTACAGAGCTTCACGACTTTGAGATACATGACTGTAGCTGAGTCATACTGCTGCTTCTGATGATAGATCACGCCATAGGTATTGTATATAATCGCCAGCTGATTCTTTCCCGCTACTGACAGATCATCTTTTATATACAATAGCGCTTTATCATTATAGCGCTTTGCGCTGTCCAGCTGCATCCGGTTAGCAGCAGATGTGGCTTTTAACCCGTAATAAGCTGCCAGACCCCGCTTATAGCGGAGGGGTTCTGAAATCTTCAGGACGTCACGGAGCAGCTCGTTGGCTTTTTGCGGATCGGTATGCTGTATCCGGCGTACGGTGGCAATCATACGGTTTACCTCAGCGGTATCCCCCGGCAGGTCTTTCTGCTGCGCATACAGGCTGGTAAACGGTAAAGCCAATAGAAGCCAGAGTACATATTTCATTCGCCGGGCAATTTATGTAAGCACAAATTACGACTAATAAGAGCTGGTAATCAATCCCTTTTTCAGGGGATTTTTCACTGCTTAAATTTCCATGTTTTCAGCGATTGTACAGAGGAGTAAAGGTTGTCAATTTTACACAGGAAAAAGAACACAAAATTTATTGTCATGAACACTTTAAAATTTCTTTTCAATCCCAGGTTTCTATCCGTGTTATTTCTGGGTTTGTTGTCTTGCAGAGACCAGGACACGCCGCTTTCAAAAAGCCGTGAAATTGATTTTTCAAAGCTTAGGCCGGTCGCTACCGCTAAGGGGACGCCAACCGGCAGCGTATTTACCCGGGTGGTGGGGGCCGCCGGAGGACTGGTTCAGTCGCCCGACGGACAGATCAGCATTGATATCCCCGCGGGGGCGCTAAGTGCCAATACTACCATAGGCCTCCAGCCTATTACTAACCAGGCCCCTTTAGGTTTGGATAACGGCTACCGGCTTACACCGGAAGGAGCCGTTTTTGCCAAACCGGTGAAGATTACCATGAAGTATAATGAAGGTATTCCGGCACCTTTTGTGTGGGTGGTTACACAGAAAAATGACGGCACCTGGCTGGGCAACCTCAATTCTGACCCCGATGAGGCCACCCGAACGGTGTCGGTACAAACTACTCACTTCAGCGACTGGGCCGTGGGAAGGCTGATTGATCTGCGGCTTTCGCCGGAAAAGGCGATGTTAAAGGTGAAGCAATCACTGAAATTAAACATTACCGGTTTTGCCGTACAGAAGGAAGAGGATGATTATCTGATGCCGTTAGCACCCATACACTCTTCAGACGATGAGGAGCTGGCGGCGATTCCCGACCTGTCAAACGCCGGCAAGCTGCTGGTGAAGCTAAGTAAATTTAGTCAGATGGATTTTAAGGAATGGAGGCTTGATCTCCAGAAAGCACCGGCTTCGGGCAGTAAGGGCAAGCTGGAAGCTGCGGGCTCAGAGGCTACCTATACTGCACCGGATGACGTGCCTGAACCTGAAGAAGTAGCGGTATCCGTATATGTGCAGGCGCAGGAAAAGAATGGCAGAGGTAGTGCGGTGAGCATAACTACGCCCATCCGGATTGTAAAAAATGAGTATTTTCTTACGCTTTATCTGGATGGGAAAAAGATAGAGTATATACAGCCGCTGAAAGAGGCCAATGGACAGGGCCTGGGCTTTGTTTCCATCCGGGTAAGAGAAAATGAACTGTTTCTCCTGGGATATTATAACTCCAGCCCCAATAATACGAATATCCTTAACATGACTATTAATGACCGGATTATGCCCGGAACCAAAATATACCAGCGCGATAAGAGTCGTACTCCTTATACCACCGTGTCATTTACCCGGGTAGACCGCTCGTCGCCCACCTATATAAATGAATCGGCCAATGTGGTCGACAACCCCAATGCCGGCTGCTTCCGCGGTGATATTCCCATTCCGGTGGAGATAACCCTGAACAAGACCACTAAGAACGGGAAAGACTATTATGATGGCCGGTTTTCATGCAAAGTGTATTATGTTTCATCTACCGAATGCAAGCAGCCGGAAGAGCATACCCTTACGGGGATATTTAACCTGGAAGGAAGTTGATGAACCCTTTTCTGCTTTATAAATCTCCCAACTGCGGCCGGATCACGATCTCCTCCATGACAGCAGAAGGCGAAAGGCTGAATGCTGCCCAAACGGCTTCGGCTACGTCTTCGGCCCGGATGAAGCGGGATTCGGGCAGGTCAGTGCCTGCCCAGCTGTCAGTGAGTGTGGCTCCCGGCATAACCGAGGTAACCCGGACACCGGTTTCTTTCAATTCTTCCCGGAGGCTCTTACTAAAGCCCAACAGGGCAAATTTGGAGATGGAATACGATCCGCTCTGAGGGTAGGCTGCAAGGCTGGCAATGGAGCAGATATTGAATATATGGGCATTTTCAGCGGCTTTGATCCGGTGAATCAGCTTCCGGGTGAGGTAATAGGCACTCATGAGGTTGGTATCCAGCTGAAGCCGCAGATGGCTTTCATCTTCTTCCAGCAGCTTGCCCGGTATAAAAACGCCGGCATTGTTTACCAGTACGGAAACCGGCAGGTTCAGGCCCAGTACAAAATCACCAAAGGCTTCCGCTTCTTCCTTACGGGAAATGTCGGCGCTGAAAATATGCAGGGTAGCCGGGGCCGGATCTGCCCTTAATTCTTCCGGCATGCCAAGGTTGCGGGCACAGATGGCTACTTCAAACCCCGCCCGGCAAAATTTTTCCGTGATCGCTTTCCCTATCCCTTTTGATCCTCCTGTAACTACTGCTAATTTTCGCATTATTGACTTGTTTCAACAAAAATACGGGAATCTTCAGGGATACTTTATATAAATTTTCAACAGTTTACGGAATCATCACATTCCATAGATGCTTACCTTTGTGTCTAAATAAAGAAGTGGTATGTTTAGAAAATTCGGGAAATTCCTCCTGTTTCTCTACGAACTTTTCACGCGACGCGAGAGCCTGAAGGTTTACTGGAAGCGGTTTATCGATGAATGTATGATGATCGGGATAGACTCGCTTCTCATTGTCTGCATAGTGGCATTTTTTATCGGGGCGGTAACCTGTGTACAGATCAATGCCAACCTGGTAAGCCCCATTATCCCTACTTATATTGTGAGTAATATCGTACGCGATATGATGCTGCTGGAGCTTTCTTCCACCTTCATGTGCGTGATCCTGGCCGGGAAAGTGGGCTCCAATATTGCCTCGGAGCTGGGTACCATGCGGATCACCGAGCAGGTAGAGGCCCTGGAGGTGATGGGCATTAACGCGGCGTCATACCTGGTGCTGCCCAAGGTGCTGGCCGCTTTTGTGATGTTCCCGGTATTGTCTGTATTGTCAGGCTTTATCGGTATTGTGGGCGGGTACATTGCAGGTACCGGTACCGGCATCATTACTCCCGAACAATATATCTACGGGATACGTTTTTCATTTATTCCTTTTAATATGGTGATCCCCATTATTAAATCAGCGGTTTTCGGTATCCTGATTGCTACTATTTCTGCCTATAAAGGATTTTATACCCGTGGCGGTGCGCTGGAAGTAGGTAAGGTATCTACTACTGCCGTTACCAACAGCTGTATTGCCATACTGATCGCCGACTACCTCTTAGCTGAACTTCTGACATGATAGAAATTAAGAATATTAGTAAAAGCTTTAATGGCCGGAAAGTGCTGGACAATGTTTCAGGGGTGTTCAAAGACGGGGAGACCAGCCTGGTGATCGGTGCCAGCGGTACCGGTAAAAGCGTTTTGCTGAAATGCATGCTGGACCTGGTGACGCCGGATACCGGTGAAGTGCTTTACGACGGCCGTGAATTTCTGCATAAGTCAGAGAAGGAACGGATCGATGTGCGGCGCGAAATGGGTGTGCTCTTCCAGGGTGGAGCTCTTTTTGATTCCCAGACCGTATTTCAGAATGTAAAGTTTCCGCTGGATATGCTTACCAAACAAAGTGAAGCAGAAAAGCGCGACCGGGTAGAGTTTTGCCTGAAGCGGGTAGGGCTGGAAGCCGCAGGTAACCGGATGCCGTCTGAAATCTCCGGCGGGATGAAAAAACGGGTGGGCATTGCCCGGGCCATTGTGCTGAACCCGAAATACCTCTTCTGTGATGAACCGAACAGCGGCCTGGATCCGCTGACCTCTATCCGGATCGATGAGCTGATCCAGGAGATCACCCAGGAATACGGCACTACCACCGTGGTGATTACCCACGACATGAATTCAGTGCTTTCTATCGGGCAGAATATTAAATTTCTTTACGAAGGAAAGAAAATATGGGAAGGCGACAGCAAGAGCATCCTGGAAACCGACCTGCAGGAGCTGGATGAGTTTGTCTTCTCTAATCACGCCCTGAAGCAGCTCAGAGGTTAATTCTATTCAAACAGGAAAGGCTCTCTGACGGCTTTCCGCAGGTAATTAAAAAGCTTTCCGCCATGGGCAGCATCTACCACGCGATGGTCAAGAGCCGCTGAGATTTTGATGATCCGCCGCGGCACAATCTGTCCTTCATGCACCCAGGGCATTTCTCTGACCCGCCCCAGGATAAGCACCAGGCTGATATTGCCGGTAGGCATAAGGGCGGGATACCCGCCGTCCAAACCCAGCGTACCGACATTGGAGATAATATACGTGCCGAAAGACTGGGCCGATAAGCCCAGTGCCGGGATAGAAAGACCCAAATCCAGGATAATGAAGCGGATGAGCCCGTATACCCATTTCCGTAAGGGCCAGGGGATATTCCCGAGAGCGCCTTTCATGCGGTTGGCCTTTGATTCTTCGCCCAGCACCGCTTCTTCAATTCCCTTACTAAGTTCACTGACCACTTCCCCGTAGTTTTTCTTTTCGGGGTCACTTACTTTAATGGAGCTCATCTCACCGGAGGGCATGCGCAGGCTGACCGAGGCGGTCAGTTGTTTGAACGGGTATATTTTTCCTCTCTTCAGGTAGGTATTGAATTCAGGAATATGTTCGGCGATAGCCCGGCCCGCAGCCAGGGTAAAAAAGTGGGTGAGGGTCACCTTGGTGCCTTTTTTCCGGAGTTCAGCAATATATTTTTCCAGGTCGGTAACGTCCAGTTCGGCCGATCCCAGTATTTTGGAATCGGTGGGCTTGCGGTAAATGGTGGCGGCGGTCAGGCGCCAGGGCGTATTGAATTTTTCCATAATAAATGCCCGAATATAATGGATAGGATCAATAAAACGCATCCTCAAAATGCACGATCTCAAAAACCGGGTATTCCACGATAGAAATCATATCAAACCGCACCCGTGCAGGCTTGGGTTTGTTCCACAGGTACCGGGCGGCCCCCCGTTTGATGGCATTCATTTTATTCCGGGTGAGGGTAGATTCCGGGAACCCGTAATCGGTATTGGCTTTGATCCGAACTTCCACAAAAACCAGCAGGTCATCTTTTTGTACGATCAGGTCAATCTCCGAATTGAGGGAAGTAAAGTTGCGGTCAAGGATAGTGTAGCCTTTTCGTACCAGGAAATCTGCAGCGTACTCTTCACCCAGTTTTCCTTTGTCGAGTTTTTCGCTCATATTTGTTATTTCTTTTAAAGTTGGCGAATGAAAAATAAACAGGTAAAGTTCATTGACCTGGGTCTTATGGACTACAAGGAGGCCTGGGACTACCAGGAGGAACTTTTCAAACAGGTTGTGGATATAAAGTTAGCAAACCGGGATCAGAATACCCATGAACTTACCCCGAATTATCTGCTTTTTTGTCAGCATCCCCATGTATTTACACTGGGCAAGAGCGGAAGTATGGACCATTTGCTGGTAAATAATGAAGAACTGAGTCAGAAGGAAGCCACTTTCTATAAAATAAACCGGGGGGGCGATATCACCTATCACGGCCCGGGGCAGCTGGTAGCTTACCCCATATTTGACCTGGATAATTTCTTTACGGATATCCACCGGTACGTGCGTTTCCTGGAGGAATCCGTGATCCGTACCTGTGCTGATTACGGTATTACGGCCGGGCGCATCCAGGGACTTACCGGCGTATGGCTGACAGACGGCATGCCGAGGAAAATCTGCGCTATCGGCGTGAAATCCAGCCGGTGGGTAACCATGCATGGACTGGCCATGAATGTCAATACCGATCTCAGCTATTTCGGCAATATTGTTCCCTGCGGAATAGACGATAAGGCGGTGACTTCGCTTCAGCAGGAGCTGGGACGTGAAATTTCGCTGGCAGAAGCAGGAGAAAAATTAAAAAAGCACCTGGGAGATTTGTTTGAAGCAGAATGGATATAAAGGCACACATCATTTACCTGAAAAGCAGGTATCCTTTTCGTATCACTCACGGGGTAAGAACGGAAACTCCCACTTTTATTACAGAGCTGCATGACGGCCCCCTGACAGGCTATGGCGAGGCTACTCCGGTGCCTTATTACGGTGTTACCCCTGAAGATATGAAAGAGCTGATGGAGGAGAACCGGGGGGCCATTGAAAGCTTTGCCTGGCAGCATCCTGCCGAACTGTGGGAGCACCTGAAGCCGCTGATGGGGCATAATCATTTTCTGCAGTGTGCCCTTGATATA
>Ga0206106_100129_pt1 | contig 132523 bp, 126 predicted proteins | sample 1B1ome_FD_148677 | JGI IMG/M metagenome (GOLD analysis project Ga0206106, IMG submission 148677) | Enriched microbial communities from leaf-cutter ant dump, University of Wisconsin, Madison, United States - 1B110A | ecosystem: Environmental > Terrestrial > Nest > Insects nest > Nest dump...
ACAAGGGGCTCATGACGCCTAAAAACATGGAAAAATCGGAGAATATGAGTGTCGTGGATCAATTATGCTCTCAAAAATCAGTAAGTACTGAAGTCCGCAAAAAATACAGCGCTATTTCAGACTATCCTTAGAGGATATGGGATTCAAGACCATAGGCTTTGCGGGCGGCCGGCCAGACGATTGGGAAGCTGAGATCGTCAATTGGGGAACGGAAAAGGAATTTCTCGCCGATGAGCGCCATGATAAAAAAGGCGAACTGGAGAAGCCTCTGGCCGCCGTGCAGATGGGGTTGATCTACGTTAACCCGGAAGGGCCAGGCGGTAATCCTGATCCGCTGGCGGCTGCCAAGCATATCCGCGAATCCTTCGGTCGCATGGCAATGAATGACAAAGAGACAGTGGCTCTGATCGCTGGTGGCCATACTTTCGGCAAGGCGCACGGGGCGCACAAGCCGGAAGAATGTGTCGGCAAGGAACCGGCCGCTGCCGGCATCGAGGAGCAAGGCTTGGGTTGGGCCAATAAATGTGGTAGCGGCTATGGTGCCGACACAGTCACCAGTGGTCTGGAAGGGGCGTGGTCGGCCAGTCCGGCGCGCTGGACACATGATTATCTAACGTGGCTCTATTCATTTGAATGGGAAACAACGAAGAGCCCGGCTGGTGCAACACAATGGATTCCCAAAAATGGCCAGGGTGCAAATTTTGTCCCGGATGCGCACGGTCCCAGTAAGCGCCATGCACCGATCATGTTTACGACTGATATCGCTTTGAAAGTGGACCCTGAGTATCAGAAAATCTCCAAGCGTTTTCTCGATAACCCTAAGGAATTCGGAATTGCGTTTGCCAAGGCGTGGTTCAAGCTGACCCATCGCGATATGGGACCCAAAGCCCGCTACGTCGGTGCCGAGGTACCTGCGGAAGACTTTATTTGGCAAGACCCTATCCCCAAAGTTGATCACAAGCTGATCGATGCTGGGGATATCGCCAGGCTGAAGTCGACGATCCTGGCCTCGGGTTTGACGATACCTGAACTGATCCGAACGGCATGGGCTTCCGCCGCCACCTTCCGCGGTACCGATATGCGTGGCGGTGCCAACGGTGCGCGCATTCGTCTGGCGCCGCAAAAGGATTGGGAAGTGAACGATCCAGCCGAACTGGCCAAGGTGCTGACTCGTCTGGAATCCATCCGGAACGACTTCAACCGCACGCAGAAAGGCGGCAAGAAAGTGTCACTCGCTGACGTGATCGTGCTGGGCGGTTCCGCAGCCGTGGAAGAAGCTGCCAAGAAAGCCGGTTACAAGGTGCAGGTATCTTTCAAACCGGGCCGTATGGATGCTGCGCAGGAGCAAACCGATGTCAAGTCGTTTGCGGTACTGGAGCCCAAAGCCGACGGTTTCCGCAATTATTTTGGCCAGGGTAATGCGCATTCGCCTGCGGAAATGCTGGTCGAGCGTGCAAACTTCCTGACCTTGAGCGTACCTGAAATGACGGTACTGGTTGGCGGTATGCGGGTGCTGGATGCCAATGCAGGCCATTCCCGACACGGAGTATTCACCAGCCGGCCCGGCACCTTGACTAATGATTTCTTTGTGAATCTGCTCGATATGTCTACTGAATGGGCCAAGTCGGCAACCGACGGCCTTTACGAGGGACGAGACCGTACTACCGGTCAGATCAAATGGACAGCTACACCTGTTGATCTGATCTTCGGTTCCAATTCCGAGTTGCGTGCGGTTGCCGAAGTCTATGCCTCGGACGATGCTAAAGAAAAGTTCGTACAGGATTTTGCCCAGGCATGGACCAAGGTGATGGACCTGGATCGTTTTGACATTCGCTAATTTTACTTCGTTAGGCACCCAACTTGTCCGTAATCAAATCAAGTTGGGTGTCTTTTAGATACCAGTCCGCAGGGCGCGTAAGCTGGCGAAATTGGCCGCCCAATAATTTGCTTTTGCAGACAGGACTGGTCGGGTACCCCGTCCAGATTAGAGCCCAGCCAGAACTTTTGCGACGGTTTCGCCCATAAGGGATGGAGTCGGGCAGATGGTGACGCCGAGTTCTTTCAGTCTTTCCACTTTTTCTGCTGCACTTTCACCGGCTGAGGAAATGATCGCTCCGGCATGCCCCATCCGTCTTCCGGGAGGTGCGGTCAGGCCGGCAATGTAGGCGACCAGCGGTTTGCTCATGTTTTCCTTGGCGAACAATCCGGCTTCTACCTCCATTGGGCCACCGATTTCACCAATCATCAGTGTGACTTTGGTTTCCGGATCTTCTTCCAGTTTTTGCAACACATCCCGGTGCGAACTGCCGATGATCGGGTCTCCACCGATACCAACCGAAGTCGAAATCCCGATATTCAGCCGTCGCATCTGGTCAGCAGCTTCATAGCCCAGTGTACCGGAACGGCCGACGACACCAACTACTCCACGGCTGTAAATATGCCCCGGCATGATGCCGAGCATCGCGCGTCCGGGACTGATGGTACCCGAGCAGTTGGGCCCGGTCAGCATCATCCTGTTCCGTTCAGGGAAGAGGCGTAAGAAGTTTTTGACGGTCATCATGTCCTGGGTTGGAATGCCATCGGTAATGGATACACAATATTTGATACCGGCATCGGCTGCTTCCATGATCGAATCAGCCGCAAATGCCGGTGGGACGAATACGATACTGGCTTCTGCACCTACTTGCTCGACTGCTTCCCGGACGGTATTGAATACCGGCAGCCCCAGGTGTTTCTGTCCGCCTTTGCCGGGGGTTACACCTCCTACCACATTGGTTCCGTAATCGATCATTTCCTGGGCATGGAAGGTGCCGATCCGGCCGGTAAAGCCTTGTATGATGATCCGCGTCTGCTCATTGATGAGAATTGCCACTTTTCTGTTCCCCTTTTTTGTTCGTGTTATTCAAACTGCAGCAGCGGCCTGGTTGCGAGCGTGTACTACTTTTTCTGCCGCATCGGCCAGGGTTTCTGCGGTAATGATCGGCAACCCGCTGTCGGCGATGATACGGCGACCTTCTTCCACATTGGTGCCAGACAGGCGCACGACCAGCGGGACTGTCATTCCGATATTTCGTACAGCCTGAACTACGCCTTCGGCAATCCAGTCACAGCGGTTGATACCGGCAAAAATGTTGACCAGCATGGCTTTTACGTTGCTGTCTGCCAGTACCAGCCGGAATGCTTTTTCAGTTCGCTCAGCAGAAGCGCCACCGCCGACATCCAGAAAATTGGCCGGTTCGCCGCCGGCCAGTTTGATCATATCCATGGTCGCCATTGCCAGCCCGGCGCCATTGATCATGCAGCCGATGTCTCCATCCAGCCCGACGTAACTGAGACCTGCTTCCGCTGCAGCGATTTCGCGCGGATCGATCTGTGAGTTGTCACGCAATTCAGAAATCCGGTGGCGCCGGAACAGTGCATTTTCATCAAAGCTCATCTTCGCATCCAGTGCGATCAGCTCGTTGTTGCGCGTGACGACCAGCGGGTTGATTTCAAGTATGTTCGCATCCAGATCGCGCATGGCGCGGTAGCAACCTCTGATCGTCCTGACAGCGTGATTGAGCAGAGCGTCTTCCAAACCCAGTGCAAAAGCCATGGTTCTCGCTTGAAAGTCTTGCAGGCCGACGGCGGGCTCGATGTGGATTTTTTTGATGGCATCAGGATTCGTGGCTGCCAGGGTCTCGATATCCATTCCTCCCTGTGCGGAACCCACCATGACGATACGTTCATGACTGCGATCGATCATGAAAGCGAGATACACTTCCCGGGCAATTTCGGTACCGGCTTCGATATACAGTCTCGAGCAGAGTTTGCCGGCCGGGCCGGTTTGATGTGTGACCAGTTTTTTCCCCAGCAATGATTCAGCCGCGACTTCGATTTCTTCATGTGTCCGGCATACTTTGACACCGCCTGCTTTACCACGGGCACCGGAATGAATTTGCGCCTTGACGACCCAGACATTGCCATCGATTTCTCGGCTGCGTTGTACCGCTTCTTCCACAGTGTGCGCCAATCCGCCTTCAGCCAGCTTGATACTGTATTCAGCCAGGATTTCCTTGGCCTGATATTCATGGATATCCAATATCTTCTCCCTTGTATTTGATGGAATTGTTGGATTTGAAAAAATTCTGGAAAGGTGTGATCAATTAGCCAGTCAGGATGAAATCAGGCAAAAAGCATGGTTTACAAAGGGTAAACGAGCGTTCTATGTCTGATTTTAATCAGACATGGCTGAATTCATTATTTTTAGAGTTTTCCTGAAGCAGTTGGGTGTTTATTTGCTTTTGGCAGCAATTGCTTCCGCCATTCTGACGATGTTATTTGCCATTCTTTCCGAAGCGGCATCGATCAGGCGGCCATCAAGTGAGGCTGCACCTTTACCTTGAGCTGCAGCCTCCTTCAGTGCTGCCAGAATACGTTTGGCTTTGTCCACTTCTGCTGTGGGCGGTGTAAAGACTTCATTGGCCAGCGCGATTTGTGTCGGATGAATTGCCCATTTACCTTCACAACCCAGTGCTGCGGCACGTCTGGCTGCCTGTTTGTAACCTTCGGGATCCTGAATGTCACCAAATGGACCATCGATCGGTCGCAGGCCGAATGCGCGACAGGCAACGGTCATTCTGCTGATGGCTGCGTGCCACTGATCCCCTGGATAATCCGGATTGAGCCCGCCGATATTGGTGGTACGTGCACGATTGCTGGCAGCGTAGTCAGCTACACCGAAATGCAGTGCTTCCAGACGCCCGGCCGTTCCTTTGCGGGCAATGTCTTCAACATTGGCCATCCCTAGTGCCGTTTCGATCAGTGCTTCCACACCAATCCGGTTTTTCAGCCCCTGTTGCATTTCAAGCTGGCTGAGCATGGCTTCCACCATGTAGACATCGGCATAAACACCTACTTTGGGGATCAGCAGTGTATCGATCTTGTGCCCGGCCTGCTCAACCAGATCGACCACATCGCGCACCATGTACTGGGTATCGAGACCATTAATGCGTACGGAGAGCGTGACACCGTGGCCTTTCCAGTCCAGATCATTGATTGCCTGAATAATATTTTTTCTTGCTTGGATCTTGTCATCTGGTGCAACTGCATCCTCCAGATCCAGAAATATGAAGTCCACCCCGCTTTTCAGCGCTTTTTCAAACATTTCGGGGCGAGAGCCCGGAACAGCCAGTTCGCAGCGTTGTACACGCGGTGTTTTGGTTTCATACAGTGTATGACTCATTGTTCCTCCAACGGATTAAATAGGGGATTATGTGTGGATACCGGAATATATGAATACTGCCAGTGAGGGTTCCGGTCATTCATAAAGATCATCAGATGTGCGGAATTGAAGGGTAAAACCGGAAACACAGGAGTGATATTTTTGAAAATTTGGCAGCATTACCAGTCGGATTTGCGAAATTATAGCACCGGCAACGATCCGATTTCAGGCATTCCTTGATATTACACAGTGCGCTGGCTGAAGTGTGAACGAGTATGGCAGGATGGAAGTGGTCCAGTTTGTGAGAATTTCATTATCATCGCACCCTATAAAATCCATATTATCCTGACGAACAACGGTATCCATTCACCGCAAAACAGACAGGCATACTTTTTGTGTACTTTCATCGCATCTGTCTGAAAAACGGTACGAAACATTGCCTGACCAGGCCGAAGCAATCCAGTAGCTACGTTGACATAATAAATTGACTTTAGCGAGTGATGCTTTGAATTGAGGGGAGAATTCCCCGTTGTTTGGTATTTTGGCCGGAATATGACAAACTGCTGGAAAGGGAAAAATGCTGGCAGAAGTACGGGATTGCCGCGTCGGTTTGCAGTTTCCTCATCAGAACGGGTAGGAGTTGTGGGAAGGATGTGCCTAAAACGCCCGTCATTATGAATGCTATTAGATATAAAGCAATTCGGTAATGAAAGGGATGGTGGAGGGTGTTGGTTGCCAGCCAGGCCGATGAGTAAGGGGTTGAATAAGTTATGGTTGGGTCACTTGCAATTCTGATGGTCGGATATTCAGCAGTGGAGGCCGGGTGGCTGCATAATTTGCTGGAGCAGGGGAAGGTGTCGGCCGAAGTGGGTTATGTGAAGACAGACAGGTTATCTGAGGTGCTGCAGCAGCAGAGGTGGGATCTGGTGCTGACAGATGATCGGCCGGATCTGAGCGCAGCACAGGTATCAGGCTTGCTGGCAGGGCTAGGGCTAGGTATTCCGGTAATTGCACTGGTTTCCCGGCAAGATGAGCAGGCAGCAGCACGTTTGATTGCTGCAGGAGTGCAGGATGTGCTGCTGAAGTCTGATCCGATACGACTAATGGCGACGATCCGAGGGTGCCAGCGGTATATCGGGCATTTGCGGGATTTGCGCGAGGCACAATTGGCACTGGAGAGAAGTGAGGCTCGTTTTCGTGCGATTGCTTCCAATCTGCCAGGGCTGGTGTTTCAATTTGTACTGGAATCGGAGGGCAGCGTTTTTTTTCCTTATGTTAGCGAGGGTTCCAGATCGTTGCTCGGGCTTTCTCCCGACTATCTGCAGGAAAAGCCGGATTCATTTGCGAAGTTGATCATGGCAAAGGATGTTGCGAGTTACGATCAATCATTGCTGGATTCGCGTGAACATCTCTCGGCATGGAACTGGGAAGGGCGTATTCAGGCAGAAGGGGATGTGGATGTCAAGTGGATCAGCCTGCGGGCTACGCCACGCCGGACACCACGCGGAGCGGTGTTGTGGGATGGGATTATGCTGAATATCACGCGTAATAAGCAGATCGAACTGGAAATCGCCCGTTCACGTGCGCAACTTGAGGAGTTGTCGGCTTATTCACAAAAGGCGAAGGAACAGGAACGGACACGAATTGCCCGCGAGATTCACGATGATATCGGCGGGACCTTGACGGCGATCAAGTGTGAGCTGGTACCGTGCCTGGATAATTCCAGTCGTACTTCCGAGTTTTATCGTAATAAGGCTGAGGCAGTGGAGTCGCTGGTCGATATGGTAATCGACAGCACACGCCGGATTGCACTCGATCTTCGGCCAGGTGTACTCGATTGCGGGATCGTGGCCGCAGTGCAATGGCAGGCACGTGAGTTCAACCAGCGTACCGGCGTTTCCTGTACTGTAATGTGCGATTGTGAGGATATTTCGCTGGATGGAGATCTGGCCGTGGCAATTTTCCGGATTTTCCAGGAGGCGCTGACCAATATCTCCAAGCATGCGAATGCGTCGGAAGTGCGAGTGAAGCTGGCTGAAACAGGTAGCCAGGTGTATCTGGAGGTAGCGGATAATGGTCGCGGCATTACACACTTGGACATGGAGAAAGTAAACTCGTTTGGCATACGCAGTATGCGCGAACGCTGCCAGCAGCTTGGCGGGCAGTTTCATATCCAGGGCGGGTCTTCGATGGGTACCGAGGTGTTGATCTGGATCCCGGTCAATGGTCAGTCGATAATCGGTGGGGAATCCAGATTGAACTGAGGCGCATGGGAGTAAGGTTATGATAAAGGTGATGATCACTGATGATCATGCGATTGTGCGCCAGGGGCTCAAGCAGATTTTGAGCGAGACCGGTGATATCAGTGTGACCGGGGAAGCGGAAAACGGCATTCAGGCCATCAGGATCATACGTCAGCAGGCATTTGATGTGATGTTGCTGGATATTTCTTTACCGGATCGGAATGGGATCGAGGTGCTCAAGCAAGTCAGGAAGGAGTGTCCGGATATGGCGGTGCTGATGTTGAGCATGCACAATGAAAACGAGTTTGCGATCCGGTCGCTCAAGGCGGGTGCAGCCGGTTATCTGAACAAGCAGAGCGCACCGGCACAACTGGTTATTGCGATCCGCCAGGTTGCATCCGGCCAGAAATATATTACGCCTGCGTTGGCAATGGAGCTGGCGAATGCGATTACTACGGGTACGGATCAGCCGCTGCATACTTCTTTATCTGATCGGGAATACCAGACGTTATGTCTGATTGCCGCGGGCAAGGGATTGACCGAGATTTCGGAGGAAATGTGCCTGAGTCCGAAAACTGTGAGTGTATATCGTGCCCGGCTACTGGAAAAACTCAAGCTGACCAACAATAGTGAACTGATTCGCTACGCCATCATGCACCATCTGGTCGATTGACCGTTTCCCTGATGGCAGGGTCTTGCTATTTAGCTGATTCGAGGGTGGGATCATGTTCTGCCAGGAGGGTTTCATGTTCCAGGAATCGATCGAGTTGCTGCTGGATAGCACGGAAAGCCGGATCTTCCGGATTGCGGGGGCGACTGAGTTCAATATCCATGATTTCGGCAATGTGTCCCCGGGGAGAGGAGGCCATGAGGGCGATACGATCTGCCAGCATGAGAGCCTCATGCAGATCATGGGTGATCATCAGGATGGTGGCAGCGGAGTCGTTCCAGACACTTAACAGGTAACGCTGCATCATCCGGCGGGTTTGCATATCCAGCGCAGAGAAGGGTTCATCCAGCAGCAGTAGCCGTGGTTTTGTGGCGATAGTTCTTGCCAGGGCGATACGCTGGCGCATGCCGCCGGAAAGTTGTGAAGGTTTGTGGCTCGAAAAGGATTCCAGCCCGACTTGTTTGAGATACTGTCGTGCGTGTTCCTGAGCATCGGCTTTTGCCATTCCCTGATTGCGTAAAGGAAAGGCGACATTTTCTTCCGCCGTCATCCACGGGAACAGGTTGTGGGTCTGGAAAATCAGTGCAGTTGCGGGCGCCGGGCCCTGCAGTGTCTGATTGTCGTAGCTAACACTGCCCTGATCCGGAAAATCCAGTCCTGCCGCCAAGTTGAGCAGCGTGGTTTTTCCGCATCCGCTGCGGCCGAGCAGTACGGTCAGACTGCCCGGTTCAATAATCAGGCTATCTGCTTCGACAGAAACAGTGTTGCCAAAGGATTTACGGACATTGCTGAATTCCAGCCGAGTGCCGCTTGGATGAGTAACTATATCATTCATGGAGCTTACTCTATCCATTGCAGCAGCCTGGCGTTGGCCAGCAATAGCAGGCGGTCGATGGCAAAACCGATGAAGCCGATGGCAAGAATGCCGATCATGACCAGCTTCATGTTATACATCTGCTGTGCCATGATGATCATATAGCCGAGGCCGGAGTTGATACCGGCCATTTCTCCTGCCAGCACAGCCATCCAGGCACCGAAGAAGGACATGCGAATGGCAGTCATGGCACCGGGGGTGATGGCGGGCAGCCGTACGTGCCACCACATTCTCATACGTGAAGTACCGAGGTTGCGGGCAATTTTCAGGTATTCAGCCGGAATGCCATCCAGCGCAGCGATCAGCGATAGAGACATCGTTCCAAGTACTGCCATGAATACGATGAATACCGCAGCCTGACCGCCAATGCCGATGACGGCGATGGTGAATGGGATCCAGGCAACCGGCGCGATCGGGGCAAGTGACTGGACGATTGGCAGGATCAGTCGTCGCAGCAGAGGCAGTTCAATGACCAGGATGGTCAGACAGGAGGAGACCAGAAGCCCGGCCAGCATACCGATACCGACACGTGCCAGGGTGATGGCAATGGCCTCGAACAGCCCGGTTTTCTGCTGACCAAAGCCGATGCTGATGTTGCCGGATAAGGCATACGGAATGGTTTCGCTGGGAGGAGGCAGGATGTGCGGATTCAGCCACTCCATATAAGAGCCAAACTCCCAGAGCAGAATGATCAGCAGCCAGGCCAGACAGAACCAAAGTAAGTTTGACTGGAGGATCAACCGGACAAATCGGTTGATCAGTGTGATCTGCTGGCCGGATTGGGTCGTGGAATGGGACTGCATTGTGTCAGGCTGGCTGGTATTTCAGATCCAGAACGGTATCAATGACATTCGATTTGAGATAACCCAGCTCAGCCAGATATTTTTCGCCTTGGCGTAGTCCGCTAATTCCTGCCTGGCTGATGACCGGGTTGGGGAACTGGCGCTTGAGTGCAACCGATAAAATCGGCCGCGGTACGCCATAGATAGGTTGTAAATCATTCAGTACCGCTTCGTAATCTTCGCTGAAGGCACGAGCGGATTCTTGCAGTACCTTGAGGTAAGTTTTCAGTGCATCGTGCTGCCGATCAATGGTGTGGAGTTTAGTGCTGACGACACAATCTGCCGCTTCAGGTCCCCAGACCGAGTTTGAATCTGTCAGATAAACCGCTCCCTGTTCATCGACGACATGCTCGGCGTAAGGCTGTGCCAGTGTGCAGACATCCAGTGCTTTGTTGGCGATGGCTTCTCCCATTCCAACCATGCTTGGAAAGAAGGTCATGCGGTAGTCGTCGTAAGATTTACCATGCCGCGACATCGTGCCGTATCCGACCAGTTCCAGCGTATCCAGCCGCAAGGTTCCCACACGCAGCCCTTTGCCCGCAGCATTGACAAATTCTTCCACCGATTTGACTGAGCCGTTGCGTGCGACCAGTTCGATCCCGGCCTGGCCCGAGCCGCCGATGATGCGCAGATCGGTGGTGCCAGCAGTGTAAGCGGCTGCAGTCATGGTCCACGGGCTATGGATCAGCTCAAGGTTGTTGGAGACCAGGGCCTGCATGGAATCGGCGGGGCTGTTGAATTGGGTCAGCACGACATTCAGTCCGGCTTTGCCAAACATTCCTCTTACTTTTGCCAGTAACAGATGGGAAACACAGCCTGCCGGTAAATGCCCGACGCGGATGACAGTACCTCCCGCAGTGGCTTCAGCACGTGTGGCCGCGGCCATCAGTCCTGCCCCGGCAGCGGTAACATAGAACATTCCACATCCACAGGTACACAGAAACCGGCGCCTGGCCGGAATGAACAGCGTATTACTCGTTTGGGTAACTGCCGGAGCAGTAGTATTCCTTTTAATCAGGCGGCCAATGATGTTTTTGATCATGACAGGGAGTTCTCCATAAAAGTAGACTGATCATTCTCAGAAATGGATATTGTAATCGGAATTACCTGAAAAGCTAGCGGCATGCAGCAATTCGGGAGCAATGGTGACAAGAGCACTGGATTCCACCCGCTATCTGCCACACCTTGTTCGCGATTCACGACTGAAGGTTCGCCACAGCTTTTTCTCACAATAACAAGGGAAGGCAGTGCAGATCGTAAAGATGAAATCTCGGGTAGCGCAGCTTGTGAAGAAGAATGGAGCTACGTGGATTGCAAATGAACAGATATACTGCTGTTCCGTGTGGTTACTGGTCGGGGGTGCCTGATACTTTTGCACCGTAGAGGGTACGATAGGTTTCTATCACCTGGATATGGTGGGCAAGGTCTTGCCGGGTGTGTAAGTAGGCGATGATGTCATCCAGTGTAATCAGGGAAATGACCGGGATATCATATTTATTTTTGATTTCCTGCAATGTGGAGTACTCACTTACACCCTTTTCCATGCGATCGAGCGCGACCATGATGCCACAAGGAGTGGCGCCGGCTGTGCGGATGAGTGTGATGGATTCCCCAACAGACAAGCCCGCTGATACGACATCATCAACAATCAGGATACGCCCGGCCAGCGGAGCACCTACGATATCACCCCCTTCTCCATGATCCTTGATTTCCTTGCGATTGAAGCTGAAGGAATGATTGTGTCCGGCTTCAGCAAGTGCGATAGCAATGGTGCTCACTAATGGAATACCTTTATAGGCCGGGCCAAACAAAGCATCGAAACGGATTCCGGAAGCAAGGATGGCTTGTGCGTAAAATTGGCCGAGTTGCTTCAGTGCAAAGCCATCATTGAACAGGCCGGCATTGAAGAAGTAAGGTGAAGGCCGGCCTGCTTTGGTTCTGAAACTGCCGAAACGCAGTACATCATACTGGAGGGCGAAGTCGATGAATTGCCGCTGGAAATCTGACATGGGTATAGGTTGTGTATTTCAGGAAATGGCGGGTGATGCGACATTTTCCTTGTTCTCAAACGTGAGAAGGGCTTTGCCATCTTCATCAATATCCACCGTTACTTTGCCACCATTGGCCAGATGGCCGAACAGCAATTCATCAGCGAGTGCCCGGCGGATAATATCTTGAATAAGCCTTGCCATGGGACGGGCACCCATCAGCGGATCAAATCCATGGCGAGCAAGGTGTTTACGCAAATTGTCGGTGAATGTGACATCCACTTTCTTTTCCTGTAACTGTGTTTCGAGTTCGATCAGGAACTTGTCGACGACGCGCAATATGATATCTTCGGTCAGTGACGTGAACGAGATGATCGCATCCAGACGATTGCGAAATTCGGGGGTGAACAATCGTTTTATTTCGACCATTTCATCTCCGGATTTGGTGTGTTCGGTAAATCCGATCGATGTTCTGGTAAGCGCATCGGCACCCGCATTCGTGGTCATGATAATGATAACGTTGCGGAAATCGGCTTTACGTCCGCTGTTGTCCGTCAACGTTCCATAATCCATGATCTGAAGCATGACGTTGAAAATATCAGGATGTGCCTTTTCAATTTCATCGAGCAGCAGTACGGCGTGCGGCTGCTTGATGATGGTCTCGGTCAGCAGACCACCCTGATCAAATCCCACATATCCTGGAGGGGCCCCGATCAATCTTGAAACGGCATGGCGTTCCATGTATTCGGACATATCAAAGCGATGCAGCGGAACTCCCAGTGTATAGGCGAGCTGTCGTGCAACTTCGGTTTTTCCTACGCCGGTGGGCCCGGAAAACAGGAAGGAACCGATGGGTTTGCTGGCATTCCCCAGACCGCTGCGCGCCATTTTGATGGCGGAGGTGAGCGCGTCAATAGCTGCATCCTGCCCGAAAACGATGGCTTTGAGGTCACGATCCAGTGTCTTGAGCTTGTTGCGGTCGTCGCTGGATACGTTTTGTGGGGGTATTCGCGCAATTCCGGCAATAACCTGCTCAATTTCCTGACGGCCGATAATTTTGCGCTGTCTGGATTTGGGCAGTATACGCTGCGCTGCGCCAGCTTCATCGATGACATCGATTGCTTTATCCGGCAGATGGCGATCGTTGATGAAACGTGCTGACAATTCGACTGCAGCTGCCAATGCAATCTCAGTATATTTGACGTTGTGGTGTTTTTCGTAACGGGATTTCAGGCCGCGTAAAATCTCCACGGTTTCACCGATATCAGGTTCAGAGACATCGATTTTCTGGAAGCGTCGGGATAAAGCGTGGTCTTTCTCGAAAACTCCACGGTATTCGTTATAGGTGGTGGCACCGATACATTTCAACCGGCCTGAGCTGAGCGCAGGTTTGAGCAGGTTGGAGGCATCTAGTGTTCCACCCGATGCGGCGCCGGCACCGATGAGGGTATGGATTTCATCGATGAATAAAATGGCTTTGGGGTTATCGGTAAGTTGTTTCAATACGATTTTCAGCCGTTGCTCAAAATCACCCCGGTATTTTGTTCCGGCCAGCAGCGCACCCATATCTAAGGCATAAACCTGGTGATTGGCCAGTACATCCGGCACCCGGTTTTCAGTAATCCTTCTGGCTAGTCCTTCAGCAATGGCGGTTTTCCCTACCCCTGCTTCACCCACCAGCAGGGGATTGTTTTTGCGGCGGCGGCACAGTGTCTGGATGACACGCTCGACTTCCTTTTCACGTCCGATCAGTGGATCTATCCGGTTAGCGATTGCTTGGCTGTTCAGGTTGACAGTGTAATTTTCCAGTGTACTGCCTGAGTCCTGCTGTTCGCCATCAGCGTTCTCCTCATTTTTTTCGGATTCACTGTTTTGTGCAGTCTTGCCTATCTTGTGAGAAATGTAATTCACTACATCCAGCCGTGTTACCCCTCTTTGTTGCAGAAAATAAACTGCATGCGAGTCTTTTTCACCAAAAATGGCAACCAGAACATTGGCGCCGGTTACCTCTTTTTTGCCGGAAGACTGAACATGGAGAATGGCCCTTTGAATGACTCGCTGAAAACCCAGGGTGGGCTGGGTATCAACATCTTCGGAGCCTTCGACTACCGGGGTATGACGAGCGATGTGATCCTGCAGGGATTTGCGCAAATCTTCGATATCGACTGTACAGGCGACCAACACTTTTGCCGCACTGGGATTGTCCAGCAATGCCAGCAGCAGGTGCTCAACTGTGATGAATTCGTGGCGTTTCTGCCGTGATTCGACGAAAGCCATATGCAAACTTACTTCCAGTTCTTGCGCAATCATATTATTCCTTCTCCATCACACACATGAGTGGATGCTGATTTTGTCTTGAAAAATCATTGACCTGCTGTACTTTTGTCACTGCAATGTCACTGGGGTAGATTCCACAGATTCCTGCACCTTCGATATGAATTTTCAACATGACCCGGGTTGCCATTTCTTCATTCATGAGAAAGAAATGGCGTAATACCTTTACCACGAAATCCATGGGTGTGAAATCATCATTGATCAGTATCACTTTGTATAAAGGAGGCGGATTCAACTTGGCTCTGCCTTTTTCGATGATACTTTCAGGATTCCGGTAATCTGCTGCCATGGCTTACATTTTCCGATGTTTCATATATCTTATTTTATAAGAAAATTATTTATTAGTACCTACTTCCATAATTTTAACCGCTAATCCAGTCTGCTCGGCATTTGCGGTTAAAGCCACTAGGGTCGATTACGACAGGGCCCTAGTTTTTCTTGAGCGGTTGATTGGATGGTTATCTGCTTATTTTCCATCCGCAAGGATCCGGCAGATCACATCCATTGCTTGACTTGAGACATATTTTGCGTAAAACTGCAACTGGCGTTTGGCTTCAAGTTTTCTGCAGCACTGGTTAGAGCCGTTTGCGGTCTTGAAATTCAAATAGTATCAGGGTATCCGGCCCAGTTTTTTATAGGAAGTAGAAATGGCAACAGGTACAGTAAAGTGGTTCAATGATTCAAAAGGATTTGGTTTTATTACACCGGACGACGGCAGCGAAGATTTGTTCGCACACTTTTCCGCGATCAATATGACAGGTTTCAAGACCCTGAAAGAAGGCCAGAAAGTAAGTTTTGAAGTTACGCAAGGACCCAAAGGCAAACAGGCTTCAAATATCCAGTCTGCTTGATCTGATGTATAAAGGCTGATCCGGCAGGATCAGCTTTTCCGACCTGATATTAATAAAATATCAGGTCGGGGTTTGTTTCTATGAGGATCGATACAATTTCGAAATCCTCAATCAAATGAGGTTACATCCTCGCTACCATAGCATTCCCAAATTCTGAAGAAGTGACCTGTTTGGCGTTCGGTGTAAGTCTTGCCAGATCGTAGGTCATGATTCGGTCCTGAATCGTTTTTTCCATTGAGCTGATGACAGTGTTGGCTGCTTCATGCCAGCTGATATGTCTGAGCATCATTTCTGCTGATAGAATGATTGATCCTGGGTTGACCTGATCCTTACCCGCATATTTGGGGGCAGTGCCGTGTGTCGCTTCGAATATTGCGATGCTGTCACTCATGTTCGCACCGGGCGCGATTCCAATGCCGCCTACCTGTGCAGCCAAGGCATCGGAAATATAGTCACCGTTCAAATTAAGGGTGGCGATGACATCATATTCATCCGGGCGCAGCAGGATTTGCTGGAGAAAGGCGTCGGCAATGACATCCTTGATGATGATTTCATTACCGTCGTGCTGCAGTTTCATCCATGGTCCGCCATCCAGCAGTTCTGCACCGAATTCCTTTGCTGCCAGTTCATAACCCCATTTCTTGAAGGCACCTTCTGTGAATTTCATGATGTTACCTTTATGCACCAGTGTGACAGAGCGACGTTTGTGGTCGATGGCATACTGGATGGCTTTTCTGATCAGGCGTTCACTGCCTTCTTTTGAAACCGGTTTAATTCCGATCGCAGAAGAACGAGGGAATCGGATTTTGGTAATTCCCATTTCTGCCATCAGGAAATTGATTACTTTCTCAACAGCTTCCGTGCTGGCTTCCCATTCGATCCCCGCATAGATATCTTCCGAATTTTCACGGAATATGACCATATCCACTTTCTCCGGCTGTTTGACCGGACTGGGTACCCCTTGGAAATAGCGTACCGGGCGCAGACATACGTACAGATCCAGTAACTGGCGCAATGCCACGTTGATCGAGCGGATCCCTCCACTTACCGGTGTGGTCAGCGGCCCTTTGATGGATACCACGAATTCTTTTGCTGCCTGCAAAGTCTCATCTGGCAGCCAGATGTCCTGACCATAGACCTGGGTAGACTTCTCGCCGGCATATATTTCCATCCAGGAAATTTTTCGGGAGTCGCCGTATGCTTTTTTTACTGCGCCATCGACAACGTTGATCATGACAGGTGTGATATCCACACCGATACCATCTCCCTCAATAAAAGGGATGATCGGGTTATCGGGTACAACCAGGGAAGAATCATCCTTTACTTGAATTTTGCTGCCGGTGGTTGGTATTTTGATATGTTGATACATGAGTGTCTCCAAATTAAAGAAGTTGTGTCGGTTCGTGTATGGCGGGTTCGTCAGATCCCTGAATGGTGGTTGTGTCTGTGTCCGTATTGACTGGTTCAGCCTCATCAGCAGACAGGTCGAGGAGATTAAAACTGTCCAGAGAGGGTAGTTGTTCCAGCGACTGCAGATTCAGATCATCAAGAAAATGTCGGGTCGTTGCATAAAGATAGGGTCTGCCTGGTATGTCGCGTTGCCCGATGGTTTCAATCCAGCCGCGTGATTCCAGTGTTTTGATGATTTGGGTAGAAACTGCTACTCCCCGGATTTCTTCGATATCTCCCCGGGTAACAGGTTGCCGGTAAGCAATGATGGCCAGTGTTTCCATCACTGCGCGTGAATAGCGCGGTGGTCTTTGCGGACTGAGCCGATCTAGGAAAACCTGCATTTCGGGTTTGCTTTGAAAACGCCAGCCTCCCGCGACCGAGATCAGTTCTATTCCGCTGTCATGCCATTTTTCACTCAGGATGGTCAGAGATTCATGCAATGTTTTTTTGTCGATATCCCCCTCGAATAATTTCTTGAGATCACTGATAGATAGGGGTTCGGGTGTTGTCAGCAGCACGGTCTCAAGAATCCTGACAATCTGATCTGGCTGAAAGCCCGTTGCTTCAGTCGACTGGGTCAGAATGGATTGCGTGGACATAGATCATTCCAAAGCGATCTGGCTGAACGATATCGACTAGTGCTTCACGGGCCAGCTCCAGCAAAGCCAGAAAACTGGCTACGAGTTTATGAACGTTGGTGATATCGCTGAACAGTTCGGTAAATGGGACGTTTTCCCGGGATTGCAAATTTCTCAGGATTTCACTCATACATACTCGCACAGAAATCGTTTCGTAACGAATGGTGTGGTTGCGATTGAGCTTGAGGCGTTCTAGCAGGGCAAGCCAGGTGTCGTGCAGATCCTGCGGATTAACAGCGGGAAGCTGTTTTTCGGTAATGAAATCCACCCAGATACAAGCTGGCATGAAGTCCCTGCCGGCAACTGGCAGGCTGTGTATATGGATGGCAGCCTGTTTGATCTGTTCATATTCCAGAAGCCGCCGTACCAGTTCTGCACGGGGGTCGGCGTCATCTTCACGGGCGCTTACCGGGCGGGGTAACAGCATGCGGGATTTGATGTCAATTAGTAGGGCAGTCATGAGCAGATATTCAGCAGCCAGCTCAAACTGATCAGCGCGCATGGTTTCGACATAAGCGATATATTGCCGGGTAAGTTCGGCCATGGGGATATCCAGAATATCCAGATTGTGTTTGCGGATTAGATAGAGCAGCAGATCAAGCGGACCTTCGAAAGTTTCCAGAAAAATCCGGAGCGCTTCGGGAGGAATATACAAATCTTGCGGGACTTCCAGCAGTGGAATGCCCTGTACTTTTGCAATCGGGTCGATCAGCGTGGGGTTGTCCAATGTATTTTGCCTGTATCCATATGTATTTTGCCTGTATCCATATTCAAGCAGGTTGTCAAATCAGAGATATCCCAATCCCAGTGCCGCTCTGACATCTCGCATGGTCTCCTCGGCCAGTTGGTTGGCTTTTTCACATCCGTCAGCAATGATCTTTCTTACCTGAGCGGGGTCTTTCTCATACATTTGGGCACGTTCTAGAATAGGTGCCTGTTCATCCAGTATCGACTGAATGACAGGTTGTTTACATTCCAGACAACCGATTTCTGCTGATGTGCAGCCATGTTGTACCCAGTTGCGGATTTCTGCTGATGAGTAAAGCTGATGAAACTGCCATACCGGACATTTTTCCGGATTGCCAGGGTCGCTGCGTCGGATGCGCGCCGGATCGGTCGGCATGGTACGCACTTTTCTGGTGATGCTGTCGGCATCTTCCCGCAGACCAATCGTATTGCCATACGATTTGGACATTTTCTGACCGTCCAGACCGGGCATTCTGGATGCCTGGGTCAATAGCGTCTGTGGTTCGGGGAGGATGATCTTGCTTTTTCCTTCCAGATGGCCGGACAGCCGCTCGCGGTCATCGGCGCTCAGGTTCTGCTGTTCCTCCAACAATGATCTGGCTGCGATCAGTGCACTCTCATCACCTTGCTCTTGATAGTGATTGCGTAGCTCGCTGTAAAGCTTTCCTTTCTTGGCGCCCATTTTTTTAATGGTTTGCGCTACTTTGTTCTCAAAATCCGGTTCTTTGCCAAAGATATGATTGAACCGCCGGGAAATTTCGCGTGTAAACTCCAGATGAGGAGCCTGATCCTCGCCCACGGGAACGAGATTGGCCCGGTATATCAGGATGTCTGCGCTCTGCAGGAGCGGATATCCAAGAAAACCATAGGTGCTGAGATCTTTTCCGGCAAGCTTCTCCTGCTGATCCTTGTAAGTGGGAACGCGTTCCAGCCAGCCAAGCGGGGTGATCATCGACAGCAGCAGATACAGTTCAGCGTGCGCTGGAACTTTCGATTGAATGAACAGGGTTGCCCGGGCAGGGTCTACTCCCGCAGCCAGCCAGTCGATCACCATATCCCAGCTGTTTTGTCCGATGATCTCGGGAGAGTCATAGTGAGTCGTCAGTGCATGCCAGTCGGCAACGAAAAAGAGGCATTCATACTTCTGCTGCAGGGCCAGCCAGTTTTTTAAAACACCGTGATAGTGCCCCAGATGCAGGTTTCCAGTAGGGCGCATGCCTGAGAGAACACGGTCGACGAACATTCTACAAAGCTCCAGATATCATGGAATCAGAAAAAAATACAGGGTCGGTTGATGAAATGTAAAGGTAGCTCAATTTATATATAGAGGCCGAAGAGTGTGACGATCATCTGCTTGGTGAATATGATCAGGGGCCACAACACTACGCCCAGTACACCACTGATAAGCAGTATCAGCAAAATGATAAAGCCATAGGGTTCGATTTGAGCGAATTTCCAGGCCAGCCTGTTGGGCAGCAGACTGACAGCAATACGCCCGCCATCGAGTGGCGGCAGCGGCAGCAGGTTGAGTACCATCAGAACCACATTGATTTCGATGCCGGCAATTCCCATCAGGACCATGGGTTTGAGATAAATGCTATCAGGCATGTTCATTCCCAGTTTGATGATGGCAGCCCAGAAGAAAGCCATCAACAGATTGGCGCCGGGCCCGGCAGCAGCCACCCACAACATATCTTTCTTGGGCTGACGTAACCGGCCGAAATTGACCGGTACCGGCTTGGCCCAGCCGAAAAGCAGGCCGCTTCCCATCAACAGTTTGCTGGTTAAAAACATCATCAGGGGAAGCAGGATAGTGCCGACAGGATCGATGTGTCTGAGCGGGTTCAGGGTGATACGTCCGGCCATTTCTGCAGTCAGATCACCAAAATATTTGGCAACGTATCCGTGTGCAGCTTCATGCAGGGTAATGGCAAAAATGACGGGTAGCGCGTAGATGGCGATACCCTGAATGATGTTATCCATTAATGATTCCAAAGGGTGACAGATCGCCTTTTCCGGGACGGGCAACTTTCGGGGTGGTTTCGGTCAGATCGATGACCGTGGTCATGTCGGTGCCACAGGAGCCGGCATCCATAACCAGTTCGATCTGGTGTTCCAGACGCTGGCGGATTTCCCCGGCATCATTCAGCGGCAGTTCATCTCCAGGAAGAATGAGCGTCGAACTCAGCAGCGGTTCATCCAATTCGGACAGCAGAGCCTGTGCGATAGGGTGATCAGGAATACGCAACCCGATCGTGTGGCGTTTGGGATGCTGCAGACGGCGCGGGACTTCGCGGGTTGCTGCCAGAATGAAGGTATAGCTGCCGGGAGTGGTTGCCTTGAGCAGACGGTATTGCGCATTATCCACTTTTGCATACGTTGCGATCTCCGCCAGATCCCGGCATACCAGTGTGAAATTGTGATTCTGATCCACTTTGCGGATGGTACGGATACGATCCATCGCCTCCTTGTTACCGATCTGGCAGCCCAGTGCGTAGCAGGAATCAGTTGGATAAGCGATGACTCCACCTTTGCGTACGATATCGACTGCCTGGCGGATCAGTCTTGCATGAGGCGTTTGCGGGTGTATGGAAAAAAATTGGGCCATGGCTGTTTGGTAAGCTGTTATGGGTGGAAAACGTCAGGTGTTTAGAGCTGGCTGTTATCAGACTGATTTGCCGGGAGGCTGTAACCCGGTTTGTTCTGATTGTTCATCAAGAGGTGTTGCGTCGGTTTCAGCGTAATCAGGAATTTCCCATTCGTTCCATATTGGAGTGCATTCTGGAGGCAGTGCAGGCAGTCTGCCTAAATCAAAGTAGCTTTCTCCCGGGCCATGATAGTCTGATCCACACGATGCATACAGATTCATGCGGGTGGCCAGTGCCGCAAATTGCCGTGTTTGCTCAGGGGTGTGGCTGGATGAGACTACTTCGATTCCTGTCCCTCCCAGTTCACGGAATTCGCAGAGTAACTGCTCGAGCAGGTCATTGCTTAATTTATAGCGGGCTGGATGAGCAATGACTGCCTGACCTCTGCTGCCACGAATCCAGCTGATGGCTTCATCCAGGCTGACCCATACATGAGAGACGTGACCAGGTTTACCTTTGACGAGATACTTCTTGAAAACGGACTTTACGTTTTTGGCGTATCCCTGGCTCACTAGAAAACGGGCAAAGTGAGTGCGGCCGATCAGTCCGCTGGCTCCAGCCTGGGCGCTGGCACCTTCAAAACTGCCATGAATACCGAATTTGTCCAGTTGTGCGGCAATTGCCCGTGCCCGATCCATGCGGCCATCCCGGATCTTCTTCAGTCCTTCGGTCAGAGGTGGATGTGCAGGGTTGATTCCAAGTCCTAAAATATGCAAAGTCCGGCCATGCCAGGTAACAGAGATTTCAACACCACAGATCAATGTGATATTTTCCTGCTGAGCGCTGTGGTTGGCTTCACTCAGTCCGGCAACGTCATCATGGTCGGTCAGCGCCAGTACGTTCACGCCACGCACAGCAGCGTGCGCTAGCAAGCGAGAAGGTGACAGCATACCGTCAGAGATGGTCGAATGGCTGTGCAGATCAATGTTAGGCATCGAAGAGTGTGTAATCACGAGGCTTCTCATCATAGCAAATTACAGTCATGATAAAAATAGCCCAACAGGTACAGACATGGGTGAGCATCAATCTCTTATTGGGTTTTATAGGAAAGTCTTATGAATAAATTGGGAACGATCTGGAAACATCTTTCGGCCGCACCCCATCGCAGCCTGTTTCTTATGGGAGCTTTTCAGGCGGTATTGACCATCCTGTGGTGGGTGATGGAACTGGCCGGACGTGCCGGATTGATGGAAAGTGGAAGTTTCTCGAGCATCACGCCGATCTGGGTGCATGGATTTTTGATGGTGTACACATTTTTCCCCTTTTTCATTCTGGGGTTTCTGTTTACTACGTTTCCCAACTGGATGAATGGCGAGAAAATCAAGGCCAATCAGTATATGACGGTCTGTCTGCTGATGGCAGCCGGTGTCGTTCTGTTCTATGCCGGACTGATTGCCGGTAAATTTCTGTTATTTGCCGGATTGCTGCTGATACTGACCGGGTGGGCGTATGCCATTATTATCCTGTTTCGTGTGCTGTTTATGGCACCGGCCGGGGATAAGCGCCATGCTTGGGTGGCCGGTATGGCATTTATTGCCGGGTGGCTGGGATTATGTGCCTATGCGTTGTGGGTGTTGACGGACGGCAGAGAAATGCTGGATTTTTCGCGCCACGTCGGTATCTGGTTCTTTATGCTGCCGATTCTGATGACGGTATCACATCGGATGATCCCGTTTTTTTCAAGCCGCGTGCTGGAGAATTATGTCGTGGTTCGTCCATTCGGGCTGTTGTGGCTGATGGTTGGCTGTACGGTGGTACACGGCGCACTTCAACTGGCCGGCCTGCAGGAATATGCCTGGTGGGCAGATATGCTGCTTGCCGGTTGTGCACTTTATCTCAGCTATATCTGGCAGTTTTTCCGTAGTTTTCGTGTGCGGCTACTGGCAGTGCTGCATATTTCATTTGCCTGGCTGGGGATTGCAATGCTGTTTTTCGGATTGCAAGGCATGCTGCTCTGGTTGAGTGGCGGTGATCGTTACTGGTTTGGATTAGCGCCGCTGCACATGCTGGCTGTGGGTTATTTTGCGAGCATGGTTCTGGGGATGGCGTCACGTGTCACATTGGGTCACGGAGGTTTTCCGCTGATGCTGGATAATCTCACATGGCTGCTGTTTATTGCCTTTCAGGTAGTTGTTCTGCTTAGAGTAATTCCGGATATTTTTCCAGGTGTTGCGTCCTTGGCGCCCCAGTTCTATCTGATTGCAAGCGGTGTGTGGCTGAGCTGTTTTCTGCTGTGGGTGATCAAGTATGCACCAATTTATTGGCGGGCTCGCGTGGATGGCAAAGCCGGTTGAATTTGTATTTCTACAAAAAAGGGAGGTACTACCGGTTTGTTTTTACTGCATAGCCTTTATCCATTGGTGTAGCAACTTTTCGAGGAAAAGGCTATGCATGGCCTCATGTCAGATCACTGAACCGTATGCGTGATGATACTGCTACATGTGCCTAAATAGAATTTCAGATTAATTCTTTTCTTCTGTTGAGGATGCATCTTCTGCCGCTTCTTCAGTCTTGTCGAAATCAGGAGCAGAATCACGTTCTATGAAAGCAGAAGGAGGTGGTTTTTCCATTGAGTGTCCATCAAGGCTCTTTTTTTCTCCGCACGCACTTAATGCAACGGCTGTGCATGCGATAAATAAATATACATATTTCATGGTTTTTTCCTCATGTTGATTTACTGGGAAGCTTTGGATGATAGTATAAGCGCCCGGTTTATACAACAGCGTGGCTTGCGGAAAACGGTATGGGCAGAGTATTCCCGGTGGTGATTTTAATCTGGTACGGGTATTTTTACGGTACTTTTGGTGTTTATAGTTTTCCGTACGGCAGGCAGACTTGTTCCATTAATCCACTGGCCCATGCTCTCACCATAGCGGGATTGTTTGACGACAGTCTGCTATTACCAGTAGTTTAGTCAGCATGAATATTGCCGAACAATTGATACAAAACTCCGGGAAGCGCTCGACGCCGGTTCGCAGCGCAGTTTTGGGTGTGTTGCTGGATGCGGAAGATGTGCTTTCCCATAGTGAAGTGTTAGAACATTTGCAGCAACTTGGTGCGTTTGACCGGGTTACCGTATACCGTGCATTGGACTGGCTGGTTACTCAGGGCTTAGTGCATAAGGTAGCGGGAGCTGGCCGAGCCTGGCGTTTTCAGGTTACGCGCAGTGAGTCCATGCATCGTCACGCCCACTTTCAATGTCATCGCTGTCATAAAGTTTTTTGCCTTCCAGAGGTTCAGCCGGTTTTGCCAAAAGAGCTGCCTTCTAACTTCTCCATCGATTCGATCGAACTCAATATCAAGGGTATCTGCGCTGACTGTGGTCGCGCCATGACAAGTCAGTAATGCCGAGTGCAACATAGTTGCACATCAGTCATTGTTATATTTATAATTGCAACAGTGTTGCAATTATGGGGTTTCTATAGATACTCGCCAACCCATCATACATTTGCTGCCTCAAATAGAGGGATGCTTGTCAACTTCTCTCTTTCTCCGTCTGTGCATGTCGTGCTTGTTGCCTGGTATCAGTAGGTAATTGGGCGCTGACATGTAAAAACGATAAATGAAAACTGGGAAATATAAATAAGTGAAAAAACTGGAAACGTTGATCAGTCTGATGACTTTTGTGGGGTTATCGTCCTATGTTTGTGCTCAGGAAATAACAAACAATCCGGTTCGTAAATCTGAAGTAACTGACCGTGCATTATTTAAAAAATTGCTTAAACCAGTGGTTGTAACAGCTGATCCCTTAAGTGGGGAGCAGGCAGATATACCCCGCCCGGTAACGGTCCTGCAGCGGGAGCGTATGCAAACACGTGATTTACGTACTGTTGGTGATGCTGTTTCTCAGGAGTTGGGAGTTTCTTCCAGTGACTTTGGGCCAGCAGTCGGTCGTCCGGTGATTCGCGGTCTGGGTGGGCCGCGAGTGCGGGTGCTGGAGGACGGCATTGGTACGATGGATGTTTCTACGATCAGCCCCGATCATGCCGTGGCGACAGAAGTATTGTTTGCCGATCAGGTTGAAATTTTTCGCGGATCCTCAGCCTTGCTTTATGGTTCTGGTGCCAGCGGAGGAGTGGTAAATATTGTTAATCATCGGATACCCGAGCAGGTGCCTGATGAAGCTGGTGGCGATCTGTATACCCATTACAACTCGGTTGCGGATGATTTTACCGGGGCATTTCGGTTGAATGCAGGAGCAGGGCGTTTTGCCTGGCACCTGGACGGGATGAAACGGCATACCGCGGATTATTCCATTCCCGGATATGCAGAAGTTAAACCGGAAGCTGACGCAAAAAAAGGGGTGCTTGAGAATAGTGATGTTCGGACAACGAATTTTTCCAGTGGCTTGTCTTATGTCGGCGAACGGGGATTCCTAGGGGTTGCAGTCAGTCGTTTTGTTAATAATTATGGTGTTCCCGGACACGACCACGACCACGACCACGACCACGACCACGACCACGACCACGACCACGACCACGACCATGACCACGATCATGGGAATGCGGATGGGAAGGGAGTGCGGATCAGGCAAAAACAGACACGTTTCGATATTAAAGGTGCATTAAATCATCCTCTGCCTAGATTGCAGAAAATAAAAACCCGCTGGGGGTATAACAACCATGTGCACAAGGAATCGGAAGGTGATGAGGTCGGGACATTACTGATGAATCGTGAATGGGAGGGCAGGGTTGAAATGCTGCATCAGCCGTTGGCCGGCTGGAAAGGTGTGCTGGGATTTCAGTATCAGAATCGGGATCTTGCCGCTGTCGGCGAAGAAGCGTTTGTTCCTAGCTCTCGAATGGATTCCCTGGGGATGTTTTTGTTGGAAAGACGTGATGTCGGGCGCTGGCATTTTGAAATGAGTGGGCGTTACGAGCATCAGTGGACGAAGCGCAAGGATGACGGCTTCGAAGCCAATCACGATGCATTCAGTATTTCCGGTGGAGTGATTCGAAAATTCGGAGACGGTTACTCTGTAGGTGGCGATATTTCTCGTACCGAACGTGCGCCGGCACTGGAAGAATTATTTTCCAACGGAGCACATCTGGCCACCGGTACATTTGAAAGAGGTGATATCTTTCTCACTCGAGAGAAATCCAGTAATTTCGATTTATTTCTGCGTAAACAGGGTGGCAACCTGGATTGGACTCTGAATCTGTTTGCCAAAATGATCGACAATTTCATTTTCCAGCAAGAACTGGATTTGACGGGCGATGGTTTGCCGGATCGTGTCAATATGGAAGGCGGGTCAGATGAGGATGGGTATCTGTTGTTAAAGTATCGTCAAAAAAATGCAAATTTTCTGGGGGTGGAATTTGAGACGATTGCCCATTTGCTGAACGATCATCGCGGTAAATTGGATCTGCGTTTGTGGACCGATTATGTACGCGGACGGCTGTCAGCAGGTGGATATTTGCCGCGCGTGACACCGCTTCGTTTTGGGGGGGCACTTGATTATATCCATGGCCCATGGCGAGGTCGGGTTGATGTGATGCGGGTGCATAAACAGACGGATATTGCTCCGCTGGAAACAGATACTGCCGGTTACACCATGCTGAATGTTCAACTGGATTACCGGTTTGACTGGGGAAGAATGAATTACAGCGTGTTCGTACGGGGTGCCAATCTGCTGAATGAAGAGGCGAGACGCCATACTTCTTTTTTGAAAGATCGGGCACCGTTACCCGGACGTTCCGGCTTGGTGGGAGTCAGAGTAAATTTTTAGGACTGATTGGTTGCGGATCCCTTTTATGCTGCGGTTATGCACTTTTCATGTAAGGTGATAATTTTATAACTTATTAAATTTTATGGTTTTTCTTTGTTTGTGGTTTGGTGAGGCAGTAAATATGCTAGACTTGGGCAGCTGTTTACATGTCTGGCCGTTTTCTTCGGAAGAGTAATCATCTGACGAACGTCGTAAAAATGAAATTCATTTTATCTATGATACTTTCTGGTTGTCTGTTGTTTACATTGGGTGGCTGTGCCAGAAAAAACGACTATATGCCTCCGGCAGGGGCAACAGGTGAAAAAATCTTCAAGGGAGTCTGCGTACAGTGTCATACACCCGTGAATGGTAAGGTAATGATACTGAGGCCTGAGATGGCCAACAAAGAGGCCATTGTTGAAAGAGTAATAAATGGTAAGGGATTCGGGATGCCTGCTTTTCCAAATTTGACGGGAGATTCAGTGCAGAATCTGGCGGAATATGTGCTGGAGAATAGTGTCACCCAATGATCGGGGTCGAATTTTGGATTTTCCTGAGACAATCGGACTAAAGCTTCCTGATGAAGTAGGAGTCAGCTTTGCATAACTGCGCAATACCCGGCCATTCCATAGCACCACAACAGAGATCCAGTTGTACGACATGCAGCCTTCGTGAATTGTGTCTGCCAGTAGGGTTGACTGATGAAGAAATAGAGTACGTTGGCAATCTGACCAATCATAAGCTCAGAGTACGGCGGGGGGAATATCTGTTGCATGCCGGGGCTGATTTCAGATCTCTCTACGCCGTAAAAAATGGTTCTTTCAAGACTTATACCTTGAGAGTGGATGGACGTCAGCAGGTAACCGGTTTCTACATGACCGGCGAACTGTTGGGGCTGGATGCCATTAGTCCGGAGAAGCATACCTGCGATACGGTTGCGCTCGTCGATAGCGAGGTTTGTGAAGTGCCTTTCATAAAACTTGAAGAAATCGGGCGGAGTATTCCTTCACTGATGAGCCAGTTTCACAAAATCATGAGCCGTGAAATTGTGCAGGATAGAGGGGTAATGATGCTTCTGGGCAGTATGCGGGCGGAAGAAAGGCTGGCTGCATTTTTGCTCAATCTGTCCACTCGCCTGGCCAGACGAGGGTATTCGTCGACTGATTTTATTTTGCGAATGACTCGAGAGGATATTGGCAGTTATCTGGGGCTCAAGCTGGAAACAATCAGCCGGTCATTTTCCAAGCTGCAGGAAGAAGGTCTTATCACGGTTAACAACAAACATATCACCTTGCATGATCTTGCCAAGCTGAATCGTATGATTGGCAATTCGATAAATTAATCCTGGCAGTGTTCAGGATGACTTTTCTTGAGCGCGGAGTAGTCATGCTATAATCGCGCGCGGTCTTAGTCTACATATTCTATGGCAGCAATCTCCCGGATCGGGGGAATTTTTTAATACACAATCTACAACGCGCACTTATCAAGATAGGGTGTCTTCGTAAAGAAGTATGTCGATAAGCTGCGGTTAACCCTAAGGAGAGTTCATGTCAGTCACTATGCGGCAAATGTTGGAAGCGGGCGTTCATTTTGGTCATCAGACGCGTTTCTGGAATCCGAAAATGGCTCCGTATATTTTTGGCCAGCGCAATAAAATCCATATCGTTAATCTTGAACATACGCTCGTTATGTTCAGAGAGGCGCTGGGCTACGCCCGCCGACTGACAGCAAACAAAGGGACAATTCTATTCGTGGGAACCAAACGTCAGGCCCGCGATATCGTCATGGAAGAGGCGGCACGATGTGGCGCTCCCTACGTCAATCAGCGCTGGCTGGGTGGGATGTTGACCAATTTCAAAACGATCAGACAGTCGATCAAACGCCTGCAGGATATGGAAAAAATGGTACAGGACGGGACGCTGAACAAACTTACAAAGAAAGAAGCTCTTGATTTTCAGCGTGAACTGGAAAAGCTGAATAACAGTCTTGGTGGTATCAAGGACATGAAAGGTTTACCAGATGCTATGTTTGTAATCGATGTGGGTTATCAGAAAGGCGCAATCGTGGAGGCAAGCAAATTGGGGATTCCGGTTGTGGGCATAGTGGATACCAATCACAGTCCGGCAGGTATCCAGTATGTGGTGCCGGGTAATGATGATTCCAGTCAGGCGATACGGCTTTATGCGCGTGCGATGGCAGATGCCATTCTGGAAGGGCGTAACCAGTCCGTTCAGGAAATTATCGAAATGAGTAAGTCTGACGATGAAATCATGTCGGGCAGAGATCAATCTGCGGGTGCGTGAGTAAACGCGCTGTTAGTACGCTTTTTGATAAGATCATTCGAAATTTTTTGTATTAACTTGATTTGGAGTCAGTATGGCGGAAATTACCGCAAGCATGGTTAAAGAACTGCGTGAGCTTACGGGTCTCGGCATGATGGAGTGTAAGAAGGCTCTGGTCGAAGCTGACGGAGACATGAAAGCAGCCGAGGATTTATTACGGATCAGAAGCGGAGCCAAGGCGAGTAAAGCGGCTGGTCGTATTGCTGCTGAAGGAGTTATCAGCGGGTTTGTTACGGCAGATGGTAAACAGGGAGCCTTGGTGGAAGTCAACTGTGAAACCGACTTTGTTGCCAAGAATGAAGATTTCATCAATTTTGCCGGCAATCTGGCAAGGTTAATGGCAGACAAAAATATATCGGATACAGCATTGCTGATGGATATGTCCATGGCTGAGGGAGAAACAGTTGAGTCTGTCCGCAAGGCCTTGGTCATGAAGCTGGGTGAGAATATCAGTATTCGTCGGGGAATCAGCTACCAGACTAAAGATCATCTTGCAATGTATCTGCATGGCAGCAGAATTGGTGTGATGATTGATTATGCGGGAGGAGATGAAGTTCTGGGTAAAGATTTGGCCATGCATATTGCGGCCAGCAAGCCGGTGTGTATGTCCAGCGATCAGGTATCTGCTGACGCACTTGAGCGTGAGCGCCAGATATTTACCGCCCAGGCGGCAGAAAGCGGCAAACCTGCCAATATTATCGAGAAAATGGTAGAAGGACGAATTGCCAAGTATCTGGCAGAGGTGACCCTACTTGGTCAGCCTTTCGTCAAAGATCCGGATCAGACCGTTGAGAAATTGTTAAAGACAAAATCTGCTAAAGTCAGCGGGTTTACGCTGTATATCGTAGGTGAGGGGATCGAGAAGAAATCCGATGATTTTGCGGCTGAAGTTATGGCTCAGGTAAATCAGTCCAAATAAGAAGGTGCTTCTCTGGAGACTGGCTGGGCTGGCTAAATTCAAGAAAATAATAACTGATCATCATGAGCAGGTTGGCTTTTTTGGCACTGAAAGTTATGCCACGCTTAGTCTCCAGAAGAACTTTACGATAAATCTCCTGTTCACAGGCATGTATGCCAGTCGTCTATAAACGTATTTTATTGAAATTGTCGGGCGAAGCTCTGATGGGCGACGGCCACTATGGCATTGATCGTACGGTAGTTGAGCATATCGTAGTCGAGGTTGCCGGAATATTGCAGCTTGGTGTTGAAGTTGCGATCGTGGTAGGTGGGGGCAATATTTTCCGTGGTATGAAATCTGCGGGAGATGGAATGGACCGTGTAACAGCTGACTATATGGGGATGCTCGCTACTACCATGAATGCCTTGGCCTTGCACGATGCAATGAGACGAAACGGAGTTATTTCACGTGTGCAATCGGCTTTGCGGATAGATCAGGTCGTTGAGCCTTATGTTCGTGGTAAGGCTTTGCGTTATCTGGATGAACGTAAAGTAGTCGTGTTCGCTGCGGGGACGGGCAATCCTTTTTTTACTACGGATACGGCGGCTGCTTTGCGTGGCATGGAGATGAATGCCAATATCGTCCTCAAAGCGACCAAGGTGGATGGGATTTATACCAGTGATCCGCTGAAGAACAAGGATGCGCAGCGTTTCCAGAGCCTGACTTTTGATGAGGCGATCAGTAAAAATCTGCAAGTGATGGATGCTACTGCACTGACTTTATGCCGAGATCAGAAACTTCCCATTAACGTATTCAGTATTTTCAAGACCGGGGCACTCAAACGGGTTATCATGGGTGAGAATGAAGGGACATCGGTATTTGCTTGAATTCTGCCATGTCTGCGAGAATGGTTTTTATGTTATTAACATAACAGCGGCAGGGTCTGTGCCGGCTGCTGTCAATACATTTCAATATCAATATCCACTTAAATATGATTGCTGATGTAAAAAAATCTGCAGATCAGAAAATGCAGAAAAGCCTGGATGCACTCAAAGTCGATTTCAGTAAGGTAAGAAGCGGACGTCCGCATACGGGTCTGCTGGATCATATCATGGTTGATTATTACGGTACTCCGACGCCGATCAAACAACTGGCCAACGTGACTTTGGCTGACGCACGAACCATTGGTATCATCCCGTGGGATAAAAAAATATTTTCAGCGATTGAGAAAGCGATACGTGATTCCGATCTGGGTCTGAATCCAATGACGGTAAGTGATATGGTACGGGTTCCCATGCCTCCTTTGACAGAAGAAAGGCGCAAGGATCTGACCAAGATAGTCAGAACGGAGGCTGAAGCTGCACGTATTGCGATGAGGAATATTCGGCGTGATGCCAATGCTCATCTGAAAGAATTACTGAAGGATAAGTTGATTGCCGAAGATGAGGATCGACGCGCACAGGATGAAATCCAGAAGTTGACAGATCGTTATATTGCTGAGGTGGACAAGTTGCTTCAGGCCAAAGAAGCAGAATTGATGGCTGTCTGATTCATGCCCCTAACACCAAGTTCGACACGTGAAATTCTGAAAACCGGTGCGATACCCAAGCATATCGCCATTATTATGGATGGTAATGGGCGATGGGCCAGGAAACGTTTTCTGCCAAGGATAGCGGGGCATACACAGGGTGTTGAAGCGGTACGAGGCACAATCAAAGCCTGTATCGAAAAAGGTGTTTCACATTTGACAATTTTTGCGTTCAGTAGTGAAAACTGGCGCAGGCCCGCGGAAGAAGTCAAGTTGCTAATGCAGCTGTTTCTGGCTGCGCTTGAACGGGAAGTGACCGGATTACATGAAAATGGAGTTCGGTTCAGGGTAATTGGTGATATTTCAAAATTCGATCCTAAAATAGTCGATTGTGTTCGACAAGGTGAGGCACTTACAGCCGGGAATACCCGATTGAATTTTACGGTGGCAGCAAATTATGGAGGGCGCTGGGATATCATGCAGGCGGTACGCAAAATGATTGCCGAGAACCCGGATTCGGCTGCGAATTTCGATGAACCTGATATTGCCAGGCATCTGGCACTGGCTGATGCTCCTGAGCCGGATTTGTTCATCCGGACGGGAGGTGAATGTCGGATCAGTAATTTTCTTCTTTGGCAGCTTGCCTATACTGAGTTATATTTTACCGATACGTTATGGCCGGATTTTGATGCATCAGCCCTTGATGAGGCAATTGCGTCCTACCGGAAGCGTGAGCGCCGGTTTGGGCGGACAAGTGAACAGATTGCCGGCCAGCAGGAAAATAAAAACCCGGTCGCGAACGAAGACCGAGTTTAACCGTCATTATCCAACAACGGGATTTACCCGTTCATGCTTAGTACCCGACTCCTTACCGCATTCATATTATTGACCGCCTTCCTGGCGGCATTGTTTTATCTGCCGGATATTTTCTGGGCTGTATTGTTATTGGGACTGACTGTTACTGCTGCACAGGAGTGGTGCCGCTTGGGGCGATTTTCAGTTGGACAGACTGTTCTGTATATGATCCTGACTACCTTGTTGGGGGGGGAACTGCTGTTTCTGGTCAGTGTGGTGTTATCCAAGAATCCGGCAGATTCATCGATGATCTGGTTTTATGTTATGTCTGCTGTTTTCTGGCTGCTGGCAGTGCCTTTCCAGCTGGCGATGAACCGGTCGATCCGTAATATATGGGTGCTTATGTCCATCGGCTGGCTGGTTTTACTGCCGGCATGCCTGTCGCTCTATCAGCTTCGTGCAATGGATCCGCTGTTGCTGCTTGGGTTCATGGGAGTGGTGTGGGTATCAGACAGTGTTGCTTATTTCATCGGGCGTACCTATGGCAAACACAAGCTTGCACCTCGGATCAGCCCGGGAAAAACCTGGGAAGGAGTGGCTGCTGCACTGATCGGAGTACTGGTTTATGCGCTGATCTGGTTTTATTTGATGAGTAAGGATCAGGCATTGACTGGCTGGCTGGTTCCTCTGTTACTTCTGCTTGCGGTGTTGGGAATAGTAGGTGATTTGTATGAGTCACTGTTGAAACGACAGGCAGGTGTCAAGGATAGTGGCAATATACTTCCCGGTCATGGCGGAGTATTGGATCGTATTGATGCATTGCTGCCTGTTCTTCCTGTTGCCACCCTTGCGGCCATCTTATTCTATTCGATTGAATCATGACCAAAACCCGTCATCTGACTATATTAGGTTCAACCGGCAGCATCGGGGAAAGTACGCTGGATGTAGTAGCCAGACATCCTGGCCGGTATCAGGTGGTTGCGCTGACTGCTGATAAGAATGCTGAAAAAATGTTTGAGCAGTGCACGCGATTTCATCCGTCATACGCCGTGATGCTCGATGCACCGAGTGCCAGTCGGCTGGAGGACAGATTGCGTGCAGCAGGTTTGGATATCAAGGTTCTTTCAGGCATTGAATCATTGGAGAAAGTGGCATCCATGCCGGAGATCGATACGGTTATGGCTGCAATTGTCGGTGCAGCCGGTATCCGGCCTACACTTGCTGCTGCACGGACGGGAAAACATATTCTTCTGGCCAACAAGGAAACACTGGTGATGGCGGGACGGGTCTTTATGGATACGCTCAGGCAGCATCATGCGACACTGCTACCGATAGACAGTGAACACAATGCGATTTTTCAATCCTTGCCCCAACGCTTCAATGGGGATCTGGCGGGATCGGGGGTGCGTCGGATATTGCTGACTGCGTCGGGCGGGCCTTTCCGCACAATGGATCTGGAAATGCTGGAAACAGTGACACCAGAACAGGCTTGCGCGCATCCTAACTGGGTAATGGGAAAAAAGATATCGGTTGATTCAGCTACGATGATGAATAAAGGGTTGGAGATCATCGAAGCCCACTGGCTGTTTAATGCCGAACCGGAGAAAATTCAGGTGGTTATCCATCCTCAAAGCGTTATTCACTCAATGGTTGAATATATCGACGGTTCAGTACTTGCTCAGCTCGGTAATCCTGACATGCGTACGCCGATAGCTCATGCGTTGAGCTATCCTGAGAGAACGGAAAGCGGTGTGCAATCCCTGGATATGTTCAAGGTTGCACGGCTGGATTTCGAATCCCCGGATTTCAAACGGTTTCCCTGTCTCAGGCTGGCGTATGAAGCGCTTGCAGCGGGAGGCAATATGCCGGCAGTACTGAATGCTGCTAATGAAGTGGCTGTCGAAGTTTTTCTGGCTGGTAGAATACCCTTTACTGCAATTCCTGTGATGATCGAGGATGTGATGAAATCGACAGAAAGACAGGACATCCCCGATCTGGAAGGTGTGCTTCTGGCTGATTTGCAGGCGCGTGCAACCGCTCGTGAATGGCTGACCTGCAACATCCGGCAAAATACAGGGCAACCAGGAAAGCCGGCATCCTCACTCAGTGCCGGGCAGTAAACGGATAATCCTCATACACTCTGACATGACAGTGCTCGCAACGATTTTTGCATTCGTAATCGCACTTGGCCTACTGATCACTTTCCACGAACTTGGCCATTATCTGGTCGCCCGCTGGTGTGGTGTCAAGGTTTTGCGCTTTTCGCTCGGTTTTGGTCAGCCCTTTTTCAAAAAACGTTTGGGTAATGACCAGACAGAATGGGTGGTTGCTGCAATTCCGCTGGGGGGATATGTCAAGATGCTGGATGAGCGTGAGGGCGAGGTTCCAGCCGGCGAACGCCATCGTGCATTTAATAGCCAGCCTGTCTCCAGACGTTTTGCTATTGTGGCAGCAGGGCCTGTTGCCAATTTTCTGCTGGCCATCCTGCTGTACTGGCTGCTTTTCATACTTGGAGTCAGTGGCGTGAAGCCGATACTGGGGGAGATCGAACCCGCAACGCCTGCCGCTGTAGCTGGTTTCAGGAGTGGAGATACCATTACAGGAATCGGTGACCAGGCAATTACTACCTGGCAGGAAGCGCGACTGCTGCTGCTGGATAATGCAGTGGACAGAAATGTTGATGTCAGGATAACGGTAACAGGTGAAAGTGGAATTTCACGCCGGCTCAGATTCGATTTGAGCAGTCTTGGTGCAGAAGATATCGAAAAAGATTTTCTGGGTAAATTGGGTTTGAATGCCTATCAGCCGGTGATCGCTCCGGTGATCGACCAAGTGATGGCCGGCGGTGCGGCAGAGCGTGCCGATCTCAAAACAGGTGACAGGATCGTAGCGATAAATGGAAAGGTGATCACAGCCTGGGAAGAGGTCGTTGCAGCAATACGCTCAAATCCTGGTCGTCCACTTTTGATCGAAGTGATACGGGATGGGCAGGAGCTTGATTTATCATTGCAGCCGGAAATGGTTTCTGAGGGAAATACCGAAATCGGCAAGGCGGGTATTACGCCTAAAATTGAGCATGCACTCCTGGAAGGGCTGCTGGTGAAAACCAGTTACCCGCCAGCGATGGCTCTGGCTAAAGCGGTGACAAAAACCTGGGAGATGTCCTACTTTACTTTGCGCATGCTCGGAAAAATGGTCACAGGTGATGTTTCGCTGAAGAATATCAGTGGGCCGATCACTATCGCGAACTATGCCGGTCAGTCAGCTAAAATGGGATTGGCTGCTTATCTGGGTTTTCTGGCTTTGATCAGTATCAGCTTGGGTGTGTTGAATCTCCTGCCGATCCCGGTTCTGGATGGTGGGCATCTGATGTACTATTTGATCGAAATGGTACGGGGAGCGCCGTTACCCGAAAGGATCATGTATATCGGTCATCAGATCGGCGTGGTTCTGCTGGTTACCCTGATGGTATTCGCCATACATAATGACCTACTTCGTCTAGTTTCTGAATAACCATGAAACTCAGATTCCTGATATTGTTCTTTTCGCTTTATTCGATGAGTTGTATGGCGAATGATTCGTTCGTAGTCCGAGATATACGGGTGGAGGGAATCCAGCGTACCGAGGCTGGAACGGTATTCAGCTATCTGCCTGTGAAGGTCGGAGACGTACTCGATAGTAAAAAAGCCAGCGCAGCGATCAAAGCATTATACGCAACAGGTTTTTTCAGCGATGTCAAACTGAAATCTGAAGGTGGGTTGCTGATCGTGCAGGTTCAGGAGCGTCCTGCGATTGCACAAATCAGTATCAATGGTGCAAAGGAATTCGATAAAGACAAACTCAAAGAAGGTTTGAAACAGGCTGGCCTGGCGGAATCTCGTATTTTCAGCCGCTCGTTGCTGGAAAAAGCGGAGCAGGAGTTGAAGCGCCAATATATCAGCCGTGGCAAGTATGCAGTCAAAATCACTACGACTACCACCCCGCTGGAGCGTAACCGTATTGGAATCAACTTCGATATCAAGGAAGGTAAGACTGCACGCATCAAACAAATCAATATCGTTGGCAACCACGTTTTTCCCGAGGATGACCTGGTCGGTCTGTTCAGTCTCAAAACACCGGGATTTTTGACTTGGTTTACCAAGGATGATCAATATTCAAAACAGAAATTATCAGCGGATCTCGAAACGTTGCGTTCCTATTATCTTGATCGGGGGTATCTGGAGTTCAATATCGAATCCACACAAGTTTCTATCACACCGGATATGAAGGATATTTACATTACGGTTAATGTAACCGAAGGTCCGCAATATACGGTATCCGATATCAAACTTGCTGGTGAGTTACTTGTGCCGGAGGAAGAATTACGTAAGCTGATCAAACTTGAACCCGGTGGGATATTCGTGCGCGAGAAACTGACCGAATCGATCAAGCTAATCAGTGACAGGTTGGGGAACGATGGTTACGCATTCGCCAATGTGAATGCCTCGCCTGCACTGGATAAGGAAACCCGGAAGACTGCATTTACTTTTTTCATCGATCCGGGGCGTCGGGTTTATGTCAGACGTATCAATATCAGTGGTAATGATCGTACCCGGGATGAAGTGATTCGTCGTGAATTCAGGCAGATGGAAGGAGGATGGCATTCGACCGAGCAGATCAACCGTTCGAGGCAGCGGGTGGACAGACTGAATTTTTTCACCAGCGTGAATGTCGAAACACCCCCGGTGGCAGATGTTCCGGATCAAGTGGATATCAATGTCGATGTGGTTGAAAAACCGACCGGGGCAATCATGTTTGGTGCCGGTTATTCCGATCGCGAAGGAATCATCCTGAATGGATCGATTGCTCAGAACAATATTCTGGGAACGGGTAACTTTTTAAGCCTGCAGGTGAATACCGGTAGTGTTAACAAAATTATCTCTGCTTCATTCAACAACCCTTATTATACGATTAATGGAGTAAGTCTCGGTCTGGAAGCATTTAAACGCGATATCAATACCCGTTCTCTGAGTAGTGTGGGGATGTTCAATACCGATACGACCGGTGCCAATATTCGGTTTGGTATTCCCGTTGCGGAGAATGATATTGTTTCATTAGGTGTGGGATATGAACATACCAAAATTGATTTGCGCGATGACAGTCCGCAGCGGTTCAAGGATTTTGTCAGTCAATTCGGCAAGACTTCCAATAATCTTCCGATTACCCTGAGCTGGGCGCGGGATGGCCGTGACAGCGCTATCTGGACGACATCCGGTCTGACACAGCGTCTATTTGGTGAATTCGGCCTGCCATTCGGTGATCTGAATTATTACAAAGTCAGTTACGAACAGCGATGGTTTTTCCCTATTTCCAAGATGTTTACCCTGATGTTGAATGGTGAGGTAGGGGTTGGAGACGGCTATTCCAACAAGCCACTTCCCTTTTTCAAGAATTTCTTTGCGGGCGGTTTCAATTCTGTTCGTGGATACAATATTAATACATTGGGACCACGTGACAGCGATGATCGGGTGTTGGGTGGCAGCAAGCGTATCGTCGGAAATGTTGAAATATTGTTTCCGGTACCGTTCATGAAGGAAGATAAGTCGGTTCGTCTGAGTGCATTTGCAGATGGAGGAACGATTATCAATTCATTCTCCGGTCTGGGTTTTGATGATTTTCGTTATTCTGCCGGGCTTGCTGCAACCTGGATTTCGCCTATGGGGCCACTCAAGTTCAGTGTTGCGCAACCTATCAATAATCAGTCAGGTGATAAGTTGCAGCGTTTCCAGTTCCAGTTTGGACAAACTTTCTGAACAGAGAAGAAATTATCTGAAGGCAATGAGATATCCGTCGGATCAATACTGGCAAGGGAGGCTTTCCTGGTTCGCGAAGGCGGTATTCGTTGCCATGATGATGTTCATTTTCCCGGTGCATTCACCTGCTGGAGAGATCAAAATCGGGGTAGTCAATACCGAGAAAGTTTTACGGGAATCGATGTCTGCCGTCGAGGCACAGAAAAAGATAGAACAGGAATTTCAGGCACGCGATGCACGCATCAGGGAACTTTCTGCGCAGATGAGAGCGTTGCAACAGGAACTGGAAAAAAATACGGGTACTGTGGATGAAGATGAACGGCGTCTGAAGGAACGTGAGCTCGCCGGTCTCAGTCGACAGTATCAACGCGCACAACAGCAGATGCGGGAAGATCTGAGTTTGCGCCAGAATGAAGAATATGGCCTGATTCTGGAGCGTATCAATCAGGTGATCAAAGAGCTTGCAGAGAAGCAGTCCTATGATCTGATCCTGCAGTTGCAGGATTCGGTTTATCGGAGCGCACGTATCGATATCACTGACCAGGTCATCAAGGTATTGAATGCCAGGGAATCTGCTGCCAGGAAGCAATAGAAATTACGATTACTTCTATAAAACAGGGAGATAGACAAACCGTGATGGATATTCATGAAATATTGAAATACCTGCCGCATCGTTATCCGTTGATTCTGGTTGACCGGGTGGTTTCCCTGGAATCAGGTAAACGGATTCATGCATACAAGAATGTTTCCATCAATGAACCCTATTTTTCCGGACATTTTCCTCATCATCCTGTTATGCCGGGCGTACTGATCGTTGAGGCACTGGCTCAGGCAGCCGCCTTACTGACCATTCGATCGGAGAACATGGAAAAGGATAATGGGCAGGTGTACTATTTTGTGGGTATCGACGCAGTACGGTTCAAGAAACCGGTCATCGCGGGTGATCAACTGGTATTGAAGGTTGAAATCACTCGCCAACTCAAAGGTATCTGGAAATATGCTGCCTGTGCAGAAGTAGATGGCCAGGTGGTAACCGAAGCGCAACTGATGTGTACTGCCCGGTCAATCTGATTCAGTTTGTAGCGGATTCACGTGGCAGAAAAACTGATTCTATTGAAGAATGAGTATGCCCAAGACGGGAAGGTCGTCTATGGTGTAGATGAGGCGGGCAGAGGGCCACTGGCCGGGCCCGTTTACGCTGCCTGTGTGGTGCTTGATCCTGCTAATGTCATCGAGGGACTGGCTGATTCCAAGCAGTTGAGCGAAAAAAAACGAATCAGCCTGGCTGATCAGATCAAACAGCATGCCCGTGCATGGGCAATTGCTTCCGCTTCGGTTGAAGAGATAGATCGACTGAACATTCTGCAAGCCAGCCTGCTTGCGATGCAAAGAGCAGTAGTCAGCCTGCGGCCAGTTGCCAATGCACTCGTTCTGATGGATGGCGGCCATGCACCACGGCTGGATTGTGAAGTGCAGACAGTAATCAGGGGGGATAGCTTGGTGGATGAGATTTCAGCAGCTTCGATTCTTGCCAAGACTGCACGGGATACTGAAATGCTGCGGTTGCACGAAGTTTACCCGGCCTATGGTTTCGATCGGCATAAAGGCTATCCCACCAAGGTTCACCTGGAAGCGATTCGTTTACATGGAATAACCGACATTCATCGCAGAAGTTTCGCACCATGTGCCGGACAATCAATATTGGAAGCTCGAACAACGAGTTTTATCAACCAAAAGGAAGCCTGATTCAGGCAGAAAACATGCGCATAGTAAAAAATACGGTAGTGTCACTCCACTACAAAATGATTGATCAGGAAGGCAATGTAATGGAAGAAACCGAGGAGCCCGTCAGCTATCTGCATGGCGGCTATGACGGGATATTTCCAGCGGTAGAAGAAGCTTTGCATGAAAAAGAGACTGGAGCAGCCTTATCCCTGCAAATGGAGCCGGAAGATGCTTTTGGTGAGTACGACGAAGAGCTGATGCGGGTCGAACCACGCAGTGCATTCCCGGAGGAAGTCACAGTCGGAATGCAGTTCGAAGGCGGTGAGGAGGATTCCGAAGATTTCTGCATCTATACGGTGAGAGAGGTTACCGATGATGTCGTGGTGGTAGATGGTAATCATCCTTACGCTGGCATGACATTCCAGTTTGAGTGCACAGTGACGGAAGTGCGTCCGGCAACGACGGAAGAGTTGTCTCATGGGCATGTGCACGGACCGCACGGCCATGAGCATTGATGATCAATCTGTTTGATTGAGCATCGATTTGATCAGGTAAAGCTGCTCCAGTGCACCCCGAGGGGTCAGTTCGTCAGGGTAGATTCGCTCGAGGTAATCAAGCACTGGGTGCACGGAAGCAGGCACTGCCTTTGCGTTTTCCTCGATTGTTTCAAATAAAGTCTGCTGAGGGCTTCTGCTGAGCGTTTCCTGCTCCAGCCTCGCCAGAATTTTTGCAGCATTTCTGATGACTTTATCAGGTACACCTGCCAGTGCGGCAACATGCAGCCCGTAGCTCCGGCTGGCAGGTCCTTCCTCTATCCGGTGCAGAAAAACGATACGCTTTTTGTGCTCTACCGCTGTGACATGGATATTGACAGCTTGTGGGAACTCTTCTGCCAGCCGGGTCAGTTCAAAGTAATGAGTGGCAAACAGGGTATAGCTCTGGTTCTGGGTCAGCAGGTGACGGGCAATGGCAAAAGCCAGTGCAAGCCCGTCGAAAGTTGAAGTACCCCGGCCAATTTCATCGACCAGTACCAGACTTTGGGCGGTTGCATTGCGTAAAATACCGGCTGCTTCCGTCATTTCCACCATGAAAGTGGAATGTCCGCCCGCCAGGTCGTCAGCAGCACCAATCCGGGTAAAAATCTGGTCGATTGGCCCGATGCGGGCAATTTGAGCTGGAACGAAGCTGCCACAATGTGCCAGCAGGACGATCAGTGCCGTCTGTCTCATGTAAGTGGATTTGCCGCCCATGTTCGGCCCGGTGATAATCAGCATTTGCCGGTTTTCCCGTGTGATCGCTCCAAGCTGTACATCATTGGCGATATAGTGCTCCACCTGATTTTCCACGACGGGATGCCGGCCGGCTTCGATGACCAGAACAGGATCATCGGTGAATACCGGTTTGATATAGCCGGACAGATCGGCGCGTTCGGCAAAGGCACACAAGACATCCAGTTCCGCAACCGAGCGGGCGATTTCCTGTAAGGGAATGATGAAATCAGCCAGCTGTTCCAGTAGTCGTTCGTACAACATTTTTTCCCGGGCCAGCGCCTGTTCGCGTGCGGACAATGTCTTGTGCTCGAATGCCTGTAACTCGGGAATGATGTAGCGTTCCGCATTTTTCAAAGTCTGCCTGCGACGGTAGTCTGGTGGGATTTTCTCTCCATGAGTGCGGGTCACCTCAATATAAAAACCATGTACCCGGTTGTACTCCACTTTGAGATTCGGAATTCCGGTACGCTCACGTTCGCGCGCTTCCAGCTGCAACAGGAATTCATCGCAATTTCCCTGCAGGCTTCGCAATTCATCCAGCTCGGCATCGAAGCCGTCAGCAATCACGCCGCCTTCGCGGATGACTGCGCCGGGTACTGGTTGCAGTGCGCGAACGAGCAGTTGCGTGAGTAAGGGATCCGGTTGCATGGGTGGTATAAAGCGATGAACGGCAGCTGCTGCCGAGGTTGCGATCAGTTCGATGATTCCGGGAAGCCGCGTCAGGCTGTCGCGCAGGCCGGACAGATCGCGGGGTTTGGCCGTTTTCAGTGCAATCCGGCTGGTAATGCGCTCGATATCGGCAATATGTTTAAACTGCTGCCGGATACCCGAATAGAGGGTTCCCGGTTGTGCCCCGATCAGATCGGACACGGTATCGAGCCGTTGCTGCAGCGTGATTCGGTTGCGTAACGGGTGATGCAGCCAGTGTCGCAGCAACCGGCTGCCCATACCGGTCGAACAGGTATCCAGCAGAGATGACAGTGTGGGTGCATCCTCGCCGCGCAGTGTCAGTGTAATTTCCAGATTGCGGCGTGTGGCGGCATCCATGCGCAAGTAGGCATCCTGTCGCTCTACCTGTAATGTATGCAGATGACCGGGCAACCGCCCGGATGATTCATCTGTTGCAGTTTGTTGCGTCAGTCTGACGTATTCGAACAGTGCGCCGGCTGCCATGATGGCTGCGTGTAAATCCTCACAGCCAAAGGCATTCAGGTCACGAGTGCCAAATTGCCGGGTAAGCTGCTGCACGGCATGTTCATAGTCGAACTGCCAGTCTGGCAAACGTTTGGGTCCAGCAAAATTACTCAACGTTGCTGGTAGATCGAGTGATTCCGGCAACAGAATTTCTGCCGGATACAGGCGTTCCAGCTCGCTTGTCAGGCTATCCGGAGAGGTTTCCAGTACACGCATATCGCCCGCCGCCAGGTTGAGCCAGGCCAGCCCGATCGAGCCGCGATGCAGTGCCAGCGCCAGCACGATACTGTTGCTGCGTTCTTCCAGCAACCCGGCGTCGGTCAGAGTGCCGGGGGTGATGATGCGGGTAACCTGCCGTTCTACCGGCCCTTTGCTGGTCGTGGGGTCTCCGGTTTGTTCACAGATGGCGATGGATTCACCCAGCCTGACCAGCCTGGCCAGGTATTGATCGGCCGCATGGAACGGCACGCCTGCCATCTTGATGGGTTCCCCGGCAGAGGATCCACGCTGGGTGAGGGTGATATCCAGCAATTTTGCTGCTTTCTCGGCATCCTCGTAAAACAGTTCATAAAAGTCGCCCATGCGGTAAAACAGCAGTTTATCGGTATGCTGCGCTTTGATCCGCAGGTACTGCTGCATCATTGGGGTGTGTGAAGATTGTTCTGCTTTATTCATATAGAACGATGACTTATTTTTATGCTGTTATTTGTTGGAGGTAAATCAGGAATATTTTGTATGCCTTTCCGGATTCCCATGAGTGTTTCTGTCAAATCTGGCAGGGTGGAGTGGCTGGATATTCTCGCGCCGGTATCAGGCCATTATACTCGCCATGTTGCTAACCCTCGTTTGCTACATTTTTCTTCACCCGCGCAGTGAGGTTTGTACTGTTTGCGCCAGGCTGAAGCTGCCCGGTGACTTGTTCTTACCGCTTCCGATATAATAATAACTGGAGATGGCATTCCTCCATTAACTGCCACAATCTGTGGCTGATGATGCCTACGACTGGCCGGACAGGCCGCGCGTAGGTATTGCTGCCTGTCCTCAAAAATAATTTCAAGAGAGGACGATATCGTGTGGAAACCTATTCTCGCCATTGCCCTGGGTTCGACGCTTGGCGGACTTCTGCGATGGGGCTTGGGGCTCAAGCTCAACAACCTGTTTCCTGACATGCCGCCCGGTACATTGGCGGCCAATTTGATAGCCGGCTACATCGTCGGCGTTGCGATAGCCTTTTTTGCCCACATGCCGAATTTGTCACCAGAGTGGCGCTTGCTGGTCATTACCGGTTTCTGCGGCGGGCTCTCTACGTTTTCCACATTCTCGGCCGAGATCGTCAGCCTGTTGCAACGTGGTCTGTATTCATGGGCCATGAGCGCGATTGCCGTTCATGTCGCGGGATCACTGATTATGACGCTGGCAGGTATTGCCACGGTAACGTGGTTTAAATCCTCGTGAGGAGATTGTCATGAATGGTTACCAGATTACGTTTTTCACTCAACAGGATCGACAGCACGCCGGTAAACCTTTGGCCGACTGACTCATGCATCTGGCTGCAGAAATGGGTTTGCGTGGAGCCACGCTGATCCCGGGCAGTGAAGGCATAGGGCACGACAAGCATTTTCATTCGGTGCATTTCTTCGAGTTGTCGGACCAGCCGCTGGAGGTAGTGATGGTGGTCAGTGAGGAAGAAGCCGATCGGCTCTTTGCGCGATTGCGCGCTGAGGGTGTGCGCCTTTTTTATGTCAAAGTATCTGCTGAATTCGGGATCATGGATTAAGAACCTGTTCAATGTCTCACTGAAGGGTGCATTGCGGCGTTAAAATCGAACTCAAAATGCTCACATACTTCGAGTATGCTCCGCTTTCTCGTTCAATTTTGCCTTGCACTGCTTCCCTTGATCGAGACTTTGAACAAGATTCTAAGGCATCTCAGATCGAGTTTTCCATGAGCCGCATTCCATCCGCGAAACACAATGTGCGGCCATGTGGGATGTGATCAAAGGTTTCCCGGGCTGTCGGCAGACAGGGTCTGATCGATGCAGGCAGTCTGTCGGGATTTTTTACACTTCCCCTTCTCTGTTCATTTGCCTTTGAAATTCCACATCATTTTTCTTGTTCTTGTGAGAAAGAACAGAAAAATTCGTTGAAAATCCCGCAAAAAATTCGAAAAAACTTTGCAGTGTACCCAAAAGTGTGTCGACAATTTTGACATGACATGACATTGCCATTGTTTCGTATTTATTGTTGTTATTCAATTGGTTATTGTTATGGCATGAAATTTGCTTGAGTAATGCTGAGTATCTGACTGACAGAGAGCAGCAGGTATTCAGTGTTTCGCTTTTCATGCCTGCCAGGACTGGCAGGTTTTCGATAAATCCCAGGTTGGGGCAGCAAATCTGGCAAAGCAATCTCAGCCATTTCAGCGCCTGTTCCCGGCAGTATTTCCATGAGGATCCTGATTTGAAAAATACTAATAATAATCGATTGATTTATACCGGCGTGCTGCTTGCTGCCATGCTGTCCTTTGGGCAAGCGGTACAGGCAGCTCCGCTGATTCTTGGCGGCGACCAGACTATTAGTACAGATACCAGTGTTGATACTGTCGTCGTTGGCAATTCCGGTGCCGGTTCTACTGGTGGTGACGGTAGCCTTACCGTCAATAACGGCGCGACGCTGATAAATAGTGGCAATGGTACTTTCATTGGCAATATAGGAGGAGTGAATCCCCAGCGTGGTCACGGTTACATCGGTCTCAACGCTGGTTCCACTGGCGTTGCCACCATTACTGGCGCCAACTCGCTTTGGCAAAACCAGAATCATGTCCACGTTGGTTTAAATGGCCAAGGTACGCTTAACATTACGGATGGCGGGAAAGTTGCTACCAGTGCCTCGAGTTATCTCGGTAACAATGCCGGCTCCACCGGCACCGCTATCGTTACCGGCACAGATTCACTCTGGCAGAGTTCGGGTACCCTATACGTTGGTAACTCTGGCCAGGGCACGCTTACCGTGCAGAACGGTGGGAAAGTCAGTAGTGGTGGGAATATCATCGGCAACAATACCATCCCCTATACTGGTTCCACCGGTAACGTTACCGTTACCGGCGCGGATTCACTCTGGCAAAGTTCTGGTGATCTCAGCGTTAACCGGGGCACACTTAACATTGAGGATGGTGGGAAAGTTACTAATACCGATGGCTATATCGGTGGTAATAATTATATTGGCACTGTCACCGTTACTGGTGCCAATTCGCTTTGGCAAAATTCAGGTTTCCTGAATGTTGGTGTTACTACCGGACAAGGTACGCTTAGCATCGATGATGGCGGCGTCGTTTCGGCAGCCAATGGCGTAACAATCTGGTCTACCGGTAGTCTTGCGGGTAATGGTGGTACGCTCGATGGCGATGTCGTCAACCGCGGTTTGATCGACCCGACGGAGGTGTTCACCATTACCGGTGATCTCACACTCACGGAAACCAGTATTCTGGCACTCGATATTTTCGGCCCGACGATGTATGACCAGCTTTTCATCGGTGGTGATTTCTTCATCGATGGCTTGCTGACGCTGGATTTCGACGGTTTTACCCAGTCAGCATTCGATACGACCTATGATCTGATCCATATCGGCGGTGACATCACCGGTGCGTGGGGTGATTTTGATATCAACGTTGCTGGCTTCGACTCCGCACTGCTGGGTTACAGTATCGTGGGCAGCAGCGTGGATGGATACAGCCGTGCCTTGCGGCTGACTATTGCAGGTACGGGTGATACGGGTGGTAATCCTGGTGGGCCCGGGGATAATACTGTACCGGAACCCGCCAGTATCCTGCTGATCGGGCTGGGCGGTATGGCGATGCTGATGCTGCGGCGTCGCAGTCCGAAAATCAGTCTGGTTTAAGATTGAGTAAAATTTGACCCGTGTGCGAAGGCAGTACTCCTGCCTTCGCACTTTCTCTTTTTCTTGCAATGATATCGTGACGATCAATCCGGAATGAACTTCAGCACATTGCCGTTGATGCAATAGCGTTTGTAGCTGGGGGGAGGGCCATCATCGAAAACGTGACCGAGGTGGATGCCGGAACTGGCGCTGCGAACCTCGATCCGCTGCATATAGCCGGAATGATCCTCATGGTAGGTCACTGATCCTTCAACGGGCTCGAAGAAGCTGGGCCAGCCGGTTTTACTGTCAAACTTGGTTTTGCTGAAAAACAGTGTGGCACCGGTGATCGGATCGACAAATCTGCCTGGACGTTTCTCATCCAGATTGGATGCAGTGAAAGGTCGCTCAGTCCCTTGCTGAAAGGCGATCTTCTGCTGTTCCGGTGTCAGCATCTGAAAGCCCAGCCATTGCCAGAAATTCTCTTTTTCCCCAGTGTAGCCGGTGTAGCGGGCTACTTCCTTGCCTTCTCTGAACAGTACGATCGTGGGTGCGGCAAACAGGGGTTTATCCAGTGTCCAGCCAGCGGGAGGATTGGTATTTTTCGTCGTTACCATTGGGATATCCGCTTGCCAATGGGCGAGAATATCCCGATCGAACTGAGCGCAGAATTCGCAATTTTCTGATTCGAAAATCACCAGCTGCTGATCAAAATTCAGATTTTTGCCATCCAGTGATTGTGGGGGAGGGCTCGCTGGAACAGACGAGGTGTCGCTCCGAATAATACGCTGATCGGAAACCGGATATTTCACACCTGTTCCTCCCAGGCCGCAGTAACCATCAGGATTTTTCTGCAGATAATTCTGATGGTACTCTTCTGCGGTAATGTAATTTTTCAGGGGCAGGATTTCAGTCGTGATCTGGCCATAGCCGGCTGTTGCCAGTGCTTGCTGGTAGAGATTGCGGGTAGTCAGTGCAAGTGTTTTCTGGCTTTCGTCATGGTAATAAACAGCACTGCGGTAATTGCTGCCGATATCATTGCCCTGGCGGTCACCCTGAGTCGGGTTATGGCTTTCCCAGAATCTGGCCAGTACGTGTTCCAGTGTCACTTGTTCGGGATCGAATGTCACTTTTACCACTTCGGCATGATTTCGTCCGGCAATCTTGCCGGCACGCAAGGCGTGTTCAAAATTCAGGATGTCCTGATAACCGGCATCGGCGTGGTCACCCCCCGCGTAGCCGCTTTCCACATCAATTACTCCGGAAAGCTCTCCCATGCGTTTCTCGGCCCCCCAGAAGCACCCCATTCCCAGAACGATGTAATCCGTTTTTGAGTCGAGGGTCTGTTTTGCATTTACAGAATTGGGTGTCACGGTTTTCTCCATTGCAAAGATAGTCGTAGCCATTATTAAACCAGTTAAAGCAGCAATAATGATCTTCATTTTATGGATATAAAGAGTAGTAAATATGGTTTTTTGACAATGTGGCGTATTTCCGGTTCTGGCCTGATTTGGAATCCTGATGGTTGAGTGGATTATCTCCCGGATTCGTGACAATGGCATCGATTTTGACATGCAGTATAATCAGCGGGCTTTTCAGTCAGCTTGGGTTCCTGGAGCCAGCTTTTATATAGTCAGTCAAGCCGGTTGATTTTGATAGTTTATGGATATGGTGCAGCAGACAGGGATTGATGGTTGCGTGCCTGATGGATCAGGCAGATAACTGTAATGCAGGTCCTTTATATCGGTGACAATTTCAGTGAGGTCGATATTGTGCGGCGCACGCTGGCGCAAACAATTCCTGAAATTGATTTGACCACGGTTGCATCGCTTGCTGAGTGCCTGGCGTGCCTGAAGAAATCCAGTCATTATGATGTGTTGCTGGCCGGTCTCGATCTATCTGATGGTTCAGGGTTGGAAGTGCTGAGCTACATCAGGGAATGGCGGCTGCCGCTGGCAGTAGTGATCGTTACTGGACCGGGCGATCATGACAGAGCGATTGCAGCCTTCAAGGCTGGCGCTGACGGTTACCTGGTCAGAGAAGATGATTATCTGGAGCGGTTGCCGCGGACATTATACAGCGCGCTGGTACGTTTCCGCACGAACGGCGCGGAGCGTAATTCGCCTTTGTCACGAGTATTGTATGTCGAACATGATCGTTCCGATATCGATGTGATGCGCCATCATCTGGCTCAACATGCATCCCATTTGCATCTGACGGCAGTGACGAGTGCACAGGACGCCTTGGCGCTGCTGCCTGTCAATCCGGATCAGACTGCAGATTTCGATATAGTGCTGGTGGATTACTGCCTGTCCGGAGGTATGGATGGTTTGGAGTTTATCAAGCAATTGCGCGAGGAGCGCAAGCTGGATATTCCTATCGTGCTGATTACCCCGCAGGGAAATGAAATGATTGCGGCGCGTACATTGCATCTGGGTGTGGATGATTATCTGTCGAGGCATGAAGGCTATTTGTTCGAAGTTCCCGCTACATTGGAAAAAGCGCACTGGCTGGCCGAGCTGACGCGAGAGAAAATCAATCTGAAACAGACCAATTTGCGTCTTTCTCATCTACTGGCTGCCAGTCCGATGGTTCTGTACAACTTGCGTTTTACCGGGAATGGACTGCAACCTGTCTGGGTCAGCGAGAATATCGAGCGTTTGATTGGCTATACTCCGGAAGAAGCACTCGCTCCTGACTGGTGGCTTTCTCACCTGTATCCGGATGATCGTGAGCAGGCACTGGAGCGTCAGCCGATATTGCTGAAAGATGGTCAGTTGACGCATGACTATCGTTTTTACCACCGCGATGGTCGAATAATCTGGGTTCTTGATGAATTGCGGCTCATTCGAGATGCTGATGGTCAGCCGCATGAAGTAGTCGGTACTTGGCTGGATATCAGTGGACATAAACAGGCCGAGCTGATCAGGCAGGCCCATCAGTCGGCGTTGAATCTGATCGTTGCCAGCCAGCCGCTACCGGTCATTTTAAGTGATATTGCAAAACATCTCGAAATGATCAACCCTAATATGCTAGCTTCCATTTTGCTGCTGGATAAACAGGCAAAATGTCTGAGACTGGGTGCAGCACCCAGTTTGCCGGATGATTTCAATGCGACAGTCGATCAACTGGTGATTGGTGAGGGTGTCGGCTCCTGTGGCACGGCTGCCTGGCGGGGTGAAACAGTGATCGTCTCTGATATCGATCATCATCCGTACTGGCAACCTTATCTGGAATTTACACGCAAAGCCAATCTTCATGCATGCTGGTCTGTCCCCTTCAAAGATGAAAATGGGAGCGTTCTGGGTACGTTTGCTATCTATCATCGTACAGTGCGTGAACCTACCGCTGCTGATCTGGCACTGGTTGAAGAATTTGCCTCGTTTACGGCGCTGGCTGTGCAAAAGGTCTATGCGGCAGAAGCCTTGAAACTGGCGGCCACAGTATTCGAATCGATTCGCGAAGGTATTGTGATTACGGATCTGGAGCCGCGTATCGTCGCCGTCAATCGCGCGTACACGGAGATTACCGGCTATAGTGCTGCTCAAGTGGTGGGAAAAAATCCCAAGATCATCCGATCCGGACACCATGACAAGTCGTTTTACCAGGCGATGTGGTCCGGCCTGAAGGAAGAAGGGTACTGGAGTGGAGAAATCTGGAATCGCCGCAAGAATGGCGAGATTTATCCGCAATGGCTGACTATCAGTGCTGTAAGTATCAGTTCAGCAAGTAACGGCAGGAAGGAGCCCTGCAATTATGTCGGCGTGTTTACCGATATTTCACAAATAAAACAATCCGAAGCGCAGCTGGCACATCTGGCACATTACGATCCACTGACCGGATTACCCAACCGGTTGCTGGTGCAGTCGCGCCTGCATCATGCCGTGGAACGGGCGCAACGGTACAATCTGCGGGTAGTAACACTTTATATCGACTTGGATCGTTTCAAGAATGTCAATGATAGTCTCGGGCACCCGATCGGGGATGAGTTGTTGATCAAGCTGACCGAGCGTTTGAAGAATCGCCTGCGCAAGGAAGATGCACTGGCCCGCCTGGGAGGGGATGAATTTTTACTGGTAATGGAAGATGTCAAAGATCCGAGTGAACCTGCGACTGTCGCGCAGACCCTGATCGATTTGCTTGCTACTCCGTTTGTACTGCCCAGCGGTCACGAGATTTTCATCAATGCCAGTATCGGGATCAGCCTTTTCCCGGATGATGCAGACAATGTGACCGAATTGATTCAGCACGCCGACATGGCAATGTATCAGGCGAAAAAAGAAGGCCGCAATACCTATCGTTACCATACGGAGGCCTTGAGCATTGCAGCAAATGAAAGGCTGATAATGGAAAACCGTTTGCGCCATGCACTGGCAGCCGGAGAATTCATTCTGCATTATCAGCCTTTGATCGATGCGCGTACCGGTCACGTGATCGGGGTGGAAGCACTGGCACGCTGGCAGCCATCTGATGATACTATCGTATCGCCGGGAAAATTCATTCCCATAGCAGAAGAAACAGGTCTCATCGTGCCGCTCGGGGAGTGGGTGTTGCGCACTGCTTGTGAGCAAGGTCGTGCGTGGATCGATACTGGATTGCCGCCATTCGTGATGGCTGTCAATCTGTCAGTACGGCAGTTTCAATCGGAGAATCTGGTTGAGATGGTGCAGCAGGTTCTGGAAGAAACACAGCTCCCGGCGATTTGTCTGGAGCTCGAGCTGACTGAGAGTATGTTCATGGAACATGCGGAGCGATCGATCGAAACGCTGAACAGGTTGAAGGCACTTGGCATTCAGCTGGCAATCGATGATTTTGGTACGGGTTATTCATCATTGATTTATCTGAAACGATTTTCTATCGACAAGCTGAAGATCGATCAAAGTTTTGTGCGTGGTCTGGCGTATGATCCCAACGACCGTGAGATTGCCGCAACGATTATTGCCATGGCGCGCGGGCTGAAGCTGCGTGTACTGGCGGAAGGTATTGAATCGGAACAGCAATTGAATTTCCTGCGTCAGCATGGCTGTGATTATTACCAGGGATTCCTGTTCCACCGGCCGGTACCGGCAATCGAGCTGGAAGCATGGTTGCGTGAACACTCAGCACCTCAGTAAGGCTGCACAGACAGCAGATAGTAATAAAAATGGCTGCAGAACTATTTCTGCAGCCATAAAGAATAAAAAACTTATGGTTACTTTATTCATTTTCGATCATCTATCCTTTTAGAAAGTGGAGATGATCGAAGGATACCGGAAAGGTAACCTGTTTTGCCTCAGGGAGGAAAAGGGGCTCCACAAGTACCGCTGCACATCAGATTGATCAGTGGATAGTTTCTATCATCAGTAACCAATCGGTTGACCCAGTCTTTCAGGTAAATACCGCCCGCACTTTTTTCAGTGTAAAAAACACCCGGTGCAAATACATCGACCAAGCCCATGTGATATGTCCCTGCACTGATATAGTATTTCGAATTACGGTTGATCAGGGCATTTGCATTCAATGTAGTCAACATTCTCAGGCTCCATTCTACCGCCGTTGCCGGTGTCAGATTGAACCACTGGTTGGGATCGTTGATTCCCTGATCCGTTTTTCTCATGGTGTTGAGGAATAACATCTGAATACCATCCCAGGCGGTCGTCACATAAGCAAACTTGCTGTTGACGAAATGGCGCTCGATCCCGGTTGCCAGGCTGGTGAAAAAGTTGAGTGCGTTATAACTGCTGATCCGGTTGATTCCCGGTATCCAGGTTGCGAGTGTATGCTCAGTTCCCCATGGACCATCGGGCTCAAAAACTGTATCCAGAAAATTACTGGTGAAGACTCCCGCACCTGCGTCGGACAGTAGCGAAGTTTTTGTTTTATCCGGGTAAATACTGTGTATCCGAGGGAAATTCATTAAAGCAGCATAAGAACCTGCGCTGGATCCTGCTACCAGTATCTGTTCTGTACCGGACCGATCAGCTCTGTGTTTCAGCCATTCTCGCACCGCCATAAAATTGTCAAAACCGCGATGTTGCACGAGAACGGGATTTCCATTATTGATAATTCCTAAAGGATCGACATAGACTTCATTTTTTGAGCCAAGGTGTGCATCTCCCGTGCAATAGGGGATGAAAACCATATTCCAGTCTTTTAGGGGGTTATCTGCACGAGTGAAATCCAGTATTCCACCCAGTTCTTCAGGATCGTTTTCGTTTTCAATCGAAGGATTATAGACAGGCCGGGTTGTCTGTGTAACTGGCACGGTCAGCGAAGTCAGGCATGTTGCACCATTCCAGCAGGCGCCTCCTCCATTGAAATAGATGAGTGTTTTTGCTTGGGTACCTTTCCGGTAATAGAAATGAAACGGCTTATTAGGTAAACCGGCCTCATCGGGTAAATGACTGAACGCACATCCGGGTTTGATATCTTTATAGCGTCCGTCATCATCCAGAATGGTCGACACATTATCGGGTATTTCGATCTTTTCCCATCCCGCTGCATACGTTTCCGGGAAAAAAGAGATCAGTAACATTGAAATCAACACAGCCAGATTGAATTTCAGCATTTTTTTATCCTTTTTATAAGTTTATTGTTTATATTGGTGTCGCAGTCATAACAGCTTTTGCTGCTGAATTCCATTGTAATATTTATATCAGATCGTAAAACTCAGGAAAAATCTGGAAGAGTGCACCTTAATCGGGTGCTTATTTACCAGATCTTAATGAAATGGGAGATCTGCTTCAGAATGGCGGTGGACGATATAAACAGATTATTGACAGAGGAAATACGATGAAACGGGAAACACTTGCCATTCATGGCGGTTTTGCCGGTGATCCGCAGACTCATGCAGTTGCGATCCCCATTTACCAGACTACCAGCTACTATTTTGATGATACTCAGCATGGGGCTGATTTGTTTGATCTGAAGGTGCAGGGTAACATCTATACTCGCATCATGAACCCGACTACTGCTGTCCTGGAAGAAAGAGTGGCATTACTGGAAGGGGGAGTAGGAGCACTGGCCATGGCTTCCGGCATGGCAGCCATTACGGCTTGTGTACAGACTTTGGCCAGGGCAGGCGACAACATCATCTCCACCAGTCAGGTATATGGTGGTACCTATAATTTCTTTTGCCATACATTGCCTAATCTGGGCATTGAAGTACGCATGGTAGATGGTCGTAATCCGGCTGCTTTTGCTGGTGCCATCGATAACAATACCAGAATGGTTTATTGTGAATCGATTGGCAACCCGGCCGGTAATGTGGTGGATATTGCTGCATTGGCTGAAGTAGCGCATGCAGCGGGCGTACCGTTGGTGGTGGACAATACCGTACCCACCCCAGTGCTTTGTCGTCCTTTCGAACATGGTGCCGATATCGTCGTCCATGCCTTGACCAAATACATGGGCGGTCACGGTACCAGCATCGGTGGAATCATCGTGGATTCAGGTAAATTTCCCTGGAAAGATAATTTGCGTTTTCCACAATTCAACAAACCTGACCCTAGTTATCACGGCGTGGTCTATGTGGATGCATTTGGTCCGGCTGCGTTTATCGGTCGTGCACGTGTAGTACCGTTGCGCAACATGGGAGCGGCGATTTCACCTTTCAATTCTTTCCTGATTCTGCAAGGTATCGAAACGCTGCCGCTGAGGATGGAGCGCCATTGCGCCAATGCACTGGCGATTGCACGTTATCTGCAAGAGCACTCCAAAGTCAGCTGGGTCAATTTTGCCGGCCTTGAAAATAACCGTGATTACGCACTGGTGCAGAAATATATGGATGGCGGTATTCCTTCATCGATCCTGAGCTTTGGTATCAAGGGCGGACGCGAGGCTTGCGCTCGCTTTATGGACAGACTGATGCTGATCAAACGGCTGGTCAACATTGGGGATGCCAAAACGCTGGCCTGTCACCCGGCGACGACCACCCATCGTCAACTCAATGATGAAGAACTGGCGAAAGCCGGTGTCAGCGCTGATCTGGTGCGTTTATGTGTCGGCATCGAGCATATCGACGATCTGATTGCTGACATCGAGCAGGCTTTCCAGGAGGTTTAGGAATCTGTTCCCGTTTTGTTGACGGGATCTGACGAAGGGTCGTCGGGTATGGTTTTATTAATGTTATCGGTCGATGAGTTCCTGGCAGGTTTTATCCGTGGCATGGTGCGGCTTGTCAATAAAACATGTAACGCGAACAGGAAGGCGATGCTCCAGCCTGACGCGGCTATCATCAGCAGTATTTCCCGATGATCACTGAAATCTGCTGCCATGCGCGTTACAGCAGCAATCGACATGAATCCCGTCATGCTGACGATTTGCGGTATGTGTGAAGGGTATTGTTTTACGTGCAGCAGTGTCACCCGTACGATGACGTTCGTCGCCAGTGTACCCAGTGCTCCAACGGTAATGGCATGCACTGCGGTGCTGAAATGACTACCACCATCCAGTTTTGCCCATCCCAGCAATATAAGCCCCAGCGCCAGCCAGCCATAACCCAGCCCGAGGCAGATCAGATCAGGGCGTGCCAGGCAGTACCATAATCGCCAACGGAACAGGCGTATGCCTGCCAGTACTCCGCAGAGGATCAGCAGCATGCCGGAAAGCGGGGCAGCTACAGGCGCCAGCAGATAAGCGGCTGCAATGGTGATGATCAAACCCGCTTCGATATTGGGCTGCACTCTGGCCTCCAGCTCCATGCCCTGGCGATAAAATTCTCCAGCAGCAGCGGGTGCCAGCATCCGACCACCGATGAACAGCATCAGCAATGCAAACAGTTGCACGCTTTCATCGATCAGATAACGGTGCAGTAGGTATTCATCAAGCTGACCGGCCAGAATGATCCCAACTGTGATTACACAGATGAGACCGAGCAACGGAACGAGTGAGCGGTTGCGCCATTTTTTGGCAGCCCACAGGCGAGGGAGCAACTGCCGGGCAAACAGTATGACGAACAACGTATTGAATACCAGCGCAGGCCAGGCAAAAGGGGCAATCAAGCCCGCTATTCTTGCCAGCAGCCAGAAACACAGAAACCATATCAATCTCTTGGCGGGCATGGGTCCCAGCAGGTAACCTGCAATCAGCGCCGGAGCAAGACCGAACAGCATTTCAAAAGCATGTCCGGTTGGCACAGACAATACAGCGGGGCCGAAACCGTGCCTTGCCAGCAGGGTCAGCGGGATAATGAGCACCGCATAAATACACGCTGCCGTAAAAAACCAGCGGTGGGCGTATGCTTTGGTTTCTCCCGGTATCTTCCGGGAAGGCTCGTTGCCTGATTGTGTCGTATTCATTTTCATACTGTCATGCCGCTGTGAACGGCTTCCAGGAGAGGGACATGACCGAAGTGATGCCTTGTGCCATGCTGCAGCGGTGGATTGCCGTGTTCTGTTCTAGTCGTTGTGCGTTTGTGCTTGGGTAATCAGGCTGCCGGGAGGTACGCTGCGTGTCAGCCAGACATTACCACCGATGGTAGAACCGTGCCCGATGGTAATACGCCCCAGGATGGTTGCCCCGGCATAGATGACGACATCATCTTCGACGATGGGGTGGCGGGCGATCCCTTTTACCAGTGTGCCGTTTTCATCCACCGGGAAATGTTTGGCGCCCAGAGTGACAGCCTGATACAGGCGTACGTTCCTGCCGATAATGGAAGTTTCACCGATGACGACACCGGTACCGTGGTCGATGAAAAAACGCTCGCCAATCTGTGCACCCGGATGGATTTCGATACCGGTTTGCGAATGAGCGATCTCCGAAATCATGCGGGCAATCAGCGGCATATCCAGTTGATACAGTTCATGTGCCAGCCGGTACCAAGTAATAGCCGCAACCCCAGGATAGCATACCAGTACTTCATCGATACACCGTGCTGCTGGATCACCTTCATAGGCAGCCAGAACATCGCCATCGAGCAGGCGGCGGACTGCAGGCAGCCGCTTGGCAAATGCCTGGGTGATTTCAGCTGCTTGTGCGTAAGTTTCCTGATCGAGCTCTTCAGTTCCTGAGTTGAAGTGCAGCTCGTGCTGAATCTGAACCAGCAGGGCACGTAGCGTTGAATTCAGGATGTGGCCGACATAATGATCGACACCTTCCACTGCCAGATCGGAAGGCCCTAGTCGATTAGGGAACAAGGCCGTGCGCAGGCCTTCGATGATGCCGGCCAGAATTTTGCGGGAGGGCAGCCGGGGCGGCCTGAGATGTCCCTGTCGGTCAAGAAGTGCAGTAGTGCGTACGTTACGCAATTCAGCTACGACTTCATTAATTTGCAAATGTGTGCTCTTCAGCAGCAAATCACCTGCAACACTGATATCTGTCACAATACCCCCTGTTTCTTATTATGATCAAACAATATCCGGGAAAATATTGCCCGGAAAACCTGCCGGCCATGCCGGGAATCAGCCCGGGCAGATGGTTGCGGAATTGGAAAATCAGGTGGCCTATTGTACCCGCCCGCATCACTTTTGCTATCTTGAGATTGCTGATTGACACTTAAAATGGTCGATTGTCGTGTTATGCCTGCGAGCGGATGTATGTACTTAACCGGAGAGGAAAATAACTGATGGATCAATACCTGCTGTCGGGTGACATCGGTGGAACCAAAACTCTGTTGCGCTCTGCCATGGTAAGGGGTGAGGGGATTGAATTCCATCACGAGCATCTCTATGAGAGTCACCAGTACGATGATTTTGACGCCATTCTGACAGATTTTATGGAGCGATCCGGTTGCCAGCCGGTTGCTGCTTGCTTGGCAGTGGCCGGGCCGATTGTCGAACAACAGGTCCATCTGACCAATCTGCCCTGGACGATCAGTGCGGCTGGCATTGCAGAAAAATTCTCGATTCCCACCGTGAAAATTATCAATGATTTCGAGGGAACAGCAGCTTCCATAGAAACATTGCCGCAGGATGATCTGATTACATTGCAGGTCGGTAAATCTTCTTCCCTGGCAATGCGTGTCGTGCTGGGCGCGGGGACCGGTATGGGTGTTGCCTGGTTGGCCTGGCGCGGACAGCACTATGAGCCTCTTGCGACTGAGGCGGGACACATTGATTTTGCACCGACCAGTGCTATTCAGATCGAACTGCTTCGGTATCTGATGGCAAGATACCACCGTGTTTCGATCGAACGACTGCTTTCCGGTCAGGGATTGACCCATATTTTCAATTTTCTGCAAACCCGTGCTACTGAAGGGACTCATCTCAAAAGTATCGAACTGAACGTCGACGATGGTGCCACCGTGACCCGCCTGGCATTCGAACACCACTACCCGATTGCCTTGCAGGCACTGGATCTGTTCGTGGAAATTTACGGTACCTATGCAGGCAACCTGGCACTGGCGGGGCTGTGTCGCGGGGGTGTCTATATTGCGGGGGGAATCGCGCCACGTATCATCCGGATTTTGCAGCAACCCGGTTTCATCGAAGCGTTTTGTAACAAGGGACGATACAGTGCGCTGGTGCGCGAGATTCCTGTGTATGTGGTGATGAATCCGAAGGCTGGCCTGCTGGGTGCTGGATTGCTTGCACAGCGCATGCTGCAAGAACGGCAGAGTAGCGAAGGATAACTGAATGAACGGTTATGAAACCCTGATCGCGACACTGGCCCTGACCATGGGAAGTTCCTGGGCGAGCGGAATCAATCTGTACGCCGCATTACTGATACTTGGCCTGGGAGGCGCTACCGGCAATATTACTTTGCCAAATGAGCTGGTCATTCTGGAGAATCCCTTTGTTATCGGGGCAGCAGCGGTCATGTACTTGATTCAGTTTTTTGCCGACAAGATCCCGGGCGTAGATAGTATCTGGGATGCCGCACATACTTTTGTGCGTATTCCGGCCGGTGCCATGCTGGCAGCAGGTGCAGTGGGAGACGTTTCACCCGCACTGGAAATTGCTGCGGGTATTCTCGGTGGTGGTACGGCGGCAACCAGTCATGCGACCAAAACCGGTACACGTCTGATGATCAACACTTCACCTGAGCCGGTAACCAACTGGACTGCCTCGATCAGCGAGGATCTGATGGTGATCGCCGGGCTGTGGACGGCCCTGCATTACCCGATTCTGTTTATCATCCTGTTTATAGGATTCATCGGCCTAGCGATCTGGCTGTTGCCAAAACTGTGGATGCTGATCAGGGAATTGCTGATGAAAATGGCACGATTCCAGAAAATTACTTCCCCGTCTGTTTCCACCGGTGATAGTGTCAGGCAGGAAAAAAAGTAACCGTTTGGAGGATATCTGTTTTCAGTGCTGGGCAGATCATTGAGATGATTAATTTCCTGCGTTTGCCATATTACCGCGAAAGATGAAGTATACGGCGCCAAGGATGCATAATCCTGCCCAGAGGTAGTCAAGTTTGAGCGGCTCCTTCATGTAAAACAGGCTGAAAGGAACGAATATCGACAGGGTGATGACTTCCTGCAGGATTTTGAGCTGCCCGAGGGATAAAACATTGAACCCGATACGGTTTGCTGGCACCTGCAGCATATATTCGAAGAATGCGATTCCCCAGCTGACCAGCGCTGCTACCAGCCATGGCTTGGTACTCAGATCTTTCAGGTGTGCGTACCAGGCGAATGTCATGAATACGTTGCTGATGGACAGCAACCCGATGGTAAGTCCAATCTCGCGCATGATGAAATTCAGTACCTCGCTTGGTTAATCCGTCTCGAACAATTCTATCGATTTGAATTGCATGAGCCGGACAAACGGTATGTTCTGATCAGGTGATTCGACGAGCCGATCAACTAATCGTCTTTTTTCTTTTCCTGTAATTACCAGAATGATGCGGTCGCTGTTGATGAGTGCACGCAGACTCAGGCTGACGCGCAGAGAGGGCGCTGCCGGAGGGGTAGCAGCCTGACACAGGCTGGCGATATCGGGGTCAAGGGTTATACCGGGAAACAGCGAGGCGATATGGCCATCTTCTCCCAGACCGAGGATGACCAGGCTGAATGGTTGCGGTAATTTTGTCAGGTGCGCATCGATGTCGGTAATTGCCTGATCGGGATGGGTATGCCCGGTCTTGAGCGCGATGAAATGAGGTTGCTGCTGCATATGCTGCAGAAAATGCTCACGTACCAGCCGTTCGTTGGAGAGTTCGCTGGTCGGTTCGACCCAACGTTCATCACTTAGTGTAATGAAAACATGCTGCCAGGGAAGATCCATTTGCGCCAGTCGAGGAAGATAAACAGTAGGTGTGTGTCCGCCAGGAACGACCAGGCTGGCTTTGCCGTATCGCTCGATTGCTTTGCGCAACGTGACGGCAACTGATTGTGCCAATGCTTCTGACAGCGAGGGCAGGCTACTGAAAGCGTGACGCTCGACTAAACGGCTACTGGACATAAATCGGGCACAATTTCGACTGATTCGGGGAAGGGATTGTCATCTCCCGGGCGAACCCGACCGAGAAATGCGATTCCGTTCTGGTGGGCACTTTCGTAATCAACTAGCGCGTCACCGATCATCAATACACGTTCGGGTACAAGCGGATAGGCGGACAGAATATCGGCTACCAGTATTTCTTTCAGCCTGGGAGAACCGCGTACTTCAGTAAAATAGCGAGATAGTCCGCGCCGTTCGACAATCATGCGTAATTCATTCTCTGGTGTGCCGGAGGCGACGAATAATGGAATCTGGTCCACCATCCTGTGCAGTAATGCTTCCGCGCCTGCGACTGGCTGGCAGGAAATGACTGCGTTCATGACCAGTTCGGAGAATCGCCGATCCAGTTCCTGTTCCTCTTCTTTGGTGAGCGGAGGATGGTTCAGCAGGTTCTGCTGGAAATAGTGAAATTTGAGGTAGCGCGACATACCGCCATTGGCGCGGTGGTAGGCCACTGCGGCTTGTGCGATCGTTTCACCATGGTGGCGGTACAGTTCGGCAAAGGCCTGCGCTTTGATGTCACCGGATTCTACGATGACACCATCGAAATCAAAGATGATGGCCTGCCAGTAGTCAGTAGGGCGGGTTGCTATGTTCATGCCTGATTATCAGTGGAGGGGGGAGTCGCGTTATCTTCTTCGTCGCCATGACTGATCTGCTGGTAAATCTCCTGGATGCAGTCGAGCAATCCCTGGCCCAGATCAACATGTTCATTGAGCACGAGCTTACGGCCGACACGTGGTTGAAATGCATAAGGTGTGATCTGGTAATGATGCCCCGGTTTGGCCTGATCGAAATGCAGATCGACATCCCAAGGTAACATTTCTGAAATCATGGTCATGACATCGCGTATGCGCAGCTTTTCCTGCCCGGTCAGGATCAGGTGCCGGTTGGCAAATTCCGGGGCGAGAATCAGTACGCTCATCCGTGCAGCATCTTCTACGTGAATGTATTCCCTGATTGATTCTCCACTGCCACGATAAGTGATGGCACGCTGCTGTATGGCTTCGTGCAGCATACGGTAGATACCGTTTCGCCTGTCCGAGCGCCGGCCGTACAATGATCCGTAGCGCAAAATAGTGTATTCCAGTCCGTAGCGCTCATGATAGGTTTCTGTGAAGCGTTCGGCTGCCTGTTTGCTGGCGCGATAGAAAGAACCGGTTTCCGAATAGACATATACGCTGCTGGCAAAAATGAAGCGGCGCACGCCTGTAAGCCGGGATGCCTCGAGCGCATGCATGTTGCCGAGTACATTGATACTGGCTGTGCCGAGGGGATTGTCCTGCGCTTCATCGATATCGGCGATGGCAGCAAAATTGTAGACAGCGGCTGCACCCCGGATCGCTCCGGATACCTGATCGAGATCCATCAGATCGCCCACGATCATTTCCTGATCGGGCCGCTGGAACGGCGAAGGGTTGCGATCAAACAGGCGCACCCGATAACCCGCACTGGATAAGGCGTCGGCCACATGGCTGCCCAGAAAACCGCCGGCACCCAGTACAACAGCGACTTCTCCGGGTTGTATCGTTTCACTCATCGATCAAACCTGCCTTGATCATTCCTTGCCATAGATTTTCAGCCGCTTCGATTTCCATGCGCTGCCGGGTTTCCCGTGCGAGTGATCCAACATGGGAAGTCAGTACGGCCTGGTGATTTCCGCATAGCGGGCCCTGATAGGGTTCCTGTTCAAAACTATCCAGTGCGGCGGCTTCGATATGGCCGGTATCCAGTGCCGCACACAAGGCAGTTTCATCGACCAGCCCACCGCGGGCGGCATTAATGAGGATCGTTCCCGGTTTCATGCGGGCAATGGCTTCAGCGTCGATCAAATGGTGAACTGCCGGGGAATAAGGCAAATGAAGAGTAATGAGATCAGCCTGCTCGAGCAGAGTAGTCAGCACAACGAGTTCGACTCCGTCAGGCGCCAGCTGTAGATAGGGATCATGCGCGATGACTTGTGCGCCGAATGCCTGACATAATTTCGCAACTCGCCGGCCGATATGGCCGAGCCCGACGATGCCGACTGTGCGTGCGGCCAGCAGCCTTCCTTGTGAACGAGGCCATTCCCCCTGACGTACAGAGCGGTCGATTCGGTTGATCTGGCGCAGGCAATCAAGCATCAGCCCCAGTGTCAGTTCCGCAACAGCCTGCGCCGGGGCTTCGGGTGTATTGGAAACTTGGATGTTCAGTCGCCGGGCAGCTTCCAGATCGACATTATCCAGTCCGGTGCCACAGCGTGCGATGACACGCAAAGCACTGGCACTTGTCAGTACATGTTCCGTAAGCGGTTCGACGCCAGCCAGCAGTGCCACTGTGTCACTGCCCAGCAGGGTGATGATTTCGTCTTCAGTGAGCTTGCGCTGCCAGGGATTTCCAATGATGGTGAAGCCGTGCGTGCGCAGTTGCTGGATGATCGGGTTGTGATCGAACCCGAAAGAGGAAGTGGAAACGACGATTTTACTCATACAGGCGTTCTGATGATGTTCAGGTGGTTGCGGCAGAGGGAATCGAGCATGCGGATATCCAGGCTGTACCCCAGAAAGGTGAAACCCTGTCCGATACGCTGTTGCAGCATGGCCGGATCAGGTTCGATGACATGAACTCCGCCTGGCTTGTGATGACGGATTCCAGCCTGGAGTATCTGCCGGATGGCCGCCTGGACATCAGGATGCTCTAGTTCGCCCGGTCGCCCCATCGATCCTGACAAATCATAGGGGCCGATGATGTAGGCATCAATACCGGGAGTGGACAGAATCGCGTCGATATTTTCGATGGCCTGAATATGCTCGATCATCGCGATGATGACTGCGTTGTCATGCAACCATTGCCGGTATGCCTGAAAAGCTGAACCATAGCCCTGAGCGCGAGCCAGTCCCACACCGCGAGTGCCTTCAGGCGGGTAATAAACGGCATTGACCGCGGTGCGGGCATCTTCCGCAGATTTGATCATGGGTACCATGATTCCGCTTGCACCAGCATCCATGACACGTTTGATCTGGTCGGGGTGATTGGAAGTCAGCCGTACGATAACCGGACATTGCTGCCCATCCAGTACCTGAATGAGTGCTTGTACTTCGCTGAGTTCCAGCACACTGTGTTCAGTATCGAGAACGAGCCAGTCAAAACCGGCTTTGGCCATGATTTCGGCAATCGAGGGATGGCCTAGGGTAATCCATGAACCGATGGTCAATTCATGGCGGGCAAGTCGGGTTTTCAGTGACATGGAAATTCCGGTCAGTATTTCAGGATTTTCGGTATTCAGCCAGCAGCGGATCAGTGGCCATCAATTCCGCGACACGTATCAGATCAGCTTCGGTATCGACTGCCTGCGTGTCATGGCTGGTTTCCACCATTCTGACATAACGGCCATGCTCCATCAGGCGCAGCATATCGATCGATTCGAGACGTTCCAGCGGAGTAGGTGGCAGCTGACTGTATTCAATCAGGCAGGTGCGCGTAAACGGAATGATACACACCTGCTTGTAGACAGCAGTTGCGCCAAAGCCGCCGGGAGCCAGTGTCGGGATCGGCTGGCGAGTCATGTACAGTGCATTTCCCTGCTGATCCATGACGACCTTGATGGTATTGGGGTTGCGAAAATCGGTTTCATCGTCGATACGTCGTGTCAGATTGACGCATTCCAGTTCCGGATCAGTGTGGAAAGGTGCCACAGCGGCATCGATCATGGAAGGGTGAACCATCGGCTCATCTCCCTGCACCATGACGATCAGATCGGCATCGGTATGTGCGACGGCTTCCGCGATGCGGTCGCTGGCCCGTTCGTGACTGTCGGATGTCATGATGACGGGCGCTCCAAAGGCAGTTGCAGCCTGCCGGATTGTTTCATCGCAGGTGGCGATATAAGTCGCACTGAGCGACTTGCTCATGGCAACACGCTGGTAAACATGTTCCAGCATGGTGTATCCCAGCAGTTGGGCCAGCGGTTTGCCGGGGAAGCGCGATGAGCCCATACGTGCCGGAATGATGGCGATTGTTTTCATGATCGTGAATTCGGGTGGATGACTGATTTTGCAGATATGATGAAGCAAGTGGAATAGGTTCTGTCAGCAAGACGAATGAGCACTGCTGTAAAGTGCCGGGTTCAGGAGCGTTGTGTACTTTTATAATGATGCATTTTTGCAGGTATCATATTTCCCTCGCCAATGCGTGGCATGATAACACAGCTATGAAAGCCTTATTTTTTCTGCGTCACTATAACGATATTGATCATATAACACCGGTTATCACTGCATGGGTCGAAGCTGGTCATACATGTGATGTAGTACTGATCGGGGCCGGCAAGTTCCGTCATGATTTTCGCGTCAGCTACCTGGCAAGTCTGGAAGGTGTCAGGGTAGCGCATATCCGGGAATTGCTGGCAGGGTGGCTTTACTGCGCCTGGCGGTTGCAGATGCTGTTGCTGACAGGAAATTTGCGCCGATCATTCATTGGCCCGCTCGTAAGTCGCCTGGCGGAGATCCATGATGCTGAGCGGCGTAAACCATTGTGGCAAAAAATTGCGAGGATATTGCTGGCCCGCAGCTTCAAGGATAGGGAACAGGGTGTGCTGGCGTTCGACTGGATTGAACGTAATTCGGTCATTGCGACAGAGTGGGTGGAGACGATTGTTTCCATGGCGCGTGACCGGGGAGTGGGTACGGTATCACTGCCGCACGGTGACAGCCCGCATGCCAATCAGTTGATTCGACGGGGTGAGTGGCGGTTGGGGCCGGATATGACTTTTTCAACGGCGCGAATTTTCGATCGGGTAGTCGTTCCAAACGAATTGTGTGCACAACGTTTCCGTCCGTTTCTGCCGGAGAATGCGATTGCTGTGCTTGGTTCCCCTCGCTTCAGCAGAAAATGGCTGGATAGGCTGGCTGAATTGATGCCATCTTCACCTTTGATCCGTCCGAAAGGTCGGCTCAGGATCGTGATATTTCTGAGAAAAGCAAACTTCACTACTTTTTGGGAGGAGGTCAGTGAGGTCATTCATCTGATTGCCGCTTTTCATGATGTGGAGATCATCATCAAGCCACATACGCGCAGTGGCTGGAAACAGTCTCTGACACGCAGCAGATCACTGAAAGAACTGACGAACGTAAGCGTGGCGGATGATTCCGTGCATTCCACCTATCTCATGAACTGGGCAGATATATGTATCGACTTGGCAACTTCGGTGGTATTCGAGGCGATACGCTGTGGCAAACCTGTGCTGGCAGCAGATTATCTGCATGCCGGGCGCTCTGCTGCTGCTGTTTACATGCCGGAAACAGAATTACGTTGTCGGGATGATGTGTACCGGAAAATCAGTGATTTTATCGTTAAAGGTTGTGATGAGTTTTATGTAGAAGCGCATCGACAACGATTTATTAGCGAAATGCTGGATGTCGGCGGGCAGGATGTATTGCCACGATATGTAGCGTTGCTGGAGGCAGTGGGCTCCGGCAAAAAATAAACGAGTATCTTGCTTCGCCTGACTCCATAAAAATCTGAGAGGATTTATTTTGAAAGATTGGTTTACGCAAAGTTGGTGTGAGTTATTGGTGCGGTTTGCGCTGGTATTTTTTTGTTTCACACTGTGGCCAAAGGGGGTGATTTACTGGGGAATGGGTGGGCTGGTTCTTGCCTGGCTGGTGGATGGAGGGATATCGAGATTTTCCAGTCTGGTTAAAGAGCCTTTGGTTGTGGGCATTCTGTTATTTTGTGGCGTATGGGTGCTTGGCCTGCTGTGGAGTGATTTCGCAGTAATTTTTCAGGGAAAGTGGAGAAAATATTTTATCCTGTTGACGTTCATTCCTCTGTTTTCCCTTTTAAGCAAGGAACGTTTACCTTGGGTGACTGGAGCACTGCTTTGCAGTTATCTGGGTATGGTGATACTGGGTAGTTATCAATGGGCAATGCAGGAAATGCAGGGAATTTCCTTGCTTGGTATGTCCTATTTACACTATTCGGCGGCTTTGGGAATTGGCGTCATCCTGGCGGTTTTCCTGGGTTGGGAAACATTATCGAGAGAAAAAAGATTGCTGTCGGCTCTGTTATGGCTGATAGCCATATTACTGCTATTTCTCCAGTTCAATCAGAGTGCGAGAGGGATACTGCTTGCTACCCTGGTGGCACTGTTACTGATGATCATTTTACGATACCGGGTGGAATGGAAGATGTTGGCGGGTGGTTTGACTGCAATCATGGCCATGGTCACGTTGTTTGCCGCCAGCAGTGATATTTTTCATGACAGGCTGCAGCAGGCCGGTGCAGATTTACGATCTTTCCAGCAAGGAGACTATCAGACCAGTGTGGGTTACCGGCTTGCAATGTGGGATGTTGGTCTGCATGGTATTGCTGAACATCCTCTATTGGGGCATGGTTCGGGTATGGCAAAAAAGTATTTTGATGACAATATCATCACTTATAAACAGGGAATTTACAAAAATTTGCCGGAGTTTCAGGAAACTGCGCATTTCCACAATGAACTGATCGAGATTGGTATGCATCTCGGATTGCTGGGCATACTGGCCTTCATGTTTTTACTATGGTGCTGGTTTCAGATTTTTAGGCAAAACCAAATAGCCTTGTTAGGTAGTGCAATAATGTGTTTTATTTTTATATCCGGATTGACTGATACTTTTTTGTTATACAGTGGGACTCCGCCATTTCTGCTGACAGTGACGGCCATAGTCGTTTGCTGGCGGAAATATAGGGAAGACCCTGACAGAATCGGCCAGGGATATATGGATGGTGAGAGGAATGGAAATCAGAATCCGCGAATGTTTTTAATGAGCACTTGACCATGCAGATTTTCAGGGTTTTCACTGTTGATGAGCCGGATTTTTATGATTGTTGACCCGATTATCGAACATTATATGCATACACTGGCGGGACGGTTTGATCACCCGATTCTCGATGAGATGGAGGCGTTTGCGCTGGAAAAAAATTTCCCGATCGTCGGTAGGCTTGTCGGTATTTCGCTGGAAATTTACGCAAAAATGATCGGAGCGCACAGGGTTTTCGAGTTTGGCAGCGGGTATGGGTATTCTGCTTATTGGTTTGGCAGGGCGGTTGGGCCTGATGGGCAGGTTGTCTGTACGGATAGCAATCCACTCAATCGGGAACAGGCAGAACGATACTTCACTGCTGCCGGGCTGTGGGAGAGAGTGAGATTCTGTACAGGCTATGCACAGGATATATTTAGCCAGACAGATGGAAATTTCGATATCTGCTACAACGATGCCGATAAAGGAGGATATCCCGATATCTGGCTGATGGCCCGAGAACGGATCCGCGTTGGTGGTTTGTATATTGCTGACAATGTATTGTGGCATGGTCGGGTAGCCGCGGAAGATTCTGCAGATACCAAACCAGACTGGACAAAAGCAATCAGAGAACATAATCGATTGATTTCGACAGACCCAGAGTTTGATGTCTTTATCAATCCAACCCGTGATGGCGTTATCGTGGCACGTAGAAAAATGGCATAATAGAGACAGTATTCGGTCATTTCTGTTTTTACCATTTCTTGTCAAGGAGAGTTTTTCATGCAAATTCATGTATACGATACCTATGTCAAAGCCAAAGACGGGCATGTTATGCATTTTGATGTATTCACGGATGTCAGGGATGACAAAAAGGCTATTGAATTTGCAAGACAATGGCTTTCTTCGATCGGAGAAGAAGGGGCAACCGTAACCAGTGAGGAATGTCGCTTCTGTCATAGTCAGAAAGCACCTGATGAGGTAATCGAAGCAATCAAACAGAACGGCTACTTCATTTATAAAATGGAAGGATGTAACTGATAAACCACGGGTAAACGGCCCACACCCGGGTGCTGGGCCAGACTATGCCGATAATTATGGAGTCTGATGCAATGAGACGGATATTCACAAAAGCACTGATGCTGTCAGCCGTTTCTTTTATGGCCAGTAGCCCGGTGCAGGCTGCCGATCCTGAGGTAATCGGGGAGTTTGACGACTGGGCTGCCTATGTTTATACAGAGGATGGCAGCAAGGTTTGTTATATGGTTGGCAAACCCAAGAAAGAAGAAGGTAACTATACCAAGCGTGGAGCAGTTTATGCACTGGTCACGCACCGTCCGGCCGAGAAGAGCAAAAACGTGTTCAGCTTCGTTGCGGGTTATTCCTATAAGACGAACAGTGAAGTGACGATCAGTATTGGCGGTCAGCGTTTCAAACTGTTTACCCAGAATGAGACCGCATGGGCGCCTGATTCGGCAACGGATAATAGGCTGGTAGCAGCGATACGTAGCGGCAGTCAGATGGTGGTGAACGGAACTTCTTCGCAGGGAACAGCCACAACTGATACTTTCGGCCTGAAAGGATCAACTGCGGCTTACACTGCTATTTCCAAAGAATGTGGAATCAAGTGAGATCACATACATGGGCGATAAAATAACCATTTATCAGAAACCAACTTGCAGCAAATGCCGTGAAGCTTTGTCCATTCTTAAAGAAAGTGGCAGAGAGTTTGACAGTATTAATTATTATGACGACCGGCTGACGATCGAGGTGTTACGTGAGCTCGTGCGTAAACTGGGTATTCCGGTAAGGGATCTGTTGCGCGCAGACGAACCGCTTGCCAGAGGTATGGAATCAGCGGACGATGATGAACTGTTGTTGCGACTGATGGTGGCAAATCCTGATCTGATTCAACGCCCGATCGTCGTTCGGGGTGACAGCGCAGTACTGGGGCGACCGCCAGAAAGAATAAAAAAACTTCTGGATAACTGAGTAAGCTGGTCCGGCGATCAGCTTTTCAACCGGATCCGATAATAAAGCCTTATTTTATGGCGCTTGTTTGAGTAATAAGATTTTAAAGTCTTGCCACTTTCCCCAGATAGTTCAGTAGTGCACTAAGAAAGAGACCGTCTGACAGCTTGACATGTCGAAACCCTGCCTCTTTTCCCTGCTTCTTTTTTCGTGAAAAACTTTCACGCATGAGTAAGGCAGATGATCCGGAATTGCACCTATTTCACTGTCAGATGCATCATCCTGAATGAGGATCCTGTGGACGGATAATGATGGAATTAATACAATGCCTGGTTAGGGCCGGGCATTGTGAACCGGTATACGATATCAATACGCTTTGAATAAGACCGTATTGTTTCATCTAGCATGGCCTGGGAGCTGGTTTTAGAGAGGAAAGCTTTCTTTCTGTAATGCTTTAGCTATTTCTGATTGCACTGAAAAAGACGACTTTCCCCCTGAATGAAGGGTATTTAAGGCTCTTGATTAAGGCTGAAGCGCTTCTGCCGCATTTTCTTGCCGAGCAGCACCGCGTGCAGGTAGTTTTTCCCGGATTCTTGCAGCTTTGCCGGATCTGTCTCTCAGATAATAAAGTTTTGCCCGGCGTACTGCACCGCGCCGTTTGACTTCCATGCTCGCAATGAGGGGTGAATAAGTCTGGAACGTACGTTCGACTGCTTCTCCACTGGATGTTTTTCTTACGATAAATGAAGAATTGAGTCCACGATTGCGTTTGGCGATAACGACTCCTTCAAAAGCCTGCACACGTTTACGGTCACCCTCTACTACATTTACGTTAACTACGAGCGTGTCACCTGGTGAAAAATCAGGGATAGTTTTTCCCAGCCTTTCAATTTCTTCCCGTTCCAGTTGTTCAATCAAGTTCATTTCATTACTCCTGTTCTTTAATATTATCCATCAAGTCGTTGGCAACCGTTCTACATTGTAATTGCTTGAATTCTTCCAGTAATTCCTGTTCCCTGCCCGGGAGCCCTTCCGGGTATTTTTCTGCTAACAAATCCGGCCTTCTCAACCAGGTTCTGCCAATGGATTGTTGCAAGCGCCAGCGTTCTATTTTTGCGTGATCGCCGGACAGCAATATCCGGGGAATCGTTTTTTCCTTATACACTTCGGGCCGGGTATAGTGCGGATATTCCAGCAAGTAATCAGTGTGAGAGTCCTGTTCAGCTGATCGTGTATTGCCCAACACCCCCGGTAATTGTCTTACCACCGCATCGATTAAAACCATTGCTGCCAGTTCTCCACCGGAAATCACATAATCTCCGATTGAAATTTCTTCGTCTACCTGATCCTCTATCAGCCTTTCATCAATTCCTTCGTAGCGGCCGCAGAGCAGTACAACGCCATCCAACTGAGAAATCTGCAGAACTTTTTTATGGCTTAGCTGCTTACCTTGTGGTGAAAGATAAACAACACGGGTTTTGCTGACTCCGTCTTCGCTCTGTCTGGCTTTTGCATCCGTAATCGCTTTATCCAGTGGTTCTGCCATCATGACCATGCCTGGACCCCCACCATAGGGCGAATCATCTACTGTCCGGTAATGGCTCGTAGCATAATCACGGGGATTCCAAGTGCGCAGACGATATAAATTACTTTTATGTGCTCTGCCTGTTACACCATGTTGCGTGACAGCATCAAACATATCGGGCAGCAGTGTGATGACGTCAAACTCGAACGGCATGATATGAGATTTAATAACTTAATTCCCAATCTACTGTGATTTGTCGTGATCCCAGATCTACCTGTCTGATAACCTGATCGACGAAAGGAATCAATTCCTCTTTGCTGCTCTCGGACAGCCGGACTCGTAATACATCGTTTGCTCCGGTTTCAAACAAGCCAGCCACTGTGCCAAGTGTCTCACCCTGTACATTGACAACGCTGATCCCGATCAGATCTATCCAGTAGTAACCCTCTTCTCCATCTTCTGACAGTGGAGGTAATTGACCACGCGGCACTGCCACCAGCAGTCCCTTCAGTTCAGATGCGTTTGTCCGGTCGTTATACTCAGCGAGCGTAACAATCAGCAGGCTATCATGAGTGGAGAAGGTGACCGGATGTACGATTTGCCAGTTTTTCTCGTCTCTGCTGAGATACCACAAGGGATACTCCATCAACCCATCAACATATTCGGTGAAGGGAGTGACTTTGATCTGACCTCGAATACCGTGCGGCCCAATGATCCGACCCAGCACAACCATAGGCTCCTCTGGTGGAGGGAGCCCTGTTTCACTCCTGTGGTTGTACGGCCTTTTGCTGTCTGCCAAACTGTTTGACGAGTCGTGAAACGGTATCGGACAGCTGTGCTCCCTTGGATTGCCAGTAAGTCAGTCGATCCATCTGGATACGCAAACTTTCCTCGCCCCCAGTAGCACGCGGATTATAAAACCCGACACGTTCTATAAACTTGCCATCCCGCCGGTTACGAGAATCCGCTACTACCATGCTGTAAAAAGGACGCTTCTTGGCACCACCGCGTGCTAGTCTCACTACTACCATGTTGCCCCTTGTGAAAGTGATTGTTTGTTAACTAAAACCGCTAATTTTATGGCAGTTCCTGCTTGCATGGCAAGCAGTAAATTAAACGGGGATTGGCTATGTATTCAAAAAAAGATCGTGGCAGAATCAGAACGATCAACTGTAATTAGTAATTATTCGACCAGGAATTATCCAAATCATACAATGATTCGATTTTGCTGAAACAGCTGGCTTGAAGATTATGAAAAATACTGATCGAAATGATTCGTCAGTCGAAAAGCTGTTGGCTGAAGCCAATCGCTGCGTGGCGTGTGGGTTGTGTCTGCCACATTGCCCGACCTATCATCTGACACATTCTGAAGCAGATTCACCACGTGGGCGGATTGCGCTGATGAGTGGAGTTGCCAGCGGGCGTATTCCTCTGAATGAGAGATTCGTTCAGCACATGGATCGGTGTTTGACTTGTCGTGCCTGCGAGCAGGTTTGTCCGAATAATGTTGCTTATGGGCAGTTGATCGATGATGCACGTGTCATGATTCGTGAACATTCATCCATACAAAAAGAAGGTTGGCGTGGACGAGATTGGCTAAGAGATTTTCTGGAACGGGAATTGATTGCCAAACCTGGCCGATTCGACAGCTTACGACTAGTGTTGCGTTTGCTGGCCGGAAGTGGCTTGTTGTCGTTATTGCTGCGGCTGGAGACTCCGAGAAGAAGCGATTTGATCCAATCTCTGCTGTTTTTGACGACTCGTAATCTGCCGGGTCAGTTGTGGCGTCGTTCATATCCGGCTAAGGGTGCACTGCGCGGTGAGGTGGGGTTATTTCTGGGATGTGTTGCAAGGCTGATTGATACTGAAACGCTGCTTTCATCCGTGTTTGTGCTGAATCGGCTGGGCTATACGGTGCATGTGCCAGATACGCAAACCTGTTGCGGGGCACTGCATCAGCACAGCGGCCGGATCGATGCGGCCAGATCGCTGGCACAACGAAACCTCCGCGCTTTTGAAAGCTTGAATATTCAGGCGATCATCAATACCGCTTCCGGCTGTGGTGTTCAACTGACGGAATACTCATCACGACTGGATGCCGGATTTTCTGTGCCGGTAATGGATATCAGCCAGTTTCTCGATGGACAGGAGTGGGATGAGGTCGGTTTTGCACCTTTGTTACGTAGAGTTGCCGTGCATGAACCGTGTACGCTGCGTAACACTTTACGTGCTTCGAAACATCTATACCTCTTGCTTCGACGTATTCCGGGAATCGAGGTGGTGGAGCTTCCCGGTAACGAACAGTGTTGTGGTGCGGCTGGCACTTATTTTCTCGATCAACCCGAATTTGCAAAATCCTTGCTCGATACGAAATTGCAGGCTTTTGAGAATACTGGTGCAGATTGTCTGGTGACGGCGAATATCGGTTGTGCTTTGCATATTGCCAATGGGCTGGCGAGGAAAGGAACAAATATAGAGGTTTTACATCCGGTAACATTGCTCGCACGGCAAATGCGTATAAAATGAAAGCTTGGGTTGGTTTGGCGTAAAACACGAAATCAATCAAAGCTGGCAATGGAGAATTTTATGTTGAATATCGATAAATTGATCATAGGTTTTGATAACGCCTTACGGACGTTACTGGCTCCTGCCAATACCTTGCGCCCGGTACCGGGGAAGGATCTCCCTGAAAATGAGCTGAGCGAGATCGAGAAACGTGAATCTGCAGCACTGATGCGTATCAATCATGTGGGTGAGGTCTGTGCTCAGGCGCTTTATCAGGGGCAGGCACTGACAGCGCGTAATGACCGGGTACGGCAGGCGCTGGATCAGGCGGCACGTGAAGAAACCGAGCATCTTGCGTGGACAGAGCGCCGCATTGCGGAGCTGGGCGGACGTAAAAGTTTTCTGAATCCGCTGTGGTATGGCGGATCGTTTACTCTGGGGCTGGTGGCTGGTGTGCTCGGTGATAAATGGAATCTTGGTTTTCTGGCAGAAACCGAGCGCCAGGTCGAGGCACATCTGGCAAGTCATCTGCAGCGATTACCCCATCAGGATGTTCGCAGCAGAGCGATCGTGACACAAATGAAAGTGGATGAAGCGTGCCACGCTACCATGGCAGTTTCGCATGGAGGAGGGCGGCTGCCTGCCCCAGTCAAAGTTGCCATGAAGTTCAGTTCCACAATCATGACACGCACCGCCTATTGGGTGTGAAACCTGAAGAAAATTCTTATCTGCTCCAGGATGGTGTAATCATCATGCAAAGCATCAACCTTACCGATCATTTTCTGATTGCCATGCCGGGGTTGGAAGATTCTTTCTTTGCCAGGACATTGACCTATATCTGCGAGCATAGCGAACGTGGTGCACTGGGTCTCGTGGTCAATCGCCCGACGGATTTGTCCGTGGAGAAACTGTTGCTGCAACTGGGGATGCCTCCCAAGAATCCTGTTTCTTCCAATCTGCCGGTATTGCTGGGCGGCCCGGTGCAGATCGATAGCGGGTTCGTATTGCATGAACCGGTCGGATCGTGGAAGTTTACGCTGTCTTCCAACGAGTCGATCGGTCTGACTTCTTCCGCTGATATTCTACAGGCAGTCGCCGATTGTGAGGGGCCAGAGAGAATACTGATAGCATTAGGTTATTCAGGCTGGGCAGCAGGGCAGCTCGAACAGGAGCTGGCACAAAACGCCTGGCTGACGGTACCTGCTGAATCGCAGATACTGTTTGAGTTATCTTCCGAAGAACGGCTACCTGCTGCCATGAAGTTGCTGGGAATTGATTTTTGTAATTTATCTAATGAAGTCGGTCATGCCTGATATGACTAGTGCTTCGTCTGGCACAGTACTGGCTTTTGATTTTGGTACACGGCGTATCGGTGTGGCAATTGGTGAACATGAACTGCGAATGGCTCATCCTTTGACGACAATCGATCAGTCGATGACAGGACCTCGTTTCGAAAGGATTGCGGAGCTGATCGAGGCATGGCAGCCGGTTTTGCTGGTGGTGGGGCTGTCAGTTCATGCCGATGGTACTGAGCATGAAATAACTCGGTTGTGTCGTCGTTTTGCCAGACGGTTGGAAGGACGATTCAGGATTCCAGTAGCGCTGGCGGATGAGCGCTACACAACAGTAATTGCTCGTTCAGTGCTGGAAGAAGCGGGCGTGACTGGCAAAAAACAGCGGCCAATGCTCGACCAGATCGCAGCACAACATATTCTTCAGACTTATTTCGATTTATCTCATGCAGCTTCTTGACGCCGAGAAATTACTGACACAACTCATTGAAAAAATACGGCCGGATATAACCGGAAATACTGCTATCGTGGGTATCCATACCGGAGGTGCCTGGCTGGCCAGGCGTATTCATCAGGCATTAGAGATCACGTTGCCGGTGGGGACGCTGGATATTTCCTTTTACCGTGATGACTACAGTAAAATTGGCCTGCATCCGCAAGTCAGGCCTTCCCGGCTTCCTTTCGACGCTGAAAACAGCCACATTATTCTGGTAGATGATGTGCTTTATACCGGCAGAACAGTTCGCGCGGCAGTGAATGAACTGTTCGATTATGGTCGCCCAGCCAGTATCCATTTAGCTGTACTGGTGGATCGTGGAGGGCGGGAATTGCCAATTGCTGCCCGGTATACAGGGGAAGTTCTCACATTGCCGGAAAACACCATGCTAGAGCTGATGCAGTCGGATGACGGTAAATTGAATCTGGTTTTACGTAACCTGACAATAGGTTGATGGTTTCCGGGATTTGCCGACTATCATCTTCCTGCTTGGTTATTATCCAAGCAGGTTTCAGCTGGTATATATGGACAGATTTTCTTTGCCAATATTTAAAATCTATGTGCTGTCGTAATTCTTGCGGGATCTCTGTGTAATGGGCGTACATCCCCAGCTGAGCAAAAATGGTGAGCTGCAGCATCTGTTGACGACGGAAGGACTGCCTGCTGTGATTCTGCGACATATTCTCGATACGGCAGAATCATTTACCGGAGTGACGGAACGCGATGTCAAGAAAATTCCCCTGCTCCGAGGTAAATCGGTATTTAACCTGTTTTTTGAGCCGAGTACCCGCACTCGCACGACTTTCGAAATTGCAGCAAAACGCCTTTCAGCGGATGTAATCAATCTCAATATGGCAGTTTCATCTCAGACCAAGGGGGAAACACTGCTGGATACGGTGGATAACCTATCTGCCATGCATGCGGACATGTTTGTCGTGCGTCATAACCAAAGTGGGGCAGCACATCTGATTGCCCGTCATGTCAGGCCGGAAATTCATGTCATCAATGCGGGCGACGGGTGGCATGCGCACCCCACTCAGGCGTTACTGGATATGTTTACCATTCGCCGCTACAAGCAGGATTTCCACGCATTACGCGTGGCGATTATCGGGGATATTCTGCATTCCCGCGTGGCGCGTTCGCAGATTCACGCACTGACGACGCTGGGCGTACCGGAAATCCGTGTCATTGCTCCCAAGACACTGTTACCGGCCGGAGTTGAGCGGCTTGGCGTGCATGTTTACCACAATATGGTACAGGGTTTGCAAGACGTGGATGTACTGATGATGTTGCGATTGCAGCATGAGCGTATGGAGTCGGCCCATCTGCCTAGTACTGAAGAGTATTTCAAATATTATGGACTGACACCGGAAAAACTTGCGCTTGCCCGGCCTGATGCAATCGTAATGCATCCCGGTCCGATGAATCGGGGTGTAGAAATTGATTCAGAAGTAGCAGATGGTGCTCAGTCCGTCATTCTTCCCCAGGTAAACTTTGGTATCGCCGTCCGTATGGCGGTGATGTCGATCCTGGCCGGGAATTGATATGCATATTCATATTCGAAATGGTCGTCTGATCGATCCCGGTAGCGGAATGGACCGTACTGGTGATCTTTATCTGGCCGAGGGCAAAATTGTATCGATCGATTGCCGGCTTGACGGTTTTCGTGATGATCGTGAGATCAATGCCGAGGGAATGATCGTGTGTCCCGGTTTGGTCGATTTGTCAGCACGTTTGCGCGAGCCGGGGCTTGAATATATGGCTACGCTGGAATCAGAGCTGGAAGCCGCAGTAGCAGGAGGGGTGACCAGCCTGGCTTGTCCCCCTGATACAGATCCGCCACTGGATGAGCCAGGTCTGGTGGAGATGCTGAAGCACCGTGCACGTAATCTTGATCGAGCGCGAGTATATCCGGTAGGGGCGCTGACTCAGGGGCTCAAGGGAGAGCGCTTGACGGAAATGGTTGAATTGCATGATGCGGGCTGTGTTGCGTTCAGCCAGGTTGATGCCCCCATTGTTAACCCGCATGTGCTGATGCGAGCCATGCAATATGCTGCTACGTTTGGTTTCAAAGTCTGGCTGCGTCCTCAAGATATGTATCTGGCCAATCGTGGTGTTGCCCATGAAGGTGAGATTGCTACCCGCCTTGGTTTGCCGGCAATTCCGGTGTGTGCAGAGACGATTGCACTGGCTAGTATTTTGTCGCTGATGAAGGAAACGGGTGCTAGCGTACATCTCTGTCGTATTTCCAGTGCTGAAGGGGTGGTGCTGGTGCGAGCAGCCAAACGGCAGGGATTATCGCTTACCTGTGATGTTTCTATTCATCACGTGCATTTGACTGATATGGATATTGGTTTCTTTGATGCAAATTGCCATCTCATGCCACCGCTCAGAAGCCTGCCAGATCGGAATGCATTGCGTGCTGGATTGATGGATGGAACAATTGATGCGATCTGTTCGGATCATGCACCTGTAGATGAAGATGCCAAACTTCTGCCATTTGCTCAGGCTGAAAGTGGTGCAACTGGATTAGAGCTGCTGTTGCCTCTTACATTGAAATGGGCGAGGGAAAGCAGGCTGGCATTGCCTGAAGCGCTGGCGAGAATTACATCCCATCCTGCACAGATTCTGGGAGTTGAGACTGGACGGCTGGCAGTGGGTGCTGTGGCTGATTTGTGTATCTTTGATCCTGATGTAAACTGGATCGTCAGTAATACCGAATTGAGAAGCCAAGGCAAAAATACGCCTTTTCTCGGGATGGAATTATACGGACGTACCCGGTTCACCCTGATTGATGGACGTATCGTATATGGTTGATAGTAATTCCTGGAAAACACTAGTTTCGTCAAGGTCGCATAAACCCCGGGTTATTCGGTAGACCGGGTATTCTGAATATTCATCGATAACAAAAACTTTTTCTGAATTATTACTGATATGAAAAACCCGCTGTTAGATTTTTCCGCCCTTCCTCGCTATGAGGAAATCCAGAACGAACACATCACACCTGCCATGGATGAGTTGTTGCGCGACTGCCGTGCGGTGGTGAATAGGGTTAAGAATGCGACAGAATCTCCTGACTGGCAGGATTTTGTGCAGCCGGTGGTGGATGCGAATGAGCGTCTGTCGCGTGCGTGGGGGCAGATAGCGCATTTGAATGCAGTCATGAATAATCCGGAGCTACGTGAAATCTATAATGCCAATCTGCCGCGTATTACGCAGTATTATGCCGAGTTGTCACAAGATCCGATATTGTTTGAGAAATTCCGGCAGTTGCGGGCAGACTCGGCATTCAATGATCTAAGTCAGGCGCGCAGGAAAATTGTGGATAACCAGTTACGTGATTTTCACTTGGGAGGTGCCGAACTGCCGCTGGAAGATAAAGCTCGGTTCATGCAGATTCAGGAAGAGCTGTCAGCACTGAGCTCGAAATTCAACGATAACCTGCTGGATGCAACCAACGCGTTTTCTTTGTTTATAGAAAACCGGGATGAGCTTGCCGGAATCCCGGAGGATGTATTGCAGGCAGCGCGTGAAGCGGCAACCCAAGATACTTCGATTGCTGTGCCGGGCTGGAAATTTACTCTGCATGTCCCTTCTTACCTGCCAGTCATGCAGTATGCGGATAACCGCAGTTTACGTGAACGGATGTATCGGGCATATGTAACGCGAGCAAGTGAGCTCGAAGCTGTTTCGGATCAAACTGTGAATCATGACAACATGCCTTTGATCGAACAAATGCTACGTTTGCGTCAGGAGGAAGCCAGGCTGTTGGGTTACGATTGTTACGCGCAGGTGTCACTGGCTCCCAAGATGGCGGAAACGCCGCAGCAGGTATTGGATTTTCTGAATGAGCTGGCAGCCAAAGCGAGACCTTATGCAGAAAGAGATCTGGCAGAACTGCAGCAGTTTGCCGCCGATAAGCTGAAACTGGATCGACTCGAAATGTGGGATATTGCCTACGCCAGTGAGAAGCTGCGCATTGAGCGTTATGCTTTCTCTGAGCAGGAGATCAAGCAATATTTCCCGGAGAACAAGGTATTGCCCGGTATGTTCCGACTGGTGGAGATCCTGTACGGTATACGCATCAGCGAAGCAGAGCCGGAGCGTAACGTTCAGTGCTGGCATCCGGATGTGAAATTTTTCGATATCATTGATGCGAATAGTAATTTGCTGGGGCAGTTCTATCTGGATCTCTATGCTCGTCCCGGTAAACGTGGTGGCGCCTGGATGGATGATGCTATCACTCGGCGAAGGATCGAAGTACCTGAAATCGGCCGCTCCGAAATCCAGACGCCAGTTGCCTATCTTACCTGCAATTTTTCTGCACCAGTGACGATAGATGGCCAGTTGCGCCCGGCATTGTTTACGCATGATGAGGTAATTACGCTGTTCCATGAATTTGGTCATGGACTGCATCATTTACTGACCCGGATGGATGAGCTGGGTGTTTCCGGTATCAATGGAGTCGAGTGGGATGCGGTTGAATTGCCCAGTCAGTTTATGGAAAACTTCTGCTGGGAATGGGAAGTATTGCGTGGTATGACTGCGCATGTGGAAACCGATAATCCGCTACCGCGCACGTTATTCGATAAGATGCTCGCAGCCAGGAATTTCCAGAGTGGCCTTCAGACTTTGCGCCAGATCGAGTTTGCCTTGTTTGATATGCATCTGCACACGGATTTTGACCCGCAGAGCAGTGAAACTGTATTACAGCGTCTGGATAAAATCCGCCAGCAGGTTGCCGTCATCATTCCACCTGCTTTCAACCGGTTTCCGGACAGCTTCGGACATATATTTGCCGGGGGCTATGCTGCCGGTTATTACAGTTATAAGTGGGCGGAAGTATTGTCTGCCGATGCTTACAGCCTGTTTGAGGAGAATGGTATCGGCCAGGTAGTTAATGCAAAAACCGGAGAGCGTTTCTGGCATGAGATTCTTGCCGTGGGTGGCAGTCGCCCGGCACTTGAATCATTCATTGCATTTCGCGGACGTGAGCCAAAAATTGATGCATTGCTGCGGCATCATGGTATGGCGGCCTGAGTAATGTATTTCCTGCGATCAGTCTATTGAAGATTGTCAGTCTGCAGGGTGAGGATTGTTTACGAGCGATGGGAAAGTATTCTGTCCTGATTGGAAAATGGTGTTTTTTCCACATGAACGGCGAATCACTGAAGCGATCCGGGGCAGGTATTTTTATCTTGCAATAACGCAGTTCCCCTGAGCGGAGTGTTGTTTCGCCCTTATCGGGTGCAGAGACCGGAGCGGTTTCTGGAAAAGCTTTTATATCTCGCGTATAATTGGCTTTAGTGGTACAGGGTTGAGCCGCTTTTTTCTGTCCGTCTGCATCGTATTACAAATTATTGGGGAATTCTGTGTCTAACCGTCCGCGTGCTGTACTCGTTCTGGCTGATGGTACTGTTTTTCACGGAGACTCGATCGGTGCAGAAGGTATCACTGTCGGTGAAGTGGCTTTCAATACGGCCATGACCGGTTACCAGGAAATTCTCACTGACCCTTCTTACTGCCGTCAGATCGTTACACTGACTTATCCGCATATCGGTAATACCGGTGTGAATGACGAGGATATCGAATCGACTACGGCTTCCAGGATTATTCATGCGGCAGGACTGGTGGTCCGTGACCTGTCACTCGTCACCAGCAGCTGGCGCAGTCGCCATACGTTACCGGATTTTCTCAAACAGCATGGTGTACCGGCGATTGCCGGGGTCGATACACGCAAACTTACGCGTATTCTGAGAACGAAGGGCGCACAGGCAGGCTGTATCATGGTCGGCCATGTTGATGAAACCGAGGCATTACGACAGGCGCAGGCATTTCCTGGTCTGACGGGAATGGATTTGGCACGAGTGGTCAGTTGCAGTCAGCCATGGGAATTCAGTGAAGGCGCATGGTCGCCAGAAACAGGTTATCAGGCTGCGGGCGAGAGCCACTGCCGGGTTGCTGTCGTGGATTTTGGTGTCAAGCGTGCGATTTTGCGCAAGCTGGTTGAACATGGTTGTCATGTTACTGTTTATCCCGCGCAGACACGGATTGACGAAATTCTTGCCGCCCGGCCTGATGGTGTGTTGCTTTCCAATGGTCCTGGAGATCCGGAAGCCTGTGATTATGCAATCGATATGGCACGTGCGCTGCTGGCAAGCAGGATCCCTGTGTTCGGTATCTGCTTGGGTCATCAGATAATTGCACTGGCGATTGGTGCCAGGACGATCAAGATGAAATTCGGGCACCATGGTGCCAATCATCCGGTACTGGATGTCGATAGTGGCCGGGTGATGATTACCAGCCAGAATCATGGATTCGCAGTGGATGCCGATACATTGCCGGCCAATGTGCGTGTCACCCATCATTCATTATTTGATGGAAGTCTTCAGGGATTTGAATTGACGGATCATCCTGTTTTCTGTTTTCAGGGGCATCCTGAGGCCAGCCCGGGTCCGCAAGACGTTAATTATTTATTCAGTCGTTTCATCAGCCGGATGGTGAAAAACAAGCAATCAGCCTGAGCCATCGGAACAACCTTCGTCATCATGCCAAAGCGTATCGACCTGAAATCTATCCTTATCATTGGCGCCGGGCCGATTGTCATCGGCCAGGCATGTGAATTTGATTATTCGGGTGTGCAGGCCTGCCGGGCACTGCGGGAGGAAAATTATCGCGTCATTCTGGTCAACTCTAATCCGGCAACAATCATGACCGACCCGGAGCTGACAGATGCCACCTATATAGAACCGGTTACCTGGCAGGCAGTTGAAAAAGTAATCGAGATCGAACGGCCGGATGCATTATTGCCGACCATGGGTGGGCAAACTGCCCTCAATTGTGCTCTGGATCTGGTTCGGCATGGTGTACTGGAAAAATACGGTGTAGTGTTGATTGGCGCTTCCCGTGAGGCTATCGACAAAGCTGAGGATCGCGAAAAATTCAAGCAGGCAATGACACGTATCGGCCTGCAATCAGCGCGTTCAGCCATGGCACACAGCATGGAAGAAGCAATGCAGGCTCAGGCAATGATCGGCTATCCGGCTATTATCCGGCCTTCTTTCACACTGGGAGGCAGCGGGGGCGGGATTGCCTATAACCGGGAAGAATTTATCGAGATCTGTGAGCGGGGTCTGGAAGCCTCACCCACCCGGGAGTTGTTGATCGAGGAATCGGTCATTGGCTGGAAAGAATATGAGATGGAGGTTATCCGTGACAAACAGGATAACTGCATCATTGTCTGTGCCATCGAGAATGTCGATCCCATGGGAGTCCATACGGGAGATTCGATTACGGTTGCACCTGCCCAGACGCTGACAGACAAGGAGTACCAGCGTATGCGTGATGCATCGATTGCGGTACTGCGGGAAATCGGGGTGGAAACAGGTGGTTCCAACGTACAGTTCGCTATCAATCCCGAGAACGGGAACATGCTCGTGATCGAAATGAATCCACGGGTATCACGTTCTTCCGCGCTGGCCTCGAAAGCAACGGGCTTCCCGATTGCCAAGATTGCCGCCAAACTGGCAATCGGTTATACGCTCAATGAACTGGGCAATGATATTGCGGGTGGTATTATCCCGGCTTCGTTTGAGCCGACCATCGACTATGTCGTAACCAAAGTACCTCGCTTCGCATTCGAGAAATTCCCTCAGGCAAACGATCGTTTGACGACGCAAATGAAATCAGTAGGCGAGGTCATGGCGATTGGACGCACCTTCCAGGAATCACTGCAAAAGGCATTACGTGGACTGGAAACTGGTGTGGACGGTCTGGATGAAAAAACCACGGATACCGAAATCATTAAGGCCGAACTGGGCCATCCCGGGCCCGAGCGCCTGTGGTATATCGCTGATGCATTCCGTTGCAATATCCCTTTCGATGAAATTCATGCACTTACTCGGATTGATCCATGGTTTCTGGCTCAGATTGAAGATCTGATCAGGCAGGAGCAAGCTCTTTCAGAGAGACGACTGGAGACACTGGATCGGCATGAGTTATACCATTTGAAACGCTGTGGTTTTTCAGACCAGCGTCTGGCTGCATTGCTTGGTACCAGTCAGGATAAGGTGCGCGCCAGACGGCATGAACAGGGGGTTCGCCCGGTCTATAAGCGGGTGGATACCTGTGCAGCCGAGTTTGATACGCATACAGCTTATATGTACTCGACTTATGAGGAAGAATGCGAGTCGCGTCCGACTGATAACAAGAAAATTATGGTGCTGGGAGGCGGGCCTAATCGCATCGGCCAGGGAATCGAATTCGATTACTGTTGTGTACATGCTGCTCTGGCGCTGCGTGAAGACGGATATGAGACGATCATGGTCAACTGTAATCCTGAGACAGTCTCGACTGATTACGATGTTTCTGACCGGTTATACTTTGAGCCCCTTACACTTGAAGATGTTCTGGAAATTGCAGCAGTAGAAAAGCCAGCTGGTGTTATCGTGCAATACGGTGGACAGACTCCGCTGAAGCTGGCGCGTGCACTGGAAGCCAATGGTGTGCCCATTATCGGCACCAGTCCGGATATGATTGATTGTGCCGAAGATCGTGAACGTTTTCAGGCTATGCTGCAGGAGTTGGATCTTAAACAACCTCCTAACTTTACTGCCCGCACTGCAGAAGCAGCCTTGGCTGCGGCGGATAAAATCGGTTACCCGCTTGTCGTCAGGCCAAGTTATGTGCTGGGTGGCCGTGCCATGGAAATTGTACATGAGGCACGTGATCTGGAACGCTATATCCAGGAAGCTGTGAAGGTATCCAATGATTCTCCTGTTCTGCTGGATCATTACCTGAACAATGCGATCGAAGTGGATGTTGATGCCATTTCTGACGGGAAAACTGTACTGATCGGTGGAATCATGGAGCATATCGAGCAAGCCGGAGTTCACTCCGGTGATTCTGCTTGTTCGTTACCTCCTTTTAGTCTTTCCGCTTCCCTGCAAGAGGAGTTGCGTCGACAGACCGAGGCTATGGCGTGTGCGCTGAATGTCAACGGTTTGATGAATATTCAGTTCGCCATTCAGGATGACACTGTCTACGTACTGGAGGTCAACCCCAGAGCGTCGCGTACTGCTCCTTTCGTTTCCAAGGCAACCGGTTTGCAACTGGCTAAAATCGCGGCTCGCTGCATGGTAGGCCAGACCCTGTCTGATCAGGGAGTTATTAAAGAAGTTTATCCTTCTCATTTTTCGGTAAAAGAGGCTGTTTTCCCGTTCGCCAAGTTTTCCGGTGTGGATACCATCCTTGGGCCGGAGATGAAATCGACCGGTGAGGTAATGGGAGTAGGCAAAAATTTCGCCGAGGCATTCGTCAAATCACAGCTCGCAGCAGGTGTTCAATTGCCGGTATCGGGTAATGTACTGATCAGTGTAAGAGACAGTGATAAACTGGAAGCTGTTTCGATTGCCGCCAAACTGGTTGAATTGAGGTTCTCACTTTATGCTACACGTGGCACGGCTCAAGTTCTGCAGAAAGCCGGATTGTCGGTTGTTGCTGTAAATAAGGTGGCTGAAGGTCGGCCGCATATCGTGGATATGATCAAGAACGGAGAAATTGTCTTGATCATCAATACAGTTGCCAATAAACGTAGCGCTGTACGTGATTCCTATTCGATCCGGCGTGTGGCTTTGCAGGCCAGGATAACTTATTACACAACCATTGCCGGTGCACGTGCTGCCTGTGCAGGTATGGCCAGTCGCCAGGAATTGCAGGTTTATCGTTTGCAAAATCTTGCCATCTAGGCAACAATAATCCTCCCTCCCAAGCTTGAAACTTCTGATCTGGAAAGATTGGTATTGGTTTAAAAGTTCTTTTTTAATCAGGCAGCTAACTATTGTGTATTGTGCATCATTTGAATGATGCGTTGAGTGTCTGTTGTTTTATTGTTTTTGTCATGGAAAGAGAAATCAAGTTATGAATGCCATTCCCATTACCCAAGCTGGTGCAGAGAAATTGCGCGCAGAGTTGCATGAGATGAAAACGGTCCATCGCCCTGCTGTTATTGCCGCCATTGCGGAAGCACGTTCCCATGGTGATTTATCTGAGAATGCCGAATATGATGCTGCAAAAGAAAGGCAGGGGTTCATAGAGGGACGTATTGCAGAGCTGGAGGGTAAACTATCCAATGCACAGATTATCAATCCCGCAACACTGAATGCAGATGGTGCATGCGTATTCGGTGCCACTATCGATCTGATGGATCTGGGCAATGATACAACTGTGACTTATCAGATCGTAGGGGATGATGAAGCCGATATCAAACAAGGCAAAATTTCTATCAGTTCACCTATTGCCCGGGCATTGATTGGCAAATATGCGGGAGATATAGCTGAAGTTCAGGCGCCTGGTGGTGTTCGAGAGTATGAAATTCTGGATGTTAAATATATTTGAAGGCTAATCCTGACTTTCCGAAATTAGAGTCGGAATGCCATTTCTGGACTGGATTGCTGACTCTAAGGCTCCAGAATTGATTCTAGTATTCCTCGTCATTTTACCGTCGGGATCTTTGGCTGTTTTTTCAAGGAATTCTGCAATTGCGTTATGAACCTTCTGCTCATAGTCATAAGATGTGGTGTCATCTTCTTCCAGTGGCGGGTGAAGTTCGATGAATAAAAGATTCTCTTGCCATCCTAATTTAACGGGTTGGTTGACGATTTGTACTGGTGTACCTGTAGGTACAAGATTGAACAGTTCCTCGATATCTTCAGGATACAGGCGCATACAGCCGTGCGTGACACGCATACCCACGCCGAATGGCTTATTGGTACTGTGAATGAGATAGCCAGGCAGACCGAGATATAGTGCGTACCGCCCAAGGGGGTTATCCGGGCCAGGTGGAACGATATCCGACAGCGGAGGTTTGCCCTCTGTTATCGCCTCAGTTTTGAGAGATTGAGGCGGTATCCACGTGGGGTCTTTTTGTTTCCTGACAATGGTAGTTCTGCCTAGCGGTGTATTCCAATCCATTCTGCCGATACTGACAGGATGAGTAATGATCTCCGGCTTTTGTCCCTTTGCTGGTTTAGGGAAATAATAGAGCCGCATTTCCGGCAGATTAATGACAAGGCCGGCTCGTTCAGCCTGTGGGATTATAAAGCGTAACGGCAATACAACCTTGGCCCCATCATCGGGTAACCAGCGATTTATATCAGGATTGGCAAGCACCATCTCATCCTGGCCGATACCATAGCGGCGTGCCACATCAAGGAGCGTTTCTTCACGGCTGGCAGTGACTGTTTGCATCTGGCCGAAAATATCAATGTCATCGGGTGGACGTATCCAACTCCCGGCATAAACATGAATCACTGCTGGTAATGTCGTAAACAGCAGAAATAAACTGATTCCGAGCTTTTGCTTATCTTTAAGCCTCATTTCATATTGTGTTGTAAATAATTTATAATGCCGATGATTTTATCCGGCATGAAATTCAAAAGCTAATGATTTTGGCTTTTTACAAATGGATAACAGGTATTGTTGCGATCAAGAATCATTATCGAAGTTTGATTGTGTTTGGTATTTTTATGGCTGTTGCTATAAAACAACATAAAGGCAATGTTTTCTTGACAGTTAAAGGACCCTCCTATAAGCTCGCAGCCCATATATACCATGGAATAGAGACTGCGTATCTGCCGGGAGCGTTAGATTCTCAGACTGTGAATCATTGATTGGTTGCTGCTTATTGAACAGGTTGAGTGATCAGTATCTATTCAGTCTATTCAATTGGCCAAAAAATATTTCTAGGGGAAGATTTTGAGTTCGACAATAGCCAAGTTGGGCGTTCCGCCAGTACAAAAAAGTAATTCCCTGTCTTCCAGAATAGATGTCATTGTGCCAACGCCTACAGTTAATTCATTGACTCAGAAAAGAGCGGATTTTACAACTTTAGTGGAGTCGCTTGAGTATGCTGCACAAGGGGAAACCGGGTACAATTTCTACGATTCGAGAGGTAATCTAAAATCTGTACTGGCATACAAAGACTTGTGTGCTAACTCAAAAATAATCGCAAGGCGGTTGTCTGGTCTTGGACTGGCTCGTAACAGCCGGGTTGCCCTGATTGCCGATACTACTCCAGAGTTCGTTGAGTTGTTTTTTGCATGCCGGTTTGCAGGTCTCGTTCCATTTGCGATGCCGGTGCCTGTAAATCTTGGCAGTCATGCAATTTATGTACAACAACTGAGAGGCATGCTTGAGAGCAGTAAGGCAAGCGTTGCAGTCGCTAATCTTGATTTCATTGGATTTCTCAATGAGGCAGTTGGTAGTCTGGTAAGTAGCGAACTTAAATGGAGTGGCACACCTGATCAGCTTGATTTGCTGCCAGAAACTGACGTAGTGTTCTCCCCCAATACCCCAGATGAAACTGCCTATCTGCAATTTACTTCCGGCAGTACTCGTTTACCAAGAGGGGTAGTCATTACCGAGCGAGCGTTGATGACCAATTTGCGCGGTATCGTTTGCAATGGTCTTGATGTCCGATTGGGTGACCGATGCGCTTCATGGCTTCCTTTTTATCATGATATGGGCCTGGTTGGTCTGGTATTGGCTCCTTTGGCAGCTCAATTATCTGTAGACTATTTGGCAACCCGGGATTTTGCAGTTCGTCCTCTGCAGTGGCTTAAGTTAATCAGTCGTAATCGCTGTACTATCGCTTTCAGCCAGCCATTTGGCCTCAAGTTATGTACGCTGCGTGCCCGTGAGTCAGATTTAGCTGATCTGGATTTGAGCTGCTGGCGAGCGGCGGGTGTCGGTGCTGAGATGATCCGAATGGATACATTGAAAAGCTTTGCGGCCAAATTTGGCGCTGCGGGTTTTGATGAGCGCGCTTTTCTGCCATGCTATGGGTTAGCTGAATCGACCCTTGCCGTATCCTTCCCTGATATCGGCCGGGGAGCAAGGAGTTTACGTGTAGATGCCAGAACCCTGATCGAGAAAAAGGTTGCAGTGAGAGTCCAGGCAGAGGGTAGAAAATATAACGAATTTGTGAATTGTGGTCGCCCATTACCAGGCCATGAAGTCAGAATAGTTGATGACACGGATCATGAGGTTCCTCATATGACGGTGGGAAGTATTCTGGTCAGAGGGGGGAGTGTAATGAACGGGTATTTCAACAACGTAGAAGAGACTGCGAGAGCAATCAGACCGGATGGCTGGCTGGATACAGGTGATATTGGCTTTCTGTTCGAGGGTGATTTGTATATTACGGGTCGGCGAACAGATGTCATCATCGTCAATGGTAGAAATATACGAGCTCAGGATGTGGAAGAGCTGGCTGAACAACAGCCGGAAGTAAGGGCACGTGAAGCTTCTGCATTTGGAATCAGTAATGAGGACGGTTCGACATCGGTTGTGCTGGTTGTTGAATGCAGACTCGCATCGGCAGTAGACCGGCAATCGCTTATCAATAGACTTCAGCAGATGGTATATATGGCATTCGGGGTAAGCTGCCTGGTCGAGTTAGTACCGCCGCATACATTGCCCCGGACATCTTCAGGAAAGTTATCACGTTTTGCAGCACGTCAAGGGTTCCTGCGACGCGCAAATCTGGAACAACCCACTGCAGCAACGACTATTCATACCGCTGGTTAATAGCATAGTTTCCATCGGTAAGGCCGGATCTTCGCATGAGAAGGAGATGGAAGTTCTCCTTCTCATGTCCGGTGTGTTCCATGTCTAGAACTGTCGCATTAACGGGTGCAACAGGATTTATCGGCCGTATTCTTATTGCCAGGCTGGCAGCATCCGGATGGAAAGTTCGTGCGCTGGCTAGGCGGATACCTTCCAGGCAGGATCTTCCGCTCATAGAGTGGATTTGCGGGGATCTGGATTGTGACAGTGTATTGGGTGACCTCGTTTCTGGTACCGAAGCGGTTATACATTGTGCAGGAGCGATCAGAGGAAAATCCTGGAATGATTTTTCCCGAACCAACGTGACTGGAACAAAAAATATATTACAGGCTGCTTCCGGAGCACCTTCCTGTTCGAGATTCCTATTTATTTCCTCGTTGGCTGCGCGTGAGCCCCATCTCTCCTGGTATGCACGGAGTAAATTCGAGGCTGAGCAGCTGATTCCAGAATTCTCCGGACTGGCATCGGCTATATTCAGGCCGGCGGCGGTTTATGGTCCGGGTGACAAAGCGATGCAGCCATTTTTTCAGGCGATGCGCTATGGTATCCTCCCGGTACTAGGAAGTCCCGGTAACCGTTTCGGCCTGATATATGTGGACGATATGGTTGCTGCCATTCACAATTGGCTAGAGGCTAGGCAGCCTGTGAGGGGTACTTATGAAATGGACGATGGAACATCAGGTGGATATGACTATACGTCCATCGCTGCGCTCGCTGAACAAGTTTTGGATAGGCCGGTGTATTGTCTTCAGATACCTTTGGGCGGTATACGTATGCTGGCTCGTTTTAATTTATGGCTGGCGCATCTCCTGAATTATGCTCCGATACTGACACCGGGCAAGGTGATGGAATTTCAGCATCCGGACTGGACATGCGATATTTCTTCTCTGAAGAGAGAACTGGTCAGCTGGTCTCCGGTAACTAAGTTGGAAACGGTGTTACCCCTGCTTGTCAAAATGTAACGGATGTTTTTATTCTTGAAGCATTTCAAATGTTCGTCGACAATATATTGCTTTCGCGGGTATCGCTTCTGTTTTGATATCGGGTATTTTTATATTCCCTGATCCGAGAGGGAATGATTTGTCGATATGAACTGTTCTGGGATTGATCTCATGTCTGAAGTAACTCAAGAGGAAATTACAGTGTTGCTTTGCCAGCGTTTGGCAAATTTTACGGAGATTGAAACGGAAGTGTCCCCGGAAACGAATCTCATTACGCATTTAGCGATTGATTCAGTCAAACTGTTGAATCTGGTGATGGAAATTGAGGATCAGTTTGATATATCTGTTCCACTGAATACACTCGTAGATGTCTTGACGGTACAGGATCTCGCCAATCTGATCTACAAAATAAAATCATTATCACAATGAGTTTGCTGGAAAAACTTGATGCAGCTGCAGCAGCAAGGAAAGCACAATTACCCGAAGGTATCGGAGCTTTTGGCATTCCTATAGAAGAATCTTATTCGGCAACCGAGGCCAGAATCGGTGAACGCCGCGTATTGATGCTGGGGACCAACAATTATCTCGGGCTCAGTTTTGCACCAGAATGCAGAGAAGCCGCTCATCAGGCTATTGATCAGGAAGGTACCGGCACGACCGGTTCACGCATGGCCAACGGCAATTACTATGGTCATCGAGCGCTGGAGCGTGAGTTTGCAGAATTTTATAAATATCGTGAGTGTATTGTTTTTACAACGGGTTATCAGGCTAATTTAGGAACGATTTCTGGATTGGTAGGGGCAGGTGATGTCGTGCTGATTGACGGGGATGCTCATGCCAGTATTTATGATGGCTGTATTCTGAGTGGGGCGGATATCATTCGTTTTCGACATAATGATCCAATTGATCTTGAAAAACGGCTTCGTCGGTTGGGTGATCGCAGTCGCAATACACTGATCATCATCGAAGGTATTTACAGCATGCTGGGAGATCAGGCTCCTTTGGCTGAGATTGTGCAAATAAAAAATACCTACCAGAGCACTTTACTGCTTGATGAAGCTCATTCACTCGGTGTTCTGGGAGAAACCGGTCAGGGATTGGTGGAGAAAACCGGGGTGAATGATGAGATCGACTTCATAACCGGAACTTTCAGTAAGAGTTTATGTGGTATCGGTGGCTTCTGTGTCAGCAATCACCCCCAGCTTGACCAGCTCCGGTATGTAAGCCATCCCTATATATTTACTGCTTCTCCTTCACCGGCAACCATTGCTTCCACGCGTGCTGCTTTGAAACTGTTGCAAGAAGGGCGTTTATTACGTGAACGTCTGTGGCAGAATGCTCATCGGCTTTATTCCAACCTTGAAAAAACCGGATATCGTCTCGGTCCGCAACCCGGTCCTATTGTGGCTATCTTGCTTGATAATCCCAGGCAGGCACTTACACTGTGGAACGGACTGATGGAGCACGATATTTATGTGAATCTGATATTGCCCCCTGCTGCACCGGAAGGAAAGTCACTGGTACGTTGCAGTATCAATGCAGCTCATACGACTGAACAGATCGATCAGGTGTGTGGTGTTTTTTCTAAATTGTATTCTACCGTAGCGTAAGTGAGCAGATGTGGTTACTGGGCTTAGTTGCCGAATGACAAAGACTCTTTATCTGTGATTGACCAAATTGTGCCGGACTGGCCGGCTCCTGCGAATGTCAGCGCCATGTTCACTACTCGGAATATTGGGGCTGCTGAGAACAAGGGAGTTTATGCCGGTTTGAATTTGGCAAGCCATGTCGATGATGATCCGCTGATTGTTCAACAAAACCGCAACCAACTGCGTCAATATCTGCCTGATCATCCCCGCTGGCTGACACAGGTTCATGGTTCACAGCCAGTCTGGGTAGATTCCGGTAATGAAACACTAGAACTGGAAGCTGATGCCGCGATGAGCCGTCGCCCTGGTGTAGTGTGTGCGGTTCTGGTGGCAGATTGTTTGCCGGTCTTACTGTGTGATATGGCTGGCAGTGTCGTGGGTATTGCCCACGCGGGCTGGCGCGGGCTGGCTGGAGGTATTATCGAAAATACGGTCAGAGAGTTACGCAAGTTTAGTCACAGCGACCGGATAATTGCATGGCTGGGCCCGGCAATCAGCTCACGACACTTTGAAGTTGGAGATGAAGTGCGAGAGACGTTTACTGAGTACGATCACCGGGCAGCATGTGCGTTCTTACCTGGTAAGAAAGCTGGAAAATGGTATGCAAATCTCTTTGATCTGGCGCGTCAGAGGCTATCTCATGCCGGGGTAAGTCAGGTTTATGGTGGTGATTTATGTACGTTCAGCAATCCTGAACAGTTTTATTCCTATCGCCGTGATGGAAAAACAGGAAGAATGGCCGGCTTGTTATGGATGACGCAACTTACTGGTATACAATAACTACACCGTTAATGCCTGCCGAGCGAGTACAATAAGCAATATTCCCTTCTCCTTCTCATTGCCTCTCTGGATGTAATTCAGCTGGAAATCATTATTAATCTCTTATCTTATCCTTTCCTGTCTGTACTTCGATCCGTAAGCAATCATGTGTGTGGTTTCTGTCTGTTTCTGATTATTCTTGGTACGTAATTTATGCCAGTATTAGCCTGGATCATTTTTGCCAGCCTAGCCAGTGGTTTACTGAGTATTGGACTGGCCGCACTATTTGCCCTGAATGTCCATAGTAATAAATGGATTTCCGTACTAATTTCTTATGCGATCGGCGCACTTCTTGGTGCAGCATTTCTGAATGCATTGCCTGAAGCACTTGAGCTCACAGAATCTCCCAAACAACTGACGTTGATTCTGCTGCTTGGTATCCTTGTTTTTTTCATTCTGGAAAAGCTTTTGTTATGGCGCCATTGTCATTTGTCGGAATGTGAGGCGCATGAGCCCACTATACAGATGAAGCCATCAGATATCCACGACCATGGTCGCAGTGGCATGATGATCGTGTTGGGTGATACCTTTCATAATTTTGTAGATGGTATCCTGATTGCAACGGCTTTTATGGCTGATATTCAACTTGGAATCGTTACAGCCATTGCCATTACTGCACACGAAATTCCGCAGGAGGCAGGAGATTTCATCATTCTGCTCAATTCGGGTTTTACCCGGGCGCGCGCACTCTGGCTCAATCTGTTATCAGGTGCGGCGACATTGTTTGGTGGGTTATTGGGTTATTTCATGCTGTACCAGCTAGATCACATGATTGCACCCATACTCGCCATTGCTGCTGCAAGCATGATATACGTGGCGATGTCCGACCTGATTCCCAGTCTGCATAAACGGCCGGAAATCAGAGCGACTATTCAGCAGGTCACGCTCATCATTCTGGGAATCGGTACGATATGGCTGATTGGGTTGTTCTTTGGTCATAACCATTGAATCCCTGACAACCTCAGGTGAATATTGCTTTGCTCCTGCATCGGTCGGCACTGGCTGTGCGTCGGAGTTGCCACGATATCCTGCAGCCACTCTGTAATAAAGTGTCCGCAATAAAACGCCATCGTGTCGATAGATGGGGCGGGAATGTATCTCTCCAAGATTGATTAACCTGTTCTCGAAATTTCCCGTTGCATTACTGGATTCCAATGCCTGCTGCCTCATCCCGATCAATAGTATCGGTTGATCAGAAGAAGGTTCGACGTGATTCCAGAAGCTGTACATGGCAGCATGTTGACCAAACAGGTTGCGTGACCGAATATACAGGGCAGGCGTGTCCTTATAAAATGCAAGTGCACTGGCGGTCGACCATTTGCTCATTCCGACCACGATTGGCATTTCTCCCGTTGTTTGCCTGATTTCATCAGCAATTTTCTCGACTTCTGCTGTAGCTTCTTTCCAGAAATAATGCTCAGTCAGGAATTGGTAAGGTAGCCCCGGTATTCCCAGCGTGACGTAATGCAGGACGAAAGCGTAAGCCAGTAATGACAGGATGATCATCGGTTGCCAGGCAGCACGAAGTCGAGCAGAGAGGCTCGTGTATACATCGATCATCCAGGCCATAGTGGGTATCAGTGCCAGCCAGAGGGGACTGGTCCAGTGAAAACGCAGAGGATCGAACGTGCTGATTACCAGGAAAATCAGCAGGGGAACCCCAGTAAATACACCGATGAAAAGATATTTGCGAGGAGCCTGATGGTAGCTCAGGGAAATGGATCGCAATGCGAATACAGCGGCAATCAGCCCAACCGGCGTAAGTACGGTTGCAATCTGGAGTATCAATAGATGTGTGGCAAACGTATGTGTATCACCAACTCTATCGGTCTGGAACAGGAAGGAAGCCCAGTCATTTTCCATATTCCAGATAATTACCGGGCTGAACAGGATCAGTGCAACCAATATAGCGAGATAGGGATGAGGACGGAGCAACCAGCGGCGCGCAATAGGATCTAGGATGGCATAAATCAAGGCAGCGATGCCAAGCAGGCCAAGCGTATATTTAGATAAAATCCCCAGTCCGAAAGCAATGCCGACTCCAAGCCATGCCCGGCTCTGGTTGGCAAGCAGGGCGCGTTCCATGTAGTAGAGTGTGGCGGCCCAGGCTGCAATCAATGGAGCATCCGGTGTCATTGCCAGTCCTGTTGCGAAACCGAATGGTACGATGGCAAACAGCAGTACCGAACGCATGGCAGTGGACTTGTCGTAAAGGTTGCGTGCAAGCGCGAATACATAAGCCATTGCAATCAATCCGCACAGGAAAGCACCAATTCTGACTCCGAATTCATTATGGCCAGCTAGCGTAGTTCCCAGCCAGATCAACCAGGCAACCATCGGGGGATGATCGAAAAAGCTCAGATCGATGTGTTGTGCATACTGCCAGTAATAGGCTTCATCAGGTATCAATTGCGCTACATCCATGTAGGCCAGGCGTAACAGGATGACAAAACATACAATCCCCACAGAGGCAACGCGCCACCGTGTGTCAGCAGAAACAGAGGGCTCTGTCCGGGGGAATACATAAAAAGCAGAGCCGAGGTAGTTCACCATCGCTGTCGTCAGGATGGCAGGAAAAATTGCCCATTCAGCAGACATACCCCAGGTATAGACCAACCAAGCCAGGATAGCGCCTCTCAGAAGCAGTGCAAATACACCAACTGTCAGGAAACGGATGAATTGCCGCCAATGCAGATGACCCGCATGATGCAGCCGGAACGACCATTTTGAATTCATGGCGTAGTTGAAACTGGCAGCAGCAATGAAACTGGAAATATGTGCTGAAGCCAGGTTCACTCCATGTCCGGTCATCCACTGAAAAATCAGGACATCAACGAAGACTCCCAGAAATCCGACAATGGCAAATCGGCTGGCTGTATGGAATGAGACGGTTCCTCCCGCCAGAGTGATGAGTTGCAGCAAATAAGCAAGATGATGGGTGAGGGAAAGTTTGGAATTGCCATGCAGCCGATCGCGGAAACTGATGGGTATTTCCTTTACACGCAACCGGCCTTGTCCGGTCATCAGTAATTCCAGCAGGATCTTGTAGCCGCGAGCATTTTTTGTAATGTTTCCGATCAATTCCCGTCGGAAAGCAAAAAAGCCGGAAGTTGCATCATTTACATCGCAGATGATACGTGCGAGCCAACCACCAGCTCGTGACAGCCAGAGCCGGTAAAAGGGCCAACCAACGGTATTGCCGTCAGCAATATACCGACTACCGATGGTGATGTCATGGGTACCATCCAGTATCGGCTGGATCAGTGCGGCCAGTCTGTCCGGCGGGTGGCTCAGATCAGCATCCATGACGGCAATGACTTCATGTCTGGCGACTGCTGTTCCATCAAGAATAGAAGCAGTCAGATCAGGTTGTGCGCGCCTCTCGATCAGACGCACGTTATGCGTGCTTTGCCATTGTCTGACTTTGTCAGGCGTGCCATCAATAGAGCCATCATCCACGATGATGACTTCGAACTGGCTTCCCAGAGTATCAAGAGAAAAAATACCTGATAGCAGCGGGTCGATATTTTCAGCTTCGTTCAGGGTGGGAATAATGAGTGAGAATGACATGTTAAGCTCAGGTTACTCCCCGAAGCCTTGGTGATCAGGGACTGGGGTGTTTTCTCCGGGTGAACAGTGTATTGGCAGGAGACTATTAATGGACAGAATGCTTTACGGATGATTTCTGGTATTTCAGGACGGCACGATTATGCTCTTCAAGTGTGGATGAGAAGTGGGAAGTTCCATCACCTCTGGAGACAAAATAAAGTTCATCAGTAATCGCAGGATTAAAGGCTGCCCGGATGGAAGCCAGGCCTGGCATGGCAATAGGAGTGGGCGGCAGACCGGAACGGGTATAAGTATTATATTCATGGTCGGTTTGAAGATCGATCTTGCGCAGGTTTCCATCAAATTTGTTACCCATCCCATAGATTACAGTTGGGTCAGTCTGGAGCTTCATATTGTGACGCAGACGGTTGATGAATACACCGGCAATCTGAGCGCGCTCATTGTCTGCTCCAGTTTCTTTTTCTATGATCGAAGCCAGAATCAGGCCATCATACCGGTCTTTTAACGGGAGGGATTCCTGTCGTGCAAGCCACACTGTTTCGAGGTGATGCTGCATGGCTTGATAGGCACGTTTCAGAATGGTCAGATCACCGCTGTTTCGAGTAAAGAAATAAGTATCCGGGAAGAAAAGACCTTCAGCATGAGATTCTTTTGCTCCGATTGCACGCAGTAATTCTGAGTTGCTGAGTTTGTCGGACTCATGCCGGAGAGCAGGATGTTCGTCCAGCGCTTTTCTGAATTGGGAAAAGGTCCATCCCTCAAGAAAGGTGATCGCATATTGCCTGACCTTTCCCCGGGTGAGGTATTTCAGCAAGTCTAACGGTGACAGTTTCTCGGTAAGCTGATAATCCCCGGCTTTGAGCGATGCGTTGTATCCGGTGATATGGGCAAGCAATATGAAAGACCATTCATTGGAAAGAATACCTGCTTCGGCCAATTGTCTGGCAATGTGGCGCAGCCCACTTCCGGGCTCAATTGAAAATTCACTGGGTACTGCACGGAGATTCAACGGAGTTGTAGCCAGTCGATAGAACCATACTGAAAACAGCGTACTGCCAACCAGAATGACAATAATAACGAAACTTGTGAGTTTCAGAAAACGTATTGATTTAGGCATGTCAGCACACTCGGATGTTCGCTCAACTGGTTATGCCTTTACATCCCGAGAAAGCATAACCAATCATTCCAATCCGGAATTCGATTATTTCCAAACAACATATTCCGAAAATTCCGGAAATGATATTCAGATTTTTCTGAAGACTAGCGTGCCATTAGTTCCGCCAAACCCGAATGAGTTCGACAGAGCTGCATCAATTTTCATTTCTCTGGCACTGTTGGGCACATAATCCAGATCACACGCGGGATCCGGGTCATCAAGATTGATAGTGGGAGGGGCAATCTGGTGATAAACAGCCAAAGCAGAAAAAATGGCTTCTACACCTCCTGCAGCACCCAATAAATGCCCGGTCATCGATTTGGTGGAGCTGACTGCCAGATTTTTTGCATGTTCACCAAAGCAGCGTTTGACTGCAATCGTTTCTGCAATATCTCCCAATGGAGTCGATGTTCCATGTGCATTGATGTAATGAAGCTCGCCAGTGTGCATTTGCGCATCAGATAATGCATTTGTCATGCAACGGGCTGCACCTTCTCCATCTTCACACGGGGCAGTCATGTGATGAGCATCTGCACTCATACCGAATCCGGCCAGTTCCGCATAAATCTTTGCCCCACGTTTTCTGGCATGCTCCATCTCTTCCAGAACGAGAATACCTGCCCCTTCTCCCAGAACGAATCCATCTCTTTTGAGATCCCATGGCCGACTTGCTGTTGCCGGATCATCATTGTTCGATGACAAGGCACGTGCTGAAGCAAATCCACCTACAGCAAGGGGTGTAACACATGATTCCGTACCTCCACAAACCATGATATCAGCATCGCCATATTCGATCATTCTGGCAGAGCTGCCTATACAGTGCGTGGCAGTTGTACAAGCAGTAACGATGGCAAGATTGGGCCCTTTGTACCCGAACATGATGGACAGATTACCGGCTACCATGTTGATGATGGTACTGGGAATAAAGAAAGGGGAGATTTTCCGGGGGCCGCCAGCATGATAGGCAGCATCGGTATTTTCAATCATGGGCAGGCCACCGATCCCGGAACCGATGTTTACACCAATGCGTTCTGCGTTGAACCCGCTTATATCACTGATGCCGGCATCTCTGATAGCCTGGATGGCAGCCGCCATGCCGTACTGGATAAATATATCCATACGGCGCGCTTCTTTGGCGGAGAGGTACTCTGTTATGTCAAATCCGTTGACTTCCCCTGCGATTTTCGAGGAAAAGTCTGATACATCGAAGCGCGTGATTCGTGTAATACCGGATTTTCCGGCAATGACGTTTTCCCATGCTTCAGAAACCGTATTGCCGACGGGTGAAATTATGCCTAACCCGGTAATGGCTACTTTACGTTTGGACAAAACGACTCCAATGAATCATTGAAAAAACTGTTTTTTTACTGAGCTGCGTTGGCTGCTACGAAATCGATCGCTTCCTGAACCGTATTGATTTTTTCAGCCTGCTCATCAGGAATTTCGCATTCGAACTCTTCTTCGAGTGCCATGACCAGCTCAACGGTATCCAGCGAATCTGCACCCAGATCGCTGACAAAAGAAGATTCATTTTTGACATCTGATTCGTTGACGCCCAATTGCTCAGCTACGATTTTTTTGATGCGCTGCTCTATTTCAGTAATTTCCATTGATACACCATCCTTTTCAGGTAAAGAAACTCTTACAAGTTTAACAAATTTCAAACTACCGGCAATACCTGCCCAGTTCTGCAAGTAAAGCCCCTTTTATTGCTGCAAAAATATTGAACCTTTCCCGGTTTTGAGGGGGGCTTGGATAAAAATATTCGTGACCTGCTCACTCCATATACATTCCGCCATTTACATGAAGTGTGGCTCCAGTGATATAGTCTGCTGCCGGAGAAGCCAGAAAAACGACGGCTGCAGCGACATCTTCAGGGCGCCCGAACCTTCCGAGAGGGATATGCTGAATCAGTGATTGTTGTTGATCTGGCGAAAGAGAACGGGTCATATCGGTATCGATGAAGCCTGGAGCGATACAGTTCACAGTGATATTTCTGCTGCCAATTTCTTTTGCAAGTGACTTGCTGAAACCGATCATTCCAGCCTTGGCCGCTGCATAGTTGGTTTGTCCAGGATTTCCGGTTGCGCCCACTACTGATGAAATATTGATGATCCGGCCGCTGCGTGCTTTCATCATGGTGCGCAGCACGGCACGACTGAGACAGAACACGGATTTCAAATCGGTCTGGATAACGCTATCCCATTCTTCATCCTTCATGCGGGCCAGCAGGTTGTCTCGTGTGATACCGGCATTATTGACCAGTATTGCAATATCTCCCAGTGATTGTTGTATGGTCTCAATACCACTCTTGATATGTTCGATGTTGCTGACATCCATGATCAGCCCCATCCCGGGAATGCGAGCTTCGCTGAGATACTGATTGATATGGCCGGCTCCGGTTTCGGAAGTGGCGGTTCCGATGACGGTAGCACCATGCTTTCCCAGCTCCAGTGCGATAGCTTTGCCGATTCCACGGCTTGCGCCTGTTACCAGTGCGATTTTATGTTCCAGTAGCATCCGAGAATTTATGAGTAGTTGGAATGATTATTCCTGATGGCACATTGCCGATGTATTATTTCAATGCTTCTACCGTTTTGAGGAGTGAGCCGGAATCGGTCAGCGCAATATTTTCCAGGTTCTTATCGATGCGCCGGTTCAGCCCGGACAGTACCTTACCCGGACCACACTCTACGACATATTTTACATTTTGTGCCGCGATGGCCTGAATGGTCTCTGTCCAGCGAACCGGACGATAGAGCTGGTGCACAAGTATCTCACGAATGGAAACGGTTTCAGAATGTTGCTGGACGTCAGCATTATGCAAAACAGGAATTCGGGGAGGTTGCAGCGCAATTTCTTCCAGCAGAAGAGCAAATTTTTCTGATGCCGGTTGCATGAGCGAACAGTGCGAAGGAATACTCACTGGCAGTATGACCGCCAGCTTTGCTCCTTTCGATTTTGCGAGCACTACAGCTTGGGCAACTGCCTGGGAATGGCCGGCAATTACCACCTGGCCGGGGGCATTGAAGTTTGCCGGTTCAAGCGATGTATCTGGCATCGCATTTGTTACTTCGGTGCATACTGAAGAGACGGTGTCATCATCCAGCCCGACAATGGCTGCCATGCCCCCGGTTCCTTCGGGAACGGTTTCCTGCATGACCTTTGCACGATAACGAACCAGTTTCAGGGCATCGGTAAAAGTGAGCGCTTCAGCTGCAACCAGCGCAGCGTATTCACCGAGACTGTGGCCGGCCAGATAATGCGGCTCAATTCCCCCTGCCTGTTGCCACGCCCGGTAAATGGATACATCTACGGCCAGCATGACAGGCTGGGTATTAGTAGTGAGATTCAGGCTATCTTCAGGCCCATTACTGGCCAGCGACCATAGATCCTGCTGCAGGATATCCGATGCTTCATTGAAAGTTTCACGTATCGATGGCAGCTCGGAATAGCTGCTCATCATACCAACTGACTGAGATCCCTGTCCGGGAAAAACGAAAGCGGCTTTCATATTTTACCAGCGTACCAGAACTGATCCCCAAGTGAATCCTCCTCCTACACCTTCCAGCACGATATGCTGGCCCGGTTGAATACGCCCGTCACGTACTGCCTGGTCGAGTGCCAGTGGAACGGAAGCAGCTGAGGTGTTGCCGTGTTGTGAAACTGTTGCTACCACTTTTTCTTCAGGGATACCCAGTTTCTTTGCTGTCGAGGTAATGATGCGAATATTGGCCTGATGTGGAATCAGCCAGTCGATATCGGAAGGTTGCAGCTGATTCGCTTGCAATGCTTCCAGTGCGGCTTCCTCCAGGACTTTGACCGCGAATTTGAAGACTGTACCACCTTCCATGGTAATGAAAGGAGTCCCTTGTATTTTACCGGAATGGATCGACGCAGGTGCTGAGAGAACCTGGCTGTAACTCCCGTCTGCATGCAGATGGGATGAAAGGATTCCCGGTTTCTGATCACGAGTGAGAATTACCGCTCCTGCACCATCACCAAACAGGACACAGGTACTGCGATCATTCCAGTCCATGATGCGAGAGTAGACTTCAGCACCCACAACCAGCGCATTACGCGCTTTTCCGGAGCTGATGAACATATCTGCCGTAGCCAACGCATAAATGAACCCGCTGCAGACAGCTTGCACATCAAAGGCCGGCCCGTTGGACATACCCAGCTTGCTCTGCAGGATACAAGCTGTGCTCGGAAAGATCATGTCCGGTGTCGTCGTTGCGACGATGACCAGATCGATGTCCTTTGCCTGGATATCTGCAGCCTCAATGACATTCCGGCTTGCTTCCAGCGCAAGATCGCTCGCCATCTGGCCTTCTGCAGCAATATGCCGTCGTTCGATACCAGTACGCGTCCGTATCCATTCATCGCTGGTATCAACCATCGATTCGAGGTCCTGATTGGTCAGGATTTTCTCCGGCAGGTAACTGCCGGTGCCAATGATCCGGGAATACATGGTCATGTTCACTCTATCGATACCGGTTGTGCGATGTTTTGTTCAATGTTGTTTCGCAATGTCTCAATATGCTCGACGATGTTCCGTAACGTACCGCCACGTACTTCCTCTACCGCACGCCTGATGGCACAGCGAAAAGCGTAGCTGTCAGCTGATCCGTGACTTTTGATGACCACACCCCGTAACCCCAGCAGACTTGCTCCATTATACTGACGGTGATCGACCCGTCGTCTGAAGGCGTTGATCACCGGCAAGGCTACCAATCCTGCCAGCCTGCTGAATAAGGAACGCCTGAATTCTTCACGCAGGTAACTTGCCAGCATTTGAGCCAGCCCTTCCGAGGTTTTGAGTGCAACATTGCCGACAAAGCCGTCGCATACTACTACATTGGTCGTCCCGCGGTAAATGTCATCCCCCTCGATGTTGCCATAAAAGTTCAAACCGCTGGAACGGAACAACTCGGCTGCCTGCTTGACTACATCATTACCTTTGATGTCTTCTTCGCCAATGTTCAACAGACCGATACTTGGATTAGGTTTGTTCTCGACTGACGAAACCAGTGTTGCTCCCATTATGCCAAACTGGAGCAAATGTTCAGCTGTACAGTTTACGTTTGCTCCCAGATCCAGCACATAGGTGTGCCCAGAAATGGTTGGAAGAATAACTGCCAATGCGGGCCGGTCTATTCCCGGGATGGTTTTGAGCACGAATCGGGAAGTGGCCAGTAATGCGCCTGTATTTCCTGCACTGATGCACGCCTGTGCTTCACCACTTTTAATCAGGTTGAGTGCTACACGCATCGAAGAATCTTTCTTGTTGCGCAAAGCAATGGCCGGGTGCTCATCCATGCCGACGACTTCGTTCGCCGGGTGTAATCTGAGCCGTGAGCTGGGTGATACCTTAAGCGCATCCAGTTCCCTAGAGATGACTTCTGGTTTACCAACCAGAATAATGTTGGTTTCGCAGTCGTGATGCAGGTATTCAACAGCTGATGGAACTGTGACATGCGGACCGTGATCGCCACCCATGCAATCAATTGCTACCGTTATATTCACTTGTCAAGAAGGATCTGACAGCAGGTCTAATATAGTGTGGGCAGATACCATCAATCGTCGTTTTTGGTTTTGATTACTTTTTTGCCACGGTAATACCCGTTTGGGCTGATGTGATGCCGTAAATGGGTTTCCCCGGTAGTGGGTTCGATCGCAAGCGGAGGATTGGTCAATGCATCATGAGAACGATGCATCCCGCGCTTGGAGGGGGATTTTTTATTTTGTTGTACAGCCATGTTTAACTCCAGAGTAAAAACGACTTATAAAAGTATCGGTTCAATGTGATCGCTTCAGTGATGCCAACACGGTAAAAGGATGTTCTTTTGCAGTGGCTTCATGTATTCCAGTTCCAGTTAACGAGTGGCACCTGGTGGCATCCTCATGGCGAGGGGAAACCGGCAGGCTCAGGATGACTTCATCCTCTATCAAAGCCAGAATATCGAGTTCATTCGAAGCATAAATTGCATCCACAAAAATATCTTCGTCGTAGCGTGACAACTCATCCTCATTCCGGGCCAGAAGCAATGCTGTCCTCATATCAAGCGTGTATTCGATTTTTTCCAGACAGCGCTGGCAACTCAGGTCGATGGTTCCGTTGACCGACATTTCCAGTAGTGGCCTGTCACGTTCATCCAGTAATCCGGTGACCAGGTAAGCCAGTTCTCCTGCTGAGTTTGTCAGATAACTGCTTAGACGCTTAAGATTGAGCACGGGGATACTTCCCTGAAGCGATTTGCCACTGCGGACAAAATCCAGTGCATCTATGACAAGTTGGTCGAACATAAGGCGCGCATGTTATATTTTTTATAACAAAGTGTCAAAATCACAAATCGGCATATTACTATAATATTTTGAAAAATCGCACGAATTACCCTCCGCTTATATTGGGTTCCAGCTCGGTTTATCGGTGTGAACTGCTGCAGCGTTTGCAAATGCCTTTTGAAACCGCAAGTCCGGCTGTTGACGAATTTGCTTTGCCCGGAGAAGCACCTGAAACGACCGCGTTGCGTTTGGCAAAAGAAAAGGCACATGCGGTGGCAAAGCTGTTTCCTGATGCACTTATCATCACAGCAGATCAGGTTGCAGCCCTGGGAGAAACGCAACTGGGTAAACCATTGAGCCATGAAAACGCTGTCCGACAACTCCGTTTGATGCGTGGCAGGGAAGTTATTTTTCATTCGGCACTATGCCTGTTCAACAGTCGTACAGCCCGTCTACAGGCGCGTGTCATACCGTGTTCGGTAAAATATCGCGAGTTGAGTGACAGCCAGATTGAGCACTATCTTGCAAAGGAACAGCCTTACCATTGTGCCGGCAGCGCAAAAGCAGAAGGCCTGGGGATTGCTCTGATTGAACGTATTACCGGGGAAGATCCCAATGCGTTAATCGGATTGCCGTTGATAGCACTGGTGGAAATGTTGATGGAAGAAGGGGTAGAGTTGTTTTAGCGTTATTTATTCTCTGACTGAATGCTGAACCATTCTCCTGATTTTTCAGCCAGCCGTGAAATGGCGGAAAGCGGCATTTTCGTGTTACATTGGCAGCGGTTCAACATAGATACCCATCGTTGCTTTCCAGATGAATATGCTTTCCGTTGGTGATAATGAATAAACCTTCCTCTGTCAGGCTGATCGTTCTGGCATTTTTTGTCAGCATGCTGACAAACACGTTCGGATGGTCATTCAACGGCAAGGTATTCACGCACGAGCTGGCGCATCATCATTACAGAGAGCTGTTTCTGATGTACCCCGATGTGCATCTCGAGCTGCACCACGCACTCGACGACGGTGTTGATCTGGATGCCGCTACTCACTTATGCCTGCACGCTGCAGGCCAGTTTCAACCGTTTTACCTGCCTGCATTATTACAAATAAATACTGCTGACGTGAGGGAAATGACACCGGAAATTGCTGACAGCTCTTTTCCGGAAACGATTCCTGATCGTCTTTACCATCCTCCTCGATTACTCTCCTGATCCAGTCCCGGCTGGCTGAAACTGCAGCAGTCGGGTAGCCACCGGGTTGGCTGTTTGGCAATCCGGTTTATTCGCTGTGTCACATTTGATGTGTTTTCACAGCATGACTTCGTTATCAATCATCATGATGGAATATCAGGCAAAGAGAAGACCCAGGTCATTTCACCTGAGGTGGATGATATTTTTCCTGGCATCTGTACTGACAGGAATGATACCTGTCCGGAATTATGGTGCGACACTTGTAAATGCTGCAACGCTGACCACGGATGTACAGGCAGGTGGTATCAGTGAAAAAAGGGATCTTACCTTGCAACAGGTGTTGCAACTGGTTTTGCAGAATAACCCTGAATTGTCCGCTTTTTCCAGGGAAATAGCAGCTCATGAAGGCACGAAATTACAGGCTGGTCTATTCAATAATCCGGAGTTCAGTATCGAAGCGGAAGACATCAACTCTTCCAATAGTGCCATTCAGAAATTTGCGACTTTCCGTATCAGTCAATTGATTGAACTTGGCGGTAAGCGGCCGGCCAGGGTGAATGTGGCAACGCTTGGGCAGGAACTGGCCGATCAGGCTCATGCCGCTAAACGGCTGGAAATCATTGCACGTACCGCCAGTGCCTTTGTCGATGTGCTGGAAAATCAGGCGCAGGTGAGTGTAATGGACGATACCTTGCATCTGGTCCAGGTTGCGATGGAGACGGTGGTTAAACGGGTCGAAGCCGGGAAAGCACCGCCCATGGAGGCAATCCGTTCGAAAGTTGCACTATCCACTGTAAGCATCGAACTGGAACAGGCCCGGCGCAGTCTGTCAGCCGCCAGGACGAAGCTCGCCTTACTTTGGGGTGAAGCAGAACCTCGATTCGATCGGGTGCTGGGAGAACTGGAATCATTCGTCGAGATACCGGAGTTTGATCAGCTGGTAAAACGTCTTGAAGAAAATCCGGTCGTGCGGCAAAGCCTCAAGAATGTCGCACAGCGCGAGGCAATGGTCGAGCTGGAAAAAACAAAAAAGATTCCAGATATAACGGTCGATGCGGGTATCCGGCGTTATCTTGGAACGGATGACACTACTGCCGTGGTGGGAATGTCGATTCCCATCCCGATTTTTAACCGCAATCAGGGGAATGAGCTGGAAGCTCGCCAGCGCCTGAACAAGGCAATGGATGAGCGGATGTCGGTCGAACTGCAGCTCAGGACTGAATTTGCGCATAACTACGAGAATCTGCTGGCAGCCCGGAATGAAATCAGGGTGTTGCATGATGAAGTGCTGCCAGGTGCACAGAATGCCTTCGAGATCACCAATCGGGGGTACCAGCTGGGTAAATTCAGTTTTCTGGAAATGCTGGATGCTCAGCGTACTTTTTTCCAGAATCGTATTCTTTATGTGCGGGCGCTGGCCAATTATCAGCGTCTGGTCAACACGATCGAGCAGTTGATCGCAGCACCGCTTGCTGATGCAACCACGAATTCAACGAGACTCGACAATCAAGGGAAGGAGCACAATCAATGAACGTTACCGGACGGTTACCCGTCGTAGCGGTTATTCTGGCCGGTATTCTGCTGGGAACATGGCTGCTGATCGGCAGATCCGGATTGTCGGATATCGTAGAGCGATTTTCTTCTGCGGAACAGGAAACTGAATCCGAATCAGCAACCGGATCCAGGGGGGGGGAATTATTCACGAAAGACGATCTGAGCTTGGAACTGATCATCCATGAAGGGGGTGTATTTCCACACTTCAGAATCTATCCATACTGGCAGAAACAATCCTTGCCACCGGCGGAGGTGAAAGTAACGGTGGCATTGTCACGTCTCGGCAGGCCGGCACAACTGTTTCATTTCCGGCCGGAAAACGACTATCTGATCAGTGATCAGGAAGTGGAAGAGCCACATTCTTTCGAACTGGTCGTTGCTGCTGAGTATCAGGACAAGACCTATCGCTGGCATCACAGCCAAGTCGAAGCACGAGTGGAAATGTCCGATACGATGATGCAAAGCAGCGGTATCGAGCTGGCTACGGCCGGTCCTGCTGTCATCCGCTCGGAGATTACACTGCCAGGTGAAATCATCTTCAATGAACATAATATTGTGCATGTAGTCCCTCGTCTGCCCGGTATGGTGGTGTCCATCAAGCGTCACCACGGGCAGCGGGTGAAAAAAGGTGAGGTGCTTGCTGTCATGGAAAGTGCCATGCTGGCTGATCTGCACAGCCAGTACCTGCTTGCCCGCAGGCGACAGGCACTGGCACAGACGATTTATGATCGGGAGGAACAGTTATGGCGGGAGAAGATTACTGCCAGACAGGATTACCTCACTGCCAGACAGCAGCGGGAAGAAGCCAGTATTACCACCCAGCTGGCGGCTGAACGCTTGCTGGCGCTGGGTGTGCAGCCGAAATCCGATTTATCCGGGAAGAATCTTGCCCGTTATGAAATCCGCTCTCCCATTTCCGGAATTGTCATCGACGAAGCGATTGTCACCGGAGAAGTCGTCAAGGAGGATAAAACCGCATTTATCATTGCCGACATCTCAACGATCTGGGCGGCTGTCAGGGTTTTTCCCGGTAATCTGCACCAGGTTTATGTGGGCCAGCGTGCCATCATCCGGGCAAATGCCTATGATCTGATGCGGGAAGGAGAAGTCACTTATGTGACGACGCTGCTCGACGAACAGACCCGTACCGCAGTTGCACGAGTACAACTCGACAATCAGGATGAACAATGGCGGCCTGGCATGTTCGTCAAAGCTGATTTGCAGACTGAAGCGGCTGAAGTTCCGGTGGCGATATCGCTGGAAGCAATCCAGACACTGGGTGACCAGTCGGTAGTATTTGGCCGTTATGGCGATTATTTCGAAATGCGCCCGCTCAAACTGGGGCGTAGCGATAACCGGATGGCTGAGGTGATCAAGGGCTTGTCCGCAGGTGAGCGTTATGCTGTCAGTAACAGTTTCATCATCAAGTCGGAGCTGGGTAAAGCAGGAGCCGTGCATGAGCACTGAGAAAATACCGGCTGACCTCTCGTACTGCCTGGTTATTGTGTTTACCGATCTGATTTCTTTTCGTTCTGCTGGCCGCTACCGTGATCTGGTCGTGGGGGGTATTCATGTTTGAACGTATGCTTCAGGCGGTGATCCGGCATCGTGGACTGGTCATGCTGGCGGTCCTGGCGATGGCGATGCTGGGTTTGCACAGTTACCAGAAACTGCCGATCGATGCCGTGCCTGATATTACCAATGTGCAGGTGCAGATCAATACTGCAGCGCCAGGTTATTCACCGATGGAAGTCGAGCAGCGTATCACTTTCCCGGTCGAGACCATCATGGCAGGGTTGCCCGGACTGGATTACACGCGTTCATTATCGCGATATGGATTATCCCAGGTGACGGTAGTATTCCGGGAAGGAACAGATATTTATTTTGCCCGACAACTGGTTAGTCAGCGTATTCAGGAAGCGAGGGGGCAATTGCCCGCGGGTATCGAACCTGAAATGGGGCCGATTTCCACCGGTCTGGGGGAGATATTCATGTGGACGGTCGAAAGTGTCCCCGGCGCACGCAAACCAGACGGGAACGCCTATACCTCCACTGATCTGCGTGAAATCCAGGACTGGATCATCCGGCCGCAATTGCGCATGGTGGAAGGCGTGACTGAAATCAACACCATTGGAGGGTTTGTTAAGCAATACCATGTCACGCCTTATCCGGAGAAACTCGTCGCCTACGGGTTGACCCTGCAGGAAATCGTAACCGCGCTCGAGCGTAATAATCTCAATCTGGGAGCGGGCTACATCGAGAAACGGGGAGAACAGTATCTGGTACGTTTGCCGGGGCAGGCCACCAGTCTGGATGAAATCGGTGAGATTACGCTGGGCAGCAGACAAGGGACGCCACTGCGCATCAAGGATGTGGCCGACATACTGATTGGCAAGGAATTACGTACAGGCACAGCCACCCATAATGGTGAAGAGACGGTACTGGGAACCGCCCTTATGCTGATCGAGGAAAACAGTCGTACCGTGGCCCATGCGGTTGCCGGGAAACTGATGGAAATCGGCCGCTCGCTGCCGGCTGGTGTAGTGGCCGTTCCTGTTTATGATCGAACCACACTGATCGATGGCACGATTCATACCGTTTCCAGCAATCTGATCGAAGGCGCTGCGCTCGTTATCGTCGTACTGTTCCTGTTTCTCGGTAATTTCCGTGCAGCGGTGATCGCTGCACTCGTCATTCCGCTGTCGATGCTGTTTACATTCAGTGGCATGGTCGTCAATCATGTCAGTGCCAATCTGATGAGCCTGGGGGCATTGGATTTCGGCATCATCGTCGATGGCGTCATCGTCATCATCGAAAACAGTATTCGGTGTTTTTCACAGGAGCAGGCGAGGCTGGGGCGGGCATTGAGCCGGGAAGAACGGCTGAAGCTGGTGTTTACATCCACGCAACAGGTACGGCGCGCGCTGATTTACGGGCAGATGATCATTATGGTCGTCTATCTGCCGATTTTTGCGTTGTCTGGTGTCGAAGGCAAAATGTTTCATCCGATGGCGTTTACCGTAGTGGCAGCATTGCTGGGTGCGCTGATTCTGTCGGTTACTTTTGTGCCGGCAGCCATTGCCCTGTTTCTGACCGGCGAAGTGGCAGATGAAGAAAGTCGGATCGTCGTATGGTGTAAACGTTTCTACCAGCCGATACTCGTGACGGTGATGCGTAATCAGAGCCTGACCATCACTGTGGCTGCAGTCATCATGGGTTTGTCCATACTACTGGCGACCCGCCTGGGCAGCGAATTCGTACCTAGCCTGAACGAAGGTGATATTGCACTGCATGCAATTCGTATTCCTGGTACCAGTCTTTCCACTGCCATTGCCATGCAGAGTGAGCTGGAAAAGGCGATCCTGTCGTTTCCGGAAGTGAAGCAGGTGTTCAGCAAAATTGGAACGGCAGAAATCGCGACAGATCCGATGCCACCCAACGTAGCGGATATCTTCGTCATGCTTAGGCCGCAATCGGAATGGTCCGACCGATACCGGACCAAAGATGAGCTGATTGCTGCAATGGAGAAAGCGGTGTTGCGGGTGCCGGGCAACAACTATGAATTCACTCAGCCGATCGAAATGCGCTTCAATGAGCTGATTTCAGGTGTACGTGCCGATGTCGCCATCAAGGTATTCGGTGATGATCTGGATAAGTTGCTTGCCTTGGGGGAGCATATTGAAGAACTGGTTGCAACCGTGTCAGGCGCTGCGGATGTGAAAGTGGAGCAGGTGACCGGATTACCGGTGTTGTCCATCCAGGCTGATCGTGCCAGTATTGCACGTTACGGTCTGAATGTTGCCGATGTGCAGGATGCAGTGGCTATTGCAGTAGGAGGTAAAAGTGCCGGGCTGATTTTCGAGGGTGATCGCCGCTTTGAATTGCAGGTACGCCTGCCTGAATCGTTGCGTGCCGATATCGAGGCATTGCGCTACCTGCCTATCGGCTTGCCGATTTCACCCGGTGCGCAAGGAGGAACATTGGCTGGGCAGCTACCGCTGATTGGGTCAACTACCTTTGTAACGTTAGGCGAAGTGGCTGCTTTCAATGTCATGCAGGGGCCGAACCAGATCAGCCGCGAGAATGGCAAACGCCGCGTAGTGGTGACGGCCAATGTGCGCGGGCGCGATCTCGGTTCTTTCGTCAGGGAAGTACAGACATTGGTCAATGAAAAAATCCGGATTCCGCCAGGCTACTGGCTGGTGTGGGGCGGGCAGTTCGAACAGATGATTTCGGCAGCGGAACGTTTGCAAATCGTGATACCGGTCGCACTGGCACTGATTTTTATCATGCTTTATACCGTATTCGGTAATTTTCGGGATGGGTTGCTGGTATTCACCGGTGTACCGTTCGCGCTGACGGGAGGGGTACTGGCACTATGGTTGCGTGATATTCCGCTGTCCATTTCTGCCGGGGTCGGGTTCATTGCGCTGTCAGGAATTGCGGTGCTCAACGGGTTGGTCATGTTGACATTCATCCGGGAATTGCGCCAGGAAGGCTTTGCACTGGTGAATGCCGTACAAACTGGCGCGTTGACGCGGTTGCGCCCGGTATTGATGACAGCACTCACCGATGCCGTCGGGTTCATTCCCATGGCGCTGGCAACTGGTCTCGGTGCAGAGGTACAGCGCCCGCTGGCTACGGTTGTGATTGGTGGTATCCTTTCCTCGACCATCCTGACACTGTTGGTATTGCCTGTGTTGTATTACGTGTTTTACAGTTGCTGCGATGCAGAGAAACAGAGGGAGACAGACGTTCCGGGGAAGGGGAGATTACATTAAAATAATTGCTTCCACGAGGCTGTTAAAATGTCGGATTACTTTACATATCTTAAAGCCTGGATTCTTATTTGGTAGAAAATAGAATTTATCTTGTTGTTTATATTTACTAAATTAGTTTAGTTGCATTAGGTATGGAATGTGCTTGTTTTACTATAGAGCGAATGGCTTGAAGATGTTTTTCCGTCTTCTGCTACTATATCGGTGCTCCCATTTTTCAGAAGTTTTGCCTGAGAGGTATTCAACATGTCAGAAAACGAAACACGGAAACAGCCTGATCAGAATGTGGTCGGCAGCTCAACTTCACATAATACTCCCCGATCGGCACGCAGACGATTGCTGAAAAGTACCGTTGCCATTCCGGTTATCATGACGCTGCATAGCGGTGCGGCGTTGGCGCGAACGAGTAATCTGGCAGGTCCGGCTGCTGTGGGAGATGCATACCGAAATGCGGATGGGAAATATGCATGTGCTGTTCCAGATCCAAATGAAGATCAGGCAGCTGCTCCACCTTATGACTTGGGCAATAATCCGAATGTATTCTTTGCAGATAGTCCAGAAGCGTGTGAGGATCCACCAGTAGGTGGGATTTTGCTTTCGCAAGGAGCATTTAGCTCTTTTTATATTCCAGGTGGTTAGTAGTGATAGTGCAGATCGGATGAATACTTGGTGTTCATTTCGTTTCTCATCATTGCGCATAGAAAACTGGGACGGTGAATTTACCGTTTTTCAGCCAGAATCTGGTAAGACTCATTTTTTAAATGAAATGGGGCTGAAAATTCTCCTGATTCTGGATCAAGCTCCTACCTCGTTGGAAGCGTTATGCCAAGAATTGTCGGAATATTTTACATTATCACCTGCCTCTGCTTTTTCCGGACAGATAGCAAAAACACTGTTGCGCTATGAAGCGCTGGGTTTGATTTCAAGAATGAAAGAAAACGCGTGAGGGTTGGGCAACTTTCACGGGATACATTCCGCACATTGCTTACCGGATCGGGTCTGCGGGTAAAAGCAGGGCCGTTCAATCTGTCGATTCAGACCCGACTTCCCCACCTGATTAATCAGCTTCATCAGATGTATGCTCACTACTCGCTGGTGAATGATACTGAGATTGTCGAATTCCACGTCCGGGTAATCTCAAGGCGTTCGATCAGACGGCCATTTGCCCGGCTGATTCAGTTTGAAGTTGATAGCCGCTCTCCGTTTCCGCCTGTCCCTGCTGAGCAGGCGCTGGCAACGCTGGAATGGGGTATCAATCTGGCAATTGCCATGCGTATCAATCACTTGCTGCTGTTTCATTCTGCTGCCGTGGAACGCAACGGCCATGTACTGCTGCTGCCGGCCTGGCCTGGCAGTGGCAAGACAACTTTGTGCACAGCGCTGATTCACCGTGACTATAGGCTGTTTTCCGATGAATTCGGGCTGATGGACCCGCAGTCGGGTGAATTTCTCCCATTACCCCGGTTGATGCCGCTCAAAAATCAGTCGATTGGAGTGATTCGTGATCATTTTCCAGAAGCGATTCTGGGGCCGGAAATCCCCGGTACACTGAAAGGAACGGTTGCCCATGTGCGCCCACCGCAGGAAAGTAGCGAACGAGCGGATGAAACTGCGAAACCGCGCTGGATCGTTTTTCCGAAATGGTCAGTAGGTGCCGCTGTGCGGCTGGAGCCTCTGCCGCGTTCCGAGGCGTTTCTGTTACTCGCCAGCAATGCATTCAACTACGAAGTACTGGGAGAAACCGCATTTGGTGCGGTAACCAGTCTGGTTCGTAACTGTGAGTGCCGCAAACTGGTTTATTCCGATTTCGATAGCGCGCTGAAAGCACTGGATGAATTGACTGATGGTTGATACCAGAGCAGATCACCATCGATTGCTGCTGGAAGCGATTGTTCAACCTACTTCCCTGACTGGATACGATAATCGGCAATGGGAATTGTTGTTGCGACTGGCGAGACGGGCGCGGCTATCCGGCTATTTAGCAGCCAAACTGGAAAAAGATGGGTTGCTGGATGACATTCCGATGCGTGCTGCCAATCTGTTGCGTTCCAGTTTGATTCAGGCAAGAAAGCAGCAGCAATCGGTAAGCTGGGAATTGAACCGGGTAATGTGGGCGCTGGGTGAACATGAAATACCTGTAATCGTCCTCAAGGGTATGGCGTACCTGTTGCAGGATTTGCCGAATGCGCCGGGGCGCATGTTTGCCGACCTGGATTTGCTGGTGCCGAAGGAGGATCTTGGGCAGATCGAATCCAGTCTGCTGAAGAAAGGCTGGCGGCATCACGCACTGACCAGCTACGATGAGCATTACTACCGGGAGTGGAGTCATGAGATCCCTGCACTGGTGCATCCTGAACGCAATGTTGAAGTGGACGTTCACCATACACTTTCTTCACCGTTAGGCAAGTTGAAGATCAATCCGCTGCCATTCCGGGAAGCCGCAGTCAAAGTGAACGATGCAGGTGTTTATGTGTTAAGCCCGGAAGACATGGTGCTGCATTGCGCAGTCAACCTGTTTCAGAACAATGAACTGGCTGATGATTTGCGGCATTTGCTCGATTTTCACGAGATGATGCTGTTTTTCAGCAGTCAGCAGCCATTTTTTCAACAGAAACTGATTGAGCGCGCTAATCAACTCGGATTAGGAAATCCGTTGTTTTACAGTTTGTATTTCAGTCGTTTGCTGCTGCGATCAGCGATTCCAGAGGATCTGGAAAAACAGCTCGATCGGCAACCTGGCTGGTTTGCGCAGCGTGTCATGCATCATTGTGTACCACTGGCATTACTGCCGCAGCATCCTGATCATCCTTCCAGAATGGCGGGATACGCACGTGTGTGGCTTTACTGGCGCAGCCACTGGTTGCGCATGCCGCTCTACCGTTTACTGCCGCATCTGGCCTATAAATTTTATCTGTCCGTATTTCCGGCCAGGGCTGAAACATCAAAGCAGAAATAACGTGGCCAGGCCCAGGAAAATAAAGAAACCACCACTATCAGTGACGGCTGTAATCAGGACACTGGAGCCAAGGGCGGGATCACGCCCGAGTTTCTTGCGTACCAACGGAATGAGTACGCCGACCAGTGCAGCCAGCAGCAGATTCAGCAGCATAGCCAGTGCGATAACCAACCCCAGTTGAACGTTCTGGTAGATGGCATAGGTGAATAATCCCACTACTCCGCCCCACACGATACCATTGACGATACTGACACCGATTTCCTTGGTAATCAGTTTGAGGGTGCTGTCCTGATTGATCCGCCCCAAGGCAATGGCCCGGACGATCATGGTGATGGTCTGGTTACCGGAATTACCTCCTACACCTGCTACGATAGGCATCAATGCAGCCAAAGCGACTAGTTTTTCGATCGAACCCTCGAACAGCCCAATCACGCGGGAGGCAACGAAAGCCGTGACCAGATTAATGGCCAGCCAAGCCCAGCGGTTGCGCACACTTTTCCAGATGGGAGCAAACAGATCTTCTTCTTCGCTCAGCCCCGCCTGGCTGCGTGCTTCGAGATCTGCCTTCTCACGCATGAAGTCGATGACTGCGTTAACCGTTACCCGGCCCAGCAATTTCCCTTCCGAGGAGACGACCGGAGCGGTGATCAGATCGTACCGTTCGAATGCATGAGTGGCCTGTTCGGCCTTATCGTCCGGAAGAAATTTGACCGTGTCGCGCGCCATGACTTCCAGCACAGTGGCCTCAGGGTCACTTACCAGCAACTGATTCAACAGCAAGACTCCCTGCAGTTGTTCAGTACGATCGACCACGAACAACTGGTCAGTATGATCCGGCAATTCGCCAAGCCGGCGTAAGTAACGCAGCACGACTTCAATGCGTACACCTCCCCGTACGGTAATTACATCGAAATCCATCAGCGCACCCACCGCATCCTCGGAGTAGGACATGGCGGCACGCAGTTGCTCACGTTCTTCCATAGGTAATGCCTGGAAGACATCTTCCATGACATCGCTGGGTAAATCAGGTGCCAGATCGGCAATTTCATCCGCGTCCAGTTGTTCTGTCGCAGCAACCAGCTCCTCGCTGTCCATATCCTCGATCAGCGTCTGGCGAACGGCATCGGAGGCTTCGAGCAGTACTTCACCATCCTGCTCGGCTTTGACCAGTCCCCAGATGATCAGCCGATCTTCGAGGGGCAAAGCTTCGAGAATATGAGCAATATCCGCCGGGTGAAGCTTGTCTAGCGCTCGCCGCAGATTGGAGAGGTTCTGTTTTTGTATGATTGATTCGATCAGTTCCGGCTCGGGCGTATCCTGCAGACGGACGAAACCTTCGACCAGTTTGTATTTTTGCAGCAGATAGATAACTTTCTGCAGTTTTTCTTCCAGATTTTCGTGATTTTCTTCAGTCATGACTGATCGGTAATCGAAGTTGTCGGTCGAGGGTGGTTATACAATCGAACTGGCAGGGCGCGCACCTGCCATGGGGTTATCTGATGTCAGAAATACCGTTTAGAAGATGAAAAGAAAAAGATGATTCCGTGAAATTTTTCCGAATGACCGGAATACTGATCGGGGGTATAACATTTTTTCACGGATCCAATCATTGCTACAGCAGTAAAAAATGCATCCTCTGGCTGTAAACGGTATATGAAAGACAAGAAAATCCGGATCAGTCGGAATCGGATAAGCATGCTCAGCCTGTATCCGTTTTTTCATTTTAACATGGAATTTTTTACAGAAAAAAGACAGGACGATGACAGGGATGCTTGCGGAGGCGTGGTATTCCCGTTTTTGCGGCTGCGATAGTATGGGGTCATCAATCCGGATCACCACACCACGAAAAATGGATCACGGTAATATTTCTGTAGCAGAGTGTTGTTAGGATTTCCAGTATGAACAATAACGCAAAGGCTTTTGTATGCTTGCTTCGAATCCTACTTCGATTTCTTCTGCTTCCCGTCCTAGCCTTGATCATCGGCCAGGGATCGTGACTATCGTTATTTTTTTTGGTTTGCTGACTTTTGGTCTGACCTTTGGTGCGTATAGCCTGTACGCTGATGTCGCCAACAGTGGTGATACACCGCAAACCTGGCTGCCTTTCATATTACTTGGCATAGCACTGCTGATCGCACTCGGTTTCGAATTTGTCAACGGTTTCCACGATACTGCAAATGCAGTCGCGACCGTGATTTATACCCATTCGCTGTCGCCCAATGTGGCGGTGATCTGGTCGGGAATCTTCAATTTTATTGGTGTGATGGTGTCCAGTGGTGCGGTTGCATTCGGTATCATCTCGCTGCTGCCGGTGGAATTGATTCTTCAGGTGGGTTCCAGTGCCGGTTTTGCAATGATATTTGCACTACTTATCGCTGCCATTTTGTGGAATCTGGCTACCTGGTGGCTGGGGTTGCCAGCCTCTTCATCGCATACCCTGATCGGATCCATCATCGGTGTCGGTATCGCCAATGCGCTGATACACGGTCGTGACGGTACCAGCGGTGTCGACTGGAGTCAGGCGACCAAGGTCGGGTATTCCCTGCTGTTCTCACCTCTGATCGGATTTCTTTGCGCGCTTCTCCTGCTTCTGGCACTGCGTGCACTGGTGAAGGATCAGGCGCTTTACCGTGAGCCCAGAGGTAATAAGCCGCCCCCCTGGTGGATTCGCAGCCTGCTGATACTGACTTGTACGGGCGTGTCATTCGCGCATGGATCCAATGATGGTCAGAAGGGAATGGGTTTGATCATGCTCATTCTGGTCGGTACTGTGCCGATCTCATACGCACTCAATCATGCTATGCCGGTCGACAAGGTGACACAGTTTATCGCCATTGCGCAGGTAACCCGGGATTCAATCGTGGATATTGCACCTGAGCCTGCGCCGGCTGATTCACGTGCCGTACTGTCTGAATACGTGCGTGCCCGGGTCGTCACACCGGAATTGCTGCCTTCACTGGCTGCTGTGACTGACAGCATCGGTCAACAGGTCAGGGAACATGGTTCATTCGCCCGCCTGCCGGCGACTGCGATGGCCAACGTGCGTAACGATATGTATCTTGCCTCGGGGGTGATTCGCCATATCGAGAAAGAGCCTTCACTGCATTTCGACGCCGACACCCGGGAAAATCTTAGTACCTTCAAGCGGGAGGTGGATAACGCGACCAAATTCATCCCATTGTGGGTGAAGGTGGTGGTCGCGGTTGCACTCGGCCTGGGTACGATGGTGGGCTGGAAGCGTATCGTCATCACCGTGGGTGAGAAGATCGGCAAATCGCATCTGACCTATGCCCAGGGTGCATCAGCAGAGCTGGTGGCGATGGGCACGATCGGTGCCGCTGATATTTTTGGCCTGCCGGTTTCTACTACCCAGGTATTGTCGTCAGGTGTCGCCGGGACGATGGTTGCCAATAAATCCGGCCTGCAATGGGATACCGTGCGTAATCTGGCCATGGCCTGGCTGTTGACGCTGCCTGCTGCAATGCTGCTGTCAGGTTCTCTGTACTGGTTGTTTACCGCGATATTTTAAAGGGTGATTTGATTAACATGCCACGACTGCCAATGGATGATATCAGTAAATTTGATGAAGATCCGGGACTGGAGCATCGTCTTCGCAACGAGATGATGGATAGTCTCGATGAAGAGCTGGAGATGGAGATCGATGATAGACGGATAGGTGAGTGGGTTGATGATGCCGTGACAGATGCTGCTACTGGAGATATGGATCGGCGATTTTATTTCCGAGAGCTTTTCCGGCTGCAGGGTGAACTGGTCAAATTACAGGATTGGGTGGTGCACAAGCGGCTCAAGGTAGTTGTCCTGTTCGAAGGGCGTGATGCTGCCGGTAAGGGAGGTGTCATCAAGCGCTTTACTCAGCGACTCAACCCCCGGGTCTGTCGGGTGGTAGCGCTGCCGGCACCGAGTGAACGTGAGCGCAGTCAGTGGTATTTCCAGCGTTATGTGCCGTATCTGCCTTCCGGTGGGGAAATCGTGCTGTTTGACCGCAGCTGGTACAACCGTGCCGGGGTCGAGCGTGTAATGGGTTTCTGCACTGAAGAGGAAGTCGAGGAATTTTTCCGTTCAGTACCCGAGTTTGAACGCATGCTGGTGCGCTCAGGCATCATTCTGATCAAATACTGGTTTTCGATCACTGACGATGAACAGTATCTGCGTTTTCAGATGCGTATCCGTGATCCGCTGAAACAGTGGAAACTGAGCCCGATGGATCTGGAATCCAGACGGCGTTGGGAGAATTACACCACGGCCAAGGAGGCGATGCTGGAGCGTACTCATATTCCTGAAGCACCATGGTGGATCGTCGAGGCGGTTGATAAGAAAAGAGCCCGGCTCAACTGTATCCATCATTTCCTGGGCCGGATTCCCTACACCGAGGTGGAACATGAAACCATTATTCTACCGGATCGTATCCATAATCCAGATTACACGCGTCAACCGGTTTCCGAAGAGATGTTCATCCCGGAAATCTATTGATACTGTGTGTCTCGTCACTGGCGAATAAAGTATCGGTACGATACCGGTCATTTGGCGATGGTGATACTAGGGACACCTGTGCGCGGCAAGTCGGTTACCGTCATCTGAAACAGCAGATACAGCATCTGGAATGCATCGCGATTCCAGCGGGCATGCTGTCCTCGGGTATCCACTGCGTAATGCCTGCCATGTGAACGGATCGACAGATCAGCATTCGGCGGAGGGCTGTCCGTCACGAGAAGCGCCATCGTGGTAATAGGGTTCTCATCACGGGAAACAGAAGGTGTGCGTGGATCTTTTTTCACGTGGTATTCCGGTTCATCGCTCAGTGAACGGCCGAGAGAACTGATGATTGCGTGAAAGCTTCTCAACCGGAAAATACCTTTCATCGGCCATTCTCCACCCGTTCCGTCGGAACGGATATCGAACGCCACGTCATTCGGATCCCATCCTTCAGCCTCTTTGCTTAGCTGCGTACGCTCTTCTTCGGACAATATAGCGGGATCATAATTGGTGATGAGGATCGGCCCCTGCTTTTTCTGGCGAAGGGTGAACAGATCATTCTGCCGGTCGTGGTGGATGACAAATTCCTTTGCCAGCGTATGGAAACCTTCGGCGGATACCGCTGCTGCGGGCAGGGTCCAGTCGTATTCCAGATTCAGCGGTTCAGCGTAGAGCTGATCCCGATCCTGGATTGCCGAAAGATGCAATACCACCTTGCGAAATATTTCGTAGCCTGTCATATCGGACGGGGTGTTGCGGTAAGTCGTCTGTGACGCGGCTTCCTGAATGCGTACTTCCTGCGCCATCAGTCTCAGCAGCAGGTCGACGTCGAAACGCTGGCGCAGTAACAGCATGAATTTGTTTTGCTGGAAAGGTGTCAGCAGCCGTTTGGTGAATTCTTCACCCTCGATCGGGACGATGCTGATCGTAGGATTTTCCGCCACACTGCCACCGAATAGCGGCATCAATGTTGTTCCGGCCAGCCCCCCCAGTGCGGGAGTGGCGCCTGCATTGAAACGGAAATCGAAAGTGGCTGCCACGTTCGAGACCCCGGTGAAATGGATCGGCTGGTGATGGCGGGCACGGGCAATGTTCGTCAGCAGTTGTCTGGAGATCGTACTGGTGATGGCGTCATCGTAGGCACTTACCGCGTGATGCAGTGTGGTCGGTGACAGGCAGCCCGGAAGCGTGATCAGCAGACACGGAAGTAGCCACCATGAATATCGTTGTATGTTTTTCATTCTGATATCTCTGTTGCATCCTTATGATTTCAGCTGCTTGGATTTTCCCGCAGATCGGATGACATTATTATGAAATACATCGATCAGGGTAGGTGAGGTGGGGCAGGCAGGCGAATAAGGTGGACATTCACAAACTCAGTTCGTATCCATTTTCTGTTTTGTCATGGAATTTTTGCTGCCGGCAGGCGTGACAGAATGATCCTGGATTTGTTGAGCAATTTCGGCAATGTACGGCGAGTGTCGTAAAAACGCGGATTCGGGATGATCGATGCCAGCCAGGCCGCCTGGGTGGGGGTGAGCGATGTAGCGGATATGCCGAAGTAATGATGGGCGGCTGCCTCGATTCCGAAGATACCATCACCCCATTCGATGATGTTCAGGTAGATTTCCAGAATGCGCCGCTTGGTCAGAAATTCTTCCAGCATGAGCGTGATGAGGGTTTCCTGGAATTTACGCCACACGGTTTTTTCAGTGGATAAAAACAGATTTTTGGCGAGCTGCTGGCTGATGGTCGATCCGCCGGCTGCCCATTTGCGCTGTTTCAGATTCTTTTTCCAGGCAGTTTCGATCGCTTTGTAATCAAACCCCTGGTGCTGCAGGAAGCGGGCATCCTCAGCCGCGATGACTGCTCGCTTGAGATGACTGGAAATCTGTTCATAATCGACCCATCGGTGCTGTAATTCGGCAGCAGGGTTTTGCTGGCGCATGATCTCCAGGCGATCCTGCATGAATGCACTGGTGGTCGGGGAATAGGAACGCCAGTAGACGATATGCAGCAGGAACCAGGACTGGTAGAGCAGGGCGGCGGTCAGGAGCAGTAACAGCGGCCGTAACAGCCAGGTACTGATCAGCCTCGGTTTAGAGGTGGCAGGCCGGCGTGCTTGTGCCAATTTCACGAGGCAGGGTGGCGCAGATGATCCCTGAGCTGTCTGATGACGATCTGCGTTTCCGGGCGGATCCCGTGCCACAGCAGAAAGGATTCTGCGGCCTGCTCTACCAGCATGCCGGCACCATCTGCCAGATGTTCAGTTCCCTGCATCTTGGCAAGCTCCAGAAATGGTGTCAGCTTGCTGCTGTACAACATGTCGTAGGCAAGAGAAGCACTCTGGAACAAATCTGCCGGTATGGGAGGGAGCTCGTTGTGCAGGCTGGCGGAGGTGGCGTTGATGATGAGATCGAAACGCTGCCCGGCAAAATCATGGTAATGCCCGGTTGTGATATTTCCGTGACTGGCGAATTGGCGTTGTAATGACGCTGCTTTATCAGGCGTGCGGTTGGCGATGGCCAGCAGACCAGGCTGCTGCTGCAATAGTGGCAGGATGACACCACTTGCAGCACCACCTGCGCCCATCAGCAGAATACGCTTACCTGCCAGCGGGAAATTCAGGTTGACCTCGATATCACGTACCAGTCCGACACCATCGGTGTTGTCGCCGAGTATTTCTTCTTTTTCCTCAAACCGGAAAGTATTGACTGCACGAGCAGCATTGGCGCGATCGGTCAGCCGGCTGGCGAGTGTAAATGCTTCGAATTTGAAGGGAACGGTGATATTCATGCCCTTACCGCCGGTTTTCCGGAAATCCAGAACAGTTTGTTCAAAACCGTCTAATGGTGCGAGCAGGGCAGTGTAATGCATGATCCGGCCGGTCTGCTGTGCAAACCGGGCATGAATGAAGGGTGATTTACTGTGTGCCACCGGGTTGCCGACGACTGCGTAGGTATCCATTCTGCTGTGCCTCAGGTATTCGGGAAAATTGCGTTATTCACTCAGCAGCTTATCCGCACGGGAAAATACCCAGGTGCGGGTGATATGCAGGATGTCGGTATCGCGGCGAATATCGGGCGGGAAAGGTGCAAACCCGTTGCGTGCGGCCAGCCGCACAATGTGAATGGCCGCATCATCCAGTACCTGTACTCCCGAGGAACGGTCGATTCCGATCGATTCCAGACTGCCATCGGAGCGGATGCCGACTGTCAGTTGCAGACTGCCGTACAGCTTTTGCTTTCTGGCGGCTTCCGGATAATTCAGGTTGCCGATGCGTTCGACCTTGAGCCGCCAGTCTTCCAGATAGCGGGCAAAGCGGTAATCACGGGTGCGTGCACCAATGAATTTCCGTTTTGGCCGTTTCTGATAGGCTTCATGGTCTTTCGCGATTTGTGCTTCCAGACGGGCGATTTCAAGGCTGCGCTGTAACAGATTGTTATGGTTGTCCGGGTTGAGGGTGGTGGGCTGATTCTGTACGGGCTTATCCTGCCCCGGCTTTGTGTGGGGCAGGGGTTGTACGATCTTGGTTTTGCTTTCAGCCACAGTCAGCAGTTTTTTGACTTCCTTTTCCAGTTGTCTGGTTTTCCGGGTAACTTCTGACAGGTTTGTCACCGGCTTCATACCCGGCAGAACCGGCAGAGGGGTCTTCGCTCGCCGATTTTCCGCTACGTTTCCGCCGCCATCGAGATTGGCTTGTGCCAGCACCTTGGCATCCACGGGTTTGGTGTGAGATTTGCTGTTGACCAGGATCACATCCATGGACTTGGCGACCTTGGTCGTTTTCTGTTCAGGCAGGCTGAGTGATACGCCCGCAATGATGGCTGTATGCAACAGCAGCGAGATCAGCAGTGCCCAAAAAATCCTGTAGTCGGGCTGTAAGGGGGAGTTGAAAACTGCGGTGATTGGCATCGATCATCAGCCTTCACTTTTGCCAAGGAAGCTGGCATTGAGTGATCGATCGATCAGGTCGATCTGCGAGATACCGATGGCCACTGATGTGCCGGGCGCCAGTTCGGGTAACGAGGGTACACGCATAATCAGCGGCAGGCGGTCCAGTTTGACCATGTTTTCCTTGATGACGACGGCACCGGATACGCTGATGTTTTCCTGCAGCAGCCAGCGCAGGCACCAGTAGCGCTCCATGCCGCGCTGGAATTCCGCATAGGTTGCATACGCCATTTCAAAATCGCGCATAGCGATCAGGAGTGTATCATCCTCGCGGGTATAGGGAGGTGGATTGTCCGATACCAGTGCGATCAACTGGCGCTGGTTGATGAGATCGACATACCGCCGCATGGGTGAACTGCTCCAGGCGTATTGGGATACGCCCAACCCCTGATGCGGTGCGGGGGAAAGGCTCATTTTCACCTTGCCGTTCCCCTGGCTGCGGTAAATCCCGGCGTAACCGGCATCTGCCAGTTGTTTGCCCCATTCGGCGTTGGCAAAAATCATCAGTTCCGATACCACCTTATCGATGGGCGCTCCCCGGCGACGTTCGTAAATCGAGACGCGATCCTGATCGATGACGAAACTGTAGTCGATCTTTTCACTGTTGATATCCTGGTCCTTGCCACGCAATTTTTCCATTTTGCAGGAGAAATTCCAGAGCAATCTCAGCTCATGGGCAAAGGGATAATCCGTCTGATTCTCACGCAGCGTGATTTCGTTGAATTGCCGTTCGAGCGAATCGAGGCGCAGATTGGTGGAAACCTCGATGGTTTCGATCCGGCTGAAGGTACGGGTAACGGTGAAATCATCCGCAACTTCCAGATAGAGCGAGAGTACCGGCCGGTGGTGTGCTTCTCCCAATGTGAAGTGCTGGATCACACTTTCCGGCAGCATGGTGATTTTATGGCCTGGCAGATAGACGGTGGACAGGCGTTTTGCTGCAAATTTATCGAGCAGGGAGTGCGGCGCCACTCCCAAAGCAGGGGTGGCAATGTGTATTCCGATCCGGAAACTGCCGAAGTTCAGCGGGGTAACTGAAAAAGCATCATCGATTTCAGTCGTGGTGGCATCGTCGATGCTGAATGCCTTGACGCCGGCCACTGGCAAATCTTCCGGGTCCAGGAAGTGAAAGTCGGTAGGGTATGTGTCCGTGTCGATGCCTTCCGGGAAGTGTTCATATAGAAACTGGTTATAGTGGTAATCATGCGTGGAGGGAATGGCGCCGCATCGTTCCAGCAGCCTGGGCACATTCAACCGGGTAGCATCGCACGCTGCTTCCAGTGCTTTCCATTCGATCGTGTTTTTGTCCGGTTTGTACAACAGATCATCGAGCAGCGGCCGAAAGGTATCGGGCAGTTCGAATGCCATCAATTGCTGTACGTAACCAGCCTGTTTTTCCTCGGCCAGTCGTTTTTTTTCACGGCTGGCAATCGCAGCCTGCAGAATTTCCGGTGGGGCCGCCTTGAAACGACCCACTCCTTTCTTATGAAAATAAATCGGATTCTGGCTGAGCAGAATCATGATAGCGGCCGTTTCGAGAGGATCAGGTGTGTGGCCGAAATAATCGCCAGCCAGCTCCTGTCCGGTGAATTCCCGGTTCTCTTCGCAGCACTCCCACAGAAAATCCACATCGATGTCAGCTGCTTTTTCCTGTGCCTGCTGCATGAATCCATGCATGGGCGGGTTCTCGAAGCGCAGCAGAACCGATGCAGCCTTGATCTTGGAGCGCTTTCCATGTGCTGATTCGATCTGCAGAGAGGTCGTATTGTCGGTCAGAATGCTGCCGACCTTGAGCGCACCTGCTTCTTCGTAAAAAACGTTTACCAAATCAACCCTCGGCTCAACCCAGAAAAGCGTGTGAAAAAAACATTCTCTAATGTTATCCGATTCAACAAGTGACAAACAATGGAGCGAATAAGCGGATTATGCCTGCTGGATCGAAACCGGGTGCAGAGACCAGGGTGGCCGTACCCCGGGAGCGACAGGAAAATACGCCGTTCATGGTAACATAATGCACCGTCAGCAAAAAACAGGGGTTGCAGGGAGGATGATATCAACCTGCTTCATACCGGCTCAGCCGGGGAGTTTTTTGTCTGCACATATTCCCGGGATTTCCGGAGACTACGACCCCGTGTCACAACTTCCAACTTTAGTGTAATCAGATGGTAAAAACACGTTTTGCCCCCAGCCCTACCGGCTATCTTCATATCGGTGGTGCGCGTACTGCCCTTTTTTCCTGGGCATTTGCCCGAAAACAGGGAGGGAAATTCGTTCTGAGAATCGAGGATACCGACCTTGAACGTTCGACTCAGCAATCCGTACAGGCGATTCTCGATGGAATGGCCTGGCTGGGACTCGATTATGATGAAGGGCCGTATTACCAGATGCAGCGGTTGAGCCGCTATCAGGATGTTGCAGAGCAACTGCTGATCCAGGGCCTTGCCTATCAGTGTTATGCCAGCAGAGAAGAATTGGATGCATTGCGTGAGCAGCAGCGCCTGGCCGGGTTGAAACCGCGTTATGATGGTCGCTGGCGCGACAGCAAACAGACCCCTCCGGCGGGTGTCAAGCCGGTCGTGCGGCTGAAAACACCCCAACAAGGATATGTGGTGTTCGATGATCTGGTGAAAGGTAAAATCAGCGTCGCCAACCACGAGCTGGATGATCTGGTGTTGCTGAGGAGTGACGGTACGCCTACCTATAATTTCGGTGTGGTGCTCGATGATCTCGACATGGGAATCACGCATGTCATCCGCGGTGACGATCATGTCAACAATACCCCTCGTCAGATCAACATTCTCAAGGCACTGGGTGCATCTGTCCCGCAGTATGCGCATGTGCCGATGATCCTGGGTGCGGATGGTGAACGGCTTTCCAAACGGCACGGTGCGGTATCGGTGATGCATTACCGCGATCAGGGTTATCTGCCGGAAGCACTGATCAATTATCTGGCGCGACTCGGGTGGTCACACGGGGATGATGAAATTTTCAGTCAGGAACAGTTGGTCGATTGGTTCGATCTGGCGGCGATCAGTCATTCACCGGCGAAGTTCAATCCCGAGAAACTGACCTGGTTGAACCAGCATTACCTGAAAACGGCTGATGATGCGCGGCTGGTGGAGCTGGTCATGCCTTTTCTGCTGGAAAGAAGCTACCCTCTGCCAGCGGCAGAGAACCTGCTCAGAATCGTCCATCTGCTGAAAGATCGTGTCAGCACCATCGAAGAACTGGCCGATGCGTCAGCTTATTTTTTCCGGGTGATCGAGCCTCCTGAAGCCCTCAGGACACAGTATTTCACTGCTGAAATACGCCCGGTGCTGGAATACCTGATCGATCGCTTCGCGCAGATCGAGTGGAAGCGAGAGAGTATTCATCACGAAATCAAACAGACGGTTTCCTCACACAATCTGAAATTTCCCAGCCTGGCGATGCCATTACGTGTCATGGTCACAGGGGAAGCACAAACTCCGGCAATCGATGCAGTGCTGGAGCTGCTTGGCAGAGAGGAAACGTTGCATCGTTTGCGTGGCCGGATGGAAATTTTCCCCGGATGACGTTCCTGCTCCCCGGCTGCCGGAGCTGAACGCACACTGGAATACGTAAAGTGCCGGATAGCCCTTCTTTACAAGGATAAGGTTGCTTTTTACTGACTGAACAATTTCAATTGCCGAATCTGTTATGACAATGCATGAACGTGCTGATTTGCTGAAACAGTTGCTGGCCGAGCGTATCGTGATGCTCGACGGTGCCATGGGTACGATGATCCAGAGCTACAAGCTGACCGAATCGGATTATCGGGGAGAACGTTTTGCCGATTTTCCGCATGATCTCAAAGGTAACAACGATCTGCTCTGCCTGACCAGACCGGAAGTCATCCGTGCCATTCATCGCGCTTATCTCGAAGCCGGGTCGGATATCATCGAGACCAACACGTTCAACTCGAATGCGCCGTCGATGGCGGATTACCACATGCAGGATCTGGTGTATGAACTGAATGTGGCGGGTGCGCGCCTGGCGTGTGAGGAAGCGCGGGCAATGGAAGCGCGGCAGCCCGGCCAGCCCCGTTTCGTTGCCGGGGTGATCGGGCCCACCACCAAAACAGCTTCGATTTCACCGGATGTCAATGATCCTGGATTTCGAGCCATCACTTTCGATGATCTGGTGGAAAGCTATACTGAGTCGGTGCGTGGGCTGATCGACGGAGGTGCGGATATTCTGCTGGTCGAAACCATTTTTGACACCTTGAATGCCAAAGCCGCATTGTTTGCCATCGATCAGTATTTCGAAACGCATGGATTACGCCTGCCGGTGATGATATCGGTCACGATTACCGATGCTTCGGGGCGTAATCTTTCCGGGCAGACACCGGAAGCTTTCTGGAATTCGGTACGGCATGCGCGTCCGCTTTCGGTGGGAATCAACTGCGCGTTGGGCGCGGAGTTGATGCGCCCTTACGTGGAAGAATTATCCAATGTGGCTGAGGTGTTCACCAGCGCGCATCCCAATGCCGGCTTGCCCAATCCGCTGGCGGAAACCGGTTATGACGAAACGCCGGAATATACTGCTCGCCTGATCAAGGATTTTGCGCAATCGGGGTTCGTCAACATTGTCGGCGGCTGCTGCGGGACGACGCCGAAACACATCGCGGCCATTGCAGAAGCGGTACGGGACATTTCTCCGCGCCCATTGCCCGATATTCCCAAAAAGCTGAGGTTATCCGGGCTTGAGCCGATCAATATCGATGAACGTTCCCTGTTCGTAAACGTGGGTGAACGTACCAATGTCACCGGTTCCAAGGCATTTGCACGGCTGATTCTCAATGGTGGTTATGCCGAAGGGCTGGTGATCGCGCGCAGCCAGGTGGAAAACGGCGCGCAGGTCATCGATATCAACATGGATGAAGCGATGCTGGATTCACAGAAGGCGATGGTGACCTTTCTGAATCTGCTCGCTGCCGAACCGGATATCAGCCGGCTGCCGATCATGCTCGATTCCAGCAAATGGTCGGTGATCGAAGCCGGGCTGAAATGTGTGCAGGGTAAGGCGATCATCAATTCCATCAGCCTCAAGGAAGGTGAAGCGGAGTTTTTACACCACGCTAGGCTGGCGCGCCGTTACGGGGCCGCAGTGATCGTCATGGCTTTCGACGAAACCGGGCAGGCCGATACTTTGCAGCGCAAGGTGGAAATCTGTACACGCTGTTACCATACACTGATTGAACAGGCCGATTTCCCGCCCGAGGACATCATTTTCGATCCCAATATTTTTGCCATTGCCACGGGTATCGAAGAGCACAGTAACTATGCGGTAGATTTTATCGAAGCAACTCGTATCATCCGGCAAACGCTGCCTTATGCCAAAGTCAGCGGGGGCGTTTCCAATGTTTCATTCTCGTTCCGGGGTAACGAACCGATCCGCGAAGCCATTCATACCGCATTCCTGTATCACGCGGTCAAGGCAGGCATGACCATGGGTATCGTCAACGCAGGTCAGCTTGGGGTGTATTCCGATATTCCGCCTGATCTGCTGGAACATGTCGAGGATGTACTGCTGAACCGGCGGGCTGATGCAACTGAACGTCTGGTGGAGTTTGCGGAAAATTTCAAAGGCCAGAAAAAGGAACAGATCGAAGACCTTGCCTGGCGTGAGGAACCGGTGCGGCAGCGCCTGATTCATGCACTGGTCAGGGGTATCAGCACTTATATCGTCGAGGATACCGAACTCGTCCGGCAGGAGATCGATAGCCAGGGAGGCAAGCCGATCGAGGTAATCGAAGGCCCTCTCATGGATGGAATGAATGTGGTGGGTGATCTGTTTGGCGCAGGCAAGATGTTTCTGCCGCAGGTGGTCAAGTCGGCACGGGTGATGAAGCAGGCGGTTGCCTATCTGCTGCCGTACATCGAGGCGGAGAAAAAAATTTCCGGTGACAGCAAGCCTAAGGGCAAAGTGGTGATCGCCACCGTCAAGGGAGATGTGCATGACATTGGCAAGAATATCGTTTCCGTCGTGCTGCAGTGCAATAACTTTGAAGTCATCAACATGGGGGTGATGGTTCCCAGTGCACAGATTCTGGAAACAGCCCGTCGCGAACAGGTCGATATGATCGGTCTGTCCGGCCTGATTACCCCTTCACTGGAAGAAATGGCGCATGTTGCCCGGGAAATGGAGCGTGAACAGTTCACCGTTCCGCTGCTGATCGGCGGAGCCACTACTTCGCGGATGCATACGGCAGTCAAAATCGCGCCCCATTACGGTGGAGTGACCGTATGGGTGCCGGATGCCAGCCGGGCAGTCGGGGTGTGCAGCAATCTGATGTCGCAGGATCTGCGTGATGACTATGTCCGGCAGGTCAAGGCCGAGCAGGAGAAGAGTCGGGTGCAGCACCGCAACAAGAAAGGGCCGTCCAAGCTGCTCACTTTCGAGGAAGCCCGGGCCAATGCACTCAAAACCGACTGGGCTCGTTATACTCCACCCGCGCCGGATTTCCTGGGGTTGCGTACCCTCAACAACTATCCGCTGGAAACACTGGTACCGCACATCGACTGGACACCTTTCTTTCAGGCATGGGAACTGCACGGGCGCTACCCTGCCATCCTGCAGGATGAACTCGTCGGGGAAGCAGCCAGCAATCTGTTTCGCGATGCCCAGAATATGCTCAGAAAAATCGTCGAGCAAAAATGGCTCACCGCCAACGCCGTTATCGGCCTGTTCCCGGCCAATACCGTCAATGGAGATGATATCGAGATTTATGCCGACCGTAGTCGCAGCCAGGTGGTCATGACCTGGCACACCTTGCGGCAGCAGACGGTCAAACCGGCAGGGCGCCCCAATCTGGCGCTGGCCGATTTCATTGCGCCGCGTGAAACCGGACTGGACGATACCATCGGTTTGTTTGCCGTCAGTGCCGGTTTCGGTATCGATGAGCGTGTACGCGCTTTTGAAGCGGCAAACGATGATTACAGCGCTATCATCCTGAAAGCACTGGCTGACCGTCTGGCGGAAGCATTCGCAGAACACATGCACGCACGGGTGCGGCGAGAGTTCTGGGGTTATGTGAAAGATGAGAGCCTCGACAATGAGCAGTTGATCGACGAGCAATATCAGGGAATCCGTCCGGCACCGGGCTATCCCGCCTGCCCTGACCATACCGAAAAAGGGCCGTTGTTCGCTCTGCTGGAAGCGGAAAAACGCAGCGAAATCGTCATAACGGAATCTTTTGCTATGGTGCCGACTGCAGCAGTATCCGGTTTTTACCTCTCTTATCCTGAATCCAATTATTTTGCCGTCGGAAAAATCGGAAAAGACCAGGTCGAGGATTATGCGAGACGCAAAGGGTGGACACTGGAAGAAGCAGAAAGGTGGCTTGCGCCTGTCCTGGCGTATGAGCGTTAAACCGCTTCAGGATCGGGCAAGAGGGGCAGTAGCATAATCCATACCTGCGCCGGGACCTCGGTTCTACAAACCGGCGTATTGGCAGATTTCCTGTGTGAAGCGACGGAAATCTGCCGGAGATCATTCACAGATTGAATAAACGATTTCCCAGTTGATGGCTTCATAATTATGAACAGCAATATTTCTGAAGCCAACGGCCTTTTTCAACTGTTCACAGGTTTCCGCTGAGACAGCACCTATCTCGTTGAGTGTCGTAAATACCTCTCCCATTGTCTGCGGTGTAGCCTGGTCTGTATTGCTGATGAGATGACTGCCGATATCAACGCTAAGTTGCACTGCACGGGTCAGGTTGAGCACCAGAATATCCTGCCGGTCCGGGTCTTGTATTAAATAATCTACGCTGACAGGTTTCCTGTCTTCGATACGCCTGATACAGCGTCGGAGAGATTCCAGTTTTCCTGCAAGAATCAGCCGATCCATTGCTTACGCCTTTCAGCCAGGATTCTTTGCTGCAGTGGCAGGAAGTCGGCGGTATTCAGCAGATGACGGGTCAGAAGCTGTGCATAAGTCGTATGATCACCCAGTAATTTCCTGCCTTTGAACACCTGCCCGAGAATGGGTTCGGGCGCATGGTATAAATCCACGATATCGACCGGACGGCCGAATTTGACGCCGATGGCTTCGATCAATTTCAATTTGAAATTACCGGCCAGAGGCGCATCAGCCAGCAAAGCCAGATCGATATCGCTGTCCGGACGTGGTCGGCCGGTGACTTGTGAGCCAAACAATATGGCCATTCTGATTTCTGGATATTCTGCCAACAATGCAGCCAGTTGCTTATCGAGCGTTGTCATGGGAGTAAACAGGTTCTCAGAGAATAGTCTTGGAATTTTCCATGATAACACTGGTGATTCGATCAGGAGCATCACTCCAGACAGGCAATGAATGATGATGTTTGCACTGGCTGCTGGCAAATTATCATTCTCCGTGACGCGACCAGAACTCAGCAGGTGTGACGATGGGGTAGTCGCGTGCCAGTGCTAACAAATCCTTGTCACCCGTCACCAGATAGTCGGTTTGAGCGGCTATCAATGTCAGTAGCACAGGCTGATCGCCAGGATCGCGCAGGTTTGAGTCCTGTGCCCCTTGCGGCTCGACGACATCGGCCAGAAACATGAAACTGTCTGCCAAGTCACGGATTTCTGCCGGGGTCATCTGAATCCTGCTCAAGCGAGGCAATACTCTAATCATTTCATCCAGGATATAGTGCGACAGGACTACATCTAATGCGCCTTGCCGCCAGGCATTGATGATGCGTCCCGGTATACTGGCTGGATAGGCCAGCCCCGACACCAGTACATTGGTGTCGAGCACGACGCGCAGACCCGGCATCAGCGGCGCTGCTTGCGCTCAGCAGCCACGGCGGCATCGATCTCGGCCAGACCTTCTTCGACCGGTATATTGGCATAACTTTCGGCAATGCGCCTGCTCAGCGCGTCGAAGCGCTCACGCATGCGCCGGATGCGGGCAAACATTTCAGCATCGACGAGGGCTGCGACCGGCTTGCCATCCTTGCTGATGACGATGCTGTCATTGCGGTACTGTACCTGGTTGAGCATTTCGCCTAGGTTCTGCCGGAAGTTCACGGCACTGACTTCTTTGATCATGGTTACCTCCTATCATAATGACCAACATGACCATTATGATAAGAATCTATCTGCCTGTCTACTTCTGGCTTTCCAGTCCCCTTTCTTCATCCGCTGGCTATAGTGTTACCGCTATGCCATCTGCGAGAGAAGCTGATACACGCGCTGTATACCGTTAGGGACGCACATGACACCCACTCGAAAGTGCCGGGTAGCTGAACGTAAACGTAGCAGGATTCTTCTTTGGCAGTCATGGGTGTCTCGCCTCAAAAGTCGTTGTCCGATGCGGTGGTTCGGGCACGCTGCGGCCGCCGGGCTGCTTCGAGAATTTTGCCGTGTTCATCGTCGTCCGGATTGGCGACCGCTTGAACGGTGTCGAGCAACCCAAGTTTCCACAACACCGCCAGTATGGAGCCGAGCGCTACACCTGACTTACCGTTCTCGATGTGGTACAGCGTGCGACGACCAATGCCGCAGGCTTTGGCCAGATCGTCCATGCCCCACTGCCGGCGCAACCGGGCGATACTCTGGCACACAATCTGGGGTTACCAGCCTGATATGGCACATCGGCATACAGTTGCCGCTATCTGCAATTCCTGCCCACCTTTTTCTGATCCCATTCGTATATCCCGCACTACTTTCCGGATTCAATGTTTGAAACAACCAAACCCAGTTTCTCAGGTAAGTTCACATCCTTGGTGACGGCAGGGTGATTGCGATGCAGTCGTATCGAAAGTTTGATGGGGTGGTCGCGTCAGCGCTAACAAATACCTTGTCACCAGTTACCAGATAGTCGGTTTGAGCGCAGTAGGTTGGCGGTGAGCCTGCGAACCCCAACGTAAAACAGCCACAAACATCACGAACATGTTGGGGGTCATTTCATTCACCCCGATCTATCGGGCTGTTATCCTCGCCTCCTCTCAAATTGCTTCCCATCGCCGCATCACTCCAGACAGGCTGCCTCTTGCAACACCACCTTGTCTCGCTCAATAATTTTCCTGAATGACTCACTGGTGGTGGCCCAGTCCACGATATCCACTTTCCACGGTAGATCTGATTCCAGAAAATCATCGGCAAACGCTGCGCTCACGGAAAGTGGTAATGGCTGATCTGTAATGATCGCCAGATCAAGGTCAGAGAAAGGTTTGGCTGTCCATTTGGCGCGTGAACCGAACGCCCAGACGGGATAGTGAGGTACGTGCTTGCGCAGGATGGATTGTGTGATTGTCCAATGGTCAGGCCGTATATCGATGGCTGGAACGGATACGCTGGTTTTCGTCATTCCAGTGCGTCCTGCAGCTTCCTGTACAGGAAGGCGGCCTCTTTCTGGAAATCAGGGATGCCGGCAACGACTTCGAGTGCGACATTCATCATAGGTATGGCTGGTTTTGGCGCGCATATCGCGGTAGGTGCGCCATTGCGGCCAACTGCTCAACAGTAAGCCCCGCTCATTTCCCGTTCTAATCAAATCCTGGAAGGCCATGTCGTCAAATTTCGCCGGGTTGGCTGACGTGGCTTCCAGATAACGTTTTAGCATTCTGTGGCTGATTCGAGCGGGCTGAGGTCAGGTTTTTCATCTGCCATTGTCTTTCTCCTGTAAAAACCCGGATGCAGGAGGTTGGCCGCGATCATTTCGTCGAGTTGGGCGGCGTTGCTACCAGATTGTGCAGGTTGGTGGTGAGCCTGCGAACCCCAACGTAAAACAGCCACAAACATCACGGACATGTTGGGGTTCATTGCATTCACCCCAACCGGGCCGTGGGGTTGGGCCACCACGTGGCAGTTCGCCAAAATCTGCCAGGGTACCCGCCCTTGCGACACCGTCACGCCGGACTTACGTTTTTGTTGAGATCGGTGTGTGTCGTGTAACCCAGCGCGAATGACTGCTTTACGCTTGATCTTCCCAAGGGTTGATGACTTTCACGCCGGCCGCTTCATAAGGCGAGGTGTCACGTGATGCCACGATAAAACCCCGCGATGCCGCCACGGCCGCGATGTAGCCGTCAGGCGTCGGAAAGCCACGCCCACCATTCCTGGCCGCCACAGCCAGATCGGCGTAGCGGCGCGCTGCGTCCGTGTCGAACGGCAGAACTCGATCTTTGAACAGCTCCAGCAGTTCATTCAGGGCGCGATCCAGCATGTTCTTACGCTTGCCTGCCGGCAGCGCCCGGATGCCAAACAGCAACTCGGCCAGCGTAACGCTCGACAGATACAACGTTTCCGCCACCTGGTCGTTCAGCCAAGCCCTTACGGTCGCGTCTGGCTCCGGCTTCATCGCTTCGTAAACGACATTGGTATCCAGAATAATCATTTAATCGAAGCTCAAGGGTTTGGCTGGCGCCTTATCGCGCGCACTCTCGAAGATGGCGAAGTCTTCATTTGTCAGGCCGATCTTGCGACCGATGGCAGCAAGGGCTTCTCCCATGCGCACCCGCTTTTCCGGCTTGATCGCCGCCGCGAGAATCTCGCGTACCTCAGCTTCCGTGCTGCGGCCGTGCTCCGCCGCACGCACACGCAAAGCACGATGCACGTCATCCGGCACATTTCTTACAGTCAGGATTGCCATGATTCAAATCCTCCAATTTGCTGTCTGTGACTGCAATTGTAAGATAATGCAGTCACTCATACAAGCTGCAAACGCTACTGCCTTCCGGCTCTGGCGCTCCGGCGGCAAGTATGTCCTGCTGGAGCGAGGGAACAATCGATTCTCACGGTCTATAACAAGAAGGTCAAAAGGTCAGCCCGGTATCTGCAGATTTTCCCGTTCAATAAAAACCTGCCCTGTAAAGCAGGAGTGGTATTCCCCTCCATCGGAGGGGTGGCAGGAGCAGCCTGACGGGGTGGTCCATTTTGCTTCGCACCCGTTGGTGCTCGGAAGCGGTATCAGGCACAAAACCGGCAGATACTCTTCACCTTTGCTACATTTGCCCGATGGATCACGATCACAGTTATAAAGCGTTGTTTTCCCACCCTGAAA
>Ga0206106_100132_pt1 | contig 126827 bp, 135 predicted proteins | sample 1B1ome_FD_148677 | JGI IMG/M metagenome (GOLD analysis project Ga0206106, IMG submission 148677) | Enriched microbial communities from leaf-cutter ant dump, University of Wisconsin, Madison, United States - 1B110A | ecosystem: Environmental > Terrestrial > Nest > Insects nest > Nest dump...
AAGTTCGTGAGGGTTCCAAAGTCATCAACAAAACCATCTATCTGGCAGTGGGATTAAACCGTGAAGGCAAAAAAGAAGTCCTTGGGATGTGGCTTGGAAAGAACGAAAGTTCCAGTTTTTGGATGAGCGTTTTGACCGATTTAAAGGCGCGTGGCGTGGAAGACATCCTTATCACGGCAACCGATAATCTCAATGGATTTACCGATACCATCCGCTCGGTTTTTCCGGAATCACAAACCCAAATCTGTGTGGTTCATCAGATTAGAAACGCCTGTAAATATGTCGTTTGGAAGGACAGAAAAGAGTTTTCTGCCGATATGAAACATATTTATACAGCACCCAACAAAGACGCCGCAAAGGCTGCTTTGGACGATTTTGCCGCCAAATGGGAAGGCAAATATTTATACGCAATCCAATCCTGGAGAAACAATTGGGACGAATTGACTGTGTTTTTCGACTTCCCCATCGAAATCCGTAAAATCATCTATACCACTAATTTAATCGAAAATCTCAACGGTAAAATCAGAAAATACACCAAAAATAAAATGTCATTCCCTACAGATGATGCCGTGTTGAAATCCGTTTATTTAGCTCTAAAAGAAGCTACTAAAAAGTGGACGATGCCTATCCAAAATTGGGGGATTGTTTTAAACCAATTTATGATTATATTTGAAAAAAGGCTCAGATTATAAATCCAAACCATAACTTTTTAACTTACACACTTGGTGGGATAGTGTCTTTTGGCAGTACAAAATAATTTTTAATTATGAGATTTTTAGAATATTTATACTACAAGTATTACCATTTTCAGGTAAGAGTAGGACATGGTGATATCGCTTCTTTCAGTGCAATGTTAATAATATCATTTACAGTAATGCTCTATTATTTCGGCATATTTTTTATGGTGATAAATTTATTTCCTGATATACCTATAAATAAATCATTTTTTCTATCACTCACTATAATATTGTTCTTCGGGTTAATAATAGTGTTTTATTTAATTTTAGTACATAAAGAAAAATATATAAAAATTATTAAAAATGATAGTTTGCAAAGACGTAGCAGCTTAAAAGCAATTTTATTCCCTTTACTAGCATTTATTTTGTTTAATCTAGGTTGGATTTTGAAAATGTTACAAAATCAAGGAAGAATATAGTACGTCACTGCTGGTAATGCGACTCGACTTGCTGTCCAAGGTCTTGCGATAGGGACAGTATTTATCCCGTAGGTGGGTTGGGTTATATCTTTGGGGATTGGTTCTGCTGATATGATATGGGGCGATCAATTTTACGAATGGATAGATAGTAAATTTTAAAATTACAATAATGTTTCGTTATTTATATTACAAATTATATCAAGCATCGTTAAAATCTTCTCTTAATGATATGCCTAAGTTTATGACGGCTATTTCCTTTGGAGGATTGATAGCCGTAAATATATTTGTTATAATTGGTTTTTTAGCCAAATTAGATTTAATGCCTTTTTATACTAATAAACATCAGGCTGGCTTATCTGTAGTTATTTGTATTATTTTGACTGCTTTATACTTTAATAATAGTCGAGTAGAATCAATATTAAAAAAGTATTCTCAAGAAAGTAATAGAGAAAGAATAAAGGGAAATATTATTGTTTCTATCTATGTTACTTTTTCTTTTCTTTCAATTTTTGCTGTTGGGCTTTTCAAATCAGGCAAAATATAGAGACTGACAAAAGGTACAGCGAATTATTTGAAGTTTTTAAGGGAGCTGGACTCGCAGGAAGTGTTGTTACTACGGCTTATTCGGGATATAATGTATATCAACAATATGAGCTGGGGGGAATTAATGAAGTATTACAGCATAGAGATATTTTAGATGCAAGCGTTGGTGTCGCTGGTCTAGCGACGACTGGATTAGTAGCAGCAGCAGGGTTATTATCTAATCCTGTTGGTTGGGCGGTTGGTATAGGAATATTAGTATATTATGGTGGAACTATGATTTATGACATTGCACAATAATTAAGAATGAATTTATATTATAAAATTTGGGTAGACACAATAGTTAGGTTACGTTCGTTGCCACAAAATGAGAAAATGTGGAAGTTTTATGCTATTACTTTTATATCTATGGCTATGGCTATAAATATAGCTGTTTTTATGGCTGTTTTGCAGAGAAATATTTTAGGCTATTTTTTTTATGATATAAGGATTAGTTTTTTAGAAGGAACAAGAACAGGGTCTTTCCTCAGTTTTTTTATATTATTTCTATTATTACCTCTCTTAATAAATTATTTGTTGATTTTTAGAAATAATCGTTATGAGAAGCTTATTAAAAAATATAGGCATTATAATGGAAGGTTATTTATGAGTTATTTTTTAATATCTTTATTTCTGCCTTTTATTTTATTGTTTTTAGGTTATTGGTGGGGAAAATAAAGGTATGATTAGTATTTATACATTTTAAAATTTATATCCCCCACTCCCGCACAAATCTTTCGTGTGGGAGTAGTAAGTAAAAAAGCAAAAACACCAAGCATAGAGCTTGGCGTTTTTGCTTTATAAAATAGCTTGCAGTTTGGTTTGTTTAAGGAAGGAATCGAGCAGTTCCATCACTACGTTTTTTTTGTCTTCCGGGAGTTTTTGGAATATCGAATATTCAATATAATTTCTTAAATTTACCTAAGCAAGTTACACAAACGGGAGGCAACACTGCCTACGTTTACAGAGCAGACGGTCTAAAGTTAAAAAAGACATTTGGTAGTAAAACCACGGATTATCTGGATGGTTTCCAGTATGTGAACGGTGTTTTGCAGTTTGTGCCTACCGCTGAGGGATATTACGATTTTGCCAACAGCAGGTATGTTTATCAGTATACCGATCATTTGGGTAATGTGAGGATAAGTTATTACAAAAACGGTACAGCAGCTACTGTTTTAGAAGAAAACAACTATTATCCTTTTGGTTTAAAACACGAGGGTTACAACAGCACAGCAGGAAATCCCAATTACCAGTACAAGTATAATGGCAAGGAGTTACAAGAAACAGGAATGTACGACTACGGCGCAAGGTTTTATATGCCGGATGTTGGCAGGTGGGGTGTTGTTGATCCGTTAGCGGAGAAAATGACACGCCACAGCCCTTACAATTACGCCTTTAATAACCCCGTGAGGTTCATTGACCCAGACGGAAGAGAAACCAAAGATTGGGTTAAAGATGGAAATAAATATATATGGGATGATAGAGTAATTGACGAAAGAACAGCAGAACAATACTATTCGGGGTCTGAATATATAGGAAAGCAAGCAAGTGTAAATTCTGTAAAAAAATCTACGGGGGAAGTATTAAGTACAACAACTCTAAATGCTGATGGCAGTATTACTCAGAACGGAATTACTATAACAGAAGACTCTCAAAACACCCAATATTTCACCAATGAATCAGGTTCATATTTTTACCCAAGGAAAACTACGGGTACGTTTGTAGGATTTTCTGCCAACTTCGCAGCTATTGGTGGGTTCGGCATTAGTTTTGGAAAAGTTTGGGATAGCGTAGGCGATAGTTCTTGGTATTTTTCCTTTAATGGAAATATTGGTATAGGGGCGAACACTGGCTTAGATGCAGGAAGTATCCGCCCAACAGGGGGTAATCAATTTTTAGTGGCTGATTTCGGAGGGAAGAGTGCTTCATACAATGTAGGGCTTGATACACCAGTAATGAATGCTTCTTGGGCAAAAGGAGGAACCTTACATCCCAGTTATAATAGCAATGCTGATTATTTTAACTATAACAAATGGGGAGAAAATGATATGGGTTATGTCACATCTCAATCGGGATTTTTCAAAGGTACCGGTTGGGGAGGTGGAGCAATGTGGACTTACGGCCAAACTTGGCTTTTAAATCGATAAGTTATGAACAAGAAAGCTGTTGTCTTTTTACTGAGCATGTGTTTTTTACCGCTTATGATATTCTTTGGATATTATTTATTTGAAGCGTCCTCAGATATGAGAAGTAGGAGAGAAATTTATTTAAGTGATTATCAAAAAATACAGTACAATTTTAAAATTGATAAAATATATAGAGATAAAAGGGGACACAATGCATTAACATTAAAGGGAAACAAAATCAGAGATATTGCAACATCTCCTCCCGAATGGGAACGCGGTATTTTTCAAAAAGGAGATTCAATAGTAAAGCAAAAAGGTTCATTAAAAGTTTATGTTTATAGAAATAACAAATTAGACACCATTTTAGACTATAATAACATTTACATAAGAGAGGATGATTGAACAATCCCCCGCTCCCGCACGACCCAATCGAAGCAAACTGACGAAGTAATCTTTCGTGTGGGGTGGTAAGTAAAAAAGTAAACGCCGGGCATAGAGCTTGGCGTTTTGGTTTTATAAAATAGCTTGCAGTTTGGTTTGTTTAAGGAAGGAATCGAGCAGTTCCATCACTACGTTTTTTCCGGGTCGCGGATTTGTAATCCGTGACACCGGGGGCGCAACTAAAACATTATAAACCCATTGTAGGGTAAAATCTTTGTGTTCTTGCGTACTACGAGATATAGATTTTTAGTATATTTTTTGGGGGGAGGCAAAAAGATAAAGCCCCTCAATCAAATTAAGGGGCTTTGTTGTTCTTAAGCATAACGGATTAATTTCCAAGTTACCGCTTTTCCTCCATAAGGTGGCATTCTATTACCTTTAGCAATTGGGGCAGTTGTTGATGGATTACCCACAACTTTCCAAACACCACTTTCCGGACAGATTGAACCTGTTGTAGCTGTTGTACCAATAGGTTTTCTCATTTTAAAAAGTATTTTCTCTTCCATTTTTGGAACACCGAGTGGAATCACATTATCTCGGATAAATACTTGCCCATAAAGAAATATATTGTTAACTTTATATTGTTAAAAAAATTGTAACAACAATTTCCAAGGTCGAGCAAAGTATTCTTTCTTGACCTTATTTTTTTCTTCTTGTTAATTTAAAAATATTATCATCCTTATATTCTTTTTCAGAAATGCCATAAATTATTCTTTCATTATTATAATATTTAAAAAATTACGAACACACCTATTTGCATCTAAATATAAAGTTACAAAATATGTTCCAATTAATAAATTTGTCAACCAAACATGTCAACCATTTGTTTTCTTATATTATCCATGTCATAATGTCATATTTAAACATGCGCTTTCCGCATGACATTGAGGCACGATTTCAATTCACGTTACAATATGTCATTAAAATGTTGTTTTTGTCAACCAAAAGAATTATCTTTGCGGTACAAATACAGAATTACAATGAAACCAAAAGCAATATTTGCGGAAAGATTTAAGTCGGCCCGTTTAATGAATGGTTTTTCATTGCAGGATTTGGCTGATGCTATGGGGGGCACTTTGTCACGTCAAGCACTGCATCGTTACGAAAAGGGAGAAGTTATTCCCGATGCAGAAAAAATCAATAGGCTTAGTAAAGCGCTTAATGTTAGTTTTGATTATTTTTTCAGAACTACTAAAGTAGAATTTAGCGATATTGAATACAGAAAGCTAAGCAGGATGTCGCAAAAGGATGTCGCTATCATCAATGAAACCACCAAGGAATACCTTTCACGCTATTTAGAATTAGAAGAAATTATTGGGCTTTCTCATAGTTTTGATAATCCATTAAAAGACTTTGGGGAAGTCACTACTTATGAGCAGGTAAATCAAGCTGCAAATCTTTTAAGAGAGAAATGGTCTTTAGGCAATGGTCCAATATTCAACATTGTAGAACTTTTAGAAGACAAAAATATAAAAGTTGTAAAGTTGAATGTTGATGAAGATTTTGATGGTTTGCAGACCCTTGTAAATGGTTGCATTCCGGTAGTAGCTTACAATGAAAGAAAAGCTAACAAGCCTGATAGAATACGTTTTACTTTGCTTCACGAGTTGGCTCACTTGCTTTTAGTGCTGGGCGATGTAACCGAGAAACAAAAGGAAACTCTATGCCATCAATTTGCAGGAGCCGTGTTGCTTCCCGAAGTAACTATTAAAGCTGAGCTGGGCAATCATCGTACTAGGCTATCAACTTTAGAATTGGGCAATATCAAAAAGCAATATGGTATTTCAATGCAAGCAATTGTAATGAGGGCTAAGGTTTGTGGTATTATCAATGACAATTATACTAAACATTTCTTCTTTTTAATTAGGCAACAAAACTGGAAAGTAGACGAACCTGTAGAATACCAAGGAGTTGAAGAAAGCAACCGCTTTGAACAATTATTATTTAGAGCTTTAATTGAAGAACAAATTTCAATGTCTAAAGCAGCTTCTTTATCTAATCAATCTTTGGCTGAATTTAAAAAACAGTATCAACCGATGTTTTAAAACCAATTCTCCAAATGCTCTATACCTCACAGAGTAATGAAACTAACAATAGCTGTTACAGATGCTTGTATTTTCATCGATCTTTATGATTTAGATCTTGTCAATGCCTTTTTCCAGCTTGAAATAGACATACACACTACCTCTTTTGTTTATTTTGAGTTATACTCTGAACAGCAACAGATTCTAAAAGCCTATCAAGCCACCAATAGACTTATTGTTCACAACCTTAAAGAAGATGATTTTCTTCAAATACAGTCTGAACCTTATCCAAAATCTTTATCTGAAACCGACAAGTCCGTTCTGCACATCGCCAATCGATTAAATGCTTGTGTTTTGAGCAGTGATAAAACGGTTCGTAATTGTGCCAAAAACAAGGATATTGAATACCACGGTATGATTTGGATATTTGACAAGCTTGTGGAAGCAAATATTCTATCAAAGAAACAGGCGGCTTTAAAACTTAAAGAACTTGTAGCAACCAATTTTGTTTTCCAGAACAATAAATCTTTAGTTGCTGAGATTGAAAAGAGGTTGAGGATCTGGAAATAAAATAGATATCACCCACACAAAAAAGGGGGGGCCGAGCTCCGGCCATACAACCCCAACATTTCTACAATTTTCAATTTCGTGTTATTTTTTTCTTTATCTTTAACCATCTGAAAAAGAATGGCCTGCCTTGTGAAAATTGAAATCTTTGGTTTCTTTTTGCCTGCCATTGCCAGTGATTTTTTCTGTTACCCGCTATCTCACTTGAAAACACTAAAAACAATATCATAATGAAAAGAATACTATTATCGGTTTTTTTAATTTCAAGCTTTACATTTGCTCAAACGAATTCCGAATTAAAATCAGAGATTGAAAATATAAAGACTGAAATTAATTTATTAAAAACTGAAATTCAGCATGTGAAGTCTCAAAACTTATATTTTAAAAAGGTTTTAGACATTAGCAAACCCATTCTTGAACAAGAAAACGATAACAACGAATATCGTATTACAAAAGTTGTTGGAAACACAGAAAACAAAACAATTTCTATAACCTTTCTGATAGAAGCTACCAATGAAAATAAGACCTCATTTTTACAAGGCTTTTCGTTGATTGATTTGTTGGGGAATGAATATAAACCCGACTTCTCTAAATCTTCCAACACAAATCTAAAACTCTCAAAAGATGTACCGATGAAAGTCTTTATTACGTTTAAGGACATTATTGAAGAACCAAAAATAATTAAACTTTTCAGATTCAACACAAGAAACGAGCCTGAAAGAAACGCTTTAAACTCTAGCAGATCTCATCAAGAATTTAGAGACCTAAATGTTATATGGGAATAAAAAGAGACAAAAAAACATGTATTGCCAACGCAACTAGAAATTCTGTGAGAATTGGGTTTTAAGTAGATGGCATACATTGTATCTTTGGGTGTTACCTCCATTGCTAACAAGACATAAGCAAGTGACAATATAAAATGAAAAAGCCAATATTTATAATTTTAGGTATTATAGCGGGCATAATTTGTTGTTTTTTTATCGCTCTATATTTCTTTTTAAAACCACTTGCTGAAGTTTATAAAGAGAAACCCATTTATAAAACACTTGTTTTATCAAATGAAAAAGAAATATATGTCCGTGCAACATATCGTGGAATAACAGGGGACTACCAAGAAGTTGTTTTCTCTGAAACCCCAATAACTGTTCCCGATAAAGAGAAAGACTATATCTTTTATACAGATGAAGTGGTTTACAAAATTGATAAAAACACTTTGACTTTGTATGCACCGCAAAGTAGTAAAAGCATACCTAAAACATCATTTAAGAACATTGAAATTATTTTCAAAGGCTTAAAAACTGCCGATGAAATCAGAGATTATAATACCAATTATCAGAAATACGGTTTAGAAAAAATAAGCACACACGAGTAATTAAAAAATCACCCTTCGGAACACCTCTTAGCAGGTCCGAGGCAACTCCCCACCAAACCCGTAGATACTCCGTATATAGTCCGTAGTTGAAATTCCATTTAACGGATGGAAATCTGTAATACAAAAGGTGGTTTTTCGATAGAATAGAAAACAGGAAAAACGATGCCGCGGATTTGTAATCATGACATCGGGGTGAATTTCGGTTATGTTCCATTTATTAATTGAGGGGTAACCAGAAGTAGCCGGAAATTATAATTTGTATCTTTGTCAATTATAGATTACTATTTAAGTATGCTTGTAAACCAATCCATTATAACTGATATAAAAGCCATTATAGCCCAGTCGAAAGATAAAGCTATACGTGCCGTTGACCATCAGCGAACACTAATGTATTGGCATATTGGTAAGCGTATCTTTGAAGAAGAACAGCAAGGAAAAGACCGAGCAGATTACGGAACATTCCTTATCAAATATCTCTCAGAACAACTGCAGCCCGAGTTTGGAAGTGGTTTTTCTACAAGACAATTAAATTGGTATCGCTAGTTTTACCGTACTTTTCCAATTGTGTCTACACTGTGGACACAATTGAGTTGGAGCCAATACAAGTTACTTCTAAGTGTTGATAGTCAGGACAAAAGAGAGTTTTATATTGCTGAAACGATAAAGAACAATTGGACGGTAAGGCAGTTGGAACGACAGATTTACAGTGGTCTGTATGAGCGTCTTTTATTGAGTAACAATAAAGAAAGAGTGTTGGCAGTTGCCCGAAACGAAAAACAGCCATCTGATGCCAAAGAAATCATCAAAGACCCAATGTATTTGGAGTTTTTGGGGCTAAAACGTGAAGCTTCCTATTATGAAAGAGATTTGGAGAGTGCCATTATCACACATTTACAGGATTTTTTATTGGAGTTAGGAAATGGGTTTTCATTTGTTGCACGCCAAAAAAGAATACATATTGAGGGCGATGAATTTTTTGTTGATTTGGTGTTTTATAACCGATTGTTGCAATGTTTCGTCATTATTGAAATCAAAACTACTAAACTCACACATCAAGACATTGGACAGTTACAGATGTATGTGAACTATTATGACCGAATAGAAAAACTGCCACACGAAAACCCGACTATTGGGATCTTGCTTTGTGCCAACAAAAATGATGCAGTAGTAAAATTCACGTTACCCGAAAATCAAAAACAGATTATCGCAAGCCAATACGAATTATATCTACCAACCGAAAAACAATTATTGGAAGAAGTAAATAAGGAATTGGAGAGTTTTGAGGGGAAGAACGATGAAAATAAAATCAAATAAATCTACAAAACTTGATATAGCTACATTTAAAAATTTAATCGAATTGATGCAGTAATTCCAAACTTCCCATAAATTCCGATGCCGCGGATTTGCAATCCATGACTATAAAGACTTAAAAAAAACACCTCCAAAAAAATAAAATTCCCCACCTTTCGACACACCTCTTGGCAGGTCCGAGGCAACTCCCCATCAAACCCGTAGATACTCCTATTTTAGTCCGTAGTTGAAATTCCATTTAACGGATAGAAATTTGTAATGCAAAAGGTGGTTTCTCTAAATAAGTTCTTTAAAATGGTTGGGTTCTAAGATTCTGAATCTACTTTTAATTTTTCTAAAAAAAGCTTCTTATTTTACTGATTTCAAACCACTTGCAAAATTTGTGAAAATTTTGGATATTTGGAGGTGGCTGTAGAATTATCCTAATAACCCTCAGAAAAAATGAAAAAAGAACTGCTTTCTAAAGTATATCAACATCCATTGATCAGTCCCCAAGAGCTTAATACACTCATTGATGCCCACCAAAAAGTAATGCTCCAAAAAGGCGATTACATTTTGGAAAAAGGACAAATCGCCAATGAATACATGATTTTGGAAAGCGGACTGATGCGCTCTTTTGCTTATGATTATGACGGCAACGATATTACCACTGATTTTTTCTGCAATTTCGACGTGGTGATTGAAGTGCTGTCTTTATTTCAACGCACGAAAAGTGAAGAAAACATCCAGGCCATTACCGATTGCGTAGGTTGGAAAATCGATTTTGATACTTTTCAGGAATTATTTCACTCCATTGATGGATTTTCCGAATGGGGGCGTTTGTGGATGACAGGGCGTTTGTTCTATTTTAAACAACGCTCCATCGACATGGTAACTACTTCGGCAAAAGACCGGTATTTACAACTTATCGAAGAAAAACCGCAAATCGTGCAACAAGCTCCGCTGAAATATATTGCCAGTTTTTTAGGAATTACCGACACCTCATTCAGCAGGATCCGAAAAGACATTTTCTAAAATTTTCATTTCTTGCCATAAGACAAGTTTTGATTTAAAACAAAAGCATAGTTTTGGCTTAATTAAACTAGCGAATTATCGTTTAAAATTCAAAACTATGAAAATCTTCAAATTTATTCTCTGTTTATTATTCGGATTGATTTTCCTCAATGCCGGATTAGATAAGTTTCTGCATTATATGCCCGTTCCCGAAGTGGAACCTGAAATAATAAAAATCGGTGAAGCAATGATGGCTCTTAAATGGATTATTCCACTGACCGGAACCATTGAAATCATTGGCGGAATTCTTTTCATTTTTCCAAAAACAAGAGCATTAGGAGCAATTGTCATTCTGCCCGTGATGGTCGGGATTTTGGTTCACAACGCAACTTTTATGCCTTCAGGATTAATCATTGCCGGAATTTTATTTCTCATCCATTTATGGATGTTGTACGATAATCGTGAAAAATATAAATCATTAATCAGTTAAAAATTATCACTATGAATCAAAACATTATTTGTTGGTTTGAAATCTATGTGAAAGATATGGAACGCGCCAAAAAGTTTTACAATGCTGTATTGGGAACTAAATTTACAGATGCCGAAATGCCACCCGGCGATGCACCCGGAAATATGAAAATGTCGTTTTTTTCTTCTATGGAAAACCAAGGTGTGAGCGGTGCATTAATTGAAATGCCCGGAACCAAAGACGGCGACGGTGCTTGTGTAAATACGATGGTGTATTTTCCTTGTGAAGATTGTGCGGTTGAAGCGGCAAAAGTGGAAGCAGCAGGCGGAAAAGTTCATCAGGCGAAAATGGATATTGGTGAGTTTGGTTTTTGCAGTATTTGTATTGACAGCGAAGGAAATCCGTTCGGATTGTTTTCGATGCAATAAAATAAATTATTAATCGGCTAAAATTCAATTAATTAAATATAAAAAAATGAAACAAGTATTTATCAATTTAGCAGTCAAAGACTTAAATAAATCCATGGATTTTTATACCGCATTGGGCTTTACAAACAATCCTCAATTTTCGGATGAAACAACAAAATGTATGGCTTGGAGCGACAGTATTTTTGTCATGTTGATGACGCACGAAAAGTTTACCACTTTTACCAACAAGCCAATTGCGGATACAAAAACAAATATCGCCGGGCTTTTCTCGTTGTCGGTCGGTAGTTTGGATGAAGTAAATAAAATCATGGAAAATGGTTTAAAAGCCGGTGGAACCGAACCCAATGAAATGAAAGATTACGGTTTCATGCAGCAACGAACCATTGAAGATTTTGACGGACATACTTGGGAAATTTTCTTTATGGATATGTCTAAAATTCCAACAGAATAAAAAAATATTATGAACACAAAAATTACAGCCAAAGCAAGCATCGGAATTCAAAAATCGGTGAAAGAAGTTTTTGAGGCCATTGTCAATCCGGAAATAATGGCGAATTATTTCATTGCAGAAGGTTCCGGAAAAATGGAAAAAGGAGCTGAAATTATATGGAAATTTCCTGAGTTTGACGATAAATTTCCCGTTTCAGTAAAGGAAGTCATAGAAAACAAACAAATTTCTTTTATCTGGGACCCAAATTCTATAGTTGAAATTCATCTTGAAAAACTATCTGAAAATAAGACAGTTATTCGGATTTCGGAAGAAGGACATCAAAATGATGAAGCAGGTATCAAATGGGTAGTTGGGCAAAGTGAGGGTTGGGCAAACTTTCTGGCTTGTATGAAAGCCTGGCTCGAATACGGAATTCACCTTCGCAAAGGTGCTTTTGATTTTATGACAAAATAATTTTAAGTATGAATCAGGAAATTGAAAATTACATCCAAAGTTTAGAAAACGAATCAGACCAATTGATTTGCAGTAAATTAACTTCGCTCATTAATTCAAACCTTCGATTTACCGAAAATAAAATTTGGCACGCACATCCGGTTTGGTTCATTGAAGGAAATCCGATTGTGGGGTTCAGCAAACAGAAAAAAGGAATCCGGTTGATGTTTTGGAGCGGTGCTGATTTTGAAGAAAATCATTTAAATGTAAGAGGTAAAAAATTCAAAGACGCTTCTGTTTTTTATAATTCCGAATCGGAAATTGAGTCCGATGATGTAAAACGTTGGTTAAAAAAATCGGAGGGAATTCAATGGGATTACAAAAATTTAATAAAAAGAAAAGGAAAATTTGAAAGATTAAAATAATGCTTTAAAGCCATAGAAAGTGAGTTTAATCAAAGAGGGGAAGTTTGCGAAATCGGCTTAACCAGTCCCTGCGTAATAAAAAATGTTGAATAAAAAATAAATAACAATGGCAAACGTATCTATTTATCTGAACTTTAACGGCAATGCCGAAGAAGCCTTTAATCATTACAAAAAGGTTTTCGGAACTGAGTTTTCTGCTCCGATATTGAAAATGAAAGACATTCCTGCGCAACCCGGAATGCCTGAGCTTTCGGAGGCAGATAAAAACAAAGTGATGCACGTGGCATTACCTATTTTGGGCGGAACGGAAATTATGGCGACAGACGTGCTCGAAAGTATGGGGCATCAACTGATTGAAGGCAATAATGTGACGATTAGTTTAAATACAGATACCAAAGCGGAAGCCGACCGATTGTACAAAGAACTTTCCATTGACGTTACTGACGGCGTGGCGCCACATGACGAGTTTTGGGGTTATTGGGGAACCTGTAAAGACAAGTTCGGCATTCGCTGGATGTTCAATGTTCCCAACAAGCAATAGGGTTTATGAGCCATCTTAAATTTATTTGTACTTTAATGTAATAATATAAGCTTTTTTGAACTATTTCAATTTTATTTTTTAACAATAAATTAAAAATCTACGGAAATGAAAAATGAAATTTATCCTTGCTTGTGGTTTAATGGACAAGCAAAAGAAGCGGCAACGTTCTATTGTTCTGTTTTCCCCAATTCAAAAATTACGGATGAGAACCCGTTCGTTGTGATGATGGAATTGAACGGCAAGCCTTTTATGTGTCTTAACGCAGCATCCGATTTGGAATTTAACGATGCGGTGTCTTTCGTGGTCAATTGTGAAACGCAAGACGAAATCGACTACTATTGGAAAAAGTTAACCAGCGATGGCGGTAGCGAAAATCGTTGCGGTTGGCTAAAGGACAAATTTAGCGTTTCCTGGCAGGTTGTCCCCGCCATCTTACCCGAGTTAATGCGCCATCCGGACAAAGCCGAAAAAGTTGCGGCCGCCTTCATGAAAATGACGAAATTTGATATCGAAACCTTGATAAACGTGTAGGCTATTGATTGCCTCCGACCATATATAAATATAAACATGTTAACCAGAACAAAGTAAAATGACCAATAAATATCTCCAGCATGGAAAGCTAACGGCGCAGGAAGGCCACAGGGACGAGTTGGCCGATATCTTGTTAGAGGCTGCTCAGCTTGTAGCCACTGTGAAAGGTTGCCGGCTTTATGTCGTCGGAAAAGATGAAACAGATAAGAATGCTGTTTATGTAACCGAAATATGGGACAGCAAGGAAGATCACGACAATTCCTTAAAAGGGGAACGTGTAAAAGCATTGATTATGAAAGCTATGCCCCTTCTAGCAGAGACTCCGGAAAAAGGACAAGTGCTGGAGCTGTTGGGCGGTACAGGAATATAAAGTGCGTGTATGGGGTTCGGGTAAAGCAGTAGGGAATAAAGTACAGAAAATGAAAGCCAATGTCCCCGTATGAGAAATTCAATCGTCATTAAGTTGAATCAAAAATTTTATACCAATGAAAGAATTTGCTTTAATCTTTAGACTGAAAGACGTGGCTGACTTTAAACCCTCGCCGGAACAAATGCAGGAACGAATGAACTGGCTGGGCAGTATTGCAGCACAAAACAAATTGGTGGATAAAGGCAACACACTTTTGCCGATGCCAGGAAGCGCCAAAACCGTAAAACCCAACAATGTAGTAACGGACGGACCTTATACTGAAATCAAAGAATTTATCAGCGGTTACATTATTGTAAGGGCTGAAACGATTGATGAAGCGGTGGAAATGGCCAAAGGCAATCCGATTTTTCATCAGGTAGGTGGAAACGTTGAAGTTCGAGAGGTTTTGAAACGATAGCAATAATAGATGCCATTGCTTTTATTCCTGGATAATTGTTTGTTCTATGTTGAAAGAGCCACAGGAACATAATAAGTTATTACCCCATTTATTTCGTCAGGAATATGCCAAGATGACGGCCGTTTTGTGCCGTCATTTTGGATTAAAGCATATTGAAATTGCCGAAGATATCGCCAGTGATACGTTTCTAAAAGCATCGGGACATTGGGCCATCAACGGCATACCCGACAATCCGACGGCTTGGCTTTACACGGTTGCTAAAAACAAAACGAAAGATTATTTCAAACATATTGCTGTTTTTGAAACGCAGGTCAAAGGCGTGATAGCGTCAACCACGCCAATAGCCGAGGATGATGTTGAATTTAGTGAACAAATTATTGCAGACAGCCAGCTGGCCATGATTTTTGCCGTTTGTGATCCGTCCAATTCAACGGAGTCCCAGATTTGTTTAGCACTTCAAATCCTTTGTGGGTTTAGTGTAGAAGAAATCGCCAACGCCTTTTTAACCAAACCTGAAACCATTAAAAAGCGATTGTTTAGAGCGAGAGCCAATCTTCGGAACAGCAATTTTCAAATCAAGACATTAAATGTAAGGGAAATAAAATCACGATTAGATACAGTTTTGAAGACATTGTATTTACTATTCAACGAAGGGTATTTTTCTAAAACAAACAATCCTCAAATCCGAAATGAATTTTGTGCCGAAGCCCTAAGGCTAACGCTTAGCCTGACAGAGAACGATGATACTAATACTGCGGAAACAAATGCGTTGCTCGCTTTGATGTGTTTTCAAAGTTCACGGTTAAAAGCAAGGAGCAACGACAAAGGAGAAGCGGTTTTGTTTGATGAGCAAGATAAAAGCTTGTGGGATCAATCGCTTATCGACAGGGGGAATTATTATCTCATTCATGCGACCAACCGAAATGAAGTTTCAAAATATCATTTAGAGGCTGGGATTGCCTATTGGCATACAGCACAAACAGAAGATTCAGACAAATGGCAACAGATTTTACAACTGTACAATCAGCTTATTTTGATTGAGTATTCGCCCGTAACAGCACTGAATCGGCTATTTGCCTTTGCAAAAGTTTACGGACATAAAAAGGCAATTACTGAAGCCAAAGAATTACAGCTCAACCATAACAGTTATTACCACGAATTATTGGGTTTCTTGTATGCCTGTACAGACCGAGACAAATCCATATTTCATTATCAAACAGCGCTTCAATTGACCCCATCCCCATCCGAAAAAGCAACGCTGATAAAGAAGTTGGAACAATTAAAAGAGATAAAAAAATAACAAAAATGAACACTGTCCATTTTAAACCTGATAAGATGAATACCGTAAACCCCTATCTGATGGTGGCCGATGTTCAGGAACTGATAAGCTTTCTGACCCATGTTTTTGGGGCTCAATTGATATCAAAGCTATACCGGCCAAATGGAGCAATCATGCATGCGGAAATAAAAATCGGCAACAGTATTGTGATGGCCGGAGAACCCACAAAGGCATTCGGTCTCTTTCCCTGTTCGCTTTATATTTATGTGGATGATTGCGACGAAGTTTATAAAAAAGCAATAGCATACGGTTGCATGTCCATATTTGAGCCTACAACAATGCCACATGCCGGCGAACGCTATGGCGGTGTGAAAGACAAAAATGGAAATATATGGTGGATAGCCACCCATATTGAAGATGTAACGCCGGAAGAACAAGCAAAACGGATTGATGAGATGAAAGAAAACTGGCTCGGGGATGAGTAATATGATATTGAAATAAGTAATAAGGTTACAGAATAGGATTTGGGGGTCTTAAAATAAATAAAGCCATTGAAGCACCTATGCGCCGGATTTGGAGCCGTGATTATATATTTATTGAAACTTATAATAGCTAAACAATATGAACAAATTTATTTTTACATTTTTACTGTTTTTAACAGTTACCATTTTCTTCGGACAGTCCTATCAGGAATCTAATCTGAATGAGGAAAATTTAAACATCAAAAATAACACAACGCGAATTGATGAGGGCAAAAGTTTTGAGAATAAAAATATACCGATATTCCAGAATACCATGTCAAAAGTTGCCTCCCTCCCGAGTGAGGAAATAAAAAATGAACTTAAGTCCGAAAACAGCAAGATTGTTCAGACTTTAGATATTGATCATTTCTGGGAAGCATTCGACAGTCTTAAAACGAGCAAAACCCATGCCGACAGTGTTCATGCCTTTCAAACCATTTATTTAGACCGGGCGACAGCAGGCTTACTGGATTTCATCAGGTTGAGGCAACTTACAGCAGAGGAATTTGTCAACGCGGTTGCAAGGTTTCCAAAATTTTACAATTCAGTTCGGCTCAACACGTATAAAGTTCATAAGGCGGTTCCATTGGTTGAGGAGATTGTAACAAAATTTAAGGAGATTTATCCCAATTTCAAACCCAAAAAGGTGTGCTTTGCGATTGGCCTGGTCAATACCGGCGGTACGGTTTCAGAGGATTTTTTATTAATCGGTGCGGAGGTGGCAACATCAACTTCAGATATTGATTTGTCTGAGTTTGATAACAGTGCCTATAGCAAAATGTTGGCAAGTGAAAGTGACATTGTCCTGAAAATAAAAAATATTGTTGCGCACGAGTATGTCCATACCCAGCAAAAAACGACTCCTGACAAAAACGCAGTTGATTGCAACCTGCTATATAAATGTTTGCAAGAAGGTTTTTGTGATTTTATTGGAGAACTAATCTCGGGAAGCCAGATAAACATAGTGGCTCACGAATATGGTAATCAACATGAAAAGGAATTATGGCAAGCGTTTAAAGACGAACTCTGTAACAGCAGTACCAAGAACTGGTTATACAACTATTCTACCGTAAAAGGCAAGCCTGCGGATTTAGGTTATTATATTGGTTATAAAATAGCCGAAGAATACTACAAGAATGCAGTCGACAAAATGCAGGCTGTAACCGACATTATTGAAATGGATGACCCGATACGTTTTTTACAGTTAAGCAAGTATGATCAAAAGGAAAAGAAATAGCGCTTTGGGAAGCCGTGATGCCGGTGAGTATTTGAATTGCTGCACCGGAATATACAATCTTTGAACAAAGGCTTTGGGCTATCCCGATTATTTCGTATACTCATTAATTAGCGGTCATTGTAAGAAGCATATTAAAACAAAAATTAGCAATGGAAAAAAGAGTAAAATTTGACTTTGAAATATATTTCACAAACGGTGGAAGTATAAAAGGCGAAGATTTTCGGCTTGACATATTGGGCGACAATATTTCTGACAAAGAACTTGCGAACTATATCGTAGAAGATCTAAGACTTCTCATGGTAGGACAAACCAAAATTCTAAACAAAGAAATTTTGACCGAACCACATAAGAGGAAGCCAATCAACAAAAAAATAGAGAATGAACTTTTAATAGATTTAAGTCATACAATAGAGCACGGACTTGTAACCTATAAAGGATTGCCTGCACCAATTGTTTGCGACTATCTAAGCAGAGAAAATTCAAAACAATTTTACGAAGAAGGAACCGAGTTTCAGATTGGAAAAATTGAAATGGTTACAAATACGGGAACATATATTGACTGTCCTTTTCACAGGTTTGAGGAAGGTAAAGATTTATCGGAAGTTGAACTTGAACGTTTTGTTGACCTTGATGCAATTGTTATAAATGTTCCTTTTACAGAAACATTACAAATTTCGGAAGAACATTTAAGAAATTATGAGATTAGAAATCGTGCCGTTTTAATTCATACCGGTTGGGACAGCCATTGGAATACGGAAAATTATTATGAAAACCATCCCTACCTCACAAAAGAAGCCGCTGAATATTTGAGAGACTGTGATGTGAAATTAGTCGGCATTGACTCTCATAATATTGACAGTACATCAGGAAAAACAAGACCTGTTCATACCACTCTTTTAGGTGCAGAAATTTTGATTGTAGAACATCTTTGCAATTTATATTTATTACCGAAAGACGGTTTTACATTTAGTGCTATTCCACCAAAATTTAAAGGCGTTGGAACTTTTCCCGTAAGAGCAATGGCTAAGCTGACAAAAACGAATTAAGAAAGACAACAACCCACCAACACGTAACCCGTTGGTTGTCATTGTAACAGACCTTAGAAAAATTTACTAAAAAATGAAAAATGAAACCAGCTATTAAGAGCTTGATAATTATTACTGTTTTTATTTTAAGCAGTAATCTTTTATTTGCACAAACATATAGAACTACATTGAATGTTGATGTGCCCAAATCTATTAGTTTCACAAGAATTGATAACAATTTAACTTCTTACTATGAGATATACCTGACCAACTTTTCAACAGATACTCTAAGGTTGAAAGAAATTTCTATCATAGACATCGATGAGTCTTCAATTTATTTTAAAATATCAAAAAGCGAACTTAAAGATAGGTACACAGCAATTGGCTCTAAAACTAAGGATACTATAATGCAACTAAATCCCAGTTGCTCAGGCATTGTTTATATTGAATTGAACTTACAAAACCATCAATTAAAAAATATTGCCCATCGTATCACTTTTGAAGTAACCAATAAAGAAACCCCAGAAGAAGTTACAATCCAAACTTCGGAATCGAACTGCTCCTTAACACAATTAGTTTTAGACGCACCATTGAAGGAGGGTATTTGGGCTGCGGTGTATGAACCATTTTGGGAACAAGGGCATCGAAGAGTAATATATACCGTTAATGGAAGGGCTCGTATTCCAGGTCGTTATGCAATTGACTTTATTCAAATTAATAGTGATGGAAAGTATGCCAAGGATGATGAAAATTTAATCACAAATTGGTTAGGATACGGAGTAGATGTTGTAGCGGTTGCAGATGGTATTATTGCTTCAATTAATGATAGCTTTCCTGAAAGCCAAACCCTTTCCGAACATCCAAAATATACTGCCGACAGGGCTACAGGAAACTATATTTCGCTAAAAATCGGGAATAATAAGTTTGTCTTTTATGAACACCTGCAACCTAAGAGTATAAAAGTAAAAGTAGGGCAAAAAGTAAAAAAGGGAGATATAATTGCTTCTCTTGGTTTTACAGGACAAACAACAGGTCCTCACCTACACTTTCACGTTGCAGACGCTGATTCGCCCCTTGGTGCAGAAGGAATACCTTTTGTTTTTAGACAATTTCAATTTTTAGGCTCATATACAAATTTTGTAGATTTTGGTAACACCAGCTGGACAAAGACAAATCATTCAGAGGAATTTAATCGCAACTATGAAAGACCCGGGCCAAATGCGGTAATCAGGTTTAGTGTTAATTAGGTAAAGAAAAAACCGCCCCTCAATATTATAATTCATTGGTTGACTACATTGTCTGTGTCTGCAATGGTAGCTGTTTTACAAACCCTGCAATAAAGTGATATATGAATGAGCATTGCAGGGTAAAATCTTTGTATCTCTACTACGAGATATGGATTTTTAGTATATTTGGGTTGTGTGACAGATACAAGGATTTGCAATAGCGGGTTGAAAGATTTATGGTCACGGATGGCAAATCCGCGACATCGGGCATCATTCCAAAAGACGGCGACAACGCACCCAAAAGAAGAAGAATAAAAGATTTTGTAATATTATCTTTTCAATATCATTGGCAAGAATTTGAACAAATAATGGAATCAAATTTTAAATTCATAAGGGTCGGGAAAGATACGATTGAAGACAAAGAAGCCTTAAAGCTGCTGTTGATGAATGCTATAACCCGATTAGACAAATCATAAATAACCGAAAATAAAAAACTATGAGGATTGTTTTTATTTTACTGACATTAATTAGTGCTAACGCTTTTGGACAATTTAATGGAAATGTCTTTAATGACATTAAATCCAAAAATTTTTTTGTTGCAAAAAAAGTTTACAAGCAAACCAAAAAAGATTATACAAAAACCGAACAGGAATTTATAGAAGCAACATTAGAAAACGCTTTTAACAAACCTGAAATTTCCAATGAAAGAATCAATCTGTTGCTTTCAGACCAAACAATACTTCCCGATTCTGTTTCACTTCGGTTGTATCAACTAAAAACAGATAACTTCATTAAACTTTACGAATATGAAAAAGCCTCAGAAACGATTGAGCATATTCTCAACACATATAAAACCATTATCTCGGAAAGCGAATTGGAAGATTGGAATAACAGTTACAAACTGTGGAATGCGCTAAAAGATGCACCAAAACAAACCATAGATGTTGCTGGAACTACAAGGCAAAAAATGAAAATAGACAAAGCCGGTTTGAAAAATCTAAGTGTTTCGAGCGAACCTGACAGTGTTGATTTCATATTTGATACCGGAGCAAATCTTTCTACCGTCAACGAAACTACTGCAAAGAAATTGAATATGAACATCATTCCCGCAGAAATAGAAGTAGGCAGTATTACGGGGCAAAAAGTCAACACGAATTTAGCCATTTGTCCTTTACTGAAAATCGGAAAAATTGAAATCAAAAATGCCGTTTTTTTGGTAATGAAAGATGATGCCTTATACATTCCGCAAATAGATTACAAGATGAACGGTATCATTGGCTTTCCTATTATTAATGCGCTTCGCGAAATTCAATTGACAAAAGACGGCTACTTTATCGTTCCCGAAACAGAAACCAAAATCGCCTGGTTTTCCAATATGGCATTGGACGGACTTACCCCTATGATTTTTATGAATGATATGCACTTTTCCTTTGACAGCGGAGCAAGTGAAAGTATTCTATACAATGCTTTTTACACAAAGCATCAGAATGAAATAGACGGAAAATATCCGCCTGTTGAATTTGGTCTCGGCGGAGCGGCAGGAAATAAAAAGTTCTCTGGCTTCTCGATTTCGTATAGTTTTGATATTTTAGACAAAAGAGTAGATTTAGAGAATCTAAGAGTAGTAAAAGATAAAATAAAAAATGACGAAACGGTATATGGAAATATTGGTCAGGATGTAATTAATCAATTCGATAAAATGACTTTAAATTTCGATCAAATGTTCATTAAGTTCGACTGAAATACTACATTGATAAAGTGGGCGGAAACTTGGAAAAACTCTACACAAAACCGTTTACTTTCACTTCTTTGTTTAAATTACTTGCAGAAAAACGATTTGTTGCTTTCGGAATTTTGATCGTTTCGTACATCTACTTCCATAAATTAAATACAAACAAAAAATAAACAAAATGATATATCCTGTAAAAACTATTAGCATTTCAATAAATAAACCAGCCGACAAAGTGTATGAATTTGCTTCAAAACCCGAAAACTTTCCTATTTGGGTAGAATTTATAAAATCTATGACAAAGGAAAGTGAAAACCTTTGGTTGGCAGAAACAGATTTGGGTAATATCAAAATTCAATTTGTACCTAAAAACGAATTTGGAATTATAGACCATTTGGTAATACTTCCAGACAGTTCAACAGTAAACAATCCACTAAGAGTAATTGAAAACGGAAAAGGTAGCGAATTAGTTTTTACACTTTTTTGGATGCCAAACAGAACAGAAGAAGAGTTTAATCAAGATGCTCAATTGGTTGAAAACGACTTGACAAAAATTAAAACAATACTTGAAACGGAATAAACAACGAATCCCGATGTCGCAGATTTGCAATAATGTGACTAAAAAAACACCTCCAAAAAAAATAAAATTCCCCACCCTTCGGAACACCTCTTAGCAGGTCCGAGGCAACTCCCTATCAAACCCGTAGATACTCCTATTTTAGTCCGTAGTTGAAATTCCATTTAACGGATGGAAATTTATGTGAGGGTTGAGCTTTAAATCGATGAGACACTTTGTATCTTTGGGTGTTATGTACAACAAGTTTAACCCTACGAGCTGCAAATAAATCAATGACTTTGAGATCAATAGAAATATTTTATAAATTTTAATAGCACAAATCCTTAGTTGCACTTTAGGGAAACTTTCGTACCTTTGCTTTGTGAATAAAAAACAGAAATACAGAACCATTGTTTTTTTCAAGGACTATTTCCAAACTTTTTTTGACAATCAGAACAAAAAAGTAAAAGCAAAAATAGTTTGGACATTTGAATTGGTTCAGGAAATGCAACGAGTTCCCGAAACGTATTTAAAACACATTGAAAATACGGACGGACTTTATGAAATAAGAGTTCAGTCAGGAAGTGATATTTTTCGGATTTTCTGTTTTTTTGACATGGGACAGTTAGTTGTTTTAGCAAATGGATTTCAAAAGAAAACTCAGAAAACACCTAAAAAAGAAATTGAATTAGCACTTAAAATCAAAGCAGAATATGAAAACGAACGAGAAAAATAAAAACATAATGACACTCGAAGAGTTCAAAGAAAAGAACTATGGAAAACGTGGAACAAAGAAACGTGACGAATTAGAAGCAGGTTACGAAAACTTTAAAATTGGGGCTTTACTTCAACAGGCAAGACTTGAAAAAGGTTTAACACAACAAGAGCTTGCTGATAAAGTTGGCACAACCAAATCCTATATTTCAAAAATTGAAAACAATATTAAAGAGGCCCGTATTTCGACACTTCAAAAAATAGTTGAACTAGGCTTTGGCGGGCATTTAGACTTGTCAATCAGACTATAACGGAAAAGAAAAGATGCACCCATAACAGGGATTTGTAATCCGTGACTATAAAGTAAAAATCAAAAGAGGAGACTTAAAAAAACACCTCCGATGTTGCGGATTTGTAATCCATGACGATAAAGACGTAAAAAACACCTCCCAAAAAACAAAATTCCCCACCTTTCGAGACACCTTTTAGCAGGTCCGAGGCAACTCCCCATCAAACCCGTAGATACTCCTATTTTAGTCCGTAGTTGAAATTCCATTTAACGCATGGAAATTGATGATACAAAAGATGGTTTTTCGATAGAATAGAAAATAGGAAAACCGATGTCGCGGATTTGTAATCCGCGACATCAGAAAATCGGGAAAATAAGTCCAAAACGAACGAGAGTAAATTTTTCGTTTTTTTACCCTCGTATGAGGAACATGCGTAAAACTCACACTTGAACGAAATGAACAAGTTTAATAAAAACATACCGTACAACAACCAGCCTTTACTTCCACCAAACGCAAAGGCTGGGGATGTTGGGTGCGAGATTTTAAAAGGGGGGGGGGGGGGAAACGATTTTATTTCAAATATTTTCCTAAATTTGAATTATAAATTTGGGTAAAATGGATATTCAAACCAGAAAAATAAAATTTGTTCAAGCTTTCCTAAAACTTCAAAGTGAGGAAATTATTTCTCAGTTTGAAAAATTATTAAAGAACACCAAAAATGCGGAAGCTGAAAAAGAATTCCAACCGCTTACCATCGAGGAATTAAATGAAAGGATTGCCAAATCTGAAGATGATTTTGAAAATGGAAGATTTAAAACGACTTCTGAGCTTCTCTCTAAATACTAAATCGTGAAGTACAAAATTATTTGGTCTGATTTTGCCGAACAGCAAGTCGATGAGATTTTTAAGTACTATGAACAAAAAACCAAAAGCTACAATATTGCCTTAAATATTGTTAGAAATATCCTTTTAGCCCCAAATGTTCTCATTGAAAACCCAAAAATTGGACAAAAAGAAATTTTCTTAAAAAACCGAAAAATTGAATACCATTATTGGGTTGAATCGAATTACAAAATAATTTACTCCATTGACGAAGAAAATAAATCGGTGAAAATTGCTGATGTCTTTGATACTCGACAAAATCCTAATAAAATAGGACGTAAAAAATAAAAAGACTTTCCTCCGATGTCGCGGATTTGCAATCCGTGACTATAAAGACGTAAAAAACACCTCTCAAAAAACAAAATTCTCCACCTTTCGAGACACCTCTTAGCAGGTCCGAAGCAACTCCCCATCAAACCCGTAGATACTCCTATTTGAGTCCGTAGTTGAAATTCCATTTATCGGATGGAAATTTATAATGCAAAAGGTGGTTTTTCGATTGAATAGAAAACAGGAAAAACGATGTCACGGATTTGCAATAATGTGACTTAAAAAACTCCTCTCAAAAAATAAAATTCCCCACCCTTCGGAACACCTTTAGCAGGTCCGAGGCAACTCCCCATCAAACCCGTAGATACTCCTATTTGAGTCCGTAGTGGAAATTCCATTTAACGCATGGAAATTTATGTGAATATTGAGCTTTAAATCGATGATATACTTTGTATCTTTGGGGTTGGCTATTGGCTGTCAAAAACAATGAATAAAATGAACACCACCTATTCGACGCCCCAAAAAGGTAATTATACTTTAAAAAACGTTCTCCTTGAAACGGGATTTGTTTGGAATGATGATTATATTGAGAAAACCCAAACAGAGAAGTTTTGTATAGAGATTAAGAATGGTAAAATCGACGCTATTTCTCCCAACCAACCTCAACTTCCGGATGCTGTTGATGCAAAGGGTTTGCTGATGTTGCCTGCCTTTAAAGATATGCACACGCATCTGGACAAAACGCTGTATGGATTGCCCTGGCAAGCCGTTTCGCCCAAACGAAAAACGGTTGCCGACATGATTGCTTACGAGCAACAAATTATTCCCAAATTGTTGGAGACCTCTGTACATCGCACGGGGTTATTGATTGATTTGCTGCAAAACTACGGCACCAGCTTTGCCCGCTCTCATTTTAATGTAGACACCACATCGGGGCTTCGCTCGTTGGAAAACCTGCAAATAGCTCTCGACAACAAAAAAGAATCCTTTAGTGCAGAGTTGGTCGCCTTTCCTCAACACGGACTTTATTACACCGACTCGGCTCCTTTGATAAGAGAAGTTGCACAAATGGATGGTGTAGATCTTATTGGTGGATTGGATCCTTATGGTATTGATAAAAACATTGAAAAAGCCGTGGATTTTACGGTACAGTTGGCTTTAGATCACAATAAGGGAATTGATATTCACCTGCACGACTTGGGAAAAGAAGGTAAATACACCATTGAATATCTGATTCAAAAAGTAAAGGAAAATCCGCAGCTGCAAAACAAAACTTTTGTAAGCCACGCTTATGTTTTGGCTTATTTGGAACCTAAAGAAGTAGACGAAATCTCAGAAAAATTAGCCGAAGCTAAAGTCGGAATCGTTTCTGCCATACCCTATCGTGATAAAAAGATGCCCCTGCCCAAATTAATAAACAGGGGAGTGGAAGTATTGGTGGGCAACGACAACATACAAGATCACTGGAGTACTTTAGGCACAGGCAACATTTTACAAAAAGCAAATCTGATGGCTGAACTTTATGCTTGGGAAACGGAATATGATCTTTCCCGAACCTTGAGATTTGCGACCAACAATATTCTTCCGCTGGACAACAAAGGAAATATGCAATGGCCTAAAAAAGGAGATAAAGCAGAATTTACTCTGATCAACGCCAGTTGCTCTGCCGAAGCGGTTTCCAGGATATCTCCTACGGTTGCATTTGCCCACGAAGGTAATTTATATTGGAAGAATTGAGAATCAGTTTTATGTAAAACCTACAAAACAATCTTTCATCAAAATCCCGTGAAAGGAAAGATAGTAACAGAACCTGAAAATTACTATTTTAGCAGTGCAAGAAATTATTCTGATTTGAATAACTCCCTGAAAATCGAAGTGATTTTATAGACTGGGATAATCACAGGATTTGAAAGACATTGTAATGTTTACATGGTTTGAAAAGACTTTATAGTTACGGATTGCAAATCCGCAACATCGGAAAAACTCCACAAACTGTTGAACAACGTAAAAGTAAAGCTATTGCGTGCCAAAAAGTTATTGACCGAGTTGATTAAAAACGAGAAAAGATAATTAAGTCATAATCCTTATTTTTGTTTTAAACGACATGTCCTGACATTTTCATCAATTATCTTTGTATAAGATTATTAAAAATAAATATAGGATTATGAGAAAAGTAATTTTAGGTTTAGCAACAACTTTAGATGGTTTTATAGAAGGTCCGAATGGCGAAATTGATTGGTGTATTATGGACGACGATATGGATTTTGAAGTTTTTTTATCAAGTGTTGACACTATATTTTACGGCAGAGTAAGCTATGATGCTTGGGGAAAATATCAACCTGCAGAAAATTCAAACTCAGCTGAAAAACAATTTTGGGCAAATATCCATTCCAAGAAAAAATATGTTTTTTCGCATCAGCAACAAGATGATGAAAAAGCTACATTCATAAATTCCGATTTTAAGGACAAAGTAACCCAAATCAAAAAAGAAATGGGAAAAGATATATGGTTGTATGGTGGTGCAAGTCTTATAAAAACATTTATAAAACTAAACCTTATCGACATTTATCGAATATCTGTTCACCCCACAGTTTTGGGAAAAGGAAAACCTTTATTTGAAGATTTAACCCATCGTTTAAATTTAAAACTACTCAAAACGAATGTTTTCAAATCCGGCGTAGTACAACTTATCTATGAACCTGAAAAAAGATAAACCAAAATGTCCGAAATTTTCAAAGCACATTTAGACAAATTCGTTTCGATAAACGATGCGGAATTTGAAGAAATTCTTTCTTTTTTCGAAGTGAAATCGGTACGTAAAAAAGAAAATCTGTTGGAAGCCGGACAATTTTGCAAAGAACATTTTTTTGTATTGAAAGGCATTTTACGCAAATTTTTCATCAACGAAAAAGGCACGGAACAAACCACCGAATTTGCAATTGAAACTTGGTGGATTACCGACAATATGGCTTACGAGCGCCAGCAAAAAACCGAGTTTTATATTCAGGCGGTGGAAGCTTGCGAAGTTTTAGTGATTTCGCAAAATAATCAAACGGAAATGTTGCAACGCTTTCCGGTTTTGGAACGTTATTTTCGGTTTATTTATCAACGCGCTTATGCGGCGGCAGAAATGCGTATAAAATATATATTCTCCTACGCCAAAGACGAATTTTATTTTCACTTATTGGAAAGTTATCCCGAATTTGTCCAACGTGTTCCCCAATATTTAATCGCTTCCTACTTAGGTTTCACCCCCGAATATTTGAGCGAAATCCGCAAGAAAAAGTTTTCTTAAACCAGTTTAAGTTTTTTCGTTTTTACTTTTAAGAACTTTGTATCAGAATCTTAAACAATAGAAATAATGGAAAAACGTATCAACGTACAAAACTTGGAACCACAAGCATACAAAGCGATGTTTGGTTTGGAAACCTATCTTGCCAACACCGATTTATCAAAAACCATCAAAGAATTGATTAAAATTCGTGTTTCGCAAATCAATTCGTGTGCGTATTGCCTCGATATGCATACCAAAGACGCTTTGAAATACGGCGAAACGCAACAACGCATTTTCGTTTTAAGTGCATGGAGAGAAGCCGCCTATCTCTATACCGACGAGGAACAAACGGTCTTGGCAATGGCAGAAGAAATCACATTGATTCATCAAAATGGTTTAACCGACGAAACCTACCAAAAAGCCACCGAGTTTTTTACCGAAAACCAAATTGCACAAATCATTATGGCAATTGTAACCATCAACGCGTGGAACCGCATTGCCGTGAGCACGCATTTGCATATTGGGGAGTAAATTCTCCGCTCCTGCACGACCCGAGCGAAGCGAACTGACGAAGTAATCTTTCGTGTGGTGGTAGTAATAAAAAAGAAAAACCTCTGTAACTTTCGTTAACAGAGGTTTTTAAAGTGCCCCAGACGGGACTTGAACCCGTACGACCCAAGGGTCACAGGATTTTAAGTCCTGCGTGTCTACCAATTCCACCACCAGGGCGACATCTGAGCGAAAAACGGGACTCGAACCCGCGACCCCAACCTTGGCAAGGTTGTGCTCTACCAGCTGAGCTATTTTCGCATAAACCGTGTGCGGGTGAAGGGACTCGAACCCCCACGCCTCTCAGCACTAGATCCTAAGTCTAGCGTGTCTACCAATTTCACCACACCCGCTGTTAAAATGATCTTCTTGTCTTTCTTTTCCGTTTTCATACGGTGCGTGCAAAGATATATACTTTTCTATTTTGCTTCCAAATGTTTTTTTGGTTAATTTTTCCTTATTTATAGTCGCTTCAAAATTAGTATTCTTTTCCCTTTTTTTTTTACCTTTACAACTTTAAAATCTTTGATATAGAAAATATGGAATTAATAGGCACAGCGAAAAAGGTGTTTGAAACACAAACCTTCGACAGTGGTTTTCAGAAAAGAAGTCTTATTTTGCTTACCCAAGAGCAATATCCGCAACCTTTAAACATAGAGTTTTTAGGCGATAAAATCTCTCTTTTGGATAATATTTCCGAAGGAGAACAAATTAAAGTAGGAATTAATTTAAGGGGCAGAGAATGGCAAGCACCCGATGGAGAGGTTAAATATTTTAACTCTATTGTGGGCTGGAGAATCGATAAAGTAGATGCTTCTTCTGCACAAGACCCCACGCAGCCGCGCCCTTTAGAAAGTAACCAAGCTTCTGCCAGCGAAGACACCAATGTTTTTGATGAAGAGGAAGAAGACGATTTACCCTTCTAATTTTAGCTAAAATTCATTATGAATCCTGTTCCGTTTATTCCAAGGAGCAGGATTTTATATTTATCTCATGTTTCGGCTCAATCCCAATGAAATAAGCTTTCCCGATCCCCGCCTTCACCATCCTTCGGAGGGTTTAATGGCAATTGGTGGCGACCTGTCTCCCGAACGCTTAATTTTTGCTTACCAAATAGGTTTATTCCCTTGGTTTAATGAAGACGAACCTATTTTGTGGTGGTGCCCCGATCCGAGGTTTGTGCTTTTCCCAAAAGAATTGAAGGTCTCCAAATCCATGCGGAAAATCCTACGAGATCGTAAATTTACTTTTACCGAAAACCAATGTTTTCACGAGGTGATTGAAAACTGCCGACACATTCAACGCCCCGACCAGGAAGGAACCTGGATTTCGGAGGAAATGGTTTCGGCTTACGAAAAACTCCATCAACAAGGTTTCGCCAAAAGTATTGAGGTTTGGGAAGCCGGAAAATTGGTCGGCGGACTTTATGGTATAGATTTGGGGCATGTTTTCTGTGGAGAAAGTATGTTCAGCAAGGTAAGCAATGCTTCCAAAGCCGGATTTATAGATTTTGTTCAGAAAAACAGCAACCAATATCAAGTTATTGATTGCCAGGTTTACACCTCGCATTTAGAAAGTTTGGGAGGCAGGATGATTCCCAAAAGTGAGTTTTTAAAGTTTTTAAATGCTTTTTGAATTAAAAAAACGTAAAAACGTTATTCTTTTCAAATAAAAGCGACATATCTCAATAATTTACTAAATTAGCACAATGTATATAAAGGAATATCTCTCCAACGATTATCCGGTATTCAACCTTTCAGATTCTATTTCTATGGTAAAGGAAGCTGTTCGCGACTTCGACTTTTCGCATATTTTCATTCAAAAAAACAAATCCTTTTTGGGTGGAATCCACAGAGATCTTCTGAAAAACAGTAAAGCACAAACGATAAAAGATATCGCCATGCATTCCGAGAGATTTATCGCCTCGGAAGACGAAATTACTTTGGATGTCATTCGTTATTTTTATACTTTTAACACGAATATCGTTCCGGTAATGAACAGAAACGAGGAGTATTTGGGATATATCACACCAGAAGATATATTTAAAGATCTTTCCAAATATCCCTTGTTTTCGGAAAACGCCGCCGTTTTGGTGGTGGAAACTGCCGTTAGAAATTATTCTATGGCGGAAGTGGCTCAAATTGTGGAAAGCAACAAAGCAAAGTTTTACGGATCTTTCATCTACCACATGACCGATGAAATTATCCAAATTGCTTTAAAAATAAGTCCTGCCAACATGATGAGCGTAGAAGCTGCTTTTGATAGATTTGGATATTTGGTTCTCCATAAATTCTATATCGACAGGCAAGAAGAGATATTAAAAGATCGCTTCGATTTTCTTCAAAAATACATGGAAATATAAATATGAGAGCAGCATTATATACACAAAAGAGAGATTTGGATACTTTTTTGTATCTGAGCAAATTTATCTCGGAATTGAACAAACGCGATGTTCACGTTATATTGCATAAAGACACCGCCGAAGGTTTGCAGTTTTCCAAAGTATTTCCCACTTTCGAGAATAAAAAAGATTTAGAAGAACAAGAAATCGATTACTTTTTCAGCTTTGGAGGAGACGGCACCATTTTAAATGCCTTGATTTACATTCAAGATTTAAATATTCCTGTCATCGGAGTAAATACGGGAAGATTGGGCTTTTTGGCGAGCTTTACCAAAGAAGAGGTTTTTGCCAACATCGACCATATTCTTCGCAACGAGTTGGAAATTTCCCAGCGCTCGGTGATTAAAGTAAATGGTGTGGATATCGATTTCCCCTTTGCCATCAACGATGTAACTGTTTCGCGAAAAGAAACCACTTCGATGATTACTGTTCACTCTCATATCGATGGCGAATTTCTAAATGTTTTCTGGGGAGACGGACTTATTGTTTCCACTCCCACAGGTTCCACCGCTTATTCTCTTAGTTGCGGAGGGCCTATTATCACGCCCATCAACGATATTTTTGCTGTAACTCCCATTGCGCCTCATAATTTGAATGTTCGCCCTATTATCATAAAAGATGAAGTGAAAATTGACCTGAAAGTAGAAAGCAGGGTTCCCCAATATTCATTATCTTTGGATTCTCGTTTGTACCATGTGGATACAGAGGTGGAGATTTCTTTAGAAAAAGCTCCTTTTACCCTATCCTTAGTACAACCACGCGAAATCAACTTTTTTGAAACCATCCGTCAAAAATTACTTTGGGGACAGGATAAAAGAAATTAACGTTAAATGCTTATCTTTACACTTATTAAAATCTTTAAAACTAAAATACAATGAGCAGAAAGTTTCCGGCCGGAGTAGCCACAGGATCAATGGTATCCGACATTTTTCAATATGCAAAGGAAAATAAATTTGCCCTGCCTGCGGTAAATGTAATTGGTTCCAGCAACATTAATGCAACCTTGGAAACGGCAGCAAAACTCAACTCTCCCGTGATTATTCAGTTTTCAAACGGAGGAGCTGCTTTCAATGCCGGAAAGGGATTGTCCAATGAAGGGCAAAAAGCTGCCATTGCAGGAGCTATTGCAGGAGGGCACCACATCAGAACTTTAGCTGAAGCTTACGGAGCTACCGTAATTCTACATACCGACCACTGTGCGAAAAATCTTTTACCCTGGTTGGATGGGCTTGTAGAAGCCAATGAATTGTATTATAAGGAGCACGGTGTTTCTCTTTATTCCTCTCACATGATCGATCTTTCTGCAGAACCTCTAAAAGAAAACATCGCCATAAGCGGGGAATATTTGAAAAAACTGGCAAAACTGGAAATGACTTTAGAAGTAGAAATCGGGATTACCGGTGGAGAGGAAGATGGTGTAGATCATTCCGATGTAGAAAGCGCCAAACTTTACTCTCAGCCTGAAGATGTAATTTATACCTACGAACATTTAAAAGCTATTTCCGATAGATTTACTATTGCTGCCGCTTTTGGAAATGTTCACGGAGTTTATAAACCCGGAAACGTAAAATTGAGACCCGAAATTTTAGCCGATTTCCAAAAAGCTGTACAAGAAAAATTCGGCATCGGCGAAAAACCCGTTAATTTTGTATTCCATGGCGGATCCGGTTCTTCTGCGGAAGATATTCAAACTGCCATCAATAACGGGGTGGTAAAAATGAATATCGACACCGATTTACAATTTGCTTATACTGAGGGTATTCGCGATTATATGACCGGAAAAATCGATTATCTGAAAACTCAGATTGGAAATCCGGAGGGAGAAGATGCTCCCAACAAGAAATTTTACGATCCTCGTGTTTGGTTGAGAAAAGGCGAAGAAACTTTTTCTAAACGTTTAATCACGGCGTTTGAGGACTTAAATAACGTCAATACCCTTTAACCATAATTTATATTTAAAACTAAGAAGATGGCATTCGATTGGTTTAAAAGAAAATCTAAAAACATAAAAACCCCTACGGAGCAGAAAAAAGACTCTCCCAAAGGACTTTGGCATAAAACCCCTACCGGAAAAATTATAGAACACGACGAACTGAAAAAGAACAGTTACGTTTCTCCGGAAGACGGACACCACGTTCGGATTGGGAGCAATGAATATTTCGATATTCTTTTCGATAATGGGGAATTTGAAGAGCGCGACGCAAAAGTAGAAAGCGTAGATATTTTAAAATTCAAGGATACCAAACCTTATACCGATCGCCTGAAACAAGCCAAAGCCAAAACCAAGCTAAACGACTCTGTGCGCAACGCAGTGGGAAAAGTAAACGGTTACGAAATTGTGGTTTCCTGTATGGATTTTGCTTTCGTGGGAGGTTCATTAGGTTCTGCTGTGGGCGAAAAAATAGCGCGTGCGGTAGATTATGCTATCGCCAATAAACTTCCTTTTATGATTATTTGTCAATCCGGAGGAGCGCGAATGCAGGAAGCTGCCCACTCCCTTATGCAAATGGCAAAAGTGGAAGCTAAATTAGCACAACTTGCCGATGCCAACTTGCCTTATGTTGCCTATCTTACCGATCCTACTTTTGGAGGAGTTACGGCATCTTTTGCTATGTCTGCCGATTTAATTATGGCCGAACCCGGCGCTCTTATTGGTTTTGCAGGTCCGAGGGTAATCAGAGAAACCATTGGGAAAGATCTTCCCGAGGGATTCCAGACTTCAGAGTTTTTACTTGAAAAAGGATTTATAGATTTTATCGTAAAAAGAACTGAAATTAAGGAAACGGTTTCCAAAGCCATGAAATTACTGATGAATGCTTATGCATAGCTATTGTCATTCATGAAAACGCTGAAAATTTTCCTCAACGCTTTTCGGAATTTATCAATAAAAAAAATACTTCGGTTGCTCCAACTTGCTTTGGGCAACCCTTTTTTATTTGTGCTTACGCTTTATGCTTCTGCCAAAACCCTTAAAATTGCAAAAAAGCATTTTCCTGTTACCAACAGCTCCAATGGCGTGGGAAATGCTTTTCGCCACGCGCTTTGGTTTTGCCTTATTGCAAATTACGCCTGCAAAATACATTCTCCCAAAAAATCTATCGCTTGGGCAGAAAAAGTAACTTCCCTGCATGAAGAGTTTTTCCCCAACCCGCCGCTACAAAAGAAAATGGATCTTCATAACAATAAAATAGGGAAACAGCTTTTCGAGGAAATGCTCACAGGAATCCACCGCCAGTTTTTTGAAACTTCCTTTTTTGTGGAAAAGCTATTGCCCATGACAAAAGATGCTCTACTCATCTCCGATTTGGATGGCGATGCCGGAGATAAATTGATGTTTATAGAATAAAAACTTATTAATTATCAAAAGGTTTTAGCTCGATGGGATTGTTAAATCTCTTTTTTAAGCTTTTCATTACTTCGGTAAAACTTTTCTTTTTACCATTCACCGTTACAGAGCCTCCCGCAAATTCATTGGGGCTAAATCTCATATTATCAAAGGCTTGTAGATATTTTTTCTTGGGGTAATTTTTATAATTGCTTAAATTTATCTTAAATGTTTGGGAAACCCTCTTTATTTTGGTCGCGGTAAAGTGGTATTCGTTTTTGGAATCGTACAGCTCCAAAATAAGTCCCGGAAGTCCATAAAATTTATACGGTCCCGTTTTTATCTGGTAATCTTCGGTGGTAAAATAGGCAATCCAAGTTCTTCCGAATTTCTGGGTGGTGGCTTTCTGACAAACCACTCCCATAATTTTTTTGGTGTCGCTTTGCATTTTCCACACCATTGGAACTTTTTCGGAATACCGAATCTTTCCCTTATATTCCGAATAAAATTGTGTAACGGTAGTTCCTTTCCGAACAATTCGTTCGGGAAACTTAAAGCTGCTGTCTGTAAAATCCAGCACATCGGGATTGGCGGGAGCTTTGTGCTGCCCGGTATCACTCAAATAATCGAGGCGAGAGGCAAAATAAGATTCGTTTAAACCTCCCAATAAAACAAAATCTTCTTTGGTGTTTTGAAACTCTTTTCCCATTTTCATTTCCGCAGCATAATCCACTTTTATAATGGGTGTAAAACTGAATGTTTGTGCCTGAAGTAATACTAAAATATTACAGAAGAGGCTGATAATAAAAATTTTTTTCATCTTTTTTAAGTGTTAAAATTAAACTTTTCTCAAAGTTACGTAAAATGAAATAATAGATTTTACTTTAATTCTTCCGCTATCATAACTTTCTCGTTTATAACATTATTCCACAATTTTTCATGGGAGATTTTTCCTATTTTTGTAAGTTCATATTCAAAATAAAAATCGTAAGAACCGCCGACAATTCCTTTCCCGGGAATGTAAACAAATCGGTCGATGCCGCGGTATTCATTGTATCCATCAATATGCCACCAATCATCTAAAGTCCAGAATTGATAGGCTTTTTCTCCATGAATTTCATATTCTTTGGACAGATAAAACTTTACCAAATAAGGAACGGGAACGCTCTTTGTGCGATAGCTGTTGCGAAAATCTAAAGGAAACGAAAGTTCCGGAAATTGCCGCTGAAAGCTTTTTTCGGATTCTGCTATGGAAACTTTGGTTTCTTTAATATTGATGGTTCCATAAGGAGAAATAAACGGCTTTTCGGCTTCGCCTATTTCGAAAAGTTCTGTGAGCATCATTTGTGCCACATAATATTTCCCTTTATACTTGCGCAAAAGTTTATATTGCATGGTTTTCTTTTCGGGTAAATTTTGCTCCGCCCAATCCAAACAAATGGAAAGAAGCCGATCTTTGGTTAAAACATCGTCTTTTATTTGTTGATAATCAACTGGTTTCCAATTCGCGCCGATATTTTCATCGGACTTGTTTTTTTCATTTAACAATGCTTCGGTAGAAAATTCTTTATCTAATTTCGATTTTAAATCTTCCGTAGGCGTTATTGGCTCTCCTTTTGTTTTCCGATGTTCTTCATACACCGGAAATACCGACAAAAGCAAAATGCTGTTTTTACCTATATAAACATTGTAAATTTCTATTTTACCTTCCACTCCATATAAGTTTTGGGGATTAAGAGTAAAAGCATTTACCTTGAAGTTCTTTTGCAAATCCTCCAAAGAAATATATTGCTGGGCTTTTACTAATATCCCGGAAATGAATATTAAAAAAACAGTTATTGTATGTTTCATTGGTTTGTTAATTTTTCAGTACCTATTGTGTTTTCTCTTTCTTTGAAAAACAGGTATAAATCAAATAGGCAGAACTTAATATAAAAATTAAAAAGGGAATTATAAAACCGCTAAAAGCAAGCAATTGATTTAAATCCCTATCCAACATTAATTGGATTATAATTAATACTATTATTGAAAATAGCAGTAAAAACCGTTTTCCATAGCCTTTTCCTACTGCAATGTATACAAGAGAAACAATAATGGGAATTGTGATCAAACCATACCAAAAAAATCCTATGCTTTCCGGTGGACTAAAAATATCATGTATTAATTGGTAAAAAAATAAGACTATTAGCACGAGATTAAGATGATAATCCGGCGCCGGCGAAGATATCATCAGAAACGATATTATTATAATCGCTTTTATTATAATGTTTCTCATATCATTTGTGTGTGTTTTATTTTGTTTCTAAGTTAAAGAAAATTAATAATACTTCTGATTGTTTTACAAATCCTATTTTTTCTCTCAATTCTTGGTTTATTTTCATTCTTTATTTAAAAATCATTTCAATTTCCTTATTTTTACAAAAATATAACGAACATGGCTTTAAGTAGAATTTGGAGCGCCTTTATTATTGTTGCCATTGCGGTGGCGAGTTTTAAATACCTCAGCTCCAACAACTACAAAAGTATTTACAACGATATGGTGGTGGGAAAAAGCGGAGATACCATTGCCATCGGGACAAAAAATATCGCCGATTTCGCTCCTACTTTACAGCAAAATATTCTGAAAAATGAAGATTTTAAAAAGGGTGAAATTCATTATTCTAAAAAAAGCAATTCCGAGGAAGTAGAAGTTTACAGAGTTCTCTCTGCCGAAGGAGTAATAGGCACCAGCCAAGTGGCGGTAGAAATTTCCTTGGGATTAATCGGGATTATGACTTTATTTATGGGCTTTATGAGCATCGCCGAAAAAGCCGGCGGTATCAATCTCCTCAGCCGTATGATTCAGCCTTTTTTCTCTAAATTGTTTCCGGAAATTCCCAAAGGACATCCTTCTTTTGGTCATATGATGTTGAATTTCAGTGCTAATTTATTGGGATTGGACAATGCTGCCACTCCTTTCGGGCTGAAAGCTATGGAGAGTTTACAGGAGTTAAATCCCAGTAAAACCCGAGCCAGCAATTCGCAAATTATGTTTCTCTGTTTGCACGCCAGCGGATTGACTTTAATTCCGGTAAGCATCATCGCCATACGCGCTTCTATGGGTTCTGAAAGCCCCACAGATATTTTCCTTCCTTGTATGATTGCTACTTTTGTGGCTACCATTACCGCCATGATTATAGTTTCGATAAAGCAAAAAATCAATCTTTTCCAACCTGTTATTTTGGCTTATGTTGGTGGAATTTCGGCTTTGGTGGCGATTTTGGTGGTCTTTTTAGTACAGCTGAGCCACGAGCAACTCGACAGTTTCGGAAAACTCCTCAGCAACGGACTTATTTTATTGATTTTCCTTTTAATCGTTCTGGGCGGAGTTTATAAAAAAATCAACATTTTCGATGCTTTTATCGAAGGAGCGAAAGATGGTTTTTATATCTGTGTAAAAATTATTCCTTATTTGGTGGCGATTTTGGTAGCGATTTCTCTGCTGCGAACCAGCGGCGTTTTCGATGGAATTATCGACGGAATGAAATACTTGGTGCATCTTACTCCTTGGGACAGTCGTTTTGTCGATGGACTTCCAACGGCGTTGATAAAACCTTTAAGCGGATCGGGTGCTCGCGGAATGATGGTAGATGCGATGCAAACTTTCGGTCCCGATAGTTTTCAAGGGCATTTAGCGGCGGTCCTTCAAGGAAGTTCGGATACCACTTTTTATGTGATTGCGGTTTACTTCGGTGCCGTTTCTATTCGCGATACCCGCTACACTTTAGGCGCCATGCTATTGGCCGATTTGGTAGGAATTATCACTTCTATATTTATTGCTTATTTGTTTTTCGGGTAAAAGGAAAAAGAATTTAAGCCAGCATTCTTTGTGCTTTTCTTACTCCTTCCACCAAGCGATCGATTTCTTCAAAAGTGTTGTACACAGCAAAACTGGCGCGCACCGTTCCCGCAATATTAAAATATTCCATAATGGGTTGGGTACAATGATGTCCGGTTCTTACCGCAATTCCCATTTTATCGAGGATCATTCCTACATCCGATGAAATACCCATGCCTTCCAAATTAAAGGAAACTACCGCTGCACGATGTGCTTTTTCGCCATAAATTTTCAACCCTTCTATTTTTAATAATTGTTCTTGGGCGTAAGCCAAAAGCTCATTTTCGTGTTTCCGAATATTTTCTATACCGATTTTATTCATAAAATCCACGGCGGTTCCTAAAGTTATATTTCCGCAAATATTAGGTGTTCCGGCTTCAAATTTAAAAGGCAATCCTGCATAGGTGGTTTTTTCGAAGGTACAATGATTTATCATTTCTCCTCCTCCATGGAAAGGGGGAAGCTTTTCTAAAACCTTTTCTTTACCATATAATATTCCGGTTCCTGTGGGGCCGTACATTTTGTGTCCGGAAAAAACAAAGAAATCGCAATCCATTTTTTGCACATCAATAGCAGTATGGGGAACCGATTGTGCACCATCGATTAGAACAAAAGCTGTAGATTTTTTCCTTGTTTTAGCAATAATTTCCTCAATCGGATTGATGATTCCCAAAGCATTGGAAACTTGATTCACCGCCACCACTTTGGTTTTTTCATTTAACCAATCGTCTAAAACTTCTATTTGCAAAAGACCGTTTTCGTCCATAGGAATTACCTTCAGCACAGCTCCGGTGCGCTCGCACAACATTTGCCACGGAACCAAATCCGAATGGTGTTCCAAATGGGAAATGATGATTTCGTCGCCGGATTTTATCGAGCCGGTAAGTACATAAGCAACTAAATTTATCCCTTCGGTAGTTCCTTTGGTAAAAATAATTTCGTTTTCGCTTTTTGCATTAATAAAATTTCGGATTTTTTTTCGCGATTCTTCCATTGCATCTGTAGCTAACTGACTTAATGTGTGAATTCCGCGATGAACGTTGGAATTGATATGGGTGTAATAATGCAAAATAGAATCCAAAACCATTTGGGGTTTCTGGCTGGTGGCGGCATTATCCAAATACACCAAAGGATGGCCGTTTATCTTTTGCTGAAGAATAGGAAACTGACCGCGAATCTCGTTTATGTTCATCATGATTTTTTTATTCGAGATTAAAAAGTCATCTCTACTTCTAATTTTTCTGCGAGTAATTTCGATACTTTTGTATGCAACGCCGGGATGTCGATATTTTTCATCGCGTCGTGAGCAAAAGCGTAAAGCAATAATCCTCGAGCGTCTTTTTCTCCTATTCCTCGAGCGCGAAGATAGAAAAGTGATTCCTCGTCCAACTGCCCCACAGTACAACCGTGAGAGCATTTTACATCATCGGCAAAAATTAAAAGTTGTGGTTTGGAATCTATTTTAGCTCCTTCGGAAAGAAGAATGTTGTTGTTCTGCTGATAAGCATCGGTTTTTTGCGCAATCTTATCTACCAGAACATTTCCGTTGAATACTCCGTGGGATTTTCCCCCGAAAATTCCTTTATAATTTTGGTAACTGTTGCAATGTGGAAAATTGTGGTGTACTTCGGTATGGTGATCTACCAATTGTTTATCGCTAATTACGGTAATTCCATTCATAAAACTGTTGATATTTTCGCCATTATGAAGGAAAACCAAATTGTTGCGAACGAGTTTTCCGCCAAAGGAAAAAGTATTTACGGTTGCTAAACTGTCTTTTTCCTGTTTTACATAAGTATTATCTACCAGATAAGAATTTTCGCTGTCGTTTTGCAATTTATGCCAATCTGCTTTCGCATTGGGGAAAGAAAATATTTCGGTAACGGAATTGGTAAAGGTAAAACCCGAATCGAAATTGTGATGGCTTTCTATGATTTCTACCTCAGCACCTGTTTCTACCACCAAAAGATTTCTGGTGTTGTAAAAGGTGTCTTCTGATTGATTTTGAGAGAGATAAAAAACATGAATGGGTTTTTCAATTTTTGTGTTTTTAGGCACATGCATGAAAAATCCTGTATTGAAATAAGCTAAATTTAAATCCGCAAAAACATTCTTTTCGCTTGTGGCGGTATCGAAATACTGAAGAATTTTATCTTTATATTCTTCTTTATAAAAAGCTTCGTTCAGGGAATAATATTCCACTTCTCCCACAGAAATTTTGGAAAGTTCTTTGTGCAAAACGCCATTTACGAAAACCACATAATCGAAATCTTCTTCTCCCAAATGCAGGTTGTCTATGATTTCTTTGGAAATTGTGTGTTCCGAAGTGGGCGCAAAATTGTACGCTCTTTTTATAATTTCTCGTAAGTTGGTATATTTGTATTCTTCGTCTTTTTTGGTGGGAAAACCAATATTTTCAAACTTTTTAAGTGCTGAAATCCTTTTATCGTTTAAAAAATCGTGTTCCAAATTCGCCAAAAAATCGGAATGAAAATTGGTAATTTGTTCCAATAAAGCCATTGTATCTTTCTTTTCTTCCCAACCAAGCGTTGAAATATTTGTATTTATATTCATAACTTCTCTGACTTTTTTGTTCCTCTTTCGAGGTTTTGTTTATGCTTTTTCCAAAAGCCAATCGTATCCTTTTTCTTCTAACTCCAAAGCCAGGCTTTTGTCTCCTGTTTTAATGATTTTTCCATCGGCCAAAACATGAACATAGTCGGGTTGAATATAGTTTAAAAGTCTTTGGTAGTGGGTGATAAGAAGAACCGAATTGTTTTGGTTTCTAAATTTATTTACTCCGTCGGCAACAATTCTCAAGGCATCGATATCCAATCCTGAATCGGTTTCGTCCAGAATCGCCAATTTGGGATCGAGCATCATCATTTGGAAAATTTCGTTTCTTTTCTTTTCCCCACCGGAAAAACCTTCGTTGAGCGAGCGGTTTAAAAAATCTTTCTTTATTTCCAAAGTTTGGGACTTTTCTTTCAGAAGCGCCATCATTTCGCGTGCGGGCATTTCTTCTTGTCCTCGTGCTTTGCGGGTTTCGTTGATGGCAGCACGAATAAAATTGCTTACCGAAACTCCGGGAATTTCTACCGGATATTGAAAAGACATGAATATTCCTTTGTGAGCTCTTTCTTCAGGAGCATCTTCGATGATGTTTTCTCCTTCAAACAAAATTTCTCCATCGGTAACTTCAAAATTTTCGTTTCCTGAAATTACTGAGGAAAGTGTGGATTTTCCTGCTCCATTGGGTCCCATTATGGCGTGAACCTCTCCGGGATTTATCTCTAAATTAACTCCTTTTAAAATTTCTGCGCCTTCTACAACTTTGGCGTGTAAGTTTTTTATTTTTAACATTTTATCTTAATGTTTATTATTTGTATTTATTTTTATCCTACGCTTCCTTCCAAGCTTATTTCCAATAGTTTTCTGGCTTCGATAGCGAATTCCATAGGAAGTTTTTTCAGCACTTCTTGTCCGAATCCTCGCACAATAAGCGCTATTGCTTGTTCGGTATCAATTCCGCGTTGGTTACAGTAAAATATTTGGTCTTCTCCTATTTTAGAAGTTGTGGCTTCGTGCTCCAATTGTGCAGAAGGATCGCTGATCTCGATATAAGGAAATGTATGTGCGCCACATTCGTTCCCCATCAATAAAGAATCGCACTGAGAAAAGTTTCTGGCGCCTTTGGCTGTGGGCATTACTTTTACCAACCCTCGATAGGAGTTTTGGGATTTTCCTGCGGAAATTCCCTTAGAAATAATAGTGGATTTTGTGTTTTTACCAATATGCGTCATTTTAGTTCCTGTGTCGGCATATTGGTGATTGTTGGTTACAGCGATGGAATAAAATTCTCCTACGGAATTGTCTCCTTTTAAAATACAAGAAGGATATTTCCACGTAACGGCAGAACCTGTTTCCACCTGAGTCCAAGATATTTTTGCGTTTTTCTCGCAGCGACCTCTTTTGGTTACTAAATTGAGAACTCCTCCTTTTCCGTTTTCATCGCCGGGATACCAGTTTTGTACGGTAGAATATTTTATTTCTGCATCGTCCATAGCAATAAGTTCTACTACGGCTGCGTGTAATTGATTTTCGTCTCTTGAGGGAGCGGTGCAACCTTCCAAATAGGAAACATAGCTGCCTTCATCGGCAATAAGAAGTGTTCTCTCGAATTGACCGGAGCCTGCCTGATTAATACGAAAATAGGTAGAAAGTTCCATGGGACATTTTACCCCTTTGGGCACATAGCAAAAACTACCGTCGGAGAAAACCGCCGAATTGAGCGCCGCGAAAAAGTTATCCCCGCGAGGAACTACCGTTCCCAAGTGTTTTCTTACCAAGTCCGGATGATTTTTTATCGCTTCGGACATGGAACAAAAGATAATTCCTTTTTCTGCTAATGTTTTTTGGAATGTTGTTTTTACCGAAACGGAATCCATTACCACATCTACCGCTACGCCGGATAATCTTTTTTGCTCCTCAATGGAAATTCCAAGTTTTTCGAAGGTTTTCAGCAATTCAGGATCTACCTCATCTAAACTGTTGAGCTGTGGTTTTTTCTTGGGTGCGGCATAATAGCGAATGGACTGATAATCCGGCACCTCAAAATCCAATTGTCCCCATGTTGGCATTTCCATTTTTTGCCAAACGCGGAAGGATTCTAAGCGCCATTGCAACATCCATTCGGGTTCTTCTTTTCGTTCGGAAATCATTCGGATGATTTCTTCATTTAATCCTACGGGAAATTCTTCGTATTCTATATCTGTTTCGAATCCGAATTCGTACTTCTGGTTTTCCAGATCTACCCGCAGATCGTCTTCTGTATATTTGGCCATTTTTTTATGTTTAAATCTTTAAAAGCAAAATAAAAGAGTGTTGGGTATTATATTTTTATTTTTCCCAAAAGATCCTCCTATACAATGATTTTGCCTAACTTTTTCCTTTCAAAAACAAATTGCTTATTTAGAATGGATTTAGATTAAAAATATATTTGCAAATTTAGAACAAATAAAACCAATATCAAACCGAAGTAAATAGAATGTTTCTATATACACCAAAGAAAAAGCAGAACCGGCAATGTAAATTTAATACTTGAAACTTTAAAGAAAAATAGCTTGCTTCTTCTTTATCCGAAAATAAATTGACTTTGAATTTTTAACCTTGTTTGTACTTTAACATCAAAGAGGATGAAAATATCTCTTTATGAAATTAATGAAAGTTCTCCTGCTTTGTTTTTCCACTCTTGTTTTTGCCCAAAGCACAAGATTCGTTTACCACGTGGTTATGCACCCGGATTCTTTAAATAAAGATTATACGGTGTTAGAAGATGCCAATTTGGATGTTACTCCCGAGGGTTCTGTTTTTTATTCTTCTAAAACCATTGCCAGAGATTCTTTATTTTCGCGAATGAGGCAAACAAGGGGTTTCAATAGAACACAGATGCAAGATTTGCGCTCCAAAATAGATTATGTTGTTACAAAAAATTATGCCGACCAAAGTATTTCTTATGAAGGCTTAATCGGTATGGATTCCTATAGTTACACAGAAACCCAACCTTTTGAGTGGAAAATACAGAGCGACACCATGACTATTGGAGATTATCGCACTCAAAAAGCGGAAACAAATTTCGGCGGCAGAACATGGACCGTGTGGTTTGCTCCAGAAGTTCCTTTCTTCGATGGGCCTTATAAATTTAGCGGACTTCCGGGACTTATTGTAAAAGCGGAAGATGATAAAGGGGATTATTCTTTCGATTTGGCAGAAACCAAGAAAATTGCCCAACCTTATGTTTTAAACACTTCCGGTTTTGGGCGACAAACCATAAAAATTGATAAAAAGAAATTCGGAAAAGTCCTCGCCGATTATAGAAAAGATCCTATTGCTTTTATACAAGCCAGCTTTGCCAATCGCGGATTCCGAATGCAAAACAACAGGGGAAGAAACACCCAAAGAGAAGCACAACTGAAAAAAGAATTGGAGGAAAACAACAATCCTATCGAACTGAAATAAAGGTTTTATTCTTAAATAATAGCGGATATTATTCTTCTTGATCCAAAATTTGGGCGGCGTGTTTTTTGGTTTTTACCTTTTCTATCACACGTTGGCAAATTCCTTTTTCATCGAAGATAAATGTGGTTCTTACAATTCCCATATATTCCTTTCCTAAAAATTTCTTTTTCTGCCAAACGCCAAAAGCTTGGATTACATTTTTTTCGGTATCGGCCAACAAATCAAAAGGCAAACTATATTTAGCCTCGAATTTCTTTTGCCTTTGCGCAGAATCTGCACTAACTCCCAATAATTGATATCCTTCTTTTAGCAATTCTTCATAATTATCGCGAAGATTGCAAGCTTCTGCGGTACATCCCGGAGTATCTGCTTTGGGATAAAAATAGACAATCAACTTTTTGCCCAATAAATCTTTAGAATGAATAATTTCTCCATTCTGATTTTCACTTGTAAATTCCGGTAATTTATCCCCAACTTGTAACATAATTCTTAATTTTGTTGGGTAAAGCTAATTATAAAATGACGAAAAAACAAAGAGCCCAGATTGTAATGGACGAATTGGAAAAACTGTATCCCGAAATTTCCATTCCTTTAAATCATTATAGTCCCTATACTTTATTGGTTGCCGTGGCGCTCTCCGCACAAACTACCGACAAAAAGGTAAACGAAGTAACGCCCGAACTTTTTAAAAAGGCAGATTCTCCACAGAAAATGGCGCAATTGAAACAAGAAGAAATAAAAGAATTTATAAAAGAAATAGGACTTTCCAATACAAAAGCTAAAAACCTGAAACGCATGGCCGAACTTTTAGTAGAACGCTACAACGGCGAGGTTCCACAAACTTTTGAAGAGTTGGAAGCACTTCCCGGTGTTGGTCATAAAACGGCTTCTGTTGTAATGGCGCAGGCTTTCGGAGTTCCCGCTTTTCCTGTGGATACGCACATTCACCGCTTGATGAAACAATGGAAGCTCTCCGAAGGTAAAAATGTAACGCAAGTAGAAAAAGATGCCAAAAAACTTTTTCCAAAAGATCGGTGGAACAAACTTCACGTTCAGATTATTTTATACGGTCGCGAATATTCTCCCGCGAGGGGAAACAAAGAAAAGGATTTTATTACTCCCATGCTTTTTGAAAAATAAATTGTTTTCCTTTTAGGCATAAAAAAATAATCCGGAAAGTTCCGGATTATTTTTGTTTTTACAAGATGGTTTTATGCTTCTTTTTTTCTTAAAGCCAACCAAACAATTGCGGCAAAAACAGCACCCAAAATAGGAGCTACAAAAAACAACCACAATTGTGAAAGAGCTTCTCCTCCTGCAAAAATTGCGGGTCCAAAGCTTCTTGCCGGATTTACCGATGTCCCCGTAATAGGAATGGTAAACAAGTGAATGGCCGCCAATGCAAAACCAATGGTTGCCCCTGCCATCGTGGCATTTCCGGTTTTAGAAGTTGCTCCAAAAATCGTGAACAGGAATAAAAAGGTCATCACAAATTCTGCTAAAAACGCCGATGTGGTGTTGTAGCCATTTTGATAGCCTTCTCCCCAGCCATTAGCTCCCAAAGCCCATTCGCCCATTTCAAAACCGGGCATTCCTTTTACAATCATCATCAGAATAAAAGCTCCAAGAGCTCCTCCGATTAGTTGTGCAATAATGTAGGCTACGGCATCTTTACCTCCAATTTTTCCCGCCACCAACATTCCTATTGTTACTGCGGGGTTAATGTGAGCTCCACTTATTCCGCCGATCGCATAACACATAATAAGCTGTGCCAAACCAAAGGCAAAAGCAATTCCTAATAATCCCAACCCCGAAAGGTCGCCGGCGGTTGTTTGTCCTGCAATTACTGCAGCGCCACAACCAAATAATACCAATGCAAACGTTCCAATAAGTTCTGCAACAAACTTTGTAGTTAATTTAACTTCCATTTTATTTTTATTTAAATTTTATCAAATATAAATAATTTAAAACTTTTATTAAAAATAACTTAAACAAAATCGCTCTTCATTATGTTTTCAACAAGTGAAAACCGCAGAACTACTTTACACCAAAAAGTGAGCGATGGTATAAATAATAAGCCCTACCAATCCTCCAACAAGCGTTCCGTTTACTCGGATAAATTGCAGATCTTTCCCCACTTCCAATTCCAATTTTCTACTCAATTCTTTTTCCTCCCAATTGCCAACAGTGGAACTGATAAGCTCGGCGGCTTTTCCGGAATTTTTCAAAATCATTCGGTAGGCATTATAGCGAATCCATCGGTCTATTTTACTTTGTAATTCCTCATCGGCGTTTAAATCTTGGGCGTATTGGGAAATATTTTTTTTCACATATTTCTTTAGCGTAGAATTTTCTGCATCCAATTCTCTTTCTAAAGTCTGCTTGATGGAATTCCATATATCGTGAGAATATTCATCGATTCTTTTTTCCTGTAAAAATGAATCTTTTATCTTTTGAAGCTGCGGCTCATATTTTGGGGTGGTTTTCAACTCTTCACAAAAGCTCCAAGCCGCATTTGTAATTTCCTGTCGAAGTGGATGTTGCACATCATTTTCTATTTCTGAAAAGTAATCATAAAGCGCAGAAATGATCTTATTGGCAATCTTTTTATCTATAAATTTAGGCACTAAAGAATAACTGTTTTCGCTCACTTTTTCCTGAATAATTTCTTCATGATGAAGCACATAAGTTTTGATTTTCTTCGCGGTAAAAGTGATTATTTTTTCCTGCTCGTTTTTCTCTAACAGATAAAATAAACCACTGGAAATTATTTTACTCATATTGATTTCCGCCGACATTTCTTTTATTTTTCCGGAAATGAATTTTACCTCCGCTTCGTTTTCAAATTGTGTCAATGCGCTTTTTATCAAACTCGAAACTTCGCCGATTAAAACTTTCTGATTGCTTTCCTTCATCAACCATTCGCTCACAAATCCCGAGACTTTTACCTTTTCAATATAAGGGCGGATATTTTGCGCGGAAAGAAAATTATCCACCACAAAGCTTCCCAAATTATCTCCAATCCTCTGTTTGCTGTTGGCAATTAAATTGGTGTGGGGAATTCGCAATCCCAAAGGATAATGAAAAAGAGCCGTTACCGCAAACCAATCGGCGAGAGCGCCCACCATTGCTGCTTCAGAAAAAGCACGCACATAACCTATCCAGTGGGAATCGTTGTGTTTTTGTATCACTGTCGTACTTATAAAAACCGCCGCCATTAGCAAAAACAATCCGGTTGCCAAAACTTTAAATTGGAAGAGTTTTCTCTTCTTTTCTTTGTCTGTCATCCCAACAAATTTAGTAATTTTGTGATATGAAAAATATGCTTTTCATCTTTAAACTGTTTATGCTTTTGGGTGTTTTTATACATTGCACCGAGCTGAAAAACTCATCAAAACCTATTCCAATGGAAAATTTAACTCACGCCAACAATCCTTACTATTCCCGAACCGATAAAACTTTGCTAAATATTTCGGATGAAGAATGGAAAAAAATATTACCGGAAGATTTGTACGCCGTGGCCCGCGAAGCCAATACCGAAAGACCTTTTGTTGGAAAATATTATACTACCGATATAAAAGGCGAATATTATTGTGCTGTATGTGGCAATCATCTTTTTCGTTCCTCTTCCAAGTTTGCAAGCACTTGCGGATGGCCCAGCTTTTTTGAATCCGAAAAAGGTGCGGTTAAATATAAAAAAGACAATTCCCTCGGAATGAGAAGAATAGAAGTTTTGTGCGCGCGATGCGACTCTCATTTGGGGCATATCTTCAACGACGGTCCTGAACCTACAGGCGTTAGATATTGTATGAATTCTATTAGTTTGGATTTTGTTCCCGATCCTTCGTAGTATTCGTAAATATTGAATTAAACTTTTCCTGTATTTTAAATTCTTTTATTCTGTCATTTTGGCAGAAAAAACGTAACTTTGCAAACCTGCCTTAGCGAATTTTTATTCGTTTGGGCACATCAAACTTTTAAATATGGAGGTTAAAGAAAAATATATAGACGAGAGTAAACAAGGTCAAGCCCTGGCCACAAAGGCCAAAACAGAAAACCATAAAAAACTTTATTTGGAAAGCTATGGCTGCCAAATGAACTTTTCCGATTCTGAAATTGTTGCTTCCATCCTCAGCAACGAAGGCTACAATACTACACAAGATACCAATGATGCTGATCTTATTTTGCTGAACACCTGCGCCGTGCGTGCAAAGGCAGAAGATACTGTTCGCAGTCGCCTTTCTCAATTTAAAAATTTAAAAAAAGAAAAACCTCACCTTACCGTAGGTCTTTTAGGTTGCATGGCAGAGCGTTTGAAAAGCAAATTATTAGAAGAAGAAAAACTTGTAGATTTGGTTGTTGGGCCGGATGCCTACAGAGATTTGCCCAACTTGCTGAAAGATACAGAAGCCGGAAGAGATGCTATTAACGTAATTCTTTCAAAAGAAGAAACTTACGCCGATATCAGTCCGGTACGTTTGGGAGGAAGCGGCGTAAATGCTTTTGTTACCATCACTCGTGGTTGCGACAATATGTGTACTTTTTGTATTGTTCCTTTCACTCGAGGAAGAGAAAGAAGCCGCGACCCGGAATCCATCATAAGAGAATGCAAAGAATTGGCTGAAAACGGGTATAAAGAAATCACCTTGTTGGGGCAAAATGTTGATAGCTATTTGTGGTATGGTGGTGGGCCTAAAAAAGATTTTTCAAAAGCAACGCCCGAACAGCAAGAAAACGCCGTGGATTTTGCACAACTTTTAGAAAAAGTAGCTCAAGCTGTGCCCGAAATGTGGATTCGTTTTTCCACTTCCAATCCGCAGGACATGCATTTAGAAGTTTTCGATGTAATGGCGAAATACGACAACATCTGTAAATATGTACACCTTCCCATTCAAACAGGAAGCGATAGAATGCTTCAGAAAATGAACCGGCAACACACTCGCCAAGAATATTTAGATTTGATAAAAGAAGCCAAAAAGCGAGTGCCGGAAATTGCTTTTTCTCACGATATGATGGTGGGATTCTGCGGCGAAACCGAAGAAGATCATCAACAAACCCTTTCATTGATGCGAGAAGTAGAATACGACTATGGATATATGTTTGCTTACTCCGAAAGACCCGGAACTCCGGCGCATAAAAAAATGGTAGACGATATTCCCGAAGACGTTAAAAAAAGAAGACTTCAGGAAGTAATCGCGCTTCAAGGAGAGCTTTCGCGCATGCGGATGGCTTCCTACGTGGGAAAAGTTCATGAAATCTTAATCGACGGTACTTCTAAAAAAGATGAAAATCAGTGGAAGGGAAGAAATTCTCAAAACGCCGTTTGCGTATTCGATAAATTAGAAGGTCAGAATTTAGGTGATGTAGTAAAAGTATATGTTTACGACAACACCCAAGGGACTTTGCTGGGAAGAACTGTAGAATCCAACTAAAATTTTCCTGTTTGTTTATGAGTGAATTACAAAACATAAAAGCCCGCCTTGGAATTATTGGAAACTATCCCGCCCTAAACCGCGCGTTGGAAAAAGCCATTCAAGTAGCTCCTACAGATATTTCTGTTCTGGTAATGGGAGAAAGCGGCGTGGGAAAAGAATTTATACCGAAAATCATTCATACTTTATCGCATCGGAGACACAAGCCTTATATTGTGGTAAATTGCGGTGCCATCCCCGAAGGAACAATCGATTCCGAATTGTTTGGTCATGAAAAAGGTGCTTTTACCGGCGCTACCGCCACCAGAAAAGGATATTTTGAAGTAGCCGATGGAGGTACTATTTTTTTAGATGAAGTGGGAGAACTTCCACTACAAACCCAAGTTCGTTTATTGCGTGTTTTGGAAAGTGGCGAATTTATGAAAGTAGGTTCTTCACAAATTCAAAAAACAAATGTGCGAATCGTGGCCGCCACCAATGTGAATATGCTGAAAGCCATTCAAGAAGGCGATTTTAGGGAAGATTTGTATTATCGTTTAAATACCGTTCAAATCGATATGCCGCCTTTAAAAGAAAGAAAAGGCGACATTCATTTGCTTTTCAGGAAATTTGCCATCGACTTTGCAGAAAAATATCGCATGCCGGAAATTTCCCTTACCGACGAAGCGGTTCATTATCTTCAATCTTATCCTTTTCCGGGCAATGTTCGTCAGCTCCGCAATTTGGTGGAACAATTAACCGTAGTTTCTCCCGAGCGAAATGTGGATGTAGATACTTTAAAAGATTATATTCCGCCTATTTCCAATTTACCAATGGTGATTAATCGTCCTCAGGAAAAGGGAAATGATTTTGGTTCGGAAAGAGAAATCCTTTACCAGGTTCTTTTCGATATGCGTAAAGATATTACCGACTTGAAATCCCTTACTTCCGAATTGATTAAAAACCGAACCAATGGAGATTTAACCCACCATGAAAAAGATTTAATCAATAGAATTTATACTCCACAAAAAGAAAATGAAGAACCTTCTTCGCTTTTATATTATGAAGAACATCCTTCTGAAGATTTTCATGCACCGCACCCAACAAAACAGCATTTTGTAGAAGACGCACAAGTGGAAGAAGAACCCGAAAAAGAAGAATCTTTATCGTTACAAGACAACGAAAAGAATTTGATTATCAGAGCTTTAGAAAAACACAAAGGAAGAAGAAACAAAGCTGCCGACGAGTTGGGAATTTCCCAAAGAACTTTGTACAGAAAGATAAAACAATATAATTTAGAAGAATAAAAATATAAAATCCTCGAATGAAAAGATTACTCACCCTAATATCTGCCACTGTTATTTTAGCGAGTTGCTCCAAAAGCAATTTAAAAACAGATTGGGAGAAAAACGATTTAAAAGGACAAGTAAAATCCATAAAAGAATATTCCTATTTTGCTATAGTGGAAAACGGAAACATCACCAAAGGAGACAGAGGAAGAAGCGGCGCATCGGAATCCGATGTAGATAAAATTCTTACTTTCAACGCCGATGGAAACCTCATCGACGAGAAAGATTATACTTCCACAGACAGTTTGATTTCCCACATAAAATACGAATATCAAAAAAACAAAAAAACCGGAGAAACTTGGTTCAATGCCCAAAACAAACCTTATTTAACTGTAAAATATGATTATGGTTTTGGAGGAAGTTTAAAAGATATGGAACGTTTTGATTCCGATGGAAACCTAACGGAAAAGCACACTTATAAATTCGACAGAAAAGGAAATAAAGTTTCCGAAACATGGTTGGATGCCGATGGAAACGAAGATTCTTCTTGGGATTTTACCTACGACAAAAACGGAAATCTTGTAGAAGAAACTTGGATAAATTCGGAAGGCGCTCCCAATTACAACAGAACTCTGTTCTACGACAACAACGGAAATATCAGTAGCCAAAACTGGTATCTTGCCTTCGGCCCCAGTTCCGAATGGATTTACAATTACGATAATAGTAACCGTTTGGTGGAAACCATCGCCAAATTATCCGATGGCTCTCAACTAATCCAAAAATATGAACTGGACAAAAACGGAAATTGGATAAAAGCTGTACAGTACAACAACAATCTGCCCACATATGTTATAGAAAGAGAAATAGAATATTTCCAATAAAATAACGGTTTACTTTCCAAAATTACATTCCATGAAAAGATTCCATTTTAAAAAGAGTTCCTTTATTTTATGTCTCTTTTGCGGACTAATATTATCGTCGTGTTATTCTTTTACAGCATCTTCTTTACAGGCCGATATCGAAACGGTTAATATTAAACCTTTTCCCAACAATACGGCTTACAATCCCGATCTCAGCCAGCAATTTACTGTGGATTTGCAAAACAGATTTCTGCAAAGAACCAATCTGAAAGGGGCCACAGAAAATCCGGATTTAATTATTGAAGGAGAAATTACCGGATACGAAATTGCACCTACTTCCATCGCTACGCCTACAACTTCAGCACAATCGGGAAACGTAATTCAGGCTGCGCAGAATAAGCTAACAATTACCGTTCGGGTTCATTATGAAAATGTAAAATATCCCGATGATAGCTTCGATAGAACTTACACGGGAGAAGCCGTTTTCAACAACGATTTGTCCATGCAGGATATTGAAACCGGTCAGGTAAAAATCGCTACGGAACGGATTATCAATTTAATTTTTAACGATATTGTCGCAAACTGGTAAAAATGATTAACGCTCGGGTTTTAGAAATTTTAAAATCTCCGGAACTTTTAAACTCTTCGGATGTAGAATTATTGAAGAGAGAAATTTCCAATTATCCCTATATTCAATCTATTCGGGCGGTTTATCTCTTGGCTTTAAATAAATTTTCTCCCAAAGATTATCAAAAAGAACTGGCGCTTACCGCAGCTTATACCACGGATAAAAAGATTTTATTCCAGTTGGTAAACCCTTCAAAACAAGAGCAAAAAGAAGAAAAACCAATTCCGGAACAAGAAATAATCCCTGCAAAAGAGGAAGAAAAAACAGAAGCTAAAAACAATATTCAACAAAAAGAAGTTGCTCCAGATTTACCCGAAAATAAGGAAGATTCTGCCAAAACCAGTTTCGCCGGTTCGGGAAGTTTTTTACCCGAAGTAAGTTTTAAAGTCCCTGAAAAACACAAACAATATGTAGGAAACAGAACGCCAAATCCGCTTCCTAAAATTGAAAATTTCGCTCCTAAAGTAACGAAAAAAGAAAGCAAAAATCTTCCTCTTGAAGAAGACACTTTGGAGGAAATAGATCATGCCGCGATTGACTTTTCTCCGCATGAATTTCAACCAAAGCTTCAAGAGAAATCTTCTTCCCCAACGCCCGATTTTGAGAAAGAAACACCAACGGAAGAACATTCTATTTCCACAGAACCGGAAATCATAGAAACCTCAACAGAAGAAAATACCAGCAATGTTCCTTTGTTCATCAACACTTGGAGCAACTGGCTGCACAAAACACAACCGAATATTGCCCACAATAAACTTTCCAACGATTCTATAGATAAATTCATCCGCGAAAACCCTAAAATAAGAAGCTCTAAAGAAACTTCCAAATTTACTGTAAAAGAAAAATCCTCCGATATTTCTCACTTGATGACAGAAACTTTGGCTAATTTATATTTAAAACAAAAGTCTTACGAAAAAGCAGTGGAAGCTTTTCAGACTTTAAAAGAAAAACACCCCGAAAAAGCCTCTTATTTTGAAGAAAAAATATCTTCTGTAAAAAAGCTGCTTTCCTGATTTATAATTTTCTAAGTATCGAAATCATGCTCTTATTTTCTTTATTTTTAAATACAATTTCCGAGCATAACGAAAACTGAAAATCAATAAAATAACGGCCAACACAAAAGCTATAATAGGCACTGCAAAAGCCAAAAAACTCATTCCAACGCCACCTACATTTTCTGCACTTGCCACCACAAAATTCCCCGTTCCGGCAGTGGTAGCCGTAGATGCCGCACGAGTTCCGGCAAACCCCGCTTTAATGGTGGCTGCTGTTCCGCCGCCTGCAATAATCGCCAACGCCCATTGAGAAAAAGCGCTCACATCCGTAAACTGCGAAGCGAATAAAACAGCTCCTGCAATGGTGGCCAAAGGAAGATTAACGGTATCTAAAAGATGATCTAAAAAAGGAATGTAATAAGCCGCAATTTCTACAATCATGGCAATTCCTGTGGCTATCAATGTGGGCAAACCTGCTAACCATTGCCAACTTTCGCCCGGCGCAATCCAACCCATATAAGAGGCTAAACTCGCTGCAAAAAGTGGCATAAAAACTCTAAATCCACAAGCTGCGGCAAGGCCTATTCCTATAAACGCACTTAAAATATATTCCATCGTTTTTTACTTTCGTGTGAACCAAATTTAGCGTTTTTTTAAAGATCTTTTTGTTTTGATTCACATCAATTCATTTTTTAATGCTTTATTTTATCACATTGCTCGCCGTTATTAAATAAATATTTAAAGTTAAAATTCCGGAAAAACAGTGAAAATTCTGATTACCGATAAAAAAGCAATCCTTCTTCTACAATAGAATTTATGGGCGTTTCCGTTTGTTAGTTTTCACTGTTTAAACTTTGGATTTTGCTTTGAAACTTTTCCCCAAGTTTTTTATATTGTTGCTGTACTTCTTCTAAATTTTTTGGTAATTCCGAGTGAACCCAAAATACCATGAAATAGAATCCTTTTTCTGAATTTTCTGCAAGTACATCTTTGTTTAAACGATATGCTTCGCGCAACAATCTTTTTATCCGATTGCGATCTACCGCCCTTTTGAAAAGCTTTTTAGAAGCACTTACTCCTACTTTGGTATTCCCCTCTGTGGAAACAAAAACCATTCGCAACTTATCCGAATTCAGCCATTTTCCTTTTTTAAAAAGAAAATCCAAATCCTTTTTTGCTTTTAGCTTTTCATCTTTTGAAAATCCATACTTTTTCATTTCTCCATTGGGGTAGTTTGGAACCATTATAAAGGAATTGCAAATATAATGTATTTTGCTTGGGGACGTTTTAAGTTTTTAAAATTCTCTGATTTTAAGGAGGATACGCAGACTAAAACCAACTTAGTTTTAAATAAAAATATTTAAGCCACAAAACGAATGTAAATTTTTCGCACTCCTTATTCGGGCATTTTTAAAATTCTTATTTTTGAATTTCTATTCTTTAATTATTTTATTGTGAATGAACTAAATCAAAAGAAAATTAAGATTTTAGATGCTGTTGAAGAACTGATTTTAAAAAAGGGAGATTTAAATGTTTCCGTAAGGGAAATTGCTGCTCAGGCGGAAATCAATATTGCTATGATTTCTTATTATTTTGGTTCTAAAAACAAAATGATGCAGCTTTTGTATGAAAATAAAATTCGCAAAACAAAAGAAAAGTTCAGCCTTTTTACCCAAACAATTTCTATGGCGAGTCCGGCAACACAAATGCGGGAAATTATAAATTTTATTGTTTCGCAGCTATCGGAATCGTATTTTTTTCACGGATTTACCCTGTCGGAACACAGTTCTCCGGCGAGGGAAAAATACATTTGGGAATTTAATGAACTCTGCGTTCAAAAATTTGAAGAGCTTATACAAAAGGGAATTGCTGTGGGAGAATTTCACAGAGCTGTACGTCCGGAAGATATTCTTGCCACCATCATCGGAACGATTATTTTCTGCTTTCGGCAAAAGGATTTTTACAAAACTTTTCTGCCTTCTCGCGACGATTCAGATTTTATTGCCCACATTCAAGATCGCCTTCAAAATCACGTTTCGCATACCATTTTCTCTCTTTTGACTTACCAACCCGAGGGTTAAATTTTGTGTGTTTTTATCCTTTTTGAAATTTATCCAATTAAAAAACCGACATTTTTTAAATGTCGGTTCAATTTTTATTGATTAAAATCTATATCATCTTCCTGATTGATGCGATCGTTGATGTTTTCTTTGGAATTTATTTCGGATTCTTTGGATTCACGGTTTTGTAGTTCTTCCATGGTGGGAAGGTTTCTTTGTTCTCCATAACCGCCTATCCCTCTTAAGGAAGAGCAATCGAAGCCTCCATGTAAGGATTCCGGAACTTGAAATTTATCTTCTTGTGTGATCCCTAATGATCTATCGGCATAAACTTTCTTCATGAAATAAGCCCAAATTGGTAAGGCCATACTTGCTCCTTGCCCAATTCCGGTACTATAGAAGTGGGTAGCTCTGTCTTCCCATCCTACCCAAACTCCTGCGGCAAGGTTGGGGGTAATCCCTATAAACCATCCATCTGAGTTGTTATTGGTTGTCCCGGTTTTTGCGGCAACTTCTGCACTAATTCCATAGGTTCTTCTCAAACGAGAGGCGGTTCCCCCATCGGCTACGGCTTTCATCATATCTACCATTGCATAGGCATAAATTTCATTCATCACTTCTTTGGCCTCTGGTTTTACCTCAGTAATTACTCGTCCATTAGCATCTTCTATTCTCCAAACCATTTCGGGTTTGGTATAGGTTCCGTAATTAGCAAAAGCACTATAGGCTCCTAACATTTCATATATGGTAATATCTGAAGATCCTAATGCTATTGTGCTGTTTCTTGGGATGTCGCTCTCCACTCCTAAATCGCGTGCCAATTGGATTACTTTATCCACGCCTACTTTATCTATTAAGTGAAGCGCGGCAGCATTTTTAGATTGTGCCATTGCATTTTTTAAGGTCATGGTTGCCCCATTTCCTGCAACATGATATTTGCCTTTGTTATAACTGGCATTTGATATGGTGGAACACGGTGTTTCGTCCAGATTAATTATGGCGGCGGCATATACGAATGGCTTAAATGTAGATCCCACTTGACGTTTTCCTTGCTTTACATGGTCGTATTTAAAATATTGCCAATCGATTCCTCCTACCCACGCTTTTATATTTCCTGTGGTTGGTTCCATGGCCATCAACCCGGCTTGCATTAATTGCTTGTGGTATCGTATGGAATCCCATGGAGACATTTCCACTTCTTCTTCTCCGTTCCAAGTAAATCTCTTTAGTTTTGTGGGCTTTTTAAAATTGCTGATAATCGAATCTTCCGACAATCCATTGGCCTTCATTTGTTGATATCTGCCGGTTCTTTTCATTGCTGCAATCATCAAATCGTTGGCGGTTTCTTTGCTTATGTTGTAAAAAGGTCGATTGGGATTTCGGGCTTGCTCTGCATCAAATGTTTTCTGCAATTGGGAAAGATGTTCTTTTATCGCTTCTTCTGCATAGGTTTGCATGTGAGAATCCAATGTAACATATATTTTCAATCCATCTTGGTAAAGATCCAGCTTTTTACCCGCTTCTTTTTCGTATTTGTCTAAATATTCATTAATTTCTCTTCTTAAATAATATTTATAATACGCCGAATATCCTTCTCCTACGCTTTTTACCGGATGAAAATCGGTTTTTACCGGTGTAGCAACAGCTTGGTCGTAGGTCGCCTGATCTATATATTTTAAATCGTACATCTGTTTTAAAACAATATTTCTTCTTTCTTGGGCTCTTTCGACGTGTGTAAGCGGATTGTTGGCAGAGGGCGCCTCCAACATGGCAACCAACGTAGCCGCTTCGGGCAGGGTAAGTTCTTGTGTGTGTTTGTTATAGTAAATTCTGGAGGCCATTTCAACTCCATTTCCTCCATAGGTAAAATCGAATTTATTAAAATAGAGTGCTATAATTTGCTCCTTGGTATATCGTTTCTCCAAACTCACTGCCACGGACCATTCTCTAAATTTTTGAAAAGCTCTCTGAATTTTATTGCTTGAGGGGTTTCGGGTAAATAAAAGTTTGGCCAGCTGTTGGGTAATAGTAGATCCTCCACCGCGGCCTCCACGATAAAGTATGGCTCTAAAAACAGATTTTAAATCTATCCCGGAGTGTTCTTTAAAACGTTCGTCTTCTTTTGCTTGTAATGCATAAACCAAATAAGGAGGCAAATCCTGATATTCCACCGGAATTACTTTTTCTTTTTCGAATTTTGCCATGGTGACTCCATCTGAAGAAATAATTTCGGAGGCAACATATATATCCGGATTTTCTAATTCTTCAATATCCGGCATTGCGCCTAAAAAGCCTTGGGAAATCATAAAAAATAAAAATGTTATTCCCAAAACAACGGCGGCTAATGAAAGCCATATTATTTTTACCCAGCGATAAACATTGCTCTTTGCTTGGTTAGGTTTCTTTTTTGGTGGCAGCGGAAATTTTTGCTGCTTTTTTTTATCAGTTTTGTCCATTTTACGGCTGCTTGACTGTTTCTATTTTTACCCCTACATCTTCAATTCCTTTTAATGGATTTTGTCTCATGGCGTGCTTCAATTCTACATTGTACTTTCCATTGGAAGGAAAAAGGTAATTCGATTTATATTCTAAAAGTATCTTTTTTGTTTCTCCAAACCCTGTGCCAATCCACTTTCCGTTTGGTTTTGCCAAAACGTAATTCAACGTATCCACTTCCAACGGTTGTTGATTTCCCTCCTTCGATATGGTTACGAAAAATCGGATGTTGGAATAAGGATAATCGTTATTATTCCGCAAAACAAATATAATGTTTTTTGGAGTATGAGCGTCTTCTATATTAAATTCGAGTTGTGTGGGATATTCTGCATCCCATTCTCCTTCTATAGAATCTACTTTTACTTGTTCGTTGGGAGACAAACAAGAAGTAAGGTTTTGTGCCAAAAATAATCCCAATAAAATTTTAATCGTTTTCATTGTTTTTGGGGCGTTTTTGGGTGTTTTCCTTTGAGGCGTTTTGGGATTTATTCCTCTTTCGATTTCCGTTTGAGTTTGAACCTTGAGGTTTTTTATGGTTCGTAGGTTCCGAAGATTCTTTCTTTCTTTTCTTCCTTTTCCCGGAGCGTTTTGAGGGTGAATTTCTTCTTTCTTTCTCGAACCGATTGAGATCGTTTTCCTCCACAAGGTCTATGCCTACCTCTTCCTCGGGATTAAAATCTTCAAGCGGCATTATTTTTTTGCCTTTTTTGTTTTCCTGAATAAACGATTTTACATCTTCAATATTTAAATCGAACCAGCGCATGGAATTTTCCTCGTAGGCAAACCACATTTTCCTTTTAAAAACATCTATTTTTATGCAAAATGCCTTTCCTTTTTCTGTTTCCAAAATAGTAGATGAAGAGGGAAAATCGTTCAAAGTGTCCATATAACTATCCAACTCGAAATTAAGACAGCATTTTAATTTTCCACATTGTCCGGCAAGCTTCTGCGGATTAATGCTAAGTTGCTGATATCTTGCTGCTTGTGTACTTACAGAACGAAAATCCGTGAGCCAAGTGGAACAACACAATTCTCTACCGCAAGAACCTATTCCACCGACTTTTGCGGCTTCCTGCCGATAGCCGATTTGTTTCATGTCGATTTTACAGCGAAACGCTACGGCATAATCTTTTATCAGCTGGCGGAAATCTACTCTTTTTTCTGCTGTGTAGTAGAAAGTTATCTTGGTTCCGTCACCTTGATATTCTATATCGCTGATTTTCATTTCCAAGCCAAGACGCCCTGCAATTTTGCGGGCTTCTACTTTAACGGCTTCTTCCTTTTTGCGACTTTCTTGCCAAACTTCTATATCTCTGGAATTGGCTACTCTATATATCTTTAGAATTTCTTCTTGGGAGGCCTCCTTTTTTTTCATCTGGATTTTTACCAGTTCTCCTGTGAGGCTTACCACTCCTATATCGTGTCCGGGATTCGCTTCAACAGCCACAACACTTCCTATGTGAAGAGGAAGTTCTGAGGCATTGTGAAAGAAACTTTTTCGGTCGTTTTTAAACCTAACTTCTACATAATTGCACCTGTTTTGTAATGGTTGATCTACTTCCGACAACCAATCAAATACATTTAGTTTATAGCTATCTGCACAAGTGTCTACGTTTGCACACCCTCCTGCAGTCATTTTACTTCCACATGAACCGCCTGAATCGCCGGATGAATTACATCCACAACTCATATTGTTTTATTTTGTTCAGTTCATGCAAATTTAGAAAATTTTTTAACTGTTTGGTTTTCTTTTTCGTTTCCCGAATTTAAGAAGTGTTTAAGGTTAAATTATTTTAAACTTGATGTGAATAGGTTCTTTTCTTTTTTAAGTGGAAGAAATGTTGTTGATTTTTATTTTGTTAAAAATGTGAAATTGTGCCGATTTAGACGTGTTTTTTTTATCTTTTTTCAGTTTAAAAAACGCAATTGTTATGGATAACATATCTTTTGATGGCTCTTTGAAGGCATTTTCTTAACATAAAATTAACTTTTCTTAAAGAAAAACTTTATATTTGGTAAAATAATGATTGTTAATACTATGAAAAAACTATTTCTATCCGTTGCGTTGGCTGCCAGTGTTGCAGTTTATGCCGGTGGCTTTCGTGTGTCATTACAGGGTGTTCGGCAATTGGCACAAGCCCACACCAGTGCCCATACGGAAGATGCCAGTGTTGCATTTTTTAACCCTGCGGGGATTTCTTTCATTCCCAACAAGCTAAGTGTGGTCGCCGGAGGTTTCGGGATAAATACCAACTTTACTTATCAAGACCTCTCCACCGCTCAATCTTTTGTCACAGACAACCCTATGGGAACTCCCATATATGCAGCGGTTACTTATAAAATAATAGACGATTTGTCTGTGGGCTTTAGCTTTAGTACGCCTTACGGTTCTCATTTAATTTGGGACGATAGTTGGTCGGGAAGAGACATCGTTCAAGAATTAGATCTTAAATCTTTCTTTTTTATTCCGATGATTTCCTACAAACTAGCTCCTTGGATGTCTGTTGGTGTTAGTTACGTTCACGTTACGGGACAATTGGACTGGCGAAGAACAGCAACTGCTTTGAACGGCAAACTAGAATTATCCGATGATAAAGCCAAAGGAAGTGGATTCGGTTTGGGCTTTTATTTTAAACCCAGTGATAAAGTGGATGTTTCTTTAGCTTATCGATCTACTGTAGATGTAAAAGCAGAAAATGGAAAAGCTCAATTTAGTGACGTTTCTCCTGCTCTTTATCCTTTACTTGGTTTGGATGCCAATGGTGCCGATACCTTTACCGCCTCTTTACCTTTGGTAGAAGAATACAGCGTTGGTATTACTTACGATCTCACCCCCAGATGGTCTGTGTCGGGAGACATTAGTTATTATGGATGGGGACACTATAAAACCCTACAATTGGATTTTGCACACGCTCAAGTGGGCAACGATCCCTCGGATCCCACCATCAGCACATCTCCCAAAAACTTTAAAAATAGTACCACGTGGAGAATAGGAACGGAATATAAATTTACAGATTATATTGCGGGTAGACTGGGCTACTATTATGATGAATCTCCCTATTCCAACAAAAACTTTAGCCCTGAAACCCCCTCTATGGACCAAAACGCTATAACTGGTGGACTGGGTTTCAGATTCGGCAGTTTCGGTGTTGATTTGGCTGCAAGTTACGTTTTCATGCAAAGTCGAAAAGCTTCCAATAGTTTTTACAATATGACCGGTCAACTCAAAGGGAATGCTTTTCTCTTCGGCTTAGGTCTTTCGTATAATGCCTTTTAATTTTTAAACCAATGAAAAAATATATTTTATCTCTCTTTTCTGTGGCATCGTTACTGTTTCTGTCGAGCTGTAATAACGACTTCGATCAAGATGTAACGGAAATTAAACCCACTTCGGGTGAAGCCAACTTCAGTAATTATATTGCTATAGGAAACTCTCTAACCTCAGGATTTAGTAATAATGCATTGTATATCGACGGGCAAAACGAGTCTTTTCCCAGCATTATTGCGAAACAATTGCAAAAAGCAGGAGGAGGAGATTTTATCCAACCTATGATGGACGACAACAACGGTGGATTGTTACTTGCCGGTGTTCCCATTCAAGGAACAAAACTCTATATCAGTGGGTTTGCAGACGGTTCTCCTATTATAGCAAATGTTGAAGCAAATCCCACAACAGATATCACGAAAAAAATCACCGGAAAGCTTAATAACTTTGGAGTTCCCGGAGCAAAATCTTTCCATTTGTTAGCTCCCGGATATGGAAACATCGCCGGTGTGGCTACTGGGCAAGCAAACCCTTATTATGTTCGATTCTCTTCCTCCGATACTTCTACTGTAATAGGAGATGCAGCAGCACAAAGCCCCACCTTCTATACCTTATGGATTGGGAATAATGATGTGTTGAGTTATGCCTCCGGAGGAGGTGTGGGAAAAGACCAAAAAGGAAATGTAGATCCCTCCACTTATGGCAGTGAAGATATCACAGACCCTACTGTTTTAGGAGCTTCTATCAAAGGTATTATTGATGCAATGGTGGCGGCGGGTGCAACCCAAGGAGTAATTGCAAACATCCCTGATGTTTCTGCTATTCCATATTTCACTACTGTTCCCTACCAACCCTTATCTCCTACCAACCCTGCTTTTGCTCCTATGATCCCTTTGTTAAATGAAACCTTTGGTGCATTAAATCAGGTTTTTGCCGCATTGGGTGTTCCCGAAAGAAGCATTTCTTTTGCAAATGACGCTGCAAGCGCTGTAGTTATTAAGGACAAAAATTTAACGGATATCGGACCACAAATTACACAAGCTTTAACCCCTATTCTCGGTCTTCAACAGGCTACTTTATTTGGTCTTTTGTATGGACAAGTTAGGCAAGCAAAAGCTTCCGATTTTATTGTGCTTACCGCTTCATCGATTATTGGACAGCCCAACCAAGAGGCCTTGCAAATGCTTGTTTCTTTAGGAGTTCCCACAGAACAGGCCGCCCAACTTTCTATAAATGGCGTTACTTATCCCTTAGAAGATAAATATGTTTTGACTCAAAAAGAGCAAGAACCCGTAAACGATGCCGTTAATGCCTATAACCAAATTATTGCTCAACTAGCCAATCAATACGGTTTAGCTTTGGTGGATGCCAACACTATGATGGAAGAATTGGGTTCCCAATCGGGACTTTCGTGGAATGGCGTAAACTATACCGCTAAATTTGTAACTGGTGGAGCCTTTTCTTTAGATGGCGTTCATCTTACCGGACGTGGATATGCCATCGTTGCAAACGAATTTATAAAAGCTATGAACGATAAATATAAATCGACTGTAACGCAGGTAAACCCGAATGATTATTCCGGAGTAAAATTCCCATAATAAAAATTGTCTTTGAAACCACCCTTTCTTCTGGGGTGGTTTTTTTATCTTTGTAGCAAATTTAAAATTTAACATGTCTCAAGAGCAAGCAACTTATCTTTTCTCAACCAGAACGAGTATGGCTTTGTCCGAAAAAATTGCGGAAAATTATGGACAAAAATTAGGCGCCATAAAAATTTCAAACTTTAGTGACGGCGAATTTGAACCCACTCTGGAACAATCGGTTCGCGGAGGACGGGTTTTCCTAATCGGTTCCACTTTTCCCCCGGCAGACAATCTGCTCGAAATGTTGCTGATGATTGATGCCGCCAAAAGGGCTTCTGCAAAAAACATAACCGCCGTTATTCCTTACTATGGATTGGCACGACAAGATCGGAAAGACAAACCCAGAGCTCCTATTGGTGCAAAATTAGTTGCTAATCTTTTAACGGCAGCCGGAGCCACCCGAATCATGACAATGGATTTACATGCCGATCAAATCCAAGGCTTTTTTGAAATTCCTGTAGATCATCTTTACGCTTCCACAATTTTTATAGATTATATAAAATCTCTCAATTTGGATGACCTTACAATCGCTTCTCCGGATATGGGAGGAGCCAAAAGAGCCAGAAATTATGCCAGTCATTTAAGTGCAGATGTGGTAATTGCATATAAGGAAAGAAAAAAAGCAAATGAAATTGCAGAAATGTTTTTAATCGGGGATGTGAAAAACCGCAATGTGGTTCTTCTTGACGACATGATCGATACAGCGGGAACTTTATGCACTGCAGCAAATATTTTAATGGAAAACGGAGCCAAAAGTGTACGGGCTATGGCAACACACGGGGTTTTATCCGGAAAAGCCTATGAAAACATTGAAAAATCTAAACTTTTGGAAGTTATTGTAACTGATACAATTCCGGTAAATACTTCTTTGTCTTCTAAAATAAAAGTATTAACTTGCGCGCCGTTATTTGCTGATGTTATGAGAAGTGTTCATTCTCACCAGTCTATTAGCGACAAGTTTATTATATAGCTGAATATCAACAAAATAACACTTGTTTTTCATTTTTAGTGGCAGATAAAAAACATTTTTTCAAGCAAATAAAAAAAGTTTTTTACACCAAAGAAATGCGAAAATAAATTTACGAATCAAAGAATTCGTAATATATAAAAGAGAAAAATTTAATTTAAATCATAATATGAAATCTATTACAATTCAAGGTACAAAAAGAGAAAGCGTAGGTAAAAAAGCAACAAAAGCCTTACGTAATGCTGACTTAGTCCCTTGTGTTGTTTATGGAGAAGGCGAACCTTTACACTTTTCTGCAGAAGAAAGAGCTTTTGAAAAGTTGGTTTATACTCCAGACGCACATACGGCTACGTTGGAAATAGAAGGAAAAAAAATCAATGCCATTCTGCAGGACATTCAATTTCATCCTATTAGTGATAAAATTTTACATGCAGATTTTTATGAACTTTCTGAAAGCAAACCTGTTACAATGGAAATTCCCGTTCGTTTAGAAGGTCGCTCCAGAGGGGTTGTAGCGGGAGGTGTGCTAAGCCGTCCTTTCCGCAGATTAACTGTAAGGGCTCTTCCCGCAGATTTACCTGATGAAATCGTGGTAAACATTACCAGTTTAAGAATCGGACAAAAAATTTATGTGGGAGATTTGGATTCTTCTAAATACACTTTCTTACATCCTGACAACGCTGTTGTGGTTGCTGTTAGAACTTCCAGAGTAGCGGTTGATGACAGTGATGACGACGAGGAAGAAGAAGGAGCTGAGGGCACTGCCGAGGCTGCCGCAGAAGGTGGTGAAGCTGCTGCTGCCGACAATGCCGAAGCTTAGTTTCCAATATTCTATCCTGAAAAATTGATTCGGGTTTAAAATAACAAAATCTTTTTATTCAAACAGTACAGATATGAATATTTGTACTGTTTTTTCTTTTTATATCGTTTGTTTTTCGATGAAATAATAAGAAGTTCTCCGTATATTTATTTTTTTTAATATAAAATTAATACAAATGAGAAGTTTTTTTGCACTATTTTTTACATCAATCGTTTTTGTTTTATACCCATCTCAAACCGTTGATTTATCCCTAAAATTAGATGATGGCAAGGAATACAAACAAACCACAATCTCTAAATCAACCATAACCGAAGACTTTCAAGGACAAAAGATAAACACAGTAATGACTACCGGAGGCACCATGTCTTTTTTGGTAAAAGATATTACCGAAAACGGCTACGATATGGATGTAAATTTTGAGCAAATAAGTATGTCGATGCAACAGCCACAAGGAACAGTCGAATTTAATTCCGAAAAAAACGACCCCAACGATATGTTTTCTTCTATTTTCAGATCTATAATAGGTAAACCTTTTCATATTACGATGAGTAAAACCGGAAAAGTTACCGACGTGAAAGGAATTGAAGTTTTATGGGACTCTTCTATAGAAAAGCTTTTGAGCCATTTATCTGAAATGCAGAAAGCACAAATTAGAGCTCAGATAGCGCAAGCATACGGACCAAAAGCATTAAAAGGAAGTATAGAAATGGTTACCGCCATATATCCCGAAAACCCTGTAAATAAAGGCAGCAAGTGGAAAATCGACACTTCTCTTGAATCGGGAATTTCAATCAACCTTTCCACAGAATATGAATTTGCCGAAATGTCCTCAGATTACGCTTTGATAAAAGGAAATTCTACCGTAAAAACCAACGACAAAGACGCTTATGTTCAATCAAACGGAATGCCTTTAAAATACGATTTGAAAGGAACCATGATTTCCGATATAAAAGTTGATAGAAATACCGGGTGGATTATTGAAGCCAAAATAAATCAAGATATTAAAGGCGATGCCTACATTAAAGAAAACCCTCAATTACCCGAAGGACTGAAAACGCCAATAACTGTGGTTAATGAAATGACCGTCAGTAATTGATAATAATTTGTAAGGTTTTCAATATAAAACGAAAACCGCTTTAAAACTACAATTCCAATGGAATTCCTGCGTAAAAGTTCATTAATTTTTGGCTGAAAAGATAATTGTACTTCGCTTGGGCTACGGCTCCTTGGCTATTGACATAATTGTTTCTCGCTACATTTAAATCATAAATAGTGCTTTTGCCGGCATCGAAACTTTTTTGAGCAAAATCTAAAGCCAGTTCTGTACTTTTTACTGCTTCTTGTGCGGCAAGATATTTCTGGTAATTTGCTTCTACATCAAAAACGGCTTGTTGTACTTTTTCTTTTACCTGTTGTTTTTGCTGTGCCAAATTATTCTGTGCAATATCCTCGTTTATTTTTGCTTGTTCCACCTGCAATTTGGTAATTCCTTTATTGAAAATCGGTATGTTGGCAGAAATTCCCAATTGTTGAGAGAAGTTGTCTTTATATTGTTGAAAAAAAGGCGGATCCGAATAAGTAGCTTCAATAATATTTCCGTTTTCGTCCGGAATGGAAATCACATTTTTATGCAATGCTGAATAATAGCTGGTTCCGATACCGGCGGTAGCAGAAATTGTAGGCCAAAAAGAAGTTCTGGCAACATCGGTGGCGGTTTCTGCAGATTTTATTCTGGACTCTGCGGCGTGAATTTCCGGTTGAGATTCAAAAGCTTTTGTCAATATATCTTCTTCTAAATTTAATGTTGGGGAAATCGAGGTTATGGTATAATTTTCCACATCGAAATCTTTATAATCGGGTAATTGTAAAAGCTGCGCTAATAAGAATAAAGCACGTTCTTCCTCAATTTGTGCGTTCTTCAGGTTTTGTTTTTCCTGTGCCAATTGTGCTTCGGCTTCGTACTGAACCGTTAGAGCGGTTTTTCCTACTTCGGTGGTTTTTTTGGCTTTATCGAAATTCTGCTGAGCGTTTTCTACGGCACTTTCGTTGATTTTTACAATTTCTCGGTTCAAAAGAATGTTTAAATATTGCTGTGCTATTTGTAGTGCAATATTATTTTTTACCGTTTGTAAATCGTACAAACTGGCTTCTACATCGTAATTTGCTTGCCGAGCTTGTTTCTGAATTCTTCCATTATTAAACACCTGAATACTGGCGCCCAAAAACAAAGAATTGTTGAAATTATCCGTTCTGTTGATTAATCCTTCCTGAGAAATTCTTTGTCCAAAACTGGCATTATTGGAAACACTCGCTCCTACCGTGGGCAAATATTGGTTTTTTGCCATTTGGTAGCTTTTTTCCTGAATCTGCTTGTTGTATTCATTTTGCTTTACCTGAAGATTGTGCTCCATAGCATATTCCACACATTCTTGCAGGGTCCATTTTTTCTGAGCCGAAACGGAAAAATAAATCCCCAAACTAAGTAAAAGACAAATGGTTTTCTTCATAATGGATTTTACCAATAAGACGAACAAAAGAAGAGTTTGTTACAGATTTTGATAAGAGATTTAAAAGATTTTTTTCTGTTTATTCTATATAGCGTGCCAAAAAACCTAAAATAACCGCTACGCAATTTACCACAGCGTGTACGCCCGACACTAAAAGAAAGCCAACAATTTTATCTTTCTTACGCAGATAACTATAATACCAAGAAAGCAACAATCCCATAGGTAAAACAGCCAAAATATACAGCGAAGTTCCCGCTTTTGGAGCTTGGAAATGAGCCAAAGAAAACAAAACCGCACAAACAATAATTGCCAATTTATCCGATTTTTTAATCTTGTAGCACAATTCCATTATCAAAACCTGAAACAACAAGGTTTCTATTGCGGGAGTAAATAAGACAGTCCCGACTGTGCGCAAAACCTCTTCAAGAGTGGAATTGTCTTCTATGGGTTGAATGGTTTCCGGACTGAATATATTAAAAAGAACACTCGTTATTATATTAACAACAAGTGCAAGAAAGGTAACTTTTAAAAATGTCGGTTTTATTTTCATCATCTGTTTTTTTATTTCTTTGAATTAAATATAAAAAATTCGTTTCAATAAAAATTGATGAAAAAACTTACGAGATTTAAAATTCCATGAATCAAAGAAACCGATAAAATAGCAAGAACGCGACCCCGCTCTCTTAAAACAACATAATAAACAGCAAATAATAATCCCATAGGAATAACCAACAGCGCATAAACAAAACCATAATCCCATGCATGTGCCATCGCAAAAATTATTGCACAGATAACAATGGTAAACATTTTTGACCATTTTATCTTCTGGAACAATTCTATGGGCAACACTTGGAATATTACAGTTTCGAAAAAAGGTGTCATGATGACCATATAGACGAAAATTTCAATTAAATCTAATGTTTCCTTTTGCAACAGTGGGTTTAGTGCTTCAGAAACCGCATTTTCTGCCACTGTGCTCATAATAAAATTAAGCAATAACGCCGCAATAGCAAAAATAAAAAACAGCTTGTATCGATTCTTGGGTAATTTCATTAGATTTTAATCAGGGTTTTAAAATAAAAACATGCATATCTATAATTGTCCACACCAGTGCAAAAGTATAACAAATAACCTTTTTGTGTGCTTAAATTTAAACGTGCAATGGAAGATGTACAAAAAGGCAACATGCTTTATTTCGCTTAGTAATATTTGAAAATTTTATTTTTTTAACTTTTTATGTTATTTTTCAAATAAAAATGTACATTTGTTTACAAACTAAAATAACTATGATCTATTGTTTATCTATTAAACAGGTTAAACGAGTTTCACACGTATGCCTATTTTTATTATTCGTTGTTTTTTGTAGTTCTCTTTTTCAAGCTGCATCGGGCAAATCTTCCACTTTTCTATCTGAATCCCTTTTAGAAACTAATGGAAAGGTTATTGATAAAATAATCACCGGAACCGTACATTCAAGTTCCGGAGCTCCTGTGGAAGGAGCCATTGTACAGGTACAGGGTGGAAATTCTACTCAAACGGATGCCAATGGACGCTTTCAAATTTCTGTAGAAGAAGGAGAAACGGTTGAAATAACACATCCCAATTTTTTTTCCGAACAGTTTGTTGTGGACGAAAAAAACGATTATCAAGTTTATTTAATCGATTCTGGGGACATAAGCAATGTAGAAGAAGTGGTGCTTACCGGTTATACTGGTTATAGAAAAGAGCAAACACCAAATGCTGTTTCTACAGTAGATGCGGAACAAATTAACAATGTTTCGGCAGGTTCCTTTGATCAAGTTCTACAAGGTAAAGTTCCGGGGATGCGAGTAACCTCTAGTTCTGGACAACCCGGCTCTGCAGCGTCAGTAATTATCAGAGGTATGGGTTCTATTAATGGTACACAACAGCCCTTGTACATTATAGACAATGTTCCGGTTGAAGCAAATCGTCTTGAAACAATGAACCCAAACGACGTAGAATCTGTAACGGTTTTAAAAGACGCCTCCGCTAAAGCTCTGTATGGTTCACGTGGTTCTAACGGTGTTGTAATCATTAAAACCAAAAGTGGAAAAAAGGGGCGGTTAGCCATCAGTTATTCATCTCAAACGGGTATTTCTCAACCCGGAAAGCAAAATTTCGAAATGATGAATACAGAAGAAATACTCCGGTTTCAAGAAGAAGTAGGTTTGGAAATTGGGCGTGATATTGGACCCGGGTGGACTTACTCTCCACGAAATCCCAGATATACCAACCAATCTCCGGAAGAACAACTCCGTAGAGACAACATTCTCGATAGTTTACGGGGGATAAACAACGATTGGAGAGAAATGTTCTTGCAAACAGGACGGTATTTCGATCAAAACTTAAGTCTTAGTGGCGGTTCGGACCAAATAGAATATTTTGGTTCTGTAAATTACCACGAACAAGAAGGAATCCTAAAAAACACAGGCCTTAGAAGAATTAGCTTACGTAATAATGTAAAATATACACAAGGAAACTTTACTGCGATGGTTAATACATCCATAGGTTTCTCGAGATCAGAATTTACCTCGAATGAAGGAGGAACCAGTGTAGGATCTCCTTTAGCATCTATGTATTATGCTCTTCCTTATGAAAACCCTTATGGTCCCGATGGAAAATTATATCCGGCTTCTAGAGGAAATATGGTTTTCCTCGATACAAGAGAGGGCGCACGAGGTATTGATGTAATGGAAAATTCCAGAGCAAAAGAAAACCAATTTAAAACAATTATAGGTGTAGATTTAAGATATAAAATTTCACCCGATCTGGAAGCAATGACGCGCGTGGGTGTAGATTATAGAACAATCACCAGCCAAAATTATATCAATCCCGACTCTTATATTGGTTCTATCAATACTGCAGCAACTCTTGGTGGTTCGGGAGCTTTTGGGGAAGGTTATTCGCAATACTTTAATATTATATCCACCTCTGGATTAACTTACTCAAAAACATTTGGGGATAAACACGATATTGAAATTAGTGGTTTTGCCGAATTTAATAGAGAAAACTATCGCTCATTTAATTATACCGGTTTTGGCGTCGATGGTCGCTTGCCCGAAACTCCGGCAGGAATTACCGTAAATACAGAGTTTTTACCAAACATTGGCGGAGGAAGAACCAGCAGCAGCCTTCAATCTTATATGGCTGTAGCGCGCTATACATTCGACAGAAAATATACAATAACCGGTAGTTATAGAAGAGACGGCTCCACAAAAGTTATAAAATACAATCGATGGCACGGCTTCTACTCTTTTGGAGCAAATTGGAACATGAAACGAGAAAATTTCTTGGCAAACAGTCAATTGATAAAGGTTTTATCATTAAGAGCCAGCTATGGACAAACCGCTAGCCAATTTAGTGGAGACTTTTTATACCTTCCCACATATTCCACCAACACTTATTATGGAAACAATATCGGGATGAGACCTGCGAGCCCTGGAAACCCCAACTTCAATTGGGAATTTGTGAATGAATTTAACGTAGGTTTCGATTTGGGACTTTTTCAAGGCAACCGATTAAATGTAAGCGCAGATTTTTATAGTAAAATTACCCAGAACATGTTTATTGATCAGCCGCTGTCGGGAACTTCCGGTTTTATATCATCAATTCCTTTAAGTACAGGAGAAATGAGCAACCGCGGAGTGGAAGTGTCTATTGATGGAATGCTGATAAAGACTCCCGATTTTCAGTGGAGCTTAGGAGCAAATGGTGCTTACAACAAAAATGAAATTACAAGGGTAACCGAAAATGTGGATGAGTTTTTGGATGGCGATACGCGTATTATAAAGAAAGGTCTTCCCTATGGAACATATTACGCCCCAAGATGGGCGGGAGTAAATCCACAAACCGGAGAAGCACAATATTATACCGTAGATGGACAAATTACAACCAATTATGATTTCGATAATTTATCGGTTCCGTTGGATAAAACTTTCCTTCCAAAGTTTACCGGAGGATTTAACACAACTATTGTTTGGAAAAATCTCTCATTTTATACATTGTTTACTTTTGTAGCCGATGTTCATCGTTGGAATAATCAAGATTTCTACATCGAGAACGAACAATATATGACGAGTAATCAGTCGAAAGAAATGCTCTACAACCGATGGAAAGAACCCGGAGACATCGCCAAGCTACAAAGGATCGATATACCAAGAAACTTTACATCTAAAGATATTCAGGATGCTTCTTATTTGCGTTGGAGAAATGTGCGTTTGTCCTACAATTTCGGCGACAATGCATTAAAACAATTAAACTTCATTAAAAATTTTACTATCTACGTTGAAGGAACAAACCTTTATACTTGGACGAAGTTCAGGGGGTTGGATCCTGAAACCAATCTTCAATATGGTCGATTCGGATATCCTTCTGCAAGGACGTTTACCTTAGGTTTAAATATTGATTTTTAAAAGCTAAAAAAATGAAAATATATAAAATAATAATATCCTGTTTCCTTTTGGTCGTTTCCAATTCTTGTAGGCTTGATGATGTTCCTACCGACAGCATCTCGCCAACAAATGCATTCCGTAATGTGGATGATTTAAAATTAGGTCTTATGGGTGCTTATGCCGCACTTGGCAACGACATTGTTACAACGGCCACAATTGTAGGCGATGAAGTGAGAATGCCGGAAGAAAATACGGTTTCAAACAACTCTCTTTATCGATGGATTTACGACTCCGGAAGCGGATCTGTAACTTCACAATTTTATTCTCTTTATCAAGTAATAGACCGGGCAAATAGAGTTTTAGAAAATATTGATCTTGTACAAACAGAGCCTTCAGAAGTAGCTTTAAAAGAACAATACAGAGGAGAATTATTGGCGTTAAGAGGCTATGCTCACTTTGAACTTTTAAGAAACTATGCTTCGGCATTTTCTTCAGATGCTTTGGGGGTGCCTTATATGAAAAGATCTGAAGTGGGAAGCCCCGCAAGAGAGTCTTTCAGTTCCAATATGGAAAATATTCAAGCGGATTTGAATATTGCCAAACAATTAATCCCCTCTTCTTTCAACGACAATACACGAATTACTCGTATTGCTATATCCGCTATTTTAGCTCGTGTAAGTCTTTATAATAAACAATGGGACGATGCTGCAAATTATGCCACAGAAGTTATAGATAAAATGTCTTTAGCCTCTCGAGCAGCATTTCCTTTAATCTGGAAAGATCAATCTAATGACGAAGTTGTTTGGAAACTTGCGCGGGTAACCGGGGATTCAGAATTAGGAGCTACATTCTTCAGACAAGTGGGAGAAATTGCTCTTTATGTTCCATCTTTTAAATGGTTAGATGCTGTTGATCAAACCAACGATGTTCGCTTTGCTGCGTATGTAGAGCATAATCCGGGCAGGCATCAAGCAGATAACAGAAAATCGGAATACTTAATTAATAAATATGTTGGCGGAAATTCATCGCAACCCGGACTTACCGATGTTAAATTATTCAGAATCGGAGAAATGTATCTTATTCGAGCTGAAGCTTACGCCGAATCGAACAACATTCCGGCCGGAACGAACGATTTAAACACATTAAGACGCGCCCGAATTAGTGGTTATTCTAATCAAAACTTTTCGGATAAAGCCGCATTGATTTCTGCAATTTATTCTGAAAGATTTATCGAGTTGGCTTTCGAAGGCCAAAGGTTTTTCGATTTAAAAAGAAGAAATATGGATATAGAACGCTGGGACGAAGACCTCATTAACAGTGTGGATAAAAAAACTTTAACATCGAACGATGCACACTATAATTTCCCAATTCCGGCAGATGAAATGGCTGTAAATAAAAACATGGATCAAAACCCTCATTATGATAATAAATAAAAAACATATAGCCTCTGCAGCATTAATTCTGTTTTTAATGGCATCCGCCTCGTGCAATCCTTCAAGAGAGGACATTGATACTCCTATTCCTCCCGAAGCAACACTTCCGGATGATGATGATGGAGGAGAAACCACGCCTAAAACAAGCCCTGCCTCAATCGGGATTGTAGGAAGCAAAGACGATGTAACCACAGAAACCGAATTTGGATATGTCATTATGGGAGGAAATTACGATGTGGACAATGCGCTGCGTTGGATGATAGATCGATCCGGAGGCGGAGACGTGGTGGTTATTCGCGTTACCGGAGAAGATGCTTACAATGATTATATCTATGATCTGGGAACAGTAAATTCTGTTGAAACATTAAAAATCGATAGCCGAGATTTGGCCAATGATCCTGATGTAGAACAAACCATCAGAAATGCAGAAATGCTGTTTATTGCAGGGGGTGATCAAGCCGATTATGTTAATTTATGGCGGGGAACCAAAACAAATGATGCTATCAACTATTTAATAAATGATAAAAAAGTTCCTGTGGGAGGAACAAGTGCCGGAGCGGCTATTTTAGGAGGTGCATATTTTAGCGCCATCAGTGGTGGTGTAACTTCAGAAGAAGCACTAAACAATCCTTTTTATAACCGAATTACCATTAATCAAAACGATTTTATCCGCGCACCCTATATGGAACACATCATTACAGATCAGCATTTTTCACAGCGGGATCGTCAAGGCAGATTAATGACTTTTCTTGCTCGAATAATATCAGATGGAAACGATGCTCCACAAGGAATTGCTGTTGATGAAGATACCGCAGTAGCAATAGATGAAGAAGGAAAAGCTGTTGTTTTTGGACAAAATTCTGCATACTTTTTAAAAACCGATTTATCCAAAAAGCCAGAAACCCTTCAAAGTAATGAAAAGTTAGTGTGGAGTCATGGAAATGAAGCGGTGGAAGTTTATATCATTGAAGGAAGCCGCTTTGGATCCGGAATGTTTGATGTTAAAACTTTCGATGAGAGTTCTGCAGATGGTGGCGTAAAACAATGGTGGTGGGTTGATTCTGGAACTTTCAGATCACAAGCGAGATAAATAAACTTATAACCTTTGCAAAAAGAAATAAATGAAAATTTTTAAAACAATACTAATAGCTGGGGTATTTGGTCTTCTTTTAGGCAGTTGTACCCAACAAGAGAATAACAAAGAAAATAATCTTGAAAACCCCGACACAACTAAATATGTACTGGTTATTCATGGCGGAGCGGGTGCCATCTCTAAAGACGAAATGACTCCTGAATTGGAAAAACAATACAGAAGTGCTTTGGAAGAAGCTTTAAAATCCGGGTATGATGCAATTCAATCCGGCAAAACAAGTGTAGAGGCTGTACAAGCAGCCATTAATATCTTGGAAGACTCTCCCTTATTTAACGCTGGAAAAGGTGCCGTGTTTAACAACGATGGAAAAAATGAAATGGACGCTTCCATCATGGATGGAGGAAAAATGAAAGCAGGTGCTGTGGCAGAAGTTTCTAATTTAAAAAACCCCATAGACGGAGCCATTGCAGTAATGGAAAAGTCAGAACATGTAATGCTAGCCGGAAAAGGAGCCGAGGATTTTGCTGCTTCTGTAGGACTTGAAATAGTAGACCCTTCATATTTTTGGACAGAAAAACGCTGGCAAGAACTACTTGAAGCCAGAGATGGAATAACCGACGAAAGAACCGCTTCCTTGTTGAAGAAAAAAAAGAAAAAATATCTTGGAACTGTAGGCGCTGTGGCTTTAGATAAAAATGGAAATATAGCCGCCGGAACCTCAACAGGAGGAATGACCAATAAAAAATATGGAAGAATAGGTGATTCCCCGATTATTGGCGCAGGAACTTATGCAAATAATGCAACTGCGGGAATTTCGTGTACAGGTTCAGGAGAATATTTTATACGAGAAGTTGCGGCTCACCGAATTTCAGATTTAATCGAATTAAAAGGGCTTTCCTTAGAAGATGCTATTTCACAGACATTAAAGGAAATTGGCGATGTTGGCGGCGATGGAGGAATGATCGGTCTCAATAAAAAGGGAGAATACTCTATGCAATTCAATACTGAAGGCATGTATCGCGGTGTAGTCGATGAAAAAGGAAATATATCCGTAGCTATTTATGATAAATAATAAAGAAATGGCAAGAGCAATAAACTTAAAAATATTTATTTTCATAGGAATACTTTTCCTCAGCGGCAGCGTTGCAGCACAGCAAACGACGCCCAAAGGAAAGTTGTTTATTATTGGTGGAGGAGAAAAATCTCCTGAATTAACAGCGCAAATGTTGGAAACTGCCAACTTGAAAGCTAACGATTATGTTGCTATATTACCTATGGCCAGCTCCATTCCGGATACAGTTGTAATGGATATCAGAGAAGAAATAAAAGAAGTGTACAACCTTCCCGTGATAGGTTTTAAATTTACCAAAACAGAAGCCCAAGAAAACAAAGCAAAAATAGACAGCGTAAGAAAAGCAAAATTAATCTATATCACAGGAGGAGACCAGAATAGATTTATGAAAGTTGTTAAAAGAACCGCTCTACATAAAGCATTATATGAAGCTTATTTAGATGGTGCCACAATAGCCGGAACAAGTGCAGGCGCGGCGGTTATGTCTAAAATTATGCTAACGGGAGAGCCTGTAAAAACCAGAGATTTTAATGTTATCGAAAGGCAAAACACTAAAACCGCCGAAGGCTTAGGTTTTTTAACGGAAGATATTATCGACCAACACTTCATCAAGAGAAGTCGCTTCAATCGTTTAATAACGGTCTTGTCCTCTTTTCCCGACAAACAAGCCATTGGTATAGATGAAAGTACCGCGATTATTTGTTATCTTGGAGAAGCAAAAGTCGTTGGCGACGGGCAGGTGGTTTTGCTTTCTCACCCTCAAGATTTGAGTGTAGGAAAAGGAGAAAAAATAGGCTTTAAAAATATAAATTTTGCTTTGCTCAAAGCCGGAGACTCCTTCAATTTAAAAACAAAAAAAATAAATATTCATAACGAACCCAAAACAAACTAATATAATGAGACACAAGTTATTTTTTATCTGCGGCCTCTTCTTTTCGATTCTTCTCTTCAATGGTTGTCGGGAGGACGACACTCTTACTAAAGGAGGTGCCGCCGATGTAGAATTTGGCGCCGATAAGACAACAGCCGAAACAATGGAACCCATCCAGTTTACAAGTAATTTAAGTTATTACAAATCTTTTATGTGGTATTTTGGTGATGATACCAAATCCGGTGAAAGAAACCCGCTTAAATTCTATGTAAAACCAGGAAAATATACCGTTACTTTGGAAATCGACGGTAATGTAAATGGTGAAAATTCAAGAACAATGGAAGTTTCTATTCTTCCTGCAGCAACATTTACAATGTCACCAAATGTTCCTAAAGTAGATGAACAAGTGCAATTCCAAGCTCCGGTAATAGAAGATAATACTTATACCGTAGATTCCTATCTTTGGAGTTTTGGAGATGCAGACAACACAACCAAAACCGAGAAAAACCCAACCTTTACCTATACCGAAGAAGGAGAATATGATGTTTCTTTAACCGTTGTAAGTGGCGAATATACCAACACATATACCAAAACTATCACGGTAACTAAAGGAGATGCAGATCCGGGTGAAGAAGATACATTCCTGTATTATATCGACACAGACGATGATGCTATTTTTAAAATGAATTTATCCACCAATGAAATTACCAAATTCTTAGACATTACAGGACAAGGCGGCGCTGGATTAGCATACAATCCCGATGATGGAAAAATTTATTATAGTGATTTTGAAAATGATGACGACGGAAAAATCTGGAGAGTAAACATAGACGGTTCCGGGCGCGAAGCCATTGTAACCGGAATTACCATTCCTTATAATATAGCTTTGGACAGAGCTCATGGCAGAATTTATTGGGCTGACGATGTGGGCAACATTTCAAGAGCCAATTTAGATGGTAGCGATGTAGTTACAGGTGTTGTTCATAACGAAGATTTCATGATGAGAGCTGTAGCTGTTGACGACGTGAATAATAAACTTTATTTTTATGACGTCGATTTGGAAGACATTTATGTGTCGGATTTAGACGGAAATGGCGTAACAAAAATCTACGAAGGAACTTATGGTTATGGGATGTTGGCAGACACAACCAACGGTTGGCTGTTCTTTAACGATTTCGGAGGAGGATTATCAAGATTTGATCTGAATACTGGCGGAAATCTCTTTACCTATGATAGCGACGCTTCCAGAGGTTATGGAATTGCGGTCGACTATAAAGCCGGAAAAGTTTACTGGTCTTATTATACCGGAATTATCAAAAGAGCCAATTTAGATGGATCAGGAGTTGAAGATGTGCTCACAGGATTAGGTACTCCGCGAGGAATAGCCATCGCTGATAAGTAACCCCTTTTACTTACATTTATTAAAAGAGGTGTTTAAAAAAATTTTTAAACACCTCTTTTATTTTATAGGGTGCTCCCAAGAATAAATATTTGTGTTCTAAATTCCTTTTAATTCTAAAGACACTTAATAAAACTTCTTTCTTCCCCATATTTAAATATTTTATCTTATTTTTGAGAAAAATAACACTCCATGACACCATTTGCTTTTTTCGGGTATTTCCTCATTTTTATCGCAGTAATCATTTTTTTTAGCGCCTTCTTCTTGGTTCGCCAACAAACCGCTGTTATTGTAGAGCGCTTTGGAAAATTCCACTCTGTTCGCCGTCCGGGACTTCAATTAAAAGTTCCTATTATCGACCAAATTGCTTCCAGAATTAATTTAAAAATTCAACAATTGGACGTAATGGTAGAAACCAAAACCAAAGATGATGTTTTTGTTCGGATGAAAGTTTCTGTACAATTTCAGGTTTTGCCCGCCAAGGTTTACGATGCGCATTATCAGTTGGAAAACCCTCACAATCAAATTACTTCCTATGTTTTCGATGTGGTGCGCGCCGAAGTTCCCAAAATGAAATTAGATGATGTTTTCGAAAGAAAAGACGACATTGCCATTGCCGTAAAATCGGAACTAAACGAAGCCATGCAAGATTATGGATACGACATTGTAAAATCTTTGGTAACCGATATCGATCCCGACGATCAAGTAAAAGCTGCCATGAACAGAATCAACGCCGCAGAACGCGAAAAAGTAGCCGCTGAATTTGAGGCAGAAGCCGACAGAATTCGCATCGTGGCTAAAGCAAAAGCCGAAGCCGAAAGTAAACGATTGCAAGGACAAGGTATTGCCGACCAACGCCGAGAAATTGCACGTGGTTTATTAGATAGCGTAGATGTTCTGAACAATGTGGGAATAAATTCTCAAGAAGCTTCGGCTCTCATTGTGGTAACACAGCATTATGATACTTTGCAATCCATTGGTGCAGATACCAACACCAACTTAATTCTTCTGCCCAATTCTCCACAAGCCGGAAGCAACATGCTCAACGATATGGTCGCCTCCTTTACCGCTTCCAACCAAATTGGTGAAGCCATAAAAGATGCCCGAAAGAAAAACAAAGGAAATCAATAGTATTATTTGGAAACGCTCAAAATTTGGGCGTTTTTTTGTTTGAAAAATTATTCCCATTACCTTTGATTTAGATTTAAATCTTTTTTCCGATATGAAAAAACCTGCCGATATCGAAAACTATATGCACAACCATTACATACAAAAAAGTAACTGGCTTCGTGCTGCTGTGTTGGGCGCTAACGATGGAATTCTTTCCGTCTCGAGTATCGCAGTCGGAATCGCTGCTGCAAGCTCTAATCGGGAAGCTATTTTGTTGGCAACATTGGCAGGTTTGGTGGCCGGAGCTCTTTCAATGGCTGCCGGAGAATACGTTTCCGTAAGTTCCCAAACCGATATTGAAAAAGCAGATATTGCAAGAGAAGCTGAAGAATTAGAAGAAATGCCGGATATTGAGTTGGAAATGCTTACTCAAATCTATGAAGAACGCGGTTTAAAAAGATCTACTGCGGAAAAAGTAGCGCAAGAACTAACCGAAAAAGATGCTTTGGCGGCACATGTCCGCGATGAATTAGGAATTACCGAAACCAGCAAAGCCAATCCTATTCAGGCGGCTTTGGCTTCGGGAGCGGCCTTTACCTCCGGAGGAATTCTTCCTTTAATTGTAAGTTTCTTCGCCCCGCTTTCTCATATAGAATATTGGCTTTATGGTTCCGCTATTGTAGCTTTAGCATTATTGGGGGCTTTATCTGCAAAAACTGGTGGAGCGCCTATCGGAAAAGCTGTTTTACGAATTTTAATATGGGGAACACTTGCCATGGGTGTTTCTGCGCTGGTTGGCTACGCCTTTGGAATTAGCATATAAATCTGATTTTCAAAAACTTCTTGCTGCGTTTGAAATTCTATTCTTTCATCAATTCTTGTGCTTGTTCTATCGCTGCGGTCGTTACTTTATTTCCACTCAATAACTGAGCGATTTCTTTTATTCTTTCTTCTTGGGAGAGCGGCATAATTGTCGTTTGCGTTTTCCCCTTAACTTCGCGTTTAAATACTTTGTAATTGTTGTTTCCTTTGGCTGCTATTTGGGGTAAATGTGTAATAATAACGAGTTGAAGATGTGCGCTAAGTTCCCGCATAAGTTTGCCCATTTCCTCTGCTATTTTGCCGGAAATTCCGGCATCGATTTCATCTAAAATCAAAGTGGGAAGTTCGTAGATTTCGGCGGTTATTTTTTTTATGGCAAACATTACTCTCGCGCGCTCTCCTCCTGAAATTGCATTTTGAATCGGCAGAAGAGCATAACCTTCATTTGCTTGAAATAAAAGTTCTATTTTGTCTTTTCCATATTTATTGAAATCCTGAGAAGGTGTAAATTGAAAAACCAATTTGGCTTTATTTAGTCCCAAACGTTGAAAAACTTTTTCGCATTTTTCACTAAAAATATGTGCCGATTTTTTACGGTTTTTCGTTAATTCTTTGGATAATTCCGCAATTATACTGGTTTGGTTTTCAATAAATTGTTTGGTTTTTTCTATTTCTTCGGAAAGGTTTATTTGTTGCGTTTCGTTTTTAGATAAATTCTCTTGAATTTCCATCAACTCTTCTACATCCTGAGCCTGATGTTTTAACAATAAATTGTTGATGAGATTTAATTTATAATTTAAATTCTGAAGCTCTTCCGGATCGATTTCAACCTCATCTAATTCTCTTTCAATAGAATTTGAAATATCTTGAAGTTCCAAACGTGCACTTTCTATTCTTTGCAACAAATCCCCATATTTGGGCTGAAATTTGGAAACGCCATTAAGTTTATTTCTTACTTCTAAAAGCGCTTGTAACACGCCTATTTCTTCATTCTGTAATAATCCCAAACCCGAAGAAAGTTCTTGAATAATCGTTTCGGCATTTTCCTGAGTTGCCAACTGGGATTTTATCTCTTCTAAATCTACGGTTTCTAATTCGGCGACTTCTAATTCATTTAACAAAAATCGGTGATAATCTCTCTCTTGTGTGGATTTAGAAAGTTGGTTTTCTAATTCTTTTAGCTTATTTTTTGCGTTTATAAATCTTTGATATTCTGATTGATATTTAGAAAATTCTTTCGTGCTTTCTCCTATTCCATCCAGAATATTAAATTGATAAGATTCTTCGAATAAATTGGAGTTTTCAAACTGAGAATGAATGTCGATAAGGTTTTCCGTAAAACGTTTTAATACATTTAAAGTTACCGGAGTATCGTTAATAAACGCTCTGGATTTTCCCGCTGAACTAAGTTCTCTTCGAACAATAGTCTCCGTTGTAAAATCCAAATCATTTTCTTGGAAGAATGAAAAATGTTGCTCTTTATTGATTTTAAATGTTGCTTCTACAATGCTTTTTTCATCGGGATTTCCTACTATATTGCTGTCTGCTCTCTCCCCCATTATCAATCTTAAAGCACCCAGCAAAATGGATTTTCCTGCGCCGGTTTCTCCCGTAATTACTTGCATGCCGGAATGTAAATCGACTTCCAATTCGTCGATTAAAGCAAAATTGCGGATATAGATTTTAGATAACATTCGCTATTTCCATTTATTCCAATATTCGTCGCTATCTTTTGGAGATAACATGTTGAACATATTTCGCAAATCGTTTACGTTGATTCCCGCAGTGTTTCTGCCATTGAAAACATTGAATATTTCCATTTTTTTGGTATCGATAAACAAACTTAAAGGATAATTCATTTGGAAGTTGTTTTCGTAAGTTTTCAAGCCCATCAGTTGCTTGGATATTTCTTGTTTTGCTCTGTTTTCGTTTGTTGCCATTAAATCCATTCCAAACCGATGATAACGATAGGAAATCGTGCGTAAATTGTTGTTTTGCTGATTTAAAATCTCATCAATAAGCGCTCCACGAACTCTGGGTCCTTCAGTAGAATTCCACCCGGCGTAGTTTTGTTGTCCTGTGGCGTTTCTTGCAATTCTCTGTGCTTTTTCAAACCACGGAGTTCCTCCTAAATTTTGAAAAGAATCTGCATCGTAACCTAAAATTAAATAGGTATAAAAACTGATAACATCGATGAGGTTTTTCCCCGAAAACTGACGCTCATTAAACACCAAATTTTCATTTTCCACATATTCAAACCCGAAATTGGTGTCGTTAATATTTAAAATAGGAGATTCGTATGCGCTTTGATAAACAGGGCGGGCGCTTTGCACAATAAGTGAACCTTTATATTGGTTTCCGCTTCGTTCCGTAATAATAAGTGAAAAAGTGCATTTTATTTTTTCAAACGGTTTTAGTCGCTTTCCTGTCCAGCTGGTATTGTTGATAAAATCTTTAAGCGATCTTTCAAGAGCTTGATAGGCTTGTTGATTGGAGCCGCCTATTTGTTGAGAATTGACCGTAACAACCGCCTGTAATTCTTGCGCCTGAAGAAAATATCCGCAAAAAAGTAACCAAAAGAAGGTCAAAAGTTTCATATTCATTATTTGTGCTAAATTAAAAATTAGTTTTCACTTTGTATTACTACTTCCCTATTTTGCTTTCAATTGTGTTTAAAATATCTTTCGCTACTTCGGATTTACTTTTTAGTTGAAAGCGCGTTGCTGTTCCATCTTGAGCAAAAATTGTGATTTTATTGGTTTTACCTCTAAACCCCGCTCCTTCATCTTGCAAGGAATTTAAAACGATAAAATCCAAATTCTTTTCTTTTAATTTCTTTTGAGCATTTTCCTCTTCGTTGTTTGTTTCCAAAGCAAAACCTACAAGAAATTGGTTCTTTTTCTCCTCTCCCATTTTTCGAAGGATGTCGGGGTTTTTCACCAGTTCTATGGTTAAAGAATCTTCTTTTTTCTTTATTTTATTCTTAGAAAAATTCTTCGGAGCATAGTCGGCTACCGCTGCGCTCATAATGGCAATATCTACATCTTTAAAATATTGAAATACTTCATTATACATCTCTTTTGCAGAGTTTATATCTATTCTTTTTATCTTGGGGTTTTGTAAATGTTGTTGAGTTGGGCCGGAAATTAAAATGACTTCCATTCCTCTTGCTGCCGCTTCTTCGGCTAATGCAAAACCCATTTTCCCCGAAGAATGGTTTCCTATAAAGCGCACCGGATCTAAAGATTCATAGGTTGGTCCGGCGGTAATCAAGATTTTTTTATGTTTTAAAGGGCTTTTTATTTCCGATTCAAAATATGAATTTAATGCTTCACAAATCATTTCCGGCTCTGCCATTCTTCCTTTTCCGGATAATCCGCTCGCCAATTCTCCTTCTTCTGCGGGAATTATTTTTACTCCCCAAGACTCCAATTGTTTTAAATTCTGTTGCGTGGTTGGATGTGCATACATATCCAAATCCATTGCAGGAGCGATAAATACTGTGCTTTTAGCAGAAAGATAAGTGGCAAGAAGAAGATTGTCTGCCTGCCCAATAGTCATTTTAGCCATTGTGCTGGCGGTACAAGGAGCTATAAGGAAAACATCTGCCCATTCTGCCAGAGCTACATGGTTGTTCCACGTTCCGTTTTCGTCGTAAAAATCGGTAAAAACTGGATTTTTAGATAAAGTGGAGAGGCTTAATGGAGTTACAAAATCGTGGGCGTTGGGAGTTAATATAATTTTTACGGAGGCGCCTTGTTTTATAAGTTCTCTTACCACCCAATGGATTTTGTAGGCGGCAATTCCTCCGGTAATGCCTATTAAAATGTTTTTACCCCGAACGCTCATTTTTGAAAATTTTAGTTAATAATACGACAAAAAGATGTCTTTTGAAAACATCTTTTTGCCAAATTTGTGTAAAACGGATTACTTTTTTATTCTTCTACTCCAGTTCTTCTGTAATAGATTTCATCATTTAACCATTCTTCAACTGCGATAGAAGTGGGTTTGGGTAATCTTTCGTAGTTTTTCGAAATTTCGATTTGTTCGCGGTTTTCGAAAACTTCTTCCAATGTGGCATTATGAACGGCGAATTCATCTAATTTCTGGTGAAGTTCCGTTCTGATTTCTGCATTTATCTGCTCTGCTCTTTTACCAATAATAACGATGGCTTCATAAATACTCCCTACTTTATTTTCAATTTTATTTCGGTTATATGTAATCGTATTAAGTGGTGCTTTTGATTCTTTAAAGCTCATAATGATTGTTTTATCTTGTCTTTATCTTTTTTATAATTTTACTCCTGCTTCCGGTGTGTTTTGTTTGGCTGATTCTCTCTGCAAATCTTCTACCTTTTTGTTGTATTCCATTTCTTCTTTGCTTTCGCCATTTTTATTGCTTTCTTGCAGTCTTTCTAATTTTGCTTGGCGCTCTGCCAACTTTGCTTCATATTCTGATTTGGCTTTGGTAAAAGCTTCTTTTTCCTTCAAGAGTTCTTCTCGGATTTTTACCGCTTCTTCACTGTTTTCTGAGTCTGGATAGTCTTTTTCTACTTGTTTGGTAAATGCTATTGCGCTTTCTAATCGCTCTTCTTTTAAGTCGAAAATAGAACCTTTTGCCAATCTTTCTTGGGCTCTCATACGATAGTTGATAATCTGCGGCCTCAACTTTGTGGAAGGATAATCTTCCAAAACATTTTCGAAAGAAAGATCTGCGGCTTTATAATCCATCATTTTATAGTATTGCCGCGCGATTTCGTAATATTTTAACTCCAATTTATAAGTTAATTCTTCTATTAACTCGGAAATGTTTTTGGTTCTTTCCGAATCGGGATAATTATCTAGAAAACTTTGCAATTCGTCTATTGCCGAAATGGTGCTTTCTTGATCTAAATTATAATCCAAAGATCCTTGATAATAGCAAATCGCGGCCATATATGCAGCTTCTTCTGCTCTTTCATCGCTAGGATAACCTATAGCAAAACTCTTGAAACGATGCCCAGCCAGTTGATAGTTTTTATCATAATAATTGGCATAAGCCACTTTATATACCACTTCTGCGGCATCAGGAGTTCCCGCTACCATTTTGGGCAAAAGTTCATATAATTCGATGGCTTGACGCCACTTCTTTTGAGCGTAATAATCGTTTGCCGTCGCTAAAATGACGTCTTTATTTTGGCTTTTCATGGCATTGTCAAATTGCTTATTGCAAGATGTGGTTGCCATAAAGACCGAAATAATCGCTATTGCTGTAATCTTTCTCATAGATTAATCTTTGGGCGAAGATTAAAAAATATTGGTTCTTCGACTTGCAAAAATAGGTTTTTTTTTGCAAATGCTTCATTTCCTTTTTGTAGAGAATGAAGTTTTAAGAATATTTTAGCATTTGAAGTTTTACTTCTTCGTTTTCAATTCTTTTATTTCCCTATCTATATCAGGATATTTTACCTGCATATCTTCCAAAAGAGAAGCGTCCATTTTAATGGCTTTATTTAATGCCGCTCTGGCTTCTTTGGCGTTATTTAAATGGAAATAACAATTGCTTAATTGATAAAAAAGTTCGGCTCTTCGGTGCTGTTTTAATGCTGCTGAAATGATGGTTGTTGCGTACACATAATTTTCGGCCAACATAAGAACCTCCACATAAGTGTACCAATTGAAAAAGCTTTTACTATCCAAATCTACCATTCTGCGCAAACACAAAAGCGCTTGTTCTATTTTTCCCAAACTGATGAAAAGAAAAGCCATTTTTTTCTGTAATTCTACATCGTTTTCCGCGTATCTTGAAGCTTCTTTTGCAAAATGAAGGGCTTGGGGAAGATTTCCTAAAGATTCATATACCTCGGAAATGGAAATCATAACGGGATAAAATTGAGGATCTTCGTGAAGGGCTTGTTGAAAAGCTTTCAATGCTTCTACCGGCGACTTCATTTTTTGATAACATTGTCCTATTTTATAAAAAGAATAGGATTTTGTAAACTCGTATTCTTGGGATTCTTTATAGGTTTCAATAGCTTTTTTCCAATCCTCCAAAGCTTCGTAACACGCTGATTTATGAGAATATACTGAAATAATGCTTGGGTTTATGGCCAATAAAAAATCGAATCCTTTTATGGCTTCCTCATAATCTCTTCTGTTGAAATGTAAGTTGGCATATTCGAACCAAGCGGTTTCGGAATATGGATATTGATCCAAATATTGGTTGATAAACCTTAATGCTTCTTCGTTTTTGTTTAAATCGGAATAACAAAACATGATGTTTTCCAATGCGTAATCGTCCTGAGGATCGGATGCCAATGCTTTTTTGTAATGTTTTAGTGCAGAAAAAGGATTGTCTATATTTTGGTATTCATCTGCAATAAAATTATTTAGATAGGCTTGATCTTCGTCGTCTTTTTCCAAAGCTTTTTTACAAAGATCTATTGCTTTGTGGGGATTTCCCATATTGGAATAATACTTGGCGCAGGTTATTAAAAATTCCAAATCGTCTTTGGCAATGCCTTCCAAATCGTTGATGCGTTTTTTGGCTTGTCGAAAATCGTTTCTTTCCACAAACAAATCCAATTCTTTTATTTTTAAATTAACAGAATCGGGATAAAGCTTCAGCGCTTTGTTAATCGCTAATTCGGCGTATTGAAAATCTCCTATTTCGAGGTAATAAGAAACAATTTCTTCGTATTCATCGGTATCGAAAAAAGTTTCTTCGTTATTTTCAATCATTTCTTCGAAGCGTTTTACCACTTCATTTTCAAAAAACGGTTCCAAATAATATCAAATTATAGATTGAATTTCGGAATTTTTTCCGACACTTCCAAACTAAATTAAGGTTTTAATTTTAGCAATTACATCCAAGGCCAATTGGTCTGCTGCCTCTTGGGTTTTGGCTTCGGTATAAATTCGGATAATTGGTTCGGTATTCGACTTACGAAGATGTGCCCAACTATTGATAAAATCTATTTTTACTCCATCAATCGTGGTTACTTTTTCGTTTTTATATTCCTTCTCGACCTTTTTCAACAGGGCGTCTACATTGATTTTCGGGGTTAATTCTATTTTATTTTTACTCATAAAATAGGAAGGATATTTTTTTCGTAATTCTGAAACGGAAATCCTTTTTTGCGCAATGTAAGATAAAAACAGCGCTACGCCTACTAAGGCATCTCTTCCGTAATGCAATTCGGGAAAAATAACGCCTCCGTTTCCTTCTCCTCCAATAATTGCATTTTTCTCTTTCATTTTCTCTACCACGTTTACTTCTCCTACTGCGGCGGCGTAATACTCGGATTCCAAAGAATGCGCCACATCTTGTAATGCTCTGCTGGAAGATAAATTGGAAACGCTTACTCCTTTTTGATTTTGTAAAATGTAATCGGCAACCGCCACCAAAGTATATTCTTCTCCAAACAATTCCCCATTTTCATCTACAAAAACCAAGCGATCTACATCGGGATCTACCACAATTCCTAAATCGGCGTTTTCTTGGGGAACTCTTTTACAAATTTCTTCCAAATGCTCTTTTAACGGCTCGGGATTGTGGGGAAAATCTCCGCTGGGTTCGCAATAGAGTTTTACCACATCGCAACCCATTCTTTCCAAAAGAGCCGGAATGGCAATTCCTCCGGTAGAATTTACGGCATCTACCACGATTTTATATCTTTTCTCTCGCACGTATCCCGCAAAAACCTGTGGAAGTTTTAATACTTTATCGATATGTGTTTCAATGCCTTTGTCGTTTTTAGAATAAGCTCCCAAAGAATCTATTTCCGCATACACAAAGTCCTCTTTATCAGCGATTTTTAAAACATCTTTTCCGTCTTTCGCATTGATAAATTCTCCTTTTTCGTTGAATAGTTTTAATGCATTCCACTGCTTTGGATTGTGGCTTGCGGTAAATATAATTCCTCCGTCGGCTTTCATTTCGGGAATCATTATTTCCACAGTGGGGGTGGTGCTTAATCCTAAATCGATAATGTCAATTCCCAAAGATTGAAGGGTAGAAGAGGCTATTTTAGAAACTACCTTTCCGGAAATTCGTGCATCGCGCCCTACCACCAAAGTCAGATTTTGTTTTTTGTGCTTTTTCTGTAGCCAAACTCCAAATGCCGATGCAAATTTTACAATATCCAAGGGGGTAAGATTGTCTCCTGTTTTTCCTCCTATTGTCCCCCTTATTCCCGAAATACTCTTAATTAATGCCATAAATCTCGTTAAAAAAACGGTGCAAAATTACAAAATTTTTGGCAAAATATCTTATGCTTCTCTTTTAATCTAAGTAAGCATTCCTCCGTCCACATTTAAAACCTGGCCGGTAATGTAGGAAGATAAATCACTGCCTAAAAACACACATGCATTGGCCACATCTTCAGGTTGTCCGCCGCGTTTCAAGGGAATAGCTTCTCTCCAAGATTGCACGGTTTTTTCATCGAGAACGCCCGTCATTTCTGTTTCTATAAATCCGGGAGCAATGGCGTTGCAACGGACATTTCGAGAACCCAGCTCTAAAGCGATTGATTTGGAAAAACCGATAATACCCGCTTTGGAAGCAGCATAATTGGCTTGTCCGGCATTTCCTTTTACTCCCACCACAGAAGCCATATTAATAATGGAACCTCCTTTGTTTTTCATCATGGGTTTAATTACCGCTTTGGTAAGATTAAAAACGGAATCTAAATTGATTTTTATCACTTTATCCCAATCTTCTTTTGACATTCGAAGCATTAAATTGTCCTTAGTAATACCGGCATTGTTGATTAAAATATCAATTTTTCCAAAATCTGCCAAAACTTCTTCTACCAGTTTCTGTGAGGCTTCATAATCCGAAGCGTCTGATTGATAGGATTTTACTTTGCTTTTTTTACCTAGTTCTTCCTCTAAAACTTTAGCTTTATCTACAGATCCGGCATAGGTAAAAGCCACCTGAGCGCCTTGTTGAACGAAGACTTCAGCAATTCCTTTTCCTATTCCTCTTGTGGCTCCTGTAATCAGCGCCACTTTTCCTTCTAATAATTTCATGTGTTATTTTTTAGCTTATTTATTCCTTTTGATATTTTTTTGATATTCGGTTCTTTATAATAAAATCTTACATTCTGAATATATTGCTTTTCTATTTTTTAAAATTATTTATCACGAGAACTATTTCTCCTTTTAGTTTTTTTTCATTCGAAAAATCTATCAATTCTTGAATGTTTCCTCTTTTGGTTTCTTCGAATTTTTTAGAAATTTCTCTGCTTAAACTCACTTGTGTGTCTTCGCCAAAAAACTCCTTTATTTGTAGCAGGGTTTTGTTTATTTTATGTGGACTTTCGTACAAAACTATGGTTTTATTTTCTTCCGACAATTCTTTTAATTTGGTTTGTCTTCCTTTTTTTGGGGGTAAAAAGCCTGCAAAATAAAAATCGTGATTGGGAAAGCCCGACACCACAAGGGCCGGGACAAAAGCTGTTGCTCCCGGCAAGCAAATCATATTGATGTTTTTTTCTGCTCCCGCCTTGGCAAGAAGATATCCCGGATCCGAAATTCCCGGTGTTCCTGCATCGGTAATAATGGCGATGTTTTGTCCGTTTTCTAAATCCGTTATAACTTTCTGCGTGGAATGGTGTTCGTTATGTAAATGATAAGATTTCAGCGGCTTGGATATTTCGAAATGTTTGAGCAAAACTCCGGAAGTTCGTGTGTCTTCACACAAAATATAATCTACTTCCTGAAGCGTTTTAATCGCTCGGAAAGTCATATCTTCCAAATTCCCGATAGGAGTGGGGACAAAATATAAAGTGCCGCTCATTTTAGTTGATCTTCTACCAGTTGCCACAAACGCTGGGCGTATTCATCAACATTTTTCCACTGTTTTTCGTGATAAATTTCGCTGAGATATTCTTTGGCTTCTGTTAATGTTTTTGATGTTCTTAGTTGGTTTAATACTTTATCCATTTCCTCATTGTTTCCACCAAAAAGCTTTTTAGAAAAGGCGAATTTATCGTTTAAATCTAATTTTATTTTTTCTTTCGGAAAGTGGCTGGGAGTATAATTTTCTTCGGTGGAAGACATGGCTTCTTCTCCTTTGGCTTTTATTCCTTTTATCGTGGCTAACTTTACTCTCAATTCGTTTTCTTTTTTATTCTTTTCTTCTGCTTTCTCGGAAATTTGTTCTACAACGATGCTTTGTGCGCTTTTTTCTGCGGTGGTTTTTTCATCAGAAACATCTTTTGTTTCTTCGTTTACACCAATGTTTTTATTTTCCTCAACGGATTTATGTGTTTTTTCTAAATTTTGTATGTCCTGATTTACAGTATCTTGCTTCATTGCATTATCGTATTTTTTTTCCACTTCTTCTTCTTTTGCTAAAGCTTCTTCTGTGTTTTCGTGATGTGGATTTACGGCAAGCATGGCATCCAATTCCTCTTTTCTTTGGTGTAAATCTATTTCTTCTTCCTGCAACATTTTCAGAAAAACTATCTTTTCGCATAATGATTGTGCTTTCTGATAATGAGACACCAATCCTGAAACGGTTTCCACAGACTTTATTTCTTCGGCAAGGCTCTTTACTTCTTTTAAAATTCTTTCAGGAATATCATATGAATTTTGAGACATAATTTTCGTAGTTTTGAGGTGAATTTATATGTGCTAATTTACCAAATGTTTTTAGAAAATACAATCAAAAGTCCGAGACAAAGCGGGTGGATGGAAGTGATTTGCGGATCTATGTTTTCCGGAAAAACGGAGGAACTTATTCGCAGGTTGCGCCGTGCAGAAATGGCGGGTTTGGAAGTAGAGATTTTCAAACCACAAACCGATACGCGCTATTCGGAAGAAGATGTTGTTTCCCATAATGATAATAAAATAAAAAGCACTGCGGTAAATAATCCCGATGAAATTCTGTTGCTGGGTTCCAACTGCGATGTGGTGGGAATTGATGAAGCCCAATTCTTTAACGAGAGAATTGTAGGTGTTGCCAATCAACTTGCCAATTCGGGTGTTCGGGTAATCATCGCCGGGCTGGATATGGATTTTAAAGGAAGACCTTTTGGTCCGATGCCTTTTTTAATGGCAACAGCCGAATATGTTACCAAAGTGCACGCTATTTGCAAACGTACCGGAACTTTAGCACATTATTCTCTGCGCACAACTTCTAATGAGGATTTGGTTCAATTGGGTGAAACCGAAAGTTACGAAGCGGTAAGCAGAAAAGTGTTTTGTGAAGAAATGGAAAAAAGAAAACATGGAGTATTCAGTAAAGGAACTGGCGAGGAAAACTAATTCCGAAATCTTTGGCGAGGAAAATTTAATAATTGAGGAAATAATTTTCGATAGCCGCCTTATTTTTTCATCCCAAAATTGCGCTTTTATCGCTATTGATACGCCCAAAAATTCCGGAAAAAACTTTATTCCCGATGCTGTAAAAAAAGGAATAAAAGTAATTATCAGCACCGAAAAGAATCCAAATTTTCCCGAAATTACTTGGATAATTACTCCAAACACCACCCAATTTTTAAGAATTCTCGCCAAAAAACACTTCGAGAATCTTTCTTTAAAAACCATCGGAATTACCGGAAGCAACGGAAAAACCATTGTAAAAGAATGGTTGTACCAATGTTTGTGGAATGAAAAAAAAGTGGTGAAAAGCCCCAAAAGTTACAATTCTAAAATCGGGCTTCCTCTTTCCTTGCTGGAAGCCGATGTTTCGGATGAAATCGGGATTTTTGAAGTGGGAATTTCCCAACCTACTGAAATGGAAAAACAGGTGGAAATTTTCCAGCCCAATATTGGAATTTTTACGTATTTGGGAACAGCACATTCCGAATACTTTCAGGATGAAAAACAAAAATTGGATGAAAAGCTGAAATTATTTCGTTTTTCAGATACTATTATTTTTAACGGAGATAATTCTTTAGTTTTAAATACTATAAAAAATACTTATCCTGAAAAGAGGTTAATTTTCTATGGATTAAAAAGTTATAATAGCGTTTATATCAAAAGTCCTCTCGATCAAAAAGAAGCTTTTGATATTCAATTGCAAGACAACCAAGTAATTAAAATTCCTTTCCAAAATAGAGACGGTGCTACTTTTCATAATGCTTTGGCTGTTATCGCTACTTTAAAAGAGCTTGGAATTGAAAACAACGCCATTGTAGATAAACTCAACGCTTTAGAAGCTATAGAAATGCGAATGGAATCGGTAATGGGAAAATTTAATAACCTGATTATCAATGATTCTTATAATTTAGATTTAGATTCTCTAAAAATTGCTCTTAAAACGCTTTCGCAATACAACAACCCCAAAAAAGTGTTGGTTTTAACGGATATTGTAGATGTAAAAGACGATTCGGAACATCTTTATTCTGCGGTGGCTTCTTTGGTAAATGAGCAATTTTTTGATAAAATTTTCTTGATTGGAAACCGAATTACACAATTCGAAAATTACTTTTCCAGTCCCGTTTTTTCATTTAAAAATACCGAAGAACTTTATAATAATGAGGTTTTCGAGAATATCGAAAATTCATTAATCCTTTTAAAAGGAGCTCGAAAATTCGGATTGGAAAATCTGAAAAAAGAATTAGAACTTCAATCTCACGATACCGTTTTGGAAGTCAATCTAAATGCTATTGTTCATAATATCAATGTTCACAAAAGCTTTTTAAAACCTACCACAAAAATGATGGCGATGGTAAAAGCTTCTTCTTATGGTTTAGGAAGATACGAAATTGCCGAGCTATTACAACATCATAATATTGATTATCTTGCAGTTGCATACGCGGATGAGGGTATGGATCTTCGGAAACACAATATTACGCTTCCTGTAATGGTAATGAATCCGGAGCTAAATAGTTACGGAACTATTATCGATTATAAATTGGAACCGGAAATTTATAATTTTAAAGTTTTAAATCTCTTTATAGAAAAGTTGAAAAGAAAAGGAGTGGGAGAGGGCTATCCCATTCATATAAAATTGGAAACGGGAATGCACCGACTTGGTTTTCAGAGAGAAGATTTGAATTTATTGTTCGAAATTGTAAAACAAAATCGTCTTAAAATTGCAAGTATTTTTACCCATTTAGCGGCGGCGGACGATCCTAAAGAAGAACAATATACGCTTCAGCAAATCAAATTTTTTAAAGAAAATTCAGAATTTATACTTCAAAACCTTAATTACCGCCCGATTTTACATGTTTTAAATTCTCCGGGAATTACAAATTATACTGATTATCAATTCGATATGGTTCGTATAGGAATTGGAATGATTGGCTATTCTTCCAATCCTAAAATAAAACCTTTGTTGCAAAATGCAGTTTGTTTTAAAACCATTATTACACAAATTGCCAAAATACATTCAGGAGAAACAGTGGGATATAACCGCCGTTTCAAAACTATGAAAGACACAAAGATAGCAACAATTTCTGTTGGTTATGCAGACGGAATCCCACGCTCTTTGAGCAATGGAACAGGTTTTGTAGGAATTAAGGGAAAATTATATCCCATTCAAGGAAATGTTTGTATGGATATGCTGATGGTCGATATTGGAGACGCTGATTTAAAAGAAGGTGATGAAGTAACCATTTTTAACGATTTGCCTTCTTTAGAACAATTCGCCACTTGGGCAAACACCATTCCATACGAAATACTGACATCCATCTCACAACGAGTAAAAAGAATATATATAAAAGATTAAATGAGGAAGATTCTATTCATTTTCGGTTTTATTTTGTGCATTACTTCCCATGCGCAAGTAAAAGAAGGTTTGGAAATTCCTCCTCATCCCAAAATAGGATTATCTCTCAGCGGCGGTGGTGCAAAGGGTTTTGCACACATTGGCGTATTAAAAGTTCTAGATTCTTTAGGAGTAAAAATAGATTATATTGGTGGAACCAGTATGGGTGCTATTATTGGCGCTTTATACGCAACCGGACACTCCGGAGAAGAAATTGAAAATATAGTTCTCAACACCGATTTTTACAGTGTTTTAAGCAACAGAAGTCCACGCGCCGAAACTTCCTTTTTCGAGAAAAATGTAGATAAATATTTAATGAGCATTCCTTTGGTAAAAGGGAAAATTATCCTTCCTTCGGGGCTTTCTTCCGGCCAAAAGAATTTGGCATTGCTCAAAAATTTGTTCAAAGATTATTCTGAAATAAATGATTTCAGCCAGTTACCCATTCCGTTTTTCTGTGTTGCTACCAATATAGAAAACGGCAAATACAAGGTAATGAAAGAAGGAGATTTGGCACTTTCTGTTTTGGCAAGTTCTGCTTTTCCCGGATTATTAAATCCCGTTGAGATAGGGGATAGCTTATATGTAGATGGCGCTATTTCTATAAATTATCCTTCTGGTTTGCTAAAAGAGCAAGGAATGGATATTGTGATTGGGGTTAATTTAGATCAAGGTTTTGAAAAGAAAGAAAATCTCAATAATATCATTTCTATTTTAGATCAAATAATTTCTTTCGGAATTGCTCGGGAAACTGAAAAACAAGTAAAACAAACCGACATCAATATTCAACCTGTTCTCGATGGAATAGGAGTTGCCAGCTTCGACGAGAAGGAAAATACCATCCAAATAGGGCATGATGAAGCCGTTCGTTATTCCGGAATATTGGAGCAATTGCCTCACAGAACGGTGGAAGATTTATCCTACAAAAAGCCTTTTTTTACCGATGTGTACAAAATAGATGCTCTGGAAGTCGATGGAGATCACCTTTATGATAAGAACTATATAAAGGGAAAATTGGGATTTAAAGAACCTTCTTATCTCACTTTTCCGGCTATCAATAAAAAAATTGATCGGCTTTATGCAACGAATAATTATTCGTTTATAAATTATGATTTACAAAATAATAATGGTAAAAATATTTTAAAATTAAATGTTATTGAAGATGAATCCAGATTATTTTTAAAATTCGGTTTACATTATGATAATATTTTTAAAACCGGACTTTTAACCAATGTAACTTTAAAAAGAGCCGTTTTCAAAAATTCAACAGCAAGTTTAGATGTTATTTTTGGAGATAAACCCCGATATTATTTCAATTATATAATGGATAACGGTTATATTCCCGGTTTCGGAATTTATTCTTCCGCCATGCAATTCGAGCAAAAAGACAACGAAGGTAATATATATGAAAAATGGACTTGGATAAAAAATTCGGTTTATATACAATCGGTATGGCGAGATAAATTTGCGATAGGAGGTGGATTGAGCCACGATATATTCACAATTGATGATATTTTGAACAAAGATTCTCATAAATTTTTATATCCTTATTTATTTTTAAAAACCGATACACAGGACAATATAGAATTTCCCACCCGAGGATTTTATGTAGATTTACAAACAAGATTTGTGAATTTATTTGAAGATAATAAAGAAACGACCATGCAAATCACGGCAAACGTAAAACTAAACTTCAATATTACTCCTCGTTTAACCTATCGGTTTTCTGGCTTTATGGGAACCAGCTTTGGCGATTCTCCGGGGTTATACACATATAAATTAGGAGGGTTATTCGAGCAGGATTTACAAAATTTTGTTTCCTTCGGGGGGTATCATTTGGAACAAATGGAAAACAATAATCTGTTGAGAATATCGAACGATTTTCAATACCGGATCTTTAAAAATTATTTTATTATTGCAAATTATTCCACAGCAAGCTTGTTTCCGGACATCAAAAACACCGAATTTTTAAACTTTAAAAACAATTCCTTTGGCCTTACAGCGGGTTATAAATCTCCTTTTGGCCAAATTAAATTAAATTACAGCAAGTCTTTCAATCACTCACAAAGTGGCATCTTTAATGTGATTTTGGGACACTGGTTTTAGATTATGAAAATCAATTTTTATTACGAAAATACTACACCTTTACAAGAAGAAGAAAAACGAATTCAGTGGCTGCAAAGCATTATAGAATCCGAAGGAAAAAAACTGGGCGAAATTACCTATATTCTTTGCAATGATGAATATTTATTATCCATCAACCAACAATATTTACAACACGATTTTTATACCGACATTATTACTTTTGATTATTGTAAAGGCAAAACCATTTCTGGCGATATTTTCTTATCTTTGCAACGTGTTTTTGATAACTCTTCTCTGTTGAAAACCAATGAAGAAGAAGAAATAAACAGAGTTTTAGCACATGGTATTTTACACCTTTGTGGCTACAAAGACAAGAGCGAACAAGAACAAAAACAAATGAGAGAAAAAGAAAATTTCTATTTAAAAAAATACAATGTTTCACGTGAAACAAAATAAAATATGTTTGAGGAAATATACGATGTAATTGTAGTAGGAGGCGGCCATGCCGGATGTGAAGCTGCCGCTGCTGCTGCCAATATGGGATCGAAAACTCTTTTGGTTACAATGAATTTGCAAAATATTGCCCAAATGAGCTGTAATCCCGCTATGGGTGGAATTGCAAAAGGACAGATTGTTCGGGAAATTGATGCTTTGGGTGGTTTTTCAGGAATTGTAGCCGATAAAAGTGCCATTCAATTCAAAATGCTGAATCTCTCGAAAGGTCCTGCTATGTGGTCTCCAAGAACCCAAAACGACAGAATGCTTTTCTCCGCAGAATGGCGAAAAGTTCTGGAAAACACACCTAATTTGGATTTTTTCCAAGATATGGTGAAAAATCTACTAATTGAAAACGGAAAATTAAAAGGTGTAAAAACTTCCTTAGGAATTGAAATTCAAGCTAAATCCGTTATTCTGACCAATGGCACTTTTTTAAATGGTTTAATTCACGTGGGAGAAAAGCAATTGGGTGGTGGTAGAATGGGGGAACCTAAAGCTTTCGGAATTACAGAACAACTGGAAACATTAGGTTTCCAGGCCGGAAGATTGAAAACAGGAACTCCTCCTCGTGTGGATGGACGAACAATTGACTATTCCAAATTAACAGAACAACCTGGTGATAGCAATCCACAGACATTTTCCTACCTCGATTTGCCGAAACTTACACATCAAAAAAGCTGTCATATAACTTACACAAACCAAAATGTTCATGATATTTTAAGGGAAGGTTTCGATCGCTCTCCAATGTTTAATGGCTCTATTAAAAGTATTGGTCCGCGCTATTGTCCCAGTATAGAAGACAAAATCAACCGTTTTGCGGAAAGAGATCGACATCAAATTTTTGCAGAACCCGAAGGCTGGAATACGATTGAAGTGTATCTCAATGGCTTTAGTACATCGCTTCCGGAAGATATTCAGGTAAGGGCTATGCACGAAATTCCCGGTTTTAAAAATGCAAAAATATTCAGACCCGGATATGCTATTGAATACGACTATTTTCCGCCTACTCAGCTGAAACATACTTTAGAAACTAAATTAATAGATAATTTATATTTTGCAGGACAAATTAACGGCACCACAGGTTATGAAGAAGCCGCTTGCCAAGGCCTTATGGCAGGTATAAATGCACACAACAAAGTACATGAAAAAGAAGAATTTATATTAGGAAGAGAAGAAGCTTATATAGGCGTTTTGATTGATGATTTAATTACCAAAGGAACAAAAGAACCTTACAGAATGTTCACTTCTCGCGCCGAATATCGCTTGCTTTTGCGACAAGATAATGCAGATATCCGATTGACAGAAAAATCTTATCAAATAGGATTGGCAACATCTGAAAGAATGAAAAAAGTAGAAGAAAAAATAAATAAAAGCGATAAACTAGAAGAATTTCTACAAGAATTATCACTTAAAAAAGAACAAATAAATCCTATTTTAGAAGAAAATAATTCCAGTTTGGTGGACCAAAGTTACCGCGCTTCTAAAATATTAACCCGCCCAAATATCACTTTGGATAAACTTTCGGTAATAGAAAATATAGCCACTGAACTAAAAAAATACAAAGAAGAAATAAAAGAACAGGCCGAAATAAACATTAAATACAAAGGATATTTAAACAAAGAAAAAGATAATGTAGCAAAACTTCATCGTTTGGAAAATGTGAAAATTCCAGAGGATTTCGATTATTCTAAGCTAAATAGTTTGTCTGCAGAATCCAAGCAAAAATTAACTGCTATTCAACCTAAAAGCATTGCTCAAGCCAGCAGAATAAGTGGTGTTTCGCCTGCAGATATCAATGTATTGCTTATATTTTTGGGAAGATAATTGGAATGTTTCACGTGAAACATTTTTTATAAATTGAAAAATGAAAGTAAAAGATTATTTTCTTACCCAAGAAGAATTTGAGATTAAAGAAATAAATCCGGGAATATTAAAAACTGTTCCTGTTCCTGATTCTTTGGAAAAATACTATAAAAGCGAGAATTATATTTCCCATCATCAGGAAGAAAAATCATTCAAAAACTGGGTTTATAAATCCATTCAGAAAATCAATTTAAAATATAAAAAATCCATTTTAGATCGGTATATCATTTCCGGAAAAAAGATTTTGGATTATGGTTGTGGAGTAGGAGATTTTTTAAAATACATTCAAAAAGATTATCAGGTATTGGGAATGGAACCCAATGCGGAAGCTTTTAAAATTTCGGGAAAGAAAATCGGGAAAGAAAATATGATAGCTTCGCTTCAACATTTGGAAAATGAATCTTTGGATGGAATTACTTTGTGGCATGTTTTGGAACATATTCCCAATCAGGAAGAATTTATTCCTTTATTGATAAGCAAATTAAAATCTAAAGGAAAGTTGATAATTGCCGTTCCGAATTTCAAAAGTTACGATGCCCGATTTTATAAAAATTTCTGGGCTGCTTATGATGTTCCTCGACATGTTTTTCATTTTTCAAAAACCGGAATAAATAATATTTTCAACACTTCTTCCACACAAGTTATAAAAATAAAGCCTTTAATCTTCGATTCGTTTTATATTAGCATTGTAAGTGAAAAATACAGAAAAAATCCTTTTTTTTGGCTAAAAGGTAGTTTTATAGGATTAATTTCTAATTTTAAGGCACTAAAAAACTACGAATATTCTTCTTTGATATATATTATCGAAAAAAAATAGATCTTCGATTTTTACCCTATTTATGAAAGCCGTTTTTTAGTCGAAAATCTGTTTATTTTCAAAATCACGGAAATTTTCGGATCAAGTTTATCCACATTTCCACATTGACATAATTTTTACAAAAAGTAATTTTTATATTTTAAATCTGTTTTTTCTTTAATACCATAAAGAAAGAAAGCAAGAGAAATTTCCCTTGCTTTTATTTTTATCTGAAAAATTTTAATTCACAAATAATTTACAACTTATCAGGAATGAATAGCTGCCACACCGGGAAGCTCTTTTCCTTCCAAACTTTCCAACATGGCACCGCCGCCGGTAGAAACATAAGAAACTTTATCATCGTACCCAAATTGCTTTACAAAAGCCACGCTATCGCCACCGCCCACCAAAGAAAATGCACCTAATTCTGTAGCTTCGGCTATGCTGTCCCCCAGTTTCTGTGTACCTTTAGAAAAATTAGACATTTCGAAAACGCCCAATGGTCCGTTCCACAAAATGGTTTTGGAAGATAATACCACATCGTGAAACAAATCGGAAGTTTTTTCGCCTACATCCAATCCCATCCAATCGTCGGGAATTTCATAAATATCGTATTCTTTTGTTTCTGCATCGTTATCGAATTCCTTTGTAGCAACCACATCCACAGGCAAATACAGATTTACATTTTTAGCTTTACATTCTTCTATAATTTCCAGCGCAAGCTCTAATTTATCGTATTCTACCAAAGAATTTCCCACTTTTCCGCCTTTGGCTTTAATAAAGGTAAAAGCCATTCCTCCGCCCACAATTAAGTTATCTATTTTGGGTAAAATATTTTCAATAATGGTAATTTTAGAAGAAACTTTTGCACCTCCTAAAATAGCAGTTACCGGCTTTTTGCCCGAATTCATTACTTTATTAATCGCTTCCAATTCTTTTTCCATTAAAAATCCAAACATTTTATTTTCCGGAAAAAATTGTGAAATTACCGCTGTGGAAGCGTGTTTTCTATGTGCTGTTCCAAAAGCATCATTTATATAAACATCTCCTAAATCGGCTAATTTCTTGGCAAAATTTTCGTCTCCTTTTTCTTCTTCGGGATAAAAACGAAGATTTTCCAAAAGTAAAATATCTCCCTGCGAAAGAGAATTTACTTTTTCTTTCACCTTTTCGCCCACAGAATCGTCTATAAACTGAACCGAATGATTTAAGGCTTTAGAAATTTCTTCTACCACAGGTTGTAAAGAATATTTTTTGTTCACTTCGCCATTGGGTCGCCCTAAATGAGTCATTAAAATGGCAATTCCACCATCGGAAATTACTTTTTGTATTGTGGGAAGTGCAGCTAAAATTCGGGTATTATCGGTTACTTTTCCATTTTGATCTTGCGGCACGTTAAAATCTACACGAATAAGTGCTTTCTTTCCTGCAAAATCAAAATCTTTTATATTTTTCATAGGATTCATTGTTTTCACAAATTTAAAATTTAAAAATCAAAAACGGCAAAAAACTCCTTTCCGAAATTCCACATTCAAAACATCAATCAACAATAAATTTATAGAAAGTAATTATAAAAAAGAATTGTTGTATGTTGTAATATGATTGCAATTTTGTGGAAAGAAAAAGGTAAAATTTTTGTCCACTTTTAACTGTCCATATTTTCTTCATTTTATTAACATATTATTTAGCTGATAAACAGAATTTTATAAATTTATTCACACATTGTGGAAAACGAAATAATGTGAATAAAACTTACAAGTTTTTCTATGCATAACTTTTGTATAGCTTCTAAATGAAAAGGGATAATTCCATTTTTTTAGATCAATTAATTTTAATATTTAAAAAATTATTCCGGAAATAAAAGAGAAAAGAATAAATATTTATCCACACTCGGCAAGGACATAATCCACATTTAATGAAGTAAAAAAAGTATTACTGATTTTTTTGAGTAAATTTGTATAAATACTTTATTTATAAAAAATGAAAAAAATTGCAATTGCTGCAGATCACGCAGGTTATGAATATAAAGAGATTATAAAAAAACACTTGGAAGAGAAATACGAAGTAAAGGATTTTGGTACTTATTCCAGCGAAAGTGTGGATTATCCCGATTTTGTTCATCCGGCAGCTTTTTCCATTGAAAATGCAGAATGTGAATTAGGAATCCTAATTTGCGGCAGTGGAAACGGCGTAGCTATTACAGCCAATAAACATCAGAAAATTCGTTGTGCGGTTTGTTGGAACGAAGAACTTGCAAAATTGGCTCGGCAACACAACAATGCTAATATGATTTCTTTACCTGCTCGTTTTATATCGGCAGATTTAGCTGTAAAATGTGTAGAAGCCTTTTTAAATACCGATTTTGAAGGTGGAAGACACCAAAGAAGAGTGGAAAAAATTGCTTGCAATTAATTACTTTCCTGTTTTAAAATTTATTTATGCCTAAAAATTCAAGAAAAAGTAAGAAAAAAGAGGAAAGAAAAAAGAATATAGGAAAACTTATTCTTGATTTTATGTCGAAAAATACCTCCAAAGTTTATAATTATAAACAAATTTCAGATGGCATAGATTTCAGAAATCCTCGGCAGCGAGAGCAAGTAATACAAGCTTTACACGAATTGAAGTTCCAAGAAAAAATAAAAGAAGTAAAAAAAGGAAAATTTGGGTTGAATATTCAGGTAAACGAGCCTCTCACAGGAATTATAGATTTCAACCAATCCGGAAACGCTTATGTTTCGGTGGAAGGAATGGAAGACGATATTTTCGTTCATCAAAAAAATGTAAAAAATGCATTGCAGGGAGATACCGTTTTGATTCTCCCTTTTCATTTTAAAAAAAGATTAGAAGGCGCTGTAATCGATGTTATACAAAGAAATAAAGAACAATTTGTAGGCACTTTCGAATATATAAAAACCAAAGATATCGGCTTTGTAAACATGGATAAAAAAATCATGAACACCGATGTTTTTATCCCGAAAAGAAATTTCAATGGTGCAAATGATGGAGATAAAGTTATCGTTAAACTACTAAAATACGACGATAACGATAAAAATCCCGAAGGTGAAATTCTGGAAGTTTTAGGTCGCCCCGGCGCTCACGAAACAGAGATTCATTCCATTTTAGCAGAATACGGTCTTCCTTATGATTTTCCGCCCGAAGTAGAACACGAAGCCAATCAGTTGAAATTGGATTTATCTTCAGCTGAAATTTCCAAACGTCGTGATATGAGGGAAATAACAACATTTACTATCGATCCCAAAGATGCCAAAGATTTCGACGATGCACTTTCCATTCAGAAATTGGAAAACGGAAATTGGGAAATCGGAGTTCATATTGCGGATGTTTCCCATTATGTGCGCCCCGGAACTTTGTTGGATGATGAGGCTTACGACAGAGGAACTTCCGTTTATTTGGTAGATAGAGTGGTTCCCATGCTTCCCGAAATATTGAGCAACGAACTTTGTTCTTTACGTCCGCAGGAAGATAAATTTACTTTTTCTGCGGTTTTTGAGTTAGATGAAAAAGCTAAAATCCAAAAACAATGGTTTGGCAGAACAATTATACGTTCGGATAGAAGATTTTCTTATGAAGAAGCTCAGGAAAGAATCGAAACCAAACAAGGAGATTTTTCTGTGGAAATCAATATATTGAACGATTTGGCTAAAATTTTGCGTCGCGAAAGAATGAAAAAAGGCGCCATCACTTTCGATCGTGATGAGGTAAAATTCAGCTTGGATGAAAATAAAAATCCCATTGGAATTTATTTTAAAGTAAATAAAGATTCCAACAAGTTGATTGAGGAATTTATGCTTTTGGCGAATAAAAAAGTATCGGAATTTGTTTCGCTCGATAAAAGCGGAAAACCTTCCATGAAAACTTTTATTTACAGAGTTCATGAAGATCCCAGTCCTTTGAAATTAAGGGAATTAAAGGAATTTGTATCTACTTTTGGTTATTCTTTAGATTTATCTCATCCGGAAAAAACTGCACAATCTTTAAACCAATTACTTTTGGAAGTAAAAGGAAAACCGGAGCAAAATATGATTGAAACATTGGCAATGCGATGCATGAGTAAAGCGATTTATTCTACCGAAAACAAAGGACATTTTGGATTGGCATTTCCTTATTATTCGCATTTTACATCGCCCATTCGGAGATATCCGGATATTATTGCCCATCGTTTATTGCAACATTATTTAGATGGTGGATCTTCGGTTTCTAAAGAAGAATACGAGAAAAAATCTGTTCATTGTAGCAACAGAGAAAGATTGGCTACAGATGCCGAAAGAGATTCTATAAAATTTATGCAGGTAAAATTTATGGAGCAGCATTTGGGCGAAGTTTTTACCGGAATTATTTCCGGGGTCACCGATTGGGGAATTTATGTAGAAATCCCAGAAAACGGTGCAGAAGGATTGATTCGATTGAGAGATTTGACCAACGATTCTTATTATTTCGATCAGAAAACCTATTCTGTAAAAGGTTACAATAACGGAAAAAGCTATAGATTGGGAGACGAAGTGAATATTAAAGTGGTTCGTGCCAATGTTATTGCCAAACAATTAGATTTCAAAATGATAGAATAAACGATTATGCTTCAGTTGATATTATCTGCAATAGGACTTGGAATTATGTTGAGTTTGGTTTTCATCGGACCTGTATTTTTTTTATTGATTGAAACCAGTTTTTCGCGCGGTCCCAAACACGCTATAGCATTTGATTTTGGAGTAATTACTGCCGATATTACTTGTATTTTAGCGGCTTATTATTCCAGCCACGATTTGGTAAATCTTATCGATGAACATCCCGGATTTTACCGAATTACCGCTTTTTTAATATTCATTTATGCGGTTTATATGATTGTTACAAGAACATCTATCAAGATAAAAAATGAAGAAAAATTAATCGGCCAGAATTATATTAAAACTTATATCAATGGTTTTTTCTTTAATATTTTAAACATAGGAGTTGTCCTTTTTTGGTTGGTAACGGTTATTTCCGTTCGCAACAGTTATCCTCAGAACCAAGAATTTTTCCTTTATATCGGGTTGGTTATACTTACTTATTTAAGCATCGATTTCTTCAAAATCTTTTTGGCCAAGCAGTTTCACAATAAAATGAGCGATAAAATTGCCAATCTTATACGGAAAATCGTGGGAGGAGTTCTTATTCTTTTCAGTATTTTTATTTTTCTTCAAAGCTTTAAAAAATTTAATCAATTCGATAAAAGATTAGAAAAAAGCGGTTACGAAAAAGCATATTTAGAAACCAAAAAACCTCAACCTTTGTCTTATGAAGGAAGTAATATTTCCCCCGAAAATAAATAAAAGCGCCAAGATTGCAATCATTACTCCGGCAGGTTCCGTTCAGCAAGGACAATTGGATAAAACTTTGGAATATCTGGAGAAAAACAACCTGAATCCTGTTTTGGGAAAAAATGTATATGCGCAATTTGAAAATGGATACAGCTACGGAGGAACTTTCCAACAACGATTGGAAGATTTGCAGTGGGCTTTGGATGGAGATTTCGGCGCTATTTGGACCTCGCGCGGAGGTTATGGCTGCGTGCAATTGTTATCGGCAATAAAATTGAATAAATTCAAGAAAAAACCGAAATATCTTATTGGTTATTCGGATGTTACGGTTTTACAAAGTTTTTTGTTGAACAAAGGTTTTGCCAGCATTCATGGGCAAAGCATCAAAACATCTTCTTTCGGAGTGGAAGAAAATTCTTATCAGAAAATTGTAGAAATTCTTAAAGGAAAAAAACCTGAATACAACCTTAATTCTCACAGTTTAAATAAAAAAGGAAAAGCAGAAGGGCAATTGGTAGGAGGAAATTTAGCCATGATTTGCAGTGTTTCCGGCTCGCGGTATGCTTTCGATTTTAAAGATAAAATCCTGTTTATCGAAGAAATAGGAGAAAATTATTACGCGTTGGACAGAATGTTGATGAATTTGGAAGTCAATGGAATTTTTAAACAAATCAAAGGTTTAATTGTAGGAGGAATGATCAATATGGGCGACGAAAAAAAGAATCCCGAATACGAAAATTCCTTCGATAGCAAAGCCTATCAACTTGTGGCGGAGAAAGTGGAAAAATACAATTTTCCTGTAGCTTTCGGAATGCCCAACGGCCATATTTATAAAAATTATCCGCTCATTATTGGGGGAAATTTATCTTTAAATGTTGAAAATAAAGTGAAAATAAAATTTCAATAATGGCGGAACACAACGATTTTGGCAAAATTGCAGAAGAGTTAGCTGCGGATTTTTTGGAAAAGAAAAACTATAAAATTCTCGCCCGCAATTTCCGTTACCAAAAAGCGGAAGTTGATATTATTGCCGAATTTGAAAATAAAATTATTGTTGTTGAAGTGAAAGCTAGGAAAACAGACGCTTTTCTAGAACCTCACGAAGCGGTGAACAAGAAGAAAATCCGTTTGATTGTTTTGGCTTCCAATTTTTTTATTGAAGAAAATAATATTGAAAAAGAAACCCGATTCGACATTATTTCGGTTCTTCCGAACGAATCCGGAAAATTGGAAATCACACATCTGGAAAATGCTTTTGAAGCGATCGATGCAAATTAGTCAAAGGCAAAAGAATACAAGTAAAAGAAAAATAAAATGAAAAAAACAGCATTCATTACCGGAGCAACTTCCGGAATCGGAAAAGCAACAGCAGAATTATTAGCCAAACAAAATTATAAATTAATCATTTGTGGAAGAAGACAAAATGTTTTGGATGAATTGAAAACACAACTTTCAGCCTTCACCGAAATTTTTAGTTTAACCTTCGATGTTCGGAAAAAAGAAGAAGTGGAAAACGCGATTAATTCTTTACCTGAAGATTGGAAAAATATTGATATTCTGATTAATAATGCCGGAAATGCACACGGTTTGGATCCGATTTCTGAAGGAAATTCCGACGATTGGGATGCAATGATTGACGGAAATGTGAAAGGTTTGTTGTACGTTTCTCAACCAATTATCAAAATAATGAAAGAAAGAAATTCCGGACATATTGTAAATATTTCTTCAGTTGCCGCAAGACAAACGTACGCGAATGGAGTAGTGTATTGTGCATCCAAACGTGCCGTTGATGTGATTTCCGAAGGAATGAGAATTGAACTGACAGAATTCGGCATCAAAGTTACCAACATCCAACCGGGAGCGGTGGAAACCGATTTCTCTAAAATTCGTTTCAAAGGTGATGAAGAAAGAGCGGCAACCGTTTATGCGGGTTATGACGCCTTGCAAGCGGAAGATATTGCCGATGCGATTTCGTATTGTGTAAATGCACCAGACAGAGTTTCTATCGCCGAATTGTGCATTTATCCGAAAGCACAAGCAGAACCGAGAATGATTTATAAGAAGTAAAATTCATTTATAAAATATAACTTTGACAAAAATTTTGCATTAAAAAATGAAAATTCTCCATCTCGAAACTTCTTCGAAAAACTGTTCCGTAGCCATTGCTAAAGACGAAGAACTTTTATGTTTGTGCGAAGAAGCATCGGAAAATTATCGGCATTCCGAAGACCTTCATAAATTTGTAAAATGGGCATTGGAAGGTGCCGAAATCGAAATGGAAGATTTGGATGCCATCGGAATTGGAAAAGGTCCCGGTTCTTATACCGGATTGCGGATTGGAGCGGCTTCTGCCAAAGGTTTTTGTTTCGGACTTAATTTGCCACTTGTAGCTGTAGATTCTTTGGATTCTCTTGCCGAACCTTTTTTAAATAAAGATTACGATTTTATAATTCCCTTGGTAGATGCCCGAAGAATGGAAGTTTATTGCAAAATTTTCGATGGAAAAGGAAAGGAAATTTCTGCAACGGAACCCAAGATTTTAGATGAAAACAGTTTCTCTCAATATAAAGAATCCAAAGTTCTTTTTGTGGGAGATGGAGCTCAAAAAGCTTCGGAGATTTTAAATTTAAAAAACGCTGATTATCAACCCAATAAATATCCTTCTGCGGAATATTTAATCAAAAAAGGTTTTCAGGCAATTCAAAACAAAAATTATGAAGATGTTGCTTATTTCGAGCCTCTTTATTTAAAGCCTTTTCATACCACAAAAAAGAAATAAGTTTAATTCCTTGGACGCGGCGGCAAACCATTATTATTGGGAGGAGTAGGATTGCGCGGTTTCTGATTATTCGGTCTTTGAACTTTTTGTGTACTTGGAGTTCCTTCCCACGCAGAAGAAGGAGCAGGAGGCGTAGGTTCTACCGGAATTTCGGGAGTTTTTTCAATTTCTTGTATAGGATTATCGTTATCTTTTCCTTCGGAAGTTAAATCACTTTTCAGGTAATTTAAAATTTCGTTAGCTTTTTGTCCTTCCTCAGTTTTAGGATAATTCAGCGCGATTTGATTCAATTGAAGAATCATAATTTCTTTTCCTGCAATTTTTCCTGTATTGTAAGCCTGAAGCAAATTGAATTTTGGCAACAAAGCATCATTAGGATATTTTTCTATTACTTGGCTGATGATTTCATTTTTCTTCGGAATATAAATCGAATGCTTTTTTGTAAAGCTCTATAATTTCCTCACTCGAACTGGTAAAAGAATTACTTTGAGGGTTTTTCACAAATTCTGCATACGGAGAATAAGGATATTTATTTAAAATTAAATTTTTAGCGCGCCCGGCTTCGTCCATATAATCCGGATAATTGATGTAAAATAAAGTATAAAGCGCTTGAATTTCGGTATCTTCTTCCGGTTGTAAATCTATCAGAGAAAAAAGAGTTTCGTTGGCCAAAGGTCGGTTATCGAAAAACTCGTAATACATTATTCCCAAGCCCAATTGTGCTGTATCTCGGGATTTTTTCAGTGCATCTAAAACATCGGCATCTTTTGGAATTTGTTCGGTATAATAAGCCACTTCAAAACGTCTGGGGTTTTGCACATCTTGTTTTCCCATCGCTTCGTTTTTTAAATCTTCTATGCTGGCAGAAGAAGCAGAATATCGCCAATTATCTGCCAAAGCGCGGTCGCCCCAAATTTGTTTAAAATCGGAAACACCTTTGGCTGTGGTAGTTTCGTTATCGAAATAAAAGCGACTTCCTTTTTGTGCAGAACCGAAAGGATTTCCAAATCCTGAATTTGAGGGATTGCTTCCCAAACTAAATTCTGCCGTTTGAAAACCTTTTTCTCTGGCTTCTTTTTCTCTTTCCAGTTCTTGTTTTCTCTCTTTTTCTTGAAGGTCGGCGATATATTTTCCAAAATATTCGTTCAGTTGGGCTTCGGACATTTTGGTTAAAGCCAAAATACTGTCGTTTTTCTGAATCAAATAATAATTGGCAGAAAGTTTTTTTATGTTGGCAGAAAGCGTTTTTAATTCTTCGACTTTTGGTTGATAATTCATCGATGTTATGGCGCTGTCGTAGTAAACGCCGGCAGCCAAATAATCGGATTTATTGTAATATTCCTGTCCTATTTCGTAATAAACCAAACCTCTGATTTGCGGATCCGAAAGCTCTTCTCTCAACGATTTTTGAAAGTATTCATTGGCTTCTTCTTGTTTCCCTTCTTTTTTTGCCAGAAGACCTAAAGCGTAATAAAGCTCGTTTTTTCGGGAGTTGTAAATTCCTTTTTTACTGTTTTTTTCCAAATAATCTTTTAAAGCTTCGTAGTTGCCTTCTTCGGGATTATAAGATTTTGCAATTTCCAGTTGAGATTTTACTTCAAATTCAAAATCTTTGGCATATTTATGGGCGGTAATAAACGATTCTCTGGCTTCTTCGTTTCTTCCCAAGGAAGATAAAACTTGTCCCCTTAAATAAGCAATTCTGCTGCGGATTTCGCTGTTTTTGTTTAAAGCAAAAGCATCTTCCAATTCATCGATGGCTTGTTCTTTTTCATCTAATTTCAACAACAATTCTGCGGAATAAATGTGCAATAATTTGTTGTATTTTTTCTTGATTTTCGGTTGGCTTTCCAAATCGGAAAAAATCTGCTGAGCATGAGAAAAATCTCCTAAAAGAGTATAAATCCGACCTTCGTAAACTTTAGCTAAATCGATTCTTTTATCGTTCGGCATATTGGCAAAAATGTAATTTAAGGCATCCAAAGCCTGCAAATTTTTCCCTTGAAACATTCTTGCTTTTGCCAAAAGTAAATGCGCTTCGAAAATTTCTTTGTTTTTTTGAACGCCATCGAATTCCATCGAATGATCCGCAATGGCTTTTAAAGCTTTTGCTTCGGAAATTTCCAAAATAGTGGCTCCTTGGGAATTCTGATTGGGAGGAGATAAAGGTTGGGTAGATAAGAGCAGCTCGTCGGCTTCCGCTTCGGTTTTTAAAATAGGAATAAAAGGTCCGTTGAAATTGTCTTCAAAGGCTTCGTTTCTATTTTTAATTTCTGTTTCTAAGGCATCTTTGCTATTGAACAAAGTATTATAATAGGTGGTAAATCCTTGATATTGGCGGCTCACGAAAGTATTTTTGCGCGGAGAGCACGCCCAAAAGAAAAGAAATATTACTAAAAAAGCGCATGTTTTTTTCATCGGTTTTGCGAAGAGTTAAAATGCTAAAATAATTAAATTTTGTGAAAGCTTATTTTAAAACATCGAAATCTTTTAAAGAATTAAAAACCAAATGAGTCGGAAGCCCCATTACGGTATAAAAACTCCCCGAAATACTTTTTATTTTTGCCATTCCAATCCACTCTTGTATTCCATAAGCGCCGGCTTTGTCGTAAGGGCGAAAGTTCTGAATATAATAAAGCATTTCCTGTGGGTTTATTTCTTCAAAAGTTACTTTGGTAATATCGGTTTGGGTAATTGTTTTTTTAAGCGTAGAAATGGAGAAAGCAGTAATAACTTCGTGGGTTTTTCCCGAGAGCAAATGAAGCATTTCCAAAGCTTGTTTCTCATTTTTGGGTTTTCCCAATATTTTGTGTTCAGCGGCAACTACAGTATCGGCGGTAATTAGAAGCTCGTCGGGATTTAAAAAGTTTTTATAAGATTTTGCTTTCAATTCCGACAAAAAAGCAGGAACTTCTTTTGGAGAAAGCGTGGGAGGATAATTTTCATCCACTTGAATTTTTACAATTTCAAAATCAACACCCAAAGAACTCAATAAATCTTGTCGTCGTGGAGATTGGGAAGCCAAAAGTATTTTCATGAATTTAAATACTTTGAGTGTTGTCCTGATGCCATATCCCTTGAGTTTTCATCACCTGTTCTATCACATCGCGAACACAACCTTTTCCGCCTTCGATATTCGAAATATAATCTGAAATTTCCTTTATTTCGGGAACTGCATTTGCGGGACAGGCCGCTACACCCACTTTTTGCATCACATATTTATCCGGAATATCGTCGCCCATGTAGAGAATTTCATCATCCGACAGAAGATATTTATCCCTGAAATCTTCATAATCTTCCATTTTATTGGTCGATTTTAAATAAATATCGGTTACTCCCAAATATTGCATTCTGTTTTTTACCATATCATCGTTTCCTCCGGTAATTACCGCAACAATCAGATTTTCTTTAATAGCTTTTACCACGGCATATCCATCGATTACATTCATTGTTCTGCTCATGCTTCCATCGGGCTGAAGAATAATATTTCCGTCTGTAAAAACGCCATCTACATCGAAAACGAAGGCTTTTATGTTTTTAAATTTCTCTTTATAATTCATACATTTTTTTAATAGAGTGGGTAAGAATATTATAAATTTCCAGTTGAATGGGATTGCTGATAAGATTTCTTTGTAAATCGATTACAATTTCATCCTGGCGGGCAGCGGGACCGGTTTGAACATTTTTGGGATTGTTTTTTTCGATTTTTTCCGCTGTTTCCCTGATAAGCGGAATCATGTATTGAAAAGGAATTTCGTTTTCGTCGCAAATTTCTTTTGCCTGTGCATATAAATGATTTACAAAATTGCATGCAAAAACAGCCGCCAAGTGGATTTGTTTTTTTTGGTCCAGGTTGATGCGCATTACATTCTCACTGATTTTTTTCGCAAAATCCAAAAGCAGAAGATTGTCGTTTTCCCAACCGGCATCAATAAAAAAAGGAATTTCTTTATAATTTAAATTCGTGTTTTTAGAGAAAGTTTGCAAAGGATAAAAACAAGCTTTTCGGTAAGAACCTTCTAAAACTTCGCGCGAAAGCGATCCCGAAGTATGTGCCACTAAAACATTTTCATAGGGAATCTGGCGGGAAACTTCGCGGATGGATTGATCGCTGGTGCAGATTAAATAAAAATCGGCTTCCACCAGATTTTCGGTGGAAAAGGGAACATTTACCTTTTGGGAAATTTCTTTTAAGTTATTTTGATTTCTCCCAAAAAGCTGAATTAAATTAATTCCGCTGGCTTTAAATGCTTGTGCCAAATGCCAGGCAACATTTCCGGAACCAATAATTACAGTTTTCATATTGCAAATTTAGCCAAAAAGAAAACATAATTTCTTAGTTTTGAGGTTTTGAAATAGATAAACGAATTGTGCAAAGCAAAAAAGTAAAAAAAATTTTGCACGGAATTTGAAAGAATAAAAATAGCGGGAAAGCAACAAATAAAAAATAAATTTATAATTTAACTTCTTGAAAGAAAATCCATCAAATAAAAGAATAGAAATCGGGGACAGTGTTATTGTCGAGAAAATGAAGTCGCCCAAAACAAAAGAAGAAGGACTTCAATTGATGATGAACACATACCAAAGCCGATTGTATTGGCATCTTCGGAGGTTGGTGGTGCACCATGATGATGCTCAGGATTTGTTGCAAGATACATTTATCAAAGCCTACCAAAACTTTGATAAGTTTAAAGGAAACAGTAAAATATATACTTGGCTTTACAGAATAGCGACCAACGAAGCTCTTCAGTTTTTGAATAAAGCCAAAAAAATGCAGAAGTCGGATGAAGGAACAGAATATTATTTGCAAAATGCCGTGGCAAGCAATGCAAAATTTGGGGCGGAGAAAATAGAAATTCTATTACAAGAAGCCATACAAAGTTTGCCCGAAAAGCAAAAAATGGTTTTTACCATTCGATACTATGAGGAAATGCCCTACGAGGAAATTGCAGAAATACTGCAAATGTCCATAGGAACATTAAAAACAAACTACCACTATGCAAAGGAAAAAATCACCGAATATATTCGGGAGCACAGTGAAGATTTAAATTAAAAACAAACCACAATGAAGAAGTTTGATATTGAAGATTTGGATAGAAAAATGCCTTATGAAATTCCGGAAGGATTCTTCCCTGAAATGCAAAACAATGTATTTCAAAGAATTGCGGGAGAAGAAAAAGGAAGAAAAAACAAACAACATAATTTTTGGTGGGTGGCAGCATCTGTTATTTTGTTGGCAGGATTAGGATTTTTAATATTCCCCACCACCCAGCAAGAAAATATAAACAGCATTGCCCACAACATTCCGGCAATAGACACCACTTACAGAGTAGCGTTCAATGATGTTTATGTACAGGAAAAAGAAATTACTCCGCAAAATATACCTGCACAAAAACCGAACATTCATCCAAGAGTGAATAAAACCAGAAAAACAATGGCTACCCATACACCTTCAGTTCGGAATAGTAATACAAATATAGTAGCAGCTCAACCCAAAGCCATTACCGCAGAAATGCGATTGGAAGATGCGGTAAATCAATTAGATATCCAAGAATTGGCAGAACTAAGCGACAGATACGAAATAGATACTTATTTAGAATTATATTAAAAAAACAAAAACCAAATAAAATTGAAAAACAACTACACTCGAAATAAAAATATCCTAAGATGAAAGCAAAAAACATTTTTATCGGATTCCTGCTTTTATTAATCATGTCCTTTTCTGTAAAGGCACAGATTCGCAGTAATTTATCGAGCAATTTATCGGCAAAAACCACCCACGAAGAAAGAATAGAAAGCCTGCATGAAGCAAGAATGAATTATTTGTTGAAAAATCTAAATCTCAAAAACAACCAAGAAGAAGGCTTTAAAAACGTGTATAAAGAATACGAAAAAAGCCGATCCGAAATATTTAAAGACTTCAAACAAAAGTTTGGTAAAAAAGATTTAACAGAAGAAGAAACGCGCGAAAAAATCTACGAAGGCTTCGACTTATCCGAAAAGCTTTTAGAGAACCAAAGGGCCTATGCAGATAAATTTTTACAAGTAATTTCCGCAGTACAATTGGACAATATGTTCCGACTGGAAAAACTTATCGGAATGAGCATCATGCAAAAAAGACAAGAAAAAGCCAACAAAAAATAAAAACTAATAACCATTATAAATAATCCAACCAAAAGAAATGTCCCGTTTTTTACGGGATATTTTATTTTCTTCTTTTTTATGAAAAACTAATATCTTTGCACCACCTACAAACATCGATGAAGAACATAAGAAACTTTTGCATTATCGCCCATATCGACCACGGAAAAAGTACTCTGGCAGACCGACTTTTGGAATATACCCACACAGTATCTGCACGGGAGTTAAATGCCCAAACGCTGGACGATATGGAGTTAGAAAAAGAAAGGGGGATTACAATAAAAAGCCACGCCATCCAGATGGATTACGAATATAAAGGCGAAAAATACATTTTAAATCTAATCGATACTCCCGGACACGTGGATTTTTCCTACGAAGTTTCTCGTTCCATTGCTGCGTGCGAAGGCGCTTTGCTCATTGTAGATGCCGCCCAAAGCATTCAGGCACAAACCATTTCCAATTTGTATCTCGCTTTGGAGCACGATCTTACCATTATTCCGGTGTTGAATAAAATAGATTTGCCCTCTGCCAATCCGGAAGAAGTAACCGATGAAATTGTAGATTTAATCGGTTGTGATCCCGATGAGGTTTTGCACGTTTCAGGAAAAACAGGACAAGGCGTAGAGCATTTATTGGAGCAAATTGTAGAACGTATTCCATCTCCACAAGGAGATCCCAATGCGCCGCTTCAGGCATTAATTTTCGACTCGGTATATAATCCTTTCCGTGGAATAGAAGCTTTTTTTAAAGTTGTAAACGGAAGGATTCTCCAAGGAGAAAAAGTAAAATTCATGGCAACAGGAAAAACCTATGAAGCCGATGAAGTTGGTACGCTAAAACTGAAACAAATCCCTAAAAAATCCATTTCGTGTGGAGATGTAGGATATATTATTTCGGGGATAAAGGATGCGCGAGAAGTAAAAGTAGGCGATACCATTACTTCAGTGGAAAGAACCGCCGAAAAAGCAATCTCAGGATTTGAAGAAGTAAAACCAATGGTTTTTGCAGGAATTTATCCCATAGATTCTGAAGATTTTGAAGAATTGAGAACATCTTTAGAAAAGCTGCAACTGAATGATGCTTCTTTGGTTTTTGAGGCAGAAAGTTCCGCTGCTTTAGGATTTGGTTTTCGATGCGGATTTTTGGGAATGCTTCACATGGAAATCATTCAGGAGCGTTTGGATCGGGAATTTAATATGAATGTTATTACAACCGTACCGAACGTTTCCTATCACGGATATACCAAAAAAGAACCCAATCAAGCCATTCTTATCAACAACCCTTCGGAAATGATTGATCCTTCCGAACTCGACAGAATAGAAGAACCTTATATAAAAGCTTCCATCATCACCAAAGCAGATTATGTGGGAGCGGTCATGACTTTATGTATCGACAAAAGAGGAGAGCTTATCAACCAAAGTTATTTAACAACAGATCGGGTGGAACTTATCTTTAATATGCCTTTAGCAGAGGTGGTTTTCGACTTTTACGATCGGTTAAAATCAATTTCCAAAGGATATGCCTCTTTTGATTATTCGCCCAGTGGTTTTCGGGCATCGAAATTGGTAAAAATGGACATTCTTATCAATGGAGATATGGTAGATGCGCTTTCATCGCTTATTCACGACAGCAATGCTTTTAACATTGGGAAAAAAATGTGCGAAAAGCTGAAAGAACTTATTCCGCGACAACAATTTGATATTGCTGTACAAGCAGCTTTGGGAGCTAAAGTAATTGCCCGAGAAACCATAAAAGCACTGCGAAAAGATGTAACCGCCAAATGTTACGGTGGGGATATTTCCAGAAAAAGAAAACTCCTTCAGAAACAAAAAGAAGGAAAGAAAAAAATGAAACAAATCGGCAGGGTAGAAATTCCTCAAAATGCATTTATGGCTGTTTTAAAGTTAAACGATTAAAAACAGCAAAGTCCTGAAAAATTGATGCAGGATTAAACCAAAAATTATTAATAAAACAGTACAGACATTTATGTTTGTACTGTTTTTCTTTTTTAGAGTTAAATAACCCTCTGAAAAACAATAGAATGTAGAAGTTTCACCCGATTTTACAAAGAGGAGATTTTTTATTTATGTTTTCGATATAATAAATGAAATCTTTTTGATAAAAAGGAAAAATTCTCTTTATTGACCTATGATAAGAAATTTCGCAAAATTTTATCACATTAAAAAAATGTATTATGTTTGCGACCGTTTTGTACATATCTTTTAATTTAACCTAAAAATAAAAAGGATGACATCAAATAACCGAAAATATATTATTTAATAAAATAAAAGACGGTTTTGTCTTTATTTTACAATAAACGTTTTCTTAAAATTACGTTATAAGATTCTTAAAAAAAGTATCTGTAAAATTAAGGTTTCATTAAAGACGTCTAAAAATCGACTTTCTTGAGCAATTAAAATAACCGAGAAAAATTCATAAATAATTAAACAAAACCAATGAGATAAAGTAAAAGAATAAAATACCTCACCATGTTGACCACAAGACAGTTTCAAAAATTCACAGTACAATTATTTTTTACCTTATTTTTTTTCACCTTTTCAGGATTTATTCTCGCACAATCCTGCAATGATTGTACAGCAATAGTTTCTGGTTCTTCTATTACCGTTAACGATGGAGAAACCTATTGCTTAACTTCGGGAACCTAGTCGGGAAACGTAACGCTTAAAGCGGGAGGAACTATTTGCGTTGCTTCCGGAGCCTCTTTTCATCCAAACTTCAATGAATTAAACGGTAAAATTATTAACAATGGTACAATGGGTTTTAATTACTACAGCTCTCATTCGGCGACAATTGTAAATTATGGAACGTTCACAACAACCGGTTGGCAAAACTTTGGAGGTTATATAGAAAACCGCGGAAGTGTTAAAATCAATGGTTATGCTAATTTCACAAAAGATTCATATACGAACAATTACAACGAATTCGAAGTAAATAATGGCGGCACATTTGAAGGTAATATCGACAATTTGGGATCGGTGAAATTCAATGGAGTCAATATTAACGGAGAAATAAACAATTACAAGCAAATGTTTTTTTATTCTTTTTTAATTGTTGGTGATGGAACTTATATAACAAATGACACGGGTGCTATGTTTGAAACCGTAGATATCAATGCTGTTGAATTTAATGGTCCGATGCTGACCAACAATGGAACGATAAACATAAAAAGCACTTCAAATAGTGCAGGATTTAAAATGAATAAGTCTGTAAATCAGGTTTTTAATAACGGATTAATTAATGTTGAAGGCGAATTTCAGCTAAATGCTGTCGGCTCTTTATTGAATAATAATTGCCGCATTGTGAGTAAAAGTTTCAAAATACAGGCAGGAACGGTACAAAATTATGGATTGATTTCACTTACCAACGATTTTTATAATTCAGGAGAGGAATGCTTTTTGACCAATAATGCAACAGGGAGAATTCAAGGAACTAATTTCACAAACTCGGGTTATATCAATGGTTCGGGAGAATTTTATTTTACAGGAGAAACAAGGAACGACGTTGATACCAACAGCAATAAATTCGCAGGAACTTCTCCGGATCAGCCTATTCGTTTTTACGATGCTTCATTGGCTTCCGGATCTGCAATTTTCGATAATGTCCAAACATCAAATCCTTGGAATATGCCGATCAACACCATTCGTCCGGATTTTATGCAACCTATGGGTGTAGATGATTTCAATTGTGGAGAAATTCCTCCTTCTTACGCCGGTTATCCGCCCACAACTTTACCTTTAGAATATGAGGGTTCTACCGAAACCGTTAACTTCCCATTAGACAAAAATGCTTTTCCGCACGATGATGTAGACGGATTCCCTTTTCATTTAGTCTATAGTAGCCTTAAACTTTTTGATTATAATAATCCCGATAATCCAACGAATAATAGCGAACATCTGATTATTCCGGGGAAAGGAGAATTCACTGTCAATACAACTACAAGGGAAATCGTTTTTACACCCGATCCGGCATTTAAAAGCGGCGTGGTAGAAGCAGAATATCGCATATCCAATTCTTGGGAAAACTTTCCCAACATCACTCCCGGTCCACGTACACTTATTAAAGTTATATTTGAAAGCAATTGCTATAAAGAGCCGAATCTTGAACCGGCTCTTTCTGAACCAACAAGTGTAGGCATAAGCACGCTTTCTACCCCATCAAAAGGGTGGCCACAAAAAATCCCCAACGGTTTTATCGCATTAGAGTCTAAAAATAAAGGATTCGTGATTACCCGAGTTGCAAACGACAGGCAAATTGCCGATCCCAAAGAAGGAATGCTAATTTACGACCTCGAAGATCGTTGTATAAAATTATTTAACGGAACAAGCTGGAATTGCATACAAAGGAATTGTAACTAAACTCAAAAAATTTTTTTAACCCAATTTATATATCATTAAGAGATGAAAAAAATCATTTTCTCAAGCGTTTTAATCGTTTCAAACCTGCCCTTGAATGCCCAAGTATCTATTGGAAAAGAAAGCATTAACGGAAACAGTACTTTGCTTGATTTTGATGATTCGGTTTCAAACACTAAAGGCATCATTTTACCTGCTGTAACCTCAGCCAACGATGTTAAACCGACTGACGGAGATTTTATCTTCGATACCGAAGACAATACGGTAAAAGTTTATGAAGACGGAAAATGGGTAAGTTTGTCTGAAAAAGAAAATGCAGACATCCCAAGCATAACTCTGGATTCTTCTCCTGACATTGGAGGAGGTGTTATCATTGGCGCTGACAGCAGTACAGCAGAAGGCGTATTGGTACTTGAATCTCCTGATAAAGCGATGATTTTGCCAAAAGTTTCAGATCCTCATTTGAATGTAAGAAGCCCATATCCCGGAATGATGTGTTACGATATAACGAGTAAATCTCTTGCGGTTTTCGATGGAAGTAAATGGTATTATTGGAATTGAGAAAGCGTTTTAAGTTTGGCAATAATATAAAAAACATCCCTCATCTAAAATCTTGTATTCCGTATTAGCTGAAAATTAGCAACAATTAAAAATAAAAAAGCACCTACATTTTTGTACGTGCTTGATTTTTAATGCTCCCCCTGCTGGGCTCGAACCAGCGACCCTCTGATTAACAGTCAGATGCTCTAACCAACTGAGCTAAGGAGGAATTTCTTCTCATTTGAAGTGGTGCAAATATAAATACATTTTAATTTGCTTACAAATATTTTTTATAAAAATTATTTTCTTCTTACCACTTGTTGAAAATCAGCTTATAAATATCGCTTCCAAAGATTAATATCATCAAAGCAAGAAGGAAAATAACCCCTACCATTTGGGCATTTTCCAATATTTTTTGAGGAACGGGCTTGCCGGTAATCATTTCCCACAATGTAAATAATACGTGTCCGCCGTCTAAACCGGGAATGGGAATCAGGTTAAGAAAAGCCAACCACACCGAAAACATCGCGGTAAAAGACCAAAATCCCAGCCAATCGATTTGGTGATCTTGTTTCAGAGGCATCATTTTCACAATTCCTATGGGCCCCGCTACTTTTTTATATCCCTGTGTTTTCTGGTTAAAAATAATTTTAAATTGCTTTACCTGCATTACCAAGACATCAATAGTCCGTTGGAAACCACGAGGAACAGCCTCTAAAAAGGAGTATTGTTTAGTAACCAGAACATTGTTTATTGCCGCTTGAGCTAATTGTAGATCGGGACCCACCCCAATCTTTCCTTCATTATCAACCTGAATGGGCAAAGAAATCTGCTCACCATTTCTTTCAATTGCTATCGAGATATTTTGGTTTTTGTTTTCCTCTATCAAAGGAGCTACCTCATCGTAGTAAGCGACTTTATTTCCATTGATAGAAACTATTTTGTCTCCTTTTTGTAGGCCTGCTTTTTGCGCGGGCGAATTTACCAAAATGGAATCTACAACGGGAGAGAATCTTCCAGTATAATATCCTTTTATTTCGTTGGATTTTATTACATCTGCCACACCTTCTTCATTTACCGGGAAGGTAACTTCTTTACCATTTCTTTCTACCGTTACATCGTTGGCAAACAGCATATTGATCATGGAAGTTTCCATTCTTTCTGCAGGTTTACCGTCGATTTTTAAGATTTTATCTCCGGTTTCCAAGCCCATTTTTTTACCCTCCGCAGACACTAAAATTCCGCCCTGTAATTGGGAGTTGTCGTGATAGGTTTCTCCCACAAAAAAGGATAAGCAAGAATAGATTATCCAAGCCAAAAAAAAATTTACCGTAACCCCGCCCAACATTATGATAAGTCGTTGCCAAGCAGGTTTGGAGCGAAATTCCCAAGGTTCTGCCGGTTTTTTCAATTGCTCGGTATCCATGCTTTCGTCCACCATTCCGGCGATTTTTACATATCCACCAAAGGGTAGCCAGCCGATACCATATTCGGTTTCACCGATTTTCTTTTTTACCAAAGAAAACCAAGGGTCGAAAAAGAGATAAAACTTTTCTACTTTGGTTTTAAAAAGTTTTGCCGGTATATAATGTCCAAATTCGTGAAGTATCACCAAAATGGATAAACACAATACCAATTGAAATATTTGATTGAATAATTCCATTCGTAAGTTTTAGGCTGCAAAAATAGTAATAATATTAAACTTTTGTCGAATTAAAAAGCCGCTCCGAAAAGAAGCAGCTAAAGTTTGTAAGGTTTCAATATTTATTTAAAAAACAAATTTAAATCCAAGTCCAAATCTTCCCACATTGGATCCACCCCCATCACTTAACCAAAACATAGGGCGCCAATCGAAGGACAGAGCCAAAGGAACGTTGCTTATTTTGTATTCCAAACCGGCTTTAGGGCGGATGGCTACTTCTGTCTTATCGTTTCCGAATGCGATTGCCGGACCGATACCCACCAACCAATTAAGCCCTGAAGCTCCTGAAATGCCGCTGTTGTAAGAATACATGGGTTGTATAATTGTTGTATGGTTTCCAAACAACAATTCCACTTCTCCTGCGCTGTTGGCGTTGAAAAAGTGCTTAAATCCCGGACCCACTAAGGTTGTACCATCACCGATGTCGATGGCAAGTCCTGCGCTGTTGTTGTAAATTTGGGCGTTGGCTTGGGAAACGCCTAAAGACAAGAATAAAGCTGCAAAGACACTTTTGAATAGTTTTTTCATACATTTAAAATTTAAAGTTCTCTCTATCAAAAATAATAATTATAAATTAAAAACCACACCAATTCCGCCACGATTTCCAACTTCTGCATAAGCGCCTATATTGTCGCTGAAGAAGTAGCGGAAACCAATGTGTGCTCCAAAATCAAAAGTGTCGCCTAAAATCCCCATAGAAATCCCCGGATAGAGATCCATATTTTGAGGAAGATTTAAAACATTTTGCAAATGATAGTTGGCGCGACCATAGATGGAAAAATCGGCTTTATCGCGATCCGCTCTTTTGGTGTCTCCATTAAAATAAATTCCGGCTCCGGCACCTAAAGAAATGGATTCGGCGATCCCGTAATCATAGGAAGCTTTTACTCCGAAATTTCCCTTCCCCCAAAGGTTAATTCCTGCCTGAAATTTCTGGTCTCCTTGTCCATGCCAAGCTTGTGCACTCATTGTAGAGGCAGCCATAATTAATAAAAAAGGAATAAGTGATTTTTTCATGTGTAACTTTTTTGCAATAGTTGCTTTCTAGGTAGAAAAACGTGAAAATTCATTAATTATTGTTTTAAATCCGTTTACTTTAAGTTTGTTCTCACTTCTTCAGACGAAGAAATTCAGATATTGAATGATTGTAATGGTTATTGCGAAATAAAGTAATTTTCATCACTAAATAATCTAAAAAATACCGCGATCATAACATCGGACTATATACGGAGTATCTACGGGTTTGATAGGGGGTTGCATGGGAGTATCTTAGGAGTCCGAAAAATTCCCTATTATTTAGCCCTATGATTACAAATATAAAGTTACTCAAATCATCCATTAATCTAAAAAATACTGCGATAATAAAAATAGGACTAACATCGGAGTATCTACGGGTTTGATAGGGAGTTGCCCGGGAGTATCTTAGGAGTCCGAAAATTTCCTATTATTTAGCTCTAATTATTACAAATATAAAGTCATTTTAATCACTAAATAATCTAAAAAATACAGCGATCATAACATCGGACTATATACGGAGTATCTACGGGTTTGATGGGGAGTTGCTTGGGAGTATCTTAGAAGCCTGAAACTTTCCCTATTATTTGGTTATTATTCTAGCCCTGTTATTACAAATATAAAGTCATTTTAATCACCAAAAGATCTAAAAAAACCGCGATCATAACAACGGACTATGTACGGAGTATCTACGGGTTTGATAGGGAGTTGCTAGAGAGTATCTTAGAGACCCGAAACTTTCCATATTATTTGTTGTTATTGCGGCAAAATTATTACAAATATAAAGTCATTCAAATCACACCCATTTGATCTAAAAAAATGTCACGACTTATATCGGACTCACATCGGAGTATCTACGGGTTTGATGGGGAGTTGCTGGGGAGTATCTTAGGAGTCCGAAAATTTTCTATTATTTAGCCCTAATTATTACAAATATAAAGTCATTCAAATCATCATTTGATCTAAAAAATACTGCGATTATAACTACGGACTATATACGGAGTATCTACGGGTTTGATGGGGAGTTGCCTGGGAGCATTTTTACTCCTTATACGCCGATTCGGAAAAGTTTTCTTTATTAACAGGATGAAAGCGCTTTGGGTAAAATACTTGGTTTTTTGAGGCGGGGGGCCATAGACATCTTTTCCTTTGTGCGTTCCCGGTTCGAAAGTATAATTTTCGGGGTTAAAAATAGAAGTATTTTGCTGTTCCATCGCTTCGCATTTTGTATTGTTTGAAATCCGAAATTACGAAATTTAAACTTAAAACAATACAATTTGCGAAATAAATATATCGTTATAAGTATTTCAATTACTAGTATTTACCATAATTTTAAATTTTATTATCAACTTTTAAGAAACTTTCGCATATTTGCAGTATTAAAACAAAGAAAACTATATGACCAATATTAAAATCATTATTTCAACAATCCTCTGTCTAACAGTGATGATAGATTGTTACTCGCAAACTACAGATGAAAAAGAAAGATTATCTTCGGAAGCACAACGTTCGATTATTGAGAACTTTTCAAGAGAACTCAAAATAAATTACATATTTCCAGACTCTGCAAAACTGATTGTAACCAAGTTAGATTCTGCATATAACGCAGGATTTTTTAATAATAGCACTTACAAGACAAATTTTGCAGAACATTTTAATGATTTAATAAAATCTATCTCAAATGACAATCATCTTGGCGTTAAGTATAAACCAAATTATCAACTTAATGAGCAACCGAGACTAGCGCCACATGTGAGACCAAAAGAAACAATTATTGGTAGAAATAATAAAAATAGTGATGGCGAAATACAGGAACCCGTAGAATTCAAAATCATTGATGGCAATATTGGCTATTTACGGTTGGATATATTTGAAGAACAACCTATATTTTTTGATAAGATTGACGAAGCATTTAAAAATGTGGCAACTACTAAGGCACTTATCATTGACTTACGATCCTGTAGAGGCGGTTCGCCAAAAGCTGAAAATTATGTCGTTAGTTATCTTTTAAGCCCGGCGACACAACTATCCTCAATTTTTCGCCGTATCAATGGGGAAATAAATGAAGAAAAATTTTACACATTACAATCAGTAAATGAGAAAAAATATACCGAAAAGCCTATTTACATTCTTACAGGAAATAAAACTTTTTCTGCTGCTGAAAACTTTTGTTATGATTTACAAGCTTTAAAAAGAGCGACAATAGTAGGTGTAAACACATTGGGTGGTGCAAACCCAGGCAAAGAATTTTCAATAGGAAATTCATTTTTTACATTCATACCAACAGGAAGGTCATACAGTTATATAACAAAAACGAATTGGGAGGGTATAGGAATTAAGCCAGATGTTTTGACTTTAGAGAAAGATGCACTGACAAAAGCTATTGAATTAATTAATGCCAACTAAAATAATGAGCGAAAAAATACTACTGCCAACATCGGATTTGCAAAATGGCGGGCTAACTAATTTAATACAGTTTAGTGAAAGGTCCAAGTTCAGTTTTTCAATTGAATGTTTGTGCTGAAAATCCGCCACTTCGCAAATCCGTAAATCGTTGGTGGCAATTTTACGGAACCTAACTCAAACTTGAAAAACATAGACGGAGAATTTGTTGTTTTACCAATTTTTGGTAACTTTGAGAAAAGTTTAAAACAATGAAAAATACATCAATATCACTTGGGAATTATTTTGACCAGTTTGTAAGTGGCCAAGTATCAACAGGACGTTACAAAAATGTAAGTGAAGTTATTCGTGCCGGACTTCGACTTTTGGAGAACGAAGAAAATAAAGCCATCGCTTTGAGAAATGCCATTCAAGAGGGAATTGATAGTGGAATTGCTCACGATTTTGACCCGAAAAAAAATCTTGAAAATTTAAAAGCAAGAAAAACCGCAAATGGCAAAGTATAAACTAACCAACAAAGCGGTTGAAGATTTGAACCAAATTTGGGAATACACGATTTACAAATGGTCTGAACAACAAGCAGACAATTATTACAACTTGTTGCTTGACAGCTGTCAAAACATTGCCGACAATCCAAGTTTGGGAAGAAATTATGAAGGAGTAAAAAAGGAATTGTTCGGAGTTAAAACAAATAGACACATAATCTTCTATCGAAAAACGTCAGAAGAATATGTTGAAATAACGAGAATATTACACGGAAGAATGGACTTGAAAAACAGATTAAACGAATAAAAAAACTGCCACCAACAAGGGTTTGGCATCAGGTGGGGCGAACGGGAACGTTCGCCCCTTTTTCGTAAGTTTAGGCTTTGTCGCTCGCTCGAAATTTTCGGCACGAAAATCCCGAACGACAAGCTTCAAAACCATTAGCAGAAAGTTTCACAAACAAACTAAAATAGCAATCAAGTAAAAGGCAGGTATAGATTTAACAGAATTACACAAGAATAAATCGTTATAATAATATCTTTTTTCTTCTTAAATGCACAAGGAGGTTGTTTTAACAAAAATATTCTTACATTTAAATAACGATTCATAGGTTGTTTTATTCTAAAAATGGAAAATAAAAATTTGAAAATTTCAGGCCTCCAGCTGGATATTGTTTGGAAAAACATTCCCGAAAACCTCCAAGCCATCGAGGCTAAACTTCGGGACCAAGAAGCGGATATTTTCCTTCTGCCGGAAATGTTTGCCACGGGATTTTGCATGGATGTGGAAGAAATAGCCGACGATAAAAACAAAATCCTCGGTTGGATGAAATCCTTCGCCATGAAGAAAAATGCAGCCGTTGGAGGTTCTGTTGCGGTAAAGGAAAACGGGCGATTTTTCAACCGGTTTTATTTTGTAGAAAAAACCGGCAAAGTACAAGTTTACGATAAAAGACATCTTTTTTCCTATGCAAAGGAAGATCAACATTATTCTGCGGGGAAGGAAAAAATGGTTTTTGAATATTTGGGTTGGAAGATTTTACTCCAAACTTGTTACGATTTAAGGTTTCCTGTTTTTCAGCGGAATCGTGAAAACTACGATATTATGTTAAATATCGCCAGTTGGCCCGACACGCGGATACTTGCGTGGAAAACCCTTTTAAAAGCGCGTGCCATAGAAAACCAATGCTATGTTTTTGGCTTGAACAGAACCGGAACCGATGGAAACACCTTGTTTTATTCCGGAGAGTCGAAATGTTTTTTTGCCGATGGAACGGAAATTTCGGAGATTTCAAAGGAATTTATAACAGCCGATTTAAACCGAGAAAAACTTCAAGAATATAGAAAGAAATTCCCTTTTCTGGAGGATCAGGACGATTTTGAAATCACAAAGTAAATTCATTTAAACCTGTGGTAAAGGAAAGATGATTTAAATCTATTCCAAAAGGTTGTTCCAAATGTTTAAAATTGATATTTTTGTTTTATTAAATTTTAGGTTATGGGGATAAAGCTCACACCAATTGATGTGGTAGATAACATTACAAAAGAAGAATTTCAGGAGAAATATCTTAAACCACGCAAGCCGGTAATCATCAGAAAAATGGCTCATGAATGGCCTGCTTACGGAAAATGGACGTTGGATTATATGAAGGAAACCATTGGCGACGTTACGGTTCCTTTGTACGACAGTTCCAAAGCAGATCCGGCAGCCCCCATTAATGCTTCGGCGGCGGAAATGAAATTTACCGATTATATAGATCTGATAAAAAGCGAGCCTACCGATTTGCGGATTTTCTTGTTCGACCCGATAAAGCATGCGCCACAACTTTTGGACGATTATATTTCCCCACACAAATTGATGGGCGGGTTTTTAGATAAATATCCGAATATGTTTTTCGGCGGAGCGGGATCTAAAACCTTCCTTCATTACGATATCGATTTGGCCCATATTTTCCACACGCATTTCGGGAAAAAGCACATTCTGCTTTTCGATTATAAATGGAAAGACCGTTTGTACCAAATTCCTTATGCCACTTATGCTTTGGAAGATTATGATATTGAAAATCCCGATTTTGAAAAATTCCCTGCTTTAGATGGCGTAGAAGGAATTGAAGCCTATTTGGAATATGGAGATACCTTGTTTATGCCAACAGGTTGGTGGCACTACATTAAGTATTTGGATGGAAGTTTCTCCATTTCGCAAAGAGCCTGGGATAAATCTTGGGCAGTAAAAGCACATTCGCTTTGGAACTTGGCCATTCAGCGGAATATTGATAATTTCATGAAGGCGCGCTACAAAACGAAATACATGGATTGGAAAGAGAGAAAAGCGATAAAAACCGCCCATAAAGCTTTGGCTAAACAATTACCCAAATAGGCTTTTATCCAAATTTTATGTTGGGATTTCTCTAACATTTACCACCTAAATCATTTGCTGACTTAGCCCCATATTCTAAGAGAATATCTCTGTATTCTTTAAAGTCATCAATGGTTTTTTGTGTAAAGCTTAGAGTTGATCTAATTTGTGCATTCACATAATCGAGCGCGGTGCAACCATCCACTTCATCGATGATATTGGGGTCAACGCGCCAGCTTCTGACATATTTAACGAATTGCTTTTTTATATGTCCGCCTATCAATTGCTTTAAATAATTTCCTCTCGGGTAAAGCCCTATGGTATCTTTACATTCAAATTTCAAATGATGTTCTTTCCAAAGTTTTTGGATTTTTTCTCTTACAGAAGCCGATGTTTCCAGAGAAAGATCTGTTACACCAGCAAGCTCAAGTAATTCCCACTCTGTATAGCGAAAACGAGGGTTTTTTAGAGAATCGGCTTGTGAGCGAACTGCCCCACAAAGTCTTATTCTATCACTTTCGTTAAAGGTGTCTATATTATAGACTCTTCCTTCGGAAGAAGTTTCTTGTGCATAACTTGAGGCAAATCCGCCAAAGACAAACACAAAGAGCAAAAAGATTGAAATTTTAGATTTTTTCATAATTTTTAAGTTTAAAAATGGAGAGAAATCATCAACACACAAAATAATAAAATCAAATATAGCCTAAAAATCAATAACTTATGTTGTAAAGATAAAAAAATTATTTTACAGCAGAGGCTTTATTATAAACATCCTTAAGCCTTTCCCGTTCGATAGGATTAAAATTTTGAAGAATTTGCTTTTGTTCTTGTGGAACTAACTGCAAAAGTTCCTGATACGAGGTATATTCTTTTTCCCCGATATAATATCCCCAATTTCCTTCCATGTGTTCGAATTCTGTAAAAGGTCTCAAGAAGTGGTTAAGCAATAACTTTTTATAATCATCAAGCGTTATTGATTTGGGTTTTAAACCGAAACGATTCCAAACGATATTTTCCATGGATTGAGGTTCGGCTTGCTTTTGGAAGCCGATAAGTTCATATTTAAAATTATTTTTAGTATCCTGCACATTAACCACAAGTCCCGGCAATCCATTGAATTTGTAAGGTCCTTCCGGCAATGGGATTTCTGTGGTAAACCAAGCGATCCAAGAGCGATCTTGCCACCGACTTACTGCTTTTTGTACAGAATAGCCCAGAAGAGTATCGGTTTGTGGAGTTATTTTCCATTCGATTTTATCTTCGGTAGGAAACGAAAAATACAGCGCTGAAGAGAGAAAGTAATTCGAATTTTTATCTCCACCTGTTTTTCTGCTCAAAGTTTGGAGAAAGGGAAAGGAAATGGAAACTTCTGTTCCTTTTTGGTAGAGAGAATCCAGCGCCAGAAATTTTTCGTAGAAAAAGAAAGTTTCTGCTCCCTGAACTTCTAAAACCAAGGGAAATGTAGTGAAATTTTCTTTTAAAGAATCACTTTTATATTGAAAAGAATAGGTGGCGCGAAAGTTTTGCGCACAGAGTTGTTGAGCTGTAAATAACAGTCCAAAAAATAAAATAATTTTGAATTTGTTTTTCAATAGTTGTTCTTTTATAGTGTAAAAATAAAGTAATGTTGCTTTTTTCAGAAATAATTTAACCCGTAGTGCATTATTAGACGATATTAATTTTCAGGTTATTGATATTCCTGTTAAACACAAATTTATTCAAATATTGAATAGTCGTAAGGGTTGTTATTTTTGCCAATATTCTTGTTTTAAATCCT